>Ga0182746_1000061_pt1 | contig 201863 bp, 158 predicted proteins | sample eDN3rd30CBELigOP_FD_128881 | JGI IMG/M metagenome (GOLD analysis project Ga0182746, IMG submission 128881) | Enriched Organic Plus compost microbial communities from Emeryville, California, USA - eDNA 3rd pass 30_C BE-Lig OP (version 2) (version 2) ...
AGTATCGGCACGAGTTACTACCGTCCGGACCGCTATTACTTTGGCATATCGATGCCGAGGTTTTCGCTGAGTAGGCAGGACAACGTTGACTACGAGTTCCGTAACGTGTACTACATCACTGCCGGTGCTTTGATCGGTCTGGACGAGGCTTTTCATCTTCGTCCCTCGCTGTTGGTAAGCCATATGGATGATCTGGCACCGCGCTACGACGTGAGTGTGCTGCTGTTCATGGCACGCAAACTGGGTCTGGGCATGGGGGTGCAGAACCAGGGAGACCTGTCGGCGCTGATGCAGCTTAACTTTGGCAACTTTGGTCTCGGCTACAGCTACCAGTTCGCCAGCAAGAGCCATACGCTGAACCAACGTATTTCGACCAATACACACGAGGTCGGGCTACGGTACAGGGTGGGAGGTGTAGGGCTGCTGTAAGCCTTGTCCACCTGTGCAAGTCAGGCGATCAGCACTTTGCCCCCCTTTACAAATTGTGCAATGCCTTCACCATTCGTTTGATCCCTTCGGCCAGGACAGCCCTAGGACAGGCGATGTTGATGCGGATATGCCCTTCGCCATTGTGGACGAACATCTTGCCATCTTCTATCAGCACCCCATGCCGTGCAAAGTCCATCGCTACATTGTTTTTATCTGCTCTATGCTCCAGATAGGCAGAGATATCTACCCAAGCCAGGTAAGTAGACTGCGGAATATAGAACTGCACTTTCGGTACCTCCGCTTCCAGTTGTGTCCGCAGGAAGGCAAAATTGTTGTCCAAATACTGTTTCAACTGCTCCAACCAATCTTCGCAGGAAGCATAGGCCGTCTGTGTAGCCACGATGCTCAATGGAGATAGTACCTCGGCATACAAACGCAGCCATTCTTTCCGCACTGCTTTGTGCGGGATAAACAGATGTGACATCGGGCTCCCGGCCAGATTGAATGTCTTGCTAGGGGCTGTACAGGTGATGATGCGATCATTGTCCGGAAAAAGTCTCGCCAAAGGGATATGCTGCTGTCCCTTGCGCAAAAGGTCACAATGGATCTCATCAGAAATGATCCAAATGCCGTGGCGCCGACAGAGGTCACCCATCTTGCGCAGTTCCTCCTCACTCCACACTCTGCCTGTAGGATTGTGCGGATGGCACAGGATAAAAAGCTTTATGTTCTTCGCTCCATCCGCCAGCTGTCGCTCCATATCTTCAAAATCCACCGTATAATAACCTTCCTGCTGGACAAGGGGACTGTAAAATACCTGCCGCCCGTGATAGTCCCCGGCATGTTTAAAAGGTGCATAAGCAGGGGTATGGATCAGGATATTTTCTCCCGGCTCCGTCAGCAATCCTACCAGGCGATTGAGTGCCGGGACGATCCCCGGAGAGATCACCAGATCTTCTTCCTGGATGGCCCACTCATATCGTCTACGAAACCAAGAGGACAGCACCGCAAAATAACTATCGTCGTATATACGGGTGTATCCCAAGATCTTGCGATCCAGATGCTCCCGAATAGCGTCCAAGACCTCTGGCGGTGTAGCAAAGTCCATATCGGCTACCCATAACCGGATATAATCACTGTCGTCAAAAGGAAATGTCGCATTCTTGTCCGAGCCAAACATAGATTGTCTCCAACCTTCAAAACTGACACTATTGGTGCCGCTACGGTCAATGATCTCGTCGAAATTGTACGTATGCATATATATCTGATTATTTGCCACTTATTGTCGTTATAAAAGACACACATGAGCATCCATCAGCGATAGGTAGGTTTCGCAGTTTGTTTTTTAACAGATCAGCTTACCTGTCTACTTAACCTCCGCTACATGGATATTTCAGCAGTTTTTATTTTTTTTGATAAAAGTACCAATTTACGAATAGGATTTTTGCATACCAAGTCGACATTTTTCTCTTCATTCACCCCAAAAGATGTCCGTAAAAAACTAGCACTGTGCCATATAGAGGATGTCAATCGGATCGAGCTTTTTCTGGAAACAAGAAAGATACACACGTAGACGCGGTACTGAGAGTCCAGATCCTACCGAAGCGTTCCTGCAAAAATAACCAATTATAACTAAGTGAAATTGGCTTTTCACGCGTTGAAATAAGCTGTTGGCTCATTTTGGAAAAAGGGAAAAGAAAAATGTAGCTTATTTGCTTAAAACAAATACGAAAAGCTATGAAAAAATTGCTTGTACTGCTCATGCTGGTCTTATCACTGGCCTCTTGCAAAAAAGGAGAAATAGGACCAGAAGGTCCAGCAGGTCCCGCCGGAAATGCCAATGTTGTTTCTAAGATATTCCTACCGGCAAATATTACCTGGAGGCAGACGACTTTATATGGCACAAACTACGTCACGACTTCCTTAGACCTTCCCGAGATTACCGATGAGGTCTTAAATGGAGGAAGTGTACAGGTGTATGGAGGTTTTTTCTGGGGCGATCCCTGGAGTGCCTTACCCCTTTCTTATTACGAAAGCGGCCGGACAGTCCATTTTTCTTATGGTATCAAAAAAGGATCTGTAACTTTGCGGATGCATTACTCCAATAATGCCGCACCTACAGCACCGGGGATACAGTTTAAAGTTGTCGTCGTGGGTGGACAGCCGACCCAATGACAACACAGAAAATGGTGATTATACACGAATCCGATCCGGTACACATCATCGTCATCGCAGGCGCAAGTAAATATGCTTGACATGTTTATGCCCTCCGGAATCTCTTTCATCAATTTCAAACCTGTCGACATGCTTTATAAGGTCATACAACTTATTGAATCCATAGTTTCGCGGGTCAAAATCAGGTTTCTTTTTGGAAATCAAATTACCCAAAGAAGCGAGCAAAGCCCATCCTGTCTCGTCGGCCAGATCGTTGACACTATTTACGATAAGCTTCACTGTTTCTTTATCTACCTTATCTATAGCTTTTCGAACAGGTTTGGTCTTCGATCTGGTTACAGATTTTGTCTGTACCTTAACATCTTCCTCCCTCTCTACGGGCTTCAGAATTTCGATGTAGATAAATTTATTACAAGCTGCAATAAAGGGCGGCGGTGTCTTCTTCTCGCCCAAGCCGATCACGAGCATACCCGCCTCCCTCAGTCTTATCGCTAATCTGGTGAAGTCGCTGTCACTCGAAACGATACAGAATCCGGACACTTTTTCGGAATAAAGAATATCCATCGCATCGATGATCAATGCGCTATCCGAAGAGTTTTTGCCGGTAGTATAGCTATACTGCTGAATGGGCGTAATGGCGTTATCGAGCAATACATTTTTCCAACCGGAGAGATTGGGCTTTGTCCAGTCGCCATATATCCGTTTGACGGTGGGTGTGCCATTTTTGGAAATCTCCTCCAACATTTCCTTCACATTGGCGTAAGGCACGTTGTCGGCATCAATCAAAACGGCGAGCTTATGGTCCTGCATGAATCTATAGTTTGCTAAAAAGTAAATATACCTATTATATGCTACAAAATATTAATATAGTTCACTAAAATTCCATTTTTTAAAGGAAGAATGTTTTTGATTCTCAACAACTTTTTTTGTCTGGGCTTGTTATATTCTTGAAAAGAGTACGTTTACAAATCTTTTATTTACTGAAACTGCATGGATAAAACACTTTCTAAAGGGATACAGGTTTCTTTATTCATTGTATTGACCGTCCTTATCTTGTACTTCGGCAAAGAAGTATTAGCTCCGATAGCTATTGCATCTATCTTATCCATGCTCTTTGTCGTCCCCTCGACACGATTGGAGCATAAGGGGCTCCCACGATGGGCCAGTGCACTCCTCTCGGTCGTTATTCTGGCAGCTTGTCTTGCTGGCCTCGTCTTTCTGCTGAACTGGCAGCTACAAAGTTTTGCGGAGCAACTGGACGATATGAAAAAAAACCTCTCTCAGATGCTTTCCAACCTACAGGGATGGATTAGGGAAAGATCTGGTATAGCTCCTAGCGAACAGAAAGCCATCGCAGAAGAACAGATCAAGAACGGATCGGGCAATGGCGGAATGGCACAACAGGTTATCGCCGGTTTTTTTAGTCTGTCTATAGACGTTATTCTGGTATTTGTCTATACATATCTTTTTCTCTTCTATCGGGCTCGATTGAAGAATTTCCTTTTGAAAATAACCGATCTGAACCGTCGGGAACGCACGCTAGAGATCGTAGATTCGGCAAGCCAAGTGGCTGCCAGCTACATGACGGGACTGGCCAAAATGATCGTCACACTATGGATCCTCTACGGGATCGGCTTTACCGCTATTGGAGTAGAGAATGCTTTGTTCTTTGCTATCGTCTGTGGGTTATTGGAGCTGATTCCTTTCATTGGAAACCTAACGGGTACAGCGATCACAATACTGGGGGTAACGGCTCAAGGAGGAGAAACTGACATGATTTTGGGTGTGCTGGCTATATACATCGTCGTACAATTTATACAAACTTACCTACTGGAACCACTCGTGGTAGGCAATGAGGTCAATATCAATCCTCTATTTACAATATGTAGTCTGGTCCTGGCAGAAGCGGTATGGGGCATCCCCGGAATGATACTGGCTATACCTATTGCAGGTATTTTGAAGATTATTTGCGACCGCGTCCCCTACCTACAGCCTTATGGTTATCTCATCGGTAGCGACAAGAAGCCTAAAAAACCATTCTGGAAGCGGAAGGCAAATTAGAATAACAGGGCAAAAATTCCGAAGACCCTCTCCTACATTTGCCTTCGACAAACATTAGGAGAAAGTCTCTACATAGCGCATGATGATTAGACCAAAGCCTTTTCAACAATATCAGCCAAAGAAGTGGTCGGGCGTCCGATCAATCTGGACAGTTGATGGCTATCGTCAAACAAGTCGCCTTGGGAAGCACCTACGTCCCAACCTGCTATGGCCGAAGCCAATCCTTCGGGCAGGCCCACTGACTTTAACACTTCAGCATATTCTTCTTCGGACAGGTTGTTATAGGGAATATGCTTGCCTGTCTGTCTGGATATTTCTGCGGCAAGATCCTGCAAGGTATAAGCTGCATCGCCCGCCAGTTCATAGACATTGCCCACATGCCCTTCACTAGTCAAGACAACGGTAGCTGCTTCGGCATAGTCCTCACGGGCTGCTGATGAAATCTTTCCATCGGCGGCACTGCCTACGAACGCACCTGCTGCCAAAGCTCCCGGAATGGAGGCGGTATAATTTTCGGTGTACCATCCATTCCGCAGAACAGTGTAGGGTATTCCCGAGGATTTCAATAATTCCTCTGTCTGCTGGTGTTCTGTCGCCAGGCTCAAGCTCGACGTATCGGCATGGAGCAGGCTGGTGTACACAATCCACTTAACGTTCGCCTTACGGGCTGCTTCGATCACATTCTGATGCTGTGCGAAACGTTGGCCAACTTCGCTTCCCGAAATCAATAGCAAATGATCGATCCCTGTCAGCGCATCCGCTAAAATGTCTGGTTGGCCATAATCGAACGCTCTGGCCTCGACATTCAAATCAACAGCTTTCTCCGGCGAACGTACCAAAGCAACTATATTTTTGGGGTTTACGTTGTTTTTTAGCTTTTCCACTACCAAACGACCTAGTTGCCCGGTAGCACCTGTAATTCCTATCTTCATATTAATCAAACCTAATTTGTAACAACTTATATTACATTTATGTATAAAAAAATTTCAATCAAACTGTTTCACAAAATCTTGCAATGTCTTCTGTTGGAGTGATGTGCCGATGAGCCTGTCCATTTCGAGAAAAAGACTGTCCAGTTCATCATTAATATCTTTCCCTACGGGACATTTTGGATTGGGGTCAAGATTTTTCTTCCCTAAGATGTTTGCATTTTTAACGACCTGATAGATATCTGCTAAGGTAATCTGATCGGATGGAACGTCCAACATGGAACCTCCCTCTTTGCCTTTCCTGCTCGTCACCCATCCCCGTTCCTGTAAGATCCCCAGTTCTTTTCGGACAATGACGGGGTTGATATGGATACTGCCTGCAATCCAGTCCGAGCTCAGCCATTGGCCGGGGCTCCTGGCTAAAAGTGTCAGAATATGGATGACTGTCGCAAATCTTGTATTGTTCATATCGAAAGCAAAGGTAAGCACATCTTTATTGTAATAAAAATTATTACAATAAAGATTATTCACGTTTTTGTAAATTTATTCATCAGCCTCCTGTAACAGGTCGGCCAGATCCAGTGCCATGGTGTACATTTCTAAGGATCCATCGGGTTTAAGCGGCCAAAGTTCTTTCGGCCGATCCCAATACAGCTCTACACCATTGCCATCGGGGTCGTCAAGGTACAGAGCTTCTGACACACCATGATCACTCGCTCCTGTCAGCGGATAGCGTGCATGGCGTAGTCTTTTAAAGATGACAGCCAGATCTTTTCGGGTAGGGTAAACAATAGCTATATGATAGAGGCCAACAGTATAAGGCTGTGCCTGTGGAAGCCCCCTACTGTGCCAGGTATTCAGCCCTATATGGTGATGATAGCCACCTGCTGAAAGAAACGCAGCCTGATCTCCGTACGTCATTGTCAGTTCAAACCCCAATAAACCCCTGTAGAATGAAAGAGCACGGTCTAGATCAGAAACTTTTAAATGAACATGCCCTATGCGTGTCTGGGGAGGAACGTAATATTCATCCATAATAGTATACTTTCAAAACAAAAAAAATAAACTTACACAAAGATCGCAAATTCTTTAGGCCATTCCACATCCTCTACGATTGTTCCATATGTTAATACAAGCATATGTATGATACAATCATAAACTACAGGTACAGCAGACTATATGCGCACCACTATTTATTAAAATCTATCCGATTAGAGTTCCTAAGCTGCTGCCATCTCTTCACAAGCGATAGCACAGGCACGACAGACCTCGGCGCATTCGCGACAGTGCTCCATACCCATGGCTGCATGCTTTTCACATTCATCTGCACACCTGTTGCATATATCTGCGCATATCCGGCAAAGGTCTTCGCTCATCTGTCCATCCATACTCATTACGCTTACTGCCGCTTCACAAATAGCAGCACATTCCAAATCTAGCTGGATACAGTTTTTAAGGTGTGCTACATGATCTTCATTCAGACACGCTATGGCACATTGGTGACAGACTGCTACACATTTCTGACAGGCTTCTATACAATTTTGAAATTTTGCTTGTATCATAATAGTAAGATTTTGTTGTCTGTATCACAAGAACAAACAAAAGCGGTTTCTGTTCAGGATAATTTACATTGGCGATCCATCTTTCCCGATATATAAACAAAAAGGGGCGACATTATAGTCGGCCCTTTGTATACTGTAGAGACGCAATGCATTGCGTCTCTACAAAAATATATACATATTTTTATTTTCTGGTCAATGTTGTAAAAACATTTTCCTTTTCCACCTTCACGATCTTCTCTTTGGTCTCTACCTTGTCTTTCTTCTTGGCATTATCCAAAGTATGTCCACCCAAAATCGGAGCAATGACCAATCCCACCAGACAAGTCAATTTGATCAGGATATTCATTGATGGGCCAGAGGTATCCTTGAAAGGATCTCCTACCGTATCACCTGTCACGGCGGCTTTGTGGGCTTCCGAACCTTTGTAGGTCATCTCGCCATTGATCTCGACTCCTGCCTCAAAGGATTTCTTGGCATTGTCCCAGGCACCACCGGCATTGTTTTGGAAGATTGCCCATAGCACACCCGATACGGCTACACCTGCCATATAAGCACCCAAAGCCTCCGGGCCCATCACAAAACCGACGATAATAGGTGTAATGATCGTCATAGCGCCCGGCAACATCATTTCGCGCAGAGCCGCCTTGGTCGATATATCCACACACTTGCCATACTCAGGCTTGCCTGTACCCTCGAGGATACCGGGGATTTCTCTAAACTGGCGACGCACCTCGTTGACCATATCCATCGCGGCCCTGCCCACGGACTGCATAGCCAGGGCTGAAAAAACCACCGGGATCATACCGCCGATAAACAAGGCGGCCAATACATCGGCCTTGAAAATATTGATACCATCGATACCTGTAAAGGTCACATAAGCCGCAAACAAAGCTAAGGCTGTCAATGCCGCAGAAGCAATTGCAAATCCCTTGCCCACCGCAGCGGTAGTGTTACCGACCGAATCGAGAATATCCGTTCTTTGGCGCACTTCTTTCGGTAGCTCACTCATCTCGGCAATACCTCCGGCATTGTCCGCAATAGGCCCGAATGCATCAATAGCCAACTGCATGGCCGTAGTCGCCATCATGGCTGAAGCCGCAATAGCCACACCGTAGAACCCAGCCAGCGAGTACGAACCCCAGATCGCAAAAGCAAACAACAATACCGATGAGAACGTAGAGATCATCCCTGTCGCCAAACCGGCAATGATATTGGTCGCCGCTCCCGTAGAAGAGTTTTTCACGATATTCAACACAGGTTTTTTACCCAATCCAGTATAGTACTCGGTAAACGATGAGATCAAACCACCTACGGCCAATCCCACAATCGTCGAATAGAAAATATTCATACGTGAAACCTCTTTCACTCCTTCACCGAAAAACTTCATCTGAATAACTTCGGGAAGCATGTACTGGATCAGGAAGAAACACGCGATGACGGTCAAGATGATCGATGTCCAGTTGCCCAGATTCAACGCCTTTTGTACCTGCGCCTCTTTGGCATCATTGCTGGATACCTTGACAAAGAATGTCCCTATGATCGACGCCAATATTCCTACCCCGGCAATCACGATGGGCAGAAGTATAGGCCCCATACCGTGGAAAGCATCGGTATACACCGTCCCTGTAGCCTCGGACATATCCTTGATAATATAATTGCCCAATACCATGGAAGCCAATACCGTAGCTACATAGGAACCAAACAGATCGGCACCCATTCCGGCTACATCACCCACATTGTCACCCACATTGTCGGCAATGGTCGCGGGATTGCGGGGATCATCCTCGGGAATACCTGCTTCGACCTTACCGACCAGATCTGCTCCCACATCGGCAGCCTTGGTATAGATACCTCCGCCTACGCGGGCAAATAAAGCAATGGATTCGGCTCCCAACGAGAATCCGGCCAACGCTTCCAGCACAACGGTCATCTCGTTATAAAAACTTCCTCCCTCGGTCACAAACATCTTAATAAACAAAAGGAAAAATATACTCAACCCCAATACAGCCAATCCGGCAACACCCAATCCCATGACGGTACCTCCCGAAAATGAGACCTTCAAGGCCTGTGGCAAGCTCTGGCGGGCGGCCTGTGTCGTACGCACATTGGCACTGGTCGCGATACGCATACCGATATTACCAGCCAAAGCCGAAAAGAATGCACCAAACACAAAGGCGACCACAATGATCCAGTGTGTGGTCTCTACCAAGGTAGATACAATAAATAAAGCAATCGACGCAATGACCACGAAGATTAGAAGGATACGGTATTCGGCCTTCAAAAAAGCCATTGCACCTTCTTTGATACTCTTGGAAATAAACTGCATCCTGCTCTCGCCGGAATCCTGTTTCCCGACCCAACTGGCCTTGGAAACCATAAACAAAAGCCCTAATACAGCAAGTACTGCGGGTAAATAAATTAAAAATTGTTCCATACAAAAAACTGTTTAAGTTGGTTATCGAATAAAGGTAAACGTTTTCGGTGAAAAATAAAATCGCTTTCAAAAGAAATCTTTATCTTTGGTCAAATCTATTATTTTATGAAATACCCTCTATTATTAGCTCTAACCCTTTTTCTAAACTTCCACATAGCCTATGGCCAAAGCAAATATCAAAACGGTTATTTCATAGACAACACAAACAAAAAAACGGAATGCCTGATCAAGAATATAGATTGGATACACAATCCGGAGGCTTTTGAATACAAACTAGCGACAGAAGACAAACCCAAAAAACTGACAGTCCATGATGTGAAAGAATTTGGCATTTACAATACGGCAAAGTTTATCCGTGCAGAAAACTTACCGTTGGAAATATCCGCTCACACTGGTTTTGACCTCTCAGATTCCAGTCAGTTCGATTTCGTTGAAAACACAGTTTTCCTTAAATATGAGGTAGAGGGTCCAGCCTCCCTGTTATCGCACGAAGACAAGGAAAAGGTCAACTTTTTTTACTCCAAGGGGAACGGTTCACCCAAACCCTTACTCTATAAACCCTTTTATATCAGACCCAAAATTATAGCCAAAAACGAACAATACAAAGAGGAACTCACCAAAGAACTTAGCTGCACAACATCTACTTTGAACACATCCAATATGAGGTACAGTCGCAGTAGCCTAACAAACTATTTCTTGGCATACAACGCATGTGTATCTGGAAACAATACCGCTACAAAAGTTTATCAAAACCAATCCAAATTCAATATTACACTAAAGGGTGGCGTAGGCTTTGCCACACAAACTTTTTTGGACATAAAGCATGAGTTTTTTGTTCCACAGGCAGGTATTGAGGTCGAATATATTTTCCCGAGACTCCACAAAAAATTCAGTGTATTGGTAGATCCAAATTTTTCCATGGCTAATGACGAAAACAAAGCCAGCGACCTTCTTTATGCCACATACAAATACAAGGGACTCAATGTGCCTGTGGGAGGCCGATATTATTACCACATCAATAGCGCGAGTAGCTTATACACGACTGCGATGTTTGGCATTCGGTTTCTTGCCGGAACAAAGAGAGAACTGCACAAAAAAGGCTATACTTCCTCTTCTTTTACGCATACTTATGACGGAAATTACCAATCCTCTTCGTTCATCTTATCTGGAGGCATAGGCTATCGACATGGCAAGAGGATACGTACCGAAATCAAATACACGTCCGATATTGACCAACAAGGCGGTTCTCCCGACGCCAAAAAGACAATCTCAAATCAGCATCGCCTGCAAAAAATTGACCTTGCTATCGGCTATACCATCAATTAGCCCATGCAGGTTCCGGGTATCCATCGAATCCTAAACAGGCTGAATCCACGAATACACCTCCTCATCCACCTCCACCTTGCCATCGTCTACCAAGCGGCGTAGGATCTGTATACGTATGCTTTCGTCCCCAACAGAGATCGAATCGATCAAATCGTGCAGATGCAGAGGCTTTTCCGACAAAAGCACCCGTATCTGTTGTTCTATCTTCAGCTCCTGATCGGCTTTATGCTTTCGCACGAGGCAAAGATCACATTCGCCACAGGTCTCGGCATCCTCTTCTCCAAAATAGGCCAATAAGGCTTGGCTTCGGCAGTCTTTGGTATCGAGATAGTGGTAAATGGCCTTGAGCTGCTCTTCTTTGATATCCTTCTGCTCTCGGATGAAATCGGTGTCTATATACAGGTTTTTATAATCCACCCTATGCTGCAAAAACTGCAACTGTGGCTGATCCGTACTCTTGTGATAGGACAGGATCTCCTGCTGCTGCAAACTGTTGAGCATACCGACGATGGTTTCATAGGAAACATGCAATTTCTTGGCAAACTCGTACTCATTGATCGGCACATAGAAATCAAATACCCCTCCATAAGTGCGAAGAATAGCCTTGATCAACGGGTCGTATTTGACCGACTGCACCTGAAACTTGTACAGCTCCTGAAAATCCACTTCAAACTTCAGACGGGAGGGAATGTACACCGCATCCGACAAGGACAGCCAACCGTCACGCTCCAAAAACTTCAACGCACTGATCGTCTCCAGCACATCAAGATCGTACTTCTTCGCAAAGGCGACCAGATCAAAGTCAAATGTCAGATCCTTGCCAGCGCCATAAGCTATCTGATAATAATTGTGCAGATGATGGTAGACCTGCTGGATAAAGAGCACGGGCGGAAAACTGGACTGCAACGAATCCCAGAGCCTGTCCCTATCTTCCTGCTGATACAGCAATACAGGAAAAGCCTTCTTGCCATCCCGTCCGGCACGTCCGGCTTCCTGGTAATAGGCCTCCAACGAATCGGGGATGTCCAGGTGGATCACAAAACGTACATCAGCCTTGTCTATCCCCATGCCGAACGCATTCGTGGCCACAATGACCCTGATCTTGTTGTTTGTCCAGGCATCTTGCTTTTGCTCCCGATCCTTGATAGAAAGTCCCGCATGGTAATAATCGGATGGTATACCGTGATTGAGCAGATAGCGGGCTACCTCCTGTGTCTCCCGTCTGTTGCGCACGTAGACCACACCTGTGCCGCCCATTTTATGGACGATACGCAACATCCTGCCCATTTTGTTTTCCTCATCCAGGGCCATATAACCCAGATTGGGGCGGGCGAAGCTCATTTTCAATACATTCGGAGCCTTAAAGTGAAGCTGCTGCTGTATATCGTCCACGACGCGAAGGGTTGCCGTAGCCGTCAGGGCCAATATAGGAATCGTAGGATGCAACTCCCGCAATTGGTGCAATTGCAGATAAGATGGTCGAAAATCATACCCCCACTGTGAGATACAATGGGCTTCGTCTATAGCAAACAGATTGACCTTCATGTAGCGTATACGCTCCTTGACCAGATCAGAGTGCAGGCGTTCGGGAGCCAGATAGAGAAATTTGATCTTACCATAAACACAATTGTCCAGGGCAATGTCGACCTCCCTATAGCTCATGCCCGAATAGATGGCGAGCGCTTCGATACCATTGGCACGGAGGTGTTCGACCTGATCCTTCATCAAGGCGATCAACGGACTGATCACAATGCATATCCCCTCCTGCACCAATGCAGGCACTTGAAAACAAACGGACTTGCCCCCACCCGTAGGCATCAGCGCAAGGGTATCCTTCCCCCGCAAGACAGAATGGATAATATCCTCCTGCAACGGGCGGAAAGTATCGTACCCCCAATATTGTTTTAATACGGCATGTATGTCCTGTTCCATAGCTAATCCCTATCCCAAACATACGCAAAATTATCTTTCAGCCCATACACACGAAAAGTTTTCGCATTGACCTTTTTTTCAAAGTCCGACACATATTTATCACTATTGCTACCATCCAAAATCACCATCCCCCCTGCCTTCAGATTTTTCCGTATACTATCCAATGTGGCTCGGTTATTCTTGCGCCACACCACTATATCCACCGAGTCCGATCCCTCTGCCCGCCATCTATCCTCGACCAATGCCACGCGATACTCGCCTATGTGGATGATACTATTCTGTCTGCCCTCTCCGCCTATACGGACAAACTCGATCTTGTCTACATCGCTGTACCGCATCAGATCGGGCAACACACTGAATTGCAGATTAGGATGCATGAGGGAATCGTATGAAGAATACAGCAGCACCTTTCCCCGGTCGATATGCGCCAAGGCAAAAGCCGAACGCATATTATATATTTTCATACCCGAATAACGGCTCTTGTGTACAGACGTATACCCCGTTATCGAAACCATTCCCACGATCATGCCCCCCCCCAATAATACGGCCCGTTTGCTCCTGCTGTTCAATGCAACTACCGTAGCAAGCACAAATACCAATCCCCCTAACAGCAGCGGAACCGGCCAATCAATACCTCGTACAGTGGCAAAGGGCAAACGCTCTATCCAACCCAAACCCTCCAACAAAAACACCAACAGAAAGTCCAATACCTTAGCGAAAAAGGCACTAAGCACCGCAATCGGACAACAGGCCAGCAACAGCCCTACATACATGATCCCCGTGCTCGGCAAGGCAATAAACAGATTGGCCAGCAAAAAATAGTTCGGAAACTGTCCGAAATAATACAGCACAAAAGGTAGGGTAAACAGTTGTGCCGCCACAGATACATAGCAATACTCGACTACCCACGCCAAATATTTATTGTTGGGCAGATAGAGCGTACACAGCAAAGGATACAGCAGCAGAATACCCAACATAGCCATATAAGACAGCTGAAAACCCACGTCAAACAATGCCTTCGGGGAAAACAGTAGGATAAAGAATGCCGAAGCCGCAAGTGTATTGAGAGGGATCTGCTTCCTTCTCACCATAAGGGACAGCAGAAAAAAAGAAATCATGATACCCGCACGCAGAATCGGCGGAGCCATACCTGTCAGAATCACATAAGACCATACCGATAGCAAGATCACCGTACAGCGCAACACCTTGCCATAGCGAAACCTGTCCATCCACCCCAACAACAGGGTCAAAAAACCAAACACCAAACCCACATGCAAGCCCGACACACTCAGCACATGGATCGTCCCTGTATTGGTAAACGCACGCAACGTCGCAGCATCGATCTGCGAGCGGTAACCAAAAATCAGCGCTATGGCCACTTGAAAGGCACGCTTGTCCTGTTGGTAAGTTTCAAATTTCTCAATCAGCCGCTGTCGGAGCTGTAAAGACCAAGACACCAGGAAATTGCCTTCTCCTGTGGAAATCAACTTATACTGATCGGGAGACAAGTAGCATTGATACCCAATATCCTTATTGGCCAGATAAGCACGATAATCAAATTCATAAGGATTGTAAGGTGGCGGCACAGCTTTGATCGTATTTTTAATGGCAATGACATCTCCATATGCTAAAGAATGCTGCACACTATCCTCTCCCCCTCTAGCGAGCGTAACCATAATAGTTCCGGTAGCCCGAAAGGAAGAATCCGCAGTTTGCGCCGACCGTATCCGCAACGGAAACCGAATACTTTTCTCCCGAAAGACAGGTTCATCGATGATCTGTCCGGTGTACTGCCCGGCATCTATTCGCAAAAAGCAGTCTTGTTGATAGACAGGATTCGTCTTGATGACCGACCAATAGCCCAACAGTCCCCAAAAAAGGAAAATAGACAAGGCTTGCAGCGCGCTCCAGACCTTGCGTCCCCGGCTATAAAAATTCAACCCTATACTGATCAACACAAGGAAAAACAGCATCGTCCATACCCACGCTCCTCCGAGGAATTCCACCGCAAGATATTGTGCCAACAGAATCCCCGACACATAGGGCAACAACACCTTGGCAACCGGAACTTTACCAAGCGAAAGTCTCAATATATTTTGTGCTACCACTGCCATCTCAACTGTATTGTGATATCCGAACGTTTGTCTCCGTCTATCCTGTCCAACCCCGAGCCGATCTCCTCCTTATCGGCATATTTCGTGATGGCATAGCGGGCCCATAGATCCATTTTCCGCAGTAACCGCCAGCGTACATTCCAATAGGCACGTATACCTTTATCATAGTACATCGGAAATCCCGAAGCATAGAGGACATTACTCTCATAGGCATATATCCTCGCATTGTACCCTTGCGTATCAAAAAATGCCATCCTCACATTACTCTGCACCTTGCCCCGCAAGCCCCGCCAGGCCACATCCTGGTAAATCAGCCATCCACGTGCGTTCTCCTCCTGTTCTTTGTCATACCGACTTCCTTCCAACCGACTCCGCGTAGACCATGTATCGCTCCATTTGTACTGAAACTCTAACCGCAACTGGTTGCGTACTACATCGGCCAGAAGATTCTCATGCCGTGTATCGGGCAATAGGTTTTCCTGCCGTAACCTCTGCCTATACCGCACCTTGATCGCTCCCTTCTTATACCAAGAGTAAGTAAATTGGGTCAAAAAATCCGTACCCTGGCTCGGGGCATCCACACGGTACCGTAACCAGGGGAAGTGAAAGACATCCATATAGGCGACCCACTCTATCTTGCGGCTAGGATGGTAGACAAGTCCTGAATACACGCCTTTTTCATTCCCGACCTGCGAACCTTCGCCCAATGAACGGGCGTAAAACTGCCGATAGTCCCGCGCATAATTCCGGTAATGAACGACCGCGGACAACTTGGGGTGCAGACTCGCCAGAATACCGCTATTGACGGCCGATCCACCGCCAAAGCTCTTGGCTGCTTCACCAAACAGATAGAGGTTGCGGTAGGTATAATTGTAATGCAATCCCAGTTGCTGTAGAGATTTTCCCTCGAAATCAAACTGCTGGTAGAGGTTTGTTCCGCGTTCTACCGTTCCGGTAAAGGAGGTAGACAGGTAGGTCAATCCCACCTTGAGCCGTTGATAGCTGTAGGCAATATTCGTCCCATAGTTAAGCTGTCCTATGGCTTTTCGGTAAGACTGCTCTGTAGGGGTGCGGTGCAGACCAGAGTAGTTGATAGTCGTGATCGTAGCCCCTCCCTCTTCGGAAGGTTCTACCTTACCGGACAACCTGTTGTACGACACAAAAGGTGTGACCTCAAACTGTCCCAAAGCGAATGTACCCGATATGCCGCGATGAAAATTGCTTTCGTTCATCGAGGAATAGGGCACCAATCCCCGACCTTGCCGCGCCGCACTGCTGATCCAGGCACTTTTACCAAAACTGAGTCCATTCCACAGGATCAAGCCTTGCCCAAACTGTAAGGCATAGTCTCCTACGACAATCTGTTTGACATGGCGGTTTATCTCCTGGACGGCCAAGTGTCCCGAATAGAAATCAAAACCCAAACGTTGTTTTTCCTGAAAAAAAGGCTCCCCGGCATCCTTTTCCATATTCAACGCCAGACGAATTTTGTTGTCATAATTCAGCCTGTAGCGGACGGAATAGCGATTGGGATCACCCAAATACCGGGAACGGTTCTCATCCTCGATCATATAGCCTTGCTGCTTTTCTATCATTCTCCCATAGCGCAACAATATCATCTGATCGGCTTCTTTCCACACATCTTTGGTTTTTAGGTTCTTCCACAGGACAGGTGGTTTGACATCCACAAACAACCGCAACAACTGGATTGTCTGAAAATCCAGGTCACGGATACCTTGCAGTTCGAGGATAGACAAAAATTCGCCTGCTATCATCCGGTGGTACAACAGGCTTTCGATCTGCTTGGGTGAAAGGAAAACCAAGTCGGCCAATTGTTTTTCATCTGCCGTATTGAGGTTCAAGGGCTTCTTTTGATAATCCAGCAGGCGGTCTATCACTTCGCTCATATCCACGTCTTCGGAGAGCTCTTCGGGCAAGGCTTCCATCAACAATTCTTCCAGATCCACGGCTTCCTGTTGTGAAAAACAAGGTAGTGTCACACACAACAGCGAGAGGGCGATATAGATTCCACACCTAAAAACCATAAGCCAATGCCAATTGCGGAGAAGTGCCTAACCGTGGATGAAAGGAAGAAGCCATATCCGCTCGAATATTCTTCCAAACTATGCCTGCCCCGGCAAAATATTGTAAGGGATGTGATGCAGCTCCGCCTCGTAGGAATATCCTTGAATCAATCCCATACTCTATACCTCCCCGATAATCAAACTTCGTATGAGGATCGTAATATACGTCTGAAGCGATACGCAGCCCCTCCACAAGTGTATAACAAAATCCCATTCCGTATTCGGTCGGCACATATTGTAAGACATCATCTCGATAAGAAGCCCTGCTGACATTTCGTGCCAATGCACCTAGTATCAATCTTTCATCTATAGCATACTGAAAGCCCAAATCAAGAGAAACCGTATGGTCACTGTCATAATTTTTGACGTAATAGCGATGATAATTGACAGATATTCCTGCTGAAAATGACTGTCCAAAACATCGGGCATACGCTCCTCTCAGTGTCAGCAAACTGGAAACACCTTGCAACCCATGATTATTGGCACCGAGAGCGAGGGTATGGGTTTCCGAAAGGGGCATCGCAAAATAAACAGCTTGTGTACGGATTTCGGAAGATAGAAAATGATATTGATAGGCTGCCGCTACCTGCACTTCGTCCAACGAAGCAATGCCAGTCGGATTGTTCGAGATACTATAGACTGCGGTTTGTCCTAATCCCGTATTGCCCATACCCAAAAACGGAGCTGCATTGAAAGTCTGAGCGTGAAGGTTCAGGGCAAACAGAAGTGAAGGAATCAGTCTGCAAACCATAACCTAGTACAATTGATCTCCCTAAATGTAGGAAAAATTAATTAAACAAAGGAAATTAAATTAAACTTTAATAAGAATTACAGCCTAAAGTTTTCTATATAAGCAAATTTTGTTTAACTATAATGGTGAAGATTTTGCATAAAAAAGACTTCCGAAGTTTTTAGAAACTTTGGAAGTCTTACATTAACACTTACACTGGCACACGAAAGGATTCGTGCACTGGCAGGGCCTATTTAGATAAAGCGAGTTAAATATCGATCTTCGCATACCGGGCATTCCGCTCGATAAACTCGCGACGCGGAGCGACTTCATCACCCATCAACATGGAGAATACGCGATCACATTCAGCGGCATTCTCGATGGTCACCTGGCGCAAAGTACGATACTCAGGGTTCATTGTAGTATCCCACAATTGCTCCGCATTCATCTCACCAAGACCTTTATAACGTTGTACGTGTACGCTATCCTCTTTACCTGCCCCTTTCAGACGCTGTATAGCAGCAAGGCGTTGGTCTTCAGTCCAGGCATATTCCGAATCTTTTCCTTTCTTGACCAGATAAAGCGGTGGCGTAGCAATATAGACATAACCTTTCTCGATCAGCTCACGCATATAGCGGAAATAGAAAGTCAATATCAATGTCGCAATGTGGCTACCGTCCACATCAGCATCCGTCATGATGATGATCTTGTGGTAACGAAGCTTAGCCGTATTCAATGCTTTCGGGTCCTCTTCGGTCCCTACCGATACGCCGAGCGCCGTGAACATATTCTTGATTTCTTCGTTCTCATAGATCTTATGTTCCATGGCCTTCTCTACGTTCAGGATTTTACCCCTTAACGGCATGATGGCTTGATAGTTCCGGTCACGGCCCTGCTTTGCCGTACCACCTGCTGAATCTCCCTCGACAAAAAAGATCTCGCACAGCGCTGGATCGTTGCTCGCACAGTCTGCCAATTTTCCAGGCAATCCCGAACCGCTCATGACCGTCTTGCGTTGTACCAGATCACGCGCTTTACGTGCGGCTGCCCGTGCCTGGGCAGCAATAATGACTTTCTGGACAATAGTCTTCGCTTCACGTGGATTTTCTTCAAGGTATACACCCAAAATTTCACCCACAGCAACATCTACAGCACCCATCACCTCGGTATTACCAAGCTTGGTCTTGGTCTGTCCCTCAAACTGAGGTTCAGCGACCTTGACCGAAATAACGGCTGTCAACCCTTCGCGGAAGTCATCTCCGGTCACTTCGACCTTCGAGTTTTTCAGCAAACCCGAATCATCCGCATATTTCTTGAGGATACGTGTCAAACCCCGACGGAAACCTGCCACATGGCTACCACCTTCTATCGTATTGATATTGTTGACATACGAGTGCACGTTTTCCGAATAGGTATCGTTGTACTGAAACGCCAATTCTACCGGAATCCCTTGTTTGATACCTTCCAGATAAATCGGCTCCGGAATAAGCGGAGTACGGTTGCCGTCCAAAAACTTGACAAATTCCTTCAATCCACCTTCGGAATAGAACTCATCCGATTTCTGCGAACCATCATCGTTGGTTTCACGTTCGTCGGTCAATGTCAAGCGTATACCTTTGTTCAGGAAAGCCAATTCACGCAGACGGTTGGCGAGTGTATCGTAATTGTAGACAACAGTCTGTGTAAAGATCTCCGTATCCGGGGTGAACGTCACAATTGTACCTGTCACATCGGACTTACCAACTTCCTTGACCTCATACATCGGCTTACCTCGCTCGTACTCCTGATGGAAAATCTTTCCTTCACGATGCACTTCGGCTTTCAAGTGTGTAGACAAGGCATTCACACAGGATACCCCTACGCCATGGAGACCACCGGAGACCTTGTAGGTATCCTTGTCAAACTTACCTCCCGCATGCAGAACGGTCATGACCAGTTCCAATGCAGATTTATTCTCTTTTTTATTGATACCGGTCGGGATACCACGACCGTTATCCTTTACCGAAATCGAATTATCTTTGTGTATCGTGACAAATATCTCTGTACAATATCCTGCTACAGCCTCGTCTATGGAGTTGTCTACGACTTCATACACCAAATGGTGCAAGCCCTTAGGCCCTGTGTCACCAATATACATAGAGGGTCGCTTACGTACAGCTTCCAACCCTTCCAATACCTGGATATTATCCGCCGAATACGTACCTGGATTCTTTTTTTCTTCGCTCATGCAATTATTTTAAAAATCAGATTTTTACCTTTCAAAGGTAACAAAAATCATCGATTTTAGCAAGTATAAAAACATTGCTATCTCGTGATCCAACAACTTTTTTTGACGGATTGTGTACGAATAAAATGGAATTTTAATTTTTTTATAGTAGGTTTGTTGCTTTATTACGAAAATAGACAACAATGAATACATATTTATCAAATTTCAACAAAGTAGCTTTTGGATTGGCGCTAGCTATTGGCCTGGCATCGTGCAATCAGGGCGCAGGTTCAGGTACACCTGCCGCGGGCAACGACAGCACCAAGGTGGAAGTGGTCAAAAAAGAAAAAATCGTTTACGTAAATTCGGATACACTTTCTGAACAATACGCATATTTCAAGGATATCCGGACAAAATTGGAAGCAAAAGCAAAAAAAGCTCAAAATGATCTGCAAGCCAAAGGACAGGCTTTCCAACGCGAGGTAGCCGAAGCGGAAAAGAATGTAGCAACGATGAGTGCAGCAGAACGCCAAGCTACTGAAGAACGCCTTGCCCGCAAGCAACAGGAATTGGCTCAGCTGAACCAAAATGCTTCCAACTCTTTGGCGCAAGATGAAGCTACAGAATTCAACGCTGTCTACACAGCAATCACCGAATACCTCAAAAAACATGCGGAAGAAAAAGGTTATCAATTTGTGCTGACCTATTCGAAAACGAATCCTGCCGTATTGTATGCTGACCCGAAGCTGGATATTACGACAGAGGTTCTGACTGCATTGAACAAAGAGTACGACGCAAAAAAGACAACTGAGAAAAAATAAACCGGCAGAATGGCTAAGATATTGAAAGCAGCGTGTAGAAAGTTATACGCTGCTTTTTTATTGCTTTTATTCTTTTAGAATTTGTCCAATTTAAGCACAGGAGGCATGTGGTAGGCAGGCATACACTAGCACAAATCGGGCACGCCGGGCTTTCTTTAGAGGTTTAATTTCATCAATACTTTTTTTAGAAGGTGAATTACCACCTTGTTGGTATCTTATAAAATACCGTTGACTTACGCGCCCTAATTACAATTTTTTTTCCGATTTTGTAACCTGAACCAAATTGTCATAGGCCATGCCTTTCTTTTGGAAAAGAAATTCTCATATAAGTCTGCTTGCTCTTATCATGGCAACCCTTTTACCGGCTTTTTCCTATGGACAAAAGACGATTTACATCGATGAGCTAAAAGAGGGAACACTTTTTTTCATGATGGATCGCTGCCAATTTGCATTTGCCACGAACACAGATCAGCCCGTGAGTGATCTTGATGTGGAGGGTCTCGACTGGTTTGAGGTGGATCGAGATCGCTATCACAACTTTGGTAGACCAAAAGGAAAATTATGGATGAGATTTTCTGTCACCAATGACTCAGATCATGAGACTGAATTAGCATTTATCTTTGGCAACCATACCATCAATGAGATCGCTTTGTATCACCATACTGAATCGGGCCCACAGCACCTCCACACCACAGGTAGCGGCTATCCATTTTCCAGTAGACCCTATCCGTTTTTTACCTACGTATTTCCTTTGCAGTTTGATTCGAAAGAAGTCAAGGAATACCTCCTATCAGTCGATGCCAAAGGCGAATTGATGGTGTTCATGCCCTTGATGCTTGTTCCGCAACAATTGAAGCTGCAAAACGATCGGTCTTATACCGCACTGGGTATTTTCATTGGCATCATTGTGATTTGCGGTGCTTTTAACTTCTTTCTTTTTCTATTTCTAAAGGAACGCATCCACCTGCTCTATGCCTTATACGCCATCGTCGCGATATGGTGTCTAACAAGCATGGTTACCATGGATTTCCAATTCTTCTTCCCAGATCACCCACAGTTTATATACCCAAGTCGATTCTCAGCAAATTTCTTATACTTGGTCTTTCTATTGCTCATTATGCAACGATTTTTGAGGCAAACCGCTAAAAACAGTAAGATGTACTGGCCTACAATCGTGTTTATTATAGCCAATGCGGTGTGTTTTTTGCTGGAATGGATATTTGGTGTGCCTAGATGGCCCGCGGCATGGTCCGACATTCACTATTCAGTGTTAAGGATGGTCCATTTTTGTAGTTTTCTTGTAATCTTCCTAAGTTGTATTGAAAAAATCCGTCAGGGATATCGTTTAGCCTGGTTATTCTTGTGTGCCGTGCTTGTTCTGCTTATCGGTGGGGTTCTGACCATTGTCAATACGTTGGGATGGCTTGACTGGCATACCATCCTGATGCCACCTACTCCATTAGCCATGGGAATGGTAATTGAAGCGATGATTATCTGCTTTGGCATTTTGTACAGGTACCATCTCTTGAAGCGAGAAAAAGAGCGCCTTTCATTGGAATTACAAGACCATAAGCTAACCGTGGCACAGGAAATCCTAAGAGTGGAGGAAGAGGAAAAAGAACGATTTGCACAAAATCTCCATGATGACCTGGGGGGGCAACCTTGCCGCGCTGAAAGTGGCCATACAACGGTTGAAAGTCGAAAGAAAGGTGGCAGACCATCTAAATATATTGGTTGATACCACTTCGGATATGACCCGGAGGATAGCACATGACATCATGCCTCCCGAATTTGAGAAAACTGAGTTCAACCAATTGTTGTCAGCGTATTTTAATCGTCTTTCTTCAACGGGCAATATCCGTTTTCACTTCATCGCCGACGAAATTGACGGATATTTTACGAAACAGCAAACATTGATGATTTACCGTATTTTACTAGAATTGTCAACGAATATTGTCAAACATTCGAAAGCTACCGAAGCCACCATCCAGCTCAATTCGTACGATGACTATATCGAAATAATGGTGGAAGACAATGGAATCGGTTTTGATCTCTCTACCTGTAAAAAGGGAATGGGTCTACGTAATATCGAATCCAGGATACTGTTTTTTCACGGCTCGCATGCCATCGATTCTGGCGAAAGCGGAACGACGATAATCATAACACTACCTACTCAAAGACATGACTTATAAAACAAGCATCCTACTAGCGGACGATCATCTGCTATTTATTTCGGGTTTATCTACATTGTTGGCAGAGGAGCAAAACAACTATGATATCTTTGTAGCCCACGACGGAAACATGGTTTTGCAAATGGTTTCCGACCAACAACCCGATATTATCTTACTGGACATTGGTATGCCGGGAATCGGAGGAATGGAAGTCCTAAAATACATGAACCGTGTCTATCCAGCGATAAAGATCATCATGCTGTCTTCCTACAATGACGCCCATCTCATAGAAAAGGCCCGGCGTGCAGGTGCCTCAGGCTATCTCTTAAAGAACTGTAGCATCGAAGAATTGCAAAGAGCGATTGCTGACGTAATGGAGGGCAAATTGTCTTTTCCCCCAATCGTTCACCTGCCAGAACACAATGCCTATACCAACCCAATTGCCCAACAATTTAACCTCACCAAACGAGAAATAGAAATCATACAACTGATAAAAGAAGAACTCACCAACAAACAAATTGCGGACAAGCTGTTCCTCAGTCTTTTCACCGTAGAGACCCATCGTAAGAATATCATGCACAAACTTAAGCTCAACAGTGCTGTATCTTTGATGAAGTTTATATTGGATTTTAAGCTATAACCCTATATACTGTTGTGTGGTTTGGAAAAAATTAGGATAAGGAAATAATCGTTTTTTACCGCAGGCATTCGTATTTTTATGTATCTAAGTTTTGCCCATGATCGTATCCATTCTCCAAACACCCGAACATCACTTCGATTGGATTGATATTACCAATCCCGCGATTGAGGATTTTGCCGAACTAAAGGCTAAATATAACCTCCATGAAGCATCCATCAAGGACTGTATCGAAATAGGCCATCTTCCCAAGATTGAGGAGTTCGACAATTACCATTTTCTGATCATACGCTCCATCCCCAAAAACTTTGATGACGAATCGGATTCATTAATCGAAATAACAGAACGCATTTCTATTTTCTATTCGGAAAAATTTGTGATCACCGCCCATCGGCAAGAGATAGAATTTCTGAAGAACCTGGAAAACCTCGACAAGAGCAATAAAAAACTGCAATCAAGCAAAAGCCTGGTCAATGCGCTCACTTCTTCAGCATTGAAGACTTTCGAAGATATTGTACTGGACAAGATGTCTGTAAAACTAGACGAATACGAAGAAATCGTCTTTCTACATCGCCGCCGCAAGCCTTTTCTAAAAAAACTCTATTATATTAAAAGGCAAATCGATGTGATCCGAAGTGTATTAACCCACTACAAAGATATTGTCGATTATTTTCACATGCCACAATACCAAAATATCTATACACAGGATCTGCGTGACCTTTTTTCAAAAACGAATACGCTGTATCGCAACATTGCCGAAAATACAGCACAGCTACTTTCCATCTATTTCAACATCGAATCGAACCACACCAATGAAATCATGCGTATGCTGACCATCATTTCGGTATTCTTCATGCCCCTCACATTTATCGTGGGCGTGTACGGTATGAATTTTGAGAATATGCCAGAGCTGGAGTGGAAATATGGATACGCGGCAGTGATGCTATTAATGATTGCTTTATCCGCCATTATCTACTTTTGGTTCAAGAAGAAAAAGTGGTTGTAAATAGCATAAGAGGCTAAAAAGGTCCCCAACGCTGGCGCACGAACCGAGCGAAGCGAGCTCTCCATAGGAAATCCTTTCGTGTGCCCAGATATAAAAGCACACGAAGGGATTCGTGCGCTAGCATAAGCTAAAGATGGCAACTTACTTCCTCGGTGTCGTCGGCACGAACTCCTTCAGATAGAAAGGCTCAAAATAGACAAGATCCTCAAAATCCTCATGCTGATACTTCTGCCAGACGATCTCGCTCATATAAGCCGAAGAATGCTCGTATGCCGTATCGACCGTGACAGCAGGATCATCTTCAAACAACTGTGCAAACTTATGGGCTCCCGAACCAAACAGCACTGCTTTTCTACCCTTGTATGCCTCGAAGCTCCCTTCATCAATAATGACGGCAGCTGTGGGAGACAGCACATCTCCCTCTCCTTCAAAAACCGACATATACACCTCCATCCTTCGCGCATCGATCATCGGACAATACAAGTCGCAAGAAGTACTAGGGACAGAACGACGGTAACCATCGTACATGGCCTTCAAGGTATTGACTGCGATCAAAGGTCTATCCAGACTATAACATAGCCCTTTGGCCGTAGACACACCTATACGCAAGCCTGTATAAGAGCCTGGCCCCATACTCACGGCGATAGCCGCCAAATCTGTATAAGCTACATCATTGCGCTGCAAGATTTCTTCAACAAAAACCGTCAGTCTGGACGCATGCTGATTGGGTACTTCCGTCTGCACAGTATCCACCACCTCTCCGTTGGCACTCAACGAAACAGAACAAACTTCCGTAGCCGTGTCTATTTGCAGGATATATTGTGTATTCATAAAAGCTTCACGTTTAAGGAACCGGATCGTGTCCATGTCCACCCCAAGGATGACACCGGGCTATTCGCTTGATGGCCAGCCAGCCGCCCTTGAAAGGCCCATACTTGAGGATGGCCTCTTTGCCATACTGCGAACAGGTCGGCGTATAACGACAATTGGCACCCAACAGTGGAGAGATAAACAATTGATAGACCTTTATCAACAATAAAAAAACAGATTGAACCAAGTAGGCTACACTCCTTCCTATTGTATTAAGCAACCTCATGGACGATCTGGTTTAAGACTTTGTTCATTTTGAGTTGATATTGATCAAAGGAAAGGTCCTCATGGGCAACATACTGTATGGCCAACAGCAAATTTATCGCTTTCAAACGGATGGCGGGATACAAAATATCACCCTTTTGCAAACGGTACGCCTCCCGCATCTTGCGCTTTATCCTATTGCGCATATAGGCATGCTTGAATTTACGTTTCGAAACCGACAGTATCACCTGTACTCCAGTGGGCAACTCATGGTCAACGGTCAGAAGGACAACCCGAAAAGGATATAATACAAAAGAAGAACCGTCATGGAATAGCTTGTCTATCAGACCTCTACTACACAACCGTTCTTCTTTTGTAAACGTATTTTTCATATCGATGACTATTTTGGCCGGAAGTGGCACAGCAAGGAAGTCACCGGCGCAAAAAGAAATTATCCTTTATGACGGTATTCGTCAGAAACAGTAAGACGTTTTCTACCTTTTGCACGACGGGAAGCCAATACTCTCCTACCGTTAGCTGTGCTCATACGCTCTCTGAATCCGTGTTTATTTCTTCTTTTTCTTTGCGAAGGCTGAAATGTTCTTTTCATGACGCTGTGTTATATTTTTAATATTTTTGTTCCTAAGAGGAATGCAAAGGTAGTGTTTTTTTTAAAACATTCAAATTAAAAAACAAATATTACCACGGGCTTCAGCCCGTGGCTATTCAACTTATTTGTTCTTCAAAAGATCCCTGATCTCTGCCAACAGCACCTCTTCATTCGATGGAGCAGCAGGCTCTTCCGGAGCTACCTCCTCTTTGCGCTTCAAGACATTTATTCCTTTGATCACAAGAAAAATACAGAAAGCAATGATAAGAAACTGAATGATGACATTGATGAAGTTTCCGTAGCTTATAGCCACTTCTTCCACACCGGCATCTGCATTGGCCGCAGTAATCACGTACTTGAGCTTGGAAAAGTCTACACCTCCAGTAAGGTAACCTATCGGAGGCATGATAATATCATCTACCAAGGAGGTGACGATCTTGCCAAAGGCACCTCCAATCACAACACCGACAGCCAAATCGACTACGCTGCCACGCATTGCAAACTCTTTAAATTCTTTTAAAAACCCCATATTGCGTATTTTTATTAGTTCATTACAATTATAATGATAAAAACTTTATATTTGCAACAAAAAGTATGCATAATATACAACTACATCTACGTTTTATATTAACAAGCAGCAACTGAAAGCAGCCACATCAGTCTCCACTTTAAAAACATTTTCAACATCATACCCGCATGAAGAAAGTACTTATCGCAGACGACCATAGCATAGTAAGGCTTGGGGCTTCGGTCATTATCCAAGGAGCCTATAAAGACGTCGAAATCACGCACGCCACCACATACAACGAAATATTAGATCACCTCAAATCGAACAGGTTTGACCTGTTACTATTGGACATCAATATGCCCGGAGGCAACAATATCAAGGCCATAAAAGAACTACTGGCCGCACAAAGCGATCTGAAAATCCTTGTATTCTCGTCCTATGACGAAAATATCTACGCATTGCGTTATATTGAGGCTGGTGCGGTAGGCTACTTGAACAAAAACACGGCCATGGATGAATTAGCAGTCGCCATCCAACACATACAAGACCGGGGCAAATACATGTCCGAAACTGTCAAGGATCTGTATGTGCAAAAGTTGATCTCCAACAAATCAAACCTACAGATGAGCAATCCTTTGTACAAACTATCCAACCGGGAAATGGATGTAGCAAAGCATCTCATCAGCGGGCAAGGTATACTCGATGTATCTGCCTTGCTGAATCTAAGCTCGTCAACAGTCAGCACCTATAAAAGCAGGATATTCGAAAAACTGCAAGTCAATAATATTCCTGAACTCATCGAACTGTTTAAACTGCACGCGGTGGAGTAACTGACATCAAGCAAAAAAGGCCCGGTCATGACCGGGCCTTTTTTGCTTTTATATCCTTAGTCCACGTTGTCGTGCAAAAAGGAATTATTGGATCGGATCTCCGTTGCCCCTTCATCAAAAGACAAGGTAAATCTCGAAACCTGTGATTCGGATGAATGAGGCACATCTTCCAAGGTCTTTTGCTTTCTTTTGTAAGCCGGTTCATTCTCCAGTTCCTGCAAACCATTCGAAGATTTCAATTTCATGCTCAATTCTTTCAAACGCAGAATACGCTCTTTGGTCTTCAGCAACTGATCCTCAAAATTGACATCTTCCTTCACTTCTACAGTATTTTCGGTTACCATTGCAGAAGGCATATCCTCATTGACAATACTATTTACTTCATGTTCTACCTCGGCATTGTTCTGCTCATACGTATCGAACACCGTTGGCAACTTAAATTCAAACACCGAAGGAGATGTCTTCAATTCAAACCCATGCGTATCGTCTTCTTCTTCGACCGTGTTTTCGGAAGCCGCATCGTCTTCCAAAGTATAACGCACGACCTCATCTTCTACCTCTGCAGCAGGCGCATGGCTTGTCTGCGGCGCATGTGCATTGCTCGGTGAAAACAAATCGGCCTGTGGTGGAGCCTGAGCAGCTACAGGTGCAGCTTGGGGCATCTGTACCGGCTTCACAAATTCAGCTGGACTTGGTTGCTTTTCCACAAATTGGTTTTGAACAATCGGCTTGATATACGACGCTGTCGGTTCTGGCGTCAAAGGCAAGGCCACTTTTTCATTCTCCCGCTCTTTGATACGCTCTTCAGAAGTCTGGAAACCTGTCGCAATGATCGTCACAGACAGTTCCTCACCAAGCGTCTCATCGATACAGTTACCCCAGATCAGATCAGCGGTCAACCCTGCCTTTTCTTGTATATAGTCGGTAATAATGGCTACCTCATCCATGGTTACCTCTTTGGTCCCCGACGTAATGTTCAAAAGAATGTAGCGCGCCCCCTCGATTTCGTTATCTTTCAACAACGGTGAAGCCAATGCACCTGTCACGGCTTCAAGCGCACGACTGTCTCCCGATGAGACATGATTGCCCATGATAGCTACACCGCTATCGTTCATTACAGTACGCACATCTTTAAAGTCCACATTGACATAACCCGGTATCGTGATGATCTCAGCAATACCTTTGGCCGCTGTGGTCAGGATATCATCTGCTTTGGCAAAAGCGGCAGTCATCGTTAGGTTGCCAAATATCTCGCGCAGACGGTCGTTGGAAATCACCAGATAAGAATCTACATACTTTCTCAACTCATCCAATCCTTCTTGTGCCTGCGAACGGCGTTTTTTGCCTTCAAATGCAAAAGGTGTCGTCACGATAGCTACGGTAAGGATACCCATCTCCTTGGCGGCTTTGGCCAGAACCGGACTGGCACCTGTTCCTGTACCACCTCCCATACCGGCCGTGATAAACAACATCTTGGTGTTGGTACCCAGCATCCTTTTGATATCATCAATACTCTCTATGGCCGAATTCTCGCCTACATCAGGGTCTGCACCAGCTCCCATTCCTTCGGTAAGGCTAGCTCCCAACTGTACCTTATTGGGAATAGGGCTCAATTCAAGTGCCTGGGCATCTGTATTGCATACGATAAAATCCACACCGCTGATTCCTTGCTTGTACATGTGGTTGACAGCATTGCCGCCACCACCGCCTACGCCTATTACCTTGATGATAGACGATTGTTCCTTTAACATTTCAAATTGTATCGACATAAATCCTGTTCTTTAAATCCGTAGGGCTCGTTATACCGTCCGAACCCAACAATTCAATGTAATATTACCAATAATATCCACATGATTTTTCCACATTTGTGAATTTGTGGAAAAGTCATGCGCTTGTTGAAAATTATTTCTTCCCGATGAACGTATCATCATCGTATTGGCCTTCATCCTTGATGAATTCCGAAATAATTTTTGTAAACCAACCTTCTCTTTTGCTTTGCTTTTCTGCAATATCCTTTACCGTCTCCTTACGTGATTTTTTGGATGTTTTTTCCTCTTGCAACTTCTCATCCTCTTCATAATCCTGGATACCTTTGATCAATAGGCCTACACTGGTTGCATACATAGGGCTCTGCATTTCCTCAAAAGTCTGCTTGTTCAACAGGTCCGTTTTTGCCAGGTACTCATTTGGATATCCGATCCGACATTCTATTCCCGTAATATATTCTACCAACTGGCGCAAGTGCTTCAGTTGTGCACCTCCACCCGTAATAACAATTCCGGCAATCAATTTGTCTTCATACCCCGAAGATTTGATTTCGTAATAGACGTGCTCAATGATTTCTTCCATACGAGCCTGTATGATAAAGGCCAGGTTCTTGACAGAAACTTCCTTGGCATCTCTACCCCGGATGCCCGGCACACAGATGACCTCATTGTCCTTATTTTCATCGGCCAATGCGGAACCATAACGGACTTTCAACTGCTCGGCCTGATTACGCAATACAGCACAGCCTTGGCGGATATCCTCTGTCACGATATTTCCACCCAACGGAATGACAGCCGTATGACGAATGATACCTTCGTGGAAGATGGCTACGTCTGTGGTACCTCCACCTATATCGACCAATACTACACCGGCCGTTTTTTCCTCTTCATCCAATACAGCTTCAGATGAAGCCAACGGCTCCAACACCAATGAGGATACTTCCAGATCCGAATTGTCCACACACCTTTTGATGTTGCGAATATCGGTCACACGCCCCGAAATAATATGAAAATTGGCTTCGATACGACGTCCAGCCATACCCACAGGCTCTTTGATACCAGGCTCGTTGTCTATCGTAAACTCTTGTGGCAACACATGAATAATTTCCTCGCCAGGAGGCAAAACCAATTTGTACATATCCGAAATCAATTTTTCGATATCGCCGTGTATGATCTCATCGTCATCCCCTTTGGTCAACATACCCCTGTGCTGAATGCTCTTGATATGCTGTCCGGCAATACCCACATTGACGACTTTGATGTCCACATTAGACTGTCCTTCTGCTCCGGACACAGCCTCACGGATACTGGAAACGGTCTTCTGTATATTGGCGACCATACCTCTGTGCACACCGACCGACTCAGCCTTGCCCACGCCAAGCAATTCGATTTTGTTCGTCCCACTACGGCGTCCCACAGTGACACAAATCTTCGTCGTTCCGATATCCAACCCAACTATGATTGGATTCTCTTTCTCATTTTCTGTCATTCTTGGTTTCATATGCTGTATTTTTTGCTGTATTTCTAATTATTTGCGTTGATTTTCATTTGTAAACTGTCCATAAACCATCCTGCTCTACGTTCGCATACGATCTGTCCATCATATTTGACATTGACCCTCTCATAAGCCTCTGTACCTACTTTAGGCAAGATATTCTTGTAATAGACCTCCAACCGACCCAACTTGTAACCCAGGGAGTCTGCATTGCCTATCAACAGCACTTCCTTTCCTACTCTGGGGATCAGTTCGATATCCCGATGATCATTGACGTAGAGCTGTACAATCTGGTTTTCCCACAGGTCATTGCCTTTGACAAAGTGTACGATTTTCACCAGGTCTTTGACCAAAGTCGATTCGATGGGTTCCAATGGTTTGCCATAGCCCTCCTTGATATTTCCATTGGCTACCAACACGTGTGGCACATACTTGAGTGTGACAGGGATCTTCTTGTTCTGAGTATCAACATAATACTCCTTTCCGTTCCGATTGATAACCCGTAGAACGACTTCACGCTGCCGGACCGTCACCTGCATGAGCCCATCCATATCTGTATGTACTGAAGCACTGGCCACATAAGGCAATTGCTTCAATGTTTTTTCGATCTTTTCTACCGGAATCCCTTTCAGCTCTTTTCCGATGACAGCACCATAACTGTCATTGATCAGTCGCATAATCTCTTGTTGATCGATAAATGTTTCTTTCCCTTCCACAATGACCTTGAGCGATGTACACAGCTGTGCATCGCTCTTTCTGGAAACAAGTCCCATGAGCATCACAAGACCGGCTAAGGAACAAATCCCAACCAACGTGTACCATACGATATGCCATCTTATGCGCTTCATGTTCTATATATTCTCCAAAATCTTTTTGATTGGTTTTACCAATCGGTCTATGTCGCCCGCACCCATGGTGACTATAAGCTCAGGCTTTTCGTTTTCTATCCTATCCAATATTTCCTGCGGTGTCATTAAATATTTAGTATCCAAATTGATTTTTTCCAAAAGCCACTTTGAATTTACACCGGCTATTGGCAGTTCGCGTGCCGGATAAATTTCCATCAACCACAGCTCATCCGCCATCCCCAGCACCTCAGCAAAGTCATCCACAAAATCACGGGTACGACTATACAAATGAGGTTGGAAGATAGCAGTAAGTTTTTTCTCCGGATAGAGCCTACGCATCGAACTCAAGAATGCGCGCAATTCCTCCGGATGATGTGCATAGTCATCTATATACACATGCCGATCACCCTTGACAATATACTCAAATCTTCTCTTGGCTCCCCTAAAGTTGGCCAACGCACGTACAATTTTCTCTTGGTCTATCCCCAACAGCAAAGCAACCGTGATGGCTGCTACCGCATTCTCGACGTTGTGCAGGCCGGGAATACCCAACTTGATATCCTTTATACAGGTTTCGCCCTGGACATAGTCAAAGTAGAAATCCCCATCGATCACCTGGATATTCATGGCATAAGCATCTGCTCCGGACGAATCCCGGCTATAGCTGATATCTCCGACAAAGGGCAGACCTATCTTGACAATGCTTGTCCCGCCTTCAACCACTCTATCCAGATACAGCTCAAAAGATTCGATCAGATGCGACTGGTCTCCATAGATGTCCAAATGGTCGGCATCTGCCGAAGTCACCACAGCAATATTAGGATGCAAGGTCAAGAACGAGCGGTCGTACTCGTCAGCTTCAACAACCAGCACATTATTCTGCCCGAAAAGCACATTCGTATTATAATTGGAACTTATTCCGCCCAAAAAAGCGGAACAGTCATAACCCGAATCTTTAAGAACATGGGCGATCATGGTCGAGGTAGTGGTCTTGCCGTGCGTCCCTGCCACACCTATAGTAAAGCGATTGGCACTCAGAAAACCTAAAACTTCTGAACGCTTATATACCGTAAAGCCACGATCGACAAAAAGGTTCTTAATCTTCAGATCCTTGGGAATGGCGGGTGTGAAAATGATCAAGCTCTCTACCGATGGCTGAGCAAACTCTGCAGGGATCAAGTCCACATTATCCTCGTATATCACCGCAATCCCTTCATCGACCAACGCGGTCGTCAGCTCAGTCTCCGTCCTGTCGTATCCGTACACAGTACATCCTGATGCATGGAAATAACGAGCAAGAGCACTCATGCCGATACCTCCGATACCGATTAAATATACCCGCTTTATTTGATCAACATTCATCTCTTTATTTTATTTAGTGGTAAGTGATCAGTTGTCAGTGATCAGTCCCAACTCTAACTTTCAAAACCTAAAACTCATTTCCATCTCCAAATTTTCAAATCCTCACATTTTCAAATCCCTCAAACAATCAACCCCAACACCTCTTTTGCAATGACTTCATCCGCATCCGGCAAAGCCATTTTTTTTATTTCTGCACCGAGTATAGCACAACGCTCCTCATCGGCCAAAAGCTCTGTAACAACATCAAATAGGCTATCCCGGGCAATAGAATCCCTCACCAATACGGCTGCACCATTATCGACCAATGCCTGTGCATTTTTTGTCTGATGGTCTTCGGCCACATTGGGCGATGGCACAAGTATAGCTGGCTTGCCTATCACACAGAGTTCTGAAATAGTCCCTGCCCCTGCCCTGGCAATAATGACATCCGCCGCAGCATATGCATAATCCATACGTTGCAAGAAGGGCATCAGCTTTACATTGTCCGGAATCGTCCGCTCAAGCGCCAAGATCTCTTTCATCTGCTCGTAATAATAACCTCCGCATTGCCAAATCACCTGCAGATCAGAACGCGAAGCAATTTTGTCTATGGACTCTAGCATAAACCCATTCAACGTCTTGGCCCCTAAGCTACCTCCTGTGACTACAATCGTCTTTCTACCTTCTTCCAATCCAAAAGCCGCAAGTGCTTCCCTCCGCTTACCTTCTATATCTACCGAAGATCGACGGATAGGATTCCCGGTCAGCAAAATTTTGTCCAAAGGAAAAAATTGCTCCATTTTAGGGTATGCTACACAGATTTTACGCGCCCTTCGCCCCAGTGTTTTGTTCGTTTTGCCCGCATATGAATTCTGCTCCTGTATCAATGTAGGAATCCCCATCATATTCGCCATCATCAGCAGTGGGCCCGAAGCATAACCTCCTACACCTACGGCTACCTCTGCTCCGAAATCCTTGATAATCTTTCGGGCCCTCCACAAGCTTTTGAACATCTTGAACGGAAGAACAATATTCTTGAGCAGAGACTGCCTGTTGATCCCCTGTATATCCAGACCGACAATCTCATAACCAGCCGCCGGTACTTTTTCCATTTCCATCCGGCCCAGAGCACCAACAAACAGGATTTCAACATCAGGTTCTATACGACGCAAAGCATTCGCAATAGCTATCGCCGGGAAGATATGACCTCCTGTACCACCACCGCTTATGATTATTTTACGTCCCATATATTTTAGTTATCAGTGATCAGTCGTCAGTGATCAGTATACTCAAACTTTAAACCTTACACTCATTTTCAAATTCTCAAATTATCTCATTTCCACATCATCACGCCACCGTTCCGATCACTACTTTTTTGACCTTTGGCTCCTCCTCCAATTGCTGCTTACCTTTCAATTCTTCGATACTGCGGCTCACGGACAGGATAATGCCCAAAGCCACACTGGTAAAGAGGATAGATGTCCCTCCCATACTGACCAAAGGTAGCGGCACACCTGTCACGGGTCCCAAACCTACAGCTACAGCCATATTGGCCAGTGCCTGAATGGTCAGACTAAACCCTAATCCGGCCGCCAAAAATGCCCCGAATGCCCGGGGGCTCATCGTCACAATACGGATACAGCGGTACATCAGTGCCAGATAAAGGAACAGCAACACGACTCCTCCAACCGTACCGTATTCCTCAATGATAATCGCAAAGATGAAATCTGAATACGGATGTGGCAATACATTGCGCTGCACACTGTTGCCCGGACCTTTACCAAACAAGCCACCCGTTGCAATCGCAATCTTGGCATTGTTGGCCTGATAATTTTTATCTTCCTGAAAAGGCACATTCGATGTCGTGACTTCCTCGGTCTTAAAAAATCCTTCTATACGGCTGATATATGTCGCTCTCCGAGGGCCCAATAGCATGACCATCATCAACAATACCAAACCTCCTGCGGATACAATGGCGATCTGCTTGATACTGACACGGCCGATGATCAACAACAAAATACTGACGCCAAACAACATCAGTGCCGTAGACAAATTGGCCCATGCAATAAGAACAAATACCAGACAAACCGCCCCCATAATCGGTATAAACGATTTTTTGACGTCCTTGATTTCTTCCTGCTTGCGGGACAGCATCCGTGCCAAAAACGTAATCAACGCCAATTTGGCCAAATCCGAGGTTTGAAAAGTCTGGTTGATGACCGGGATCGTAACCCACCTCGAGGCTTCATTGACTGAACTACCGAACAGCAATGTGTACAAAAGCAATGGAATCGTAATAATCATCAGCAGCTTGGAGATACCCGCATACCATTTATAGTCCAGCTTATGCGACAAGTACATCAACACCAATCCCGCCACGATAATGGAAAAGTGCTTGACCAAATAAAGTTCCGTACCCTTGCCCTCTTTGTAAGCCAAGGTACCCACCGAGCTATATACTGCCAACAAAGACCATCCCGACAAAATAATCACGATGATCCATATCCACTTATCGCCCTTTAATTTTGAAAATACCTGTTCCATTTTATTTTAGTTATCAGTGATCAGTTGTCAGTGATCAGCTCTCCACTGACGACTGATAACTGACGACTGTCCACTTACTATAAGGCCATCACCGCCTCTTTAAACTTATCTCCCCTTTCTTCGTAATTCTTGAACCAATCAAAGCTGGCACATGCCGGTGAAAGCAGTACCGTATCCCCTTTCTTTGCCAAATGCGAAGCTATACGCACAGCATCTTCCATCGATGCACTGTTCACAATGACCTCTACTTCTTCTTCCAGTGCATCGTGTATACGCGATGTGTCCTTGCCTATGCAGATGATCGCTTTGACCTTCTGCCGTACCAGATCACGCAACATCTCGTAATCATTGCCCTTATCCACACCACCTAGCAGCAGGATAATATCCGGCGAAAAACTTTCCAAAGCATACCATACAGAATTGACATTCGTGGCTTTTGAATCATTGATATAATTCACCCCTCCGATATAGGCCACGTGTTCCAGCCGATGGGCTATATTCACGTACGATCCCATACTCTCCTTCATCGTTTCGTTGCGCAATTCCTGAGCCTTTGCCACCAAGCCTGAGGCCATATTGTTGTAGGTATTGTGCTTTCCTTGTAATGATAACTCTTCAATGTTCATAGCAAATGCTTCTCTATTAGGTATATGAATGATAATATTATGGTCCTTGTCCAATGATGCTCCCTGTGCCAAAATTTTCTTTTGCGACATCGGCAACTGTGTCGCTTTGCTGTCAAAACGGGGCAATGCCTTCATTGTCTCCTCGTCGTCTGCACAATAGATAAAATAATCACTGCTCCTCTGATTCTGGATGATACGGAACTTCGAATTCACATACTTTTCCATATCGTAATCGTACCTGTCCAGATGATCCGGTGTGATGTTCAGCAGCACAGCCACATCCGCCCGAAAATGGTACATATCGTCCAACATGAAACTCGACATCTCCAATATGTACACATCAAACTGCTCACGAGCCACCTGCAAGGCAAAGCTCTTTCCGATATTGCCTGCCAAACCCACATTCACACCTGCCTTTTGAAACATATAGTATGTAAGCATCGTGGTGGTCGATTTGCCGTTGGAACCCGTAATACAGATCAGTTTCGCATCTGTATATTGCGCCGCAAACTCTATTTCCGAAATCACCGGAGTTCCTTTTTCACGGAGTTTTTTGATCAATGGAGCCTTTTCGGGAATACCGGGGCTCTTTACAACCAAATCAGCATTCAATATCTGTTCTTCGGTATGTTTGCCCATTTCAAAAAGAATCCCTTCCTGCTCCAACTGTACCCTGTAAGCCTCCGCAATCATCCCCATATCGGACACAAATACATCGAAGCTCTTATCCTTTCCCAGGATGGCTGCACCCACACCACTCTCTCCTGCGCCTAGAATAACCAGACGTCCTGATTGCGGATAGTATGTATTTGCTATGTTTCCCATTTTTTATTTAGTACTTTAGTATTTAGATGTTAGTATTTAGACCAACATCTTTCAAATTACTTCATTTCCAAATTTTCAAATTCTCCGATCTCGCACCTCACAACCCAAACCTCGCTCTACCTCACCTTCAACGTCACAATGGTCAATATAGCCAGAATGACTCCCACGATCACAAACCGTGTGACAATCTTGGCCTCATGATAGCCTTTCTTCTGATAATGATGGTGCAAGGGTGACATCAAAAAGATACGCCGGCCCTCGCCGTATTTCCTTTTGGTGTACTTAAAATAGGACACCTGCATGACGACCGATAGGTTTTCGATCAAGAAAATACCGCACAATACCGGGATCAAAAGCTCTTTGCGTATCAATATGGCAAATGCCGCTATAATACCCCCGATGGCCAAAGAACCCGTATCACCCATAAACACCTGTGCCGGATAGGCATTGTACCACAGAAATCCCGTACAAGCTCCTACAAATGCTCCTGCGAATATCACGAGCTCACCCGAATTGGGGATATACATGATATTCAAGTAGTCCGAAAAGATGATATTGCCCGACACATACGCCAATATCGCCAAAGTAATCCCGATGATAGCCGACGTCCCCGTGGCCAATCCATCAATACCATCTGTGATATTTGCACCATTGGACACAGCCGTCACAATAAATACAACCACCACCAAAAACAAGATGAATGTCGCCGTACTGCTCGTTAGTCCAAAAACATCCAACACCTTGGCATAATCAAACTCATTGTTCTTATAAAAAGGTATGTTCGTTTTTGTCGATTTGAGATTCTCTGCATAGGTTCGCTCTCCCGTCTGCGGATTAATGACAATCTCCACAGGCTTTGAAGAAGTAGGGTTCGTCACTTGTTCCCGTACCACAATATCCGGATGAAAGTACATGGTAAAGGCTATCAGCGTACCCAGACCGACCTGTCCAATCACCTTAAACCGTCCGGCCAATCCCTCCTTATTCTTACGAAACACCTTGATATAGTCATCCAAAAAACCAATAGCTCCCATCCATACCGTCGTCACGATCATGACCAGAACATAGATATTGTCCAATTTGGCAAACAACAGTGTAGGGATAAGGATACCGGCAATGATGATCAAACCACCCATCGTAGGCGTACCTTGTTTTTTCTTTTCACCTTCCAAGCCCAGATCCCTTACCGTTTCGCCCACCTGCTTACGTTGCAGCAGATTGATCAATTGACGGCCGTACACCGTCGTGATAATCAACGAAACAATAACGGCCATAGCTGTCCTAAAGGAGATATACTGGAACAATCCAGCTCCTGGGATATGAAAATGCTCTTGTAGCCATGTAAATAAGTGATACAACATACCGTCTATTGTTCGTTAAATGAATTTTCTAATTCTTCTTTGTCATCAAAATGATATTTCACACCATTGATTTCCTGATATTTTTCATGCCCTTTGCCGGCTATCAGGACAATATCTCCACTCGCTGCCAAGTGACATGCCGCACGGATGGCCTCCCGACGATCCGAAATACTAAAGACATGCTTTTTTTGCTCAGGTGCTATACCCGCCTCCATATCCCGGATAATCTGTGCAGGATCTTCCGTACGTGGGTTATCGGAGGTAATGATCAGCTTATCGCTATATTTCAAAGCCGTCTTGGCCATTTCCGGGCGCTTGGCCTTATCCCGGTCTCCACCACAGCCCAATACCGTAATGATCTGTTGTCCGGGAATACACAGGTCCTTGATGGTTTCCAGCACATTTCCCACTGCATCCGGTGTATGGGCATAATCAACGATTCCCGTGATACCCGTCTTCGACCGTACAGCCTCAAAGCGTCCTTCTGCACCGGAAATCTCACTCATGGCCGTCAACACCTTCATCGTTTCCTGCTCAAGCAATATAGCTGCACCGTACACGGCCAATAGGTTGGAAGCATTGAAACTGCCCACCAATTTGACCCATACTTCCTGTCCGTCTACCTGCAACAGCATGCCGTCAAAATGGCTTTCTATTACCTTGCCTTTAAAATCGGCGATATGCTGCAACCCATATGTCTTTTTGTGAGCAAAGGTATTTTGCAGCATGACCTGCCCATTCTTGTCATCCTGATTGGTCAAAGCAAAAGCAAACCTGTCCAAATCGTCAAAAAACTTCTTCTTCGCTTTAATATAATTGTCAAATGTCTGATGAAAATCAAGATGGTCGTGCGAGATATTGGTGAATATGCCACCTGCAAAACGCAGTCCGGCAATACGTTGCTGTACGATAGCGTGTGAGCTCACTTCCATAAAACAATAATCACATCCACCATCCACCATCCTTCTCAACAACGCATTCAACGCCAATGGATCCGGTGTCGTATATGTAGCTGGCACAACTTCCGTTCCTATCCTATTTTCTACCGTCGAAAGCAATCCTACACCATATCCCAATTTTTGAAATAGATTGAAGAGCAGCGTAGCTACGGTGGTTTTTCCGTTTGTACCCGTTACACCTATCAATTTCAACTCCTTGGACGGATTATCGTAAAAATTGGCCGACAATATCCCCAATACATAGGAAGTATCCGCTACTACGATATAGCTTACCTCTTGTTCAAGTTTTTCGGGCAATTCTTCAACGACCACTACGGTACTACCCAAAGAAATAGCTTTTTCAACATACAAATGGCCATCCGTATGTACCCCCCGGACAGCTACAAACAAACTATTGGCTTTTGCTTGCCGGGAATCAAAGCACAGCGAGCCAACCTCTATATCCAGAGGACCCTCGGCCTGTATCACCGGAACAGCATGTAATAGTTCTTTTAGTATCATTTTTTTTAATTCAGTTGAATGGCTACTTGAGTTCCCGATTTTAATTTTTCTCCCGGTATCAAGGATTGGGATACGACCTTTCCTTTGCCATACACTTGGGCTTTAAATCCTGCATTCTCCATAGCAAACAGTGCATCCACCAGCCCCATTCCGATCACATTCGGCACCACCCCTTCCTTGATATTTCTTTCCACAAATGGCATCCCTCTTTTGGTCGAATCCGACACTCCCTGCGCCAGCAAGTTCCAATTGAACCTCGTGTACCCCAATGCTTCGTAGACTTTGGTGGAAGACTCCTTGGATCCGACCAAGGTCAACGGCATGGTTTCACCGGCCAAATTTACTTTTCGATGTGCAAATCCTCCTTGCAAAGACAAGTCATTGGCATACACCATATCGGCTAGCTCCTTGAATACAGGACCCGCAACAGAACCTCCATAGTAACCGTTGCGTGGATTACGAATAACCACAATCATCGAATATTTTGGATTGTTTGCCGGAAAATACCCTGCAAACGAAGATTGATATCTCCTCGCACCATACCCTCTGGAATCATCCGCCATCTGCGCCGTACCCGTCTTGCCCGCCGCCGTATACAACGGACTGCTCAATCTCTTACCCGTTCCTTCAATCATTACACCCTCCAGCATGCCTCGGATTTTTCCCAACGTCTGTTTGGAGACAATCTGCTTATTGATCACGCGCGCCTCGAAGCGTTGCACCGTATTGCCCAAATGCTGTATCTCTTTTACAAACAAAGGCGCAACCATCTTTCCATCGTTTGCCACAGCGTTATAAAGAACCAGCGTCTGCAAGGGAGTCAACTTGAGTTCATAGCCATACGCCATTTGTACCAAGGACAGCTTGCTCCAACTCTTGCTTTTAGGCGTCTTCACGATAGGATGAGCCTCTCCTGGGATCTGCAATCCCAAAGGCTGATGCAATCCCCAACTGTGCAATTTTGACGTAAACCGTGCAGGCTGATTGCCATAGTGCGTATTGATCAACTTGGTAATCGCCACATTCGACGATTCCTCAAAAGCCTCTTTGACGGTGATCTGCGATTTCTTTGGCGCATGCGAATCCCGGATAGTATGCGCAGGCACCTTATAAGTCCCGTTGCCAATATCTACAACCGTACTGGTATCGATATAACCATCGTCCAAAGCAGCCATATAAGAGGCCAGTTTGAACGTCGATCCCGGATCCGCACCATGCGCGATGGCATAATTATACTTCTCGCGATACACACCCTCCTTATCCCGCGTAAAATTGGCGATAGCCCTCACCTCTCCCGTCTTCACCTCCATGAGTATCACACAGCCCTGATCAGCATCACTGATTTTCAATTGCTTTTCCAAAGCCCGCTGTGCCATATCCTGCATATTGACATCGATGGTCGAAATGATATCCGATCCATCCACAGGAGCGACCTCGATTTCCCGATTCAGAGGCACCCACACTCCTCCTGCTATACGCTGCATCATCTGCGCACCGCTCTTGCCATCGATATAATCTCCGTATGCACCTTCCAATCCCACCCGAACCTCATCCGTCTTGTAACCTATCGTACGAGCCGCCAGATTCGTAAATGGCAATATGCGCTTGTTTTGACGCACTGCCACCAAACTGGTGGAAAACCGCTTTTTATTTTCTCTAAAATTGTTGAACAAAGGGAATGTTTTCACGATTTTTAAATCCTGATGCGAAACAGCCCTCTTTATCAACACATAACGTTGCTTCTTGGCCCGGGCCTCACGCAGAAGGGCCAGATATTGCCGGGAGGAACGATCCTTGAAAAAATCGGACAAACGAAAGGCCAACGAATCTACCCTGGAATTGAATACATCGTTGTACTCCTCCGGAATAGCCATCGCATCAAAGCGAAGTTCGTATTCCGGAACAGAGGTCGCCAACAGACTGCCATCATCGGAATAGATATTTCCCCTGGCCGCCTCAACCACGCGTTCCTGAATAGTCAGACTGTCTGCAATAGCACGCCACTCGCCCCCATCTATATATTGCAAGTGAATGAGCTTGGCAAATACCGCCAACGCACCGAATACCATAAGCCCAAAAGCCAAGTACACTCTGACCAATATGGTTTTTCTAATATTCACGTTACAGTTATTATTTTTTCTCTTTTAACACCTCTAATTTAATTGGCGGCTCCATGCGCTCTTTTAGGCCCAATGTATCCGCCCTTTTGGCTATTTCAGTCTGCGTGGTCAACTTCATCAACTCCGCAGACAACGATTTATAATCCCAGCTCAGCTCCTTCACCTCCTTACCCAATCGATCTATCTTCCTCACCGTTCGTTCGGCCAAATGCCGATTGGAGATATAGACCAACCCCAAGAAGGCCAAAAAAGCCACAAAGGGAAGATTTCTAGTCACCAGATAGGTCGATAGCTTTGTAGGAGAAAACAACGATCGCAATATACTTTGCGTTTTTTCCACCTTCTCCTCTACCGCATCAGACATCTCCTCCTGGATATCTTCGCTCAGCTCCCTTTCTTTTATTGTGTTCCTTTTTGACATTGTTCAGTTGTCTGTGTTCAGTTGTCAGTTATCAGGCCTTTAAATTCCTAATTCTCCATTTTCAACTTTCAATTATCAACTCTCCATTTCCAAACCCCGAAGGGCTCAACGAAGTTAATCTTCAAATTAGATCCTCTCCAAATTCGTAAATCAAAAATCGTAATTCTCCAAATCCCCACATTTTCAAATCCTCACATTTTCAAATCCTCTCCGCTACCCTCAACTTCGCGCTTCGGGATCTTGTATTCTCTTCCAGCTCCTGTGCAGCAGCCGTAATAGCCTTCCTACTGATGACTTTGAAAGGTTTGATTTCATTCCCATAAAAATCCTTCTCCACATCTCCCTTAAACTTACCCTTCAGCATAAAATTCTTGACCAGCCTATCCTCTAGCGAATGATAAGACATGACCACCAATCGGCCTCCATCTTTCAGCAGAGGAACGGTCTGCATCAAAAAATCCTGCAACACCTCCAACTCTTTATTGACCTCAATCCGTAAAGCCTGAAACACCTGCGCATGATACTTGTGCTCCTTTCCCCTCGGCACATGCTTCCTAATCACCTCCTTCAGCTCTTCCACCGTCCGAATCTCTTTGGTCAGTCTCGCCGTCACAATGGTCTTTGCCAAGGATTTCGCATTCTGCACCTCGCCATACATACCGAAAATGCGATGCAATTCCTCTTCACTATAGGTATTCAGCACTCTGCGCGCATCCAGATCGGACACCTGATCCATGCGCATATCCAGATCCGCATCAAATCGGATGGAGAATCCTCGATCCGCATCATCAAACTGATGGGAAGACACCCCTAAATCCGCTAATATTCCATCCACCTCTCGAACCCCCAACAAACGCAAACTATTTTTTAAGAACCTAAAATTCTGGTGCACCAACTCAAAACGCTCGTCTTCGATAGTATTATTCAACGCGTCGGGATCTTGATCAAAAGCGATCAACCGTCCCTTGGGGCCCAAATGCTTTAAGATCTCTCTCGAATGCCCCCCTCCACCAAACGTCACATCCACATACACGCCATCGGGCTTGATCGCCAAAGCCTCTATACATTCTTGAAGCATCACGGGAACATGGTACACTACATTACTCATCGGCACCTCCCCCAAAATCCATATTGCCCATCACCTCCTCAGCTAACGCAGCAAAATCCTCACTTACATCCCCATTCATCATCTCTTCATACGCTGCTTTCGGCCAGACTTCTATACGATCAAATTGACAAGCCAACACTACCTCGCCCGCTATCTTGGCATAGTCCAAAAGAACCTTTGGTAACAATACCCGCCCAGCCGCATCCAATGTCAACATAGTCGCCCCGCGCATGAATTGACGGATAAACTCCCGATTTTTTGCATTGAATGTATTCAACCGTGAAATCTTAGCCGCCTGCTTATCCCATTCGCTACGCGTGTAGATCACCAGATTCCTTTCGAAACCACGGTTCACGATAAGCCCGTCCTGCTCCACATTAGGCAACTGCCTTTTGAGCGCAGAAGGGACCACCAATCTACCTTTGGCGTCCAACTTACATTCGAATTCTCCGATAAGCTGAAGCATATAGCTAATTATCCTAACTTAATTTCATGTAAAAGTATACACTTTCTCCCACAATCTCCCACAATCTCCCACAAAAAAGTTTTCCACATCGAATTTTCGCTACAAAAACACTTTAAAATAGCATTTGGAGACAAGGAATAATTGGTATTTATTGATAATCAGCAAATTTGAAATAAGGCCAAGGTTTCTATTTTTACTATATATAGAAACCTTATTTGCGGAAAGATAACCTAACTCGCGACAAATGTATACGGTTCGGGGATGGAATGAAACGTTGAAGTTTTAAGCCTCACAAAACAAATGTCCAATGGTTATTCGGTCTTGAAATTGCTACGTAACATGGAGACAGACTCGTAGTACTTTACATGGAAGTCATCGTAATTTTTGTCAAACAAATTATCGTTCTTGATAAATCATATGGGCTTTACGACAAGTTATACTGTGTTTACAACGGCTTCATAGGGATTATTCAAGCTCTTCTCTATTTTTTAATCGAATCACACTTCCTGTCAAATAGCTATCACTTGATATAGCCTTGTATACATATGCTTTTTCTTGGACAAAAAGCAACTTAAGCCAAAGTAATATTTCTTTTAGAGAAACAAAGGCTACATAAAATCACATTACAGTTTCTTTAGAAGCATGTTACGTAGCAATAATAAAAACTTAACTCCGCCTATACAGATGTACAGCTAGCCTCTAAATCATGACGGGTAATCCACAGAGCACTATGAATCGCCTGACGGCAAGTATGGAGAGTTCGTATATACGTACCAATAGTCTGGACAAAAGCGCGAGGAGTTTGAGTACAATTATGAGGAGTTCAGGTCTAAGTATAGGGAGTTCAGATACAAACATTGATAGTCAGACTATAAGTTGGTAGCTTTGAATGCAAATACGGTCAACAACTGCACACTCCGTCTAATGCTGTGAAATTGACATTTTCTGTACAAGTACATAACAAAAAATACTTTCGTTATTCTCCCCGAAATCCGATATTTTTGCAGGATAATCCGTTAGGTCTCGCTAGCGCAAGCGTAATAGTATTAAGTTAAGCGTTTTTTTTGTCATCCCGACGATAGGAGGGATCTGCAAAACGATACAGTTAACAGATCCTTAAGCAAGCCTCAGAGCCTGCCCCGAGAAAACTCGGGGATGACATAAAAGAACGGTTATATCCTTAACTTAATGACATTGGGCGCGAGCGTGTCGCTTGTGCTTCTATTGGCAGCTAATAGCAGGATTTTTTTTAATTTTTACTTTTAACTTTTTACCTTATATAATGTACAGAAGTCACAATTGCGGCGAACTACGTATAGCCGACATCAATAAAGAAGTAACCCTAGCAGGTTGGGTACAAAAATCCCGGGACAAAGGCTTTATGATATGGGTCGATCTACGGGATAGATACGGTGTCACCCAGTTGATTTTTGACGAAGAGCGTACCGAATCTACTGTCATGCAATTGGCTAAATCCCTAGGGCGCGAATTTGTCATTCAAGCCAAAGGAATCGTCGTAGAACGCGAATCCAAAAACTCCAATATGCCTACAGGGGACATCGAACTGCTTGTCAAGGAGCTGACTGTTCTGAACGAAGCGATCTTACCTCCATTTACGATAGAGGACGAGACCGATGGAGGTGAGGATATCCGCATGAAATACCGCTATCTCGACATCCGCCGCAACCCCGTCAAAAACAGTTTATTGTTTCGCCACAAAGTTACCCAAGAGGTACGCAACTACTTGTCCGAATTGGACTTCTGCGAGATCGAAACACCCTATCTTATCAAGTCCACCCCCGAAGGTGCACGTGACTTTATCGTACCTTCCCGCATGAATCCAGGCCAATTTTATGCTTTGCCACAATCGCCACAGACATTCAAACAATTATTGATGGTAGGTGGTATGGACAAATATTTCCAAATCGTAAAATGTTTCCGTGACGAGGATCTCCGTGCTGACCGTCAACCCGAATTTACACAGATCGATTGTGAAATGTCCTTTATCGAGCAGGAAGACATCCTGCATGTTTTCGAAGGACTGACACGCCATCTGTTAAAGGAAACACACAACATCGAAGTGGAGAAATTTCCTCGCATGACCTTCGAAGAAGCTATGCGCAAATATGGCAATGATAAGCCGGATATTCGTTTTGGGATGGAGTTTGGCGAACTAAACAGTGTGGCTCAACATAAGGATTTTGGCGTATTCAACAATGCCGAACTCGTCATCGGCATCGCTGTGCCGGGAGCAGCTACTTACACGAGAAAACAAATCGATGAGCTTATCGATTGGGTCAAACGTCCACAAGTCGGTGCTTTGGGTATGGTCTACTGCAAATGTGAAGAAGACGGTACATTCAAATCTTCAGTCGACAAATTTTATGATCAAAGCGATTTGGCCCAATGGGCTGAAATCACCGGTGCAAAACCAGGAGATATCATCCTTGTGCTATCCGGCCCTGCACACAAAACACGTACACAAATGAGTGCTCTACGTATGGAATTGGGCAATAGGCTCGGTTTGCGCAAACCAAATGAGTTTGCGCCGCTTTGGGTCGTCGATTTTCCATTGTTGGAATGGGACGAAGATACCAAACGCTTCCATGCCATGCACCACCCATTCACCTCTCCGAAGAAAGAAGACATGCACCTGCTAGACACCGATCCGGGTAAAGTACGTGCCAACGCTTACGATCTTGTCTTGAATGGCAACGAAATAGGTGGTGGCTCTATCCGTATCCATGACAAAGAGACACAGGCGCTGATGTTCAGGCACCTCGGCTTCACAGAAGAACAGGCACAAGAGCAATTTGGTTTCTTGATGAATGCCTTCCAATATGGGGCACCTCCACATGGTGGACTAGCCTTCGGACTGGATCGTCTGACCGCTATCTTAGGCGGACAGGAAACCATACGTGACTTCATCGCTTTCCCGAAAAATAATTCTGGCCGCGACGTCATGATAGATGCCCCTGCCGTTATCGACAAAGCACAGCTGGATGAATTGAGTTTGAAGCTGAATGTAAAAGATTCGTAAGCCAGTAATTAAAAAAGCAGTCCTGTGGACTGCTTTTTTAATTACTTCAACTTCTGCTCTTTCATTAACCGTTTTATTTCCTGCAACAAGACCGGAAGACCGGGATACACCATATCATGGCCGTATCCTTGAAACTCCAGAAGTTTGTTGTTTTTATGCCCGGCGATAGAGAGCATACGTTTCAAATACGCATTTTCTTCATACCGCCCCAATATCTCCAATTCTCGATCACCAGTCAGTAGTATGATGGGCGGCGCATCCTTTCTCACCCAATATAAGGGTGCCAATTCATCAATTGTAGGTTGCTTTTCGCCAATCCCTTTTTCTTTACGGGCAGTAAAATGCGTGATAGTCTGCCCGCTAAACGGAATGATACCCGTCAACCTATCTGCATCCATCCCTTCTTTAGCCAAATAGGTCTTATTCAAGGCTAACATCAATGCCAGATAACCTCCTGCCGAATGTCCGGAAATAAATATTTTAGTGGTATCACCACGATATTGAGCAGCATTTTTGACGACAAAGGATGTCGCCTTTGCGGCATCACGAATGATATCGGCTACTTTTGCCTTAGGTGCAAATCGATATCCCACACCCACCACGACCAAGTCTTTCTCTTTCAAAAAAGCGGGAATTTCCTTCTTCCCTCCTGTCAATCCGCCGCCATGAAACCACAAGAGAATAGGTTTTGCCTCTCCGGAAGTCGGATAATGTATATCCAGTTTACATTGCTCCTGTTCATAATCGGTTGCTCCAACCTCCACATAACTTATGTCTTTGGTCGTTTGGTATGTGATATCCTGTGCATATCCCGTATACCATACCAATAGAGATATAAAAAGTAAGATGATATGTCTCATATTTCTGTGCTTATTGGACAATTTTTGATCAAAGTTAAGATTAATTACGATACATTTTCAATCTGTCCTTGTTCTTAAAAAAAACAGACCTTTGCATATCTTTCGAAAAAAGAGTAGATTTACTTCATGGCCCAACGTGTTGCAGAGAAATTTTTAAAAGAGAGTGCGAGCAAAGCCTTTGATCTCCGTCATCGGGATATCATCACCCACAACATAGATCGGTATGAGGCGGCATTTGAGAAAGGCAAAAGCAAATTTTTGGACTTGGCCCACGCCAAGAAAAAGGCCAATGCCATCAAATGGAAAACCATAGAAAATCTGGACCGTTACCTTGTAGAATTCGAAGCTAACTTTACCAAGCGGGGCGGAAAAGTTATTTGGGCAAACGATGCAGAAGAAGCAAGGCAAGAAATCTGGAAAATAGCGGAACAGCAATCCGCCAGATCCATTATTAAATCCAAGTCGATGGCGACGGAGGAGATCGAACTAAACCATTTTTTGCAAGACAAAGGAATAGAAATTGTTGAAAGTGACCTCGGCGAATATATCGTTCAGTTATTGGATCAAAAGCCTTATCATATCGTCACACCGGCTATGCACCTCAGCCAAGAGGATATTGCAAAGCTATTCCACGAAAAATTCGGCACTCCACCCGAAGCCAGTGCAGAGGAACTAACGGCCGAAGCTCGGAAGAACCTACGCCATAGATACACCACAGCAGACATTGGTATTACAGGGGCCAATTTTCTCATAGCCGATACAGGTAGTATTGCGATTACCGAAAATGAAGGTAATGCTCGATTGACGACAACTTTTCCAAAGACACACATCGCCATTGTCGGCATCGAAAAAATCATTCCAAGTCTAGGGGATCTGGATTTGTTTTGGCCGCTTTTGGCTTCACATGGAACCGGACAAAACTTGACCGTGTACAACTCTATCCTCAGCGGCCCCAGACAACCGAATGAAACCGATGGGCCCGAAGAAATGTACGTCATCCTGCTCGACAATGGCCGCACCAACTTGCTCGCACAGAAAGAACAGCGACAAGGTCTTTATTGCATCCGTTGTGGAGCCTGTCTCAACGCCTGTCCCATCTACAAAAATATTGGAGGACATACATACAATACCACTTATCAAGGCCCTATAGGCTCGTTAATCTCCCCACATTTGCAGGGTATGAAAGAATTCAAGCACCTCTCTTACGCCTCCAGTCTCTGTGGCAAATGTACGGAGGTATGCCCTGTCGCTATCGACATTCAAAAAATGCTCTTGCTCAACCGCCGTGATGCCGTACAAGAAGACCTCACTTCCGCTCCGGAAAAAAGAATGTGGAAAGGCTTTGCCTATTTCATCCGAAAAAGAAAATTTGTGGACATGTTTGGAGGCAAGTTCAAAAACTTCATCATGCGGCGATTTTTCAAAAAAGCCTGGGGCACTCAACGTGAATTACCCGAATTTGCCGAAAAATCTTTTTCTAGACAATGGGAGGAGCAACAACGAAATAAGGAGTAAAAGGTAAGTACTATAAGGTTTTATAAAAAACTGTTACCGACCTTTCAAAATCAAAGACAGTTCCTCCATCATTTCCCGAAGGGGAATGGCCGTAACTTCCTTTGATAGTGGAAAACGTTCATAACCCGGATAAACAAAATACCGATGCGTAGCTTTTACATCATCACAACCGATGGTAAATCCTTTGGTTACGGAAGGTGTCATCGACCTTTTGATTTCTATAGCAATCCTTTTTTTGTTTCCGGCATCGATAAGCAAGTCTATCTCTGCTCCGGCGGATGTACGATAAAAATAGGGAGAAGCCCATGATGGCAAGTCAGCAATCAACATTTCGACGATAAAACCTTCCCAACTTCCACCCACGACAGGGTTTCCCCATAGCTCTTCCATGTCTTTGATCCGCAATAGGGCATGTGTAAGGCCACTGTCACGAATGTAAACTTTGGGCGATTTCACAAGTCTTTTACCCACATTGGAAGCCCAAGGCTGCAATTTCCGTATTAAAAACAAATCATGCAACAGATCCAGATAGCGATTGATAGTAGGCACGCTATTGCCCAATCCTTTGGCCAGTGTACTCGAATTCAAGATACCGCCTTGTGTATGCGCAAGCATCGTCCAAAACCGATGCAAGGTAAAAGCCGGAATATTCACGCCCAACTGTGGGATGTCCCTTTCCAGATAAGTCGTGATAAAATTCTGCCTCCAGTTAAAACTGCTGATATCATCTTTAGCCAGATAGCTATCGGGAAAGCCTCCTCTGAGCCACAACTTGTTATTGTTATCACTTTCGAGCTCAGTGGGTTTCAGACCGGACAATGTTTTGTAGGCTATCCTCCCGGCTAGGCTTTCGGAAGACTGCTTGAGCAAATCCAAGGAAGCGGATCCCAGAATAATAAACTGGCCGCTTTTTTGTCCCTTGCGCTTCCGCTTGTCAATGATACTTCGCAAAGGGGCAAATAATTCGGGGACACGTTGTATTTCGTCAAGAATGATCACGCGGTCACTATGCTCAGCAAAATACAGTTCGGGTTCTGTTAGTTTGGCCAAATCCGTGGGCGATTCCAAATCCAAATATATAGGCTCGGGAGAAATGGATCCGGCAATCTGCAAGGCCAATGTAGTCTTGCCGATCTGCCGTGGCCCAAGAATTCCTACTGCTGGAAACTGGCCAAACAATTCTTTTATTTCCGCTTCTGCTTGTCTAAATATCATCCTTGCAAATTTAACACTAAACTTTAAATTTGCAAGGTAAAAATACCATTTACCTTGCAAATTTAACACTAAACTTTAAATTTATAAGGTAAAAGGATTATTTTAGAACTACATCGTTACTCTTCATCAACACCTTGGCATCCTCAGCCAAACGAACAAATTCTGCCCGATATCCTTCATCATCTATACCCTTGTTTGCCTTTGCCCGCTTGATGAGGTCATCAAAACTGGCGCCTTGCTTATACTCCGAATTGCGCAACAACATCCCCAATTCCGCTACCGAAGTGATAAACTTAAAATCTTCACTCGTCTTGTCCCAAGCCAACGGAGCAGCATATACCGCCTGTTGCTGGAGTTTACTTTTATCACCTTGGGGATCTTTATAACGGAACTTGACCGTGGCCAGTTCGGAAGAAGTATTGTGTATAGGAGCTTGCTTGTTCTCTTGGTACTTTAATGGGTCTACCGAGCCTATAATGGTGCTTTTCACACCTACGGGAACAATCTCGTACAGGGCTGTTACCATATGCCCTACCCCCATATCTCCTCCGACTTTGTTGTCATTGTTGAAATCCTCCGCAGCCATCAGACGGTTTTCATACCCCACCAAGCGATAGGATTGTACAAATTTAGGGTTGAACTCAACCTGTATCTTGACATCCTTGGCCACGGTAAACATCGTACCCCCAAATTCCGTAATGACAGCTTTCCTCGCCTCCGAAATATCATTGATATACCCATAGTTGCCCCGGCCCTTATTGGCCAAAGTTTCCAACTTACTATCTTTGTAGTTGCCCATGCCATAACCCAATATCGAAATATTCACGTTGCTTTCACGCTCTTTGACAATGAGTTTTTCCATATCTTGGTCACTGGAGGCGCCTACGTTAAAATCGCCATCCGTCGCCATCACGATACGGTTGTTGCCATTCTGGATAAAGTTTTTCCGGGCAATGTTGTAGGCCATCTTCAACCCATCTCCCCCTGCTGTACTTCCTCCGGCGTGCAGTGCATCTATGACTTCTTTGATCTTCATCTTCTTGTCGCCCGACGTACTTTCCAATGCCACATTGGCGTTGCCGGCATAGGTCACAATGGCAACCTTATCCGAAGGCCGAAGCTGATCCACCAATAGTTTTAGGGACGATTTGACCAAAGGCAACTTATTGGATGCAGACATCGATCCCGAAATGTCGATCAAAAACACAAAATTAGAAGCCGGCAATTTATCCTTGGGGATATCTTTCGCTTTCAGCGATATACGCAACAGTTGGTGTTGCCTGTTCCACGGGGAATGGGTCAATTCGGTCTTGATACGCACCGGCTCTCCCTGTTGTGGTTCTTCGAGGTCATATTGAAAATAATTGATCATCTCTTCGATACGTACCGCATCTTCGGGAGGAAGATTTCCGCCTTTTACAAACCGCTTCACATTACTGTATGAAGCTCCGTCCACGTCCGCCGCAAATGTAGACAACGGTTCTTTCAGCGGATTCGTAAACTTGTTTTCCGTAATGGAAGCATAACTTTCGGTATTGGCCGGTATGTGGGCTACTCCTCGAATCAGTATAGGAGCACGTTTTTCACGGTAGCTGTTGGTAGCTTGCACGCCGGCCACCCTACCCTGCAATCCATCATGCACACGAACAGGAGAACCCGCCACATTTTCTTTTCGTATTTCCCCATATCCTATAACGACAACTTCTTCAAGTGCCATAGCAGTTTTGGTCATCTTTACATTTACCACAGAATTTTTGCCAACCTTTATTGTATACACATCATAACCCAAATAGCTGAAGGTCAATTCATCCCCGCTCTGGGCCTGGACAGCATATTTTCCATGTGCATTGGTCTGCACACTATGGGCGTTTCCATTCTTGACCTGAACACCGGCAAGGGGTGTTCCATCGGTTTTATCCGTGACAGTACCTGTAATCGTTTTGGCCTGTATACCGACCACTATGGCCAGTGACAGGATCAGAGAGGACAATATTGCTTTCATAATAATCGTATTTATCAATTTGTCCAACGGATGCAGCAAAATCAAAATTTCCATAAATCAGAAAAAAAAATTATTTTGAGCCTGCATTATGAAACTGTTTACAGCTGTCCATACCACAGATGAGGGAGATAGCATGCTACTGCAGCGCTATTTTCAGACCAACGATTTGGAGGTCTTGGGCGAACTGTATAGCCGTCATGCGGAAATGGTGTACTACGTCTGTCTGCGTTATTTCAAGGAAGAAGAAAAAAGCAAGGATGCCGTCATGCAGATTTTCGAGGAACTCGTACACAAGGTCAACAAACAACACATCAAGGATTTTCCAAAGTGGTTGTATGTCGTCAGCAAAAACCATTGCCTGATGGATATACGCTCCCGTAAGAACGGTGTGGAAATTTCTTTTGATGAATTTGTGGAATCGCCCCTAAAATTGCATCCCGAGGAAAGCTATGCAGATAAGGAAGAACGTTTTGTCTTGATGGAGAGGTGTATAGAGCGGTTGCCCGAAAAGCAAAAAACGAGCATTGATCTGTTTTTCCTTCGAGAAAAATGTTATAAAGAAATCGTCGAAATGACAGGCTATAGCTTGAAGGAAGTAAAGAGCTATATCCAGAATGGAAAGCGAAATTTGAAAAACTGTATGGAGAAGAACGATGAATAAGCAATATACGGACATAGCATATATCCGCCGTTATGTCAACGGTGAACTATCTCCCCGGGAGATGTTTGAGCTAGAGCATGCCGCTCAGCAGAACGAGATGCTTATGGATATCATCATGGGCATGGAATTCGAAAAGAGCCACCACCTCTCCGACAATATCGAAGAAATCCATCGCAGGATAAAAGAGCGTACTTCACAAACTTCACCGGCGCACCCCGTTAAATCTTTCCCTTGGGCTAAATGGTCTATTGCAGCTTCTGTCTTGCTCGCCATCGGTATTACCGCTTATATTTTCTTATCGCAACAGGATCAAGACAACTCTGATACAATAGCTTATCAACCGCAGGGGGAATCGAAGATCGAAAATCAAGTGATCGCACCTAAAGCGGAGGAAGATGTTACCGAAAACACCCCTCAAACCGAATCGGATATCCAGAAAGAGAGGGTTTTAAATAAACCTTTTCCTAACAAGGATACGGCACATATAGAAATGGACAATACCGAACAACGAATAGCCGCCCGCTCATCCGATCTGTCTATATTGCCCAAGGATAATTCGAGAAAACTTGACCTTGCTGCCGTGGATACACACAAACCGGGCACACTAGAAGAGATACGTTTAGTGGAGATGGCAACCGATGACACGACAAACCCTACAGTGGAAGATATAAGCCTATCCTACAAAGCTCCTAAAAAAGACAGTTTGGGGCGTACCGACATAGCCATGGTGCAAAGCTTAAAAAGCCAGCATGCCCAAGCAAAAGTGGAACAAAAAATACATACAAACAGTCCCGAACAGGTGAGGGCAAGGTTGAACAACATGAACATCGATCCACAGACCAGTATGATGTTAAATCAAGCGCTCAGCCAACAAGCCCAAGAGCAAACAGAGGTATCGGAGCTCGCTGAAAATAAGCGTAAAGATATAGATATTACCGACCACAATTATACCTATCTGGCCAATGTAAAATCTGCCGACAGTAGTCTATCAAAAGAAAAGAAGGATAACAACATGACGGAATCTGCTCCTGCCGTCACATTTGGCAAGGTGGCTGACAATCAAAAGTCGAAATCCACAACAGCAAGCCGCCCCATCAAAGGTTGGAAAGCATTTGATGATTACCTAGGGCAGACATTGTCTACAAAAGGCATTACCTCCGGGCATTTCCAATTCGAATTTAAGATCGACCACAAAGGTAAACCGGAACAAATCCAAGTTATCTACTCCGACAACAAGGAGATCAATGCCATCCTTATCGATATTCTCCAAAAAGGCCCTATCTGGATACAGGGAAAGGATGCTGAAAACGTAAGGTTAGAATTGAAATTTTAGTAGAGGCGCAATGCATTGCGCCCCTACTAAAAAACAAAACCTTGGCGATGGGCGCCAAGGCTTGTTACTAACCAATTATAAACCTAAATTATGAAAAGACTACTTTATGTGCAACAATTCTACTTCTGAATTTCTTCCGCTGAATTGTTGATACAAATTTACGTCAACATTCGTCCTCTGTCAAGGGTTTGGATAGGAAAAGTTGTGATAACAACTAATTTGTGACAAAGCGATGAAATTTGTTGTTGCAACAAATAAATTTTTGGCAATTTTGAGTAAGGACCCTTCAACATTCGTGAATTACCGGCCATTTTATCTAAGTTTGTGACAATTATGTTTTTGACTACATTAAAAAATATCAAGTATGTTTTTCTCGATGTCGATGGCGTATTGACCGACGGTCGTATTTTGGTAACCGAAACGGGAGAACAGTTGCGTACCTTTAACATAAAGGACGGATATGCCATCCAATATGCCATCAAAGCAGGGCTACAGATCTGTATCATTACCGGAGGTAAATCACTGGGCGTGCAGAAACGTTTTGAAGCGCTCGGTGTAAAGGAAATACACTTCGGGGTTTCTGACAAAATAGCGGTATTGGAAGATCTGCGAAACAAATATGGCTTTCAAAACCAAGAATGTCTATTTATCGGGGATGACCTGCCTGATCTGACTTGCATGCAACAGGTCGGTGTAACAGTCTGTCCCGCAGACGCTGCCGAAGAAATCAAGGCGATAAGCCATTATGTATCGACAAGAAAAGGAGGAGAAGGTATCGTACGGGAAATCCTGGAAAAAATCTTAAAGCTCCAAGGGCTGTGGCAACCCGACACACATATCAAAAGTATTTAAAAAATGCTCTTAGACAAACTCAAAAACATTTCTATTATACTAGGCTCGCAATCTCCTCGACGTAAAGAACTCCTCGCCTCGATGGATATAGGCTTTGCCGTAGAGGTCAAGCCTGTGGATGAAAAAATAAACCTAGATTTACCCCCGGACGATATCGCTAAGAATATTGCATTGACAAAGTTAGCCGCGTTTGGTGGAGAAAAATATACTGGTAATCTGATCATTACATCGGATACGATTGTTGTTTCTCCGACAGGGATATCACTGGGCAAGCCGAATGATGAAAAAGAAGCATTCCAAATGATAGCCAGCCTCTGCGGCAAAGAACACCTCGTCATTACGGGAGTAGCATTGCGTTACCAAGGGCAAGATATTTCATTTGCCGAAACCACTAAAGTGAAATTCTCGAATCTTACTACCGACGAAATCCAATATTACATCACCAAATACTGTCCTTACGACAAAGCAGGTGCCTATGGCATCCAAGAATGGATAGGCCGTATCGGCATCGATAGATTGGAAGGCAGTTTTGAAAATGTAATGGGGTTGCCCACGCAACGCCTGTATCGCGAACTTAAAAAGTTATTAAATAGTAAATGATGAGCATATGCTCATCATTTACTATTTAATATGATACCTCACTCCGGTATAAAACATACGTCCGGTCAAAGGTCCCCAAAGCAGATTGGTGTCAAAATGAGGTCCAAAAGGATCATCAAATGCCAAGATCGGATCTTTTTGATAATAATTTGTCAAATTCTCGCCACCTACATAAATATCAAAGTTTTTGGCCTTACCCAACGTCTTGCTGATCTGCGCATTCATCGTCACGTAAGCCTTGGAATATTCCGGCAATTGGTAAGGTGCAGGATTGCTGGCCGTAGACGGAAGCCGCTTGTCCCCTACCACATTCAGTGTGTAATCAAAGCTCCATCCACTATGCAGGTTGTATGCTAAGTTCATAAAACCCCTATGCTTGGCCGTCAAAGGTTTCTGCAAGCGTCCGCTGCTGTAATCCGTTTGCACATCCAACATACGATAAGCCATCCTGGCCTCAAAATGCCTTGCCGGCATAAAGCGGAATTCCGCCTGCAAACTGTTCGAAAAAGATTTTCCATCCAGGTTATAGAAAGAAACGGCCGTAGGGTCTTCGTAATCAATGACCACTTGATTTTGAAAATTGCTATGAAACAATTCCAAGGATATGCCCGACTCTCGACCAAACAATTGAAAATCCTGGTCAAACGTAATCCCTGTGTTCCAAGAAACCTCCGGTCGTAAGCCGTAGGCAACCGCAGTATTGGCATAGTGGGCAAAATCAATGTTTCTGCTCGAAGCAAGGATACTGATATTTTCGGCAAAGATATTGGCCGTACGTTGCCCACGTCCCGAACTCAGACGAAAGGTTGTTCCGGCAACCGGTGCATAACGCAACACCGCACGAGGTGTCGTAAACCATCCATACAACGAATTATAATCCTGTCTAATCCCTAAGACAGCATCAAATTTTTCGGATGGACTGAACGTATATTCTGCAAAAGCACCTGGCACAACCTCTTTGCGGTCATAATTATAACCTTCAACGTCTTCTTGGTAATCGTCATAACTCACAGAAGCCCCCAATTTATACTTATGGGCTACCGACCCCAACACATCCTGGAAAATCAAATTGGCGTATCCGCTCGTTTGGTCACCGACATACGTCTTCTGCCCAAAGTAACTATCCTGTTTGTAATTGGATGCCATCAACTGCAGACCAATACTCCTTAACCTGTTCTCCGGAAAGACATAACCAATCTTCGCAAACCCTTCTATCCGTTGGTTGTCAAAGCCTATCCCATATCTATTCGTCGTCAAGCGGTCTGTATTCTTGTTGAAATCAGTCTGTCCACCTGTTCGGTCGTCTTTAAGATATTTGACACCAAACTGTATGATCGTTCCTTTTCCATTCTCATAATTCCACCTATTTACACCGGAGAAAAGGTTACCAACGGGAATATCCCGAAAGCCATTGTGACTGAAATTCATGTTTTTGTTGTACATGAAGTTATCATGCAGCAAAAATCCAACCGACCAGTCTTCGTTGATTTTGTGCGCCAGATTGAGATTGACATCCGTACGCCCCATATTGTTGGCATACGCATTGAAAAACAGCTTTTCCGAATTTTGTGGCTTTTTCAATTCTACATTGATCTGTCCAGCCATATTCTCAAATCCATTGGCCACCGAACCTATCCCCTTGCTGATCTCAATGGACTGAATCCATGTACCCGCAATACTGTTGAGACCCAACGGCGTAGCAAAACCCCTAGGTCCCGGCAGGTTCTCTACCGTCAATTGGGTATAGATACCACTCAGCCCAAGCATCTGAATCTGTTTACTACCCGTGACCGCATCGTTGCTAACGACATCGACCGAAACATTCGTTTCAAAACTTTCGCTCAGATCGCAACATGCGGCCTTGAACAATTCCCGTGCAGTCAATACTTCCACCCGATTAGGTGTCAATGCGTTGATGTAGTTGGATTTCTTTCTTCTGGAAACCACGACTTCTGACAATACATTGTCCTGCGCATGTACGACCAATACTTCATGTAGATTTTTTACTTCAATAGTGTCGGGCTGCATACCTGCGAAAGAGAAGATCAAATGCTTATTGTCTTTTTCATGTTTGATTTTAAAGACGCCATTTTCATTGGTCACCTCTTGCCGTGTCGGACCTTCCAACCATTTGACATTGACTCCGGTAATGGGTGTCAGATCTCCTTTTGTATTCTCGTTGACGACGACTCCCGTAATGATATGCTCGTGATCATGGTGGTCTTCATCGGCAGGCTTTCCTTTTTTGTCAGCACCATGTTCGTGACCTTCATGACTACCGTGTTCGTCACCCAATCTATCATACAGACAACATTCGTGCAACTTCTCATACACATCGTCCGGCGCTCTAAATAAAGGCGTATCATGACCCGCCTTGGCAACAGATTGTTGTATAGTTGTCAATTTAGCTTTTTCTGCGTTATATTTCACCGTAAGCCGGTGTGTCTTCAAATCCCAAACAGCCGATTCCACACCGTCGATCTGTGCTGCTGTTTCGATTCTTTTCTTACACATACCACAATTTCCGGCCACCGCAAATGTGGCCGTACTATCCGTCTGCGCGTATGCGCTAGGGTATAATCCTAAAATAAACAGGGTAAAACTTAGTATATAAATTGTCTTTTTCATTTTTCTTCTTTAGTTTTTTATACAGCAAAAGCAGTTAGCTTTTCCAAGGTTTGGAACGTTGGAAAAGTTCTCAACTTCTCTCTCGCAAGTTTAACAAAGTAAAATCTTGAGAAAAGGGATTTTGCTTTGTGTAACTTGTGAGTATTTAACTAAGTTGAAAACTTAGACTATTTTCACTCACAAGTTACGCTACGCTAAACTTGCGAAAGGGATAAGTATAAAAATCCTAAATTCTGAAAATACAATTTGTCAGATAGACCGGAGGGGAAGAATCGGCATAAGCCAAAACGACGGTCTCAAGGGTAGAATCTTGGGAAGATACAGCAAATGAAAAAATTTCCTGTATCCAGGGAATGACAACAACGGCAGGACTAAGCGACAGTCCATTATCTTTGCTAAAGGAAAAAAGCTTGTCCGTTAATTGGTCAAACTTAAATTCCATGTCCGCACAGTCTCCACTGTGACAATCTTTGCTTTTAGAAGTAATATCCTTTTCCGAATGCCCACACAGCGGACAGGCATCATGAGTCAGTTTTTCACTAGAAACAGACCACAATATATGTCCAGCACAACGGTGTATCTGAAAGGTAGCACCTATAGACACCATCGTGTAGCACAGACTGAGTATGAGGATGAAAAACTTTTTCATTTACACAAATGTAACGATAAAAAGATGTGTAAACGTATTTTTTAATATAAAATTTTTATTACCAAAGCGGTTTTTTAACTTTTCCAAAATTTAAAACTTTGGAAAAGTTAACTCACCCGTTATTGCTTATCCTTATTCCCTTTGGGGTTGGAAATGGACGAACGCATATCTGTATCAGCCTGTATATTCTGCATCTTGTAATAGTCCATTACACCCAGATTTCCGCTACGGAAGGCTTCGGCCATCGCCAAAGGCACTTGGGCTTCCGCTTCGATCACTTTAGCCTTCGCTTCCTGTGCCTTCGCTCTCATCTCCTGCTCGGTAGCAACAGCCATCGCTCTTCTTTCTTCTGCCCGTGCATTAGCGACTTTCAAATCTGCTTCGGCTTGATCGGTCTGCAATTTAGCCCCCACGTTTTCACCGATATCGATATCCGCGATATCGATGGACAATATTTCAAATGCCGTCCCCGAATCCAAACCCTTAGACAAAACGGTCTTCGATATACGATCCGGATTTTCCAACACCTGCTTATGATCTTGAGAAGAACCTATCGTCGTCACAATCCCTTCGCCTACCCGTGCTAAGATCGTTTCCTCGCCTGCACCACCCACCAATTGATTGATATTAGCCCGTACGGTTACTCTGGCTTTCGCAATAAGCTGAATACCATCTTTCGCAACTGCTGCTACAGGAGGTGTATTGATGACCTGGGGATTGACCGAAAGCTGAACCGCATCAAAAACATCCCTACCGGCCAAATCAATAGCCGTCGCCAATTTGAAATCCAAGGGAATATTGGCCTTGTCTGCCGAAATAAGTGCTTTGATCACTTTATTGACATTACCTCCGGCAAGATAGTGTGTTTCGATCTCATTCGTCGTGATGCGTAATCCCGCTTTTGTGGATGTGATCATTGCATTTGTCACCAAAGCCGGCGACACTTTCCGCAGCCGCATCAGCACCAGATTCAGCAAGCTGATCCGCACATTGGACAGCTGGGCGGTAAACCAAAGATTTACAGGCAGTAAGTAAAACAATAAAAATAGGGCTATAACACCGCCTACAATCGACATAATGAGCGTAATTTCCTGAGTCATATATGATGTGTTAATTAAATTTCCCTAAATATATCAATATATTTTGTTTTTTGAACATATTTGGTCACAAAAATTGATCACAATTCGTATGTATAACTATATTTGCAAATAGATTATTTTTTAAATACTTTTAACAAAAAGTATTTATTTCGGCCCACAAACCGAATAATAGACATCCACCTTTTAAAAAAAATTTTGATTAGAAAAGCATTTTTCTACCTTATTCCTTGAATAGAAGTATTTGCTTTGCAGGTTTATGGTCGCCAACAAACCCTTAAAAGAAAATGCTTTATAATTGATTTTTGAACAATATTAATCGTACATAAACTCGATGAACAAGAGAAAAAAATGGAACTTCAACTCTTTGCAAGCATAGGCTTCGCAACGTTGATCATCATCAGTTCTAGTGTTTATTTTTTTATTCAGCTGTCCAGATTCTTGCAAAAGAACGAAGAAATCATTGCCCATACACTGCAACAAACCTCCCACGCAAACCAGTTGGAATCCGAATTATTTAGGGTCATTCAATATAAAACGGATTACCTTTCCTCAAAAGAGTATCTTAGTGCATTACCGCTCTTTCCTGCGACAGATGAAATAAGGAAATCCTTAATCGATCTAGAAAACTATAGCATCACTTCGAATAGTGTGGCAATCCAAACCGAACTTAAAAAACTGAACGATATATCTTTAGAAATCATCGATACGCATCGGTTTAACGAAAACATAAAGGATATTCCAAGGGAAGAAGTCGCACTAACCCTCCTTCGCGAGCAGACTCAAGCAAAAGCTATGCTTGACCGCCTCGTAGACGAAATACTGTCTGCTCGACAGACAAAACTAACCGAAAGCAGAGAGGATATCCTATGGGCCCAAAAAGCCACGACTGCGGCTATCGTCGTGGCCTTAGGCATCATCATATATACTTTTTTCAGTGTGTACCATGCGCTACAATACGTCCGTAGGTCTAGACGGGAACTCAAACAGGCCCATACCGACTTTCAGCTTGCATCACAGAAAATCGAGAACACCAATTGGGCACTCCAAAATGTCACACGTCTAAACGAAGAGCTCAATGGTATAGACGACGAAAGTACGATCAGTCGGATTGTCATTAGCAAGTTCAACGAATTATTACCAGTCATTGCCTCCACCATGTATGTCCGTAAGATGGATTCATACGAATTTCACCTCCAGTCTTTTAGCGGTATCCTCCCTCGAAAAGAGCTATCCATATTCCACCATGGAGAAGGGTATCTGGGCAAGATAGTGGAAGATAAAAAAATGGTTAGGATACCGGTAGATGACCATACACTGCTCAAATCCGAGACTTCGCTTATCGACCAATTGCCGGCCGCAGTATACTTATGTCCTCTTGTCCACGAAGGTCATTGCCTGGGGCTCATAGAACTGTCACTGAAAGATGATCCTAACGGAGAGAACATAGAAAAATACGACATATTTCTGCAAAGAGCCTGCCGCAATATAGCAACTTCCATCCGATTTGGGCAAAGTCATATCCTCGTAGAGCAACTACTTGAAGAGACACAGCACCAGACCGAAGAAATGGAGGCTCAACAAGAAGAGCTGCGTATCACTAACGAAGAGCTTATCCACAAAACCCACTTATTGGAATCTTCCGAGGAAGAGCTTCGTGTTCAGCAAGAAGAGCTCACTCAAACAAACATCGAACTGAATGAAAAAGCCAAAGAACTGGAAAGACGAAACGTAGAACTCAATGAGGCTCAAAGTATCGTGGAACAAAAAATACAAGAAGTAGAACAAGCCAGTAGGTATAAGTCCGAATTCATGGCGAATATGAGTCATGAATTAAGGACTCCCTTAAACAGTATTCTTATTTTAGCCAAATTACTGAGCGACAACAAAAACCAAAATCTAACCCCGGAACAAGTAAAATTTGCAAAAGTCATACATGGTGCCGGCACCGACCTACTCTCTCTGATCAACGACTTGTTAGATCTCGCAAAAATCGAAGCCGGAAAAATAGAATTGAACTCCGAAACCATCCAGCTCCGCGAATTTGCACAAGAGACGGAAGAACTTTTTAGAGAACTCGCCAAGGACAAGGAGATTGAGTTCAATGTACATATCGACCCTAAATCCCCACAACAGATCATATCGGACGAGTATAGAATTCAGCAAGTTCTTAAAAACTTTCTGTCAAATGCGTTCAAGTTTACGAGGAAACAAGGTAAAGTATCACTCTCCATATTCGAAAAAGATCAACACATTCATTTCGAAGTAAAAGATACGGGCAAAGGAATATCCAAAGAAAAGCAAGATATTATATTCGAGGCTTTTCGACAAGAAGACGGTTCAACAAATCGAAAATACGGTGGAACTGGTTTGGGGCTTTCCATCAGCCGCGAGATAGCTGGTTTGCTTCAGGGAAATATTCAACTAGATAGTGAGCTGGACAAAGGCAGCACATTCACGCTGATCATCCCTACCGAGCTCAAAGTCGAACAGACCACTTCGACAAGCACAGTAACCCAAAAACAGGAAGACAAAACGACAAAAAACACCTCCTCAGATGCTATTGAGATTAAAACCACAACTATTCAAACCGACAAAAACAGAGAAATACTCATCATTGAAGACGATATCAATTTCGCCGACATCCTCAAAGGATTTGCAGAAAACTACGGCTTCAGCGTACAGCTGGCCCATGACGGGGCGAAAGGCATAAAACTGGCCCAAGACCGTATCCCCGATGCTATCATACTGGATGTCATGCTGCCCATATCGGACGGATGGGAAGTACTCGACGCACTGAAATCGGATACAAAGACAAAACATATTCCCATACACATGATGTCTGCCGCTTCATTTCCGAAGAAAGAATTTCTGGAAAGAGGAGCTATTGGTTTCATGCACAAGCCCGTCAATGAACAGGCGATTCAAAAAACTTTTGAAAACATCAATCTCAACCTCAGCAAATATGTAAAGAAAATACTGCTCATTGAAGATCAGGAACTTCAAAGCGACTTTATAAAAAACACTTTTTCAGAGCATGAGATCAATGTGATACAAGCTTTCACAATCGAGTCTGGCCTACATAAGATCAAGGAAGAACCTAATATCGACTGCATTATCCTGGATCTCATCTTACCGGATGGCAGCGGAATAGAATTTATCGAAAAAATCAGAGAAGATCCCACATCCAACGATATTCCCATTATCATCAATACCGCTGCCGAAATCTCTAAAGAACAGCACGAAAAAATACTTTCTTACGCCAAGGCGACCATACTCAAATCGGATAAATCCAACGACAGACTTATTGACGAGGTCAAATTATTCCTAAATAAGATCAACGATATATCGTACGCACCATTCAAAGATTTAAAGAAGATCAACCTTCAGAACAAAGATAATAACCTCGAAGGAAAGACGGTCTTGATAGCCGACGATGATATGCGCAATGTCTTTGCACTATCCACATCCTTACAGGCTTATAACATGCATATTGAGATAGCCAACAACGGCTTAGAAGCTTTAAAGATCATCGAAGAACGTGGCCACAAAATCGACATCGTACTCATGGATATCATGATGCCCGAAATGGATGGATTGGAAGCAATCAAAAAAATCAGGAGCAACATACGCTACAAAAATCTACCCATATTGGCCGTGACTGCTAAGGCCATGAAAGGCGATAAAGAAAAATCTCTACAGATCGGGGCAAATGATTATGTCAGCAAACCCGTCGACATAGAAAAGCTCACTTCATTGATGCAGATATGGCTCAGTTAGACCAGCACAAAACCATTAGCTTTGATCAATTGGAAGACATTATCTACCTGCTTAAGATGTCCTCTGATTTTGATTTGTCCGGATATTCCAGGTCGTCACTGAAAAGAAGGGTCGAAAGAGTGATGGCCATGGAAACAATGGATCTGGTAGATCTCAAGAATGCTATCCTCAACATTGACAGATTCACCTCCTACTTCATGCAAGAAATTTCTGTAAATGTCACCGAAATGTTCCGAGATCCATCTTTTTTTGAGGCCATTCGGGAAAAGGTGATTCCCTATCTGAAAACCTTTCCACAGGTGCGTCTATGGAGCGCCGGATGCGCAACCGGGGAAGAAGCGTATTCGTTGGCTATACTTCTCCACAAAGAGAATATGCTCGACAGATCATTCATCTATGGTACGGACATCAACCAACACACACTCGATATTGCAAAAAAAGGTGTCTATTCGATAAAAAACATAAAAAAATATACCGAGAATTTCAACAAGGTATATGCACTATCATCACTATCCAATCATTATACCGCGATGTACGATGCAGCTATTATCAACAATGAATTCCGATCAAAAGTTCTGTTTTCTATGCATAACTTAGTTTCCGACAATGTCTTTAACGAATTCCAGTTCATATCGTGCCGCAATGTGATGATATATTTTGATAAAAAATTGCAGGAGCGCGTATTGAACCTATTTTACGAGTCACTAAATCTTTTCGGTTTTTTGTGCTTAGGAACGAAAGAGAGCCTATTCGGACACCCTATCAAAGACAACTTTAAGGTGATAGACAAAACGTATAATATATTTCAGAAAATAAGATGACCACCTCAGCGCAAAAAATTATATTGATCGGTGGCTCGGCAGGATCTTACAACCTTATCTGGGACATCCTCCATGTATTGCCTCGCGAGATTTCATCAGCTATCTGTGTCGTAATACACAGAAATCCTAATTTCGATACACAGATCGAAGCATCGCTTTCGAGACGTTTGGAAAGAAATGTCATATCCGTCGTAGATAAAACAGAAATACGCAACAACAATATATATTTTGCTCCACCAGGCTATCACCTCTTGATAGAGCCAGATCTGACCTTTTCACTGGACTCCTCCGAACCTGTCAATTATTCCAGGCCCTCTATCGATGTACTTTTCGAAACGACTGCTGAAATCTATGGCAAAAACTGCATGGCATTCTTATTATCAGGCGCCAATACGGACGGAGGTAAAGGACTGATGTCTATCGACGCAAACGGGGGAAAGATATTTGTGCAGGATCCCGAGGAAGCTGCGATAGATACGATGCCAAAATATGCCTTAGAGATCAACCCAAATGCAAAAATATTGTCAAAGGCAGCAATAATAGATTTTTTCAGAAACCTTGATCAATCTTACAGAAATGAAAAGCATTAACCTTTTAATACTGGATGACAAAGAAGAAAACCTGATCAGTCTTCAAGCGCTGTTGTCTGAAATAGAGGACATAAACATCATTTGCTCTACAGATCCGAACGAAGCATTAAAAATCTGTTGGAAAAATGATATTTCCATCGTATTGGTAGATGTACAGATGCCCGAAATAAACGGTTTTGAATTTGTCTCCCTGCTGAAATCAAATCCCAAGACAAGCCACATTGTAGCCATTATGGTTACGGCTATTTCCAAAGAAGATAAATTCCTGATCCGTGGACTTAAAAGCGGTGCTGTAGACTACTTATACAAACCGCTGAATCCTGAGATCACCATTGCCAAGGTCAAGTCCTTTGTTCAGCAGATACATATACAGGAAGAGATCATACATAAAAACCAGGAATTGGAGCTTTCACGCAAAGCCTTGATGCAGGCGCACGAAGAAGCCGAAGCTGCACGAAAATCCAAAGAGATATTCCTGGCCAATATGAGTCATGAAATACGTACCCCAATCAACGGAATAGTAGGCATCATACAAATGCTCAAAAGTGCCGATCTAAACAGTGAACACCAGGACTGGCTACATCGTTTGGAAATGGCATCCGATTCTCTGCTTCTCATTATCAATGATATCCTCGACATTTCCAAGATTGATTCTGGAAAGCTCAAGATAGAGTTTGAAGAATTTAACCTCGAAAACCTTTTGTTGGACACCGAAAAGTTTTTCCGTTTCAAAGCACTCAACAAAAAGATCGACTTTAGGGTCGACATAGATTCAACCCTTCCCAAATATGTGAGGTTTGATTCATTAAGACTACAGCAGATCATTTCCAACTTTATTTCTAACAGTCTCAAATTTACAGATACCGGCGAGATAACACTCAGCGCCACAAAGTTAGCACAACAAGACAACCGTGTAGAGATCAAATTTACGGTCAAAGATTCAGGTATAGGCATCAAGCCTGAGGTCGTAGAAAAGATATTCCAAGCCTTTGAGCAGGGAGACGATGGTATCACAAAAAAATTTGGCGGCACGGGTCTCGGCCTGGCTATTGTCAAAAGATTGGCCAATCTATTAGGTGGTACCGTACATGCCGAAAGCGAGTATGGACGAGGGTCACAATTCTCTTTCATCACAGAAATGGAGGAAATATCTCATACAGAAGCCAACGAAACCCAGGAAAACCTAGCTTACACCCAGCTTTCAAAACTAAACGATCTTAAAATACTAATTGCAGAAGACAACGACCTAAACAGTTTTATACTCTCCCATATGTTAAAGACGTGGAACTGTGATGTGACCATTGTAAAGAATGGCCGTCTAGCCCTAGAAGCGCTAGAAACTTCCGATTACGATGTCGTATTGATGGATGCGCATATGCCCATTATGAGTGGATTTGAAGCGATCAGGCAGATTCGTACCAATCACATTGAATATCAACGCACAATGCCCATCATTACGATATCAGCTTCTGTACTGGAACACGAGCAAAAAGCAGCCTTTGAAGCTGGAGCCAATGATGTCATCGGTAAACCATTTAATCCTATTGAGCTATATAATAAGATAGTCAAAGTATGTGGCATCCATTCGCATGATCGTTTATAACTTATAAACTAAATGATGAACACCGGACATGAAAGGATACCGAAGCAGTTGCAAAAGTGAGTTCCAGATGACATGTTTCATATCGTATTATGACTTGGGTCATATGGCATTACCAAAATAATAATGTAACTTTATGGCCGTTAAACTAAAGATAAAAAACATGAAAAAATTATTTGTAATTCCTTTTTTAGCACTTGGATTGACGTTCGTTGCCTGCAACAATTCTTCCACTTCCAATAACACGGATAGCCAAGCAACAACGGAAGAAACGACCGAAGAGGCTACAACAACCGAAGCTGTACCAGGTATCGAAAATGTAACCCTATCCAACACGTGGACAGTAGAAGGCAATGACCAAATGAAGTTCAATACCGACCTCATCCGTGTCAAAGCAGGAGAGCCTGTAGAATTGACCCTTAAAAATGTAGGTGAGATGCCAAAAGAGTCCATGGGACATAACTTTGTTGTTCTCCAACCTAACGTAGATCTACCCACTTTCGGTGGCGAAGCTGCAGCTGCGGCCGACAACGAATACATTCCAAAATCGTCTTTATCTTCCGTCGTGGCACACACGAAGCTTCTAGGGCCCGGTGAAGAAGATAAAATCACGTTCACGTTGGAAAAAGGTGTATATCCTTTCATCTGTAGCTTCCCTGGTCACTACGGTGTGATGCAAGGAAAAATAGTTGCAGAATAATCAACAAAAAATATCACGACAAAGCCTTGGCAGGACACCAAAACCTACCAAGGCTTTTTGCTATTTTATCTCCTCTGTTTTTTACCACAATATTCTAGCATTCCTTACAGATAAGTCTTAACTTTGCAGCAAAGTTTTAAATCTGTACAAATGCAATACGATGTTATAGTAATAGGCAGTGGTCCGGGTGGTTATGTAGCCGCTATCCGTTGTGCCCAATTGGGGCTGAAGACCGCTGTAATCGAAAAATACAGCACCTTTGGGGGAACCTGTCTGAATGTAGGGTGTATCCCTTCCAAAGCATTGTTGGATACCTCCGAGCATTACCACAATGCGGCTCACGCCTTTGCCGATCACGGTATATCGTTGAGTAATCTCAAAATCGACGTCCAAAAGATGATCGATCGTAAGAATGAAGTAATTGCCCAAAACACGGCCGGTATTACTTTTCTTTTCAAAAAGAATAAAATCGACACCTATGAAGGTGTAGGGTCCTTTATCGACAAAAACACGATCAAGATTACCAAAACGGACGGCAAGACCGAAGAGATCAAAGGAAAGAATATTATCATCGCCACAGGTTCCAAACCTACTGCCCTACCATTCCTTCCTATTGACAAAAAACGAATCATCACCTCTACAGAAGCCTTAAATCTTACTGAAGTACCCAAGCACCTCATCGTTATCGGAGGAGGCGTCATCGGTCTCGAACTCGGATCGGTATATGCCCGTTTGGGAGCGAAAGTTTCTGTCGTTGAATTTGCAAAATCCATTATCAGCACGATGGATGGCGGTTTGGGCAAAGAATTGCAAAGGGTACTCAAAAAATCCCTGGGCATGGAGTTCTTCTTGGGTCATAAGGTGACAGGAGCTACCGCAAAAGGTAAAAAAGTAACCGTCACCGCAGAAGACAGCAAAGGTCAGCCCGTTACATTCGATGGAGATTACTGTATCGTATCTGTGGGGCGAATAGCCTATACAAAAGATCTTGGTCTGGAAAACATAGGTATCACACCTGAAGAGAGAGGCAATAAAATCCCCGTCAACGAACATTTGGAGACAGCTGTAGAGGGTGTTTACGCTATTGGTGACGTCGTCAAAGGTGCTATGCTGGCTCACAAAGCCGAAGACGAAGGTATCTATGTAGCCGAACGTATTGCCGGCCAAAAACCACATATCGACTACAATCTGATCCCTGGTGTAGTATATACCTGGCCCGAAGTAGCCTCCGTGGGCCAAACGGAAGAGCAATTGAAAGAAGCCGGCAAAAAATACAAATCCGGTTCATTCTCTTTCAAAGCCTCCGGCCGTGCCAAAGCCTCCGGTGATACCGATGGTTTCATCAAAGTACTGGCCGATACCGACACAGACGAAATACTGGGTGTACACATGATAGGCCCACGTGCTGCCGATATGATTGCCGAAGCCGTCGTTGCGATGGAATACCGCGCATCAGCCGAAGACATCGGACGCATATGCCATGCCCACCCAACCTACACGGAAGCATTCAAAGAAGCTGCCTTGGCAGCCACCGCAAATAGAGCGATACACGCTTAAAGTAGAGACGCGATTTGATCGCGTCTCTTTTTTTAATAACCCAATCGTATTTTATTATGAATTTTCACACCAGAAAATGGGTCAAACCCGAAGATCTAAACCCAAATGGTTCACTGTTTGGTGGCAGGCTATTGAGTTGGATAGACGAAGAAGCCGTTATCTACGCTATTGTACAATTGGGCAACCCCCATGTCGTGACTAAGTATATCTCTGAGATCAATTTTGTCAGCTCAGCCAAACAAGGGGATATCATCGAATTGGGCATCACAGCGACACACTTCGGAAGGACATCCATCACCCTAACGTGCGAAGTAAGAAACAAAATCACCCGAAAAACGATACTTTCGATTGACAGATTGGTCTTTGTCAATCTGGATACAGAAGGAAACCCTGTACCCCACGGCAAGACAGAAATCACATATGCTTATATGAGCATAGAAAATTTACCAGACGGACGGAGAAAGGATTAAAGATCTAGGCTATATGCCGTAGGCTGTTATATGCTTTAGATTATAGGTCCATAAGCGATTAGCCTAGAGTTTACAGCCTAAAGCCTACCCTACCGCCCGGAACCTAAAGCTATTTCACGCTTCACATCACGCTCGATCCAAAAAGATACAATCGGGATCAAAGACAGGACAAAATATGTGGCTACCCTGGAGAATTTCCAACCGTAACTTTGCCAACACATGACCAGAAAGATCACAAATAGAACAACTAAAAATCCGTGAATAGAACCTGCAATGCGTACAGCTTCGGGGATATCAGCAAAATACTTTAGCGGCATAGCTATAAAAAACAGGATAACAGTAGAAATAGCTTCCCAAAGGGCAATTTGTTGAAATATTCTTAACATATTATTTTCTATGGATTGATCTGCCGCAAAAATAGATCAATAATCCACAGCATACGGAATCCCTTTGGTTAATTGACTTTGGATTGACAAACAACCCAAACCTCTCGCTAGCGCACGAATCCTTTCGTGTGCCTATACTCTTCAAGCACACGAAGGGATTCGTGCGCTAACATAGGATGAATTCATAATTCGTAAATCAAAAATCGTAAATTATAAAAAAACCTTATAGGTTTACTACCTTTGTTATGTAAAAAAACAAATTTGACATGCAGAACATCAAAGATTACGTAGAAGCCCATAAAGACCGCTTCTTGAACGAACTATTCGAATTATTGCGTTTCCCTTCAGTAAGTGCAGATCCTCAATTCAAGGAAGGTGTACTAAGCACTGCTGAATATGTGGCCAATAAACTGAAAGAAGCCGGAGCCGAGAATGTAGAAATATGTCCGACTGCCGGTTATCCTATCGTCTACGGAGAAAAGATATTTGACCCCTCGTTGCCGACAGTACTCGTATATGGTCACTATGATGTACAACCTGCAGATCCTCTGGAACTTTGGAACACACCGCCATTTGAACCAACCGTGCGTGATGGCAAAATATACGCCCGTGGTGCAGCCGACGACAAAGGACAGTTTTACATGCACGTGAAAGCCTTTGAATATATGGTCAGAGAAAACCAATTGGCCTGCAATGTCAAATTCATGATTGAAGGCGAAGAAGAGGTCGGCTCTGCCAATCTGGGCATTTATGTCAAAGAGAATAAGGAACGTCTGAAAGCCGATGTCATCGTCATCTCGGATACTTCCATGATCAGCCTGGAAAACCCCTCTTTGGAAACAGGACTTCGTGGTCTGTCCTATGTAGAAGTCGAAGTCACGGGGCCAAACCGTGACCTGCATTCAGGTGTTTATGGAGGTGCAGTAGGTAATCCTGCAACGATATTGGCACAAATGATCGCCTCATTGCACGATGAAAACAATCACATCACTATCCCCGGATTTTATGACGATGTTGTCGAACTGACAGCCGAAGAAAGACAAGCACTAAACGAAGCCCCTTTTGACATCGAAGAATATAAGACAGATCTTGGTGTAGAGGAACTTTGGGGCGAAAAAGGCTATACTTCCATCGAACATACAGGCGTTCGCCCAACATTGGAAGTAAATGGTATCTGGGGCGGGTACATTGGTGAAGGAGCCAAGACCGTGTTGCCTTCCAAGGCATTTGCAAAGATCTCCATGCGTCTCGTGCCTAATCAAAATTCCGAAAGAATCACACAATTGTTCAAAAAGCATTTCGAGGGTATAGCTCCCAAATCCGTAAAGGTAGAGGTAAAACCGCATCATGGCGGAGAGCCAGTCGTCACTCCTACGGACAGTATTGCCTACAAGGCCGCTGAAAAAGCATTGGAAGAGACATTCAACAAAAAGCCTATCCCAACACGTGGAGGAGGCTCCATCCCAATCGTAGCACTTTTCGAAAAAGAACTGGGCATCAAAACTGTACTCTTGGGATTTGGCTTAGACAGCGACAACCTGCATTCGCCAAACGAGAAATACGGTATAGAGAATTATCTGAAAGGGATAGAAACTATCCCGCTTTTTCACAAGTACTATGCAGAATTAAGTAAATAGTGAAATAAAGTGGGAGGCTAAAAAGCGTTGTCATTCTGACGACACCGCTGGCGCGAGAGTCCTCTCTCGTGCCCGATCAATTAAGTAAGGGCACACGACAGGAGTCGTGCGCCAGCGTAAGTAAGGTAGGTTTTGGATAAAAAATTATTATGGCACACTTTTTCAGAAAAATACACACCATACTATATTTTGCATCCGTACTCTTTTATTTCATCCTAGCCTTTCCTCTTTTATACTTCTATACCCGAAATCCCCAAAAGTACTTCAGACAAATCGTTTTTTTCCGTAAGTGGATTAGCCTCTTTGCTACTACTACAGTGGGCATACGCTTCCAAGTACGTGAAGAAGTTCCTATCGATTGGTCCAAACCTTATGTTATCTGTCCCAATCACACCTCTATACTGGACATTACAGCTATCAATTATACCTGTCCACAGCAATTCTCTTTCATGGGAAAGGTAGAATTATTAAAGAACCCCGTCACACGGATATTTTTCAAAACCATTGATATTGCCGTCAACCGACAAAGCAAAATATCCGCATTCAAGGCTTTCAAACGAGCCGATATATTGATCAAAGAAGGAAAATCTGTCGTCATTTTTCCCGAAGGAAGGATCGACGACGAATATCCTCCTCAACTCCATGGGTTCAAATCAGGCCCTTTTCGCTTAGCCATCGAAAACCATGTGCAGATCCTTCCCATAGTCATCCATGATGCATGGCGAGTATTATGGGATGAAGGAAAGAAATATGGATCCCGCCCCGGTACCATCCATATCTCGATCCTTCCCCCTATCGACACCCGCGACATCAGTGCAGAAGCAAGAGAAAAATTACAGACAGACATGTACATCGCCATGCGCGAACATTGGAAAACCGGCAATCTTCACGAAAATGTAAAAAACATATAATTAAAACAACACAACACACTGACATAAAGACACTTAAACACATTCTTTCTAAAAGAAACACAAATCGCTTGTTTTAATTAAATTAAATGCTATTTTTGCGAAAAAGTAAAAACATAATTTGTTAAGACTATGTATTGGACTCTAGAATTAGCATCGCATTTGGAAGATGCACCATGGCCAGCTACTAAAGATGAGCTGATCGATTATGCAATTCGTTCTGGTGCTCCTGTGGAGGTCATCGAAAACCTCCAAGCTTTGGAAGATGATGGAGAGCCCTACGAAAACATTGAGGAAATCTGGCCAGACTATCCGACGAAAGATGATTTCTTTTTCAACGAAGATGAGTATTAAGAATTTATAAAAATCGCACTTCAAAATAAGTGCGATTTTTATTTTATGCCGTAAATTAATCCTTTGACCCGTTCCGAAGTCGGAATAGTAAATACATGCAAACAATGAGGCCATTACTATCATTTATCCTGCTGGGACTATTGACGACTTCACTATCCGCACAAAGCATAGCTTCCAAAGACCATGCTAAGGATATAGCGATGATCCAATCCTTCATTGCAGATCTTGCAGATGATAGCAAAGCCATTGACATCGTATTGAGCCAACACCTCATCATCCAGAATCCTTCGGACGAGCTGTACGATTATCTTGAGGTTAGCCTTCAGGAAGTACGCATCAATCTGATGACCAAACGTACCGACGAGATCACCTATACCCCCTATAGCAATATGCCTCGCAAGGAAATAAATGATATCGACCCTGAGAATCTGGACACCCAAAACATGTATTTCCTACACTACAGAAAACGACAAATGTTGGCTGTATATGTCGAAAACAACAAAATAGGCTCTTTTACCTTGGTCTCCAAAGGGGGTAGAAAAGCGCATTTTGTAAGGTATTAAACAAGTATCCATAAAAAATCTCTCACCCCCTCCTTATTGTAAATAAAGTAAAATTTATCTAAGTTTGTCTACGTTGCAGTGCTCCTCATGTTTGTATATTTAACCAAAACATGAAGCTAAGCTAATCAAAACTTAACATCAAACATGTCTTTTTGCAACGGAGGTGAAGATGTGTCTGATCTCTGTAATAAGAGGAGCAATCTTGTTTTAGGAGAAACAACAATGGTAAACGACCACGAAGAAGAAATATTGCTTTTCAGCGAAATGTCCAAAGGGTCTATGACTGCTTTCGACGAGCTATATGCAAGATATTCAGAAGCGGTCTACTATACAATTTACAAAAAAATCAAAAATAAAGACGAAGTAGATGATGTTTTTCAGGATTTTTTTGCTTCAATATGGCGAAAAAAAGAAAATATCTCCGTAAACACCTCCTTCAAAGCTTTTCTGTTTACCTCCCTCAGAAACCACATCCTAAATCATCTGCTACAGACCAACAATCGAGAAAAAAGAGCGCTGGACTACACAAAATCACTTTCGCATGAAGATACCGACTTGGCAAGAGAAACAGACATCATAGGTATATCCAAACTGGTAACATCGGAGATCAACCGTCTACCCGAAAAAATGCACCGGATCTGGAGACTCAGGAAAGAAGACGGGCTGTCCATATCCGAAATATCCTCTCAACTCAACATCTCCGAACAAACGGTCAAGAATCAACTCAGCACAGCCAATAGGCGATTACGCCTGTTTTTAGAAAAATTACATACTTTTTTATTTTTCCTATAGTACTTTCCTACACTCGTTTTGTCTCTTTGATTAAAAACAACATAAATCTAAAGAACTCAAATGAGACGATTACTATTTTTGCTTACCCTTTTTCTTATCGGTCAATCACAACTTTCTGCACAAACCGCTAAACTGAAAATCGCGAGTTACAACATCCAATATGACAATCCTCGGGATAGCGTAAATACTTGGAAAAAAAGACTTCCAGGTGTAGTTTATATATTCAATAAATATCAGTTTGACATCGTCGGAGGACAGGAACCTTACTTAGCACAGTTGAACGACCTCATGCCCCAAATCCCAGACTATGCCTATATAGGAATCAATATCAGGGGGACTACCAACATATTGAAAGGCCATTACACACCTATATTCTATAAAAAGGAAAAATTTGATGTACTGGACTGGGGAACATTCTGGTTCTCTGAAACACCCGATAAACCTGGACGAGGTTGGGATGCACATTCCAACAGGATATGTACATGGGTCAAATTCAAGGAAAAAAAGGAAGGAAAAGAATTCTTTTTCTTCAACATACATTTCGACCACAAAGGGGTCATTGCAAGACGTGAAAGTCCTAAATTGTTACTTTCCAAAATCAAGGAGATCGCCGATGGGTATCCCCTCTTCGTGACCGGTGATTTCAACACAAACCAACATCATGACAACTACAAAGTCCTAAATGAATCGGGACTGGTCAAAGACAGCTATCATCTGGCAAAAAGGATACGAAACAGAAATACCCCGACTTTCAATGGATATAGAGCCGAATTGAAAGGGACCAATCGCATAGATCACATCTATGTTTCCCTAAGCCCGGCCTTAGACATAAAAAGCTATCGCATTCTGACAGATTCCTACAAAGGAATGTATCCGTCAGACCATTTTCCGATTATGTTAGAGATAGGGCTTCCTTAATACAAAAACAGATTATTGTACTATTTAGATTTGATACCCCATGAAAATAATACTCGCCTTTTTTTTGCTTCTTATTTTATGCAATACAGCATATAGTCATGTTTCCAAGGAGCAAAAAAAGTCCAATCGTCCCAATATTGTCATCATCTATCTAGATGATCTCGGCTATGGAGATGTAAGTGCATATGGTGCTACAGCATTGAAGACACCCCATATAGACCTATTGGCAAAAAACGGTATTCGTTTTACCAACGGACGTTCGACATCTTCTACTTGTACCCCCAGTCGTTATGCCATGTTGACAGGGATGTACCCTTGGAGAAACAAAGAAGCTAAAATTTTGCCGGGCGATGCTCCTTTGCTTATCGACACACAGCAACAAACCCTACCCAAAATATTAAAACAGGCCGACTACCATACCGGAATCGTTGGCAAATGGCATTTGGGACTTGGTAAAGGAAAAATAGACTGGAATAAACACATACGTCCCGGACCCAATGAGGTCGGCTTTGACTATTCTTTTATTATGGCTGCGACACAAGACAGAGTCCCTACCGTCCTGATAGAAAACGGGAATGTAGTAGGACTAGAAGCCGACGATCCTATTGAAGTGGACTATACGAAAAATTTTGAAGGAGAACCTACCGGATTAAACAACCCTGAGCTCATGCGGATAAAGTACCACCATGGTCACAACAACAGCATTACGAATGGTATACCCCGTATAGGTTTTATGAAAGGAGGGACAAAAGCAAAATGGATAGATGAAGATCTAGCAGATGTATTTCTTAATAAAGCCCAAGAATATGTAAGGCAACATAAAAATAAGCCGTTTTTTCTTTATTATGCTATGCATCAGCCGCATGTGCCCCGTACTCCACACAAAAGATTTGAAGGCATGTCCGGTCTGGGGCCACGTGGAGATGTGATTTTAGAAGCAGATTGGTGTATCGGTGAATTTATGAAAACTTTGGAAGAAGAGGGGCTGATCGAAAACACTTTAATTATCTTTTCAAGCGATAATGGTCCAGTACTGAATGACGGTTATTATGACGACGCGGTAGAACGATTGGGAGACCATAAGCCTTGGGGACCATTCAGAGGCGGAAAAACCAGCCTTTACGAAGCAGGCACAAGAGTACCTTTCATCGTGCAATGGAAACAGACTATAAAACCGGGCGTGTCAGATGCCCTCATTTGTCAAATGGACTTAATGACATCCCTAGGAAAGATGCTAAATATAACACATGAACAGACCGATAGTCAGAATATACTGAATGCATTATTAGGAAAGAGTGAAAAAGGACGAAACGAACTTATTTTGGAATCATTGACCAAAACCGCCTTACTCCAAGGCGACTGGGTCATGATACCGCCCTATGATGGACCTGCTGTGACAAAAACAACAAATATTGAACGAGGCAATTCCCCGGAGTATCAACTCTATAATATCAAGAACGATATAGGACAGCAAAATAATCTGGCCAAAACTCATCCAGACATGCTCAAAAAGATGATCGACAGACACCGTGCCCTAGTCGGAGATCCTAAAAATGTAAAAGAATAAATAAGTACGTCTAGTACTTTCGGCGAGCGACGTTGTCTCTTTAATATAAGCACAGAAAAACAGTGAATCCTCAATTAGAAAAATTGATCGAAAAATACCTTCAAGGTAAATGTTCTGAAGAAGAAACCAGAATAGTAGAGCAATGGTATAACCGATTGAACGAAGACGATGGCCGTGCCGAGTACACCTGGAATAATAAAAACCAACAATTGAAAGCAGGATTATATCGAAAAATCAACTTGGATAATCACAAAATCAAACGGTTGTTTTTCTTCCGTGCAGCCGCTGCCGCAGTTATTTTATTGGTGGGAACAGCAGTTTTCTTTTATACCAACAAAACAAAACAAGACACTCGGCAAGAACTTTTGTCCTACGCCAAATCGCTTGATGCAGATATCAGCAATCTCAAAGAAACCCGTTTGATCTTGGATCACGACAAAACATTGGATTTGAAAGGTAATGCCAATATCCATTACGAAAGTGATGAGTTTTTTGTAAACACCGGTCAGGGAGATGAAAAGCAAAAAATAGAAACAGCAAAAGATGCTTACAGCACCTTGGCCGTCCCCTATGGGAGACGAGCCGAGGTACAGCTCGCAGACGGCACAAAAGTATGGTTAAACTCAGGTTCCCGTTTGGTATATCCAAACACTTTCAATGGGGATAGGCGAGAAGTTTTCTTACAGGGAGAGGCCTTCTTTGATGTTTCGCACAATGCGGCAAAACCCTTTCACGTCTATGCAAAAAATGTAGATGTCAAAGTATTAGGGACTTCCTTCAATGTAAGAGCTTACGAAGACGAGACAACGATGAGTACAGTCTTGGTAGAGGGTTCTGTAGCTTTGAGCGATATGAACCAACCGAAGATCATGACACAGCTAAAACCAACGCAAATGGCGGTACATGAAGCCGGTAGCTCATTTGTCCGATCCGTTGTAAAGACAGAGACCTACACCTCATGGAAGGAAGGCTATCTATATATGCAAAACCAATCCATCACATATGTCATCAAAACCTTAATAAGATATTATAATGTACCGATACAGCTCGACATCAATGATGGAGAGCGGTATTTCTCAGGACGTCTTGATCTGCAGACAGACCTCAGAGAAGTGATGGACGCCATCGCATTGACTACGGGTTATACAGCCGAGAAAACAGAAAGGGGGTGGATATTAAGATAGTGAGGCGATAGACCATTGAATGATAATAATGGAAGATGCGGCTAACATCTTCCATCGAGAATACAATTTATTAATTATCCGAAATAATTAAAAAAGTTACCTAAGTTATGCAAAAAACAAGCATCAACCAACACTTTCTGAAAAGAAATGGAGTAAGTTTTGCGCGCATTATCAAGGTTATGTCCCTGATATTTTTTATGACCATGGTCAGTGTCTACGGCAAAACCTACTCCCAAACCAAGCTCTCGTTCCAGATTAAAAATGGGAAAATTAAGGATGTATTTGAGTATATCCAAAACATGAGCGATTACAAAATCTTTTATGAAGAAGGCAAGATTGCGAAGCTTTCTTCTACTGTAAATGTGAATTTTGTACAAAAAAGTGTTCCAGAAATTCTAAGCGAAACCCTCAAAAACACAGCATTTGCCTACAAAATAAGTGGTAAGCAGATTTCGGTATTTCCAGTTTCGGAAACCTCTACCAAAAATGCACAACAAGGCCCCGGATTATTGACAGGAAAAGTCTTTGATGAAAAAAACGAAGTCTTGTCAGCAGCGGGCATCAAGGTCGTAGAGCTCAACCGCAACGTCGTCACCAACGAGCAGGGAATCTTTAACATCTCTCTTCCAGCCGGCACCTATACCCTGGAAGCCAGTTTTGTATCGTATGCTTCCCAGACACGTAGAGAGGTCAAAGTCATCGCAGGCAAATCTACTACTGTCGAGTTCAGATTACAGCCTGATGTGCAAGAGATCAACGAAGTAGTCGTCACTGCCTTAGGGATAGAAAGAGAAGAAAAATCGTTGGGATATGCCGTACAGAAAATAGATGGCATAGAGGTTTCTCAATCGCCCACAAGCAACTGGATCAATGCGCTCTCCGGCAAAGTAGCCGGCTTAAACCTCAATAAAATCGGAGGTCCGGTGGGGACCAGCGACGTGGTACTAAGAGGAGACAATGTCCTCGCTCTGGGTGGCAGTGGAGCTTTGATCGTCGTAGATGGTATTCCGATAAGTTCGTCGCAGACCGGGACAGGAGACGGACCAATCATAGATTCAGATAATCCGGTCGATTTTGGAAGCTCTTTGAGCGACTTAAATCCAGAAGATATAGAAAATATTTCCGTGCTGAAAGGACCTGGAGCTGCCGCCTTATACGGATCGAGAGCATCCAATGGAGCCATTATCATCACCACAAAATCAGGCAAAAAAACACCGGGATTAGGTATCTACGTCAACACGCACCTGACACGTTCCTACGTCAACAATTACCCAGACTATCAATGGGAATACGGTCAAGGATCGATTGGCGTAGATTGGTATTCCTACGGCAACAGTGTGGATGGCAACAGCACGAGAGGAACACCTGCAGCCTGGGGAGCTCGTTTTTTAGGACAGCCCTATTTCCAATACCATTCCCCTTACGATACCGAAACCTATTCGGATCCCGTCACTGCGCCTAGAACGGAACGTATGCCTTGGGTTCCGCAAAAAAATGCTTATAGTGGCTTTTTTCAACCGGCTACCTCTTCTAATACGTCTGTAGCGGTCGCTGGAGAAGGTTTCAGGGCATCCGCCACTTACTATAAGAATGAGTGGATCATACCCAATACCGGATTCGAACGGATCACACTGGGCTTGGCAGGCAATAGAAAAATATCTTCTCGTATCACACTCAACGGAAAAGCCAATTATAACAGAAAATTCACGGATAATCTGCCAAGTCAAGGGTACAACAACCAGACGATCATGTACTTCATGATCTGGCAGACACCCAATATTAATATGGATTGGTACAAGCAGAGGTGGGTTCCCGGACAGGAAGGCATAAAAGAATTTTCTCCGTTTTGGGGTGCTTTGGACAATCCTTATGTGGTGGCGTACGATATGACCAACGCCAGCGACCGGCATAACGTGATCGGAAACATACAGGCAACTGCCAAAATAAGTGACAACCTGGATTTTAGCTTACGCTCCGGCACAGATATGAGCTATGAATATCGCCAACAGCAACGCCCGCACAGTACCTATCGCTGGAAAGAAGGTATGTACCGTCAGCAAAATGTATTCAGACTAGAAGCAAACACCGATTTCCTATTAAAATACAAAGGAGCGATCCCCGGATTAAAATATACGGCAAGCATAGGGGGAAACCAACGCTTCAACGATTATAAATTCGACAATCTCATGGCAGACAAATTGACACTGCCCAATGTGTACAATATCGCCAATAGCAAAGATCCGGTCATAAGCAGGAGTGATAAACACCGTTTTATGGTCAACAGCCTGTACGGTATTGTCAATCTTGATTTCAGAGGCAAATATTTTGTGGAGCTGACAGGACGTAATGATTGGTCATCAACCTTACCATCACACAATTCTTCTTTCTTCTACCCAAGCATCAATACCAGCATACTGCTTAACGAAGTGTTTGCCATGCCACGATGGATTTCTTTGGCCAAAGTCAGAGGTTCGTTTGCCTCTACAGGTGTTGATTCCAAAGATCCGTATGCCTTCCTGATGAATTATTATAGAACTGATTTTACAGGCTCATTAAACACACCGGGCGTATTGCCAAATGCCGATTTAAAACCCCAGTTTACGGATGCTTACGAAACAGGTTTTGATTTGCGGCTATTTAAAGGACGTTTAGGATTGGATGTCGCCTTGTACAAAGGAAGTACCCGAAATCAGATCATCAACTTACCTGTAGATCAATCCAGTGGTTTCAATACGGCTATGACCAATGTCGGAAAGGTTGAAAACAAGGGAATAGAGGTGCAGTTCAAAGCTACACCAATCCAAAAAAACAATGGATTAAAATGGGATGTCAATATCAACTGGGCAGCCAACAGAAATAAGGTCGTAGATGTATCTTCTGCATTGGGAGCAGAAAAAAGATTGACCTTGTACGGAGCCTGGTCCAACACATACTTAGTAGCCGAAGAAGGAAAGCCATTGGGTCAACTCTACGGAATAGCATTCAAAAGGTCCCCGGATGGACAACAAATCTTCAATAACGGCTTGCCGGTCTATACAGATACTGTCCAAAATTTCGGAAACACCAATCCAGATTTTACGGCAAGTATGAAAAATAGTTTCAGTTGGAGAGGGGTGACGGCCAGCTTTATGTTGGATGCAAAAGTCGGTGGCAACATGATGTCACATTCACATGCCCAGTTGTCTTCTTCCGGAAAGCTAAAGAATACATTGCCCGGTAGAGAAACAGGGATCATCGGTCAAGGCGTGGTAGAAAATCCGGATGGAACCTATTCGCCAAACACGGTGAGAGTACCCGCAGCCCTTTACTATAATCAATATTATCATTCTGCCGTATTGGAACCCCACGTATTCTCAGCGACCTATATGAAATTGAGAGAGGTAAGTATTGGCTACAGACTACCAAAAAAATTCATCAAATGGCATGCAATCAAAAGTGCGAACATCACACTGACAGGCAGGGATCTTTTGGTATTCACCCGTTTCCCATTGTTTGACCCCGAAACAGCAACCTTGAACAGTGCACAGGTGCTGCCGGGGATAGAAATAGGGCAATTCCCCTCCACACGATCTTTTGGTGCAAGTTTAAATCTAGAATTCTAAAAGGGATGATTATGGAACGAACTAAAATTATCATTTATTTGTTGGCGGCCATCGGTATTTTATCGGCTTGCACAACCAACTTGGATGATCTGAGGGTAAATCCCGAAGGGATAAATAACCCCGCTGCATCATCTTTTTTGAACAACTCACTGTATCAGGCAGTAAAACACATCCAGTATCAAGGGCATTCTATCAATACACAGCTGGCCCAGGCTACGGTAATGAGACAACAACAGGGCAACAATCAGATACACCGTTATCAGATGAGTTCCAGCACATTCAATACCATGTGGGGCACCCCTTACAGACAACTACTCAATTTTAAAGTCATGCGCAAATTGGCAGAAGAAAGTGGTGATGCCAACTATACAGCCATTGCATTGACACTGGAGTCCTGGTTGATATCCAACATTACCGATATCTACGGTGATGTACCCTATACGGATGCTTCCAAGGGAATCGAAGGAAACACAACACCAAAATTTGATACTCAAAAGCAGATATACGATTCCATCTTCGTGAACCTCGAAAGGGCGAATAGTCTGTACGATCTTTCAAAGCCATTATCCGGTGAAGATCTACTATACAATGCCAACGTCGCGGCCAACATAACCAAATGGCAGCGCTTTACGAATGCTTTGGCATTACGATTACTGATGCGGGTCGAGTCCAAAGGTCCGGAATACAGGGACAAACTGATCGAACTCTTGGCCAATCCTACAAAATATCCGTTGATGCGCGATAACGACGATGGCGCAACCTTCGTCTACACAAATGTAACCCCCTTCTTAGGCCCCTATTACGATGTCAGGGATATGGCGTTCAATGGAGCTATCGATTTTTCAAGTTCCTTTATAGCAAAACTGGCCTCTACCAATGACCCTAGATTATCAAAATGGGCTACAACTGTAGGTGGAGGTTATGTGGGTGTTCCTACAGGCTACCCCTCAGCAGATCCCGGCTACCGTACAGGCACGTATTCCACCTATCAGATGAACTTGAAGCAATCCAAGTACTTTGGCGATATTATGCAGTTTTCCGAGCAGCAGTTCCTATTGGCCGAAGCCGTACTGAAAGGATATATGGTCGGCAATGCCAAAACATATTACGACAGTGGTGTCAATGCTTCATTGGCCTATTGGGGAATCACCGACAATACAACCTTTCTCAACCATACCGATGTGGCCTACAATGGCACGTTGGAACGTATTATGGGACAGAAATATATAGCCCTTTTTGAGAATGGATTTCAGCAGTGGCATGAGATCAGAAGAACAGGTTATCCGACACTCGTAGTAGGCCCCGACATGATGAACGAAGGGAAACACCCCGCCCGTCTGCAATATCCTGTCAGCGCACAACTGTACAACAGGGCCAATTACGATGAAGTCGTAAACCGTATAGGTGGGGATAATCTTAACATAAAAGTCTGGTGGATGGAATAATCGCAGTACAAATCCAAATCAAAAAAACAGAACATGAAAAAGATAAAAATAAAACTCTATACGATCCTAGCTGGATTAATGGTTCTTTGGAGTTGTACAAAGGATGTCTATCATGCGGATCCGCTTCCGCTAAAGTACATCAAAGCCCTGTACAAAGGAGAAGACATGGTATTGCCCGAGAGCCGGATCAATGGTATAGTCATCACGGACCTAGACAACGGGAACCATATACCCGGATACATTGTGGTGCAGAGTGGCGATCATGGTATGGCGCTAGAGCTCAATAATGCCAATGATTTCAAATTAGGCGATTCAATAGTAGCCAATGTTACCGGAAAACTGCTGACCAGATATAACGGTTTACTACAGGTAAGAGGTATAGAACCTGACAAAGTACGAAAAGTAACCAGTGGAAAAACGGTACAACCTCGAGCTGTAGGTGTAGCAACCTTGTACAATAACCGGGATAAATATGAAAACACCTTGGTACAGGTCTTGGGAGATATCACACCTGCCCCCGCAGCGGACGAAACGTTTGCAGGAGATAAACAACTGGAAGAATTAGGGTTTAAGGTCTCCTTGTTTACAGCTGCACAGGCATCCTTTGCCAATGAACGCCTACCGGGCAACGCTTCCTTTCAAGGCGTCATCCTAGGAAAGGAAAATAATGGGGTAGAAATAAGAATGCGCAACATAGCCGATATGGAAAATGCCAGTGGAAGAGTATATCCCGGATTTCCAGAGAGTTTTGAGTCGTCCCACGATTATCAGAATGCCGCATTTTTCATGGAATTACCGACAGGCACATGGAAGTTCAATATAGCAGGACTAAGAAACCAAGTCACTGACAGGGTATCAAGTGGAACCCACGCCATTCGGTTCAACTTGAACAATGCCAATCCTGCCTATGCTCAGATGGAGTTTGATGTGCCCGATGGAGCGTCCAAGGTGACTGTCTATTATGCACGTTGGGGCGGTGATCCCGGATCTACCTGGCGACTGGAGTATTCCATTGATCAGGGAGCAACATGGAAACAGATGGGCGAGCATGTGACAGATGCCGGTTCAGAAATAAAATTAAAAACCTTTATGATGGATATCAACGTACCCGTACGTTTCCGTATCCATAAATTAGGATTAGGCACCAGTACAACGACAATCAGTAACGGACGCTTGAATATTGATGACTTTGCCGTGTATCAACCCTATTAAGAAGTGATAGCTTACAAATGACATAGAGAATCCAATATCTGTGACGTATGTGAGAAATTAAGAAATAGAAAACAAATGTTAAAAAGATGAAAAAGTATATATTTTTCATACTCTTGTTGCTTGGGGCGATAAGCAGTATCATTTCATCGTGTGAAAAAATCCATCATCGGATAGATGAAAATATCCATTATGAGGATTCGGAGGGAAATATTAACGATACGACATTGGTACCAATTACCATCAACTTGCCCGAAGTGAGTTTCACACAAAAAGAGTTTTACAGTGCCAACCTCGAATCAGAAGCTATTTTAAACAGCATCATAGCATTGATAGATGCCGCCGAACCAGAGTCTTCTATCTACATGTGTATCAACCAAATCAACCATGAAGGAATTTTGGAGGCTTTCAAAAGAGCAGACAACAGAGGTGTGAACCTTAACCTGTTGATAGATATGAGTCGAGTAGAACCCCAAAGGGTAAACCCCGCTGCATTTAATTTTCTTCGAGGAGCCGATATGAAAAACACGCAGATCTGGGAGACATACAACGACATAGCGGATGCTGCCATCAATGAAAACAGGTTTATCCTTTTCAGTAAAATAGAAACTACGGAAGGCAGTAAGGAGCATATTGTGTTTCAAGCTTCGAGCAGTTTTACAGTGGCCGATTCCAGAGGAGCCCAGGATGCCATAACCTTATCGGACGAGGAACTATACCATGCCTATTTAAAATACTGGAATGAAATGAAAGATCGGGCTATCTCTGGAATGACAGGCTACAACTATTTTTTCGAGATACTGAATGCAGGCAATACCGAAGCCCACTTTATGCCCTACCGTAACAACGGGGCTGTCATTAGTGGAGACGTTAGTCTCGATTTCCTCAACAGGATCAGTGACCCGGCTACTGCAGAGGTCAGAATAGCCATGGCATTTTGGGATGACAACCGGATCGCCATATTGGACAAACTGATAGAACTGGTAGAACAAGGAGCAAAAGTAGAGATCGTGCTGAAAAGTAATGTTGCAGCGACATTGTCAAGGTTCGAAGTATTTGAGTCAAAAGGAGGCTTTGTCCGGATATTGAATGTGAATGATAACGAAAGACCGCTGACCAACTTTGGTAGCCGTTTTATGCTGATTAATGGGACGTACGATGGAGTTGTCGGCACAAAAGTAACGGTTACCGGGACACTGTCCTTTACTGCAAATTCTCTACGGAATAGCAATACAGCCGTTATACTCCTTAAAGATGACGAAGTGTACAACAGGTACGAAACCTTTTTTAACGATCTGCGATCTCTACCCGAATATCGTGCAAGCGGCCCTATATATGCCGGATTCCCGGAAACTTTCGAGCATGTACCAGGCCTTACAGGTACGGGAGGAACCGCCGATGTAGGCGTGTATATAGCAGGTTTTGATACGCCGATCTATCTTTCTACGGGAGTTTGGACATTTGACAACAGTGGATTTAGGAATCAAGTTACGGACAAAATAGTCAGTCCCTCACATGCTTGGCGAAGTGCACGGCCGGCTACCGGTCCTTCTACCTACTTGGCCATGGCCTTTGACGTGCCAAACGGTGCTTCCAAGGTGAGTTTTTATTATGGAACCTGGGGTAATCAATCGGGAGCCAATTTGGGAGCACCATGTACTTTTGCTTTGGAATACTCTACGAATCAAGGCAGTACGTGGACACAGATTGGCAACGTGATCACCGAAGCGGCATGGACGGCCAAACAAGTCTCCTTTGATGTAGATATCGAAGGCCCGGTCAGATTTAGGATTCACAGGTTTGGAAGTCCTACCAACGGAGCTGACAACGGGAGTCTGAATATTGATGATTTTGCGATTTATCAAAAGAAATAATACGATCATCATTGAGGGTGTCTAAAGGCACCCTTTCTCGTCGTTTCGAGAAGGTACGACGATAAAAAATTAAAAAAATCAGAATATGAAAAAAACACACTATAACATACTGACATTAATTTTTGTACTAACAGCCTTTGCCTTCAACACAAAAGCACAGGACAAACTCTACCCCAATTATCCGGAAAGTTTCGAGACAGGCAATAAGCAACGATACGCCATAGACGATGTCTCATTGCCCACCGGCAGATGGAGGCTGGATAATGTCGTCATCCAGAACCAGAGATACGAAACACCGGTATCAGGAGAATACGCAGTACGTATGAATCAGAACAATACCAAGTCTGCATATTTACAAATGATGTTTGATCTCCCCAACGGAGCGACCAAAGTAGAATTTTGGTATAAGCAATTTACGTTGGACAAACCTTGTATGTTCCAGCTGGAATATTCCACAAACAAAGGCAAGAAATGGCAGGCTATAGGCGATCTGATCGTAGCAACAAATAAAGAAAAATATACTAAAGCAGAATTTAAAGTGGATATAGAAGGCCGCGTAAGGTTTAGGATAAATAAGATTGGCTTGGGTGACGGTTCTAAAAACCAAGAAATATCCAATGGCCGCCTGAATATAGACGATTTTGCCGTGTACTATAAGGAATAGAAGAAGATGAAGCATCAAAAAAAACTTATAAAGCAAAGCTTATATGCTTTGCTCGCTATAATCAGTCTCTGGTCTTGTCAAAAAAACAATAACGATTCGGCTACAGACAAATGGCTTTCACCACTCAAAATTGCCAGTTATAATATACAATACGACAATAAAACCAATTCTCCAGACAGCGAGTGGTCCAATAGAAAGGATATCCTCAAAGAACTACTAAGAAAATACGATTTCGATATTATCGGTGCACAGGAACCTTACCTACGACAGCTGAATGATATCAAGGAGTTATTGCCCGAATACGATTATATAGGAATCAGTATAGAAGGAGAAACCACAGGATTGAACAAGCATTATACCCCTATCCTATACAAAAAAGAAAAGTTTGAAGTATTGGATTGGGGTACTTTTTGGTTTTCGTCGACAAGCTCAGCTCCGGGCAGTATAGGTTGGGATGCCCAATCACCCAGAATATGTACCAGAGCCCAATTCAAGGACAAAACAACGGGCAAAATCTTCAATTTTTTCAATGTACATTTGGATCACATAGGCACAAAAGCAAGAGAGATGAGTGTACAAATGTTGCTTTCACTAATTCCAGCAGCATCTTCCAAATATCCCAGTATTTTGACAGGAGATTTCAACTTCAATCAAAACAGCGTAAATTACAACAAAATAATCAATTCGGGCATGTTGAAAGATAGCTACAGTATGACCTCGGAAAAAACCAATGCCAATTATGGCACTCACAATGGTTATAACCTGGGCCAAAATGCAGGCACACGCATAGATCATATATTCCTTTCCACAGGTTTGTCCGTAAAGGTAAAGAGTCATCACATTATTACAGATGACTTTAATGGAAAATACCCATCAGACCATTATCCGGTAATGATAGAATTGCAGTTGGAAAAGTAAGAACATTGGCATTTTTTTGACATTTCTTCAAAAAACCTCTTGACTTTCTAAAAAACTTGTAGCATATTTGCTTTCGTTAATGTAAGAATGAAACAATTTGTATCAAATAACGCATGGTGGTGGCACAACGATTAATGTTGCGGCAATGACCTATTGTAAAAAATTGATACATACAAAATATAACAGGCTTGCCACATAGGTAAGCCTTTTTTGTTTGTGATTTTGTAGTAGGGGCAAAAACCGAGCGAAGCGAGCTCACCGAAGGTAATTTTTTTACCCTTACGTTAAACATAAAAAAATGAAAGATATATTAAGACATTTATTCGAATACAAATCTTTCTCCAGGGCAGAGGCCTACGAGATTTTGACCAACATTGCGACCGGAAAATACGAGTCTCATCAGATTGCAGCCTTCATGACGACCTATGGTATGCGCAGTATACGGGTAGAAGAATTGGGCGGATTTCGTGATGCCATGTACGACCTATGTCTGAAGATGGATTTTGACGGATACAATCTGATCGACATGTGTGGTACCGGAGGAGACGGAAAAAACACCTTCAACATCTCCACATTGGCCTCTCTGGTAGTTGCCGGAGCAGGTTATCACGTGGCTAAGCATGGTAATATCGGCGTATCATCGGGTTGTGGATCATCCAATGTGATGGAAGCCCTGGGATACAAGTTTACAAATGACAAGGATACCCTACAAAAGCAATTGGATGAAGCGCATATCTGCTTTCTGCACGCTCCCCTCTTCCATCCGGCTATGAAAACCGTCGCACCGATACGTCGCGCATTGGGTGTCAAGACATTTTTCAATATGTTAGGTCCACTGACCAATCCGGCTAATCCAAGATTTCAATCCGTAGGGGTTTTTAGTTTGGAACTAGCTCGATTGTATGGCTATTTATACCAAAATTCGGACAAGCAATACAGCATTATCCATGCTTTGGACGGTTACGACGAGATATCGCTTACAGGTGATTTCAAACTGATAAGCAATAGTGGAGAAAGCTATTATTCGGTAGACGAGCTGGGGTTTGCTCCCGTACAGGCGGAAGATTTGGCAGGCGGAGACACTGTAGAAGAAGCCTCGGGCATATTCCGAACCATCATCGAAGGAAAGGGAACCAACGTGCAAAATAATGTCGTACTGACCAACGCAGCCTTTGCCATCAAAACATTTCATCCGGAGAAAAGCTTTGGAGACTGCTATTACGAGGCCGAAAGTTCGTTATTGGGAATGAAAGCATTAGATAGTTTGAAGAAATTGACTGACCAGTGATCAGTGGACAGTTGACAGAGGACAGAGGACAGTTACTGATCACTAACCACTAAAAAAACTTGTATAATCTTTTAAATCTGTGTAATCATTTAAATCCGTGAAATCATCTAAAAAATCTGTGTAATCATCTAAATCCGTGAAATCATCTAAAAAAATAAAAGTCTGCGGCATGAAGTACCCCGAGAATATCGAGGCGGTTGCGGCACTGCCTGTAGATTACATGGGATTCATCTTTTACCCGAAGTCGTCTCGTTACGTGGAACAACCTGTGCCCTTGTCTCCATCCGTACAAAACGTAGGGGTATTCGTCAATGAACAAACAGAAACCATCTTACAGAAAGTTAAAGAATTTGGTTTTGATACTGTACAATTGCATGGCAATGAGCCTGCCAATACCTGCCAATACCTGCGGGACAGCGGACTATATGTCTTCAAAGCATTTGGGATTGACGATGAATTTGATTGGACTACATTGGAAGAATATCTGGACAGAACAGATGTACTTTTATTCGACACCAAAAGTCCCCAACATGGCGGTACAGGACAGGCTTTCAATTGGGAAAAACTGAAAGAATACCCTTACGACAAGTCTTATTTTCTAAGCGGAGGGCTATCTTTGGAAAATATAGCACAAGCCACACGATTTGAAGACGAAAGAATGATCGGTCTGGATCTGAATTCAAAATTTGAAATCGAACCCGGACTAAAAGATATAAATTTATTGACACAAGCATTGAAAATCATTAAAAATGAGCAAATATCAGGTAAATGACAAAGGTTATTACGGTCCATTCGGAGGTGCTTATATCCCCGAAATGCTGTATCCGAATGTTGAAGAATTACAGGTACAATACCTCAAAATCATGGAAGACTCCTCTTTCAAGGAGGAATTCGAACAATTGCTTAAAGACTATGTAGGTCGACCTTCACCTTTGTATCCTGCCAAACGGCTTTCGGAACGTTATGGCGCCAACATTTTCCTCAAACGTGAAGACCTTAATCACACCGGTGCGCACAAAATCAACAATACCATCGGGCAGATCCTACTGGCCGAGCGCTTGGGCAAAAAACGTATTATCGCCGAAACCGGTGCCGGACAGCATGGGGTAGCCACAGCTACAGTATGTGCCCTAAAAGGACTGGAATGTGTCGTCTACATGGGCGAGATCGACATCCAACGCCAGGCACCTAATGTAGCCCGTATGAAAATGATGGGAGCCACAGTAGTCGCCGCACAGTCGGGTAGCAAAACCTTGAAAGACGCAACCAACGAAGCCTTACGGGACTGGATCAACAATCCCGTGGACACCCACTACATCATCGGTTCTGTCGTAGGCCCTCACCCCTATCCCGATATGGTAGCTCGTTTTCAATCCATCATCTCGGCCGAGACCAAAAAACAACTGTTGGAAAAAACCGGGCGGGAGACACCGGACATTGTCATGGCCTGCGTAGGAGGAGGTTCCAATGCGGCCGGCATGTTCTACCACTTCCTGGATGATGAGGACGTCAAGATCATTGCGGTAGAAGCCGCGGGCCATGGCGTCAACAGTGGCGAATCTGCCGCTACCACTGCACTCGGTCAGGAAGGTGTACTACATGGCAGCCGTTCCATTCTCATGCAGACCGAAGACGGCCAAGTCATCGAACCCTACTCTATCTCAGCAGGACTGGACTATCCCGGTATTGGCCCGCAACACGCCTGGCTGTTCAAATCGGGACGGGGAGAATACGTCAGTGCTACCGACGACGAAGCCATGCAAGCAGGGCTATTGTTGACTCAATTAGAAGGTATCATCCCTGCTATCGAGAGTTCGCATGCATTGGCCCATTTGGAAAAGATGTCTTTCAAAGGAGATGAAACTGTCGTCATCTGTCTTTCGGGTCGGGGCGACAAGGATTTGGACAATTATATGAAGTATTTTAATTTGTAAAAAGTGATCAAGTTATCAGGTTAACAAGATAACTCGATAACAGGTTCACTCAATAACAACTACGATGCAACTCAACAAACACACAAACGGACTGTTGTCCATATATTTTACAGCCGGCTATCCGACATTGGACAGTACGGTGACTATTGCCAAGGCATTGGAAGATGCCGGGGTTGATTTCCTGGAAATAGGCTTCCCCTATTCGGATCCGGTAGCCGATGGACCAACTATTCAGCATGCTTCAGAAGAGGCACTGAAAAACGGCATGACGCTAAAGGTGCTTTTCGAACAATTGAAAGATCTTCGCAAACACGTTACCATCCCTGTATTTTTGATGGGCTATGTCAACCCTGTACTTCAATTTGGTGTAGAAAATTTTTGCAAGGCCTGTAAAGAAGTAGGAGTCAACGGAACTATTATCCCGGATTTGCCTATGTACGAGTACGAGGAGCTTTACAAGGGTACCTTTGAAGAAAACGGGATCAGCAATATCTTCTTGGTCACGCCACAGACCTCGGAAGAGCGTATCCGTAAGATAGACGCCCTGTCCACAAGCTTTATTTATCTATTGTCATCCAACGCGATTACAGGAAAAAATCTCGAAGTAAAAGATCAATCGGAAGCCTATTTCAAGCGGATCAAGGATATGGATCTGCAAAACCCATTTATTATCGGGTTCGGTATCCACGACAAGAATACATTCTCCAAAGCCACGACCTACGCCAACGGTGCTATCGTCGGCACTGCTTTTGTCAAATTACTGGCCGAAGAAAACTATTTGGAAAAAATCCCGGAATTTATCGGAAGTTTTAAATAGCCTTATAACCTTTTCCAAAGTTCAGAACTTTGGAAAAGGTCAATACCTTCTTCCTTTTATCCCCTTATTGTCATTTACATTCCCTAATGTAAAGCCAAAATCATATTACTTTTTTTTGAACCTTAGGTCACTTTTTTCGTTCCGAAAAAGGCTTAACTTGTCGTGCATCGAACAGGAAAATAATTTTATTTGTTCACTTCATAAAATATAAAGCCATGAAACAATTAGAAAACAAAGTAGCTATTGTTACAGGAGGAGCGTCAGGCATCGGTAAAGCTATCGTAACACTTTTTGTAAAAGAAGGTGCCAAGGTAGTCGTTGCAGATTTAAACGAAGAACTAGGAAAAAAAGTAGTTGACGAATTAGGTGAGGACGCAATATTTGTCAAAGCAGATTCATCTTTACCCGAAGACAACAAAAAATTGGTGGACACAGCTGTAGAAAATTTTGGAGCATTGCACATCGCTGTCAATAATGCAGGAATCGGAGGTCCATCAGCCTCAATAGGTGAATATCCCATAGATGGCTGGAAAAAAGTCATCGATATCAATCTAAACGGTGTCTTCTACGGTATGCTTTACCAATTACCCGAAATCGAAAAAGTTGGCGGAAGCATCGTCAACATGGCTTCTATCTTGGGTCAGGTAGGTTTTGCACAGGCATCGGCCTATGTTGCAGCCAAACACGGTGTCGTAGGATTGACAAAAACAGCAGGTTGGGAATACGGCACGAAAGGCGTACGCGTCAATGCCATAGGTCCCGGTTTTATTGCCACACCATTGGTAGACAATGCCCTTGACAAAGACACGTTGAAGTATTTAGAAAGTCAACATGCCATGCAGAGATTAGGCAAGCCTGAAGAAGTTGCTGAACTGGCACTTTGGTTAGCTTCAGACAGATCGTCCTTCGTGACAGGAGCTTACTACCCTGTTGACGGTGGGTACCTGGCAAAGTAGTCTTTTTATCCCTTTTCCAAAGTTTTGAACTTTGGAAAAGGGATTTCTTTTAGTTGCTATTCACCTGCAACCGGATAGGCAGGGTAAAAGCTACCCGTACAGGACGACCATTTTGAACACCCGGATTCCATTTCCGGGCCTTCTTAAGTAAATTTATTGCCGCCGTTCCCGTTCCATAGCCCATGTCCTTGCCCACTTCAAACGAGGAAAGGCTACCGTCTTCTTCTACGACAAACGAAACCTGTATCACACCTTTGGCTCCGGCATCAATCGCTCCTTGCGGGAAATTGTAATTGTCCGCCACCCATTGTACAAAAGCCTTCATTCCTCCAATGGGTTCAGGCATGATTTCCACCGTCGTAAAAGGTTCTCCAACGCCATCTGCCGATCCTATCAAACTACCGTTTCTCATCCCACGCTCACCTCCTTCTTTCTTTGTCTTCCCAAATGTACCCTTGGGGATGAGCTCTCCACCTTTTACACCATCCATGGTAATATTGCCCGGCAACTTTTTCTTGTCTAGCACATCTTCCGTAGCGACAATATCTTCATTAACCAGGGACTTGTCGGTAGGATTGAGTTCTGTAAATTTAATCACATCCTGCGCCGGAACATCCTGCGCCACCTGCTGTGGCTGTTCCGCAGCCTCTGGCTTCGATGGCTCCAAAGGCGGTTCTATTTCAAGGATCTCCTCCGGTTCGATCTCCACAGCTATAACCTGTTCCTGTGGCGACATTATCACCGGAAAATTGCTTTTTTGATGGGCATAGACAGCACCGCACACGATCAATACAGCTCCACTCACGATACCAAGCGCCCAATTGGTGGCGCGAGGAGCCAAACGGCGCAATTCATAGGCACCATAAGCCTTGTTGCGGTCCGCAAAGATGATGTCCAACCATTCTTTTGCGTAGATATTTGAATTTGAAAACATAACAGTATATTTTTTAGGGTTATCGTATGTTGTTTTATTTCATGATGATAGCAACATACATTTTCCATAAAAAAATACTGAATGAGACTCCCGACGTTTTATAGGATAGTATCCAAAAAAGTAAACATCACCGTCATTTCGACGACGCTAGGAGGAGAACCGAGTGAAACGAGCTCATCGAAGATAACCGAACGGAGTGAGCTCTACGAAGTAAAATCTAGGGCTAAGCAATTTTTCAACTTGTTGAAAATTAGTTAATTTTAATTCATCCATAGATTTTCCTTCGGAGCTGCTTCGCGGTCTCTCTCCGTTCGAAATGACGATCAGAGGAATTAATAGACAACTTTATCAATCCTGCTCCGGAAAAACTTCTGCCAATGGATGAAAAAGGTAAATCTTTTGGCTGTCCAATGCGATACACTTATACCGCTTACGTATTTTCTCCAGTTTTTGGAATGAGCGGCCGTTCTTTAAACAGAAGACACTGTTGTTTTCCAAATCTTCTACATGCTGCGCAGAACTATCTTTTGTATCATAATTTTTCAGTGTACGGTAGAGGTGTAGGTCTGTACAGGAAGATGCCGCAGGATTGTCCATATAGGTTGTTACAGCTTTGAGTATATCGGACGGAAATATCTGGAGTCGGATGAAAGGTTCGATTAACAATTTAAAATTTCTTTTCCATTCGACACCATGTGGTTTTACCCCATTTTTGAATTCATTCCACGTTTTTAGATGGGCAAATTCGTGGATGGTCGTAATCAGGAAAGCAAAAGGGTTGAGATCATGGTTGACCGTAATCTGGTGTGTCTGTCCTCGAAACGGTGCCCGGTAATCTCCCAATTTTGATGAGCGGCTACGGGTGACCTTGAACCTGCAACCTGTATCATTGATCCATTGTGAAATAATGGGAGCCGCTTGTTCCGGAATGTATTTACTCAATTGCTTGCTGTAATCGGGCATAGGTGCAAACTTATGGTTTTAGTTTGAGAGATTGAAAAATACAAGACAGATTATAGTTTGTCATTTTCCGACTAGCCGAAAAATAACATCAGATTTGGAAATATTACCAATTTTTGGTAACTTTATATAAATAAAAAAGGAAAGCTATGGGGCGTAACACTTCAGTATCACTTGGGAGTTATTTTGAAGATTTTGTAGAAAGTCGTATCACGGAAGGTCGCTATAAAAATTCCAGTGAAGTTATTCGGGCTGGGCTAAGACTTTTGGAAGAAGAGGAAAATCGAGTTAAAGCATTAAAAAATGCAATTCAAGAAGGATTAATTAGTGGGATTGCATACGATTTTGATGCAAAAAAACATTTGGATACCCTCAAATCTCACAAAAAAAATAATGGCTAAATTTTTTCTGACCCATAAAGCCGTCGAAGATCTTTCAAAAATCTGGGATTACACATACGAAGTGTGGTCAGAAAACCAAGCCGACAAATACTACAAACTCCTTATGGAGAGTTGTCGAACAATCGCTGAAGATCCAAACAAGGGAAAGAGCTATGCAACGATTGCAATAGACATTCTAGGGTTTCATGTCGGAAAACACATTGTTTTTTATCGTGTGCTCACCTCAACAGAAATTGAGGTAATAAGGATACTGCACGAAAGAATGGATTTAAGAAGTAGAATTACTGACTAACTAAAAAATAATTAGAATATAAATATGATACGTTTTTTATTGTTTTTAGTATTGTACATGGGTACATTTAGTGTGTTTTCCCAAGACCTAAATGCACGTGTGGAAGTTTCGTCTCCACAAGTACTGAATGCCAATGCACGTACGCTGGAAGTACTAAAAAAAGCCATATTCGATTTTCTGAACAATAAATCCTGGACAGGTGCAGCTATACAGCCAGATCAACGCATAGACTGTAGCTTCAATATCGTCATTTCGGAGTATGATGGCATGAATAGGTACACGGCTACAGCACATATTGCTTCCGTAAGGCCTGTTTTTGGCACAAACTACAATTCTCCCATATTGAGTTTTAGAGACAAATATTTCAACTTTACCTATACCGAGGGCGAACAACTGGACTTCAACAATGAGCAAAACCTCAGTCCTTTGGCTTCGCTTTTGGCCTTTTACGGCTATACCATTGCAGGCATGGATATGGATACATTTAAGCATATGGGTGGGACGACCATGTTAGGCAAAGCCAAAACAATCGTAAACTATTCACAATCAAGCCAAACCGAAGGTTGGCGTGCTATGGAAGCGACGGACAACAGGTATTGGCTCATCAACAACCTTACGGACAGAAAATATAACCCTTACCGAGAGTTTGCATACGCTTATCACCGGGAAGGATTGGACAAGATGATGGAAAACGAATCCGAGGCTAAGAAAAAAATGAGCGAGTTGCTATTGAAACTCAAGGAGGTAGATCGCTCCAATACAGGCAATGTATGGACAACAGCGCTTTATACCGCTAAATCCAATGAGTTTATCGGCCTCTTTTCCAAAATGCCTGCCAATGAAAGCATAAAAATATATAATCTGCTGGCAGACCTTGACCCCGCCAACCTTTCTAAATACGAGAGCCTCAAGAAATAACTATTTTTGCTGTTTAACTTTAGACGTATATGCTATCAAGATTGCTCATTCAAAACTATGCGCTTATCGACAACCTGAATATCTCTTTTGGCAAGGGATTGAACATGATTACCGGTGAGACAGGAGCGGGTAAATCCATATTGATGGGCGCATTAGGGTTGGTCCTAGGAAACAGGGCGGAGGGTAAGCAGTTTTTTGATGAGCAAAAGAAATGCGTCATAGAAGGTTATTTTAATCTGGAATCCTATGCGCTGTCGGATTTTTTCAGCGAAAATGACCTAGACTATGAAAAAGAAACCATTATACGCCGGGAAATTTTTGTGGATGGCAGATCACGGGCTTTTGTCAACGATTCACCCGTCACTTTGGCGACACTCAAGCTATTGGGCGAACGCCTGATCGATATCCACTCGCAACATGCCACCCTACAGCTCAACACGGAAGAATTTCAACTTTTTGTACTGGACAGCTTGGCCAACAATGCCACACATCTGGAAGTTTTCCGAAAAGAACTCAAAGAATTAAGAGCGATAGAAAAGCGGTTGCAAGACCTAAAAGAACAAGCCGAACAGGCTAATGCCGAATTAGACTACAATCAATTTTTGTTCGACGAATTGGAAAAGGTCAATCCGCAAAGGGATGAGGTAAAGTCCTTGGAAGAGGAACAGCAGCAATTAGAACATGCGGAGGAAATCAAACGGAGTCTGCTGGCTTCGACTTACCTTTTGTGTGATGGTGAACAAAATGTATCGAATTTGCTCAAAGAAGCCCTCCAACAAATACAACATTCAGCCAAGTATTTTCCAAGCGTAGAAGAATTGGCCGAAAGACTGCAAAGTTCATTTATCGAAATCAAGGATATTGCGGAGGAAATCACACATCTGGAAGAAGGCGTTATATTGGATGAAAGTCGATTGGATGAAGTGAACAACCGCTTAAGCAGTCTGTACACCTTGTTGAAAAAACATCGATTGGATTCTGAAAACGATCTTATTGAGCTAAAAGACAGATTGGAGGAGAAACTGCAAATAGCATTGCACCAAGACGAGGTTTTAGAAAAAATAGCCTTAGAGCGCGATCAGCAATCGGAAATAGTACTTGAGTTGGCAGAAGTCATCCATCAGAACCGAAAATCCGTTGTTCCACAGGTCGAAAATTACGTACAGACTACATTAGCACATGTCGGTATGGGTAATGCACAACTCAAGATCGATTTGCAGAAAATGGAGGCACAAAAAATAAATACACGCGGACTAGACAGTGTCCGGTTTTTATTCTCCGCCAATAAAGGCCAGGCCCTACAGCCCATTCACAAAGTAGCTTCGGGAGGAGAACTGTCCCGTGTAATGTTGGCCCTCAAATCCCTGGTCGCTCGATCGTCTGCATTACCGACTATTATTTTTGATGAAATCGACACAGGCATATCGGGTGAAGTTGCCCTGCGTGTCGGCGAAGTCATGGAAAAATTGGCTCACAATATACAGGTTATCGCCATATCGCATCTTCCGCAGATCGCTGCCAAAGGAAACTCCCACTTTAAGGTATATAAAGAAGACAAAGAAGACAAAACCCGTTCGAATATACAATTACTCGATACAGAAGAAAGGATATTGGAGATCGCCCAAATGCTTAGCGGAACCAATCCCGGAGAAGCAGCTTTGCAACATGCCAGGGAGTTGCTGGGATAAATAATTTTCAGCCTTGGGCTTAAACCCAAGGCTGAAAATTATTCTAAAAACTCATCCTTTGCAAAGGTATTTTCCCTTTTATTGAGTTTTCCCGTATTTTTAAAATAGATATCCTGAAAACTTAGTGTATTGATACTATCGACCTTACGGAAGAACTTGTCCGCAGTCACATCGTCCAATGTCTTGAATCCACAAGCCTCCATGATTTCCACGGTGGCACGTAGCGTATTGCGGTGAAACTGAGCCACACGTACATACTTGTCTTCTACATCCAGACCTTTGTAAAGATGTGGACGCTGCGTAGCCACACCGACAGGACATACATCCAGGTTACATTTCAGCGCCTGTATGCATCCAAGGGCAAACATCATTCCCCGTGCACTATAACACGCATCGGCTCCCAATGCAAGTACTTTAAGAACATCAAAGCCCGTCACGATACGGCTGGACACCAAGAGTTTGATATGTTTCTTCAACCCAAAGTTGATCAGCGTCGTGGTCACAAAAGACAAGGCATCATAAAGCGGCATACCCAAGTTGTCGGTGAATTCCAAGGGAGCAGCTCCCGTTCCTCCTTCCGAACCGTCGATGGAAATGAAGTCGGGAAATATCTGCGTGGTCTGCATGGCATAGCAAATATCAAGAAACTCCTGCTTGTCCCCTATACATATCTTAAAACCCACAGGTTTGTAGTTGGAAAGCTCCCGCAAAGTCTGGATAAACTGCATCATTTCCAAGGGGTTGCTGAAAGCACTATGTGCCGGTGGAGACATGACGTCTGTACCCGGAATGACATGCCGGATAGCAGCTACTTCCGGTGTATTTTTTGCCGCAGGCAATATCCCTCCGTGTCCCGGCTTGGCTCCTTGCGACATCTTCAGCTCGATCATTTTGACATAGGGCCTGTTGGCCTTTTCGGCATACAGATCCCCATCAAAGTTGCCCTTTTCGTCACGACAGCCAAAATAGCCTGTACCGATCTGCCAGATAAGGTCTCCCCCATTGATATGGTAATTGCTGATCCCTCCCTCTCCTGTATTATGGGCAAAATTCTGTAGTGCTGCACCTTTGTTCAATGCCGTGATAGCTGTCTTACTGAGTGCACCATAACTCATCGCCGAAATATTAAATATACTAAGGCTATAAGGCTGGCGACATTGACTATTACCGACTATCGTCCGCAGATCATGATTGTCGATATGACAAGGAAAAACGGAATGAGCTACCCATTCATTTCCTACCGCTTGAGGATCGGATTGCATGCCGAAAGCCACCGTCTCCAGTTCGTTTTTGGCCCGTTGGTACACGATGGAGCGCTGTCTCCTATTGAAAGGCCTTCCATCGGTATCCGATTCCCAAAAATATTGCCGCATTTCGGGTCGGATCGACTCAAAAAAGAACCTAAAATACCCTACAATAGGATAATTGCGAAGAATGGCGTGATGGGTTTGTACACTGTGATAAATCGCCAATAATAACAGAGGTACGGGAATGGTCAATAGCCAAAACCACCGTGGGGTAAAAATAATCCCAAATGAAATGATGACCAGATTGATGACAACAATCAGTGTAAGGATAAGTTTTCTAACTGCCATGATAAGCAACTAAATTATTTTTAAGTTACGTGAGTTATGGAAGTGAAGAAGGTTACGGAAGTCTTAATTCTATTTAACTATCGTAACTTTCATCACCTCCGTCACTTTATTTCATAACAAACGTTTGTGTAAAGCCTTTGTTTTAATTTCGGAACAAAATTAGCAAGTATTTCTGTCTTTAGAACGAAAGGGTGTTTTTTTACTTTATTTGCAAACAAACTAGGTTTTCCGTCTGCTTTTGACAATGAAATCTGTCAATTGTTGATAGATTTCGGCTTGTTCAGGATGATTCCTTAAGAACTGTAAATGCAATTCGATAATTTTACGGTCATTTCTTAGTGCCGGGCCAGTCTGAACCTGCTCAGGAATATAGTTTTGTACTTTTTGGGCCGTCTCCAGGATGAGGGGTCTGACGAGATCAAAGTCCAGGTTTTCCTGTTGCAGGATATCATAAGCCATCTGGCAGAGTGCATTGGAGAAGTTGTTGGCAAAGACAGCAGCTACATGCAACGCTAAACGCTGTTTTGACGAGCATAAGAAAGATTTTGATGCTATCTGGGTCATCATGGCCAATAGCCTATCCTCTACCCTTTTGGACGATCCTTCGACAGCAAAAGGTATCTGTGTAAGGTCTGCTTCCACTTTCTTATTAAGGCTCTGAGGAGGATAGATAACTCCGTATTGTCCGAAAGAAGATAAAATATCCATCGGAGTGGATCCGGAAGTGTGGACCACGATGGCTTTGGAATGGGATGGAAGCTGAACCACAATCTCGGCAATAGCATCGTCGCTCACTGCAATGAGGATAAGGTCTGCGTCTATATTCAGCTCTGTCAAGGAGGCAACAGCTTGAGCCGAAACAGTGTCGGCCAATATACGGGCATGTGCCACCGTACGGCTATAGACCTGCGTAATAGCATGACCATGACGGTAGAATAACTGCGCTAAGTGCGTACCTACATTTCCACTACCTATGACAGCTATGTTCATGATGAAATGATTTTTATATCGTCATTTCGATCCCGATGAATCGGGAAGGAGAAATCTATGGATAAGCCGTTTTTCAACCTGTTAAAAATTAACCAATTCAAGTTCATCCATAGATTTATCTTCAATGAGCTCGTTTCACTCAGTTCTCCCTCCGTTCGAAATGACGTTTTGATAACGTTACAATATCTTTTCGAACGCGCTTTATGAGTTACAGAGACCTTGACGACGACCGAGCCTCTTTCACACGACGGTATATAGCCATCAGAAAGCCAATAGTCATGATAATTGTACCACTCCAAAAGAAATTGATATACGGAAACTTGATTGCCTTAAAGACGATCCATTTCTTTTCGGGTAGTGGCTTTTGATAGACCATGACTTCCAGTTTGTCACGCTGCGGATAGATATTCGTAAACCTAAAACGCAATCCTTGCTCTACGACATCCTTATTGAAATCGTACACCGTGCCACTTTTCAATAAATATATGGGTTCTACCGGAAATTCCTTTCCTTCAGCAGAGATTACTTTTATCTTTAATCCCACAATGACATCCTCAGGAGCCAATGGCAGATTTTGCAATTGTGCATTTCTGTTTATCCCTTCGATGACAAAAACTCCGTTGCGATACCGTAGTGTATCACCTATATTCACTTCATAGGTCGCCGGTTCATCGTATTCTTCGTATCCGGTCTTTTCCCCTTCATTGACAGGCGTTTGCGAATCGAGTGAAGCTGCTGTGATGAGTGTATAAATGTCGTGCGCCAGATAGTGTTTGGTCGCAGGCGTACCAATGAGTCCGCCCATATCTGGATTGTTTTGGGCAAAAGGGCTCAGTACGAATTGCTCCTTCACCTTCCCCGATTCTTCGTCAATCTTTTCATATTTGATGTGATAATACACATTGGGCGGAGCCACGCTATCCCCTACATAGGTGATCTTGTAATCACCCATCTGCACAGGTTCCCCTTCGGTCAGGAAGAGATTTTCTCCCGGATCGGTAAATTTGTCGCCTTCCTTTCCAAAGTTTTTCACACCGATATATCCACTTTCATTGATGGAGATCACCTCATTCGTCGCCGCAGCAATCAAGGCACCCAACACCAACAGGGCAAAGCCAATATGGGATACAGCCGACCCGGTCAACTTCCATTTGCCTTGGATAGCATCGGCCAATACACGTCCATTGACCAAAATACAATAAATGGATGTAAAGGTAATCAGGATATACATGAGATTCGTGTACAGCTTGGTAAAATACACGACGGCGGCCGAGAGCAGTAAAGCAACCAGCAAGGTGGCCAAAGTAGCTGCCCAAAAACGTTTAGGTTCTGTTTTTTTATATTTGAGGAACTGCGTGAACCCGGTCACCAAAAGAATGACAACTGCAAAAGCTCCCTGAAACTGATTGAAGTGTGCTATAGGGTCAATCGGCGGAGCCACTTTCGTACCAAATAAGGTATTGAACACAGGAATAGAAGTCGTCGCAATCATCTGCACACAAGCTACGGTCAACACCAAAGCTCCGATAAACATCCAAAACTCACGGGAATAGATGTCTTCCTCTTTTTGCGTGCTGGGCATCTCTTTTCTTCTCCACACCAACAAGCCGATCATAATGACCAAAAAGGTTAGATTAAACAGGATCAACTGGCCCGACATACCCAAGCTCGTAAACGAGTGTACGGAGGTCTCTCCCAATATCCCACTACGCGTCAAGTAAGAAGCATAAATAACCAGTACAAAACTCACCAGAGACAACAAGGTAGCCGTAAAAAAACCATGTCCCGAATGCTTAAAAGCCAATATGACATGCACGGCCGCAATCAACGTAAACCACGGAATGATGGATACGTTCTCCACAGGATCCCACGCCCAAAAACCGCCAAAATTCAACGCTTCATACGCCCAGAAAGATCCCATAATGATTCCCGCCCCCAATATCATGACAGCAAACAATGCCCAGGGAAGACCCGGATTCAACCATTCCCTGTAACGACGTTGCCACAGCCCAGCAGCAGCATAAGCAAATGGGACGATCATGGAAGCAAAACCTAAAAACAAAGTAGGCGGGTGGATGACCATCCAATAATTTTGCAACAAAGCATTCAATCCCCGTGGACGAATCATGGATAAGTAATTCGGATCACTGAATATAGGAGCTTCCAACGCATCGCGAAGCAATATAAAAGGCGAGCTACCTATTCTTGATCCAAAGACCTCAACCCCTAGCAACATACTGGCCAAAAATGTCTGGCAGAGCATCACAAAGGTCATAACCGGACTCTCCCAGCTTTTGGCCCTCCATACCAGAACAACACCTAATACATTCTGCCAAAACATCCATAGCCAAAAGCTACCTTCCTGGCCTTCCCAAAAAGAAGAAATAATATAGTGTGTCGGAAGTTGCTCATCAGAGTGCGCAAAGGCGTAATGATACTCAAACAAATGGTTGTAGATAATGTAAAAAAGTACGCTACCAATGACAACGACCGAAAGTGTGTTTAACCAAAAACCGACCCGTCCCAACGTTTTCCAAGACTTTTCTGTTGGATTCTGGGTTGCAAAGAAGTAGCTGATAAAGGAAAGTAAGGCTGCTACGAACGAGAGAACGACAAAAAACTGGCCTATTTTTCCGGGAAGAAGGTTTTCACCTACGTAGTTTACATCCATTATTAAAGTAAAAAAACAAAAGTAAAAAGTAAAAAATGAAGGTATCTCTCCAACTATTTATAATCTAGATAAGCTGTTGTTTCGATCACTTCGACTTCATCTTGATTGTATTTTGACGGGCATTTCATCAAGATCTTTGTTGCACGAAAAATATCGCCTTCCATTTTTCCGGTCAGCACGATCTGTTCTGAACGTTCGATATCCTGTGGCTTCGATCCATTGAAGACGACCTTACATTCCGTACTGTCATTGTCATACATGTAGAAAGAAAAATGATTGGCATCCTTGACCGGATCATAAAACAACTCCTTCTCCTTATTCAACACGCCCACCACGTACAGTTCAGTTTTCTTTTCCTTAGCTTCTGTAAAGGTCGAATATGTGCTCGAATCGGTATAAATGACCATAATCATCGCAATCGCAATCGCAATAATAACAATTAGGATGATAGAACTCTTTTTCATATCGTTTTTCGCATTATCAAAATACAAAATTACAAAAAGGTAATGGAATGGAGGAATTTAGCAAATGATCCGATCTATTTAGAACCGTTCTAATCTTTGTCCTTGTAGAGACGCAATGCATTGCGTCTCTACATTCGCTGGTACAAGCATTACGTCTCTATCGTTGAGGGTGAAAACCTCGCCACCAACATCGCCGCCACTGTATCACCTGTGGCATTCAATACCGTCGCCAACGGATCGACCAAAGCACCGATAATCATGACTGCCGGAACAGCCTCATTGGGAATACCGTACACCGATATCATGAGCATCTCCCCGATAAATCCTCCGTTGGGGATGCCACCAGCGACCATGCTGACCAGTATCGTAATCCCTATAGCTGTAATAATTGTAGAAGGTTCGAAAAAATTCCACCCCAAAATGGCAAATGCCACATATATCTTTAAAATAGAAGATATAGCTGACCCATTTTTGTACAAAGTATTGCCCAAGGTAATGACCACATTGGCAATTGCATCTGGGATTCCCATTCCTTTCGCAGCAAGCAGGTTCGATGGTAAAGTCGCTAAGCTACTACAAGTACTTAGTGCCGTGAGTGACGGTGTGATATTGAATGTCCAATAATCCTTAACCCCTTGGTTTCCTCGCGCAACAGAAGCATAAAATGAGAATACTGTGAAAAAGAAAATCGTACCAAAAACATAATAAAAAGCAAGAGGTTTGGCATAAAAGCCAAATAATTCGGGACCTAAGGTCTGTACCTGATACGCAAAATAAGCCCCCAAACCGATAGGCCCTGCTTTCATAAGCATGTTGAGCATGTTTTTCATGACTTCATTGCCTGCTATTAAAAATGCCTGGAAAGGCTTCGCCACTTCGCCGCTCTTGCGTACAGCTATACCAACCAAAAAAGAAAAGATGACAAAAGCCAGTATATTCTGCCGGGACAGCAGATCGGCAAATTCCCCCACGGTCAGGAACCGTACGATCTTGTCTCCCCAACCGTCATTCGGATCTTCGGACAAGACCTCCGATAGAGCTGTCGTGTCCTTCATGGCCGTAACCGGGAAAAACCACAATGCAATAGTGGTAAGCAATGCGGCAATGACTATCGTCACAAGAAAAACACCAATCATCGTCGACAATATACGTCCAAGTTGACTATTGTGCTCGATATTGGCAATGGATGAAGCTATCGCAAAAAACAATAAAGGTATGACAGAGACAAACAACAGATTCAGAAATATATCGCCCAAGGGCTTGATCGTAGGAATTAGCTCTGGCAAAAACAAACCGATCAGGCTTCCGATAGTGATACCCACGAGAAGAAGTATAATACTGCTGTAGTTTGTTATTATTTTATTCATATTTGTCATTATGCATTCACTATCCCCGGTCTTCCGTTGTTGGCCGGTGCACGAATCCTTTCGTGTGCCCCGATAACCCTGATTATAAATGGGGGTGTCTAAAAAAGCTAAATATGCCGTCATTTCGAGGAGGTACGACGAGAAATCTATGGTTAAGCAGCTTTTCAACTTGTTGAAAATTAGTCAATTCTAATTCATCCATAGATTTCTCCCTCTGGTCGAAATGACGATCAGAGGGATTGTCAGACCTTTTTAGACTCTCTCTTCCCATTTAAAAAATTCGTAGAGGCCCTACGCCGTGCCTCGCCTTTGGCGATGGGAACTCTACGAATAGTAAGCTTATCGAGTACTAAAATAGTTTTTTTGTTTTAGATTTGAATGGGGTGCACGACAAAATGCAGATTATTGAAAAAAATCATTACCATTCCGCTAGTTTTGTCATCCCGAGGTACGAGGGATCTATAACTATTATAGATGTCTCCTATCGTCGACATGACATAAAACGGATATTTGTCGTGCACTCATTTGAATGAAATAAATTGCACAATGGATTTTGTAACGACGGGTGACGGATCAAAAACACTTTACCATGCTGACGTAGGCGAACATTATCATTCCAAGCATGGAGCACTTCAAGAGAGCCAACACGTATTTTTGAAATCCGGGTTGCAGTTTTTTTTGGAAAAAGAAGATAAAAGTTCTGTTGCTGTTTTGGAAGTTGGTTTTGGAACAGGTTTAAATTTTTTGTTGACAGCCGAGTATTGCACACAGCATAGCATCGGTCTGGACTACTGCGGTATAGAAGCATATCCATTGTCTTTGGACACCCTCGAGCAGTCTGGTTATGCTACCTATGTACAGGATAAGATTTGGAAAACCTTTACCCATAATTATCCAAAAGCACTATCTGAGTACGTTCAACTCGATTATTTTGTCGGGTTGCAGATTCCTCACACGAAAGTATTGGATTTTGAAACAGAAAAAAGCTTTGATGTTATTTACTTCGATGCTTTTGCGGCCGTACATCAACCCGAAATGTGGAACGATGCGACATTGGCCCATGTCACGAAATTTCTGAAACCCGGTGGAGTCTTTGTCACCTACGCCATTACCGGAAACCTAAAACGAAGCATGAAAGCCTTGGGCTTCTCCATTGAAAAAGCACCCGGAGCACCTGGTAAAAGGGAGATGCTGCGCGCAGTCAAGCTACACACTGCCCGACACGATGGCGCCAAACCGTCTGGCTAACCCCTACCGCCCCAATAATTTTGTCAAGATCCATATCACAAGGGCTACTACAATAACAACTATGATTATTCCGGACCAAAAGCCTGCTTTGAAAATCCCCTCAATCACCGAACATCCGGTCATCTGTAGAAGGATCAATGCCATAAGAGGTATCTGTATTGCTTTCTTCATCTTGTTATTTTTATTGTATAACAAAATAAAGGTGGGATGGTTTGCCGGGTCGTTCAAAAAATCTTTGTCAATGCGTTATTTTGTCATGTTGACGATAGGAAACATCTTAAATATAGTACCTAATTATAGATTCTTCCTATCGTCAGAATGACAGTTGTTTTTCAAGCAACCTGATGATTTTAGATCTACAGCTTAGCTAAATACTTTTGCACAAAATCATAGCTCTTCTTTACACTTTCAAACTTATTCGGGAGATAAATCTGATCCTGCTCGACGAAAGCATAATCCAGTCCTGCAACCTCGGCACTATCCTTTAGCGCTACGTAATCTATTGTGCCTGTTCCCACTTCGGTAAACCTGACCTCTTTAGCATTAATGCTGTCCAAGGGCATACTGTCGTAGGGTTCACCTACTACAGGAGTGGTGTACGCACGATCCATATCCTTGATGTGCCATAGTGGAAACCTTCCGGGAAATTTGGTAAAATAGGAAACCGGATTAATTCCGGATTTTTCGGCCCAGAAGATATCCAATTCAAAGACAACCAGATTGGGTTCGGTAAACGCCAATAAGATATCCAACCCTTTTGTACCATTCGGAAAACTGCGGAATTCCCAAAAGTGGTTGTGATATCCCATTTTGATCCCCGCCTTTTGTGCCATTTCCCCGGCTTTGTTCAGCTGTTCGGCCGCATATTGATAGTCTTCTATTTTCAGATTATTCAAGTCAAACATCGGAGTGACAGGCGCAATGATATACTTTTGTCCGAGCTTGTGCGCTACTTCAATATATTTCTCTACACTTTCCTTGTCCTGGTGGTCTTTACTCAGATACTTTGAAAGGTCGTAATGTCCGCTATAAGACTGGAGATTGTTATCCTTTAAGATTTTTTGGAGATCATCTACTGTCAATCCCCAAAACTGATCTGTATGGAGATCGAGACCAAAAGTCTCGACGTGACTATAGCCGATCTTGGCGATAGTCTCGATGGTCGTACGAGCGTCTTGGGCCAATAGATCACGTAACGTGTAGAGCTGCAAACCAATATAAGCAAACGGACCTTTGCCCCCTTTTGCTTTTGCCAAGTCACCACAAGACGCCAAATAAGAGGTTCCCACCCAAGAGCCAAGAACGCCTAATCCTGCTTTTTTTATAAAATCCCTTCTCGATTTGTACATAGGTTATCTATTGTTGATAAAATAAAGATATAAAAAAAACGAGGAACAAAAAAGCGTCTCAAAATATTTGAAACGCTTTATTTGGATCTATCTATAAAGTGTTATTATTTAAAATAGGCAGAGAGTTCTGGCTGGCTTTTTTGTGAACCAAACGCATGCAGCAATTTTTGACTATACTCTTTGATTGCGATGACATCTGCGCCCAGATTGACAAAATGATAACCCAACGCTAATAGTTCGTTCACATTGTCGGCAGAGCCTACTGTTCCTGCAAATTTACCATACTTATTGGCTACCTCGGCGATACGTATTCTTGTTTCTACCAAAAAAGAATCGTCCCATTGCCCCGGTTTACCGATACCCTGACTAAAATCTCCGGGTCCAAAAAACAGCATATCGTATCCTTCCAACTGTGCTATAGCTTCCAGATCATCCAATGGTTCGGGGTCTTCGATCTGCAGGATGACAAAGCGTTCCCGGTTAGAAGTCTCCAGATATTCACCAAAATCGTGAATGGAATAACCACCATCGGCATTGCCTCCATCGATCGGGCGCCTACCCTGTGGATGAAAACGGACCATACGGATGACATCCTTGGCATCCTGCAAGTTCATGATATGGGGAACCATGATTCCGGTAGCATCCAATTCGAGTGGTTTGATATAGTCACTATACGATCCACGCCCGACACGAACCATCAAGTCTGTGTTGTGGGCCTTCGAAGCCCACACATGCGATGACAATATTGACCAATCTACTCCGCTGTGTTCTAAATCCACCCAAATGCAATCGAACCCCATTATAGAAGCCAGCTCGGTTGCTTGTGCATCTTTAAAATTTATTTTGAAACAACTGGCGTTGTCACCTTTACGAAGCTTATCTAAAACCCTACTTTTTCTCATATTCTTATTCTATTTATTCGTGTTGATTGACTTTAGTAATGCATATGTAGCTGCGGCGTGGACATCCGGATTGTAACCCGCATCTCCCGGCTGTTTCTCCCTATGGTAAAAATCCAGAAGTTGTCCGGTATGATTATGTATCTTGTTATCGGCAAGAGCCCGTAAAATCAGGATCTTTTCCCTTGTACCTCCAGTTTTATAGTGCCGGATTAGTGATTCGTACAGTGCCACGGCTAGGGGAGCGGTAACGTCGAACGTACTCACACTATAGGCCAATGCCAATAGATCTTGTTTGACGGCACTTGTATCCTTTTCATGGAGAGCAGATTGCGCCATCGTCTCCGAATCACGTATGCCGAGTTGCAACATCTGTTTTAAGGCAAAGGCCATAATACGGATCTGCGCAGGACTAAGATTATATTCCTGGCGGTGGAGGATATTGTCCAGCAAAGCTTGTTGCGTTTGTTTATAATTCGCCGCAGCATAGTAAGCCATACTCCATTTCGTGTATGTGGACAAGTTTTCGTCTTTGCTTGATACGGCTTTTTCGGTGATAGTCTTCGAAAAAGAAAGAGGCGAAATCTGTAGTTTGGCCATGGATTCGACAGCATGTATACGATCAGGACCTTGTTCGTCCAGGAAGGCATTTGCTATTTTTGTGATCCAATAGGTCCGTTCTGTGGAGTCGGAAGCAGTTTGGGCAAGCACCCGCCATATACCGATGCGATAAGGTATAGAATGTCCGTATTTTTTTTCTTCTTCCAGAAATACCGGCTTTACAGCGTCGCCGTTTCCTGTCCATAACAAATATTCAGCCGCGTGGACTTTGATCCATCCTTGTTCTGCGTGGAGAATGTCGTTCAAATCTGCTATACAGTTTTCGATAGTCTGCGCATGGTCGTTCTTCGGTATACAGGACATGGTACCCAGACAGATTGACAGACAGATCAACGGTCTTGCCCACAAACGTTGCTTATTCATCATTACGGATAGTTTTAATACTGAAAAGCAGTAGTGAACACAGTATCATAATAACAACAGCTACCTGGAACATCGAACTTAAGTCGATGTCGGCATCCCGAAGTGCACCACCTGCATATAAGCCTATTCCGCCAATGATACAACTGAAAAAATTCAGTATACCATATCCTGTCGCCCGATAGCGTTCGTCAGCTACTATACATAGAATCGGCATCATATTAGCATCGGTAAAAGCCCGGTTGAAAGCATATATCATAAAGCAGAATACCGCCAGGTAGAGCATAGATGTACTGCTTGCCAGAAATACGGCAGGAGCGGCGACTAATAATCCTATTGCAGGCAACAAAATGCGGGCACGTTTATTTTTCCTGCTCCAGCGATCGGCCAGATAACCCCCAGCCAGCACTCCCACGAAAGATGCCGCATGGAAATATCCAGTCGCAAATATACCAGCGTCACTTTGTGATAGATTAAATTGTTCTTGATAATACGTGGGAAGCCAGCCTGCCAGCAACCAGCTGATGACACCTAATAGTCCCCAATATCCGAGCGCTAATAGGTAATTGCGGTTGCTGAACAATGCCGACAGCGCATTGCCGAAATTCACTTTCGGTGCACTGTCGGTTTGTTGTGCGGGAGTGTCTGTTGATTTTCTATCTTTCAGGACAAATAAGACGAGCAGTGCATAGATAATACCAAACATCCCAAAAAAGCTGAACACATAGTTCCACGAATGTGTTTCCGCCATCCAGCCCCCGACAAATCCCAAACTTTGTCCGACCATAATACCGGCCATGTGTATGCCCGTAGCTAAAGATCGTGTCTGACCTTTATGGTAGTCTGCTATTAAGGCCAATGCCGCCGGTATATAGCAGGCCTCGCTGATCCCCATCAATGCCCGCGTGAAAAGCAATTCTTCAAAAGTGTCGGCATAGGATGTCAGCCAGGTCACCAACGACCAGACAAAGAGGCTGATGATAATCACGCGGCTTCTGTTGAACTTGTCAGCAATATAACCTGCAAACGGACTCAGAATGCCATATATCCAAAGGAATACGGAAGTCAGCAGACCGAACTGTGCATCCGTCATCGGGATAGCATCGACGATAGAACCACGCATGGTGGTAATCATCATGCGATCGAGGTAGTTCAGACAACCGATGACACAAAGCAGGCCAACGACGAGCCAAGGGTAGGGGATGAGGCGGAGAGGATTGGATTTCATCAGTGATATTATCTAAACATTATCATTGTTGAATTTTTAAGATCCGTTGGGGTAGTTCTAGTAATCGTCCTCGTAAGGTCTTTACCTGATTGGTTATCTTGTAAAATGGCAACCGCGAAATTAGATTGATGCATTGCAATTGCATCAGTACATCCTAAATCTTTCAAGACTGTAGCTGCTTCAAGTAGTGTAGAGCCTTCGGAAGGAAAATTTACCGGATCAATTAAAACATTGCTCGTTTGCGCATATCGTTCTGACACAAAAACAAGGATGCTACCATCTTCTGTTACTCCGATCAATGTTCTTGCCATCCGCTGACCATCTAAAACAAATGCTGAATAGTTATTCTGAACAGTTCCACCAATGTTTATATTGATACCAGTTGTACGCATGGGATTAGTATGGGGAGTAAGCGTAAAGTTTCTTTCCCTATCCGCTAAGTCTTTATAACTGGATTCTGTTTCATCCGCAATCTGTAAGACTCCATTTCTTAAAGGTAGCGCATAGCCACTAATGGCAGCGTCTACATCCCATGGTTCACCATTCGTAAACAAAGATTTGTCTGTTCCGTGCTGTGCAAGTGTTCGATCCTCAAATCGAGACAAAACGTCCCCCTGTAACTCCGCATAGGAAATGCTTGCTTTACCATCCTTGATTCCTAAAGTAGGAGGAGATGTGTAATAAGTGACATCACCCCAAAAGAAATTTCCCAAATATTCTATACCGCGATTATTAATCACAGTGGGGCGTATCATGGGTTGCCAATACTGCAAACTCACCCCTCCAACGAATAAATTATATTCACGGTTATTTTCAACGACACCTTTCACCCATTGATCGTTTTCGAACCATGTACTTACCGCTTTTTCTTTATAGGACGTCTGCATATTAATGTTTCCTGCCGGAATCTTAATAATATATCCTATGTTATTATCTCTTCCATGTAGATTATTCTTTTTGTATACGGTCATATAATTAGGTAGTGACAAAGCGAGGTTTGACGTAATGTTTTCCCATTCACTCAGCGGAGTCCATTCTGTGGTTGCATTTAATGTAAATGTTTTTATCTTTTGGTTTGTATTGTCAACTACCTGGATATCCAGAGGTTGAGAGAGATCTTGGATGGATTCTAACGAAGATGGAGAAATCAGAGTGATACCTTCATTTAATTCCAGTTTCAATTGCGCATGTTCAAGACTTGCCACCGAAAATTTCATATCAATAATATGATTCGATGGTTGTTTTGTAATAGTCTCGGATTCAATTGTAGCTTGAACAGACTTGATTACAGGATATATTTTGGCAGTCACAGAATACTCCAGAGGTCTATAGACATTAGTAGCCTTAACAATAGTAGAACCATTGCTAAGATCCAAAGGTGCGGTAGCTGAGGCGGGCTCCACCATATTCGTATGTTGGGCAGTAGTAAATCTAAACGGAATACTATTCCAATCTTCTGGTTCTAATGTTCTGAATTCAAAAGATATAGTTTTTCCCTCAATGACTCCATCTATCCAGTTATCTCCGTCCAACGCCTGCACATGGACGATTGGATTATTGTTAAAAGGTATATTCTCAATACCTTTTTTGCAAGAAATTACTATGAGCGACAACACACAGTAAAAGAGCAACTTAAATCGTTTCATAACTTATAATTTTAGTTTTTGATTATTTCAGTTAGTTTTTTCTATTCTTGATTATGGAGTTACCATAGTACCAATAAGCTCACGCCAACTTACTCCATCCCATGTAGCTACATAGTGGAACCCGTCACTGTTTTTGAAGTTTCCACCCACATACACATTCTCTTGCATATCGACGATTATACTAAGTATGACATCATTTACCTGAAGTTCGTTGCCAACTTTAGCTACTTCAGACCAATTATTTGAAACACTATTCCATTTCGCGACATAAAACTTCCCTTTGCTATTTTTGAATGCGCCAGCTACATATATATTTCCTTTTGAATCTGATGTTAGAGCACGTATAAACCCATTGAAAGTTAAACTGCTACCCTCGCCAATTTCGCTCCACATATTTGTTGATTTACTCCATTTTGCAACATAGAATTTTCCTCTACTATTTTTGAATGCACCTGCCACATATATATTGCCATCTTTATCTGTAGAAATACAGTTGATTGTGCCATTTCCTAAAAAGGAATTTGCTCCACCAAGCTCTCCCCAAGAATTAGCATGTTTATCCCATTTAGCGACATAGGTATGTCCGTTCTTATTCTTAAATTCTCCAATTGCATATACATTTCCTTCTTGATCAGAAGAAATCCCGAATATAGCTCCCGATGTACTTACTCTCTTTGAAAATCTATTGTTTCGCCCTAATTCTTTCCAACTTGAGCCATCCCATACCGCAACATAACGGTTTTCACTGTCGTTCAAAAAGTTGCCTCCAGCATAGACATTGCCTTGAGCGTCTGCATGCACACTAAATATCGTACTGCTTCCAGAGAGCGAATTAATTCCTCCCAACTCACTCCAAAGATTAGTGTCTCGATTCCAAATAGCTACATACTTCTTACCTGCCCTATTATTAAAATCACCTACGGCGATTATATTATTGTTCTTATCAACCGTCAGTCGTTGAATAATACTGGGAGCAGCTAACGAGTTGATCCCTCCAAGTTCTATCCAACTTAAAGACTTCTGATCCCATCGAGCCACATAGTATCTCCCGTTAGCATTTCTAAAATTTCCTGCCGCATATACGTTTCCCTCCTTATCACAAACTACACTTCTAATCATTCCGTTTAGCTTGCCATTGTCCGTTACATCAAAAGGAATGAAGATTTTCTTTTTCTCAGCTGAATGTGAGACAGATCCTCTACACAAAGAATAGCTAAAGGCAATAAACAATCCCATCAGAGATATTAGCATTATTTTTCTTTTCATGACTTTGATATTTTAGTTTTTTAGAGAATATGATATTATTTTTATCTATGGAATTTGTGTCAAGCAGTTATAAGAACCAGTTAAAATTAATTTTGAATATCACTTGTATTGTCTAGTTCACCCCAAGTGGTACCGTTCCATACCGCTACGTAATGAAATCCATTTGCATTTTTGAAGTTTCCTCCTACGTAAATATTTTCTTTCTCATCTACGGCGATACTTAATATTACATCATTTACTTGAAGTGCATTACCTCCATTTGAAATTTCCGACCAACTGTTTGTGGTTTTGCTCCATTTGGCAACATAATACCTGCCACTTTGATTTTTAAATGCACCTGCCACATATACATTTCCTTGAGCATCAGAGGTCAATGCACGAATAAAACCATTGGCAGAGAGACCGTTCAGATTACCGACTTCGCTCCAAGAACCTGTTGTCTTGTCGTACTTCGCAACATAAAAATGTCCACTATTATTTTTGAATGCGCCTGCTACATATATATTTCCATCTTCGTCTGTAATAGCACAATTGATAGATCCATTTCCTAAAAAAGAATTTTCTCCTCCGAGTTCACCCCACGAATTAGTCCTTTTATCCCACTTGGCGATATAAGTCTGTCCATTCTTATTTTTAAACTCTCCACAAGCATATACGTTTCCTTCCCCATCAGAGGTTATGCTAAATATGGCTCCCTGGGTACCAACTGTCTTATTAAATTGATCTGCTCCCCCTAACTCTTTCCAGCTTAAGCCATCATATACAGCAACATATCGGTTACCATTACTATTGACAAAATGCCCACCAGCATATACATTTCCAGTTCTGTCAGTACTTACGGCAAATACGGTACTGCTCCCCTCAAGGGAATTAAAACCTCCCAATTCACCCCAAAGATTGGTTTCTTTGTTCCATTTAGCTATGTACTTTTTGCTTCTACCATTGTTGAAGTCTCCAGAGGTCAGCACATTATCATCTTTGTCAAGAGATATGCATTGGATTATACTAGTGGCATACAAAATCCCCACACCGCCAAGTTCTCTCCATGTGGCCGATTCTCTATTCCACTGGGCTACGTAATATCTGTCATCAGCATTCCTAAAATTTCCTGCTGCGTAAATATTTCCCTGCTTGTCAGCGACTACACTTCTGATCGTATTATTTGCATTTAATTTATTACTGGTAGCATCCTCACTGAAAGTCCTCGAAGTTGCTAACATAGACAATGGTATAGAACAGAAATAGATAGAAGATTTTCCTTCATGGGATGAGTAGTAGGACATATATAAATGATTGTCTTTTACCAGCATTCCGGGGTAACCGCAATCTCCGGATGAAGGTAAGCTAATAGCCTCTACAAATTGTCCGTTTGTCTCTTCACGTAATATCCCTACATGATCAGCAATAGTGTATATCCGTGCACCGATATATTTCCTCTCATCTTCGCCAATTAATAATAAATTGGGACCACCGAGCCTATGGTTAATTTTTTCTACACTCCAGTTTGAAAAGGGTGCTGAAGCAGTCATAATAAGGGCCATTTTATCTTCATAATCCCTGCGAATGACAATGTGCATTTGATTTTTACTGTCAAATCGGACAGTAGCCTCATTTGGAAAGCCATCAATATTGTCAAACTGATGCACCTGTGTAAAATGCCTTCCGTCTGTTGTCTTTAAAAGTAAAGCTCCTATACTCGGTCCTTGATAATTAACCGCATAACCCGTCCCCCCATGCCAAGTGACCCTCCATATCCAATTGGAGTTGGAAAAGCGTGTCGAAGGATCAAAAGATATAACTTCTGGTGCTATGAAGTTCTGTCCATTGCTGTCGGAAAAAGAGACATGTGGTATTTGTGCCGTGAGTTTTCCATTCTCGTAGCGAGAACCACCGATGATAACCATGATCTTGCCATTGGGCGTGACAGACAGTTTTGGATCACGTAAATCTATACCTTCCTTCTTCAATATTGCAACGCTTTCCCATTTGATTCCATTTGAGGAAGAGAGAATTCTGACGGTACCGTTAGCTCCGTTGGAAGCTGTAGGATTATGATTTTCGCCTTCTCTAAACGAGCAATAAAATCTCCCATCAAAAAGAATCATATCTGTGAAAGCATTATGTACGCCGTTATCCCATATTTTCTGAATGGAGATATCCTTGTTATGACTTTGAAGATTATAGCTGTCTTCGTGTTCTTTATTTAAAGGATTGGGTCCTTCCTTGCAAAAGGAACAATTGAAAGCGAAGAAGCTGAAGAATAATGCCAAAGTTCTATTTCTTATCATAATTGTTGATTTTAATTATTATCGTTTATGGTTTAATTTTTTTATTAAGTCGATTTCATCCTTGCGATATGGCGTAAAATCACTCCTGTAAATATCGTGGAACCATTCATCGGGTTCTTCATTATTTTCAGCTTTATGTTCCCATCCATATATCGTATTGGTCTTCCCCTGAACAAGTCCCCAATTGATGGCTCCTACATTTTCTGATTTGAGCATCGGCATAATATTGGAAAAGCGACTATTAATAGATCGAGCCATATATTCTGTGCAAATTACCGGACGCCCCATGGCTTTGAGTAATAATAACCTTTCACGGTGGTTTAACGGATTTTCGTAACTGTGATAAGTAATGACGTCAGAGTTTGTCAAAATGAATGTATTGATGTCTTTCAATTGTAAACTCCAAAAGCCCGCAGTTAAAGGTTGTGTAGGATTAATCTCTCTTGCCCATTCGAAGACTTTTTTCAGAAGAGGTAAGCTGTTGTTTTCTTTTTTGCTATTTCCAGGCTCGTTATATAGATCCCACAATAGGATTCGCCTGTCGTTGCCGAAGGTATTTAATATGTCTTTTACGTATTTTTCGAGCTTTGTAAAAGTCGTTTCATCTGACGGCATATCTCCGGGATCCTGTACCCAACCTGAATTGTGTTTTCCAACAACTGGATCTGGTTGCTTCCCTGGCTTAGGATTGGAGTTCCAGCAGTCATCAAAAAACACAAACATTATTTGAATACTATTTTTACTGGCTATTGACAAAAATTGATCTATTCTTTTTCTGAATCCATTGGGATCTTGCTCCCATACCATACTATGCAAGAATACGCGCATGACGTTAAAGCCAATACTCTTAGCTAGCATCAATTCTTTATCAATCAATTCGGGGCTAAACGTATCTGCCTGCCACATCTCAAGTTGATTGATAGCATTAGATGGAATATAATTTGCTCCATTAAGCCATTTATACTGCTTATACCACGTATTTGCTCTTTCAGCTGTCCATTGTTGTTTTGTTTGTCCATGCAAACTGATTATAGAAATTAACAAAGCTAATAATAAACGAGCTTTTAGTTTTATATTCATTTTTATCGATTAAATGCGTTTCTGATTGTATTTCTTATTATTGAATTGTTAAGGTGACTTTTCGTACGGTTGATTTAGTCTCATTGATATTACTATTGCTGGCAACAAAGGTTGCCGTGTACACTCCCGGTTCGTCGTAGGTATAAATGTAGGATTCCATAAAGTCAGTATTAATACGCTTTATAGAGACGGCCCAATCTTTACCTAGATCAACGCTTCCTTTCTTCAATGGCTTGGAGACAGCCCAGGTTTCTGTTTGTACATCATTCCAAGGATTGTTTGGATTATAGCCATCATCTGTCGGAGAAAGAAATCTGTTGCCATATAGCGTTAAGATAGTGGAGGTGACGTTGGATAGAGAAGGAGCCTCTAGGGGGTATTGATTAATTATCCGAAAACCGGAGTATTCTTGATTAGTGATGAAAATGTCTCTGGAACCTAGTGTTTTATCACTTTTCAAGCTAAAGTTAGTAATACTCCATTGTCTTGCTACTCCATTATCTGCTTGTGGTTTTGTAACATATTTAAATGCGATATAGGTATTACGTTCCGTACCAATATAGTCTGAAAAATCCATTATTCCGGAGGAAACCGCTGTTGTGTTATTGGTTGCTAATATGAAGTTGTCTGTGATATCGGTCCATGTCGCGTTTTGGATATCTTCAAATGTGTCTTTTCCATTGTAGTCGTGGGATACCCAAACAGAAACCTGATTGTTTTGAACATTAATACTTGTCCCCAAAATCTGACTCGTAAAGCTCAAAGTCGCACCTGCGTCAGACACATCGATAATACGATGATTGTCTTTAAAGTCATAGTTGTTTGTGTTTGTACCTGAGTAGAATTGTATATTGTCTGGTGACCCCGTAAATTTAAATTCTATTGGCTCTCCAATTTGATACACTGTCTTCTCTACGTTTACGTCGAAGTCTGGTTGTACCACTTCACCCAAAGGTTTGTTGCAAGATAGGAAGAGTAAAGCTACGAAGGCATACTTTATTGTTGTGCTATTTTTCATTGTGATTCAATTCTTTGTTACCATTCGGGATTTTGTGTAATTTCCTTATTATTAATCATTTCTGCATCTGGGATGGGATAGAGATAATGTTTGGGTATCTGTACATTCTCGAAATAAGAGGCATAGGGGGTTCCCGGAATGCTTGTCCTTATACGAGCTCCCATTTCGTGCATATTTTCATACAAGAGTTCCCACCTGATCAAGTCCGCCAAGCGTAAGTTTTCAAAATTCAACTCTCTTACACGTTCGTCTTGAAGGTACGATCGGAATGTCTCTCGTGAGGTCAGGTATGTGGAGGGGATTAGCGCATCGTCTTTCTTGTGAATAGTGGCAACGGCTTGGGCACCACTACCTCCTCCACCAGAGATTGTAACAGTAGGAGCTGAGCTATACCCGGTACCTTCATTGAAATAAAGGATACCATTAGGATCTCGATCCAATATTATTTGCGTTACCCCACCTCCAGAAATCCTTGCTGTAGCTGTGGCTCCAGTTCCTCCACCTCCGGATATGGTGACAGTCGGTGCGGATGTGTACCCACTTCCAGCGCTTTGGATGGAGATAGATTTGACTCCTGTTGACCAAGCGCGTTGCCGCACTATATTTAGTGCATCTGCAGCTGAAAGGTCTAGTCCATTGCCCTTTGTAGTAGGTCCATATAGTTCATTGGATGCTTCTGCATACATTAAGTATACATCAGCAAGTCGTAGTACCGGCACGTTAATGGGGGTATGAGTAGCCATTTTTGGTGTCAACGTCTCATATTCCCGACGGAACTTCCCAGGTGTACGACTGAATTTCTGTGCTTCGGTATAAGGTTCATTTACTAATGTTTTGTTGCCGGCGGCTCCAGTAGCTACATAATTAATAAATGGGAGACTCCACCATTTTCTAGTATCTCCCGAGTCGTCATATACCTCCACGAGTTTTACCGTGAAAAACATATATGCATCTGCTCTCCCCGTGGCAGTATTCTGACAATAGATGCCGTTCATCCATCCGTTTCTTCCGGTTCTATTGTATATGTCTGTTCCGTTTCCCCAATATTCAATCTCGAAGATACTTTCACCGATGTCGTATTCGTCTCTTGCTAATTTGATAAATATGTCAGAATAATTTGCGTTCAATTTGTGAATAGGATCGTCTATCACTTTCTTAGCCCATTTGATGACGTCCTCAAATTTTGATATATCTTTTAATGGGTAAGTCGCCATGTATAAATTTACTCGTGCTAATATTCCTCTGACTGCAGACTTGGAGATACGTCCACCAAAGCCTATCGCTGAAATGTCGCTAACGAGTTCCTCTGCAGCAGTCATGTCGCTTAATATTTGGTCATATACTTCTCTCGTCGTTGCCCGTGGTAGATGAACGTCAATTACTGATGTGCTCGGATCTAATCGGAGAGGTACCCCACCGAAATACTGGACAAGTAAAAAATAGAAGTATCCTCTCAGAAATAAAGCCTCACCCTTAATGACATTTCTTTTGGTTATTTCTATTTCTTTGTTATTATCGGTATTAGCAATAACGAGGTTCGCACGATTAATCCCATTATAAAGTTCTCTCCAAAAGGCAGTAACATAAGGATCACCTTTACTGCCGTTGAATGCAAAAGCGCCATTTGTAATTGTGCTGGTATATCTGCTCATATAGCCTTCGTCACCACACCAACCTAAAAGATACAAACCGTTGTTTCCATAGATACTGTTGCTAGCGAGCGATTGGTATACAGCGTTCAAACCCAAATTGAGCTGCTCTTCGCTCTCATAGTATTGTTCGGGTGATATAGAATCTTTTGGATAGACTTCTAAAAACTTATTACACGAGCTGGTGATGCCTATCACGAGTATTAAGTTCAGTATGAGTTTTATTTTTATATACATGACTGTTGTATTTTTAGATTAGAAAATTACCTTTAAGCCCAGCACGACCGTTCTTGACCGTGGATAAGAAGAAAAATCATAACCTGGAGTCAGGATATTGGAAATAGTACTAACTTCAGGATCTAAACCCGAATATCTCGTCCATGTGAAGAGATTTTGTACAGCCATGTTGACAGAAATACCCGTCATATTCATTCGATGAATCCATTTGGATGGTAATGAGTAGTTTAACATAGCTGTTTTTAATCGTAAGTAAGAACCATCTTCGACATATTTCGAAGAATGATATCCAATGATACCTTCTCCACCTGCTCGGGGATTTGCATTTGTTTGATTTTCCGGAGACCAACGATTTGCAAAACTGGCAAATTGATTCATTTCTACTCGTCCCATGGGGTTGCCTTCAAACTGGACTCTATTTCCGTTATATATGTCATTCCCGTAAGACCATTGAAAAAACAGATTTAGACTAAACTGCTTGTATGTTATGTTGTTGTTCAGACCACCGGTGTGTATGGGTTGACCGCGACCTATGTACGTCCTATCATCACTATTTACGACACCATCATTATTCAGGTCTTTATACTTGATATCCCCGGGTTGAATAGTATTTCGTGGTTTTCCGTTCGTAGAGATATCTGCTTTTAAAACGTAAACTCCGGGAGCGGGATTATCAAAATCTCTATATTGGTAGTTTCCTTCCCATACATACCCGACCATCATGCCGATTGGACGTCCTATTTCAGATCGATAAAGGAAATCTGTGAAACTTAAATCTGTAGATACGGCATTTGTCAATGCCCGTTGGCCGTCATTCAGGGCAAGGATTTTGTTTCTATTAAATGTGATATTAAAAGAACTCGTCCAATCGAAAGATTTCCTTTTTATATTAACGGTATTTAATGTGAATTCTATGCCTTTATTTTCTAACCCCCCAATATTTTTAAATGCACTTCCGAATCCTGCATTTGGTGGTAATGTAGCATCTAACAATAAATTTTCGGTAGAACGCTTATATATGTCTGTGGTCAGTTGTACTCTGTTCTTCCAAAGTCCAAGGTCATAGCCTAGATTAAACGACGTTGTTCTTTCCCAGGTCAAATCATGATTGGCCATTGAGATAGGGCGTGCCATTGCAAATGGGGTTGCATTATTAAATGAATATCCGTCAATCTCATATTCTAATTTCGCAAAGGAAGCAAAATCAGAAACCCGATCATTACCAACTACTCCATAGCTCAATCTAAGTTTAGAATTGGATAATACATTATGTTGTTTAAGCCAACGCTCTTCTTTCATATTCCAAGCAATAGCTGCCCCCGGGAAATAGCCCCATTGGTTGTGTGAGGGAAACTTAGAAGAGCCATCAGCTCTAAATGTCATGGTAAGTAAATACCTTGAGAAATATGAATAATCCACTCTTCCGCCGAAGGATGCACGAGTATTTTCTCCACTCTCCTGAACGGGTGAATAGGGGGTACCTAAATCTAAACCACTAAATCCCATTTCTTCATTAGGGATTAAACGCGAAGAATAACCGTTTCTGCCCGAAATATTCTTTTGAAAACTCATTAGTGCTACAGCATTGATTCGGTGAGCCTTAGCAAAAACTTGCTTGAATGTAAGAGTGTTGTCGGAAAAGATTTGATTTGTATTGATATTGAGTACATACCCATTCATTCCATTTCGGTTGTTTGGGTCAAGAGAGGTCCCTTGCATAGTTTTAGAGTTGTTGAAACGTTCAACACGATAGCTGTTGCGCCGAGTTCCTCCAGCGACCTTAAGGTTCCATTTTTTTGAAACGTCATAGGTGATATTACCAATAACATCAAATAAGTTGGTAAACGTGTAGGCATTTTGGTTTGTTAAATCAACCAGTGGATTTAATCGGTAGTCCGAAACGCCTAATACTGCTTCATCAGCATCCGCTGTTACCAAGTCTATGTTCTCGTCAGGAGCAAGGACAGGACGATAAGCCCATGCTCTAAACATTACATAGCTAGAGGCTTGGTTTGCTGGATTACTGTTGATAACCTGTCCCCAAGAACCCAAATTCGAATATCCGGTCGATATATTGACTTTCATTTTAGGATTAATAGACTGTTCCAAATTCGCTCTACCAATATATTTTTTTGTTCCAGTGTTTATAATGATGCCTTGTTGGTCAAAATAGTTCCCAGAGACGGAGTATTTTGTAGTGGGATTCCCCCCACGTAGGGCGACTGTATAATTTCCGATCGGGCCTTGTGTGAATAAATGATCCTGCATGTCTACACCATTGGCATGTTTGTAATCTTCCAGAATGACACCTTCTCTAAGATATTTTGCTCCACTTGCAGGAAACCGCTCAAGCTGATACTTGACAAATTCGTAAGGGCTCATCAGTTCCATTTTTTTGCGATGCATCTGAAATCCATTCGAGCCTGTAAATTCTACTGTGGGTCGACCAGACTTCCCCTTTTTCATTTCGATGAGTACCACGCCATTTGCCGCACGTGAACCATATATTGCCGTGGAAGATGCGTCTTTTAAAACAGTTATAGAATGGATGTCATTCGTGTTCAGGGTTGCAGGGTCGAGATCTTCTATTGGAAAACCATCTATAACATATAAAGGAGAGGTGCTTTGTGTCAACGATCCAAGACCTCTGATTACGATGTTAACTCCGCCTCCAGGTTGACCGTCCGCGCTATTGACCTGTACGCCTGCTATTCTACCTGACAAGGCTTCCGCAAACGATCCGACAGGTGCTTTAGACATATCTTCTACATTTGCCTGACTTATAGCTCCGGTCAAGTCTCTTTTATTAACAGTAGTGTATCCTACCACAACAACCTCATCCAGAGGATCTATCTCACGGATCAATACTACATTTATATTTTTTGTTATTTCTGTAATGGTCACTTCCTGTGTCTGCATTCCCATATACGAAAAGACAAGGACGTTCCCCGGTAAACAATCAATTTTATAGAATCCCTGGCTATCTGTTACGGTACTCTTATCCGTATTCTTTAATTGTACATTTACTCCTTGCAAAACCTGAGAATTGCTGTCTTTTACATTTCCGGTTACAGTGATGCTTTGTTGAGGGTAAGCACTAACCAAAAAAAACCACACAAACGATACTGAGGTCAGAACGTTTTTTGGTAATTTTTTTAAACAATAAATTAATCTTATCATAATGTTAATTCTTGATTTTTGAATACTGAAAGTGTAGAGCTCTCAAATCCAATCTTACGGTTTAATATTAGTTGAATATGGTAGTCAGCCCTGCAATATAGAGCATAAAAATACCTTCAGAAATTTTTTACAGATCTGTTCATAATTTCTATTTTATATGTTATTTACTTGATTTCTATATTTTTACATCTACTTCAAATGATGCTTTATATAATTGGTATAAGCCCGGAGATGATCTTCTACGGCCTTGCGGTACCCTTCCCCGTCCCGCTGCTCCAGATAAGGGATAAAGTCCCGGTGCCGTATTATTCTTCCTCCCTCTAATGCCGCGGTATCAAAGGCGCTGAAATCTGCATAGTTGTCGTTGACGTACTTAAATACGGGAATAATGACGTTGAGGAAATCCAGCATGGTCTTATTCTGGGATATGGCATAAATCTTCGAATGGAATTCTTTTTCCATCTCAATATTGAGTTTAATAGAATCCATTTCTTCTTCTTTAGCAACGATCTTTTTCAGTTGGGCAATATCATCATCCGTCACATTGTTGACGACCATGGAAGCACTGCCTACTTCGAGAAAAACCCGCATGCCTAATAGTTCAAGAATCGTTTCTTTACTAAGTACATTTGGGTTGATGACTTTGTTGAAGTTGAAGGTGATGTCTGGCCTTGAAACGATAATGCCTCTCCGTTGCCTGCTTTCTATGACGCCCAGCATTCTCAACCGACTAAGTGCTTCACGTACAGCATTCCGTCCTACATCGTACTTCTTTGCCAACTCAGCTTCTGTAGGGATCTCGTCTCCAAACTTCAGTTCTTTGTCCCGAATATCTTTGATAATGAGTTCTTCCAGCCAGTCCACTATCGTTGAATTTTTATATGTCACATCTTGCTCCATGGAAACTTGGTTAAGTTTATAATTATCCTAATTGTTCTAATTGTCCTACAATTATAAAAAGGTTTTTTGACTTTCCAAAATAAATATTAAAAAAATGTCAAGGAGAAAGACAAAATGCGGTTTTAACGCAAAAAAAAGAGGGTTCATAATTTTTTTATGAACCCTCCTTTTTATATGTTGCTTGACTTTTACACCGTCATAATGTCTTTTTCTTTCAATTCTGCCAATTGATCGACCTTAGCGATATAAGTATCTGTCAATTTCTGTACTTCTATCTCTCCGGCTTTGATCTCATCTTCGGAAGCACCGTCATTTTTCAGCTTTTTGATGGACTCATTCGTGTCCTTACGTATATTACGCACGGCTACACGACCTTTTTCGGCTTCTTCTTTTGCTTTTTTCACCAATTCACGTCTTCTTTCTTCGGTCAACGGCGGAATAACCAAGCGAATAATAGAGCCATCGTTTTGTGGATTCAAGCCCAGATTGGAATCGATAATAGCCTTTTCAATGGCTGACAACAGACTTTTCTCCCAAGGCTGGATAACGATTGTACGGGCATCTGTCGTGTTGACATTACTGACCTGAGACAGAGGTGTCGCCGATCCGTAATAATCCACATAGATACCGTCCAACATAGATGGATTCGCTTTGCCTGCACGTATCTTAGTCAGTTCGGATTCGGTATGTGCAACTGCTTTGATCATTTTTTCCTTGCAGTCGTCAAGTTCTATGGATATCAGTTCGTTCATATGTCTATATTTTTTAAACTTCGTTAGCTGACTATAGTACCTACATGTTCGCCATTTGCCAATTTTTTCAGATTGCCTGGTTTATTCATGTCAAATACAATAATAGGCAAATTGTTCTCTTGGCATAACGTGAAGGCTGTCATGTCCATGACATTGAGTCCTTTTTCATATACCTCGGTAAATGAGATGCTGTCAAAACGTTGTGCATCGGGATTTTTTTCAGGATCTGCTGTATAGATGCCGTCCACACGTGTGCCTTTCAATACCGCATCGGCATTGATCTCGATAGCCCGTAGGGATGCTGCAGTATCCGTAGTGAAATAAGGATTTCCAGTTCCTGCACCAAAGATGACGATCCTTCCTTTCTCCAAATGACGAACGGCCCTGCGACGAATAAAAGGTTCACAGATCTGTTCCATCTTGATCGCTGTCAACAGACGTGTTTTCAATCCCACTTTTTCCAAGGCATCTTGCAAAGCCATGCTATTGATCACAGTGGCAAGCATACCCATATAATCGGCTTGTACACGATCCATTCCTGCCTTTTCTGCACTCAGCCCCCTGTATATATTGCCCCCGCCGATGACGATAGCAATTTCTAAGCCTTGTTCATGAATTTCTTTGATATCGTTTGCATATTGAGCAACCCTATTGATGTCGATACCATAATTTTGTTCGCCCATCAAGGCTTCGCCACTGAGTTTAAGTAGGATACGTTTATATTTCATTCGTTGTCTTTTTTGGAATAGTTCCAAAGGCCAAAGATATAATTTTTTTTAGTCTCCCGAATAAAACTTTGCCAAAGTTCTCAACTTTGGCAAAGTTCAAAGGATCAGGCTAAATTTTTTGCGTGATCGATTGCCTGTTGGTAATATTCTTCATATTGTGGCAGTATCTTAGACAGCTCAAAATCTGTAGCTCTTTGATAGGCTGCTTTCTTGAACTTTTCTAATCGATCACAATCCTCCAATATATGGATGGCATGTTGTGCCATACCCTCTATATCGCCAATATCGCTCAAGAATCCCGTCACACCTTGGACATTGAGTTCAGGAAGACCTCCTGTATTGGAAGAAACGACCGGAACACCACACGCCATAGCTTCCAATGCCGCAAGGCCAAAACTTTCGGACGAAGAAGGCATTAAAAACAAATCAGATACAGACAATATTTCTTCGATGGCATCCTGTTTACCCAAGAAGCGTACATCGTTGCATATCTCCAATTGGCGACAAAGTTCCTCCGCATTGCCACGCTCAGGTCCATCACCGACCATCAGCAATTTACTGGGGATCTGTTGATTGACCTGGTAGAAGATACGAACCACATCCGTGACATTTTTTACTTTTCTAAAATTAGAGGTATGCACCAATATACGTTCGTCGTCGGGCGCAATAGCTTTTTTAAAGTGTTCCCTTCTCTTGTTGACAAATCGGTTCAAGTCAATAAAATTGGGTATTACTTTTATTTCACGGCTGATGTCAAAAAAACTCAACGTCTGCTGTTTTAAGCTGTCAGATACCGTCGTGACACCATCCGATTCGTTGATCGAAAACGTAACCACGGGCTTGAAGCTCTTATCCCTGCCAACCAAGGTGATATCCGTACCATGTAGCGTCGTGATGACCGGAATATCGATACCATAGGTCTTGAGTATCTGTTTGGCCAAATAAGCTGCCGAGGCATGGGGAATAGCATAGTGTACATGCAATACATCCAATTGTTCAAAACGGACCACATCGACCAACTTGCTGGCCAATGCCGATTCGTAAGGCGGAAAGTCAAACAACGGATATTGTGCAACGGCGACTTCATGATAGAATAGATTTTCCGAAAAAAAGTCCAACCGCGCAGGTTGGCTATACGTGATAAAATGCACCTGGTGTCCATTGGAAGCCAGCCCTTTGCCCAGTTCTGTCGCGACAACACCGCTGCCTCCAAATGTGGGATAACAAACTATTCCTATTTTCATGAAGTTTTGTTTTATGTGTTAAAGTCATGTCAGTTATGATGGTGAAGATGGTTACGAAAGCCTTAGTTCTCCTTCACTTTCATAACTACCATAACCTCCATCACTTTTATTGCTATATTTAAACGCCCAAATTTAAGTAAGGTTTTTTAATCGTACTGCAATAAATAGGTAAAGTTTGTGTTATGGCAATAGATTTAGAGGATTTACAAAAAGAAATAACCTTCAAGACTTCCCGTTCAAGCGGAGCGGGAGGGCAGAATGTCAATAAAGTGGAAACCAAGGTCACGCTGGTGTGGAATATCCGGGATTCGCAACTGTTTTCAGCTGAACAAAAAGCCCGGATTGAAGATAAATTGTCCAATCGGATACAAGCAGACGGTTTTTTGCAATTGTCTTCATCCGATAGCCGGAGCCAACTCGCCAACAAGGAAGATGCCTTGGCCAAACTTGTCGATCTGCTCGACAAGGCACTATTGCCTACAAAAAAACGTATTCCAACTAAAATTCCACGTGCGAAAATACTCGAACGCTTGGATCGCAAGAAAAAGCAATCTGCCAAAAAATCGGATAGAAGGTGGCGGATGGAGTGAAAAAACTTTCATTGCCACGGGCTTAAGACTGTGGCAATGAAAGTTTATAAATTAAAACTTATGCCTAACGGTCTGCTTTTTCCCGTCTACCGCAACAGAAAAATGTATCAAGCCCTTTTGAAGATCATTTCCGGCTTCTTCCTCAAAAGTGATCTGAGGAGCCTTGCTCCCATTGAACGGATACAGAACTGTGGCAAATGTCAAGGCATCACGGCCGGACAAAGATCACGGAAAATGAAAAAAACCGTGCTGAAGGATCAATTGCCAGATCTGGAAATTTGATTTTGGAGAGCTAGGCAGAGACCGAAATAAGAGTTTATTAAGGCCTATAATTTCTTATTTTTACTATTTTTGTATAAATAAGCAGTTTACAATCTTCTTATTTTTACTATTTTTGTATAAATAAGAGTTTTTATGGAAAAATACAGTATTATTCCTGTAGACAAAATAATCGAAAGATTACATTATGAAAATCCCTGGTGGGTTTCCGGGGAAATCCATTCGTCTTACAAAAGCATGTCCAGACGTCTGTATTTCAACCTGTTTTATCCATTTGTACAAGAAAAGGATATTCAGCGGGCAGTTGTACTGATGGGGCCCAGACGTGTCGGAAAAACTGTCATGATGTTCCATACAATAGATCGCTTGCTTAAGGAAGATATAGGTCCTCAAAAAATATTTTTCATAGGTATTGACAATCCTATTTATCTCCATCTGAGTCTGGAAGATATCCTTTCGCTATGTAAAGAGGCCGTTAAGCAAGAAAATCTGGAAGGTTGCTATGTTTTTTTTGATGAAATCCAATATTTGAAAGATTGGGAACGGCATTTGAAAGTACTGGTCGACTCTTATCCCAATACCAAATTCGTGGTGTCGGGATCAGCGGCGGCGGCATTAAAATGGCATAGTACCGAAAGTGGAGCCGGTCGGTTTACCGATTTCATGTTGCCGCCGTTGACTTTCCAGGAATACATCCATTTAAAGAAAATGGAGCATCTGATTTTAAAAGATTCTATCGTGTATAGTGGGCAACAAATCCCTTATTGCATTACGAGCAATATCAAGGCGTTAAATAAGGAGTTTGTTGATTACCTGAATTTTGGGGGCTACCCAGAAGTAGTTTTATCCGAAAAAATCCAGAGCGATATGGGACGATATGTAAAAAGTGACATTGTAGATAAGGTACTGCTGAGAGATTTGCCGAGTCTTTACGGCATCAAAGATGTACAAGAGCTGAACCGTTTCTTTACCTACATTGCTTACAATACCGGCAATGAGTTTTCGTATGAAAGCATGTCGAAGGAAAGCGGTATCTCTAAAGATACCTTAAAAAAATACCTCGAATATTTAGAATCAGCTTTTTTGATAAAGGTCCTTAATAAAGTAGATATAAATGCCAAACGTCTGAAAAGAGTGACCAGTTTCAAGGTTTATTTGACCAATCCGTCCTTGCGGACAGCTTTATTCTCTCCTGTATCCGAAGTGGACAGCGAAATGGGAAATATGGTGGAAACAGCCATTTTGTCCCAATGGATGCATCGGGAAAATCTGGATCTGACCTATGCAAGGTGGAAAGACAGAAAGGAGGGTGAGGTAGATCTGGTACTATTGGACGATAAAAAATTCAAGCCTTTGTGGGGAGTGGAAATAAAATGGAGCAACCGCTACTTTGACAAACCTCAAGAGTTGCATAGCTTGATCCAGTTTTGTCAAGCCAATGACTTTAAGAGCTCGTTAGTCACTTCCATTGATCAGTCCGGAGTAAAGGATGTTGCCGATCTTCAGTTTACTTTTTTGCCCGCATCATTGTACGCTTATAATATTGGTGAGAATACATTGAAAAAGAAAAGTATAACGGAGTTCTGATAAACTAAACTTAAACCTTATAAAGTTTCTTCCCGCCTTAACGGTTTCGGGCTTTGCGAAGGAGCGGAAATAGAAGTACAAAAGTTCAGTTTAGCACTACCGTAGCAAACGTAAAGGTTGTACATACTTTTGTACTCGATTGGCGAGACTATCCAGGTGATCTTCGCAGGGATATCTCGGTTGCCAACTACCGATATAACGACGATAAGGTGCTATGGGCCAAAACCGAAACGGATTCAGATCAGGTGGCTGAAGAAAATGATGCCAATCCGACAGCAAGACAACCGCAAAAACAAAATTATACGCCCGGCAAATGGGATACGGAGAAATATGTGCCACAGAGCAACCATCTCATCAATAACGACAAGTCCAATGTCAACTGGTATGTATTGCGCTATGCCGATGTCCTATTGTTGTATGCCGAAGCGCTGAATGAATGGAAACAAGGGCCGACAGCCGATGCCTATACCGCCATCAATATGGTACGCAGGAGAGGTTATGGCCTGTCGGTCAATACGAATAGCCCGGCAGACTTGACTGGCTTAGATATGGCCGGATTCCGCGAAGCTATCCGCAGAGAACGGGCTTTTGAACTAGCCTTCGAAGGGCATAGAAAAAACGACCTCATACGTTGGGGTATTTATTACGAAACCGTCAAAGAGACAGCCCAGAGACTGGGAACATGGTGGGTGTCTGCCAATAGTCCGAATTATGCGGTGGCACGACCAGGCTATACGACCAAAGGAAAGCACGAACTGTTTCCTATTCCACAAAGAGATTTGGACATCATGACACAGTTTGAACAGCATCTCGGCTGGAAGTAAATTTCATTGCCACGGGTTTAAATCCGTGGCAATGAAACCTATCACACATGCATCCGTGCCAACGGTGCGATATCCTGCCCCACAAACTCCTGCTTCAAGTATTTATGGTACCCGGCGATGGCAATCATCGCCGCATTGTCCGTACAATACTCAAATTTAGGAATAAATACACGCCACTTGTACTGCTCACCCATGTCCAGCAATGCCTGTCGCAATCCCGAATTGGCCGATACACCTCCCGCTATCGCAATATCCTTCACACCGGTATGCTTCGCTGCTTTTTTCAGCTTGTTCAGCAAGATAGTCACGATACGATACTGTACCGATGCACAGATATCATATAGATGCTCTTCGATAAAATTCGGATTTTCCTTGACTTTACCTTGGATAAGGTATAAAATAGCTGTTTTCAGCCCCGAAAAACTAAAGTTAAAATCCGGAATCTGAGGTTCTGGCAAAGCAAAAGCTGTCGGGTTACCCATTTGCGCATACTTGTCGATCAGTGGTCCCCCCGGGTATGGGAGGTTCAATATCTTGGCCGTCTTGTCAAAAGCCTCTCCTGCCGCATCATCCAACGTCTCTCCTACCAGTTGCATATCAAAATAATCCTTGACCAGAACGATCTGCGTATGCCCACCCGATACGGTCAGGCAGAGAAAAGGAAAATCGGGCTTGGGGTTATCGATAAAATGTGCTAAGATATGTGCTTGCATATGATTGATCTCAATCAACGGTATCTGTCGGGCCAAAGCAAAGGCCTTGGCAAAAGAAGTGCCCACCAACAGAGAGCCCAACAATCCTGGCCCTCGTGTAAAAGCTACCGCATCTACATCATTTTTTGTTATTTTTGCTTGTTGGATAGCTTGATCTACCGTAGGAATAATGTTTTGCTGATGGGCACGCGAAGCCAGTTCGGGCACCACGCCCCCATATTTCGCATGAATTGCTTGACTTGCAATAATATTTGACCTAATTTCGCCGTCTATACATATAGAGGCTGAAGTTTCGTCGCATGAAGACTCTATACCGAGAATAACAGCCATGGAGAAAGTAATTTTTTAAGGATACAAAAATATCAAAAAAATACTGAAAATAACGTCAATTGTGCTGACCGGTATCATTATACTGGCATTACTGGCTATTTTCTCTCTTCAATTTTCTTCTGTACAGACCTATCTTACCAAAAAGATAGCGCAACATCTCTCACAGGAGTTGGATAGCGATATTTCTCTCGAACGCATATACTTCAAACCTTTTTCCAGTATAGAAGTACAAGGTTTTCAGATAAAAGACCCTAACGGTGTGACCATGCTGCACACGAGGAAGCTACTTGCCGATTTTTCCCTGACTTATATATTGACCAACAGACTGACCATCAAAGAAGTCAAGCTGACCGATGCGTATGTCAACCTGGAAATTTATGCAGACAGTTCGAATTTTTCACGTTTGATACGGTACTTTGCCACAGATAAAGGTAAAACCAAGCCTAGTAAAAAGAAGTTTAAGCTTGACCTCAACAGGGTCGAGCTTGATAACAATCATTTCAAACTGGTCAACCATAATTTCAACCACCACAACAAAGGGGTTGATTTTTCGGATCTGGATGTGACCGAAATATCTACTGTCCTTGAAAACATCCGGTTGGATACGATCATGCAGGCAGATATACATAAATTAACGTTGAAAGAAAAATCCGGCCTGCATCTACGCCATCTTTCTGCACAAGCCTCCTATTCTGGCCATCAAATGGAATTTCAGCAACTGTATCTGGCCACCAACAGCTCTATTGTACAGGACTACCTAAAGTTCGAATACGAAAGCATGAAGGATTTCAGTGACTTTATCCAAAAGGTACGTATCACGGCAAACCTAAAAGATAGCTACGTAGATTCAAGGGACATCGAGTTTTTTGCACCTACAATGAAATATGTGGTATTCGAAATCGCTATACAAAAAGGCGCTGTAAAAGGAACAGTATCGGATATCAAGGCGCAAAATATACAATTGACCACGGCACAAAGCACAGCTTTGCAAGGCAATTTTACGATCAAAGGACTCCCGGATATCGATAAAACTGTTTTTGATGTTGACCTGCGAAAATTACAGACCACACCTAACGATGTAGAGATACTCGTCCCAAAATTTGCCAACAAGGCACATTTCGACCTCCCTCAAGAGTTGCATCGATTGGAACAGGTCAGTTTTCAAGGGAAATTTCAGGGTTTGTACAATGATTTTCTTGTCGACGGAAAAGTCGAAACAGCTTTGGGCAAACTGGCGACCCGCAGTCAGATTGACATCAAAAAATCATTAAGCTACAAGGGTACGGTAAAATCTGATCTGTTTGAAGTAGGCAAATTTATCCAGCAAGGAAAATTGGGCAGTTCTGCGTTGGACCTCACATTTGACGGTCAAGGTCTTATCCTGGAAGATTTGATTCTAAACACGCAAGGAACACTGACTGACAGCCAGATCAGAGGTTATACCTACGACAGCATAGAATTGGACACCCACATTGCGCAACAAACATTGGAAGCCAAAGGAACCGTAACAGATGACAATCTAAAGCTACAGTACAATGCGGTCATTGATTGGAACGAACAAGCGCCCAATTATCTATTGGATGCCGACATAGCCTATGCACAGCTCAGCAAATTAAAATGGCTAAAACAAGACAGTATCATTATCCATCGCGCCAGGATAAACACCAACATAATCGGCAATTCGCTCAATACCATTACCGGGCATTTTGATGCCGATTCTGTACAGTTCAGCACCACAAAAGGTGATTTCCACATCCATAAAATTAACTTTACAGCCGAAGGAAGCCAAGAGGATAGGACATTATTGTTCAATTCGGATATGGCCGATGCCAAGATGTACGGCAATATAGATCTCAATACCCTGGATGCCTACTTCATGTCCTTGGCTATGCGCTATGCCCCGGCCATAGATATCCCGGTAAAGCCCTACAACAAACAAAATTTTGACCTCGAAATCAATGTACGTTCTTTCAAACCCATAGCAGCTTTATTGGATCGTAGTCTAAACCTTGACAATGGCACACACCTCAAAGCCTCTTTTTCTACCGATCGGTACACCGCCAACTTTGTAGCATTCAGCCCGTTAGTAGAGTTCAAAGGCCTTCGCTTGACCAACCTTGCGATACAGGAAAATGCCGATGACAAGGCTTTCTCTCTCAATATCTATGCAGATCGCCTGAATCTAAGTGATAGTGTCTATATCAACCACATCGTCCTCCATAATGTATTGGCCAATGACAGCCTGAATTTCAATGTCATCATGTCCGATAAAAATGCACCAAACTACCTTGATCTCAAGGGCAATATCCACTTTGCCCATCACGCACCGGCCTACATCAAATTTGAACCTTCTACCATCCTGATCAACAAGGAATATTGGAATCTCAACAACGATGCTACCATGCGCGTGTCCAAAGGAAAAATATACCTCTCCAACCTTCTCCTCCAACAAGACAAGCAACAAGTCAAGCTCGATGGTATCCTATCCGATGAAAACGACAAACTGAACGTAGCGTTCAGTCAATTTGGGTTAAGCTCGCTCAACGGAATTACCAACCCCTTGGGTATCGAGCTCGAAGGCACGCTAAATGGAAAAATGGAAGTACAGTCCATTTTCAAAAAGCCTTTCTTTTCGGCCAATATACAGACCTCCCCCATCATATACAATCAAATGCCTGTAGGCAAACTCGACCTGCTTGCCGATTTTGATCCTCTGACCGGTTTGGCCAATATAGACCTGCAGCTCGCAGATGACCAAAGCAGAGGTATCACACTCGGCGGTCACTACAATTTCTTTGATGAAAATGAAAAACTGAGCATCGAAGGTAAACTGAATGAAGCAGATCTGGCCATATTTCAACCCTTTTTACGCAATCTGGTCTCCGATCTGCAGGGCAAAGGAAATGGGGACATTACGATCAAGGGAACGTTCAAAAATCCTAAGATCAGTGGGATAGCCCGTATCCAGCAAGCGGCATTTACGGTCAACTATCTCCAGACACATTACCGTATCGACAATCAATCTGCTCTCGTGGAGAATAATGCCATCATGCTCCAGAATGTGACGATAAAAGATACACATGGCCGTACTGCAGCAGCTAATGGCATCATCAATCTGACCAATATCGCCAATCCCTATATCGATGTGGACATCGCCGGATCCAATATCATGATCCTAAACACCACCTTCAAGGACAACAACCTCTACTACGGCACAGCCTTTGCCTCAGGCACATTCCGATTCAAGGGACATACATCTGCTATAGACATCAATATCAATGCCCGATCAGAAAACAATACCGTACTGACCATACCTTTCAACAGTGCCATGACCGTGGCAGACAGTGATTTCATTTATTTTATCGGCAAGGATTCGACCGAAAACAAAAAACAAGAAAGAAGATCCTTATTCAAAGGGTTGACGATGAATATGAACATCATCGTGACACCGGTCGCCGAGATCAATCTCCCGACCAATCTGGGCACGCTGAAAGGCAATGGTGAGGGAGAAATCACCATGAAGATATCCAGTCTAGGGGACTTTGAGATGTTCGGTGACTATCAGGTCACCGACGGTAAATTCCATTTTACTGCGCAGGACTTTATCAACAAGTACTTTGATATCAAAGAAGGAGGGACTATACGTTGGACAGGCAATCCGAGCGAAGCCGTCATCAATCTGAACGCCATCTACCAGCAACGTACTGCCGTAGGACCACTCTACAATGCTGCCGGCCGTGCAGGAGAAGACGAGCGGGTACTGGCACAGGCCGATATGCTCATCAAAGGAACATTGGAACAACCAGACATTACGTTCGACCTTAATTTTCCTCAAAATCCGTATATCAAGGACGAGTTGCAGGGATACCTCAGCGACGCAAACAATGTCAACCAACAGGCTTTAAGCCTTATTGTACGGCGTAGTTTCACACCAAGCTCGACCAATGAAATAGGTCGTGAGGTCAACAATACACTCCTTTCTGCCGGAACGGAAATTGCTTTCAACCAGTTGAACAACATCATTTCCCAATCGCTCAACATCAATTTCTTTGACCTCAATATTCGTTCGTTCAACGATGCTTCTGCTTCGGTAAGGCTACTGAATGACCGACTGGTACTCACAGGTGGTATCACGGATCGAACAAACTATCAGGCGACCGACCTGACATTCTTTAGGGAGGGCGTCACGACAGATGCAGAATTGACCTATCGCCTGCGCAAAGACGGCAATCTGATGCTTCGGGCATACAACAGACCGTACACCCGCAACTTTCTGATCCGCATGAACGATGCCGAATATATCAGTGCGTTGGGACTTATCTATCGACAGGAATTCAATAGCATCCGGGAATTCTGGCAAAAGCTGTGGATATGGGACAGCAGAAAGAACCGTCCGAAAACAGAAAGCAAATAAGTATGTGATCTACTGCTTCCTTGAGCTGAACATAAAAAATCAAAGAGTCTGATGTCTTTGAATACTTCTACTGCCACGCATGTACATGTTCTACTTCGGCATTCCCTTTAAAATGATTGGCCAATGCATGAACACGGGCACGTATCATGATTTTTCGACCTTTGATACTTTTTGTAAACACAAGTTCGCAGTCTCCCACATGTTCTTGCCAAAAAGTAGCGAAATCCTTTGCTAATGCCGCATGCTTCCCCAATATTTCGGGAACAGCATGAAAATCCCACTGCCGGATAAGTTGTAGCGCCTTGCTCTTGCGGATAATGATATATCTTGGATTGGCAATAGGGTCTACTATTTCCTGTATCATCTGTACAAACAAAGATTTTTCGTATGTAGTACCTCCATCCAAATGGCAATACACAGCACCTTCCTTGTCGCTGTAGGTCAGCACATTGAATTTTTCAATCGGTGTCGCGAATATCCTGCACTTGCACAGCGTCTGTACCAAAGCTCTTCCGATATGGTATATATCTTTGGAAATATCTCTATATCTGGTATAGTAAGCGAATGTCTTCAAAGCCCGTGAGCCAAACACCACCGTACCTATGCCAAACATTCCCAGAAGCGCATAACTACCATTCACGCCCAGAAATTTGGAAAACTTGTGCATGACCTGACCGGACCATTCCACATAAAACAACACACTGCTCCCCAAAGCACTTACCATATTGCCGATAGTCTTTTGCATCTGCGCGGTTTTGACCCGTTCAAACTGATTAGGCTCAAAAAAGGGTATCTTGATTTCTTCCACGAGTGTCGTACCATAAGGTAGAGCCTTTTCCCATTTTTCGTGCAAGCGGTTACGCTGTGCTGCAACCGTAAACATATGGTCATTGACAGTAGATATCGTTTCGACCGATAGCTGCTGAAAGGGTATTCCTAACCTTCCCAACCCATTTTCAATACGTATACCTTCATTTTCAGAGATGCCCACAAAATTGCGGAAGCGTCGTCGCATGAGCCGCAAGTCTGCACCACCATCATTACTTAGGGGATCAAGACATACAATATGCCAGATATTGCTGGTTTTCTGCGGTTTTTTCAAGGATGTACGGATAGCCCTTCCCCGCATTTGGTTGGACGCTACGAATGAGCCGACAAAACTCGCCAATATCAGGCTGTTGATGGCCGGAGCATCCCATCCCTCACCTAGCAACGCCTTGGTACCGATCAATACCTCTATGGCACCAGACTGAAACAATTCCGTCAGTATATGGACGATCTTATCCCTCGACCGGTCATCTACGTGGACGCTGAAATAAGTTTCGTCATAAGGTAGCCGGGCAATAGTCGGCCTATGGGCCAATCCCGCCCTGTCGGCTAACGTATAAAAATCTGTCAATGCCCCGGCAGGGATGATGACCAATGTGCCCGTCAGCACACCTAACCGCTTTGCATTGCGATTATGGCGTCTCAACTGTTCGAAGATAGAGACTACGCCTATTCTCTTTAAGGGAATCTCATTGTCGGTCGTGCTGCTCAAATATTCTTTGCGCACATAATCCGTCAATATCACCTGTCGCAGATCCTGCCCGAGCTGTGCATATTCGAAATCCACGATACGCTCGATAGCATGCAATTTTGATATGCTCGAAGACAAGTGCTTAGCCATATATTGATGCCCATCAAAACGGATGGTCTTACGATCCACGATTCCGGCCCGTCGTAATTTTGTCAGTAAAGCCGTTCTTTCTTCTTCAAAATTGGCGGCAAAATATCCCTTTTCTTCAAAAAGGTACGCATATAAAAGCTCGCCTATCCATTTTTCATCCAGCGGGGGAAGATCTATAGCACCCTTTTCTAGCGGAATACCCAATAATTCTAAATGTGAGGGCGAAATAACCCTGTCATTTGCCGAAAGGTAGATCAGACAGGCAGAATAAAAAGTCAGATTCTCATGTATATAGTACTCTTGTCCAAACGGGTCGACCATCATAGGATGTTCTTCTATAGCCTTTATCAAAAGTGCATCTGTACAGAGCTGTTCAAAAATCTTACTTGCTTTTTCCCGAAAATCACTGATTTTCTGATGCTCTGTAGCCGTAATTTTGGAGAAATACACAAAGTCCTGATGGGGACACAGGTCTTTTTCGCGGATAAGTTCTGGCACCGATATTTCTGCATCCACAGCCCCATTCAGTCCAGTATACCTACTCCACTCCAATGGCGTGACATCGTAGGGTGGTGTAGCCGTTAGTCCGACCACTTTGGGAGAAAGTTTCGATTTTAAGCGTGTCAGTGTTTGCCACCACTCATTCTTCAGATGATGCGCTTCGTCCAGGATCAAGGTCTGTATCTGCTGCTCTTTTAATTTTCGTACAATAGCATCAAGATTTAGAAAATTTGATTTTTTCCGCTCCTTGACATCAGTTTCATGGGCAAATTCCACATGAATGAGTTCTTCTTTAGTATTGTTGCACGCCGCATGTAATCCCTGATACGTGATTACGGTCAATTGACGTGGGTCATAAATATCCCTCGAAATCCAATGGGGCTCGGCATCCTGTTGGAGGAATAGCTCACAGAATCGTTGTATCCATTGGTTTCGGATAGCCAATGTAGGTGCCAGGATCAAGGTAGGCCTGTTCAAACGCAACATCACTTCGAGTCCAAGTACGGTCTTTCCCGATCCGGGAGGAGCAATGACATGCAAATGTTCATCATGCAAATGGCTGCTCAGATCATCCAATACACGTTGCTGATAGGTTCGCCAAGGATATTTAAACCGTATATTTTCCGGAAAGCAGTCCACACCTGTATTAACCATATTTTTCTACCAGATATGTCCACTCTTCTTGCAAAGAACCGATAAATTCAGGTTGTTGGGCACGATTGTACCAATACCGGGCATTCCATAGATCCCCCTCTACCCGATGCAGGTAAGCATGCACATGAGCGGATACAGGATCTTTCAATTGATCAATAAGGTCATGGGCCGTTTTCCATTCCCCTTTTGCATCATACCACAGGGCTTTTGACTGTACGGGCATCCCTCCCGGTGGATACTCCTGCGACAGTGATTGCTTGAATTCGTCCAAAGTCATACCTAAAAATATGAAAATGCATAAAAACAACAAAATGCTACAGCAAAAACCCAAAGTTTCACGGCGATCTGTGATTTAAATAAAAGCAAATTACTCCTAAATATTTTTTGTTATTGGTATTCGTGAATGCGAAGCATTTTATCTAAGTTTGTTAGTAGTATGCACAAAAGAGTAATTTGGATAGTGGTCATTTTGATAGCAGGTATGATGCCTGCTCGATCACAGGAGAAGGAAACACCTTACAAAAAGGCTCTGGAAGCCGTGGAGGTCAAGTTAAGGGCTGGAGACTTTAGAGGGGCTATTGCGGATCTGGACCAGATCACGACCCAATACCCGGAGGAAGCCGATGTATATTATGCCAAAGGGCTACTGTTGGGTCAAATGGGGGATTACGAAGGCGCAGTCACAAATGCCCGGATAGCTTATGAAAAAGAGGCCAGTTTACAAAACCTCCAATTTTTGATGGATCTCTATAGAGCACGCAAGAATTGGGAAGACCTCGTAGAGCTGTTAAAAGATTTTAGGGCCAAAAACCCTACGATGAGTTTCGTAGGACGTGAGCTGATGGCTACTCTCGGAGGGTTGAAAAAATTTGACGAAGCCTTACAGATATACGACGAGGAAGTAAAAGCAGGAAGACATTCCGATTCGCTGGACGTGGCCAAGGCCGATATATTGATCCGCAAAGAAGATCTGCATGGAGCCACCGCCATACTCAAACCTTGGGATGGAAAATCTTCGTTGCGGCAAGTCTACGGAACGTTAGGCTTCATTTATGGCGAGCAGCGGAAAAACAAGCAAGCTATCGAGGTCTTGGAAAGAGGGCTCAAAATCACATCAGATCCTGTGCTCTATCTGGATCTGGCGGATGCTTATCGAGAAGAAAAGAAACCCCGTCAATCCTACGAAGCACTCAAAGCCGCCTTCAACGCCGAAAATGTCGACTTTGGTGACAAGCATCGTGTGATGTTGACCTTGATGGACTCCGATATGAGGGTTTTCTCACGTGACCAGATACAGGAATTGGCCAATATTCTTGTGCTCAAACATCCACGAATAGCCGAAAGTCACGTGATCAAAGGAAATATCCTATGGCGTAGGGGCAATATTCAAGAAGCCAGGTCCCTCTTTTTGACAGCCGTAGGTATCAGTCCCAATCATGTCGATGCGTGGCGCCTATTGATCAATACCGATATGGCCTTACGCTCGATCGATGATGCCGTACGGCATAGCCATGAAGCCCTCTCGGTCAACCCAGGTAACCCTATGCTCCTTTATTTTGCCGGGCTATCCTACATGATGAAGGAAGATTACGACAACAGCCGAAAAATGCTGGAAGCAGCCTTGGATCAGAGCGGAAACGAAAACACCTACCTACAGTCCATGATATATGGCGCTTTGGGAGACCTGTACCACCAATTGAAAATGGACGCCGCCTCTGATGTCGCTTACGAAGAAGCAATCGCTTTGGACAGCACCAATGTCACGGTACTCAACAACTACGCTTACTACCTATCCGTGCGCAAAAAGGACTTGGAAAAAGCCGAGCGTTACTCCAGAATGTCCAATGAAATGGAGCCCAATTCGGCCACTTTTCAGGACACCTACGCCTGGGTACTGTTTCAGCAGGCCAAATATAAGGAAGCCCTCACATGGATCGAAAAAGCCATGAGAGGAACGCAGACTTCCGCCGTATTGTACGAACATTATGGAGATATCCTCAGTATGGTAGGGCGTGAAAAAGATGCGCTCAAACAATGGGAAAAAGCATTGACCATGAGTAAAGAAAACACTGCAGACATACAGCGAATCCAAACAAAAATAAAAGAAAAAAGATATGTGGAATAAGTGGGCAATTTTCTTCGTGGCCATACTGCTCATTTCGTCCTGTGGTACAAAACGAAAGAGCGCTTCTATATCGAAAGATACACACGGCACGACGGTCACCGTAGGCAATATGGAAATCAATAACCTTGATTTTCATTCTTTCTCCGGTAGAGCCAAAGCTAAGATCGAATTTGCCAACCAACAACACGATGTCACCCTCAATTTTAGGATCAATCGGGATCAGACTATTTGGATATCGGTCACGGCACTATTGGGCATAGAGGTAGCCCGTATCCTCATCACGCCCGATAGCGTGAAGATCTTGAATAAATTGCAGGCCGAGTATATCCACAAGCCTTTCAATTATATTCATCGTTACACCAATCCAGGGATCACCTTCGCAACGCTGCAAGACCTATTCATGGGCAACGTATCGCTCGCATTGCTTCGAACGGATCAACTGACAGTGGCCGACAGTGGGGACGAGATGCAATTGGTGGGTGTCAAAGATCAACTGTCTTTTCAATACAGTCTGAATACCAATCGAAGACCCAAAGTCTTCCGGCTGGTTCCGATGGCCACCGATCAAAGCATGGAATCCTATTACGGAAAATATGCTGATTTCGGCGGATACGATTTTCCGCAAAACCAGCATATACAGCTTCGGGGAGAAAACATGAAAATCAATGCCCAATTGGAATACAACAAGGTTGTATTCAATGAAATTTTGGAATTTCCGTTTTCCGTCCCGGCCCGCTATAAGGTCGTGGAATAAGCTGGATAGGGTATAAATATCCTGTTCTGACCTGTCGCAAGTTTACCAAAGGGTAACTTGTGACCGTCATGTTAGCTGCTTGTTATTTATGGCACACGAAGGGATTATCTTCGATGAGCTCGCTTCGCTCGGTTCGTGCGCCAGCTTGCGTCGGACAAGTTTTTTTGTCATGTATAATTAAAAAGGTGTTAAAAAGTCCAATTTATTAGGCAACTCGTTCAGATATGTTTAATTTTGGTCACTTGGTAAAAAGCTAGTCAACAAGGTATATCATTCGATGGATTGGAAAAAACTATTATTCAGTGTACTCTTTATAATTGCTGTAGGACAGTGGAGTTTTGGACAGAGCAGCGCCCAATTGAAAAAAGAGCTGGAAAAAATCAATGCTGACATTGCTGCACTGAACAAAGAACTAGCCGCCACAACCAGGGAAAAAATACTTTCACAGCGTGAAGTCAATGCCTTAAGCAAACAGCTCAATCTTCGTGAAAGCAAGATTACCGTCATCAATCGTGAACTCGGTAATCTCAGTCATCAAATCAATGAAAACACCAAAGCCATCAATACTTTAAAGGCAGAACTGGAAAAAATGCGAAAAGACTATGAGAAGATGGTCATGTTTGCCTTCCGGAACAAGAATGCCTATAACAAGATGATGTTTATCTTTGCTTCCAAAGATTTTAACCAAGCTTTTAAACGTGTAAAATACCTTCAACAATTCAGCGACGCACGAAAGATAAAAGCGGCTGAAATAGAAAGCACCCAAAAAGAGATCGAATTGAAAATTGCCCGTCTGGAAGCCGACCGCCAGACACAGACCGCACTCCTCAAAGAGCAGCAAAAAGAACGGGATATCATCGCCAAAGATAGGGCAGCACATGCCAACGAACTGCGGCAACTCGTCAAGGAAGAGCGCTCTGTCCAAAGTCAACTCTCCAAAAAACAACAGCAACGAAACCGTATAAATGCACAGATCAAGGCAGCTATTGCACGTGAAATCGCCGAAGAACGGCGTAGAGCAGAAGAAGCACGGCGCAAAGCGGCAGAAGAAGAAGCACGGCGTACAGGCAAGACCGTAGCCGAGGTAGAAAAAGCAACCCCTAAAAAAACAGATAGCGAAATATTACGTTCTACACCAGAAGCCGCTCGCCTTTCGGCCGATTTCAAATCCAACAGAGGCCGGCTGCCATGGCCCGTCTCTCAAGGCAATATCGTCCGAGGATACGGAAGGGAAATCATAGAGGGTATCCCCACCAATAATCCAGACATCGCCATCCGAACCTCCAGCAATGCCTCCGTCAAAGCAATATTTGACGGAGAGGTCGTACAGGCACTGCCAGGAGTAGTCGTGCTCAAACATGGTGAATATTTTAGTTTCTACTCCAATCTGGCAAGTGTATCCGTACGTCGTGGGCAAAAAATATCCCGTGGCCAACAGATCGGTACAGCAGGCGAAGATGCAGATCTAGGGTATCCTGTGGTCAATTTTGGACTCTCTCAAGGGCAAAACGATTTCGATCCAACGCCTTGGATAGCAAGATAGTTACAGGATATTAAATTATTATTACTTATATTTGTATTAGTCGAATTGTATAAAACTGATTTTTAAAAGATTATTATTATAAATATGTTATCATCATCATTATTGTTTATCGGAACCAACGAGATCATTATCATCGTTGTATTGGCTCTTCTTTTGTTTGGAGGAAAGAAAATCCCTGAATTAATGCGGGGTCTGGGGAGAGGTGTCAAAGAGTTTAAAGAGGGTCAGAAAGAAGATACCTCCGAAGCAAAGCCTACATCGTCCAACGAAAACACAACAAGTAATCCATAAGTGGTTACTGCTTAGACCATACTGGAGACTTTCGTTTTGTGCTATCGCACCAAAATGAAAGTCTCTTTTTTTAATTTCCCCTATTCTTATCAAATAATAGTCGTATGAAGTTAAATATATATCTTTCTTTTGCAGCCGGATTATTCAGTACAGTCGGATTTGCACAGGAAATATCTATTGACAATCATAAGGAAGAGCTGCAAAGCTCCATGATAAGCTATATCGAGACATTAAACAACAAGCTGTCTTTTGAACTGGACTCGATCCGCGAGAATGTAGACCCTGCAGTCGAAAATACTTCGGAAGATATCCTCATCCTGAAAAGGCTAAAAAGTATAGCGACGACTATTCCCCTGGAATACAATTCCCAAGTCAAAGGCTATATAGACAAGTACACCTCGGCCAACTACCGTCCCTATATGAATAAACTCTTGGGGTTGAGTCGACATTACTTTTCTATTTACGAGCAGATATTTAGGGAAAATGCTATACCCGAAGAGGTCAAGTATCTATCTCTGGTCGAATCATCACTCAATCCCCATTTGGTATCCACTTCCGGTGCTGTAGGCCCTTGGCAATTCATGTACGCCACGGCCAAAATATATGATCTCGACATGAATAGCTATGTGGACGAACGCAAAGATGCATACGCCTCTTCTTATGCCGTCACACGCTATTTGAGCGAAGCCTACGATCAATTCGACGATTGGTTATTGGCCCTGGCCTCTTATAACTGTGGAAGGGGTTGTGTACAGCGCGCTATTCAACGTTCGGGGCTTCGGAATCCCTCTTTCTGGGAATTGTCACCATACCTTCCACAGGAAACACGCAATTACATCCCAAAGTATATTGCGATGACATATGTCATGGAGATGGCCGACTTCTATGATATCTACCCAGTAGATACAGAATTGGATCTGCAAAGCAAGATGCTCATGGTCAATAGAACGGTGGATCTCAACAAGGTCGCACGGGCTATAGACCTGCCTTTGGATCAACTCAAAAAATACAACCCTGCTTACAAGCATAATATCGTCAACGGTACGGCAGAACGTCCCAAGCGCCTGCTCCTACCCGAAACCTCTTCGATAAACGATAGCCTCCTCTACGTAGCCTTAAACACACAGCCTGTGCCAATAGCTACGTTAGTACAAGAAGAAGCTTTGGCAACCACGCGCCCCTCGAAAAATTACCGTGTGCGTCGTAACGAATCCATCCATACGGTCGCCAAGAAGTTTGGTGTATCGGTACAGAATCTAAGAGCATGGAATGGGCTGAGTGCCAAAAGCAAAATCACCGGGAGAACACTTATCGTAGAGCAACCGATAGATGCAAAACTAGCTTCCAATGTCAAGAAAGCGGTCAATAAGAAAACCGCATCAGACATCGTGTATTACACAGTCAAGAAAGGGGATTCGCTGGATAGGATTGCACAAAGATATAAGGGTGTATCCGTAGCTAAGTTAAAAGCAGACAACAATTTAAAATCCAACCTCATCCGTCCCGGAATGCGTTTGAAAATCAATAGAGGGTAATAATAACATGTAGGGGCAAAAAATCTTTTGCCCCTACTGCTCTTAAAGCTGTATCAACTTCATTTTTGGCACCAATGCTTTCATAATGACCCAGCCGACAAGGTAGGCCACCGCACAGATGGAGAAAATAATGAAGTAACCCGCATGCACACCTTCAAACCCGAAGAAATTCATATTTGTATTCGCCGAATAATCAAACAGCATGCCGGATCCTTTATTGATAAAGAATGCTCCGACACCGCCAGCCATACCCCCGATTCCTGTTACGGTAGCGATCGCTGACTTGGGAAACATATCCCCGATAGTTGAGAAAATATTAGCGCTCCAAGCCTGGTGGGCAGCTCCGGCAATACCGATGATAATAACCGGCAACCATACAGACACAGTACCCAAAGGTTGTGCAAATAGTGCCAGTAATGGGAAGAAAGCAAAAATCAACATGGAACGCATCCTTCCGGCATACGGGTTCATCCCTTTCTTCTCTACGAAATACGTCGGCAACCAGCCTCCCACGATAGAGAGCAATGTAATCAAGTAAAGCACAAAGATCAATGGCGCACTCTCTGTCGACGACAGGCCATACACAGAGTGTAAATAAGCCGGTATCCAAAACAAGTAAAACCACCACACCCCATCAGTCATAAACTTACCCACGGCAAAAGCCCATGTCTGCTTGTATTGCAGCAATTTAGCGAAACTGACTTTCGGCTGCTCTGTCACTACAGCTTGTACAGGCTCAGCCGTCACCTCTACGCTATCATCCTGATTGATGTAATCGAGCTCTGCCTGGTTCACCTTAGTTTGCCTGTGCGGCTTGTCATACATGAATAACCAAAAGCCCATCCAGATAAAACCTAACGCACCGATGATGATAAACGCAGCTTCCCATCCCCATGCATCCGCGATAAACGGAATGGTAAGTGGAGCCAATAATGCACCGATAGTTGCGCCGGCATTGAAAATACTCGTTGCAAAGCCACGATCTTTCTTTGGAAAGTATTCTGCCGTCGTCTTGATAGCTGCCGGAAAGTTCCCGGCCTCACCGACCGCCAACACAACACGGGCCACAATAAATAAAGTAACGCTCGTCGAAGCAACTAAAGTCGTATTGCCAATTTTTGAAATAACCTCTCTGGCACCTTCAAATCCTACAAACCATTCCCCGGCTAAAATCCCTGACGTAGCTATCCCGCATAGAGCATGTATACAGGCTCCTATAGACCAGATAAAAATAGCCCACAAAAAGCCTTTTTTCGTATCCATCCAATCAATAAATTTTCCTGCGAACAGCATGGAGATCGCATATACCAAAGAAAAAACACCGGCAATATTTCCATAATCCTCATTGGTCCAATGAAACTCAGGTTGTATCCAATCTGTCCAAGTGAGAGAAAGAACCTGTCTATCCAAATAATTGATCGTCGTCGCAAAAAACAATAAGCTACAGATGGTCCATCGGTAGTTACTCATTTTTGTTAAATTCATTTTATAAAATTAATATTTAAAATAGATTTATAAAGGCTAAATGTATTAAATCACACTTAGAATACCTAATTCCAATCCTCTTACTTCTGCTAGCCCCCTCAATCGGCCGATGGCAGAATATCCCGGATTGGTCTGCTTATGCAGATCGTCCAACATCTGATGCCCGTGGTCAGGTCTGAATGGAATCGGCGTATTCCTACGTTGGTTTTCCTCGATAAATATCTTGACCACCGCAGCCATGTCTACATCTCCGGCCAAGTGATCCGCTTCGAAGAAATTTCCTTCAGCATCTTTCTTGACATTACGGAAATGCGCAAAATATACACGATGTTTGATTGCTTCGGCTATCTCCGGCACATTATTGTCCTTGCCGGCACCCAAAGAGCCCGTACAAAAACAAACTCCATTGAAAGCTTTGTCCACGCCTTGTATTATTTTTAGATAATCCTCCTTATTGGATGCAATACGAGGCAAGCCCAATATCGGATAAGGTGGATCATCCGGATGTATCGCCATCTTTATATTATTTTCTTCACACACCTCCGCAATCTCATTCAAAAACCACAACAGATTATCCAACAATCCGTCCAATCCGATGTCCTTATACGTTTCCAGGTTTTTATTGAACTCTTCTACCGTAACATCTTTTTCGCCCGGTATCCCCATCAAAACAACACGTTTCAGTTCTTCTAAATCCGCTGGAGAATATTTGGTTTCATAACGTAGCTTAGCCTCTGCAACGATACTTGCCGGATAATCCTGTTCCGCACCCTCTCTCTTTAAGACATAAATATCAAACACAGCCAAGTCATTCCAATCAAAATACAAAGCTTTGGCACCATTGGGCATTTCCAGATCCAGTTGGGTACGCGTCCAATCCAGTACCGGCATGAAATTGTACGTTACGATATGTATACCACAAGCGGCTAGATTGCGCAAAGACTGCTTATAGTTTTCGAGATACGGCCCCGCATCGGCACGGCGCGTCTTGATCGCCTCGTGCACAGGCACGCTTTCGACCACCGACCAGGTCAGCCCCGACTCTTCGATAATACGTTTACGTTCTTGTATATCTTCCAAAGGCCATACTTCTCCATGGCCAATATGGTGTAGCGCCGTCACTATCCCTGTGGCACCGGCCTGTTTTACATCCTGCAAAGATACGGGGTCATTAGGCCCATACCATCTCCACGTCTGTTCAAATCTTTTATTCATACTTTTATTTAATCCGTTTTTTTTAAACTCCTGTCCAGGCATTAAATCCTCCATCTACATATACCGTCTCCCCGGAGACAAATCCAGCAGCATCACTCAATAAATAGATCAGCGTACCTTCCAACTCCGATGGATCACCCAATCTCGAAAAAGGTGTACCATTGACAAAACGTTGTGCCCTTTCTGTAAAGCTGCCGTCAGGATTGGTGAGCAATGTCCTGTTCTGCTCTGTGAGGAACACTCCCGGTGCAATAGCATTGACACGCACCTTGTCTCCATATCTCAAGGCCATTTCTGTCGCCATCCATTTGGTGTATCCGATGATTCCATTTTTTGCCACAGTATAGCCCAATACCCTTGTAATGGCCTGACTGGAAGATAGAGATCCAATATTGACAATACTTCCACTTCCTTTTTCGGCGATTACTTTACCAAAAACATGTGTCGGTATGATAGAGCCAAACAAATTTAATTCGATAGCTTTGATCGTATCTTGTACATTACTGGCAAACAAATCTTGATCCGGTCCTATCGTAGCACCGGGAATATTTCCTCCTGCCGCATTGACCAAGCCATCGATGGTACCCCATTTTGCCAGCACCTGCTCCCTCGCATCGATCATCGACTGCTCATCCATCACATTGGCCGATAGCGCCAATGCCTCGCCTCCCAATTCTTCCACCATCTTTGCACGTTCGTTGGCCTTTTCAATGCTACGTCCGAGGATACATACTTTTGCTCCGGCCTCGGCAAGCGCTTTTACAAAGTTTTTGCCCAGTATACCGGTACCTCCGGTGACAACGATTACTTTTCCCTTTAATGAAAATTTTTCTAAGATATTCATGTTATAATTGCTAACTGTTTATAAGCGTAAATAGCTCGCAAGATAATGAAGATTAGCCAATTATAGGAACATTAATTACGATAACGATTTCGTGTAGAATTCTATAGAAAAACAGTCTACTATTTCGTTTAATAGTTGTATTTTAGCTTCCGTCATATTAAAAAACCGTAACGATGAATAGTGTATTATGCCTTGGCGAGATACTGATCAGACAGCAGGCTCTAGGCAATTCTTTTTTCGAACCAAATAACAATCTACTCCGTATATATCCAGGAGGGTCAGAGGCCAATGTGGCCGCGACTTTGGCACAAATGGGTACGCCTACGAGCTATTTCAGTGCATTCCCCGACAATGCACTATCCGACGAAATCATCCGTACACTCGATGCATTAAAGATAGATACCTCAAAAGTTATCAAAACCGGAGACCGGATAGGAACTTATATCCTTCTATCAGCCAATGGACTGACAAAAGGCGAAGTGATCTACGATAGGAAGTACTCGGCGTTCAGTCAATTGGATATAGCCGACATTCAAGTGGATAGATTACTACATAGCGTCGATTGGTTGCATTGGACCGCATTGACACCTGCCCTCAATCCACAGATGGTTACCTTGATCCAATATATCCTGAGCGAGGCAAACAAACGTAACATCACGATCTCCGTCGATTTGAATTATAGAAATAGATTGTGGCAATATGGCAAAGATCCTATCGAAGTCATGCCTCAACTCGTGGAATATTGTGATGTGATCATGGGCAATATATGGGCGGCGAATAAGATGTTGGGGACATCCATCGACGAAGCCTTTCATCGACACACACCTACGGAAACCTATGTAGACTACTCCGCGAAGTCTGCTGCGGAGATATTTACTCGTTTTCCCAAGGCCAAACACATTGCCAACACCTTCCGTTTTATGGATGAGGCTCGTCACAATTACTTCTATGGTACCTACCACTCTCGCCAGGACAATGCCATGTCCCGCATCTACGAAACACACGAGGTCGTCGATCGAATCGGTAGTGGCGATGCCTTTATGGGCGGGTTCATCCATGCATTGAAGCAGCATAAATCTCCTCAAGAGATCATCGACACAGCTACAGGAGCAGGCTATCAAAAGCTTTTTGTAGAAGGTGATTTTGGAAATGGAAAATATTGAGAACCGTAAAGAACATACAATCATGAACGAGATATTACAAACCATCGCAAAACATCCCGTCATACCGGTTTACTATCACGATGATAGCCAAACCTGTATCAATGTACTCCAAGCTGCCTACACCGGAGGGATAAGGGTCTTCGAATTCGTCAGTCGAGGTCCCAGGGCCTTGGAAAATTTCCGTATCCTGTTGGAATACAAAAAAACTCATTTCCCGGATCTCCTATTAGGTATAGGTACGATCAAAACGGCAAAACAGGCGGAAGACTTTATCGAAGCGGGAGCAGATTTTATCGTCAGCCCTATTGTATTGAGCAGTATCGCCGCAGTAACACTAGACAAAGGCGTCTTATGGATACCGGGTTGTATGACCCCCACCGAAATCGCTCAAGCCGAAGCTTTGGGTGCTCCCCTGGTCAAACTCTTTCCGGGAGACACTTTAGGACCCAACTTCCTAAAAGCAATCAGACCGTTGTTTCCAAACACCAAATTTATGCCTACCGGAGGCGTAGATGTAGAAGAAAAAAATATACGGAACTGGTTTGATGCCGGGGTATTCTCGGTAGGCTTAGGCTCCAAACTGTTCAATCCTCCAGCCGATGCAAAGGATTATTCCTGGCTATCAGAGAGGGCTGCCAAATTGTTTGGGTGGATCGGTTAAGGGCTACAACTTGACGTCGCAAAATGCGACGTCAAGTTGTAGCAAAAATCTTTACCGCACCCACGCCGCATCCTCGTCATTATCCAATTCTTCCAGACACACCTCCACATGTTCTTTCAAAATAGTGGATAGTTTGACCCCATAAAAGTCGCTGAATATAGGAAATAAGTGATGGCTGCGATCTACGAGTACTGCTGTACGCAACTTTTTGAGCGGAACATCCATAAATACACCCAAAGCATACGTAAATGTACGGCCACTGTTGAGCACATCATCCACGATGATGACCACTTTGTCCTTGGCAATCTCAACAGGAAGGTCTGTATCAGCTTCGAGATTACGTTTGTTTTTTTGGATCGTAACCTTTATAAGCGCGATACTCTTGTCCGTGGCCAACTCCTGTAGAATTTTCTGTAGACGCTGGGCAAATACATAACCACGGTCTGCTATACCGACCAAAACAATTTCTTTTTCCTCAAAATTGTCCTCCAAAATCTGATACGCAATACGGCGGGATTTCTGATGTATCTGTTCTTTGTTTAGAATAAGCGTTTTCTTCGTTGACATTATGATCGGATTTACTAGGCTAAATTAAATAAAAAGTCTGAATGATTCCCATTAACTTTTCCAAAGTTTTGAACTTTGGAAAAGTTCGGGTAATTTGCGGCCGCTAACAAAAAATACTATGCAACTGATATATCGAGGAAAAACAAAAGATGTCTATAAACTGGACAACAACCAGATCTTACTGAAATTCAAAGATGATGTGACAGGCGAAAACGGTGTCTTCGATCCAGGAGCCAACACCGTAGGACTGACTATCGAAGGAGCCGGAAAATCCGGGCTGAAAATGACCAAATACTTCTACGAACTGCTCAACAGCCGTGGCATCCCTACCCACTTTATCGGCGCCGATCTGGACAACGTGTCCATGACCGTCAAGGAAGCGCAGGTATTGGGCAAGGGACTGGAAGTCATCTGTCGCTACAAAGCCGTAGGAAGCTTCCTAAGACGCTATGCGGCCTATTGCCAAGAGGGCCAGGATCTGGATCGTTTTGTCGAGGTCACGATCAAAGATGACGAACGTGGTGACCCTGTTATTTCAGAAGATGCTCTGGCGATGTTGGGCATCCTCTCCAAAGAATTGTACCAGCAGCTCAAACAACTCACCCAACAAATCTGTGATATTGTCAAGGAAGAGTTGGCAAAAAAAGGCCTCGAACTGTACGATATCAAATTGGAATTTGGTTACGACAAGGCAACAAACCAACTCCTTTTGATCGATGAGATTTCGGGTGGAAATATGCGTGTCTACCAACAAGGAACGTATATCCCTCCATTGGAATTGGAAAAGATATTTTTGTCCTAACGGATATACTCTTATCTCTTTCGCAACAATTCTTACTCCTTAAGGCCAAATCGATAGATGCTGGAACTTGTATAAGTATTGCCGGGTTCCAGTATCGTCGACGGCCAGTTTGGTTTGTTCGGCGAGTCGGGATAATGTTGGGGCTCCAGGCAAAGCCCGGCATACTTATGATAAAATATCCCCCCTTTACCCTGTCTTGAACCATCCAGCATATTGCCGGTGTACACCTGCAATCCGGGTTCCGTGGTGTACACATCCAATAGGATACCCGTACGAGGGGAATATACACGGGCAGCAGGCACCTCCGGACTACGCGTGTCACGCAGTACATAATTATGGTCAAATCCTTGTGCCAACTGAAGTTGAGGGTGTAGGCTATCCCGTTGCAATGCGGCTTCAACCGAAATCGGATTTGTAAAATCAAATGCTGTAGAAGCTACATTTTCAATATCTCCTGTAGTGATGAGTTCTCCATTTAGTGGTGTATAAGCATCTGCATTTACCAAAAGAACATGATCCAGTATAGCATTCTTTGGGCCACCCGATAAATTAAAAAAACTATGGTTGGTCATATTAATGACGGTCTTTTTATCGGTTTTCGCCAAATAATCTATTTTTAACGTATGGTCGTCTTCTAGACGAAAACTGACTTCAACATGCACTTCTCCCGGAAAACCAGCCTCTCCATCCTTCGATACATAGCGCAACAGCAGCAAGCTATCCGCGACCTGTTCCGCATCGAATACCTGGTTTTGCCATCCCTCTGCACCACCATGAATAGTATGGTTGCCGTTATTCAAACCGAGTGAGACCGTATCACCGTCTAAGGGAAATTTTCCATAAGCAATCCTGTTTGCAAATCGTCCTACCGTAGCGCCAAAGGAGGACGGTTTCACCACATACTCTTGTATATTGTCAAAGCCCAATACCACATCCTGTAGCTTACCATCACGGTCCGGGACCATAATAGAGACTATTCTACCTCCATAGTTCGTGATACAGATCTCCATGCCGGAAGCATTCTTTAAGGTAAACAAATCTGTTTCTTTACCTTTGACTATACTTTGGAAATTCTTGCGTTCCAGTCCGGAAACTGTTTTTTGCTCTTCCCGATGATTGCTACAAGAACACCATATCAATACCAGGACCGAAAGTATGCCTAGGGAATTTTTCTTCATTTCTTTGTTTTTAGAGCCTGTTTAAATTTTATTGCTAAATATTTTATAGCTATTTTGAGATGGATTTTTTGCTTCGTGTTGGCAGATTTAGCGGGCTAAATCAAGAATATGAAGTGAAAAATAGGCTCAACAGAGCATCAAACTATTCTCGATGCCGGTACGAGTGAGGGGCTGTGGGACGCATCAAAATATAGCAAAGATAAAGCTAAAAAGACCATAATAAAATTTTCGGTAAAATTTTAGACAGGCTCTTAGACTTACCAATATTACGGATTTCTTTTAACATACATTAGGGTGCACGACAAAATGCAGATTGTTGAAAAATCATTGTCATTCCGACAGCTTGTCCCGAACGCATTCGGGAATAGGAGGAATCTATCTTTGTGGCTAACAGATGTCTCCTATCGTCGACATGACATAAAAACGGATTTTTGTCGTGCACCCATACATTATGTTCATCTAAAAATGTCGACATTCCCATAAAATTTCAATCAAAATCGTATCATAAAAACACGATTTTGTCTCAAAAAAACTTTTCTAGCCCCTAGTGTTTGACCGTTATAAAAACTTCCCCTATTTTTATAAGATAAACCTGTGTGCATGTTATCAAGACTTTGGCTATTTCTTGTTCTTTGCTTTTTCTCTACACTGCTCAGAGGGTCGCCATCGCCATACTATTTCAATCACTTTCAAGTGAACAGGGGACTATCAAACAATGCTATACTGTGTAGCGTACAGGACAAGGATGGTTTTATTTGGTTTGGTACCCGAGACGGGCTGAACAGATTTGATGGATACCGCTTCAAGAATTTTTTCCATGAATCCGAAAACGAAAAAAGCTTGGGAAGCAACCTCGTCCACAGCCTTATGGTACGCAATACAAATGAGATCTGGGTCGGTACGGACCAAGGCATCTACATCTACAACCCCCAACAGGAAGAATTTGCTCGTTTTGATAAGATCTCCAGAAGCGAAACCTTACAGATCTCTGAAGACCGGCAAGGAAATATCTGGTTTATAACCAACAGCCGACTTTACAAATACGACCCCAAAACACAACAAATTGACAATACCTACGCACAGCGTTGGAATGAAAACATCCATGCCTTCTGTATTGACCATGACGATAATGTCTGGGTAGGTCTGAGAGAAAGCATCTGCCATATCGCAAGCGGCAAGCACTATGTATTTGCAAGTGGCAAGCAAATTTCGGGCGGAGTCGAAGAATTGTTTGTAGACAAAAACAATGACATTTGGATCGGAACCTCTCAAAACGGAGTCTACAGATGGAACAGAGATTCAAAAAAAACACAGCAAGTCATCAAAAATATAGGCAACAAGCCTCTATATGTACGGGACATCGAGCAAATAAATGAAAATCAATTGTGGATAGCCACCGAAAGTGGGCTATTTATGCACGACATCAAGTCACAGCGTACGCTGCATGTAATACATGAAAAAGACAATCCCTGGAGTCTTTCTGACAATGCTGTTTATACGGTATTGAAAGACAATCAAGATGGAATATGGGTGGGCACATTTTTCGGCGGAATAAACTATTATCATCCGCAACACAACCTTTTTGAAAAGATCTTTCCCCGCAATTCGCCCAACACTATCGGTGGGCACGCGGTCAGGGAAATTGTGGAAGATCCGCAAAAAAATCTTTGGATCGGCACAGAGGACCAAGGACTATCCTATTGGGATCAAAAAACAAAAAACTTCATAAATTTTGGACCCGAAGCCGGATTAGCGCATACCAATATACACGGATTGTTGATTGCAGGAGACAGTCTGCTCATCGGCACTTTTTTTCAAGGACTCGATGTCATGGACATCCGACGAAAAAAAGTGATAAAACATTTCGATTCCAACAACACCCATCAAACCCTAAAAAACAATTTTGTCTACCATATCTGCAAGACTTCCAAAGGCAAAATTTTATTGGCCACCGCCCCAGGAGTTTATCAGTTTATCCCTGGAAAGGATCAGTTTATACCTTTCAAAGCGGCTCCTGGATACATCTTTTTTACGTATATATTTGAAGACAAAGACCATAATTTATGGCTGACCACCTGGCGGGATGGTTTGTACAGAGTAGATTCCGAAGAAAATGAAGCTATACGTTTTGTACACGACCCCAAAGACCATACCTCTATCAGCAGCAACCGTGTCAATCGTGTATTTCAAGATTCCAAAGGACAGATTTGGGTGGCCACAGAGAGCGGATTATGCCTCTATCATAAAGAACATGCGTCCTTTAGACGTTTCTCGACAAAAGAGGGATTACCTAGTAATCTGATCTTGGCCATGCAAGAGGATGACCTGGGATATCTTTGGATATCGACTACAAAAGGGTTGGTAAAAATGGATATTCAGTCCCACAGAATTGAGACCTATAGTCTGGAACATGGTTTATTGGACTTGCAATTCAACTACAACTCCGCTTTCAAGGATTCCCAGGGCCTGCTTTACTTTGGATCCTCAAAAGGACTTATCCGATTCAACCCATCCGCTGTCACCGATCTGTACAAAACAGATTTTGACACCCCTATTTATATCACCGGCATACAAGCCAACCAACAGGAGCTGACGATCCAGGACCATAACAATGCCTTGTCCCGATCCATTTTGTACACCGACAAAATAAAGTTAAAATACGATGAGTCGACCATTAGCCTAGACTTTGTTGCATTAAATTTTGCCTCGGCCAATTCCACCTCTTACCTTTATAGACTGGTTGGGTTGGACACGACCTGGACTTTTTTGAGAAATAATGCAAAAGCTAATTTCATTAAAATTCCTCCAGGAAAGTACACATTTGAAGTGATGGCAGCCGATGCCAATAAGACTCCTATCTCCAAAATAAAATCCCTGGAAATTGTCATACTTCCTCCCTATTGGGCCAGTGTTCCTGCTTATATCATTTACGCTTTACTGACCATAGGCCTCATAGGTTGGATGATTTACAATTATGACCGAAAAGTGAAGGATAAGAACAGGCGACGTCTGGAAAAGATTAAGGCACATAAAGAAAAGGAACTTTATAAAGCCAAAATGGATTTCTTTATGCAGATTACCCACGATATCAAGACACCATTGACCCTCATCAAAGCCCCCCTTGAAAAAATCATGGAGGGCAATGCACCTCAAAAAGCAGACAAGTGGCTAAAAACTATTCACCAAAATACAGAAAAGCTACTCTTAATGACAGACAACTTACTAGATTTCAGAAAAGTAGAAAGCAATCAATTTTCATTAAAACTCAAAAAACAATCCGTAAGCTCCCTTCTTTTGATCTGTTTACAAGATTTTTCCCCATTGATAGAGAGCAAACAGATCAAGCTGACCACAAAGCTGGACAAGCGTTTATATGCCAATATCGATATCGAAACCATTTATAAGATCCTGTCCAATCTCTTATCAAATGCCTTCAAATATGCGGAAAAAGAAGTTTATATCAACCTGTACAAAACAAGGGAAAAAACGGCTTTCTGCATCGAGGTAAAAAATGATGGGGTTTTACTTTCCGACGAAGAGATCACACAGATTTTCGAGCCTTTCCAACGCGCCAGCACACATTATCGCGTGAAGGGATCGGGCTTGGGGCTGGCATTGGCATACTCATTTGCTTCGCTGCACGGCGGAAAACTGGAATACAAAAAAAACACAGAAAATTTGAATATATTTGCTTTAGAGATACCAATATAAATGCTATGCAAACAGATTTTGAAACCGAAAAATCCATTGTCTTATTAGCAGATGATCAAGAGGATATCTTGGATTTTATAGCTGACGACCTGGAGGACAAGTACGAAGTCGTCAAAGCGCGAAATGGACAAGAGGCTTTAGATTATGTTTATTTGCACGATGTCGATCTGATCGTCAGTGATATCATGATGCCTCAACTAAACGGCTATGAATTTTGCACGAAGCTCAAAGAAGACGAAAAATATTGCCATATTCCTTTTATCATGCTGACAGCAAAGAACAGTTTGCAATCCAAAATAGAAGGCTTGGAGTATGGGGCAGATGCCTATATCGAAAAACCTTTTTCTCCAAACTTTTTAGAAGCTCAGATATCCAGCCTCTTACGCAATAGAAAACATGTGAAAGATCATTTCCAGCGTATGCCGAGCAGTCCATTGGACATCAGCGGACACAATAAATCTGATCAGATTTTCTTAAAGAAGCTCAACAAACTTATTTTGGAAAATATGGCCGACCCTGCTCTGTGCGTAGATATGTTGGCCGATCGACTGTATATGAGCAGGCCGACGCTCTATCGAAAAATAAAAGTACTGTCAGACCTATCTCCCAATGAATTGATCAACCTGACCCGGTTGAACAAGGCCACCCAGCTATTGGTGGATGGTGAACACAAAGTTTATGAGATTGCGGATCTCTTAGGCTTCAGTACGGCTTCACATTTTTCCCGCAATTTCCAAAAACATTTTGGAATCAGCCCTAAAGATTATGCCGCAAAGCATAAATAACCGTCCTATCTCCGATCTAATCAATCGATAGAATGGAGATAAAGCACTTCGTGCATTTTCTTCAGCTCTACTTCCGGAATTTTGATCACTTTTCGATCATAGGTCATGAGACCGTTAGTCTCGACTTCTACATCCGTAGTTTGGGTATATACACCGGCAGATAGCCCTCTTTTGATAAGCTCGTTCATATCATGGACCAGTTCTCGGTAGCGTTTCTTCAAGGCATCTTTGTTTTTAAAAGATTGGTAGCCCCAGTTGTCTTTATCCTGCCAGGTATGATGCTCTATGGGCAAGCCCAGTCCACCAAATTCACCCAAAGCCAAAATAAATTTATCGCCAAACAGACTAGGATCCGGCATAGCGGCATCCGGATAATTGTGTATATCCAATATATGTCCGGTGTACGAGAAGTTGCCGCCGCTCGCGCTATTGACCAATCTCGACGGATCATAATCCATGGTCCATGCTGTAATTTCCTTTGTCTTGAACTGACCCCAGGCTTCGTTGAACGGAACCCACACCACAATACTCGGAAAATTATGCAAAGCATCCATGATGTGTTTCCATTCCCTTTTGTAAATTGCCTCCGATTCGGCTGTCCTATTCTTGTCATGCACACCATTGGAAATCTTACCGGGCTGCATATCCCACACATTTCCGCCCAGATCACCACTTGGCATATCCTGCCACACCAAAATACCGATACTGTCACAGTAGCTATACCAACGTGCGGGCTCTACTTTGATGTGCTTACGGATCATGTTAAAACCCATTTCCTTGGTTTTGACAATATCAAATAGCATCGCCTCGTCAGAAGGTGGTGTATGCAATCCATCCGGCCACCAACCCTGATCTAACGGTCCATAATTAAAAACAAAATCATTGTTCAGAAATATACGCTGTATGCCGTTCTTGTCTTTCTTCATTTCAATTTTGCGCATGGCAAAATAACTCTTGATCTCATCAACCGTCTTCCCTTTTCGGACGACTTGTATAGCCAGATTATAGAGTTTAGGGTTATCCGGGCTCCACAATTGAGCTTGCGGTATCGACAGTTTTACGGAGTTTCCGACAGAAACAGAGGTTTCAGCGATTATTTTATCTTTATCAAAGGCTACGACCTTCAATTCATCTCCTGCTTCAGCATGCTGTATGTCAGTCTCGACATGCAACACGGATTGATCCACATCGGGGGTGTGCTTGGTATGAGCGATAAAGGTAGACGGTACAGACTCTAGCCAAACGGTTTGCCAGATACCTGTAACCGGCGTATACCAAATACCATGGGGGTTGTTGATCTGCTTTCCCCGTGGCTGAGGCCCTTCATTGGTCGGGTCCCAGACACGGATAGCCACTTCTTGCTTTTCTCCCTTTTTCAAGGATGGGGTAATATTGAATGAGAAGGGATCAAAACCGCCTTCGTGACGCCCCACGTGCTGTCCGTTCACATAGACATCGCATTGCCAATCCACCGCACCAAAGTGAAGAAGAACATGGCCTTTTCTAAGCTGTTTGGAAATAGTAATTGTATTGTGATACCACAACGCTTTGTCTTTGCCGACTCGTTTTCCCACACCGGACAGGGCAGATTCTACCGAAAAAGGCACTAAAATATCTCCTTCCCAATCTGCGGGTACAGTAGACAGCTCTCTATCGACGATCGCATACTTCCAAAAACCATTGAGATTTACCCAATTGTTTTCCCGCACCAGTTGCGGGCGAGGATATTCGGCATGTGGCTTTTTATAATCCAGATGCTCTCCCCACGTCGTTAGGATCTTGCCTTCCACAGGCTTCCAAACTTGTGCCTGTGCCGTGAACCAAATATTTGTCATAAGACATGCAAATACAAAAAATCTCTCCATGAGCGCTTCGATTTCGGTTTATGTCTCAAAAATGCAATATAATACAAACATAAACTTAACCTTTTTATTCAAAATAACGTCAAATCGTCTCAATAATGACAATATGTTATCCCTCTTTAATAGACCTATTGCCAAGTACAGGTAGCAGAGATGGAGGGTGTCCGAGAAGTCAAAAATTCAGTGAACCACCTATAACGTTCCATCTTTCAGCGATTTCACGGCATGGTCCACAGCTCTCGCTGTCAGTGCCATATAGGTCAATGTAGGATTCTGTGTACCGGTCGAAGTCATACAGGCACCATCCGTGACGTACACGTTCTGGCAGAGGTGGAGCTGGTTCCACTTATTCAATAAAGAAGTCTGGGGATCATGTCCCATTCTCACCCCTCCCATTTCATGGATATCATTTCCCGGACGACGGGGATCATCCCTGGTCCTGATATTCGTAAATCCCGCTGCCTCATACATGGCGGTCATCTGCTCGTAATAATCTTGGCGCCTTTGCCAATCATCCTCGGCATAGTCTATGGAGATATGCAAGAGTGGCACGCCCCATTTGTCTGTTTTATCGCCATCCAACCATACCCAATTATTTTCTTTCGGAATAGTCTCGGCCATCATGTGTGAATGTACACGCCAATTACTCCATTTTGAGTCATCCAACAGGGCATTCTTGAGTGCATCGCCCACAGCTTGGGTATCTCGGATCACCGCACGGTTTGCCCCAAATGTAGCAGCCCATCCCCGTAGGAAGCCTGTTTCCTGATGGGTTACATTACGGAAATTGGGGATATATCCCCCTCCTGCCGGATTGCGTCCATCGGTACGGTATTGCAGCAATCCATCGTATTCGGCACTGATCCGAGCAGTATAATTATGGAAAGCCACGTATTTACCCAACAATCCGTTGTCATTTCCAAGTCCTTGCGGAAAACGATCAGATTTGGAATTAAGCAAAATGAGATTCGTATTCAACGCCGAAGCGTTCACAAAAATCACAGGAGCAAAGAAATCCATCTCTTCTAAAGATTCCGCATCGATCACTTTGACACCGGTGGCTTTTCCGGATTCCTGATCATACAATATAGAATGCACTACGGAATGTGGCCGTAATGTCAGATTACCTGTTTTTTGTGCCCAAGGAAGTGTAGATGCATTGCTGCTGAAATATCCGCCAAAAGGACAACCACGCTGGCACAGCACACGGTGCTGGCATTTCACCCGTCCCTGCTGGATATGTATAGGCTGTGGTTCGGAAAGATGTGCGCATCTCGCACTGATGACATGCCTGTCCTTAAAATTGTTGTCGACCGATTGGCGAAAATAATCCTCTACAGCATTCAATGGATACCCCGGCAAGAAGTCGCCATCCGGAAGCGTATACAATCCATCTTTATTTCCCGCTATACCCACGAAACGCTCTACATAGCTATACCAGGGTGCAATATCCTGGTATCGGATCGGCCAGTCTACTGCAAATCCGTCCCGTGCCGGCCCCTCAAAATCATACTCGCTCCAACGCTGTGTCTGTCTGGCCCAGATCAGCGATTTCCCTCCTACCTGATAGCCACGTATCCAATCAAAGTCCTTTTCCTGAACGTAAGGATGCTCATCGTCTTTGACAAAAAAATGTTGAGAATCTTCTCTATAAGCATAGCATCTATTTGCAATAGGATTTGCTTGCTTATCGGCATATACGATCTCTCCACGGTGTTCCAGCTCATACGGATAAAGGTTGGTAGTGGGGTAATCCTTTATATGTACGACGTCACGACCTCGTTCGAGAACCAATGTTCTGAGCCCTCGCTCCGTAAATTCTTTTGCTGCCCAACCACCACTTGCACCCGAACCGATGACTATAGCATCGAAAGTCCGCTCCTTTACACTATCTATATTTAAGTTTGCCATGCTCTCTCGTTGATAATTAACAGATCTTCATTATTATACCCCTTCTACTTTTACATAACCGTTATACCGTCCCGGTACAAGCTCATATTTGATCAAGTTGGTCATAACGTACTTCGAATTCAGATACCCTTGTATTGTCCTGCGTTTGGTAATGGCATAAAATCGCGTGATATCTTCATCCTGAATTTCCGGGATAGCCTCTACAACAGCAAGACGTTTGTCAGGCTCCAATTGTATAAAATCCCTTCCCAACCTATCGTATGCATAAGCAGAAAATGCAGTCAATCCTTTTATAAAGATTTCCTGATCCTCCGGATTATGACAATCGTCCACCATCTTCAAAACAAAAAGATGCAACAGCAATTCCTTTCCGCCAGGTGTATCCGAAGAAGGAATAATGGTTTCAACCAGTTCAGCAAGTAGATTTTCATGCTCCTCCTCAATAACCAGATGGGTCAGTTCTATGGTTACCTTGCCTGATTTCCGATAACAGGCAGGGAGCAAAAGTGTTCCTCCGGCAATATACAATAATCTACGAAGGGCAGTCCTTCTATTTATAATATCTCTATTCATTGGATTCATTTAAAAATCAGCACATGTAGTCCTTCCAAGTTATTGGTCACAAGACTAAACAACAGGAAGACAGGGGAAACTCATTATATAAAACTTCTACAGCTACGGCTTTGACAACACCTGCTTGCATTCCAATAAAATTTTCTGGAGCTTGGCATAAGATACATCCTGAACCCCCGTACCTTCATCTATGGCCAGAGAAGCCGCCGCCGCTGCACTTTGTCCCAGAATCATAAATACTGGTTCCATCCGTATGCTTCCGAACGCGATATGCGAACTGGAGACACATACTGGAACCAATAAATTTGTACATTCCCTTTTTTGGGGCACAAGTGAGCCATAAGAGATTTTGTAAGGACCCTTTTTCGGTTTTACACCGATATCCCCCTCATTCTGTACATACCCATCTGCTTTCACATACCGTTGGACATTATGTGAGTCGAGCGTATAAGACCCCATACCCACAGGATCGGAAATCTCCCGTTCGCTAAAGGTATCGTGTTCCGTCATCACATGCTGTCCTACCATCCGACGGGCTTCTCTGATGTACAACTGATGTGGCCAATGCCCATTGTCGATGAACTCATCTTTTGCCAATCCCCATTTTGCCATTTCGTTCCGCACCTCCTTAGGTACCTTGGGATCATTGGCCAGAAAATACATAAGTCCTTTTTGGTATTCTTCATGCTCCTTGATGATCTCTTTTCTGCGTTGGTAACCGGCTTCGGGATAGTCGTAGTTCATTCCGATAAAATCGGTACTGAAGGGACCATGATTATTTGTGTCGGTTTTGCGGTTGGGTATAGGGTCAAACTTATGGAATGTTTCCCTCCAACCCGAAGCAAAAACCCGTGCCAACAACTCATAGTTATCCGGACTATAATTGTCCGGTTTTGTAAAAGGTACACGGTTGTCCGGATGACTGCTCAGACACATACGAAAGCAGTAGGCCTGCACACGATGGTCACCCGTACCATATACACCAGGGTCATCCACAGAGACCCCATATAAGAGCCCACTGTTCCGGTCTCCCGGCACAACATAAGGACTAATGTCATGTCTGAACCAATGCTGATGGTGCAATACGCCTGTTTGTACACCATTCCATCTCTCTCCGTACACACTATTTGCTTCGCGTCCCACATGATAACTTACTCCCGCGGCTGCCAAGAGATCACCCTCATAGGTCGCATCGATAAACATCTTTCCCACATAAGTGTTCCCACTAAGTGTCGTGATGGAAACGATACGACCCCCCTCTTTCAGCACTCCCTTCTCCCTGTCCAGCCACTCCTCACGCCGAACCTCCAGATCATATTCTTTCACATAATCCTCGAATACACGCTCTGCCACGTGAGGCTCGAATATCCACATGGTACGCTCATTTCCATCTATAGCAGGAGTTCCTTGTCCTTTGTTGCCATATTCTGACTGTCGCTGCCAGCGCCAGGCCACGCTGTCCTGATAGTGTCGGTACACCCTGTGATAAAAATCACGTGCCAATCCACCGATGACAGACTTATCACCGGTGTCCGTAAAACCAAGACCACCCGAAGACAACCCACCCAGATGTGTGTCCGGCGACACCACTATGACAGATTTTCCGGATTTCTTCGCCTGCACAGCAGCAGTGATGGCAGCCGAAGTGCCTCCATAGATGATCACGTCAGCACGGTATTCATGGCAACGGGTCTCCTGGTACGAAAACAACAGCCCTATCGCAACAATGTACAGTATGATATGTTTCATGGGAATAAATTGTTTTTTAAGATGCTGTATCACGCACCTATTGGTATAGACCATTAAAGGGCCTGATCTGTAAGATCCCTTTAGCTCAAGGTGTCAGACCCCAAGCTAAAGAGATTACAGCTTTTATATAATGGTTTTACGGCTTATCTAGTTAAGAAAAGAATCAAGCAGGCAGGTAAAACGGCAAAAACATTTATCCCATTAGACCTTATAGTATTGCTCCCAGCCTTTAGCCGGGGGTGGCCCTACCAACAATGCGTTCGCAAACTTATCGTTGACAATTTCCTTTTTTACCGGATCAAAGTCTATCTTCTTATTTAACCGTTGCGTAATGACTCCTAAACAAAACACCTGACTCAACGGTCCCGCAATTTCAAATGGAGACCGGGTCTTTTCCTCTCCCTTGCATGCTTTCAGGAAATTGGCAAAATGGTTTGACGGAGACTTAGGTACTTCCGGAAGCTTATTCTTTAGATCATTCGCTTTTGATTCGGGAATAATCTGTAAAGTACTACCATGCGAACCTCCTTTAAACGTTAAGTCTTTTCCGTATATAATCTTTCCAGGATTCAGTTTTACAGGTTCGATTTTACCTGTACTTGGCGGCGGAATATTGGGATCTAGACCAGACACACCATAGCCTTCGGGAATCTTGGGCAGATTGTCCAGTCCGTCGTACCAGGTGATGTCTACAGCCGGCATACCTTTACGTTTCGGAAAATGAAATTTAATAGTAGACGACATCGGAAAGAAAAAAGAGTTGTGTCCTTCCAGAAAAGTTGGGTCAATACTTGTCGGCAGACCTAACTGCAAAAATTCGTGTGCGGTATCGAGAATATGCGCACCCCAGTCACCCAACGCACCCATCCCAAAGTCAAACCAACAGCGCCATTGGCCATTCACGAAATCTTTATTATAGTCATGCCCGAGCGTTTGCATCTGCCATAGTTCCCAATCCAATGTGCTTGGAACTTTTTCCGCCTGCGGGAAATTTTTCATATTCGGATCCCATCCGTGCCAGCGACGTGGCATATTCATATGTGCATCGATCCGGGTCACATCTTTGATGATACCCGCATCTTTCCAGGCTTTAAATTGGAAATAATTGGCTTCCGAATGTCCCTGATTACCCATCTGTGTCACGACCTTACGTTGCTTTTTCGCTTTTTGCATCATAAGCTCCACTTCCCAAAAGGTCTGTGCCATAGGCTTTTCGACGTACACATGCTTGCCCAGATCCAAAGCGGTCATGGTGATCGCAAAGTGGGCAAAATCGGGTGTACCTATAGATACAGCGTCGATCTGATTGGCCATTTTATCAAACATCACCCGAAAGTCCGTAAACCGCGGAACATCGGGAAACATCTTTAAAATTTTCTGTGTATGTGGGGCTTCCATATCCACATCGCACAGTGCGACAATATTACAAAGCCCGGTCTTGTACAGGTCTTCAATGATGGCTCCGGCACGGTTTCCCACACCTACACAAGCTAGATTTACCCGCTCGTTAGCAGAAGCAAAAGGGATTTTTCCGAGCAGACTATTGGATAGCATCACACCACCGCCGGCCATGGCGGCACGACTAATGAAACTACGACGCGAAAGGTAATGATTCATCTTTTTTCAGTTTAATATGAACTATTTTAACTTTTTAACCTTGATGCTTCTAAAGGACACATTATCTCCATGATCCTGGAGCAGGATATGTCCTTGCGGAGCTTCACCAAAACTATCCCAGTCCTTATATTTACTGAGTGCTACCAGATCACGGTATTCCTTCGACCCACGTTTGTATTCGACCATCTTGATGCCGTTGAGGTAATGGGTCACGGTATTATCTGCCGACACGACTACCCGACCACGGTTCCACTCTCCTATCGGTCTGCGGGCACGAGCATCTTTGTTTGAGGTAATCAGATCATACAGAGAGGCTAATGTACGATTGCCGTCGCGGCCCATCTTGGCATCCGGATGCAACTTATCATCCAGAACCTGATATTCCAAGCCTATCGCGGATCCCTTTGTCTTTTCTTTGAGTGTGACAAAATACTTCACACCACTATTTGCTCCCGGAGTCAATTTAAACTCAAATGATAGATCAAAGACAGCGTATTGATCGCGGGTGATGATATCGCCACCGTTGGTGGATTCGCCACCATCTGACTTCAGCACCGTAATCTCACCGTCACCTACTTTCCACCCTTTTGCAGGGAAAGAATCGCCCCGTACACTTCTCCATTGGCTGGCATCTTTGCCATCAAATAGCAAGGAGAATCCGGCCTTCTGTTCTGCGGGACTTAGGTCGTTGGGTTTGAGGTTGACGATAAAGACATCGCTTGGAAAAGGTTTCGTTTTCAAGTTTTTTGTCTGAATGCGGATATTTTTAAAATAGACTTTCTTACCATGTAAGTTTTCAGGAATACTATGAACCTGCAATCCGATGAAACCTTCCCGGTCTATGGTGTCGATTACGTACGAAGTAGGGACATCATTGATCCAAGTGCGCATCTCGTCACCAATAGCCTCAATACGGATACGATTGAATTCGTTAGGTTTGTACGCAGACTTGGCAGATTCGTTGAGGTCTAGTGGATAGAGCCATTTGCGGCGCGCTTCGTCATAGATGCCGCCCGTCCATGCCCGTTCCGTAGGGTCGATTTCGACTTGTCTACCATAGACTCTGCCTTTTCCTTTATTGCCTTGGGGGTCGAAATGACTCCGTGTCTGTACACCTGAATTGGTTCGGTCACCTTCCAGCTTTATCTCCAGTTCTAATATAAAATCTCCATACTCTTTTTCTGTCACTAAGAAAGAGTTGGGTGTACCTTTTGTCATGGTTCCGACGATAGTCCCATTTTCCACGGTATAGGGGGCATCTCCACCAAGGGTCTTCCATCCTTTCAATGTTTTCCCATCAAAAAGGTTGATCCAGTTCTTGTCGTTGCCTGCTTTGCTTTGTGCCGACAAGGGTTGATGTGAGGCAAAACCTACGGCAAGGGCAACTAAAATCTTAAAAATACTATTGGTTTTCATATGTTTATTTTTTTGTGTTTAGTTTTTTGATAAAAGATAAAAGAGCAAGGAACAAGAACTGACTTTATAATGTCCTTATTCTTTATTCTTTCTGTCCATTTACACTTTCGGCAATTTATAGCCGTTATGATAATGTGCAAATAGATAGCTATTGGCCTGCCGATCTGTAAACTGCCGTTTAGCACGATCCCAATATAGTTTTTTACCCGTCCGATAGGCAATGTTGCCCATTTGGGAAAATATAGCGATATGTGCCCCGGCTTGGATCGGTGCATGGAGATGCGAACGGTCTTTTTTGGCAATAGCCTGCACAAAATTTGCCATATGTGCATCCAAACCTTTCTCTTTGGGCTTTTGAAGGGCAACGGCTTCCATTCTTTCTTTTTCGGGAATGACTTCCCAACCGCCCCTGTTCAGTACCAATGTACCGTTGTCTCCAATAAAGGCGACCCCGTGGCTTCTGCCATATGGACCGAGACCGATGCCTATGGCATGTTCCCACTGTATGCTGAAATCATCAAATTCATACACAACACTCATCGTGTCCGGTGTTTCGGACGCTCCGTCCGGATCGGCAAATTTTCCTCCCGACGCCATTACGGCGACAGGGTCCGATACCTTCATGCCCAATAAGGCATAGTCTAGCATATGCACCCCCCAGTCGGTCATCAACCCTCCGGCATAATCCCAAAACCAACGGAACTCAAAATGAAATCTATTGGGGTTGAACGGACGTTTACGTGCAGGCCCTAGCCACAAATCATAATGTACCCCTTCCGGAACAGCGGTATCAGGCTTTTTGACAATTGTTTTTTTCCAATCCACATAAGACCAAGCCTTGACAGTCCGTATCTTTCCCAATCGCCCTGAGTGCACAAAATCTATCGCATCCCGAAAATGTTGCTGGCTACGTTGCCACTGGCCGACCTGGACAATGCTTGAACTATTGTCCACGGCTTTGACCATGACTTCACATTCCTGCACCGAATTTCCGATAGGCTTTTCAAGATAGACATGCTTTCCTGCCCGCACAGCATCTACCAATTGTAGACAGTGCCAATGATCCGGTGTAGCGACAATGACAACATCTACTATATCTCCTTCAAGCATATCTTTGTAAGAGACAAAAGTTTTGACATCGATGCCACGCTCTGCCAATTCATTCTTACGCTTTGCCAAAACATTTTCATCCACATCGCACAGCGCAGTACAGCGCACATTGGCTTGCTTTAAAATAGCATTCAGATTTCCCCAACCCATTCCATGTGCACCGATCAGTCCCACTCTGAGATCCTGTTGACTGGCAAGCACGTCGGAAAGCGGCATGAAAGTGGATGCGGCAAAGATGGATGATATCTTTATAAAATCTTTTCTATTCATTATCGCCTTAATTTTTCAGATCAGAAGAAATTTATAATCCTAATTATTTCGGTTTATACGCTAACCAAAAATAAAGAATATCCCACATCCTTTCCTAACCCGTAATAATTAATTTACGAAAACGTTGTATATGCTGAGTAACTTAATCCGTTTTCACAGTAGGGCCATTTACTTTAAGTTCTCCATTCTCCTCGATCCGTAGTTCATCCAAAAACACGAGACGATCATCACCTGTTTTGTTTGTTCTACCGTGATATACACACCAGACTTTTCCGTTTCTATCCTTTAGCAGACTATTGTGTCCTGTACCCGAGACAATACCTCCGCTATCCGTGTTTTTTTGCAGGATAGGATTAGCCGCTGATTTTTGAAAAGGTCCTAACGGAGTAGATGCTGTGGCATAACCTACTGCATAATGCTGTCCTCCAAAGAAATTGGCCGAGTACATCATATAATAGGTATCACCATGCTTAAAAAGAAAAGAGCCTTCTGTCCATCTGCGATTGACTTCCCCGGAAGTTACCGAACGGCTCTCCCATTCAGCCTGCTGATCGTCCATCGAAACCGGCGGCCTTAATAACAACACCGGTTTGCCAATGACAGTGGAGAAGTCTGCAGCCAGCTCTACGCCATAAATCCAGCTTTCCTCGATTTCGTCAAACATCTTTTTTTCCCGAGCCCAAGTCGCTATTTCAGACTCTACCGCATGTTTGTAACAGCATCGCGAATAATACAAATACAATTTGCCATCTTCGGCAAAGTAGACATTGGCATCGATAATAGGGTATCCCGGATCAAACAAAGGCGCTCCGGTCATATCCTCGAATGGTCCTAAAGGACTATCCGCTACCGCAATTCCTATCTTGTAGTTTTCAAGTTCGTTATTGGGGTTGTTCTTCCAATGTGCACTATAGAACAGGTAATATTTTCCATTTCTCTTGTACACTTCAGGTGCCCAAAAATCCTTTGTCCCCCATGCTTTTTCCTGATCTGACGAATAAACCTGTCCACACTCCTTCCAATTCTTTAGATCTTTGGATGAATAGGCCTTAAAACCATTGGCTACACCACCAGTTCCATACATATAGTAAGTGTCCGATTCATCGTCATACACAACAAACGGATCCCCAAACGCTACATCCAGAGGATTGTTCGATTCGTGAACTTCCGTTATTTTCTTTGTGTTGCTATCCGTTCGATGATGACACGACATAGCCATAAAAACCAGTCCGATCAAGACAAAAAATAATCTCTTCATGATAATCTGTTATTTAAAATAAGGTCTATTCTGTGATTTGACACCTGGTGTATCTCCTTTTATAATCGGCCAATCATCTACCCACTCCACTTTGTCCAGAAATAGCATTCGTCTGCTAGCTCCGCTAGAAACTTTTCCCTGTGCTACATCAATTCCATGGTATAATATCCAATCTTGATCTGCATCATCGGTAATGATACGGGATCCATGCCCTACTCCGACAAATTTCTCATTCCCTTTGAGCAAGAGCGTTCCATTGCCCCGCTCTTTTAGATCACGACCTTCCTTATCGAGATAAGGCCCTTTCATATCGCCCGATCTGCCCACGACCATATGGTACGTACTTCTGGAGCCGTTGCAACAATGTCCACGCGACCCGATAAAATAGTAATACCCATTCCGCTTATGTATGACGACAGCTTCCAGATCACCGGCGGCGATCTTAAATTTCTCATAGGGATCCGTGATCTGAAGACCATCCTTGTGCAATGGGACGCCGTATGTACCTTGATAAGGCCCGTTGTCAAAACTACCCCAAAAAAGATACTTCTGCCCGTCCTCCGTCCATACAAAGGGATCGATCGAATTGGGTACACCGATCGATTTACTATCAAAGATTTTGCCGTGATCCTTAAAAGGTCCATCCGGTCTGTCCGAGCTTGCGACACCGATGCCCGGGTTAGGATCATCCCATACAGAATAGGCATAATACAAAAAATACTTACCATCCATATACACAGCTTCCGGTGCCCATATGCCCCCCGATTTTTTCCAATCGGGCAACGATTCGAAAGCTGTGCCTGCCAATTTCCAATTGGCCAGATCCCGGGATCTCAACACGGGGACCAATCTGCTCCCGACGCCATCCCCCCAATCATCCTGTGTACCATACGCAAAGAAGTCTCCCGAAACCGGATCCTTAAGAACAGTGGGGTCGGCCAATACCGGCTCGAATACAGGATTGACAAAATACGTCTCACGGTCCACGTCTTTTGAAAATTGTCCCTGTCCACCCATACTGCCCGCACAGGCGAGAAACAAACAAGAGGAAACCAACGGAAAAACAAAAGATCCCAACGATCTGTTTTTTTTGTTCATTCTTTTATCGCTACTGCTTCTAACACTCATTTAACATCAAAATAATAAGCAAACTCGTTTATAATTGCATTCTAGACCAAGGTTCCGTTGTACGTCGCCATACAAAAACCAACGACAAATTTGCAAATTGCTTTCTACTAAAAGTTGCCATTTTAAATCAAAAAAACTTCATTTTGTATCACCTCTGTATACAACCTCACCCCTACTACTACAGCTTTTCCAGTTTGAGACAAAACAGCAATTTATTGATACAATTGGGCAATTTAAACAAATGAATAAACCCAATATTTGTATTCAGAATCCCTAAAGGGAACCTTTTATAAACAATTGTGCTATGTTAAACAACCCTATAACTGTTTGTTATGAAATCGGATCTCGCCTACTTCGAGCGGCGACAATGAATATCCTGCCGACTTTGACCGGCCGCGCAATGCAAGCGATCTTCATGGACAGGCCCCATACCTCTGGTGCGCGGCAGCTTTATTGGGGAAATAGAAATAATATTATCGCCTTATGTTATCAGTCTTCAGACATATGAATCGCAGGATTTTACGACTCCAACTATTGGCAACCCTACTGTTGTGCACGCTCGTTATTCAAGCACAACAACATTTACCCGATTGGGCTTTGGGTCCTTTTCTAAGACCGGAGGGGGTCAATCCTGTAATCGCACCGGATCCCAAAAGTACTTTTTTCGATCCGATGAGCAGACAGAAGATTGCTTGGGAGGCAAGTGATGTGTTCAATCCCGGAGCAGCTGTAAAGAACAACCGGATCTACGTGCTGTATCGAGCGGAAGACAAATCCGGTATCGGAATCGGCAAGCGTACATCGAGATTGGGTATGGCCAAAAGTAAGGACGGCATCAAAATGAAACGCTACCCCTCGCCGATTTTTTATCCCGACGAAGACGGACAGAAGGAAAATGAATGGCCCGGTGGCTGTGAAGACCCACGTATAGCCATGACAGAAGAAGGTCTGTATGTGATGCTCTACACACAGTGGAATAGAAAAGTAGCACGCTTGGCAGTAGCTACTTCCAGGGATTTGAAAAACTGGACCAAGCACGGATCGGCATTCCACACGGCACACAACGGTAATTTCAAAAATCTATTCTGCAAATCAGGATCCATTGTCACGAAAGTAGAAAATGGAAAACAGGTCATTGCAAAGGTCAATGGCAAGTACATCATGTATTGGGGCGAACGCTTCATGAATATTGCCACCTCAGATGACTTGATAAACTGGAAACCGACGTTAAATGAAAAAGGCGAGCTGGATTTGATTGTAAAACCGAGACGTGGCTATTTCGATAGTGATATGACGGAATGTGGCCCCCCTGCTATTATCACTGATAGAGGTATCCTTGTGTTATACAATGGTAAAAACAAAGGTGGAGATGGAAGAGATACCAATTACACGGCCAACACCTATGCTGCGGGACAGGTGCTATTTGACCTCCACAACCCTTCTAAGATTATAGCCCGTTTGGATAAGCCTTTTTTTGTGCCGACGGAACCTTTTGAAAAAAGTGGACAGTATCCAGATGGCACTGTATTTATTCAAGGACTTGTTCGCTTCAAAGATAAATGGTTTTTGTACTACGGATGTGCAGATAGCCGGGTGGGTGTCGCTATATATGACCCAAAGGCCGCTTTTTAATCGAGCTGACAAAATTTCTTTTAAAAACATTTTAGTTCATCAAAAAAAGATATGTATATAAAAAGAACCATAACTAAAATCATAGCGCTGTTCATAACAGCTGCTTGCTTCTCTTCTGCCTGCAAAGGAATCGATCCAGTGGCTCCCGATGAAAAGAAACCAGACGAAAAAGAACCAAAACAGGAAGAACCTGCCTTTGTCCCGCCGGTGACGGATCTCAAGGCAGAGGAAACCGAAAAAGCAAACGAGCTGCATATTACATGGACGTACCCCGATGAGGCTATTTCAGCAGAAATCACCTGGGTATTGGAGGGAACAGCGCCATCCGATACGGACAAGAAGAATATCATGAGACCCTCAGATGACAAGGGGTCTTTTCGGATTCATGTACTTCAGCACGGAACATATACAATCGCGGCTGTAGCGATGGACGACAAGGGAAACCGCTCGGAAAAGGTAACGACTACCGCTACCCCTACGCATGAGAACGATGTGCTATTGGTTTTCCCGGAGGGTGCCGATGCCTTGTCTGTAGGTACACGGCTTGCGCGGCGATTCATAAGAACGATCAGCTCCTCGCCTCATAACACACGTACCAACTATCCTTATGTATGTACCTACCTAGGAGCGTTCCAGTTTGCACAGGCCATCGGCGACGATCAGATGTACAATGAGCTACGGACAAGGTATGACAATTCGTTTTTCTCCGCAGGTGCGCCAACGCTCCCTAGCCCAGACCACGTAGACAACAATGTATTTGGATCCGTGCCGTTGGAAATTTATAAAAAAGTAAAGGACAGCAAGTACCTTAACCTGGGAATGGACTATGCCGATAAGCAATGGGAACTGCCCGCCAACCCTACACAAGCACAGCAAAATTGGCACAACCAGGGCTATTCCTGGCAAACCCGTATCTGGATTGACGACATGTTCATGATCACCGCCATACAAGCACAGGCATACCAGACTACGGGCGATAGAAAATACATAGACAGAGCTGCCAAAGAAATGGTGATGTACCTGGATGAGATCCAACGCCCCAACGGACTGTTTTACCATGCTCCGGATGCGCCTTTTTACTGGGGACGCGGCAATGGCTGGATGGCCGTGGGTATGGCCGACCTCTTAAGAATACTTCCGGAAGACAATCCCGACCGGACAAAAATAGAGAATGCCTACAAGCTGATGATGTCTACATTGCTGCAATACCAAGCAGAAGACGGTATGTGGCGACAGTTGGTTGACAAGAGCGAACTATGGAAAGAAACATCCGGCACGGCCATGTTTACATATGCGATGATCGTAGGGGTCAAAAAAGGCTGGCTCGACAAAGTAACATATGGCACGGCCGCCCGCAAAGCATGGCTTTCGCTCTTGACGTATATAAATAATGATGGTAACATAAGAGAAGTTTGTGAAGGAACAAACAAAAACAGCAGTTACCAATTTTACGTAGACCGTAAACGCAATACCGGAGACCTGCACGGACAGGCACCCATGCTGTGGTGCGCCTATGCCCTAGCCGCAGATTTATAAACACATCTTTTTTTTCAAGGCAGGAAATGAAACATATAGCATAACTAAAACTAACTAAATACCAAATAACATGAAAAAATTCACATTAGTCCTCTGTTGGATCACCGTTGTATTCGGGGCATCGTTACTGATAAACTGTAAAGACGAAAACGTCGAACCTACATCGATCCGTGTACAAAGTGTAAAGATAGACGAATCGCTGAAACAAGGAATAACCGTACAGGCCGGAAGCGACGCGATAAATATCGCGGACAAAGTCACTATCCTACCCGAAAATGCCGCAAACAAAAGGATGATATTTTCGTCAAGCAACAAAAAAATAGCCACAGTAGACGAAGAAGGTCTAGTGACTGCACATGATGCAGGCACAGCCACTATAACAGTGATCGTCGATGGACAAACAGATCAGTTCACGCTGACGGTAGACCCCAAACCTCCTGTCCTTACCAACGAGATCGCTATCAGCGATCCGGACGTGGAGCTGCAGGAAGGAGCTTCCGTGGATATTGCCGGCCGGATAACGGTCCTGCCGGCAGACGCTGCCAACAAGACTGTCTCGTTCAGTTCCGCTGATCCCAATGTCGCGACCGTAAACCAAAGCGGTACGATAACGGCCGTCAGCCAGGGAACGACAACGATCAGCATCACCTCCGTACAGGTACCCGAGGTGACTGGCACGATCAACGTGACCGTAACGGAAACCGATCATATAGGAGACTACGACCGTACCGGATGGACCGTATCTGCTTCGCAAAATCCGCTCCCTAGTATTTCAGAAGGCAATCAACTTGAACATGCTATAGACGGGAATGAGAATAGTCGTCTGGCTTTAGTAAGACCAAGCAAATCCAGTTTCGGTGTTAGCGTTCCATCCAAGGAGAATGGAGGTTTTATCTCCTTCACCATAGACATGCAAAAGCAACAAAAAGTGAATTATTTCAGGATCAGACATGTGCCGGGTCTCAATCAACTCCGTTATTATATCATCGAAAACATATCAGGGAGTAACGATGGTGAGAACTGGACTACCATAGCTTCGGACGTAGAAGTGACCGATGCACCCGACGGTTCAGTTGTCGAGTCCCCCAATATTGCGATCCCATCTTCCAATTACAGGTATATCCGGTTCTGGTGCCAGAAAGACGAGTGCTGGAAATCCATGAGCCAAGGGGCTACGGCACAGCTTACGGAGATTTACCTGGGCAATCAATAGGCATACGTAAACAATAGCAAGCGAAACATCAAATAAAAACTCAATATAATGTCAAAAAGAGCAATCCTATTCGTATTAGCGCTAAGCTGTTTTCAGCTTAGCGTTGCACAGAAAAACCTATTAACGGACTTCCCTAAAGGTAAAACACCAGAAGAGATAGGCAGGCTTATCGCCTACCGCTTCGTGTATATGAACAATGCACTGCACGCCGGAAAATGGATCGGCTATCCCCAGACTTTTTACTGGAAAAGCGGGCTTAATTTTGCTGAACTGACCAAGGACGAGTTGCTTACCGGATACTTGAAAAACCGTTTTGAATTACTATTCAACAAAGACAAAGCGCTGTTGCCAATCCAGAATCATGTCGACCTGAACATGTTCGGCAGTCTGCCGCTTACACTCTACCGGATAACGGCTGACAAACGTTATCTCGAGCTGGGACTGCCCTACGCAGATACGCAATGGAAAGTTCCGATAGATGCGAAACCCGAAGAGAAAGCTTGGGCAAACAAAGGATTTTCATGGCAGACACGTCTTTGGATAGACGACATGTACATGATCACGATCGTACAAAGCGAAGCATACAAAGTGACTGGCAACCACAAATACATTGACCGCGCGGCAAAAGAAATGGTGCTTTATTTGGACGAGCTGCAACGTCCGAACGGTCTTTTCTACCATGCGCCGGACGTACCTTTCTATTGGGGACGCGGCAATGGCTGGATGGCTGCGGGCGTGACCGAACTGCTCCGCTATCTACCAAAAGACAGCCCCTATCACCCACGTATCCTAGAAGGGTACCGCAAGATGATGGCAAGCCTGAAGCAATACCAACAACCAAATGGTATGTGGAACCAATTGATCGACGAAACTGATTGTTGGGCCGAGACATCGGGTTCCGCTATGTTTGCATACGCGTTTATCACCGGCGTCAAACAAGGATGGTTGAATGCAAATGAATATGCACCGGCTGCCCGCAAGGCTTGGTTGGCATTAGTAGATTATGTGGATGAAAAAGGGGGCGTATCAGAAGTCTGTATAGGTACGAACAAAAAGAACGACAAACAGTACTACTATGACCGTCCGCGCAGGAAAGGTGATTTTCATGGACAGTTCCCTTACCTGTGGTGCGTCAACGCTTTACTGGAAAAATAAGGAGGGTCTTTTCCAACCCTTCGTAAAACAAAACAGCATACAGCTATAAAGCTGTATGCTGTTTTGTTAGTTTAAATATGCTTACAGAGGAAACGCTAAATACCGATTACCTCACCACTACAGGACGAATAACATCGCCGACAATGCGAATAACTCCGTCCGCTGAAAGCTCCATATCATTTATATAAGACGTGCGTGGCCCTACACTATTCTCACTTGCATGCGCATGGTAAATGTACTTGAAGCCACCGTCAGCTGTGACAAAAGGTGCGCCATGCCCTGTACCCAGCATTCCGGAAGCTGCAGGCATATCCCTGTGTAAAATGGGATTACCTTCGTACTTTTTCCAAGGCCCTTTGGGTGATGTGGCTGTTGCATACCCAACGGCGTAATCTTTACTTTCGAAATGGTTGGCAGAATATATCAGATAGTACATATCACCGCGCTTCAGCACAGATGGCCCTTCCACAACCGTTCCTTGCTTTCTTTCCCACCTGTCTTGGGCACGGATACATTCCGTTAAAGTCTCTAGTTTGATATCAGTTAGGTCCTCACCCATCTCTGCCACCCAGATCACATTACCACCTGTGAAACGTACAAAGTAAAGGTACGGAGTACCATCCTCAGCAATAAAGAGATTGGTATCAATAGCTTTCTCGCTGACAATAGGCTTTTTCTCCTGCTGCACAAAAGGCCCTTCCGGTCGATTCGATGAAGCTACACAAATATGCTCATCCACGGAATAGAACATGTAAAACCTATTTTTTGGCTCCACATAATACACTTCCGGGGCCCAAAACCACCGGTCGCCCCAAGAATCGGATGGAGATAAAGCCAACTTCTCTCCACGTTTCCAATGTTTTAAATCCTTTGATATATAAACTTCAAACCCACTGACTCTGGTTCCATAGGCATAATATAAACCATCGTGATATAATACATAGGGATCCGCTATCGGTAGTCTATCTTCTATGATCTCGACTACCGACGACGTCTCCTCTTTTTGTTCGGGAAGCATCTTCGAATTACTACTATTTTGGCAGGACCAAAACAATGCAACCGCTAAAACAAAACATTTACTAAGCATGAAACTAGGTTTATTTATACATTATGTTTTTAAAACACTGGCATTTCTGTCAAAATTGCAGAAGGTGTTCCATTATCCACCTTAGGCCAACCGTCACTATCCCAATTTACTTTACCCAGCATCAAATTACGTGAGCCCACGGTATTGTTTACATTCTCATAGGCATGATATAACATCCAATCTACACCATTCTTATCAGTTATAATACGTGCATTATGTCCCGGGCCCACAAAGGTCTCGTTTCCTTGCAGTACTATAGGATTGTAAGTCGGTATACTGTTATACCGCACATTGAAATCTTTCATATCTACACCGTCACGATTAACATAGGGCCCTGCCAGATTTGTAGATCGCCCCACCACGACTCTATAGGTACTGTTAAGCGCATCACAGCATGTCCCTGCTGAAGCGAACAGGTAGTAGTAATTGCCCCGTTTGTGTACATACGCTCCTTCAAAAGAATCGCCCGCCACTTTGGTTTTCGCGTTCATATCCTTGATCTGCATACCGTCGGCCGTCAGCTCGGTCATGTACATACCGAAGAAGCTGCCCCAAAACAGATATCGTTTGCCGTTCTCCTCATAAAAGCAGGGGTCGATAGAGTTGTGCACCCCGATTTCGGAACTTACAAACAGTTTTCCGTTCGTATTGCCTGCCGGAGGTACAAAAGGTCCCTGGGGCTTGTTCGAAACCGCCACACCGATACCACAGGTCGCTCCGCCGCCCCAGGCCGACAAGGAGTAATACATCACATACCTACCGTCAAAGTGGTTGATATCCGGTGCCCACATACCTACGTCATTCTGGTTCGCATCAGCAGTAAAGACAGGTCTGGTCGTAAATACCTCGCTCGGCGGGCCGATACTTCTCCAGTTGATCAGATCAGATGACCTGTACCCTCTCACGCGACCCGATGTCACATAGGTGTAAAATTCATTACCAACATGGATTACCGTAGGATCCGCATAACTTCCGGCCATAACGGGATTTTTGATGGCTACGAAATCTCCTTGTTCAAGACGTACGGTATATGTCCTTGATGAACCGTCCTCGCCTTCGACGGTATATACAACGGGGTTGGAAAAATCCTGCCGCTGTACACCGCTCACCTGCCTCACGCCGTTGACCTTGACAGCAGACCGGGTCTCGGACAACGTGAATACAGGCTGCAAATCCGTAATATTGACATTCTTGGGAATGGCGATCGTATTGTAGATCTCGCCCGTTGCCTCGTCTATGGTCAGGCCAAACTGTTCCATTACAGGATCTGAAAAACCAAAAGAGCGGAACGTATTCGCCATACCTTCTTTTGTAATCCGGATGACGTACGAACGTACTTTCGAGCCGCCCACGTATAGGTCACAGATCAGATCATCAGTCAGATTGATCTGCCCTTTGCCGCTTTGCAGCTGCACATCGTTGATCTTGACCACGGCATCTGCACGATTGAGCTTAAACTGTGGCACCAGGCTGGCTAGATTGACATAGGTCGGGAATGTTTCCCGGTTGCTGACCGTGCTTTTCCTCGTATTGACGCTCAGATCGTGATTCGTTCCATTCTGATCCACGACAGAGAAGCTGGTCAGCTCTGCCGGCGCATCACTCAGCACTTTATCTTTACAAGCCCCCGTAGCGAAAGCCATCATCAGTAAAGCAAGAATATGGGTTAATAGTTTGTTCATGTTTGTATACTTTATAGTTGTGAGAGTGACGGCTGCTACATTGCTGATAGCACTATGAAAGTAAACTGTGTGTCATCACTTCCATAATCCGTAACTTCCGTCACGCTTTCGTTTTTGATTTTACCACTGTATCTGCTGGTCCTCGTCCGGGATCAACGTATTCAGATCGCGCTGCATGGACAACATGCCCCTGGTCTCGTACTTCAGCCGCAGACCCGGCACAGACGTATAATCCTCAAACTTGTAACCCAGCGAAAGCGTAATGTATATCCGCTTCAGATAAGGCTTGGTAATATCTGAATAATCTTCTTCCATGGTGTAATAAGGCTGTTCTGAACTGGCCTCAAACTTATTATTGTCCGCATTATCGCTCCATATTTCCAGTTTTTTCTTTTGACTGTCGATAGCCTCATCGGTAAACCTGACGAATACCTTATAGTTTTTACGATCCGGATAGTCCACATTCCGTGTCCCGGCATAGAAAAAGACTGTCTCATCGTCTACGACATATGCGCGGTGTGTCTCCACATTGAGTGCCGTACCCTCCGTATTGCCCTCCAGAATAATCTCAAACAGTGCACCATCATACCCCCCGGAGTAGTCATTGAACGGTGCGATGCGCAACATGGCCCTGCGGTAGTGCTTATGTGGATTGACCCGGTAATTGCCCGATGGATTATCCAATATCTGCAAAGGGAGTACCCATTTGTCCGACTCGTCGATATCTGCCAACGAAAATTCAATGGGAATATTTACCTGAATCTGTCCTGCAGGAATAGTAACCGTCTCCGGTATCGAGTAGTATTTGCTTTCCAGAACTTTATAATAAAGTTCCTGCTCTTCGCCAAACTGCTCCCGGTTCAGTATGTAGAGTGTATCCAGATCCAATCCGACGCGTACGGTACGGTCTTCGGTATTGGGCGTCGATCCGCTGATCAGCACAGGAAGGTTGAATGTCACCTTCCCGTCCGGTTTGTAGCGGACGTATGTCCAGCTGACTCCCTCCGTATTGGGCGGAGCCTTGAAAGATACCAGTTGCTCATATTGCTCATCCTCCCATTCGTTGTTGCAGGACGACAGGCCAAAAATGCCGATCGTCATTGCTAAAAACAGTATATATGTATATTTCATGATTTTTGAACTTAAAGTTTATTATTCGGGCATTGTCCATCCCGGGTTTTGTGTCAGTGCTTTATTGCTCCGCAGCTCGTCCCAATGGATCGGCCAAAACCATCTCTTCAGCGAGAAAACGGTCGGTAGGGATGGTACCACCACCGGTGTATGGAAATAATCCGGTTTATCCGAGGTCAGCAGCACGTTGCATCCGTATATCGGGGCCGCTTCTTCGTTGGGAGCATCTGTCCAGCGGCGCAGGTCGTAATGGCGGTGTCCTTCGGCAAAGAGCTCGATCTGGCGCTCACGTTTCAGACTGTTACGAAATTTATCCGGACTGCCATATACCTCCTGCGTATAGTCCGGCAGGCCTGCACGGATGCGGATCGGCTGTATCCCCTGCTTCATTTCGGATATGTCCCGCATAACCGTATGCGTCTTGCTACCGTCATACGAAGGGATACTGTGGCTACCGCTCAGCTCATTCAATGCCTCGGCATAGATCAGCAGCACCTCGGCGTACCGGATAGCCGGGTCTACCTTGGGCTCTATATTCGTCAGGTCGTAGCCGGTATTGGTAGATATCGTACGCGTATCGTTGGGATGTACGTACTTCTTGATACCGATCCCGGTACGTAGCCAATATGTCGTCCCTGTCCGGTACCCATTGACGTTATCAAAATAATAGAATACCTGTTTATTTTTGTTGGCGACATCTTCGGGCAGGGTACCATTGTCCAGGTGCCATACAGATCCATTATAGGCTACCGAAGCATAAAAACGGGGCTCACGGCGCACATATTGCTTGTGTACGCTTTCCCCTTTATATCCCAACTCGGGATAATCGCTTTCTTCATCTGCTGCTACCACACCGGACGGACGTGGTAAGGTATTGTAGCGTCCGGCATAGCCCGGCTGGCTTTGGTACATGCTGTTCATACCGGGTACATCACTCCCATCGTTCATATAATAGGCATCCACCTGTTTTTGGGTCATCCCATGCGAGTTGTACCCTCGTGCCTCTGACCGGGGCAACTGATGCAGTACCATGACACGGATATTTTCATCTCCTTGGTTTTGGCCACGGGTAAAGATCAGCTCCGGATTCTGAAAGGCCGGTACATCCCCGTTGAACAGTGCCCGGTAAGACTCATAAGGATCAATATCCCGCCAACCTAACGGCCAGTTGCTGCTGGAAAATTCCGCATTGTACGGCGGGGTCACTGTGGCTGGATACCCCGGACTGGCGGCGGTCTCCCTGCGATACGCTACATATAGCTGATAGCGTCCCAAGTCGATCACGTCCTTGGCCGCTGCCGCCGCTTTGGCCCACTTGGCTTCGTCATACGTATCCGACAGAAGACGCCTTCCTTTGTTATCGACAAGCGCTGCGGCGACATCCGCAGGTGCTTTGCCATTGAACAACGGGCTGGCTGCAAACAGCAGTACCCTGGCACGGAGGCCCAGTGCTGCACCACGGGTAGGACGGGCCAGATGCGAATTGCCCCGGAATGACGGGAGCGCCTGTGCTGCATCGGCCAGCTCCGCGGCCAGGTAATCCGTGCACTCGTCGTAGCTGTTGCGCGGCAGTGCCAGATCATCATAACTCTGTGTATAGTCCAGACCTTCGTCCGGCAGGATAGGCACCGGACCGAAGTTGCGCATCAGCACCCAATAAAAATAAGCTCGCAAAAACCTGGCCTGCGCCTTCATATCCTCTTTTTCATAATCCGAAATCTCTTCATTCATGTAGATATTGTTCAGAAAGATGGAGGCCTGTCTTATACCTTCGTACGCGGTCTTCCATATACCTAAGCTTTCACCGCTCAGGCCGCTTTCCGTATATTGCCCTCTTTTCCAACGGGCATATTCCTCGTTCTCATCGCCATAGTACATATCGTCGGCAAAGTTGAACATGACAGACTTCTTGCTACTGACATCCTGCATCGCATTGGTGCCCAGATAATAGTAGGCACGTGCCAGCCAGCGCTCGGTATAGTCCCTGCTGGTGAATACATTTTCGAGTGTCATCTGTTCGTCGAACAGGTAATCCGAGTCCAGGTATTTTTTGCATCCGCCGATGACCGTCATCAATCCGATCGCGGACAAGATTATAGCTATTCTTTTCATATTTCGTAATTCCTTATAGATTAACAGATAGGCCCAATGATAACGTCTTGCTCAGCCCGTACTCTTTTCCATCCGGATTGCCCATCTCCGGATCCCAAAGCTTGAACTTGGAGAACGTAAGCAGGTTGGTTCCCACAAAAAACAGACGTACATTGTTCAACCGTGCTCTGTTGACCAGATGCTTGGGCAGCGAGTACCCGATATCCAGGTTTTTAAGCCGCATGTAGGCTCCATTCCGGAGCCAATATGTCGAAGCTCGGTTGTTGTTCGAATTGTTGCCGTATGTAAGACGGGGATATTCGGCATTCGGGTCCTCGTTGACACCCAGTATCCATCGGTTGCTGTTGGCCAGGTCCATCAGCACATTGCCCCAGCCATCGCCGCCCTGAAACATGTAGACCGTGGAACCGTTGATAAAGTAGGTCGATTTGCCCGCTCCCTGAAACAGTACATTGACATCGATACCTTTCCACTTTGCTGACAGGCCGAAACCGTAGATGAGGTTAGGCCGTCTAGTAGCGCCGATAGCGACCCTGTCCGCGTCGTTCACGACGCCGTCACCGTTGACATCCTTGTACTTGATGTCTCCCGGCATCACCTCTCCGTATGTCTGTGTAGGGCTGTTGCGGATATCGTCATAATCCTTGAAGAGGCCTAAGGCCACAAGTCCCCTTGCCTGATCGACCCGATGCCCCTCCTCCAGACTGTAAGCATAAATCGTATTCTGCTCGTCCCGTTCTAATATTTCGTTTTTACTGTATGTGATATTTCCGCGAAAGGTCAGATCTACCGCATTGAACTTTTGCTTAATGTTCAGGTTTCCGTCAAATCCTCTCGATTTCACGACACCCACATTGGCCTTAGGCCAACGATAGTACACATCTTTATTGTTTTCCCTGACTTTTTCACTGCCCAGTCCCACATACGTAGGCAGGTAATCACGCCTCATATAGATACCGTCCCGACGCTCGTGGAAGAGATCCAATACACCCGATATCTTATCGTTCAAGAAAGAAAAATCAAATCCAAGATCTTTTTTGGTAGCGACTTCCCAGGAAACATCGGGCGATGATATCTGCTTGTACCGCATACCCGCCCAAGAGTTGGACGATTGATAATCCCCAAACTGATATCCTCCACCGGTCATTTGGTCAATCGAGTACAGGTAGGGAAAACGTTCGTCGCCCAAACGGTCATTTCCGGTCTTACCGTGCGAATAGCGTATCTTGAACATATCGACCCAAGTAGCATCTTTCAGAAAAGACTCTTCCGCTACGTTCCATGCCGCCGAAAAGGCCGGAAAGAAGCCAAAGCGGTGGTCTTTGTGAAAATTTTCAGATCCGGTATAGCCAAAGTTGAAATCCGCGAAATAACGGCTGCCAAAATTGTAGCTCACTCGTCCGGAAAATCCCTGTATACGCTTGGCAATACCGTTTTTGAGTTCTGTGCCGAGTCCCTGCGTGAATACCTCGGACGATTGCATATATTTGGCCACCGCGCCGAAATGATGCCGCCCCAAATTGCTGTTGTACAACAGGTCCCACTCAAAGAAGTCTCTCCGTGTACCTTCAGAACTAGAAGCCTGTATCATTTTCATTTCTTCGGCTGTACGCGAGAAGACGAGTTCTCCCTGGTTACGGAACCGCTCGATACGCCAGGTTTCCGGCCGCTTGATACGGTATATGGAGTTCCAGTTTTTGGTATCATAGCCAAAGCGGCCGACGAAGCGCAGCCCGGAGGTAATAAAATCCAACTTCTGCTCCAGATTCAACGTGGTCTGTATATTATTGTCCCAGTTTTCGCGGTACCCGGTCATCGTACCCTGCACCCAGGGATTGAGGTTGTCGTCATTTCCGGTCCAGGACGGTATACGTCCATCCGAATAGGTCAACGGCATCATCACCGGGTTATAGCCCATGAGCGAAGTCCAGATGGCTTTGGTCCCCACCCCGGGGTCATTCTCTTTACGCAGCGAACCGGATACGCCCGCCCGCAAGAGGGTCGTCTTCGTAATGTCCATATCCACATTCATCCGATAGGTATATCGCTTGTAGTTGGAATTGGTATTGTAATCCTGCATCGCCTGATCCACCTTGTACATACCCTGTTGGTCGTGATAGGATCCTCCTACGTAATAGCGTGCTGTCCTGCCGCCACCGCTCAGGCTCAGCTGGCTACGGTTACTGTAGGTGGCATCCCGTAGCAATATGTCCATCCAGTCCACATTAGGCAGCAGGTCCGGATCCAGTCCCAGACGCAGGATCTCCAATTCAGCCTGCGAGTATAAGGGTTCCTGATTGCGGGTAGTCTTGGCTTCATTGGCCATGCTGGCATAGGTATAGCCATCCGCAAATTTCGGCAGCTGGGTAAAAGAGCTACGAAAGCCCTCTACCTTGGCATTGATATTGATCTTCCCTTCTTTTCCCCGCTTGGTATTGATCAGTACCACGCCGTTGGCTCCGCGGCTACCATAGATGGCCGTAGCAGATGCATCTTTGAGAAGGGTAAAGGATTCCACATCCTCGACGTTGATCTCGTTCATATCCCGCTCAAAACCATCCACCAAGATCAGTGCCGAGTTGCTCGCTCCAAACGTAGATATACCGCGTATCCAGAACTCGGACACCTCTCCCGGACGGCCGGATGACTGCATCGCCAGGATACCCGGTACCTGCCCGGCCAGTGCATCGGCCATGGAGCTGGAGGGATTGGATTTCAGCCGCTCTACGTCGACCGTCGTGATCGCACCGGTCACCGCTATCCGCCGCTGATTGCCCGTAGCCGTCACGACGACCTGATCGATCACAGAAGCGCCCGACTCCTGCATCTTCACATTGATCTCCATTTGCGTATTGAACAGTATCTCTTGTTTGTCATACCCTACAAAGCTGAAAACAAGTGTCTGAAAACGCTGTACTTTGATACTGTACTTTCCGGCATTGTCTGTCCTCGCCCCCAATCCGGGCACATTGAGGATAGACACGCTCACCCCCGGAAGGGGCTCATCGTTCACATCCGTAACAATACCGGAAATGGTCACTTCCTCTTGTACGACCTGTTGCACAGTCTCCTGTGCACGAGCATACGGACAGCTCACAGCCGACAGGGCAAGCCCTATAAATACTACAAGTTTATTCATTATTTTTGTCGTTAAATTGGTTCTTCTATTCTTCCTCTCTTGCAATTTTGCGGATGATCCAGTTGTTCTTATCACCTATATAAAAACATTTCCGGGCCTCATCATAGGCAATGGCTTTCGGCCCGTTGAAACGTGCCTCCAGGCGCAGGTCGCCGTTGGCGTAACCTTCCGCCCCATTGTTGCCACGTCCGGCAAAGGTGCTTACCCGCCCAAGTGAAGTAAGTTTGCGGATGCAGTGATTGTACTGATCACAGAAATAATAATCGTACTGCTCGCCGCCCAGACTTTCATAATCGGGATTCTTGACAAATACGCCCTGCGCGGGATTTCGCAACCGGGCATTGGTACCTACACCGTCTACATAACCATCACTTTGGGCCGAGCCTGCCACAGGGTACGGTCTCTTGAAAGTCTTCGCAATCGGATCATAATCGCTGCGCAGGATATAATGGTGTTCATAATTGGTAAAATAGGCATATTCTCCCGAAGGGTGGATGACAATGAAAACTGCCGTTGACGGGAAAGGGTTGGCAAAGGCCAGTTTACTTTCACCGGTTGCGAAATCATAACGCCATATTTCTCCCGCACGAAAGATAGAATAGTACATCTCACCGTTCACGGGATGTACCGCCGCACCGTTGACCCCTCTTGCCACCCTGTCAACGACCTGGCTTGATGTAAAATTGGACGAACGCGAAAATACATAAAACGCATTTTTCGTGTCAGAGGCATGGTTTTCCGCGGTCACCAGATCCTGGTCACCGTCAAGTCTCCAGGTCATGACAGATTTGCGACCTACGCCCTGTGTCTTGAAATAATATGCATACTTTTCCTCCAGATCGATCTTACGCGCAGAATTGCTTTCAGCCGCCACATAGAGGTGATTGGGATTCTTCGGATCCAGGGTAAACCAGGTCATTTCCTTGAACGCACCGCAGTCACCAAATGGCCCTTCTTTCTCCTCAAACTGGCTGCCAATCTCGTAGTAGGTACCCACCAGATCCGAAACAAGCCATTTCTTCTCGTAGACAAACACCGCCGGCGCTTCCCCGTGCGCAAGTTCCTCTTCGCCGCTCTCGTCCATCACATACACCTGTACATCCCCGTCGAAAGCCCCGGACGGGACAATGCAATACAAGGCATTACCTTGGACACTGACAACTTTAGCTGTTTTGCCTCCGATAACGACTTTGACCTGAGACGGATCGTTGCCGAAATTGTCCCCATAGATCACCAGATTGCTCCCCGCTCCACCTTCTTTCGGAAGAAAGTCCGTGACCAGCAACGGCTTTGAAGGATCATAAGCTACTGCCTGCTCTTCGCTGCCGACGTCCTTGCATTGCACACAGCAGAGCACAATCAATGCAACCCATATCCCTTGGATCGGCCAACATCTCCTATTGGTTTTATTTACTTCCATAAACGTTTTATATTGGTTAAATTTTCTCTTTGTCTGTTGTATTCATGACTTCCCTTACAATTGATACAGCCAGAGCGTACGCAGGCCTTATACGACAGCTTCACGATCAAAACAAACAATTCATATGTGCGATATAATCATATCGTCTATGCCCCTCAGCACTACGGGTAATCAGTTCAAAAAAACGCTCTAATCCAATGTTTATCTTAACAAGAGCAAGTGAGATGTTTTAGATTTACCTAGTTAGCCGGCCTCATTTAATCATCACTATCTGCGATCTCTAATTGTTAATACAATTTTAGACAAAGACTATGTAAATAATCAGTTAAATTGTCTCATTTTTTTGCATTATTGTATCATCCGATTGCTACTGGGGCATAGCTATAAACAAATAGATATTTTTAATTAATAGAAATTCTATAATATTTATATTATATACAACAAAATGCTTTATCTAAAAAAGCAAGCACATCTGCACACCTGCTTACCAATAGGCAGGCGTGCAGTATCTAGCGTAGTAAAAATGAGGAAAGTGCTAACTAAATCCTCTATTGTCATGCTGACGATAGGAATTGCAAAGCAATCATTCATGCCATTGAACCGAGCATAGCGAACTCATTGATGCCATGAGGAACAGACAAAGATCAATAAAGCTAACACAAATGAATAACCATCTGTTTATGTATGCTTATTAGATTATCTTCGATGAGCCCTTCGGGGTTCCTCCTATTCCTGAACGTATTCGGGACAGGCTGTCGGAATGACAAACTATCTCTATCAGGGTTGCGTACGGGGCTGTGGGGCTGATAAAAAAAACGCACATAATGCACAACGGGTAGTATACTATTCATATCTTATGATAGTCTTTCCATAAATAGATCCAATATTACCAGTGATTTCCACAGACCAGCCCGTATCATTGAAACGATATGTATAAGTATCCATTCCGTTGTTATCTTCTATGAAGATAGTTTTTGGTTCGGGCAAAAGATCTGTATAATATAAAGATATACTGTGTCCGTTTCTGACAATACCTGGCAAGTCTGCATCTGTCCCCATATTTGCTAAATCGACATCGATCTCTGTCCTCACAGTAGCAACACTGTGCTCTGGGACTACGGTAGATAGATCAAATGGATGAAAGCCCAATTGTTCGTACACTTTTGACAAGTAGTTCGGGTTTGATATATACGTGTACAAAACATCCAGATTATATCTATTGCCAGATGGAGTAGGATCGATTGGCAATGGACCTATCAAATATCCGCTCAATCGTGAAGCCGCCACATCATTGCCTTCGTATCTGTAGTGTATTTCTTCTTCCAGTCCGATACTACCAACTTGGCCCCACATGGATCTCATTATCCTCCGATACTTTATTTTAAAGGGTTTCCGATGTGTTCCCTCATAACTATAGCTGGCCAACAATACACCTCCCATCATACTTTCATTCTCGTTACCTGTTCCGATCGTTTCCTCAACCGGAAACAAATAACGGCTTTTCTGATACAGACTATCCAGATATACTTCCTTAAGCCTTCCCTGACTATCCCAATAGTAGCTAAGTCGCTCTATGTATTTCATTTCAAGGCGCTCACCCTTGTATTCTGTAGCGAGACGCGAATAGGCAACTTTTCCATTCGCCCCATAATAAAATACTTTATCGCCAATCTTTTGTATCCTGTCCTGTGCGTCATATTTAAAGGCAACTTTTGTAATTTGATTAATGATAGGACGCGGGAAGGGACTTTGTCCCTCTTGGATGACCACACGAGAGGTATTGGTCAAGCCGCTTTCAATGGAAATAATTTTACTTTCCCAAAAACTGTGATCATCTTTTTGGCAGGAAATGATCCCAAAAAAAAAGAATACTATATATTAACCTTCTCATATTTTAATTGGTTATTAAATTGCAATAAAACAAAAATAAGGTTTTTCCCAGATAAAAAACCTTGCCATTTTACTTTTTACTTTTTACATTCATACCATGACTTCTATAGCCCCTCTCAAATTGCTGAAAGCCTCTGCAGGTTCGGGAAAGACGTTCAATCTGGCTGCCCATTACCTGACCCTACTTTTCGCACACGAATACAAATACCGGGAAATACTCGCTGTCACCTTTACGAACAAGGCTACAGAGGAGATGAAAACCCGTATATTGGAAGTCTTGAAAGGGCTGGCACAAAACGATCCTGCAACATGGATCGATGATTACCGAAAGATCATCAGCCGTGCCTACCCCACCCTGTCCCCTTGGGAGCTACAGGAACGGGCCGACAGCATCTATCGGCGCATACTACACGATTACAGCCGTTTTTCGGTCAGCACCATAGATGGATTTGTTCAAAAGGTCATTCGCAGTTTTGCTTTTGAGTTGGGGCTGGACAGCAACTATACCTTGGAAATGAACATCGACAAGGTCAAGGAAAGTCTTGTCGAACGATTGGACAAAGACCTGGACAGGAAGCCCGAACTCGTCGACTGGATCATACAGCTAGCCAAAGAACGCATAGAAGATGACCGCAGTTGGAACTACAAAGGCGAACTGCTTGGCCTGGCCAGTGAAATATTCAAAGAACGCTTTGCCGACTTTGAAAAAGCGCTCTTAAAAATCGGACACGAAAATCTGGATAAGACTTTTGCGGACTATGCAAAAGATACACGCGCTTATATCCGCCAGGTCGAGGAGACTATCGTACAAAAAGCCGGTGCAGTGCATCAGGCCTTTTTGAAAAGTAACCTGACTCCCGACGATCTCAAGCAAAAATCCAGAAACCCGCTCCTCACCAAACTACCCAAGATCGTAAACAAGGAATTCCACGAAATTTCGGCCTTGGCAAAATTGATAGATCAACCTGCAAACTGGTTTCAGCCAAAGACAGATGAATCACCTTACTATACGATCAATCCATTGCTCAAAGAGTTGTACCACTACTATACCGCGCAACAGGCAGATTATATTCTCGCACAACAGTTCCAGAAAAATGTCTATTACCTGCGGCTCATGCAAGAAATGGCCGCACTGCTAAAAACTTACCGGGACGAGACCGGGAGTCTATTGATCAGTGATGCACAGAGCCTGCTTTCGGGTATTACCCAAGATGCAGGGGACAATCCGGCCTTTATCTGGGAAAAAATCGGCAACACATACAGGAATTTTCTTTTTGACGAATTCCAGGATACCTCTGTTGCACAATGGGACAGCTTTAAATCCTTGGTACAAAATGCCCTTGCCTCACCAAGCCTACATACCATAGATCATCTGATCGTAGGCGACACCAAGCAATCCATCTATCGATGGAGAAACGGAGATTGGCGCATCCTGGAGAGTAAAGTCAAAGCACACTTGGGCGATTTCAACGTCGTAGACGACAATCTGGAAGAGAATTACCGAAGCAGCACCGAGATTATTGCTTTCAACAACAGGATATATGCACTCTTGCCAACGATGATCCAGCATAAGCTCAACAGCAACATCGAAAAAACCGAAAGCCCCGAACTGCTGGCATGGTGGAGAGCGAGCAACTATGACAACATCATAGCCGATATCTATAAAAACACGGCACAGCACACCCATGCCCACACGATAGAAGGCGGCATCGTCAAGCTGGTCAAGATAACCAAACCGGAAGACGAAGACCGGATATTCAGTGATACTCTTTTTCAAGAATTGGCTATGGCCGATACCATTCGTGAGATACAGCGCATTACCTCCGAGTTATCATACGCTTACGGCGATATCGGTATATTGGTACGCCGCAATACCGAAGCTTCCATGCTTGTACAGGCACTGATGGAAGCCCAGATTCCTGTCGTATCGGGAGATGCCCTAATGCTGGCAGGCAACAGTGCCATACAGTTGCTTATCCACACCTTGTACACATTGGTTGGCTATGAGCAAAACACATCCCTGCACAAAGCTGAATGTCTGGCTCTTTACGCCCGGGTCCAAGGAATAGACCTTGCTCCCGAAGCATTCCTTGACCTACAGAGCAAGACCTTAAAGCAACTTGGCGACTATCTCCCCAAAGCGCTTTGCGAACAAGCTCCGCAATGGATACAACTACCTCTTCCCGAATTGGTCGAACGGCTTATCAAGGCTTATGGACTTGATCTCCACAGGGCCAGCTTCGCCTATCTTCTGGCTTTTAGGGATGTGGTCAATACCGCAATACGACAAGGTGAAAAAGGTATCCGAAGCTTTCTGAATTGGTGGGAAAGCGACGGTGTCCGCAAGACATTGCCCTCGCCCGAAGGTATCGACGCCGTACAGGTCATGACCATCCACAAATCAAAAGGACTTGCTTTCCGGGCCGTGTTCATTCCATTCTGCAATTTGAACCTCGAAGGAAGAAGCAATACTATTTTTTGGGTTCCTGCCCAAGGTACGGCCTATGAGCAACTGGGTTCTATACCGCTGAAATATAACAAAGATCTGGCAAACTCCACAGTAGCAAGTTACTATTTCGAAGAAAGCCTATTCAATCATATCGATGCACTGAATATGCTCTATGTCGCAACGACCAGGGCCAAAGATTATCTATATCTTGCCGTCAAAGACAGAAAATCGACCGACAATCTGACCAATACAGGTGATCTCCTGCTTAAGATCCACGAAGAGCAATGGGATGAAAATGAGCAGATCGTCATCGAGAAACCCATCGCCCGCCCCGGAACAAAAAAAGAGATAATTCCATTAGTACTCGAGCAGTATCCCACCACCGATCGGATGTCAAAAATATTTGAACCTTTGGAAGAGCGAAACATTGTACACCTGCTACATATCCACGAGGCAGGGCGTACAGGGACGATCCTACACCAAATCCTTGCTGCTGTCATCCGCACCGACGAACTGGAGGCGTGTGTTGATGCCTTGATCGTGCAAGGTATCTTGTCCGAAGAAGAAAAACAGACCTTTATCACATCAGCGACCGAAGTCCTGGAACATCCTGAACTGAGCGCTTTGCTTCGACAAGCCAAAAGCAGATTGGCCGAACGGGCGATCGTCACGCAGAATGGACATCTTCAACGTCCCGACCAGATACTTTTTTTAGAGGACAAGGTTGTCGTCATCGACTATAAATTTACCTTTCAAGAAGAGCTTCAGCACGAGGAGCAAGTGCGAAAATATGTCAATCTATTGAAAACCATGGACTATAAAAATGTAGAAGGGTATCTATTCTACGCTACGAATAAAAAATTGAAAGCCATCTTTTAATACTTTACCACTGTTATGAAACCATTTTTAGAAGAAGTTGCGGAAAAGCTGGTCCTCTCCTTTGGAGAGGAGCTCAAGGATTGTGCGATCATATTCAATAACAAAAGGCCGGTGATCTATCTGAACAACCATCTGGCAGAGATCCTACAAAAACCATTCTGGAGCCCTGCAACCTTTACCATACAGGAATTTTTGGCCCTCTCTACCGATCTGAAAGTGGCAGACTTTTACACACAGTTTTTTACCCTTTACGATATTTTCAATAAATTATTGCTGGCCGAAGGCGGAAGCCAGATCCCTATGGACAAATTCTTTCCGATCGCACAGACTATCCTCAGCGACTTTGCCCAGATCGACATGGACAATGTACCTGCCCAGCAACTGTTTAAAGAATTGGAAGATATTGCGGTGATCGATCAACAATTTGATTTTCTGACCGAAGAACAACATGCTTTCCTAAGCCAATTTTGGCTATCCTATTCCGAAGGAAAACACAAAAAGCAACAGGAAAATTTCATCCGCATGTGGCGTAGGATGCCCCGATTGTACAATGGTTTCCATCGCGACCTCCAACAAAAAGGTTGGATCACCCAAGCGCAGGTCTATCGGCAGTTGGCCAATGGCATTTGTTCAAATCCCGATTTTGTCCAATCCTACAAGAAACTCATTTTTGTAGGATTCAATGCTTTAAGTCAGTCGGAAGCGATCATGTTCCAACGTTGGCAACAGGAAGACAAGGCTATCTTCTTCTTTGACACCGACAGCTACTACCTGACAGATCCTTTGCATGAAGCAGGGCTGTTCTTGCGCAAGAATTTCGTACAATACGGTCTACACAATCAACTGGACAACGAACGCGCCTTTCTCAATTTCCATACGGCAGAAGCTCATGTCTACAAAGTACAAGGGCAAAGTGCACAGGCCAAAATCCTCAACACGGTATTGCAGGAAGATTATCAAACCCTGTCCCAAAACCCCACTTACGGAGATACCGCCATCATACTCGCGGATGAAAGCCTACTCGTCCCCACCTTGCAGACCATTCCTTACGAACATACACAGGAGGGCATTAAAGGTATTCCCATCAACCTGAATATGACCATGGGGATCAGTTATGTATCTTCACCGCTCTACGGATACGCCGACCTGTGGCTGACCGTACAAGGATACCTCCAACAAATGGAGGAGCAAGAAGCGACAGTTCCCTACCGATTGGTCGAACTCTTCCTCACACATCCTTTGAGCATAGTCCCCGAATACCTACGCCAACAAATGAGTACCGAATTGGTGAACGAACAACTGGCTCATATCCCCCTGTCCCGACTATTGGAGCAAGGCGGTATATTCAACGTCTTCTTCACCAAGGTAGCTGATGGAGCTACACTGGCCAAAGGCCTGCGGGGAGTCTTGGAATACACCCTGCGGGATTTGTTGCAAAGCAACCGTCTCACAGAGATAAACGCCAGCTTATTCAGTAAAACCCTGCAAGAGCTCAACAGGCTTCACGATACATTACAGCACTATGCCCAAGGGCTGAGTCCGGAACATAAATTTGTCACGGCACTGATCCGGCAAGCTTTACAAAGCATAGCCGTACCCCTTTCCGGGGACCCGCTGTCCGGTCTACAGGTCATGGGACTCCTCGAAAGCCGAAACCTCAATTTTGAACATGTCGTCTTTGTTGGCATGAACGACGGTACATTACCCAAAAACACCACGGCCAATTCCTTCATTCCGGATAGCCTCCGTCGGGTATTTGGTCTCCCTGTACTCGAAAACCAGGATGCCATATCCGCATACATTTTCTACAGGCTGGTACAGCGGGCAAAGAAGGTAAGCTTTGTGTACAACAGCCTGACTGATGAAAGCAATACCGGGGAGCCTAGCCGCTTTCTCAAACAATTGGAATACGAGAGCAAGCTCCAGTTCCACTATCACGAACAGCATGTGGCCATCGAGGTCGAAAAAGTACAAGAACGAGAAATCCAAAAGACGGACGCTATCCAATCCAAATTGGATGCCTATCTACGTGGCGAACGAACTTTATCCGCATCGGCCCTGACCACCTATATTGCCAATCCATTGGACTTCTTCTTCAAGGAAATCGCAGGAATCAAAGAACCTGATGAGATCAACGAAGTCGTCGAGGCCAACCATTTGGGAAGTATCCTCCACCAGACATTGGAGGATTTTTACACAGCCTTGAAGATCGAAGATCCACACATCACCGCACAGCGCATTCGGGAAGGTCGAAAAAATTTAACCCCCTTTATAGAAGAGAGTTTTCTGAAGGTCATCTATCCCAACCGAACCGATAAAATACGATTTACGGGTATGCAGCGCGTCATCATGGCGATTGTGGCGGAGTACTGTCACATTATCCTGGATTTTGACGAGGATAATGCTCCCTTTACGATTATACAGATGGAAGAAAAAATGGTTGTGCCCTTCGACTTCGCTGACATTGACGGCAACAGACAGACTATCCTACTCAAAGGGATCATAGACCGTGTACAGTTGAAAGAGGATGGTACAACCCAAATCGTGGATTACAAAACGGGCAGTGACAAGGTAAGTTACAAGAGCTTGAGCGAAGCCTTCGATACACATAGCAAGAACCAGAACAAAGCCCTCATTCAGACACTGTTCTACACCTACGTATTCGAGACGGCAAAACAGATTTCCTGCGTAGAACCTAACCTATATGTCGTTCGTAAAATGAAGAAAGACGGAACCTTGTTTCACACCAAAATCGTCGTAGACGAAAACGGCAAAACGAAAAGCATTCCTACGAAACTATCTGCTGAATTTTTAGCCAGTCAGAAGACCGAATTTCTGGACTTATTGCGTCACAAACTCCGGGAGCTCTTCGATCCCCACACCCCGTTCTACAGAAGCCAACATGAAGATAATTTTAGGTATTCGCCGTATAAAGGTCTATAAATAAAAGCAGCGATGGGATTTCAGATTCCATCGCTGCTTTTATTTGTTATCTATACCGCTTCATCGCTCGATCGGCACGTTTTCTAGCCGTACCGATTTTGTAATGGAGCCATTTGTCCTTAAAGATCTTGCGCATGGTATCGTCGAAATGACGCGTAATGAACAAGTTGCGTGCACCTTTGAGCTTCTCACCAAAAGAATTGGCCAAGGCACGCACCGAAATGGAGTATCCCTCTGTTTCGTACTGAATGTAGTGCCACCAGCCCGCAGGCATGTACAACGTCTCTCCGGGACCGATCACGGCTTCGTAACCGTCCAAATATCTCAACGCCGGATATTCTTCAACACTGCTTGTCTTCAGATTGGCAATACTATGGAAGTTGTACGGTAACTTGTACATCAGATCCGACTGCTCATTCGGAAACACCCAGATACGTTTCTTACCTTGAATCTGCGTGATAAAGACATGGGACATGTCTATATCAAAGTGATTGCGTGTTGCCGAACCCTCACCCCCAAAAAACATAAATGGCAAGCCTTGCAATACCTTACCTCCTGTAGGATCATTATAGATCACATCCTTCTTCAGTTCTGGCCGGATCTTCAACAGATTGAACAAAAACAAGCGCAGTTCCGTAGGTTCGGTGCTGATCTTGTCCAAATACTCTGCAAAACTCATGCGTCCTATCGGTGGACTTGCCGCATGGTTTTGAGCTTCCTCTTCACGGCCGTAGACGTCGATCTGTTCGTTACCCGCTATTTCTTTAAAATAGTCGTAACTCCACTTGCCCCAGCACGGACTATCCGGACTGATAAAGTCTTTAATGATAACGGGCTGACCTTTATTGAGATAATCCCTCACAAAATCCTTTGGAGCGACACCCGAAATGCTATTGACAGGTTTCAGTTTCACAAGCTACTTAATTTAAATACAACACTTAAACATTTCTTCTAACCGCATATCATTGATACTTGAAGGATCTGTATATAGTACACTCCTCAAATAACCAATACAAACTTAAAAAAAAATATTTCTACATTTCAAAGTCCAGAACACATTTTCCAATATTTATTTAGAAAAGTTCTAAAGACCAAGTTGTAGAAATATTTTGAAAAAACAAGTGATCGTAATCACTTAATTGATTAATAAGACCATAGGTCTTGTTCAAAGTCCATCAACGTCTTTTTGATACGCTCGGATTCAAGAAGCCTTTCTATATCATTTCCTACATAATCCTTGATCCTCAGGTCTTCGGTATTGGATTGTTTGATGATATAACTTGCAAATATCCTTTTGATAAATACATCGTCGTAACTCAACCCTGTCGCATCATTATGCCGGTTCATCACCTCTTTATTGACCAACACATGCCTGGCTTCGGGAAAATAAATCCAAAAAGCAGGGATAGGATCGATCTGAATGGTGGGATCGTTTTGCACTGGAACAGGTACTTGTTCATTGGCCGTATTGTTTTCGCCCGTATTTTCCGGTCGTGGTGCAAATGGATCAAACGGATCTGCACTTCCTGTATTGCCATCACTGACCGGAAGCGCATCTGCACCCGGTATGTCCGGTGTGATCAACGGTGCGATCCCAATAATACGTGGCTCAAATACAGAACGTTGTTTGTCAAAAATCCAATCTTCCTTGATACGAAATTTGAGGACATTCTCTCCACTGAAAGCACGATTTTCGTAATGGGAGCTAATCACCTCATTGTTTTCATTAAACTGCTCTACCAATACACTGTCTCCTCCCAACCTTGCCATGACCTGATCGATGGACAGTACCGCCATATGCTCAAAATTGTCCCCCGTAGGATTTTCTTCCGTAGGCGTAGGGTCATAGGCTGTCAGCTCCCCTGCCTGAATGGCATTGACCAAGATGTCCATCAGCCTCGATTTAGGTGATGCAAAAACTTGGTTCAGCTTTTCACGCAAGTCGATCTCTCTCCATACCCGCTTTTGATAGGCAACATCTGTCTGTCGAACAGGTGCATAGGGGATTACTTTACGGTTTTCTATATCGGACTTGACAAAATAGCCATCCACGGGCTTTTCCATAGGCACAGGACTGGTGCTATTGGAAAGATTGGCTTGCTGCGCAAATGTAGGTAGAGAAATACCTAAAGCTATCGTTAACAAAAATATTATCTTCTTCATAGAATTCCCTTCTATTAGTTCGTTACTTGGAACGTAATGGGGTTCAAGTTTTGTGCCACACCGTCCGGCCCTACCCCTACAATATCATAGATCATGACGACCGATCCTGAGGTCAATCCACCCAATGCGGTTTTCATCTGTCCTGAAAAATTATTTCCAGAGGCGGCGAATACCAAAGGATCTACCCTCGGCTTAGCAATATACATGTTAAATTTGGTCACCGAAAACTTCGCATCAAAATCAAAATTGTCTAAGGCGGCCGACACGACAGTCTGTCCACGCAATTGTGCTGCCGAAATCCTTCCCCCATCTTTACCTGCTACACGCGCAGTGGGTCTTGGAATACGTTTCACACGAAACTTGGAACTACCGAGATTCTGTACCTTTCCATCGATCGTAGCGGAGACATTCAGTGTGACATCACCGGGAGACGACACCCGTGCGATATACTTGGCATCTCCCCGCGAAGTGAGATTGACCCCTGCTCCGGAGACTTTCAAACTCTCTGCCGGAATACCGGGAGCCGATATGGAAATAGGATTGTCTACCCCAATGTAAAACACATTCATTGCATCCGGGGAGACTACCGCAGATGGCTTAGCCACCTGGAATGTCATTGGCTCTGTTTCATATACCTTGACTGTGCCATCTGTCTGTTGTACTTGGATAGAGCCTTTCCAAGTGTGTGTGCCTACACCCGGGGTGACTGTATAGGTACCCTGTCCGTCCACAACAGGTATAGACGATCCGTTTACGGATATCTGCGGAGTAGATTTCGAATCGTAAGCCGTTAGGAATACCTTGGCGGTGTAGGGCTGCCCAGCAATCAGATAGGACGTTGGAGCAACGGCCACTGCCGCAAATTTATCCAGATTGACTACAGCCTGATCCATTTTTCCAAAGATATGTTTCACGACAGCCGACTCGGCATTTTTCGCATCGGCATGGATCTTCTCCAGAGCCGTGATTGCTGCCGTCAATGGTATGCCATCGCCAAAGTTGACTTCTTCCCAACTTCTTTTCACTCCTCCTCTTGGTTTAGGATCCTCAGCGGACAACGAAAAATTAACTTCATTGTTTGTCAGTTTTTTCAATTCTGCCGCTGTAGAATTAATCATCTCACGCAGTTCCTTACCCCTTTTCTGATTGATCATCAAACGAGCTGAGATATCGGTACTGCTCCGAAAAGTAACATCTCCTGTCTCTTCATTCATTCCTCCACCCTCTTGCGTAAGCAATTGATCGTATTCCTCGAGCTTTTCCGTCAGCTTTGCCACCAATTGTTGCGCTTGTTCGGCCTTATCCAACAATGGCTTGGCGCGCTCCGGGTTCTCCTTCATCTTCGTCTCCCGAAAAGCCAAAAACATATTGTCTATACCCGCCTGCGTATTCTGTGTTGACGTATTCAAGCTATTCCCAAGATTTTTAAATGCATCGAGGATAGAATCACTTACATTTAGTGCCACTAAGCCGAGCAGCACCAAATAAAGGATACCTATCATCCGCTGTCTTGGTGTTTCTTTATGTCCTGCCATAATTTTCTATGCTCCTTTTAAAAATTTAGATACAAAGAATATTAGGACCGATTAGCACTCATCGCAGACAACATGTTGCCGTAAATCGCATTTAATGACGACAGGTTTTTATTGAATGTGCTTACTTGCTCTTTAAATTGCTGCATGTCGGCCGCTGACTCATTAAATGTCTGTAGATCTGCAGCAGCACGGTCAAAAGCATGGCTCAGTTGCGAAGCGCCGATCGAAGCAGCATTCAGCTTGTCCGCAAACTGATTTGTTGCGGAGGCTGTATCAGCAACCTTAGAGATTGCCGCCACTTTGTCTCCAAAAGTCCGAAGACCGTCACCCAGATTCCCGATGAGGTTTTCATCGATTTTAGCATCTTGCAGCAATTTATCCAACGCAGCTGTATTTCCTATAGCGACAGGTTGAGCAGCTACAGAAGCGGTACGCTTCGGCAATTCGCCATTATAGTCTTCATCCAGTTCCGGATACACCCTTGTCCAGTCCACCTCTTTCTCGGCAGATATGAATCCCATGATAAAAAAGAGGACAGCCTCCACCGCCAGACCGACTCCAATCATCCATTCGCCACCTTTAAAGTGCAATATCTTAAACATCAAACCAATAATAACGACGGTAGCCCCCCAATTGATGAAGGTATTGATCCCAAAGCCAAACTTCTTTTTCTTTGCCATGTTTTGATAAAATATATTTTCTATGTTAATGAGTCACTCCCGGAAAATTCGTTATCGACCTAAATCCGATATAAGATTTCGCCGTATCCTGGTATTCGTACTGTCTCGTCCCATTCTGCAAAAAGAAGCCTATATCTTTCCAGGATCCTCCCCGCACCACTTTACGCTTCATCGCTAAAGGATCGTCTGCTTTAGCATGATGCGTATAAGTCGGGTTCATATCATGCACAAACGAATAAGCCGATTCGTTATAAGTAGATTTAGTCCATTCGGCTACGTTGCCAGCCATATTGTACAAACCAAAGTCGTTGGGAAAATAAGAATAAACAGGTGCGGTATATGCAGCACCGTCATCCATATAGTTTCCGCGCCCCGGTTTAAAATTGGCCATCAGACAGCCACGGGCATTACGTGCCGTAGGTCCACCCCAGGGATACTGCATCCCTACCTTACCTCCCCGGGCAGCATATTCCCATTGTGCCTCTGAGGGCAGTTCGTAGTCCAAACGAGGCTGTTGCTTGTTTTTATATGCTGCGTTATTGAATAGGCGGGTTCTCCAGACATTGAAAGCCTGTGCTTGTCTCCACGTGACACCGACTACAGGGTACTCGTTGTACGACGGATGTGAAAAATAACCGTTCACCATAGGCTCGTTCTGCGCATAGCTAAAGTCGGCGAGCCATACTGTGGTATCCGGATAGACAAACATGGTATCACGACGTATAAAATCGGACCTTTTCTTTGTTGGATTACCTTTTGCGGCTATGGCAGCCTGCAGATCATACCATTCATAATGATAACGTAGCAAGTTGGGGTCCAATTCGTTCTTGCCGAATATCCTGTCCTCTCCCTGATAGTACATGCTACTTATCTTTTCCAATACATTAGGATCCTTAGACTTCCATGGGGAGTTTTTGTACACTTTGTCCCAATCGATGTATCTTTTATCGCCATTGGCCGATTGTATGAAATAGGTATCATCTCCAAGAAAATTTTGGATCAACACAGAATCTCTTACCCAAAATACAAACTGCCTGTATTCACTATTGGATATCTCTGTATCATCCATATAAAACGGAGCAATGGTCACCTGCCTGTTTTGAGCGGTCTGCGAAAAGGTAATATCTTCGTCAGACTGTCCCATAATAAAGGTTCCTCCCGGGATCAAAACCATACCGTGAGGCGTTTTATTCGCCTTCAGTTTATTCAACTGCACCCCTACCAATTCTCCTGAATTCCCTGGACTCTTACAGCCCATTTGTAACAGGATCAATCCTGCAAACAGAAACACATAACAGGCAAAATTGTATTTGTTAAAGTTCATAAAAATTCATCTAGCTAGGAAAACCATATGTTTTCGAGCCTCTAATATACGCTTTTCTAAGTACGCAAATGTACAGGATAATGTTTTACTTTGTTTAGACTTTACAAAAGAAAATAAAATTATGTAACAATCTATCCACTTTTAACATCTTTTAACAGTTGTTTCAACAATAAAAAGCAGCACTCCGTACTGCTTTCCTTTTATTTGTTCACCTGCTTTATATACTGCTCTACAGCCATAGTCATACTTGGTGCTGTCGGTGTAGGTGCAGGGATATCCAATATCAACCCTTTTTCCAACAAGGCCTGCTGCGTACTGGAACCAAAGGCAGCTATCCGCGTATCATTTTGGACAAAGTCCGGAAAGTTTTCGTATAATGACTGTACGCTGGATGGGCTAAAGAAGACGATGATATCGTAAAATACGTCCTTCAGATCGGTGATATCACTGATGACGGTACGAAACAGCACCACAGGTGTAAAATCGTATCCATTGTCCTGCAACCATTTTTGTGTTTCCTCATTGGCTACATCCGAACAAGGGAACAGAAATTTCTCGTCACTGTGCTTTTTAAGTACTTCTTCCAAGTCTTTGGCCGTCTGCTTGCCGAAGAAAATCTTACGTTTACGGTATTGGATATACTTTTGGAGGTACAACGCTATGGCTTCAGAAATACAGAAGTACTTCATATCGGCCGACACTTCAAAACGCATCTCTTCGCATACCCTAAAGAAATGGTCAACCGCATTTTTACTCGTAAATATCACGGCTGAATAGTCCGCAAAGTTGATTCGCTCTTTCCGCACATCCTTTGCCGAAACTCCTTCAACATGAATAAAACCACGAAAATCCAACTTGAGATTATACTTCGAAGCCAACGTAAAATAAGGTGACTTGTCGTTTTCAGGCTTAGGCAAAGTAACTAATATACTTTTCACTTTTTTTGCTCGCGCAACATCAATCTGCATAAATTCTCTCTTTAATTTAATGGCTTAGCATCTTCACTAAAATTAAAATCGGTGCTATTTCTAAGGTGCAAAGATAAAGAATTAAATAAAAGATTGAAAACTTTAGTTGCCCGAGCATGTGGAAGGCGATCGTAAAGAACCTGTATAAAAACAGTACAGACACCGCTCCAGAGAATAAAATTAACAAAAATTTAAAGTAAAAAACAGGTACAAAAGTAAATATCAACAGACCGGGTATAAGGATAAGCATACTATTGAAGTAAACCAGATACAACACCACAATATATTCCCGCACAAGCCGCTGGATTTCGAAGACAGAACCTATCAGACGTAGTACAAGGATTTTTGCGGCAAACAACAAAGCCACAGATCCCGACAGCCTAAAGAAATTGGACAAAGACAATACCTCCATATCCCTAAAAGCCGACACATACACCAATAAGAAAAGTGCCAATGAAAAACTGAACAGGATATAGAGAAAGATATAGGGCCAAGACGTCAATACACTGTCCTCTTTGCTGATGTTTTGCAAGACCTGCTTGTCGTAATATGCCTGCACAATATTTCGGAATAAGGATGTAAAAAAAAGACGTACCAGACCTATGCCTAAGATCAGCAACAACAATACCACGATCACCCAAACCGGCCGTACAAATTTGGTCACAGCCACTTCTGCCGCATGACCTGCTTTTGCCTCAGACAAAGAATCCATGAAGCCCATCCATCGGATGAAATCATTGCCTTCTACAACAATGTGTTGCCGCAGGCTGTCCAATAGCGGATTGGCTCTTGCCTCATTCAAAAAAACGTATTCCCGGGACAATGAATCGTG
>Ga0182746_1000063_pt1 | contig 200619 bp, 175 predicted proteins | sample eDN3rd30CBELigOP_FD_128881 | JGI IMG/M metagenome (GOLD analysis project Ga0182746, IMG submission 128881) | Enriched Organic Plus compost microbial communities from Emeryville, California, USA - eDNA 3rd pass 30_C BE-Lig OP (version 2) (version 2) ...
CAGTCACCGCACTCGCACGCGTCAGGCCGGCTTTGCGGATCAGGTGGCCCGAGATCGCCCGATAGACGATGCCGAGCACCTGCGTGACGACCTCGGGACGTGTCGCCAAAAGGTATCTTAGTGTAATCGGCAGCGATAGCACCCACTGGCGAATCGGCTGTCGCGGCAACACCTCGTCAATGAGCAACGCCGCCGTCTCCACCATCTGCCGGGCACCGCAGCTCGGGCAGAAGCCTCGGCGCTTGCAGCTATAACGCAACCAGCTTCTCCGCCTGGCGGATCGTCGGGCTGGTGAGTCCCGCGACGGCCGAGCAACTTCGCGATCATCGTGCTCGCCGGGTGAATGAGCATACCGCCCACGAACAGCGTGAGCAGACCCGCAACGGGCGAGTCGGATATTGCGACCGCCAGCCACACCAATCCGGACACCAGAACGCCAGGACCGCCCGCTGCGTAGGCATCGCGCATGTCGGATTGCGCATCGACGATTCGCATTGCTTCTCCTCTTCCTCCTTGCGGAAGAAGATCAGGCACGAGCGATTCGAAGCTCTGGAACCACGAGGCTACCGAGCAACCGGCGAGAACAATCTCTTCCGGTTGTGCGGTCTGGCAAACGTGATGATCATCAGACCCGCCACTGGCAGTTTCGCGAGGAGACTGGTCCAGGTACCCTGATGCGATCCACTGGCAATACACGCACGGCGCCGAGATTCAGCGCGCACTTGATGAGCACCTGCGGCAATCGCGCCCGCGTTGCTGCGTTCCGGCAGCGACAGCGGGAAGGGTAGTCATCGGACCGATTCGTGGCTGCCGAACCGGGGACGAAGGAGAAGAAATGCGGCAGGAAGAACTGATAGCCAATTTCGACAAGCAGGCGGCGTCATACGACGATCAGTGGAAGAGGCTGGCGCCGCTGAACGGTGCGTTGCATTTGCTCATGCGGGCGGTTTTCTCGGAACTCCCGGTCGATGCTCATGTGCTGTGCGTGGGTGCCGGGACCGGCGCCGAGCTTGTTTATCTTGCCAGCGAGTTCCCGCACTGGCGTTTCACGGCCGTTGAACCTTCGGCGGCCATGCTTGACGTCTGCAAGCAGCGGGCCGAGGAGCGCGGGTTCGCGTCGCGCTGTCTCTTTCACCGCGGCTATCTCGATTCGCTGCCCGCCTCGAACGCGTTCGATGCGGCAACCTGCCTGCTCGTTTCGCAGTTCATGCTGGATCGGGAGGCGAGGTCGGGCTTCTTCCGCGAGATCGCACAGCGCCTGAAGCCCGGCGCCATACTGGTGAGTTCCGATCTCGCCTCGGATGTGCGCTCGACGGCTTACGAAAGCCGTCTTGGCGTCTGGTGGCAGATGATGAAGACCGCCGACGTTCCGCCCGATGGCATCGACCGGTTACGCCAGGCCTATGAGCGCGACGTGGCCGTGCTTCCTCCGGAAGATGTCGAAGCCGTCATCGCTGCGGGCGGCTTCGAGAACCCGGTGCGGTTCTTTCAGGCGGTGCTTATCCATGCCTGGTATTCCACGAAGGCCTAAGGTGGCGAGGCTTCGGCCGTTCGCGGCCAGCCGCCTATTGCAGACGAATTCCCGGGTACCCCGAGACCTGCGCGCCGGGCTCTCGCTGCGGCGCGCTCGGACCCCAGTCGAGCGCGTCGCGGACGCCCGTCCATGCGCCGGGATCCGTCGGGGGCAGGAAGCGGTTGCGGCCATCGCGACGAGAATGCTCGAAAAGTATCGCGATCCCCCTTTTTGGATTCGAGACATTTACTCCGCTCCTCGCAGCGGTCAACTCCGGCCGTGGTTCGTCGGCGTCGACAGCGTGTCGAGCTCGCGCGACCTGCCGCGCTCGTGCCGAAGCCGCGCGCGCATCTGATCCGCTACCACGACGTGTTCGCGGCAGCGAGCCGATCGGTCCTGCCGAGCCGTTTGCCCCGGCCGGCCCGCTCGCTCAGAATGGCCGCCGGCTCGGGTGGGGGCGAAGGCTGCGCGGTGGCTCTAGCGCTGCACTATCAAAAGCGATTACTCGTTCAGCTGAAGATCCTGGGGATCTTCGCGAGCCTGTACCTTTTCATCGCGGCGATTGGCGCGATGGCGCACGCGTTCAACCTGTTTGGCCGCGAGTTCGCCGAGGCCGTGCTCGAGACGACCCGGAATCCGATTTTTGGCCTCTTCGTCGGCATCTTGGCGACGTCGCTGGTGCAGAGCTCCTCCACGTCGACGTCCATCAGCGTCGGCATGGTCGCGGGCGGCGCGATCTCGCTCGAAGGCGCCGTGCCGATGATCATGGGCGCGAACCTCGGTACGACGATCACCAGCATGCTCGTCTCGTTGGGCCACTTCAGACGTCCGCGGGAGCTGCAGAGAGCTATCAGCGCCGCATCCGTGCATTGCATGTTCAACGTCGCGGGAGTGCTCGTGCTGCTGCCGCTCGAGATCGCCACGGGTGCGCTGTCGCGTCTCTCCGCGTTCCTCGGGACCACATTCCAGGACGTCGGCGGCATGCATCTCGCCAATCCGCTGCGCTGGGCCACGCTGCCCGCCATCGAGGGGCTGGCGTGGCTGGTGAGAGAGCAGCCGGTGATTCTGCTGATCGTCGCCGTCGGGCTGACGTACGGGATGCTCATTTCAATCGTCAAGCTGCTGCGCAGCCTGATGCTGACCCGGCTCGAGCACTTCTTCGACACGCACCTGTTTCGCACGGCCGCTCGGGCGATGCTGTTCGGAATGCTGCTCACGTTCGCCGTGCAGTCGAGCTCGATCCCGACTTCCCTGGCCATCCCGCTGGCCGCTGCCGGTGTTTTGAAGCTGAGGCAGCTCTACCCTTTCAGCCTCGGCGCCAATGTCGGGACGACCCTCACGGCGATTCTAGGCGCGCTCGCCACCGCGAACCCGGCGGCGGTGGCGGTCGCTTTCGCGCACCTGCTGTTCAATGTCATCTCGATTCTGATCATTTGGCCGGTTCCCGCCGTGCGCATGATGCCGGTGAGCGTCGCAGTGGGCATGGGCAGATGGGCTTACCGCCGGCCGATAATGCCCGTGGCGTTCATTTTGCTCTTTTACTTCGCGATTCCAATTTCAGCAGTAATACTCCTTCATTGAAGGGCTAGGCCATGTCTACCTGGAAGAATGTCCTGTCGATCTTCACCAAGGACGACCTCTATACGCAGGCCTTGCGCGAGTCGCATCAGATGCTCGACATCGGCCTCGACATGTTTGAGGCCTCGGTCGAATCACTGCGTCGGCGCGACGACGGCGCGGTGGAAATCGATGTCTACAAGCTCGACAAAAACGTCAACCGCTTCGAGCGCGACGTACGGCGCAAGGTCATGACGCACCTTGCCGTAAGCGGCCCGGCTGACTTGCCTTCCGGTCTCGTGCTGATCAACGTAGTCATCGACATCGAGCGCATTGGCGACTATGCGAAGAACATCTACGATCTCGCTCGCTGGCACCCGCGACGCCTCCACGGCGGCTCGCTCGAGGCCGAAGTGGCCGACATCGAGGTGCGTGTCGGAGAGCTTTTCCGCGATATGGTGGAAACCTTTAAGAACAGCGACATCGACAAGGCCCGCCACATCATGGTGACCTACAAGGAGCAGCTTTCCGCCGAGTGCGAAGAACTGGTGGGACGGATCGTCTCAGGCCAAGTCACCGACCTCGCGGCGGGCGACGCGGCCGCGCTGGTGCTGTACGTCCGCTACTTGAAACGTATCGCGGCTCACTCGCGAAATCTGGTCAGCGGGTTGGTGAATCCGTTCCACCGTATCGGCTATCGCGAAAAGAACGACTCAAGCTCCGTATGACTGCCTGGCTCGCAGCCTGCTAGTGCGTCATCGCGTACATCGCGATGTTGACGCCGAGCCGAAGCGCTAGATTCACGAGATCGCTGGGGTAGCGCGGATCGTCGGCCCACTGCCACGCGTCCTGAACGTCGTTGTTGTAAGCAATGAGCACCATGAGCCGCCCGTTCTCATCCTCGACGCCGCGCCACAGCGGCGGACCGCGTCGGCTCACGCGGCCGCCCCACAACACGTCGTTCGCGTTTGGAATGGCAGCGCCCTCAGCGACGGGCTCGACGACCGTATCCTCGACGGCGACACGCTCACACACACGGCTCCGACGTGCATGTCCGCGACCCGTTACGACTCGATCGGGCACGGGTATTCGCGCACCCGGCGGGAGGATCCTCGTATCCGGGCTCGGATCCATGCGGCGCTGGGCGATGCTCGAACCGTTATCAACGTCGGCGCCGGCACCGGTGCTTACGAGCCCCACGACCGGTACGTGATCGCCGTCGAGCCGAGCGACGTAATGGCAGCGCAGCGCTCGCCCGCTCTTGCCCCCGCGATCCGGGCGTCTGCAGGCAGCATTCCCCTTCGAGACCGGTCGGTGGATGCGGCAATGGCCATACTGACCGTGCACCATTGGGATGAAGAGCGCGAGAACGGCGTCCGGGAGCTTCGCCGTGTCGCGCGCGGGCCCGTCGTGATCCTCACGTACGATGCGACCGTCAGCGGAGCGATGTGGCTGATGGCCGAGTACCTCCCGGAAGTCGCCGCGCTGGATCTCTGCATTTTCCCGCCGCCGGAACGGATCGCGGAATGGCTTGGCGGCGACGTACGGATTGCCGACGTGCCGATTCCTCGCGACACACCGGATTGGATGCTCGGATCGTTCTGGGCGCACCCCGAGCGGGTGCTCGATCCCGATGCTCGAGCGGCGACCTCCGGGTTTGCACGCATGTCCCCCACCGTCGTCGACCGCGTCGTTGCCGAAGTTTCTCGCGACTTGGCCAGCGGCCTTTGGGACGAGCGTCACGGGCATTTGAGGCGCCTCGACGCCCTCGACGTCGGCTTACGGCTGATCGTCGCAACGTCGGGATCGAACTGAGCCCGCGCATCGATTGCAGTCCGGGTCAACCTTCTGCAACGCCCTCGATGATCGAATACTGCGACCGCGTCGGGAGCACTCTTTCGAGCCGCATACCTGCATTCGCAAGCAACGCACCGTGCTCTGCAGCCGTTCGCTCGCGTCCGCCCGTCGTTGCGAGCATGATCACGTCGAGCACTTTTCCGAACTTCGGGCCGCCCTCGTCCGCAATCAGCGTCTCGATGATCAGTATGCGCGCGCCGACCGGCGCCGCGTTGCGCACGGCGGCGAGAATCCGACCCGCGCTGTCGTCGGGCCAATCGTGCAGCAAATCCATCAGCACGTACGTGTCCGCCGCCGGCAGCGGCTCGTCGAAGAAATTGCCCGCGGCGAGCTCGAGCCTCGGCGGCGGATGCGTAACCTCGGCGACGACCTGCGGCAGATCGAACAGCACGCCGGTCACGTGCGGCACGCGCTCGAGAATCGCGCGAAGCAGATGACCGCGGCCGCCGCCGACGTCGACGACCCGCCGGCAGCGGCTGAAATCGTATGCATCGATCACGGCCGGCAGCACCCTTCGCGCCTTGCCGACCATCGCCTCGTTGAATACCGCGCCGTCGGCCGGATGCTGGCGCAGATGCTCGAGCATCGCCGGCCATCCGCCCGCCGGCTTACCGGTCCGCGCCGCGTACGCGAGCGCCGTGAAGCCGCCCCACATCGGCTCGAGCCCGTGCATCCGCGCGAACCCGCGAAGCGACTGCGGGTGGTCGCTGCGCAGCAGCCGCGACGCGGGCGTGTGCGCGTAGCCGCCGTCCTCGTGCGCGAAGACGCCGTAGGTCGCGAGCAGCCTGAGCATCCTGTGCAGCGCATCGGCATCGAGCCCGGTCCGCTCGGCGAGCTCCGCGGCCGATGCGGGCTCGTCGCCGAGCGCATCGGCGACGCCGAAGTCCGCGATCACGTGCAGGCAGCGCGCAGCGATGTGGCCGTGCGCGAGGTCGGCGAGAATCTGCGGCGGCGACGGCGGCTCGCGACCTTCGTGCACTGCTACGTCTCCGCAGGCCGCGCGATCAGCTTTCGCGGCGCGGTCTCCTTCAAGAACGCGCAGACGAAGATGCCGAGCACGACGCCGGCCAGCGCGACCCACAGCACGCTCGGCAAGCCATAGCGGTCGGCGATGCTGCCCGCAAGGTACGGCGCGACGCCGCCGCCGAAGATCTCGCCCGCGCCGACCACGATGCCGATGGCCGACGAGATCAGCCCGCGCGGTGCGGACTCGGTCGCAATCGGCCCGGTGATCAGCGCTACGTTGCCGAGGCAGAAGAACGAGCACAGGAACAGCGGCACGAACAGGCCGGCGACGCTCGCCCCGACGTTCGCGAACCACCATACGGTCAGCGCCGCCGATACGAAGCCGAGAATTGCGAGCGGCTTGCGGCCGAACACGTCCGACAACCCCGGCCAGCCGAACTGCCCGAGAAAACCGCCGAAGCCGATCGCCGACGTGACGATGCCCATCTGCGTCGCCGTCAGGCCGACCGCGTTCACGAGATAGACCGGCACCATCGCGCTCAAGACGAACACGCATGCCATCGCGCACAGCAGCGCAAGCATCGAGACGACGATGTTCGGGGTCTTCAGCACTTCGAGCCATGGTCCGCCCGTCTCGGTCGCGCCGATCAACGCTCCGGCCGGCGCATCCTTCGGCTCGCGCAGGACGAAGAACAGCAGTGCGCCGATCACGAAGCCGGGCACCGCGACGATCCAGAACACCCAGCGCCACGACGGAACGACGTTAAGGAGCTGCGTCGCGATGATCGGCCCGAGCGCGAGACCGAGCAGCGCGAACCCGCTCTGCTGCAGCCCCTGATTGAAGCCGCGGCGCTCGGGCTTCGACGCGGCCGCGACGGCCGTGAAGCTGGTCGGGCAGTACGTGCCTTCCATCGCGCCCATCAGTGCGCGGATCAGTACGAGCGTCATCAGCCCGTGCACGGCGCCCGATAGGCCCGACATCAGCGAGAACAGGATGATTGCCGGGATCAGCACCTTGCGGTGGCCGATCCGATCCGACAAGCGCCCCGAGAAAATCGCGAAGACGCCCCACATCACGCCGAGTATTCCGGCGAGCCGGCCGATATCCCCTTCGGCGAGCCCGAGGTCCTCCGCAATGAACGGGAAGAGCGGCGCGATGATCCAGCGGTCGAGGCCGACGAGGCCGAAACCGAGACCGAGCAACGCGACCGCTTTCCACTCGTACGACGTATCCCAAGCCTCGCTGCGCTGAGCCATCTTCCCCCCCTTTGTTGTTGTCGAGCCGCCGCCGAGCGCCCGGCTCTTCAGTCCGGAAGCGCAAACACGAACAGATTATTGCCGGAGCTCGGCTGAAGCTCCGGCGTCAGACGATTCGCGCCGAGCGCCGTCAGCGACGAGCCGGTGCTGACCGCGACGTATTGCTTGCCCCCCACCGCGAAGCTGACCGGATAGCCGGAAACCGGCGAGCCGAGATTGATCTCCCACAGCACGTCGCCGCTCGCCGCATCGAGCGCGCGAAAGCGCCCGTTCGCATCGCCGCCGAAGATGAGCCCGCCGGCCGTCGACAAGAGCGACAGCACCGCGGCGCGCTGATCGTAACGCCACAGCGTCTCGCCGGTCTGCACGGAGATCGCGTAGATGCTGCCGACCTCCGTGCGATTCGGCGTGATGCGCTGATCTGCTCGGATGCCGTACAGCGACTCGAGCGTCGGCCGGGCCGTGGTCGGCGAAACCGTCATGCAGGTGTTCTGCAGCGGGAAGTACATGACGTTCGCCGCAGGATCGTAGGTGCCGGCGGGCCAGTTCTTGCCGCCGAGCGCGGTCGGGCACACGAACCGCTCCTGGCCGAGCTCGACGAACAGCGTCTCCGGATTCACGGCGACGTCGCCGCTCGCGCCGTCGATGTCGAGCACGACGTTCTGCTCCACCGTCGGGCGCGCCCAAAGGAACTCGCCGGTCGCAGCATCGAGCGTGTAGACGATGCCCGTCTTGCCCGGGATGCCGGTCACGACCTTGCGCCGCTCGCCGGGACGCACGCGCGGATTGATCCACGGGACCGAGCGGCTGTCCGGTGCGACGACGGTGTCGACGAGCAGCCGCTCGAACGGATGGTCGAGATCCCAGTGATCGACGATGTGCTGGTAGTACCAGACGATCTCGCCGGTGTTCGCGTCGAGCGCGAGCGTCGAGTTGTGGTAGAGGTACTTGAGATCGTTGCCGGCGAGCGCGAACTTCGGCGCGGGCGACGTGACCGACGTGCCGACGTACACGAGATCGAGCTCCGGATCGTAGCTCGGCACGAGCCAGCTGCCGACGTGCCAGCGGTCCTCATCCGGCAGATCGCCCCACGAGTCGCCGTTCGGCTCGCCCGGTGCGGCGATCGTCCGGCGCCGCCAGAGCTCTTCACCCGTGCGCGCATCGTGCGCGGTAATCACGCACGCATCCGGGCCGCCCTCGGGCTCGCAGCCTCTTCCGGAGATGATCTTGCCGTTCGCGATGATCGGCCCGGACGTCTGCTGCGCGCCGCGCCGATAGTCGAGAATCTGCGTCTGCCAGCGCAGCTCGCCGGTGCGCGCGTCGAGCGCGAACACGAAGTCGTCCGCGCTCGTGTCGATGATCGTATCGGCGTAGATCGCGAGGTTGCGGTTGATCGACGGGACCGGAAAGTATTCGCCGAGATCGGCCGGCAGCGAGCGGCGATACTCCCACAGCAGATCGCCGGTCGCCGCATCGATCGCTTGCACGAGATCGCTCGGATTCGGAAAGTACATCACGCCGTCATAGACGAGCGGCGTGCCTTCCTGCATCCCGGGTCCGAGCGCGCGCGTCCAGACGAGGCGCAGGCTCGCGACGTTTTGCGTATCGATCTGGTCGAGCGGGCTGTGTCCCCACGAGTCGAGCGTCCGGCGCCACATCAGCCAGTCCGCCGGGTCCGGATTCTGGAGCATCTCGTCCGTGACCGGCACGAAGTCCGCCGTCTGGGCCAAAGCCGTCGGGACCAAAGCCGTCAGCGCGCTCGCGAGCGCGCCGAGCGGCACGACTGCGATCGCCGCCCTCGTCAACATCGGCATCGATGTTCCTCCCCCTCAGAACGTCGCGATCGCGTTCACGACCGAGCCCGTCGCGCCCGCGACCGGGATCGGCGCGGCACTGAACATGAACTCCCAGCGCCCGAGCCGCTCAGCCGTCTCGGCCAGCGCTTCGAGATCCGCATTATCGATGATCAAGAGCCCCATGCCCGCTATCGCGACCGTATGCGTCGGAATCACGACGCCGTCGACACCGGCCGGGATCACGTCGAGACCGACGTCGGTGCCGAGCACCGCGACGTCCCGCTCGCGGAGCAGCGGCAGCGCCGAGACGTGCACGCCGGGCGATCCGCCCTGAAGGCTATAAGGACCGATGTCCGCGCGCTTCGCCCAGCGCCCGGTCCGCACGAGCACGACGTCGCCGGGCTCGATCGTGACGCCCGCCTCCCGCTCCCACGCCTCGATGTCGCTCGCGAGCACCGGCGTGCCCGGCTCGAGGTACGGCACGCCCTTCAGCCGCGGCACGTCGATCAGGATGCCGCGCGACAGCACGCCGTCCTTCAGGTGCTCGACGCCCGCCGTCGCGCAGCCCGTCTCGCTCGCGTCGGATGCGTCGAAGCCGTTATAGGCCTTGCCGTTATAGCGTGCGTGGCATAGCGCATCCATGTGCGCGTACGTCAGCCCGTGGTAGAAGATCCTGAGCTCGTCCATCGCGACCGGCGCGCCCGGCTGTGCGGTCATCACGAGCTCGAGCGGCATCGTGTTGTCGACGGCTTCGACCGAAGACAAATCCTGCGACAGCGAGACCGAGATGCCTTCGCGGACGAGCGCGGCAGCCTGCCGGCGCTTCTCGGGCGTGATCAGGTTCAGCGTGCCGCGCTGATCGTCGTCGCCCCAGCGCCCCCAGTTCGAGACGCGCTCGAACATCTCTTCGATATCGGCGGCGGTCAACGTCGGAAGCGCGCCGTCGGCGGACGGCTGCGCCGGAGCCGCTGCGGGCCACGCACAGATCGCGGCGAGCGACACGAACGAGACGAGTGAGGCCGAGCGTGTCTTCATCGTCATGGACCTTCTTCGGTGAAATCAGCGTATATCGGGCCCGATGCGCGACGGGCCGCCGACCTCCTCCGTGTAATGGAGGTGATCGGTGTTGCCCTCGATGCATGCGAACTCGAGGATCTCGGCGTTCGGATCGCCGCCTCGGGTCATCGGCGCCGCGATCGTCCACGGCGCCGTGTAGGCTTCCGGATCGACGAACGTCGCCTCGTAGCTGTAGGCGTCGTTGTTGATCGGCGTGAACCGCTCGGTCACGACGAGCCGGTCGGAATGCCGGTTGCCGCTCGTATCGAGCCACGTGATCCCGGTCAGGTTCGTCGTCTCGATGACGAGCGTATCGCCTTCCCAGCGGCCGATCCCGTCGCCCATGAAGAGGCGAATCGAATCCGGAACGCGCTCCCGCTCCGCGAGCGGCACGATCCGGCGCGAGCCCTGAAACTCGTGCAGGAAAACGATGTAGTCCTCGGTCTGCTGAATGATCAGCCCGGCGCCCGAGTACCCCTGCCGCCACATGTGACTCGGCACGCCCGACATGTAGCAGTGCAGCTCGGGCTCCTCGTACATTCGGCTCTCGGCCTCGTCCCGCAGCCGCGCATAGACCGGCGTATACGGGATCGCCCGGTCGACGGCTTCGACCGGCTCGCCGTCGATTCGCACGATGTGCGCGGCGATGTCGCCGACACTGACCGCGATGCTCCAGTTGCCGCTGAGATCCGGCTTGCCGTCCGGCATGCGGTCGACCGGCCCGGGCTCGGGCGGCGGTCCGGCCGGCGGCGCGGCGCGGAACACGCTTTGCGCGGATCCGAGCCCCGAGCCGAGCAGCGACAAAACTCCGATGAACACGGCGATTGCTGCCCGGCTCGTCATGGCGCCTCCGGCAGCTCGGGCGGACCGAGCGAGTTCTCGGCGTAAGCGTGGCACTCGTATTCGAGAATCCGCTTCGACGGATCCTTGTGCCGGTAAAGGTAGGTTCGGATCGTCCATGGCTGCGTGAAATTCTCCGGGTCGGTCAGCGTCGCCTCGTAACGGATCGTGTCGGGGTCGATCAGCGTGAAGCGCTCGTTGACGCGCAACGTCGGCCCGCCGGCGTGGTTGCCGGAGCGGTCGAGCCAGACGTCCGGATGAAAGTTGAAGACGTCCGTGACGAGCGAGTCGCCTTCGAACCGGCCGACCGAGTCGCCGTTCCACAAGTCGATCTCGCCTTCGCCGAAGTGGTCGTCCCGATGCAGGTAGATGACGCGCGTGTTGTGGACGTACTCCGAGTTGATCGTCACGAGATTGCGCGACTGGACGATCTGCAGCGGGAACGGCAGATACATGATGTGCGGGACGCCCGGCTTGTAGCATCGCGCGATCGGGTCCGCCGAAAGGTCCGCCCTGTTCGCGTCGCGTTTCGCGAGGCCCGCGGCCGTGTACGGGATTCGGCCGTCGGCCGGGTCGACGATGATGCCGAGGCCGGCCGGCACGCCGTAGCGCGCGCCGTGCGGCTCGATGTCGTAGTGCGGCGCTGGATCGAGCACCTGCCAGATGCCTTCGAAATCGGGCTGGCCGAACCTGTTCTTCGCCGGCGAGAAGTCTTGCGCCTCCGCGGCCGACAGGAGCACGAGCAGGCCTGCCGCAACCAGGCCGATCGCGGTCGCTTTCTGGTCGAGTCCGCTCATCGCCGGCCGGGCAACACGCCGTCGGGCACGCCTTCGGGGTTCGGCTCGAACAACGACAGCACAATCTTCGGCTCGGGCAGCTCCTGCCCGCCCTGCACGACGATCGCGACGCTCTGCGCCCACACGCGAAGCGAGCCGTTCCTCGCGGCGTAGCCGCGGACGACGATTTCGTCATCCGGCTGGATATCGCTGCGCCGCCACCCTTGACGGATCAGCTGATTCGGCGGCGGCGTCTCGGCGGCCCACACGGTCTTCTCGCCGTCGTCCGCGGTCACCTCGAAATGCACCCACGAGTGCGGATTGATCCAGTCCATCTCGATGAACCGGCCTCGCATCTCGACGGGACGATCTCGGTCGAACTCGGCCCAGACTGAATGGTGCGCCGGCGACTCGGCAGCCGCGATCAGCAGCAGGGCGCCGCCGACGGCCGCAAGCGTCTTGCTCATAGAACTCCTCCCCTCGGCGGCTCTGCGCAGCGCGCCGAGCACGACCCCGATCATCTCATGTAGGCGAGCGGCATGCGAAAGTCCTGCACGGATCGCCGAAAAGCACGGAAAAAAGGCGAATCGCATCGCCGCGGGCCCGATCGTGGGTATCCTGTCCGCGGGAAGCCTTTCCTCGGGAAGAAAGGACGGGGACGGTCATGCAGCATCCGCTAGTCAGGTCTTCGGTCGCGATCGGGCTTCTGATCGGCGCGGCGCACTGTGCCGCGGCCGACGAGGCGGACTCGCAGAGCGCATGCGAGGAGCTCGCCGCGCTCGGCGAGCGGGGGAATCCGCGGTTCCGCGTGGACACGGCCGAGTGGCAGGCCGCGTCCGACGCGCCCGGGCCGGCGGCGGCCCCCGCTCATTGCTTGCTGCGCGTGACGCTCGACCCTCGCCCGTCGTCGATCGACGGCGTCGCGCTCGGCATCGGCTTCGAGCTTCGGCTGCCGCTCGAGTGGAACGGCCGGTTCCTGTTCCAGGGCGGCGGCGGCCTGAACGGCGCATTGAATCCGGCGTTCGGCAACGTCTCGGGCGCGCCGTCGGCGCTCGCCCGCGGCTTCGCCGTCGTCAGCACCGACGGCGGGCATCGCGGCCGGAGCATCGTCGATTCGAGCTTCGCCGTCGATCAGCAGGCGAAGCTCGACTTCGCCTATCAGGCCGTGCAGCGCACGACATACGAGGCGAAGGACATCGTCCACCGCTTCTACGGCCGCGCGCCCGAGTACTCGTATTTCATGGGCTGCTCGACCGGCGGCCGGGAAGGCATGCTCGCCGCGCAGCGGCTGCCGCTCGAGTTCGACGGCGTCGTCGCCGGCGATCCGGCGTTCAATCTGACGCGGATCGCCGCGAACCAGGTCTACAGTCTGCAGACCGTCACGCGCATCGCGCCGCGCGGCGCCGACGGGCGGCCGGATCTGTCGCGGGCGTTCACGGATGCGCAGCTCCAAGCCGTCGCGGACGCGGTCACGGCCGAGTGCGATGCGCTCGACGGGCTCGCGGACGGCATGATCAACGATTTCGAGGCCTGCGGTTTCGATCCGGCGTCCCTGCAGTGCGGCACGGGCGCGAACGCCGCGGCCGGCGCGCAATGCCTTGCCGAGGAGCAAGTCGACGCGCTGCGCGACATCTTCGCCGGCGCGCGCAACTCGCGCGGCGAATCGCTGTACGGCGCGTTCACATTCGACACCGGCATCGCAAGCCCCGCATGGCGCTCGATGCATCTCGGCAGCGACGGCAGGCCTCCGGCGAACGCGACGCTCGGCGCGGACACGCTGCGCTTGTTCGCGATGACGCCGGCACGCCCGGACCTCGATCCGCTCGAGTTCGACTTCGATCGCGACATCGTGCTCACGGCCGAGACGGCCGCGATCAACGACGCGATAGCGACGTTGCATTCGACGTTCGCCGGACGCGGCGGCAAGCTGATCGTCTACGACGGCCTGTCGGACCAGGGCATGTCGGCCGGCGCGCTGATCGACTGGTACGCCGAGATCACGCCTCGCGACGAAGAAGGGCCGCAGGACTGGGCGCGAATGTTCTTCGTGCCGGGGATGACCCACTGTGCCGGCGGACAGTCGACCGACAGCTTCGACATGCTGACGGCGATCCAGGCGTGGGTCGAGGAAGGCCAGGCGCCGGACCGCGTGATTGCATCCGGAGCCGCGTTCCCGGGCGTCACTCGGCCGCTGTGCCCGTATCCGCTAGTCGCGCGCTACGACGGCGGCGATCCGAGCTCGGCCGACAGCTTCTCTTGCCGCTGATATCGCCGCGGAGCGCGGCGCGCCGTCATTCCGGGAAATGACGGCGCAGGCTCCACTCTTCGTTCACGCAGAACCCGCAATCGTCGCCGACGAACATTGCCCGGGCTCCCGCGTCGTCCTTCAGCTGCCACTCGAGCCACGCGAGCGGTCCGCGTGCGAAAGGTCCGCCGTTCGGCATGTGGTACGTCGCGCCGTGACCGACGTCCATGTTCGCGTTGATCGCCGGGATGTCGAGCGTTTGCAGCGCCTGCCAATCGAGCTCGGCGTTCGGATACGCGATATCGCTCTCGCCGCCGATGAAGTACGCGATCGGCGCATGCATCTCTTCGAGGATCGAGCGCTCGAGCTCGTGGCGCACCATGTACTGATCGCCATCGGGCATCATGCCGCTGTTCAGCACGAGCACGGTCGTGACGCGGGGATCGACGGAGGCCTTCACGGCCTGCAAGCCGCCGCACGAGTGCCCCATCACCGCGACCTTGTCGGTCGCGACCTTGTCGTAAAACGGACTGCCTTGCCGAGCGTTCTCGCTCTCGAGCCATGCGAGCCCATCGAGCAGCTGGCTGTGGTGCGTCTCGAACGGCGGCCACTCGGCCGGATCCGCGGGTCGCGGCTGGCGCGGCGCCGGCGAATCGCGATAAGGACCGATCGCGACGACGATGAAGCCGTGCGACGCGACCTCCGCGAGGAACTCGCGGTAGCCGAAATTGCTGTTCACGCACGAGCCATTGCCCCAGAGCGCCACCGGATAGCGGCCCTCTAAGCGCTCGGGGCGATAGATCGTATGCGTCGGCAGCGCTTCATCCGAATAGACGATCGCGGGCTCCGGCCCGGAACCTGCGGGATCGGCCGCGTGCAGGGGCGCAACCCATGACGCGGAGCTCAGCACGACGAACGGCAACGCGGCTACGACTTTCTTGTTCTTGGTCGGCATAACGGCAGATGCAAGCTCGAGCTGACACAGTTTCGAACAATCGGTAGCATCGCTGAGACCAACAACAAATACCAAGACTTCAGCTGTCTTGCGGAGATCACTATGAGCTCTCACAGAATCGCAGCAGTCGTTGCCGCCGTGCTCGTGGGCGCCGCAGGGATGACGTCGGCGCAGCCTCCAGAGAATCGCGACTCGCTTCCGGATACGCCCGGCACCGGCCCGTTCGCTCCGCTCAAGGAGATCGATCCCGGCCTGCCGGACCAGGTCGTGTACCGCCCCGCCGATCTCGAGAGCCTCGGCGACACGAAGCTCGGCATCTACGTGTTCGGCAACGGCGGCTGCTCGAACGACGGCGCGAGCGCGCGGCTGCATCTGCTGAACGTGGCGTCGCACGGTTACGTCGCGATCGCGCCGGGCGGCATATACAACGGTCCCGGCAAGACCGACGCGCCGCCGCGTCCCGAGGGCGCGAGCATCGAGACCTATACGCCGACGCGCCCCGCGCAGCTCACGGCCGCGATCGACTGGGCGCTCGCGGAGAACGAGCGCGCCGACAGCCCGTACTACGGCCGCATCGATCCCGAGCAAGTCGCGATCTCCGGGTTCAGCTGCGGCGGAATTCAAGCGCTGACGATCGCGGCCGATCCGCGCGTGAAGACCGTCGTCATCATGAACAGCGGACTCTTCGTCGAGGGCGAGACGCGGATGGGCGGCATGGTCGAGACGAAGGAACGGTTGAAGGATCTGCACACGCCGACTTTGTACGTGCTCGGCGGGCAGACCGATATCGCATACGCGAACGGCATGGACGACTTCGAGAAGATCGACCACGTGCCGGTCGCCGTCGCGAGCATCGATAAAGGCCATGGCGGCACGTACTGGGAGCCGAACGGCGGCGTCGCGGCCGAGGTCGTCATCGACTGGCTCGACTGGCAGCTGCGCGGCAGCACCGACGCCGCGCGCGCGTTCGTCGGGCCGGACTGCGGGCTCTGCCGCGACCCGGCGTGGGAGTATCAAAGCAAGGGCTTTTAGTTGTTGCGGCTCGGGGTTCGACATGCCGCGGCGGCGCTGCTTGCGTCGACCGCGGCGGTCCTGCTGTGCGCGCAGGTCGCGGCCGCCGAAGCGATCGAGCTGCGGCTCTCCGTCGAAACGCCGCCGGGGCATGCGCGCAATCTCGCGTCGGAGCGCTGGGCCGAAGCGATCGAGCGATTCTCGAACGGAGAAATCTCAGTCCGCATCTTTCCGAGCGGGCAGCTGTACGGGTCAGCCGGCGCGATCAAGGCGTTGGCATCGGGCGCCCTTGATCTGAGCGTTCAGGCCAACTCGACGTTGAGCAGCTTCGAGCCGAACCTTTCCGTCGTCGGATTGCCGATGTTCTTCGGCGCGACGCGCGAGCAGGTGCGCGAGATTCTCGACGGGCCGCTCGGCGCCGAGCTCTGGGGACGGCTCGAGAAGAAGGGCATCCTCGTGCCTGGCGGGCACTTCGAGTATGCGCCGAATAACACGGCCTACACGACGCGGGAGATCGTCCGCTCTTACGATGACCTGCGCGGGCTCAAGCTCGCGACGCCGCCGAGCCCGCTGTTCGTCGTGATGCTCCGCTTCATGGGCGCGTTCCCGGTCGCGACGCCGCGCAGCGAGACCGTGCTGCAGCTGAGCCAAGGCCAGGTCGACGGCCTCGGCATGATGACGGACCTCACGATCTCGGGCGGCAAGCTCTGGGACGCCGGCGTTCGCTATGCGTTCCGCGACGTCGCCGGCTGGGGCTTTTACCTGCCGCTCGTCAGCCGGGCGACGTGGCTGCGTCTGTCCGAAGCTCAACGCGATTCGGTGCGGCGGGCCTGGAAAGAAGCCGAGGCGTGGGCGCGCGAGTATACGGCGGCCGAGCTCGAGAACGGCGTCGAGACGAATCTGTCGCACGGCATCGTCAATTACTCGCCGACGCCGGGAGAGCAGCAGCGCATGCGGGCGCTGCTCCTCGCCGAGCAAGACGTGCTCGTCGCGCAGGGCCGGATGGATCCCGAGTTCGTCGCGCGAGTCGAGGCGCGGCTCGCCGAGCTCAAGTGACGAAACCTGATCGATTCGAAGCGCTCGGGCGATCCTGGCGACGATTCGAGACAGCCGTCATCGGGCTCATCGTCCTCCTCGCCCTCGGCGTATTTCTATATGGCTCCGCCACGCGGAGCTTCGCACCGGCGCTTGCGGTCGACTGGACCGAGGAGGTCACGATCTACTTGATCGTCTGGGCGAGCCTCCTGAGCGGCGGCACACTGACCGCCGATCGCGAGCACGTCTCAGCCGAAATCCTCGTCCACGTCCTGTCCGAGCGCGCACGCCGTCGCCTCCGGATCGGCATAGACGTCCTGATGCTGGCCTTCTGCGGCCTGATGCTATGGCTCGGCGTCGAGGGCGTGCTGTTCGCGCATCTGCTCGACGAGCGGAGCGCGTCGACCTTGCAGGCCCCGCAGGCCTGGGTGCTCTATCTCGCGTTGCCGGTCGGAATGCTGCTGATCGTCGGACGCCTCGCGCTGTCGCTGCTTCTCGAGCGGAGGTCGACGCATGCTTAGCGTCGTCGCGCTCGTCATCCTGCTCGGCTTGCTCGTCGTCGGCGTGCCGATCTTCGTGGCGCTCGGCGCCGTCTCGATCGGCATGCTGTCGCTCGAAGGACGTCCGCTGTTCGATGCGGCGCTGACGGCGATCAGCGGCCTGAACTCGTCCGCGTTCGTTGCGGTGCTGTTCTTCGTGATCGCCGCGAAGTTCATGGAGAGCGGCGGCGTCGCGCGCGTGCTGATCGACGCCGCCGAAGCGTGGGTCGGCTGGATGCGCGGCGGCATCGGCCTCGTTGCGGTGCTCGGCACGACGTTCTTCGCTTCGGTTTCGGGGTCCTCCGTCGTCACCGCAATGACGATGGGCACGCTGCTCGTGCCGCTGATGACCGCGAAACGCTACGATCGGCCGTTTGCCCTCGGCACGCTCGGCGCGGCCGGGACGCTCGGCATTCTGATACCGCCGAGCCTGTCGATGATCCTTTACGGCCTCGTCGCCAACGAATCGGTCGCGCGACTCTTTCTCGCCGGCGTGTTGCCCGGGCTGCTGCAGGCAGTGATCCTCGGCGTATTCGTCGTGCTTTATTCGCGCAAGAAGGGCTATGTCTCCGGTCAGCGCCCGACGCGCGAGGAGTTCATCGCCCGCAACGTGCGCGCGCTGCCGGCGCTGCTGATCCCGCTGGTCGTCTTCGTCGGAATCTACGGCGGCTACGTGTCCGTCGCCGAGTCCGCGGCCCTTGCCGCGATCGTGTCGCTCGGGGTCGCGATGTTCGCATACCGCGAGATCCACGGGCGGGAGGTCTTCTGGCTGATCACGACCGCGGTGAAATCGGCCGGCGCGATCACGTTCATCGTGATGTTTGCGATGCTGTTCGCGCATTGGCTGACCGGAACCGGCGTGCCGACCGCGATCGTGGACTTCGCCGTCGGCAACGACCTCGAGCCTTGGCAGTTCCTGCTGTTCCTCAGCGTCATCATGATCGTGCTCGGCACCGTGCTCGACGCGATCGCGGTGCTGCTGATCGTCACGCCGATCGTGCTGCCGACGCTCGCGGGGCTCGGTATCGACCGCATCCACTTCGGCATCGTGCTGATCGTGAACATGGAAATCGCGTTCCTTACGCCGCCGATCGGGCTGAACCTCTTCGTCCTGTCGAGCATCGCGAAGGCGCCGCTCGGCGAGACGATCCGCGGGGTCGCGCCGTTCGTCGCGCTGCTGCTCTGCTTTCTCGTGATCGTGATTTCGTTTCCAGGGCTATCATTATGGCTGCCGAACGCCGTTTACGGCTGATGCAGCACGAGTCGAGGAATGGCTGATACGCATCGACAAATCGATTTCGACGCCGACGTGCCGGAGGACTTCGACTCCCCGCACGCGATGTTCAAGGACCTTCGCCGGCGCTGTCCCGTCGCGTACAGCGACGCGATGGGCGGCTTTTGGGCCGTAACGAAGTATGCGGATATCGTCCGCGTACTGACGGACTGGCAGACGTTCACGACGACGATCCAGAACGTCGTCCCGCGCGTGGCCACGACGCAGCGCCGACCGCCGCTTCACCTGGATCCGCCCGGTAACGTCCCGTATCGGAATGCGATCACTCGAATGATGACGCCGGCCAAGCTGAGGCCGTGGCGCGCTAAGATCGAGGCGGAAGTCGACGAGCTGCTGACACCGCTGATTGCCAAAGGCGAAGGCGATATCTGCCGCGACTTCTCGTTCGTGCTGCCGATCGCGGTTCTCGCGGATTTCTTCCGGCTGCCCGAACGGAACGCGCGCCGCATCCGCATCGTCGGCGCGGAATTCAATATGGCTCTGCAAAGGCGCGACGACGAGAACGTTCGCAAGTACAGCGACGAGCTCTATCGTATCGCGGGCGAGCTGATCGCGGACCGCAAGGCGCATCCGCAGGATCCGGACGTCGACCCGATCAGCAGTCTCCTCGCCGTCCGCGTCGACGGCGAGCCGCTGCCCGATGCGATGATCCTGGGCGCGCTTCGGCAGTTCCTGATGGTCGGCATCGTCGCACCGACGACCTTCATCGGCAGCGCCGCCGTGCACCTCGCTCGCCACCCCGAGCACCACGCGCTGCTCGCGGAGAACCCTTCACTGATACCGGATGCCGTCGAGGAGCTGCTGCGCCTATACACCCCTTACAGGGGATTCGCACGCACGGCGCGCTGCGACGTGCAGCTCGGCGACAAGCTCGTGCGTGAAGGCGACGTCGTCGCGGCAGTGTTCACGTCTGGCAATCGCGACGAGGACGTGTTCGACAATCCGGACGAGTTCGATCTGAGCCGTCGCAAGCGGGATCTGTTGACGTTCGGCCGCGGCCCGCATATGTGCCCCGGCGCCCCGCTCGCGCGGTTGCTGCTCGAGGTCGCGATCGGCGGCATCGTGCAGCGCACGAAGCGGATCGAGATCATCGGCGAGATCACGATGACGAACTGGCCCGAGTACGGCCCGCTGGCCGTGCCGGTCAGAATCATCCGTTAGGCGGACGCGGTCTGCTCGGCGCCGCTCGCGAAATCGACCGATCCGACGTCCGCGACGAACGGGTCGTTGAAGGCCATCACCGCCTGGTGAGCCGGGTGCCGTTGATACGCACGCAGCGCGTCGACGGAGTCGAACGCCATGATCAGGACGACGTCCCAGCTGCGAGCGTCGCGCAGCTCGTCGCGGCCGACCTCGAGACGGCGAATCTCCGGGATCGCGTCGCGCAGCGCGAGCATCCGCTCGCAGAATGCCGCGATGTGCTCGGCGCTCGTGCCCGGACGATAGCGCAGGAACACGTAGTGCTGCAGCATCCGTTCAGCCCCTTCCGACCCGCGCACCGGGCGGAATGATCGGCGGAGACTTGTTCAGCTGCTCCATCGCGAAGCCCGCCGCTGCCTTGTAGCGGCTCATGAACTCTTCGCGCTCCGCCGGCGGGATCACCTCGTCGATGTCGTCGAAGACGCCGCCGCAGCGCTCGTCCAGCATGTTTAGCAGCCCGAAGGGTCCCGCACCGCGATTCCGCAGCACGACGGCGGAGACCTCCTTGCAGAGCCTTGCGTCGTAGGCCTGCAGCGCATCGCGCGTCACACCGTGCTCGAGCATCGCTGCGCCGAGCACGCGCGCATCGATCACGGCCTGCGTCGCGCCGTTCGAGCCCGTCGGGTACATGACGTGAGCCGCGTCGCCGAGCAGCGCGACGTTGCCGTCGACCCAGCTCGGCACCGGATCCCTGTCGATCATCGGGTACTCGAAGATCTCGGCCGCGCCGCGCAGCATCGCCGGCACGTCGAGCCAGCCGTAATCCCAGCCGTCGAAGTGGTGGATGAACTCCTCGACATCGACCTTCTTGTTCCAGTCGCCGTTCGTCCAGCCGCCGGAGTTGTCGACGGTGATCTCCGCGATCCAATTGATCGTCGCAAGACCGGTCGCGGGATCGGGTTGCGAGATCGGATAGAACACGACCCGGTGACGATGGGTGCCGAGGCCGACGAACGACGCGCCGGTACGGATCGGCACGCCCGGCGTCGTTCCCCGCCACATGATCGCGCCGCCCCAATTGATCGGCGGCTGCTGCGGATACATCTGCGCGCGCACGGCCGAATGCAGCCCGTCCGCACCGATCAGCAACGCGCCTTCGATCTCCGCGCGCTCGCCGCTCTGCGTCGTGACCAGCGCCGTCACGCCGCGCCCGTCGCCGTGATTGCGATAGCCCGCCACCCTCCAGCCGGTACGAATCGAATCGGCGCCGAGACGCTCGATGGCCGTGCGGTACAGCAGCATGTGCAGTCCGCCGCGGTGCACCGAGTACTGCGGCCACTTGTAGCCGGCGAGCAGGCCGCGGGGCTCGGTATAGACGTCTTTGCCGTTCAGGCCGACCAGCGCCCACTCTTTCGTTTGCAGGCCGATCGTATCGAGCATCTCGGCCCCGATGCCGAGCTCGTAGAGCTCGCGGACCGCATTCGGCTGCAGATTGATGCCGACGCCGAGAGGCTTCAAGTCCGGGACCGTTTCCAGCACGACGCACGGCACGCCGATCTGGTGAAGGGTCAGCGCGACGGCCAGGCCGCCGATGCCGCCGCCGGCGACGAGGACGGGTCTTTGCTCCATCGGATCGAAGTGTGTTACCGAGCCGTGCCGGCGGCCGGCGGCAAGACGAATATCGGCATGGGTTACTCGGTTCTCGTGCTTTCGTAGAACGTCAACGCGACGCCGCCTTCCCCTACGCCCGGGTTCGAGCTCAGGTACAGGCCGTCGTTCAGGTACGCGTACGGCCCGTCGACCCGCGCTTCGAAAGTCGGCACGAGCGAGCCGAACGCACCGCCGTTGCGAACGATGATGATCTCGCCGTCGTCGGCCTGCCAAAGATAGCGCGCGTCGATCGTAGCCGGCGGCGACAGGCTCTGGTAATCGGCGCCGCCCATCAGCACTTTGCCGTTGATTCGTCCGCTCAGCTCGCCGCCGGTGATCGGAATGATGTTGCGACGGCCGCGCTTACTGTCGCCGACGGTCTGACTCGGCGCGAGCGTCACGTTCTCGTGGATCAGCACGTCGCCTTGCGTCTCCGCTGCGGACTTTTCGCGGTAGTTCCACGGCTGCGCGGGCACGTCCGCGGGCTTCTCGATCTCGATCGCGTTCGCGCGATCGAGCGGCGCGTCGGACGCCGCGTAGACGCGCAGAGTCAGCGTGCTCGCGGACTCGTCCAAGTCGCGCCGCGCGACGTAAGTACCCGAGTTCAGCCACGCATGCTCGCTCTCGTTCGGCGCCTCGAAGTCCATCACGATGCGAACGTCGCCGGCATCGGGGCCGGTGCCGGCGTTGCGCGCGAGGACGTAGCTCCCGTCGGTCGCCTGCAGCACGAGGATCTGCTCGATCTCGATCGTGCCGTTCGGCAGGGTCAGCATGAAGTCGAGACCGCCCTCCATGACCGTCCCCGACAGCCGCGGCCCGTCGACCGTGCCCTGCAGCCCGACCGCGACGGTTCGCTCGCCGAACGGGGTCGTGCCGATAGCAGCGATCCGCTCGAGCGGGATCTCGATCTCGAAGATCGGCGTGCCGTCCTCGGGGAACGGTATCCCGTCGGGCAAGTAGCAATCCCACGACGGGTGCGGAACGAGTATCGAGCCGCGCTGCTGCGCCTCGGCGACGCAGCACGCGAGGGTCAACACGACAGCGCCGACCGCTTTCACGGCCGGCGCCTTGGCCAGGGCAATCATCTGCTTATCCTTGTAGGCCCCACGAGCCGGGGCTGCGGACTAGCGCGATTGTATAGCAGCCGTAGAACGAGCTAGCAATAGCAATCAACGCTTTCCGTAATGCTCGTGAAGTCTCTCCAACGATCCTGGCCCTCGTGTCGCGGCGTCAGAAGCTCATCGTCAAGCTGACGAATCCGCGCCGGCCAAGCGGCTCGTAGATCGAGTTACCGCCTTGCCCGAGTCCGCCGGTTCCGGCCGACGTCGCGCGCGACGGCGGGATCGGGAACGGCAGCGCGTTCGGATTGCCGCCGACCAGCGGCGGCTTCTCGTCGAGCAGGTTCTCGATACCGACCGTCAGACGATACTTGTCCGCGAACGAATAGCTGCCGCCGAGATAAAGGAGCTGGTAGCTATCCTTCACGCCGCCATACGGATCCGGCACGGTGGTCGGCGGCAAGCCTTCTGCGTACGTGCTGTCGAGAATCGACGGCCAGAACTGATGCCGCAGCGTGATGCTCCACGGCCCGCGGAAGTAGTTCACCGTCGTGAACAGCCGGTAGTCGTAGCCCTGGCACTCGATCTGCAGCGCGCAGCCGTCCGTCCCGGCGTGATCGACGGTGTTCACGTCCGGCCGGTCCTGCGTCTCGGACAGGAGGTTGTAGTTCGCAACCATGTTCACGTTGAGGCCGCCGTTCGCCAGCATCCGCGTCCAGTTCAGCTGCAGGTCCAAGCCGGAGACCTTCGCTCGACCCTGGTTCGTGAAGTTGAGGTCGATGTTGGTCGCCTCTCCGTCCGCAGGGTTCCTGATTAGCTGCCTGCACGCCGCGGTCGTCGGATCTCCGGTCGGATTCTTCGAGAGGCTGAGGCACGTCTCGTACACGGTATCGGGACCGATCAGCGCGATCATGTCCTTGATCTCGATCGTGTAGTAGTCGACCGTCAGCGTCCAGTCGTTCAGGAAGTCCATCACGACGCCGAGCGTGAACGTATCGGCCTGCTCCTCCTGCAGGTTCGGATTGCCGAACGAGTTCAGCGCGCCCGGCGAGCCCGGATCAGGCTGCTCCGAGATCGGCCGAAGGTCGTAGTACGCGCTTGCGCCGCCCTGTCCCATGATCGCGCGGCAGATCGCCTCGGTATGCGCGGCCTGCGCCGCGCCCGCGACGGCGGGATTCGCGCTGAACGGTCCGACCTGATTGTTCTGCGAGCACTGATCGCCGAACGCCGATCCGCCCGGCTGGAAGATCTGCGTGCGGCCCAGGAAGAGCTCGCCGAGGTTCGGCGCTCGCAGCGCGCGATTGAAGCCGCCGCGGAGCCGATAGCGCGGAGTGAACGCCCAATCGATCAGCGCTTTGTACGTCTCGACCTTGTCGACCTGCGGCATGCTCCAGTCGGAAATGCGGCCGCCGAGCTCGACCGAGAAGTGCTCGACGCCCGTCGGACCGTTCGACACGATCGGGATCAGCAGCTCTCCATAGATCTCGCTGACGTCGAACTCGCCGCCGCTGATCGTCTGCGGGAACACACCGGCGATGCTTTCCGTCACCGACGAGTTGCTGACGAGGTTGTCCGGCCGGAAATCGAAGCTGTTCTCGCGATAGCTGACGCCGAGCGCATAGCCGAGCGGCCCCGCGCGCATTTCGGCGAGCGTGCCGACGAGGTTCGCTTCGAGAATGCTCTGCTTCACGTCGGTCCGGCTCTGCAGCGTCGCGTGCAGCATCTCGATGCAGTCGAGCGACGGCAGGAAGTCCCGCACGATCGGCAAGCCGGTCGTACAGGTCGGCGTGCCCTCCGCGAACCCGTCCGCTTCGGTATTCGGATTGCCGACGTACGCGACGCCGAAGTTCGGCGACGCCATCAGCTCGCGGTACGTGTTCAGCCGGACGTTACCGACCTGCCTGATGTACGCGTCCGTGCGCCCCGTCGATACCGAGACGTCCCACGAATGCTTTCGGCTCGGCAGATCGCCTTCCATGCCGAGCACGAGCTGCATCGTCGTCGTCGTGTTGCGGCCGCCGAGACCGTCGCCGAGCAGGTACCGCATGTAATCCATCGGCCGGCCGATGTAGACGTCGGCCTCGGGGTTCGGCCGCGACATCATGATCGCCTGCATCTCGGGCGGCAGCGGCCAGGCTTGCGACTCGGTGCAGCCGCCGATCGCCGGACAGTCGAGCTGATACGCGCCCCCGGCGAGATACGCCGGCATCGTCGTCATGTCCTCGCCCGCATCGCCGGTGTTCGGCAAGCCGTCCGCGCCGAACGATACGACGGACGGCTCGTAGATCGTCGTGCCGAACGGAACGCGCGCGCTCCATACCGTGACCGTCGCCGGCGGCGTGCCGAGCGCGGTCCGCGTCTCGGTGCGCGTCAGCATCGCTTGCGCCGTGAGCCGCAGATTTTCGGCGACCTCGAACTCGCCCTTCGCAAACGACGACAGCCGCTCGAGCGGCGTCGAGGCTCTGTGATAGAACGTGTTCTCCTTGATGTTGCCGTTCGGCTGCATCACGCGGAACGGCAAGCCGGGAAACTCGCCGTAGTTGCCGACGTCGAACGGGCCCTGATAACGGTACGAGCCGGCCGCGCCCGCCGGGTTGTTCAGGCCCGTGAACACGGTGCCCGTGCCGTCGGGCGTGCGGTTGATGTAGAACGTCGCGTTGTTCGGCACGCCGAGGTTCACGCCGTTCGCATCGGTCGGACATACGCCCGCGAAGCGGATGCCGACGAACGGCGGCGGATCGCCCGGATTCGGCGCGCACGGCACGGCGTTCACGCCGTCGGCGAAGATCGAGTTCACGACGTTCTGATCCGGATAGTTGAACGTCAGGTCCGCGAAGAACGCCGCATTACCGACCGACGTCTCGGTAACGAAGCCGTTCGTGCCGGCCGTGCTCGGGTTCGCGTAGTCCGCGATTCGCCAGTCGCGCTCCCACAGGAACTGCTCGGCGCGGGTCGAGCGCTCGACGCCGAGCATGATGTTGCCGCGATCGGAGCTGAGCCCGAGCAGCCCCGACAACGTGACCTCCTGATTGCCGCCGTGCTGCGTATCGCCGAAGCGGATACCGACCTCCGCACCTTCGAAATCGTCCTTCAGAATGAAATTCACGACGCCGCCGACGGCATCCGCGCCGTACACGGCCGACGCGCCGCCCGATATCACCTCGACGCGCTCGATCGCGGAAGAGGGGATCGTGTTCGTGTCGACGACCATCGTCGGATTGATCGGCATCGCGCGCCGCCCGTCGATCAGCACGAGATTCCGGTTCGCGCCGAGGCCGCGCAAGCTGACGGTCGACGCGCCGACGGTCGACACCGCGTTCGAATCGACCTGCCCCGCCGAGTTGAACTGCGTGACGGCGGGGACGAACTGGGGCAGCTGGTTCAGGATCGTCTCGACGCCGATCGAGCCCGTCTCCTCGAATGCGCTCCGATCGATCGTCGTGATCGGCGCATTCGCGGTGAAGTCCTGACGCCGAATGCGCGAGCCCGTGACCGTGACCTCCTCGATTTCAGGGTCCGCCTGTTGCGCGGATGCCGGAATCGTCGGAGCGACCGCGAGCACCGTGCCGAGCATCGCCGCCCCTGATGCGGCGAGCACTGCAGGTCTCGAGCCTCGGACAAACGGTCGACCGCTCGACGACGCGGCGATGAGCCCTTCGCCGATCGCCGTGCACAGGGCCCGGACGCGTGGACGGACGACGGCGAGACTAGTGGTCGATGCCTTCATCTGTTATTCCCCCTATACAAAGGCATGAGTCGACTCGGGCCGGGTCCCCGCCCGGCTCGTTATTAGAGAAAGAGTGAGGGCCGCCGCCGGCGGCCCGTCTGCGCTAGCTACTCATCGGCGCCGATCGGATCATCGCCGCCGATACCGGCAGCGCGATCGCGGAACTGGTTGAACAGAGATTCATCGCTCGGCACGCAACGGTCCTCGAGAATTCCGGACCAGCCGCCGATCGCCATCTTCTCCTTCGGGATCAGCGCCCAGACCTTCGGGCTGGCCTCCCAAGGCTCGGTGTACGTCGCGGGGTCGATCAACGTGAGCCGCACACGCAGCCGGTTCGGGCTCGGCCGGTCCCAACGCTCCTGCAGCACGGCCTGGCTGCTGATCGGGAACCCGTACTGATCGAGCCATTGCCGATCGTCGAATCCGCTCGACTCGACGACGAGCGTGTCCCCCTCCCAGCGGCCGGTCGAGTAACCGTTGAAGCGCGGCAGATAGTCCTCGACGTTCGGCGTCTCGCGGCCGTCGAGCCAGATATCGCGGAAGTCCCACGTCCACTCGAAGAGCTGAACGATTCGATCCTCCGTCTGCACGATGTCCATCGCCGCGCCGATCCCGGAGAACGTGATCAGCCGCGCGAGACCGAGCGGCTCGCAGCGCATCTCGGGATCGTTGCCGAACGCCGGCAGCACCGCGCGCCGGTAGCCGACATGGATGTCGGTTCTTCGCTCGGCTTCTTCGCTGCCGAGCTCTAAGCCCCGCGAAGGCCGATTCTCCTCGAAGCGCCGCTGCCCTTCCGGCGTCAACGGCGGCGTCTCGCCGAAGAAGCCGTAGCCCGGCCACGTGGCCGGATCGCGGCACTCGGGACACGGACCAAGATCGTATTGCTGCGGCGCTCTGCTCCACAGCCCGCTGAAATCGCGTTTGTCGTAGCTGCGCGTATCCATGTCCGACGAGCCGATGCCGCCGGGCGCCGCGGCAGGACGCTCGTTCTGTGCGACGGCGTTCTGTGCGGCGAGCGTCAGCGCGAAGCACGCAGCGAGGAGCGAATGGCGTGTCGTCATCGGGCGAGCTCCTGACCAGGCAGCGGCCTGTCTCCCTTTGGCTGCAAGCCGCCCGGCACCCCGTCGAGATCGGGCGCTCCGGGGCCGCCGAATCCGCCGCCGATCGACTCGCCGTTCTCGTCCTCGATACGCATCACGATGCCGCTGAATCCGCCTGCCCGTGACGTGCCGATCGTCAGCTTCACGCGCGTGCCGGGCGCGAGCGCATCGAGCGTCCGTTGGCGCGTCCAGCCCTGGCGCGCCATCGTCGACGGATTCGTCAGCAGCTCCGCGACCCAGTGCTCGACGTCACCGTCGCCGACGACTCGATCGAACGTCATCGTCGGGTGCGGATTCGCGTAGTTGAAGCGCGTGACCGTCGCCCACGTCGTCCACAGATTTTCGGTGTCGTAAGAAATGCTGCTGCCGTGATGGGCGCTTGCAGACATCGCGGCCAGGGCCAGGGTCGCGCCGATGGCCGCGAGCGTGCGATGCATTCGTCCTCTCATCTCTCCTCCTTCAGCGGTCGCCGGCGAGATTGCGGTAGACCGCCTCGATGAACGCGTCCGTGGTCCAAGGCCCGTCGCCTGCACCGAAAACGCCTGCATAGTCGAGCGCCGGACGGCTGCGTCTGACGTCGGCCAGCGAGTCGCCGTTGTCGATCGCATGCTGGATCCGATCGCGAATGATCGTCAGCATGTCTCGGTACTCGGCGACGTCGGTTTCGTCGTAGAGCCTGCCGTGACCCGGGACGACGATCGTGCCCCCTTGCGCGCGCGTCTCCGCGACCGTGATGTCGAGAATGCGATTCAGCGCCGCGATCAGCCCGTTGACCGAGCCGCCCTGATCCGCAGCGAAGCTCGGGAAGCTCCGCGTCGAAATCACGCCGCCGGCGCTGACGACGTCCGAGCCGCGGAAGAACACGAGCGAGTCGCCGTCCGTGTGTGCCGCGGGAACGTGGATGACCTCGATCGCCTCGCCGTTGAAGTAGATCGTCTTCGACTCGCCGTAGAACGTGTCCATGATCAGGTTGCTCGCGTCCGCGCCGGTCTCGACGAGGCGAAGCCCGACGTTCTCGTGCGCGATGACCGCCGCCTGCTGCAAAGGCTCGGTCGCGAGCGAGACGTTGCCGCCGGTGTGATCCGCATGGAAGTGCGTGTTGATGACGTAGCGGATCGGCCGATCGCCGGCAAGCTTCCGAATCTCGTCGCGAACGCCAGGCGCAAGCTCGCTGCTGCCGGTGTCGACGACGAGCACGCCTTCGTCCCCGATCTGCACCGTGACGTTGCCGCCTGCGCCGAAGATCGCCCAGACCTTTCCTTTGACGTGCATCGAGCGGATGCCTTCCGGGATCGGCTCCGGCGGCGGGACGACGGCCGGGGGCGCCTGCACGCCGCGGGATTGACCGGTCTCGATGCGCGCCGCGAACTCCGGGTACATCGTCGTCGCACCCGCGGACATCGCCCAGCGCGGCACGCCGTACTCTTGCGAGAACTCGTCGAGCAGCGTGTTTTCCCCGGGCAGGTAGTGCGGCACGTGATACTTGTCCGCCGTCGTCTCCTCGGCCGGGAAGCACTTGTAGAAGATCGGCCCGTCGTTGCGCGTGAACGGATCGCCGAGGACCGGCGCCGGGCGCGGCGTCAGCTGATACTCCGTCGTCCTGATGAACGGCTCGGCGAAGTAGACCGGGTCGTCGACGATCGTCGTGACGAGCAGATAGTCGTCGAAGCGCGTGAAGTACTCGATCATCTTCGCGCGCTCGCTCGTCGGAGTGCCGTTACGGCGGAGCCAACCCGGCTTCATGTGCGTCGTCTCGACGACGAGCGAGTCGCCTTCCCAGCGTCCCGTCGAGAAGCCTTCGAACGTGTAAAGCGCCTCGGGCGGCGGGTGCGGACGCCCGTCGAGCCACACGATCCGGTCGATGCCGAACGTCCCGTCGAGCCGGATCGCCTTCGCGACCCGGCTCACGCGATCGTACTCGGTGTTGACGATCAACGTGTTCGGGCCCCACAGCTGATAGGCCGCCGGATGCGGCGTGCACTGATGCTCGGGCACGCTGAGCCACGAGCCGGAATAGCTCTCGGCCTTACGGATTCCCGCTTCATTCAGCGGCAAGCCCATGTAGTCGCCGATCTCGGGCCCGGCGCCTCTATCGTTGAAATCCTCGTGACCGAACAGACCGGGATGATCCCACGCGCCGGTGAAATCCACCTGGGCGAACGCGAGCGACAGCGGCGACAGCGCGAGCGCGCAAACCAGATCGAGTCGCTTCATCGCCTACTCTCCTTCCCTCGGCAGCGGCGGCGCCGTACGGCAAGGCGACGGGTTCCAGTTCGAATCATCGGGCTCTCGCTTGAAATGCGACGACGTGACGAAGTCGCCGTTCAGGTAAGTCGGGTCGTGCACGATCGAAAGCACGGTCAGGTAGTCGTTGCCGAACGCCGAGACTCGCGAGAAGTACTCGGTCAGCTCTGCGTTCTCGCTGTACGGCAGGCCGTTCTTGCGGAGGTACCCGGGGCGCAGGTTCGTCGTCACCGCCTTCAGCGAGCCCTTCGGCGGACCATCACCCGCCGCGGGCGGACGGCCGCCGAACAGCGCGCGCAGATCGAACCCGCCGACGGGTCTCGTCCATTCCGCGGTCGTGTAGCCCTGCCAGCTCTTCTCGGCCGGAGGGCCGTCGCCGCGAAAATGCAGAAGCCGCGTCTGCTCACCCGCATCCGTCTCGATCTTCAGCGTGTTCTCGTCCTGCCAGCTGATGTGCAGGCGCAGCGGCATCCGCATCAAACCTGCCGCGCCGAACGGACGGCACTCTTCTCCGCTCGCCGCATCCCGCTCGGGATCCCACTCGCCGGCGACGCGCCTTCCTGCAGGATTCAGCGGCACGCTCGTCGCATCGCCGCGCGGCGCCGTGACCATTCGCCACAGCCAGTCCTCGGTGACCAGCGCGACCCAATACCCGGTGAGATCGACCTGAGCCGACTCTTGCGCAGACTGTTGTTGCTGCGGCGGGCCGCCGAAGCCGCCGGGTCCGGGCTGCGCGACGGCGGATGCGCTTACGGCCAGCATCACGAGCGACACACCCGCTGCGGCCGCCCGACGTGACGAGTGTCGTCTCATCAGTCGACGACCTCGCCCGCGCGCGTGCCCCAGCCGAAACCATCGGTGGTGCGCGTGATCGTCCGCAGCAGCATCCGATGCTCCTCGGCCACGCGGCCGGGGTTGCCGGTCACGACGACCGGATCGCCCGGCCGTAGCGTCTGCGCCGTCACGCCGCGCGCGCCGAGCTGACTTGCGCCCTGCCATTCGATCGCCCAGCGCGTCGTCTCGCCCGACTCGTCGGATACGAGCACATGCAGGACCGAATGCGGATTGCGGAACTGGAACTGCACCACCTTCCCTTCGATCTCGATCGTCTCGTCCGCTTTGTAGACGGCCGAGAAGGAGTGGTGCGCGGCGGCCGGCCAGGCCGACAGCGCCGCGAGGGTCAAGCCGAGCAGCATGGGTATCGGTTTCATTTCCTCACCTGGAAGCTTTGCGGACGATGTCCGCCTGCATGCATTCCGAGACGATCCGCCAGAAGCGTTGATAGCCGTCCGTGCCGATCACGAAAGGATGCGGATCCCCGGGCCGTCGGGCCGCGAGCGCCGCAAGACGCGCCGGCGTATCGTCGAAAATCGGGTGGTTCTGAATTTCGACGTCGACGCCCGCTGCGGCCGCGATCTCGAGATAGTGCGCGATCGAGTCGATGTAGCGCTCGAGGCCGGCGGCAGGCGTATACGCCGTCGCGAGCACCGTCCCGCCGAAAAGTCCTGCTACGTGCGTCGCATCGCCGTCCTGCACGTCGAAGATGAACGCAAGCGCGCCCGGCGTATGCCCCGGAATCTCGATCGGCGTGATCGTCGTGTCGCCGAGCACGATCGGCTCGCCCTCCCGCACGATGAGGTCGCGCGTCGGTGCGGGCGTCGCGCCGCGCCGGCCGGCGGCCACCTCCGCTTCGATCGTGCTCCAATCGGCTTCGGTCGTGCCGACGCGCGCGCCGTACTCGGTTTGAAAATGGCTCGCGCCGCCGTAATGGTCCGAGTGACCGTGACCGAGCAGTATCAGCTTGACGTCGGCAGGATCGAGCCCGAGCGTGCTGAACGCGGGAAGCAGCACCGGCTCGACCTCGGCGGCGACGCCGGCGTCGATCAGGACGATGCCTTCGGATGTCGTGATCGCGTAGACCACGGTTTCCGAATTCCCGAACGCGTAAAGGTTGTCGAACAGCTTGACCGGCTCGAGCGGAGGCGCGGAAAAATCGTTCGGGCGTGCGTTTCCGGGCACGCAGAAGAACTCGAACGGCGCCGTCAGCTCGGTGCCGGCCAAACGGCGCGCATTCTCGATGTGCGTCGCGGCCCGAGCTTCGACGGATGCAGGATCGGCGTCGGTGCTCTGAGCACGAACGCCCACGACCGGAAACGAGAAAACCGCCGCTGCGGCGACAAGACCCGCAACGCGGCCGTCGGCCATCGTATGACGCATGAGATCCCCCGGGACTGACCTTCCGGTTGCGAGGCTGAGCTGCGAAGGCTGAGCCTCCAGGAAGGGATACTGCCGGCAATCGGCAGGCGGCGGAAATGAGAAAGTCGGATGTTAGGTATAAGGGCGGTCGATGCCGTTGCGCAGACGATCAAAGCAACTTCGCGGCTGCGGAAATTTGCTCCCGCAGCCACACGTGCGCCGGGCTCGACGTGAACCGCGGGTTCCACGCGAGCTTCTCGAATAGCGGCGGCACGTCGAAAGGCAGCTCCAGCAAGCGCAGATCCGCCGCCTCGCGCATGCGCTCGCCGAGCCGCCGCGGCATCAACGTGAGGAGCCGCGTGCCGCGCAGCAGAAACGGCGCCGCCGTGAAGCTGCCGGTCGACGCAGCGATCCTCTGCACGCGGCCGTGCTGCGACAGGTACTCGTCGGCCATCGACAGATGACCGGGATCGGAGATGTTGAAGGACAGATGCGGATTTTGATGATAATCCTCGAGCGTCAGACGCTCTCCGATCGTCGGATGCCCGGACCAAAGGGCGCACACCCAGCTGTCCTCGAACAGCTGAATTGAAGGAAGCGGCAACTCGAGCTCCGCGGGGAGAATGCCGAAATCGATCTCGCCGGCGGCGATGCGCTCGCCGGCGTCGACGTCGAGCCGCACGAAGTGCAACGAGATGTTCGGCGCGCTCTCGGTCAGCCGCTGCATCAGCGGCTCGAACAGCAACAGCACCGCATAATCGCTCGCCGCAATCACGAACGAGCGGCTCTCGACGGCAGGCGAGAAGCTCGGCTTCGAATCGAGCAGCTCCTCGAGCTCCTGCACGCACTCGTGCACGCGCCCGGCGATTCCGGCCGCGAACTCGGTCAGCTCGAGATTACGGCCGACGCGGACGAGCAGCTCGTCGTCGAACGCCTGCCTCAGCCGCGCAAGCATCCCGCTCATCGCGGGCTGACTCATGAAAAGCCGCTCCGCGGCGCGCGTAACGTTCTTCTCCTTCAGCAGCGCGTCGAGCGCGAGCAGCAGGTTGAGATCGAATTGCCTGAGATTCATGCCGTCCTGCGGATATCAGCCCCGCGAATAGCAAGTATCGCGAAACGCGACCCTGTATGCATTCCTACCCGTCTTTGTACACATTGTCCATCTCGCGAGCGGACGATGACCTTGCGAAGCGATTACCCGTCGCTGAGAATCGGGCCGGAGAAATCCTCGAGAAACGAGCCGCCTATGAGCTTTCAGACGTCGGCGTTGCGGCGTTGCGCGCCCCGCCTCGGGCTTCGGCGCCCGGCCGTCTCGGCTGTGGAGATGCAGCCATGACGACGCGCCGCTCCGCGATCAAGCTGCTGCTGTCCGCGCCGCTCGCGGCCGGGGTCTACGGATGCCGGCGTGCGTCCGCGCCGTCGGACACGATTCACCTGACGATCGCGTCGAGCCACTCCACGGGCCTTGCGTGGGTCGGCACGATGCATCAGCTCGTCGTGCCGGAAACCAACAAGCGGCTCGAGGCCCGCGGAAGCCCGTATCGGGTTCGGTGGACGGAAGCCTACGGCGGCTCGCTCTACAAGTACGAGCACACGCTCGAGGCGGTCGAGATCGGGCTGACGGACATGGGTTGGGTCGGCACGCTCTGGGAGCTCTCGAAGATGCCGCTCCAGAACATCACGTACTTCACGCCGTTCTCGACCGAGGATTACTACGCGATCTTCAACGTCTATAACGAGCTTCATCGCACGCTGCCCGCGATGCGTGATGCATGGACGGCGCAGAATCAGCGCTTCCTCGGCGCGAACTCGCTCGACTCCTATCACTTGATGACGAACTTCCCGGTCCAGCGGATCGAGGATCTGCGCGGCCGGAAGATTCTCGCGCCCGGGCCGGCCGCTGCATGGCTCGAGGGCACCGGCGCGGTCCCGGTCGACGGCGGCCTGACGACGTACTACACGCAGCTGCAGACCGGCGTTGCCGACGGCGTGCTGACGATCCTGACCGGCGCGCCGGCCTACGCGATCCACGAGGTCGCGCCGTATATCACGCTCGTCGGGCTCGGCGGCCAGGTCTCGGGCTCGATGTCGATCAACCTCGACACATGGAACCGCCTGCCCGAGGACGTCCAGGAAGTGCTCGCAGAGCTCGGACCCGAGTACAGCCAGGGCGTCGCGGACGATCTGACCCGCCGCTACGACGCGGGCCTCGCGCGCATGCGCGACGAGGGCGCGATCGTTGCGCCGTTGCCGGTCGAGGAGAAGCAGAAGTGGCTCTCGGTGATGCCGGATATCGCGAGCCGCTGGGTCGCGGCTACAGAGGCCCGCGGGTTCCCGGCCGGAGAGGTGCTGCGCGCGTATATGGAAGGCATCCGTGCACGGGGCGGAAAGCCGCTACGTGACTGGGACAAGCCGGGTCAATCCGTCGGATGATCTAGCCCCGCGTACGCGTTGACGGCGGCTACTTCGCGAGCTCCGGCAACGTGCACGCGTACGAGGCCGCCGCCGTCGGATCGTCGCCGACATAGCGCGGATACTCCGGATACGAGCACATCGGCAGGCTTCCGAACGCGCCGGTCAACGTCTCGCTCTTGCCCGGCGCGACTCCGTTCTCGACCCAGTTCTGCAGCAGGCCGAGTCGATCGAAGCTCGTCGGGATCGGCCGGGGCTCGATCCGATTGCCGTCGCCGTCGATCGGCGCCGCACGGCCGGTCAGGCCGTGTCCGGCCTGCGGCAGCACGTAGAGGCGTGCGAACGAATCGATCGTGTCGCGGCCCATCGTGTCGAGAAGCGACTGGTAGTAGTTGAGCTGCTCGCCGGACGACGCGATCGTATCGTCCGTGCCGATCGCGATGATCATCTTGCCGCCGCGCGCGCGGAACGCGCTGAGATCCGGATTCGTCGTATCGAGCCATGCCGCGATCTGCTCGCGCCGCTCGCGGTATCGCTCCTCGTCGTAGTCGAGCGGATTCGCAGTCACATCCTGCATCATGAAGCCGTTCACGCCGATCGAGCCGAGCGCCGAGAACACGCGCGCATCGTCGGGCGCGCCCTCCTGGCCGAGATAGCGCTCGCCGCTGAAGAGGCCGCCGCCCGGGAACGCGGGGAAGCCCGGCGGACCGCCCGCCCCCGCGCCGCCGCTCGGCGCCGTGCCGGTCAACGTCGCCGGATTGCCGACGGCCGTCGTCGGCGCCCACATGCCGAAATCGGTGCGGCCGTTAGGCAGCGCGACGGGCGGCGCGTAATCCGAGAACACGAATTCGAGCGTCGCGATCTGGCCCGACGTCAGACAGGCGTTCTGCGACGCATCCTGCGGATTCGGATCGACGTCGTCCGGGCATTGCTTCGCGGCCCACGGATCCGGCTCGCCGATGCCGTCGTTGACGTTGAAGATCGCGCGGCAGTCGACGTAGTTGTTGATGACGCCGTCGACGAGTCCGTCGAGGCCGTCGCAACGGCGCATGAACTCCGCGAGAATCGCGTTGCCCTTCGTCGGCGGCACCCAGTTCTCGAGCGGTATCTCCTTTATGCGCGTCAAGGTCGGCGCGAGCATCAACGTCGAGAAGCCGACGATCGGCACGGTCGACACCACGCCGTCGTAGTCGTCGGGGTAGCGCTGCGCGACCGCCTGGCCCTCGCGGCCGCCCTGCGAGCCGCCGACGTAGTAGTTGTAAGCCGGCAGCTCGCCGTACGCACGCTCGATCAGCACCATCGCGACGTCGTGCGTCTTCTTCATCTGCAGGTAGCCGAGGTTGCGGATCGCCTCGTCGTTCAACGTCCATTCGACGTCGTCGTTGGCGTGCCCCGAATCGCTGCCGTAAGTCACGAAACCGTTCGCGAGATTCGACGGGCCGCCGAAGCCGCCGGCGAGCGCCGGAATCATGCCGTTCATGCCGCCGCCGCCCATCTGGATCGAGCGGCCGTTCCATTCGGCCGGCAGCGCGACGCCGAAGCGAATCGGCCGGGCCGTCGAGCTCTGATCCACCGGCGCGAGACGGCCGGTGACCAGGCAATGGGCCGGCGTATCGCCTGACGCGGCGACCCAGACCAACGACTCGAGAACGACTGCGGAAACCGGCTCGCCGATACGGTCTGCCGGGATCGTATCGGCCAGCTCGGACGACGTGCAAACCGACTCCGTCAGCACGAGGCTGCGCACGTCGGATTGCGCGCGGGCCGTCGACGGCGATGCGATCGAGATCGATGCGATCGACAGCAACGCGATCGACGGCATCGAGGCCGCGAGCGCTAACCGGGTTCGCCGAGGGGTCGCGTTCATGTCGTTCTCTCCGAATCCCGACGCTCTACGGCAGAGCGTACGCAATCAGCTCGCCGCCGGCGTTCGCGCCGGCGTGCGTGACCGCAAGCACAATGTACTGCTTGCCGTTGTGCATGTACGTCATCGGCGATCCGGTCTGCCGCGCGGGCATCTCGATGCGCCCTTCGACGTCCTCTCCGGTCGCCTTGTCATACGCCCGCAGCAGCGCGACCGTCTCCCCGGCCTCGTTCGTATGCACGCTGCCTTCGCCGGCGATCAGCAAGGTCTTCGTCGTCAATACGCCGATGAATATCCGGCCGTACGCGCCGAGACGCTCGACGTCGAGCCCCGCGAGCGCCGGGTGATTGCGGATATTGTCCGGCGTCGTGCCGTGAACCTTCTGCCACAGCATCTCGCCGGTGTTCATGTCGTACGCGGTGATCCGATCGTACGGCGGCTTGATCAACGGGATCGTCCCTTGCAGGAACGTGCCCGCTCTCGGTGCGCCGAGGCCCGGCGGATCCGCGCCGAGACCGGGAGGGCCGGCACCGAGCCCGGGAGGGCCCGCGCCGAGACCCGGCGGAGGACCGCCGGCGCCGCCCGCGGCCGATGAGCGCGGCGCTCCGGCCGGGCTCGGATCGAACGGCTCGAGGTCCGCCGGAATGTTCCTCAGCGTGAACACGGCCGTGTGCGAGTGGATGTACAGGCGGTTCGTCTCCGGGTCGAACGCGCCGCCCGGCCAGTTCGCACCGCCGACGTCGGCCGGCAGCATCAACGTTCCGAGCGGGCCGTCCGGCGTATCGACGGCCGGCGGCGTGAACAACGGGCCCAGCCGATAGCTCTTCACGAGCTCCTCGGCTTCGGCGCGCAGCTCCGGGGTCAGATCGTTCAGGTCGTCGTGCGAGATGCCTTGACGATCGAAAGGCTCGGGCCATGTCGGGAACGGCTGAGTCGGGCTCGTCTTCTCGTAAGGCGATTCCGATTGCGGCACCGGCCGCTCCTCGATCGGCCAGATCGGCTCGCCCGTCTCGCGATTCAGCACGAACAGAAACGCGGACTTCGTCGGCTGCGCGAGCGCCTTGACCGTCTCGCCGTCCTTCTGCATGTCGAACAGGATCGGCGCGCACGGCAGATCGTAGTCCCACAGGCCGTGATGGACGGTCTGATAGTGCCAGCGTCGCTCGCCGGTCCTGACGTCGACGGCGACCAGCGACTCGCCGAACAGGCCGTCGCCCGGACGATTGAAGCCGTTGTAGTCCGCGGTCGGCATCTCGACCGGCAGGTAGACGAGACCGAGCTCGGGATCCGCGCTCATCTGCGCCCAGACGCCCGTGTTGCCGTTGCGCTCGGCCGAGCCGTCCTCCCACGTGTCGTAGCCGAACTCGCCGCGCAGCGGAATCGTATGGAATGTCCAGAGCCGCTCGCCGGTGCGAACGTCGTAGCCGCGCACGTAGCCGCGCACGTTCCACGTCGAATCCATGCTGCCCGCCGGCCGATGCGCGGCGCCGACGACGATCACGTCGTTGACGATCAGCGGCGTCGCGTTCAGCCCGACGTTCGAGTCGATCGGATCGATCTCCTGGTCGAAGTCGAGCTTCAAATCGACGACGCCGTCGTCGCCGAACGACTCGATTGGGAGACCGGTGTCGGCGTCGAGCGCGAGCATCCGGTAGCCGGGCGTCACATAGACGATGCGCCGATCGGCGCCGTCTGGGCTCGCCCAGTACGACACGCCGCGGCCTGCGCCCTGACGGGCGGCCGCGTCGCCGCGCGCCCCTTCGTCCTCGCGGTGCATCCAGATAAGCTCGCCGGTCGCCGGATCGAGCGCGATCGCCGCGCGACGCTGCCCGGCCGTCGTGTAGAGCAGCCCGTTCACGTAGAGCGGCGTCGCCGAATACAGCGTATCGGGCCGCGGCCCGAGGAAATCGGTGCGCAGGCGCCACGCGATCTCGAGATCCTTGAAGTTCTCGGCGTTGATCTGATCGAGCGGCGAATAGCGGTGACTTGCGAGGTTGCCGCCGTACGTCGGCCATTCGGGCGCGGCGGCCGAATCGGCCGGCTGCGTTCGCGCAACCGTGGTGATCGACAGTGCCGCGCCGAGCGCAGCGGCACTCAGAAGAATTCGAGTCGGTTTCAAGTCGGCTCTCCCTGAAGCGCGGCGCCTACTGGCCGGGCAGCGGCGGCGCATGAAACGTCATCTCGGCGAGAACGCGCTGCTCCGTGCTGAGCGGCGCATCGCCGATCGGCAAGCCGTTGTACCAAAGCATATATGCGAGAATCGCGACGGCGTCGTCCCGGGACAGAGTGCCCGGCTGCGTCGGCGGCATCATGTCGATCCGCTGCACGAGGGCCCACAGCGACTCCCCTTCCCAGACGCCGCTGAACACCGGCCCCGCGAGCGGCGGCGCCTGATCGAGCCCCGCCATGTCCTCGCCATGGCACGACAGGCACTGCGCGTAGTACAGGGCCTGCCCGCGAATCGCCTGCTCCTCGGTATACGCACCTTTCAGCACCGACGGCGCGGCCTTCGTCTGGCCGTTCGCGACGCTCGTCGTGAGCGACGTGATCGCCGCGAACCCGGCGCCGCAGAGGGCCACGGCGAGCAAGCGACGGCGCGCCGCGTACACGGATCTCATCGGAGCTTCCGCAGGCTCAGTCGAGCGTCGCGAGCGCGGCCAGCGCACACTCGTGCGCGACGGTCAGGTACCGGCCGACCGAGTCCGTGCCGACGACGTAAGGATGCGGATCGCCGGGCCCGCGCGCGGCGAGCGCCGGCATCTTCTCCTTGCTGCCGTCGTAGTCCGTATGGTTCGACAGCAGCACGTCCGCGCCCGCGTTCGCCGCGATCTCGCGGAAGCGCGCCGCGGACTCGGCGTACGCGGTGAACCGCTCGGCATCCGGCCCGAAATTGAACAAGGTGCCGCCCCACAGCGCCGCGACATGCATCGCGTCGCCGTCGCGGACCGGGATCAACGTCGAGACGGTCCCGTACGTGTGGCCGGGCGTCAGGTGCAGCTCGAGCGTCGTATCGCCGAGCGTCAGCTCTTGTCCATCGACGATCTCGATGTCGCGCTGCGGCTTCCACGGCGGATTGCTCTCTTCGAGCAGATCCCAGTCGGCGGCGCCCATCAGCACGCGCGCGCCGAACTCTTCCTGCAGGTACTTCGCGCCGCCCGCATGATCGCCGTGGCCGTGGCTGACGAGCACGTACCGGATGTCGCTCGGATCGAGCCCGAGCTTCCGTAAACCCTCGACGACCGACGCTTCGACCGAGTAGTCGAAGACCGGATCGATGACGATGATGCCGTCGCTGGTCGTCACGGCCCACGTCGAGAATTCGATCATGCCGACGTAGTACAGGTTGTCGAACACCTTCATCGGCTCCCGGTACCACTGCTCGCGGGGCGGCACGCCCTGCGGCGGGGGCCGGCGCGCACCTGGAGCTGCGGCCTGCGTCGGTTGCGGGCACAGCCGGTCTACCATCGCCGCGTGCTCCCCGGCCGCGGCGCGCGCCGCGCTGATATGCGCTTCGACGCTGTCGTTCTGTGCCGCCGCGTTTCCGGCGACGAGCAAAAACGCCGCAGTCATGCAACGTACTCGCATCACGTACTCTCCAGATGAGGGTTAGCCGATGGTAGGATGCCGAGCAATCCTTTCACAACTCGAAGGCCGTCGACAATGAGAACGAATAAATCTGCCCAGTCGAGATTGTTCGAAGCTCTTATCGTTATAGGCGCGGCGACTTTCTCCGCGGCCGCTCCGGCCCAGGACTATTTCAACACGGTCAAGGCCAAGCTCGAGGCGGGAGGCCAGGTCGTCGGCGGCACGGTCAGCTCGCCGGACGTGAACGTCTACTGCGCGATGGCGAGCGCGGGCTTCGACTTCCTGTGGATCGAGATGCAGCACAGCCCGCTGACCTACTCGGAAGTCGCGACGATGATCCGCGCGTGCCCGGGCCCGGCTATTCCGTTCATCCGCGTGCCCGACGCGACCGAGGGAGACATACAAAAGGCCGTCGATATCGGCGCGCTCGGCGTGATCGTGCCGATGGTCGATACGCTCGAGAAGATCGAGAACGCGATCAAGTTTGCGATGTATCCGCCGCTCGGCAAGCGCAGCCAGGGCGGCGGCCAGTACGGCGCGCTGTGGGGTCGCGACTACCGTCAGCACGCGAACGACAACATCATGATCGTCGCGATGATCGAGAACCTCGAAGGCGTCGAGATCGTCGACGAGATCGCCGCGCTCGAGCACGTCGACGTGATCTTCGCGGCAAGCTCGGACTTGAGCAGCTTCACCGGCCTGCGCCAGGGCGAACCGGAATACGAAGCCGTCATCACGCGCATCAAGGACGCGACGTTGGCCGCCGGGAAGTACCTTGCCGGCCCGTCGGCATGGAAGGATACGCGCGACGGCTACACGTTCTTCCAGGGCCCGCCGGAGACGGCGCTGATCCGCAGCGGCGCGCGCCTGTCGCTCGAGGGCGCACCGGCGGCCCCGGAGCTGCCCCGCGGCGTCGCGCCGATCGAGGGGCTCGAGGACTGACGTTCGCTGCAAAACGCTGCGGAGGCGTGCATGGGCCGGCCGCTCGACGCCTCCGTTTGCCTGCTAACAGATGTGCGCGCCTGCGACGCCCACGTAAACGGAGTACAGCGACTGACTCGCGGTCATGAAGAGCCGGTTGCGCCGCGCGCCGCCGAACGCGACGTTCGCGCAGATCTCGGGCAGCCGAATGACGCCGATCGGCGTGCCGTCCGGCGCGATGATCTGCACGCCGGGCGCCGCGCCCGCCCAGATGTTGCCGTCCGCGTCGCAGCGGATGCCGTCCGCCGCGGCCGGCCCGCCGCCAGGCTGCTCGAGACGGACGAACTGCCGGCCGTTGCGCAACGTCGCCCCGTCGACGTCCCAGACCTTCGTTTCGCGCGCGCCCGTGTCGGCGACATAGAGCAGAGAGTAATCGGGCGAGAAGCACAGCCCGTTCGGCTGCACGACCTCGTCGGTGACGAGATCGATCCGTCCGGTATCCCCGTCGATCCGGTAGACCGCGGTATCGAGCTCGGACTCGGCCCGAAACCCTTCGTAGTTCCCGCTGATGCCGTAGATCGGGTCCGTGAACCAGATGCTGCCGTCCGGGTGGACGACGGCGTCGTTCGGCGAGTTCAGGCGTCTGCCGTTGAAGCTGTCCGCAAGCACGGTCACCGTGCCGTCCGGCTCGTAGCGCACGACCCGGCGTCCGCCGTGCTCGCACGAGATTTGCCGGCCGTTGTAGTCGAACGTGTTGCCGTTGCTGTAGCCGGACGGCGTGCGGAAAGTCGTCACGCGGCTGTCGTCGTCGATGAAGCGCAGCTGCGTATTGTTCGGGATGTCGCTCCAGACGAGATAACGCCCGACGCCGTTCCATGCAGGCCCCTCGGCCCACAGCGTGGCGGTATAGACGCGCTGGAGCGGCGTGTTGAACAGCACATAGCGGCGGAATCTCGGCTCGAGCGCGACGATGTCCGGATCGGGATAGCGCAGCGGGTTGTTGCCGGACCAGTCGCGCTCGACCGGCGCCTGCTGCTGCGCGCTGCCCGCGCCCGGCACGAGCGGCAGAATGGCGGCTCCCGCGAGCCCCGTCAGCAATTCTCTTCGGTTCGGATTCACAGCCATCCCCCTGTCCATATCGACTCCTCGACCGGCCGCGCGCTAGCGCCGCCGGTCGCCATGATAAACCGCAACCGTTGCTACCACGCACGCATTATTTGAGGTGCACCGAATGTCTCGCTCGACATGTCTCCACCGTACCCCGATCGCCGCCGCATTGATCTGCGCGCTGTCGTCCGCCGCCGCACAGATCGCGCCCGGCCCGGGCGTCAATCCGCGCGCCGTCTGGTCGGAGCCTCCGGAGCGCTTCACGACCCGCGTGCTCGCGACCGGCCTCGAGGATCCGTGGGAGGTCACGTACGGTGCGGACGGCTACTTGTGGGTGACCGAGAGGGTCGGCAAGCGCGTGCTGCGCATCGATCCTGCCGACGGCGCCCGTACCGTCGTCGCGACGATCGACGAGGTGCAGCAGCGGCTCGGCCAGGACGGGCTGCTCGGCCTTGCACTGCATCCGGACTTTCCCGACGGCTCCGACTTCGTTTACGTGATGTACACGTACGACGCGGATCCCGGCCCGAGCGAGGAGCGCCGCGCAAAAATTCGCCGCTACCGCTTCAACGCCGACACGCAGCAACTCGAAATGCCCGTCGATATCCTGACCGATCTTCCGCACGGGCCCGATCACGGCGCTAGCCGCATCGTCTTCGGGCCGGACGGCAAGCTCTACGCGAGCCGCGGCGACCACGGCGCAAACTTCCTCGCGTACTACTGCGAGCCGATTCGCGCGCAAGAGCTGCCAGAAGCCGACGACATCGCAAACGGCGACTGGCGCGGCTACGAGGGCAAGATCCTGCGGATCAACGAGGACGGCTCGATACCGGACGACAATCCGGTGCTGAACGGCGTGCGCAGCCACGTCTTCAGCTACGGGCATCGCAACCCGCAGGGCATGGCGTTCGGGCCGGACGGCGTGCTCTACGCCGCCGAGCACGGTCAGGACACCGACGACGAGGTCAATCGCATCGTCGCGGGAGGCAACTACGGTTGGCCGTTGATCGCAGGCTTCAAGGACGATCAGTACTACGTCTACGCGAACTGGTCCGCATCGTCGCCGACGCCGTGCGAGGAGCTGCCGTACGGCCGCGAGGTGCCGGATACCGTGCCGAAGATCAGAGAGTCGGAAGTCGACCTTCCGGACTTCGTGCCGCCCCTCCAGACCTTCTTCACGGTCCCGAGCACGCACGATGCCCGCGCATCGGGCAACGCAACGGCCGCGTTGAGCGGGCTCGACGTCTACGCGTCGTCCGCGATCCCGGGCTGGAGCCCGTCGATTCTCGTGACGAGTCTCGTCAGCGGAACGATCTTCCGGATCCCGCTCGACACCGTCGACGAGCCGCCGCTCACCTATTTCAAGTCGCAGGACCGCTATCGGGATCTCGCGATCTCGCCGGACGGGCTGCGCATCTACGCGGTGACGACGAACGTCGGCCGCACGTTGACTGCGGCCGGCGAGATGACGCCGGAATTGGCGAATCCGGGCTCTTTGCTCGAGTTCACGTACGTCGGAACGAACTAGAACGACGCCGCGGACGTCCGCGTCACGCGGCGACAACGGGGAGCGACCATGAAGCAGGATCTGTGGAATCGACGAAGCGTACTGACCGGGCTCGGCGCGGCCGGCGTCGGCATCTGCATGCCGCCGGCGCTCGAAGCGGCGCTGCCGGAGGACCGGGTCAAGGTCATTCACTACTACAGCAACTCCGGAGACTCTCAAGGGCGCGGCGGCCAGCCGATGGTCAATCAGTCGACGAACGTCGTGATCATCGAGACCGAGTCGGGCCTGATGGGCATCGGCGAAGGGGGCGAGCCGAGGACGATGGAGGAATGCGCACGCATGCTGATCGGGCTCGACCCGTTCAGGATCGAGCACCACTGGCAGCGGATGATGCGCGGCTACTTCTATCCCGCCGGCCGCGAGAAGCTGCACTCGCTCGGCGCGCTCGACGTCGCCCTTTGGGACCTGAAGGCCAAGGCGCTCGACGTACCCGTCTGGCAGCTGCTGGGCGGCAAGTCGCGCGACCATATCGAGTGCTACTCGACCGTGTTTCCGCGACCGCCCGGCGGCACGCTCGAGGACGCGGCGCGCGCGTGCCGCGAAGCAGGCTTCCGGACGTATCGCCATGCGACCGACAATCCGCGTCAACGCGTCGTCGACCGCTTCGAGCTCGTCCGGCAAATGCACGAGGACTGCCAGCTGATCCATCGCGGCGCCGGCGACGGCGGCTGGGCGATCGACTTCCATACCGAGCTCGACATGGCCGATGCGATCAATCTCGCGACCTTGCTCGAGCCGCTGCACCCGTACTTCTGCGAGGACCTGATCCGCAGCGAGAACGTCGATTCGTACGAGTGGGTGCGCGCACGAACGCGCGTGCCGATCGCGGTCGGCGAGCAATTCGGCTACAAGTGGGACGTCAATCGGCTGATCGAGCGCGAGCTGATCGACTACGCGCGCGTGACGTTGCCGAACGTCGGCGGCATCACCGAGTTCATGAAGATCGTCGCGCTCGCCGAGACGCACTACGTCGGCCTGATCCCGCACTTCACGGGGCCGATCTCCGAGGCCGCGCTCGTGCACTGCCTGACCGCGACGTCCGTCACCGCGCTGATGGAGATGCTCGGCGACGGCAGCCGCACGTGGCCGTACCTGCCGGAGGTTTACGATTTTCGGGACGGCAAGATGTGGCCGAACGATCGTCCGGGGCTCGGCGTCGTCGTCGACGTCGACCAGCTGACGAAGATTGCCGAGTACGACGAATATCGCGCCGGCATGCTGATGAACAGCCGGCCGGACGGGTCGTTCATGAACTGGTGAAGCGGGCAGCGGCGCGACGGCCGCTGCCGCGCCGCGTTACCTCAATTAGGCGCCGCCTCGTCCGCGCGCCCACGCCAGCATGTCCCAATCCTGCGGGACGTGGATGAACAGGTTCGTCACGGGCTCGAGCACGCGCGTGACGTGCCCCTTGCCCGTGATGTCCTCGAGGAACACGAGATCGCCCTGGCCGATTCGATGCCGCGAGCCGTCCGAGACCTCGACCTCGAGCGAGCCCGTCATGTTGATCGCGAACTGGCGGCGCGGCGCGGTATGCCATTCCGCGGAGCTCGATACGTTGCGCGCGTACGCGCGGGCCGTCATGCTCGTCACCGGTATCTCGCCGGCGTCGTTCGAGATTTCGACGATCCCGTGACGCGACTCGCCGTCGGGCGTCGCATAGATGTGGATCAGCCGCGCCTTCAGCTCCCCGCTCTGTGCGCGTGCCGTGCTCAGGGACGAACCGGCCAACGTGGCGATTCCGGCCAGGGCCAGCAGCTCTCTTCGATCCATTCTCCCCTCCGCGAATTTTTGTATTGTGATAGGCGTCGCCCCATTCTATTTCGCGGCCGCGCCCGCGTCTCGGCCATTGCAGACGGCGCCGCGACCGGCTCGCCGCGCACAGACGGCGCCCTCGTCCCGCGGGACCGAGGATCCGGCGCGCCGGATGACCTCATCGCCTGCGCATATTCACGCTGATCCCGCTACCATACGCAAAACTCGACAGCGCTCCCGGGGGGGATAGCATGCAGACAGCCGCTCCGCCGTCCGAAGTTTCACGCAACGGCATCTTGACGGCGCTCGGCGCCACGGTCGGCCTCGCGCTCGGTCCGAGCGTAATCGCAAACTTGACCGTGACGGCCTATATCACGCCGATCGAGCAGGAGTTCGGCTGGCTGCGGTCCGACGTGTCGTTCGCGTTCTCGCTCGTCGCGTACATGATCGTCGTGATGTCGCCGCTGCAAGGGATGCTCGTCGACAAGTTCGGCCCGCGGCGCGTCGTGCTGACGTCGATCCCGCTGTTCGCGCTGAGCCTCTCCGCGATCTACTTCACACCGGACAATATCTACGTCTACTACCTGCTGTGGGCGATCGTGCCGATCGCAGGCATCGGCCTCTGGCCTCTCGGCTACCTGCAGGCCGTCACGCCATGGTTCGACCGCAAGCTCGGCCTCGCGCTCGGATGCGCGAACGCCGGGATCGGCGTCGGCAGCACGTTCTTGCCGATGCTCGTGATCGGCCCGATGATCGCCGCATACGGATGGCGCGAGGCTATCGTCGCGGTCGCGGCGCTCGTGCTGTTCGTCAGCTGGCCCGTCGTCGCGTACTGTCTCCGCGAACCGTCCGTCGCAGACACGGCAGCCCGGAAGCTGTCGGCGAGCAGCCGATCGTTCGGGCTCAAGTTCCGCGAGGCGACGCGCGAGCCGACGTTCTGGATGCTGAACCTCGGGTTCTTTCTGCTCGGCATCACCGCGACGAGCCTCGTGACGCAGCAGGTACCGCTGCTGCGCGACGCCGGCTGGACGGCCGAGGAGACGACGCGCTTGCAGACGATATTCGGCTTCGGCCTGCTGTTCGCGCGCGTCGCGGTCGGCTACATCATCGATCACGTGTTCGCGCCGCGCGTGATGACGACGGTCTCGATCGGCGGCGCGATTGCTTGCATTCTCTATGCGCTCTATCCGCAGTTCGGCTACGTCAGCGCACTGCTGATCGGCTTCCTGCTCGGTGCGGAGTTCGACGTGCTCGCGTTCCTGATCAAGCGCTACTACGGCAACGCGGCGTACGGGCGCGTCTACGGCGTGATCTTCGGCGTGTTCTACCTGGGATCGGCCGTCGGCATCTGGGGCTTGCCGAAGCTGCGCGAGCTCTCGGCGGATCTCTCGTACGACAACGGGCTGTACGCGGCCGCCGCGATCCTGCTCGCGTCCGCCGTGCTGATGAGCTTCATGCCGAAATATCGCTATGCGGCCGGCCACACGGCCGAGCCCGCGCCGCCGGCGGGCGCCGCGGCTCAAGAGGCCTGACCCGGCTCCGCACGGGCAGCGCGCGCAGCGCCCAGGCTCGCGGCCGCTCGATCGGGCCGCGAGCCGCCGCTACCTGACCGACGGCGCGAGGTGCCGCGCCACGTCCGGTTGCGCCTCGATTGCGTCGAGGAAGCGCGGCTCGATCCGCTTCTGCGACGCCTGCTCGTAAGCGAAGCCGAGCGCGAGGATCAGCCCGTCCGACCATTTCGGGCCGATGAAGCTGAGGCCGACCGGCAGCCCGCGCACGTGCCCCATCGGCACGGTCAGATGCGGATAGCCAGCCACCGCGGCAAGCCCGCCCGCGCCGCTGCCCGCAATCATGTCGCCATGCACTGGGTCGATGAGCCAGGCCGCGGACACGGTCGGCCCGACCAGCGCGACGACGTCGTGCTCGTCGAGCAAACGGTCGATGCCTTCGACGCCCGCCATGCGCAAGCTGACGTCGCGCGCCCTGCGATACTGATCCGAATCGATACCCGGCATCGCCTGGGCCTGCTCGAAGAGACTTTGACCGAAGAACGGCATCTCGACGTCGGCATGGGCCGCGTTGAACGCGATCAGGTCCGCCAACGTGCGCGTCGTCACCGCCGGCGGCGTCGTCGCGAGATACGCGTTCAAGTCGTGCTTCAGCTCGATGAGCAGCACGGTGAGCTCGTTGCGGGCGATCTCCTGTCGGCCGGGAAACTGCTCGATCTCGACGAGTACCGCGCCCTGCGCGCGCAGCGTTCGCAGCGCTTCCTCGAACGGCTCGTCGGTGCCGAAGCCCGAAGCGAAACGCATCACGCCGACGCGCTGGCCTTGCAACGCATCCGCGGTCAGCCGAGCGGCATAGTCCTCGCGGCGCATGTCGGCCTCGACGGTCGCCGGGTCCTCGGGATCCGTGCCGGCCATCGCAGTCAGCAGCAACGCCGCATCGCGAACGGTCCGCGTCATCGGCCCGGCCGTGTCCTGGCTGTGACTGATCGGCACGATATGGCGGCGGCTGACGAGGCCGACGGTCGGCTTGAAGCCGACGATGCCGTTGACCGCGGCAGGGCACGTGACCGAGCCGTCCGTCTCGGTGCCGATGGCCGCCGGCACGATGCCGGCCGCGACCGCCGCCGCGCTGCCGGAGCTCGAGCCGCACGGATTACGATTCAGCGCGTGAGGGTTCCGGGTTTGCCCGCCGACGGCGCTCCAGCCCGAGATCGAGCTCGAGTCGCGGATATTCGCCCATTCGGACAGATTCGCCTTGCCGACGATCACGGCACCGGCTTCGCGAAGGTTCGCGACGAGCGGCGCATCGCGCCCCGTGACGTTGTCGATCAGCGCGAGGCTGCCGGCCGTCGTCGGCAGCGGCCCCGCGGTCTCGATGTTGTCCTTGATCAGGATCGGCATGCCGTGGAGCGGCCCGCGCGGCGCGGCTTCGCGATCGAGCGACCGCGCCTGATCGAGCGCAGTCGGGTCGACGGCGATCACGGCGTTCAGCAGCGGATTCAGGTCATCGATCCGCTCGAGCGCGGCCCGGGTACGCGCTTCCGCGCTCGATTCGTCGAGGACCGGAGCCGCGCGTTGCGGCGGATCGAGCACGGCTCCGCAGCCGGCGAGGACCACGACACTCGCGGCGGCGAGCAGGCGGCGTCTGTTCATGATTCGAGCGTCGCGCATCCGGCACGGCGCGTCCAGCCGGCATCGCGGCCTTCTCGGCTCTGCGGATCTCTGCACGATCGCCGTCTTCCCTGGCTCCGGCAATGTCCTAGCGACGTGTGGTGTTAGTCCCGATGCGCACGGACCTCGCCGTATATCGGCCAGGGGTTTATGCTCTGGCAGACGGTGGTTGGCTCATCCAGGCGGGATCTCACCCGCCGCTGGTCATACGTTGGGGAGGCAGAAAATGATTAGACGAGCTTTGCAATGCGTCGTCATGTTCGGCGGATTGGCGGCCGGTGCGTCGCTTCACGCCCATCACTCGACGGCCGGCGTCTACGACCCGGGGCGGGAAGAGCAAGTCACGGGGACTTTATCGAAGCTGCAGTTCGTGAATCCGCACGGCTCGATCACGGTGACCGTGACGAACGACGACGGCACGACGACCGACTGGACGTTCACGACAGGCTCTGCGACGGCCCTCGCGAATGCCGGGATCACGAAGGTCGGTCCGAACGCGCTCAAGATCGGCGAGGAGCTGACCGTAACGTTCACGCCGGCGCGCAACGGCAGTCCGTTAGGCGGCCTCAAGTTCATCAAGCGAGCCGACGGCACGGTCCTCGGCAACCGCGGCGGCAATTAGCGAACCGGCCCTCAACCGGAGATCCCGATGATTTCGCGAGAACGAATGACGTGGAAACCCGTCGCCGTCGTTGCGACGCTGATGATCGGCGTGCCGTCCGTGTCGAACGCTCAAGGCCGAGACAATACGCCGGAATATACCCCTGCCCCCGACGCGAAAGACCTGAAGTCGGTCCTGTTCAACTGGGCCTGGCACATGGGCATGCTGCGGAGCACCGAGGAATACGATCTGATCATGTCGCTCGTTTACGAGGGGACAGGCACCGTGCTGGTGGACGGTCAAGCCTGCAACGTGACGAGCTATCGCTCCGACATCAGCTATCAGACGTCCGGTGAGCGCATTCGCATCACCGGCACGTTGCCGAACGGCGAAAGCTGCGACGCGATCGAGGTCTTGAGCGGCGCGTACGCCTGGAACGAAGACATGCTGGGCGCCGGACTCGTGCCCGGCCAGGGCACGGCGACAGCGATGCCCGACGCCGTAGAGGAGCGGATGATTCGCTTGTGGGCGAACCCGCAAGGCGCATGGAAGTCCGCGATCTACGGCACTCAGTTGCCGACGGACACGCCGCAGATGGCGGCGCGGCCGCAACGGGTGCCGGCCGACGTGATGACGGCCGGTCAAACGTCCGTCACGTGGGACGGCGACACGCCGGTCCTGACGTTCCCGATTCCGGGCGTTCCAGACGCTACCGCGACCGCGAGGCTCGACGACCGATTCATGGCCGAGAGCGTCGTCGTGAAGAGCGGCGACGACACGTACGAGTTCACGTACAGCGACTATCGGGATTGGAACAATCCGCTCCACCCTGCCGAGGCGTTCTATGCAGGCAGAATGACCGAGAAGAAGAACGGCACCGTCGTCCGCGACATCACCATGAAGCAGACGGAAACCGGGCAGATGTACGTCGTGATGCCGGTGCCCGGAAGCGTGAAGGCGGCGATGACGCCGACGCATCAGCCTCCGAACTGGACGCTGACGGCCGCGACGCCGCCGGCGACCCAGACTGCGGCAGTCGAAACGCCGCGCCGTGCCGACGGCAAGCCGGACCTGACCGGCGTCTGGGGGCGCGCGCCTAACCCGGTTACCGGCAGCGGCAGCCGACGATGCGGCCCGACACAGGTCAAGGGCGGCGGCATCAACCCGGACGGCTGCCAGAGCGGCGCCGACAACTTCTTCGTCGACTACGCGTGGATCTCGCCGTCGCGCTTCGGCGTGCTCGGTCGTCCGATTTACAGGCCCGAGTACTGGGATCAGATCCAAGAGCTCGACATGTGGACGAACAAATATGATCCGGTCATGACGTGCAGGCCGCTCGGCCTTCCGCGGCACGGCACGCCGCGGCGAATCATCCAGACCGACGTCGACGTGATCTTCTTCTACCCGATCAACGCCGATTACGGCGGCGGCAACAACGAGTACCGCGACATCCCGACCGATGGCCGCGACCTCAGCGAGCTCGAGCAGAACCTCGCGACGTTCTACGGCCAGAGCGTCGGAAAGTGGGAGGGGGATACGCTCGTGATCGAGTCCGTGAACTTCGACGACTCGACGTGGCTCGGACGAGGCGGCCTGATCCACTCGGGCAGCATGCGGATCGTCGAGAGACTCCGACGTGTCGGCAACGAGCTCCACTACGACATGACGATCGAGGATCCGGAGATGTTCATCGAGCCCTGGGTCATGCCGACCCGAGTGCTGCCGCTGATGGAGAACGCCGATCCGGTCATGGCCGAGCGCGCGCATTGCGAGGTGTACGAAGAAGGTAACGTTACGAGCCAGGTCCGGCACTAGAAGCGTCCGAGCCCGGCATGAAGGGACAGGGAGCAACGGCTCCCTGTCCCTGATGACGGTGCAGCGCCCCGCTGCGCGCAGCGCGGCCCCCGCCCACCGCCCTCGGCCACCCACCGCCCTCGGCCACCCACGGCCCTCGGCCACCCAACGCCCTCCGCACGGCCGTCGCCGTCACAGGGCCGTAACAAACGCCCGCAACAATACGTTCACTGTCTGGTAACCGTTCCGCAATAACGCGCTTCGGAACGAACTTGTTGCGAGGACCCGAATCGCATGTCTACACGCTCCCGTCGGAGCCGCTCGAGATCTTCGCGGCTCCGCGCGGCCGCACTACTCGTCTGCTCGCTGGCCGCTCTCCCGGCCGCAGGACACGAGAGCCGCTACGACAAGCTGTGGTCGCTTGCCGAGCTGTATACCGGGCGATCCGGATCGCTCGTCGAAAGCGTCCGGCTCGCAGGCCGCTTGCAGATCGATCAGGCTTCGCTTCACCACGACGCCGAGGAGTTCTCGGACTTCAGCTTGCGGCGGTTCCGCTTGGGCACCGAGATTTTTTTCCGGAACGACATCGTGCTGAGCGTCGAGGCGGACTTCGATTGGGACAACGGCCATCCGGCCTATAACGAGCTGACCGATGCGTACGTCGGCTGGCAACCGAGCAAGGCGGTAAATCTCCGCGCCGGTAAACACAGCGCACCGTTCACGCTCGACGGAATGACTTCCTCGACGCGGCTCTTGACGATCGACCGCAGCAATCTCGCGAACAACATCTGGTTCACCGACGAGTACATGCCCGGAATCAGCGTCGCCGGCGATATCGATAAATGGACGTACCATTTTGGCGTCTACTCGTCCGGCGACCGCAACCGCGGCTTCGGCGACTCGAACGGCGGCGAGTTCTGGCTCGGCACTGCAGGCTACGACTTCGGCGACCGACTCGGCACGAAGCAGGCGCTGCTCCGCTTGAACCTCGTCAGCAACGAGCCCGACCCGCGTAACGGCTTCACGCAGCCTCTCGAGAAAATCGCCTCGTTGACGTTCGAGCTCGATACCGGCCGTTGGGGCCTCGGCACCGACGTCTCCTCGGCGCGCGGATATCTCGGCCACAGCGATCTGAGTGCCTTCATGGTCATGCCCCGCTTCGACCTCAGCGATTCCGTGCAGCTCGTCGCGCGCTACACTCGCGTCCGGAGCGACGCGTCGAACGGCGTCCGCTTCGCGCGCTACGAAAGCGAGATCGTCGAAGGCCGCGGCGATGACTACCGCGAGCTATACGTCGGTTTGAACTATTACCTCAACGGGCACAAGCTGAAGATACAAAGCGGCGCGCAATACGCGGACATGGACGACCGTGCGCGCGACGGCGGCGCTTATGCCGGCTGGGCGTGGACGATGGGGTTTCGGGTCAGCTGGTAACGCGCTAGCGAGCCTTGGTCGGCGGCCCGCGCGAGCGTCAGCCGAGGCTCGACGGCTCCACGCCGAAAAGACGCAACGCCTTGCTGAACTCCGTGTCCGGCGGCGCAGTGATCGTCAGCCTGCGGCCGTCGTGCGGGTGATCGAACTCGAGCCGCCACGCGTGCAGCAGCATCCGGTGGATGCCGAGCATCCGGAAGTTGCGGTTGTGGCGGCCGTCGCCGTGGCTCGTGTCGCCGATCAAATGATGCGAGGCGTGCTTCAGGTGGCGGCGGATCTGTCGGAACCGGCCCGTCGTCGGCATCGCTCGCAGCAGCCCGTAACGCGACGTGGAAAAACCTTCCGATGGCATGTCGAGCTCGACCGTCGCGAGACGCACGAAATGCGTCTGCGCGGGCTTCTTCTCTTTCTTGCCGGGGCCCCCGTCGAGCGGATGATCGACGGTGAAGTCGATCGCCGGCCAGCCGCGGCACACCGCGAGGTACCGCTTGGCCACCGACCGCGACATCAGCTGCCCGCCCAGCGCCGCGGCGGTCGTGCCGTCGAACGCGACCAGCAAGCAGCCGCTGGTCGCGCGGTCCAAACGATGCGCCGGATGCACGCGGCGCCCGAACCGCGCGCGCAAGCGGTCCACGAGGAACGCGGATTCACCGCGCGTCAGGCGGCTGTCGTGCACGGCAAGGCCGGCGGGCTTGTCGACGACCGCGAGATACTCGTCGGCGTGCAGGACCGAGATGTCGGCGTCTGCGCTATCGTCGCGCCGCATGGCTACGTGCAGCGAGCGGAGATCGCCCGTCCGTGATCACGGCAGCTCGATCCCACATCGGCGGTCCGCACATCGGCTCGATCGACGGTAGAGATCATAGCCCCAGCTCTTCGTCCGTCGCAGCGTGGCCGTACTTGTCTTCGGGCGGCCACGGGCGCTCCCGCCAGTGCGGTTCGAAAGCGAACGACGACCGTCGACGCCCCGGAAGCAGCGCACCATTGCCGGCACCTTTCGCATAGTCGTAGTAGAGCTTCACTATCTGCTCTTTCGTCACTTGCTGGGCGGCCGGATGCGCGAGGCACGCGTCGCGCCACTCTCGCACCCGAGCAAAGCGCTGTTCGCGCGGCAGCTCGAAGTCCTCGTAGTACTCGAGAAACCAGAACCGCATGAACAGCGGCGTGAAGACGGCCTCGGCCCAACCGAAGTGCTCGAACAGAAACGGTCGCGACGTCGAGTGCCGCACTAGGAACTCGTCGAGCACTGCGTACTGGCCAAGCATCTCTTCGCGCAACGCCTGCCGCTTCTCCGGAGCTTGATTCATCACGAAGCCGTAGCCCCGCACCCCGAACGGCCCTTCCAACGCCGTCAGCATGTTCTCGACCGCCCGGCGGTACGGATCGAGCTGCGCGATCGCGGGCTGCGGAAAGAGATCCTCGAGGTATTGGAGAATGACGAGACTTTCCTTGATCACGCCTCCTTCGGCCGTCCGCAGGATCGGCAACGACGTCGTGCCGCCGGTCCACTCGAGCAGCCATTCCGGACGCGGACGTGTGATGTCGATGACATGAAAGTCGACGTCACTGCGCCTCCCCTTGAGCTCGAGCAGAATCTCGAGCCGCTGCGAGAACGGGCAGACCGGAATGTGATAGATGTCGATTTGCGGGCGAGCGGTGCTCATAGGATAGCGATGATACGCCGCTCACCGCCCGCGTATCGAAATCGGCGCGGGCCGGTGCCGAAAGGAAGCCCGGCGAGGCCGAATCGGAAAAAGCCCCCGGCTTGCGCCGAGGGCCTTTTCGGTCAGTCGCGCTGAAATTACCTGCTGACCGTGATGCTGGTGGGACCGCCCGGACCGCCCGAGCCCGGGCCGCCAGGGCCGTCGAGAGGCCCGGGATCCGCATCGGCGACGACGAGCTTGACCCACAGCGACTTGTCGTCACGGTAGTACGACGTCTCGGTAGCGGCGCGCAGCCCATCGAGGCTGTTCTGCTCGACGCCGGCGGCGGCAGTCGTGAACTCCGGAAGCTCGAAGATCACGAACGAGCCCTTGTCCATCTCCTGCAACGAGAAGGTCAGCGTGTCTCTGGCCGTCTCGACCCTGAGCTCGGCGCCGCTGCCGATCGTGGTTCCTCCGGTGTACTCGAACCGCTTGCCGTTGCGCTGGAGGATGATCGGATTGGTGATCGGGCCTGTCTCGAACCCGCTGAAGTCACCGGCGATCGCCAAGCGTCCCATATCCCCCGCGCAGACTGCCGCGTTCCACGACGGCTTCATCTCGCAGCTGTCCTCGTCGGCGGCGATGCCGTTGTCGATGACGATGTACGCGTCGGGCTTTCCGGTAACGGAGCCGTCGAGGTCGCGGAACGCCGCGCTCCGATAAGCCGCGCTGCGTCCCCAATCGGACGCCCAGCGGCGTTGCATCGGCGGGAAGCTGACCGGCTTCGCGTCGACGAACTTCATGCCCTTGACCTGGTTCTCCGTGCTCATTCCGAAGCTCGTGAACAGCAGGTACGACAGCGCGCCCGCATCGCGAAGCTCGTTCGGCACGAAGTTCACGAACGTCACGTTCTCGAGCTCGTGGTGGAAGTCGTAGAACTCGTAGCCGCGAATCGGGAAGTCCGGCGCATCATGCGGCAGGCTGCGGCCGTAAGCGATCTCCTCCGGCCTGCTCGGGTTCCCGATGTTGTCGGTCTCGCCGACGAACAGCGAGTCGACGACGCGCGACGTATACGGCGCGATGCCTGGAGCACCCGACGCATGAGTGAAGCCGATCGCGTTATCGGCCAGCTTCAGATTCGTGTACAGGTGCATCTCGCCGCGGCCCCAGATCGCGCCGTTGCGGTTCTTGTAGCCGGTGAAATCATCGAAGTGCGCGACCAGCACCTCGCTGCTCGTATCGGTAGGATCGGCGTACGTGATCAGGTTCGGGCCGGCAATGCCGAACGTGCCGTCGGGCCTCGGACCGCGGTCGAGCATCATGCCGTCGAAGTTCGAGTGAGCGACGTTGCCCTTGAACTCCCGCAGCCTGGACCGCCCGGGCCACGTATTGGCGCTGATCTCCGTGCCCTCGAACGCGCCGATCGGATGCGTCGGAATCGCGAACCAGAAGCCGATCTGGTCGGAGCCCGCCGCGACGTTGTCGCGGTAGGAGTTGTCGGGGTTCGTGATCCAGAACGTGGAGACGGTGTTGTCCGACGGGATCAGGATGTGCGGGGATCTCTGGCCTTCCGTGGACTGATACGCGAGCACGAGGTTCGTCGGCTGACACGGAAGCGTCGGATGGCACTTCGTCTGAATGCCCAGGTTGCGAACGACCTGGTTGCCCGTCTCGATGCCGTCCTCCATGAAGAAGCAGTGCCCGACGTTGTTGTAGGCGACGTTGTTCTCGACGAGCAGGTTGTCCGTGCCGTGAATCGTCACGCAGCGGCTGTACGTGTCGTAGATCGCCGAGTTCTTGATGTACTGCCCGCTCGCGTCGCCGATCAGATGCCAGTGGATCGGGTAGCGCGCAAGCTGCAGGTGCTGCCCCATGCGATACAGCTCGATGCCGGAAACCGTCATCGTGCTCCCGGCCATCGCCATGATGTGCCCGCCGAAGTAGGTCTCCTCGGCATCGTCGGACGCCTGGACGCGGATGTTGCGAGTCAGCAAGCCGACCTCGCCGCGCTCGTCGACGCCGTAAGTGATCTCGCCGAAATGCATGTACTCGAGCGGCTGGTCCAGCGTGATCACATTGCCTCGAATACGGGAAATGCGCCGCCTCTCCGCTTGCCGCGGGTTGAAATCCGTCGATGCGAGCACGATCTCGTCGCCGACTCGCCACTCGCGCGCGTCGAGAACCTCGATCCGGGTGGCGCCGGCCTCGGCGGTCTTAGCCAGCTTCGTCCACGCGTTCGTCCGATCGCCGTGCAGGTTCAACGTCCCGCCCGCGATCATGATGCCGCGGTCACCCATTCCCATGATGTTTTCATCGGGAACGTTGTTCGTCAGGGTGATCGTCGCATTGCGCGTATGGGGCTCGCTCTCGCTGCCGATCTGCAGCTCGCCGCGCAGCAGGATCCACTCGGTCGTGAGCTCGAGATCCTTGTCCTTCGCGAAGCTGAGCTTGCCGTCGACGTTCATGCCGTGCAGCGCCGGCGGACTGACATCGAGGACGACGTCCATGCCAGCGCCGATCGTGACTATGTCACCTTCGTTCGGAACGGCGCCGCCGGACCACGTGGATGGGTCGGACCACGCTCCTCCCTTGACCGCCGATGGACCCTGGCCCTGCGCGGCGGAATGCTCGTGCGTTACGGCGTGCTCCTGCGCTTCGGCGTCGGCGCTTAACGCGAGACAGACCGGAACGAGCAGTGAAAGGAGGGACAGACTATCGATTTTTCGCATGGAACCAGACCCCCGTACTCTGGCTTTCTAATCCCGCCACCGAGCAAGACAGTAGCGCGATTGTCCAGCCGCCACCCTCTAGCAGCGAGAGTGTGAAGGTGATTGTTAACAATTCTTGTCAATTGTAGCAGCGACAGCGCCGCCCGCAGGCGCCGCACCCGCAGCTGCGCCCGCGATCGGCTAGTACCGCCGGGCCGGGTATAATGCCGTCGGCTGAAACTCAGGACCAGCACTTTGCGCGACTCGGACCAGCGATCTTTCTGCAGCTTCAAGCTCGTCGTCGGAATCGTCGTCGGCGTAGCCTTCGCGCCGGTCGGACAAGTCGCGCTCGCAGATCCGAAAGAGCCGGCTGCCGCGCCGACCTCGAAGCCCGAAGCGGCCGCCTCGGCTCTGACGGGCCCGGAGGTCTACAACGCCGTTTGTATCGCATGCCATCACCCTCCCGGCCTCGGCGGCGCACCGGCACTCGGCGACGGCGATGCGTGGGCTCCGCGCATCGCCCAAGGCGTGGAGACGCTGATCGATCACGCGCTGGGCGGATACTCGGGCAGCACCGGCATCATGCCGAGAAAGGGCGGTCGCCTCGACCTGTCCGATGAGGAGATCATCGGAGCAGTCGAATACATGGTCGAGCAGGCCGCTCGGTAACACGATCCGTCCCGCAGGAAATCCTGCACGAGTCCTACGTCTCCTCTACGTCTCCTCTACCGCAATCGGCAACGCCGCCGAGTTGCGCGGATAGCGCTCGCTGCCGCTGTCACCCTGCCGTTGTTGAGTCTCGTGCCCGGCGATAGGACAATCAACGCCGTCGGATAAGAACAAGGAAGAAGTCTATGCGCGTCTCGGGGGTGCTCGTTCTTCTACTCGCCAGCGCGGTCGCATTTCCGGCTCAGGCCGAGGACTGCGATCGCAGCTGCCTGGCCGGTTTTCTCGACAGCTATCTCAATGCTCTAGTGGCCAACGACGCATCGCTCGCGCCGCTGAGCCATGGCTTTCGTCAGACCGAAAACTCCATCGTGACGCCGAACGATGAGGGTCTGTGGTCAACCGTGACGGCTCTGGGCGAGCTCCAGCGCCGTTACTATGACCCGGTTGGCAAGACCGCCGGTTACTTCGGCCTGCTCGACGAAAGCGGCAAACCCGCCATAGTGGCGCTGCGCCTGAAGGTCGAGAATCGCATGATCACCGAAGCCGAATGGCATATCGGCCGTGAAGACGATCCCGGCATCACCGGCGAGCCCGGAGGCGTCGTATTCGACGTCGAGACCCTGCTAGCCAATCCGCCCAACGAAGGTTATGTGCCGCTGGACCGGCGCTACAGCCGTGACGACCTGATCGCCGTCGCCAACAGCTATTTCGACGGCATCATCGCGAAGAACAGCAAGGTGGTGAAAGGCCATCCGGGTTGCTCTCGGTACGAGAACGGCTTCCCGACTTTCGGCGGCCCGCTCGCGCCGGGCGCGATCGGATTCAACGGCACCAGCGACTGCCGCACCGCCGGCGACTTCGGGCTCGCGCAAATCACCGCGAGGCGTGTGCAGGTGGTGGATGTGGAGCAGCAGGTCGTCATGATGTCGGTGGTGTTCCTGCGCCGTCCCGGCAACGAGCGGTGGCGCAATCATTTCACTCACACGATGAGCATCGAGGACGGCCTGATCCGCCACGTCCACGGCGCGATGTTCTATGCGCCGCCGGACAGGCCGGTACCGAACTGGCCGCCTTACGACGGGAATTTCCCGCTGCAGCCCTGATCGCGGATCGAAGTTGCACCCGTGTGGCGGCGCCGAGGTTCGGCGCCGTCATCGACGCCTCCAGATAAGGCTAGCGAGCCAGCTCGGCCGCGCGTCGTCGCGCTACTCGCACTCGAAGTCGTTCTCGCCGACCGGCCGGCAGTGATCGCTCCAGCCGTACGCGCGCCAGTACTCGACGAGGCCGAGATCGCGAACGAGCTCTTTGAATTCAGGCAAACGGCGCGCCGCGGCTAGGGTCGGCCGCCACATATCGAAAAGCAGCACGATACCATTGAGCCCCGAGCGGTCCATCCGGTGAAGCAGCGCGACCGCGTGATGCGGATCACCATAGTAGGCCGCCCAGTTGTTCATCGCCGACAAACCGAGCGTGTCGTGCATCCGGACGCTCAGCGCCAGCTCTTGGATCTCGGCGAGCGCGGCTTCGGGATCTTCTAGTAGCTGGGTCATCCTGACGTTGAACGCCCCCCTCGGGGCGGATTCGAAGAACTCGGCACGCCGGCGGATCTCTTCGAGGTCCCGCTTCGCGAGCGCCGTCAGGAGCGCGCCGCCGTGCAGGATCACCGCGTCGCTCATCCGTTCGAGAGCGAGGTCGTACGCCGCGAGCGCGGCGTCGAAATCTCCGGTCCGTTCATACGCGACGCCGAAGTAGAAATAGCCGGCAACGTCCTCCGGCGGAGCGATCGCCCGCCAGCGCTCGAGACTCCTGACGGCTTCGGCCGTACGGCCGGTGCACAAGAAGTATGTGGCCAGCAGCAGGTACGTTTCGGGTCCCATGTGGCCGCCGCGAGTCTCCGCGATCAGCTGCGGCAGCTCTCCTTCGAGGAAGGCGGCGGCCGCGAACCAGTTGCCGGCCGCGACGTTTTCTTGAGCGCCGAGCAGGCTCAGCAGCGGATGCTCAGGTGCAAGCATCCGTGCCCGCTCGCGAGCAGCCGGCGCAATCCGCAGCCATTCCTCAGCCATATCCGGCAGACGCAAAGCACCGTGGTAATAGGCGTGAGAGAGGATGAGCCAGCCATACGTGAAGGTCGGATCGATCTCGACGGCGCGGCGCAGATGCTGGATCGCGCGCGGGATCGAATCCGTCTCGGATTCGACATCGATGCCCAGACCTTTGACGAACTCCGCGTAGGCGTTGTAGTCGCGGGTCATTCCGGGCACTTGCCCCCGCTCGCCGACGCCGAGGGTAATCTCGAGCGCTTCGGCAACCGAGGACGTGATCTCATCCTCGAACGAGAAGATCTGCGCGAGCGTGCCTTCGTACTGCTCGCTCCAGCGCTGCAACCCGCTGTCGACGTCCGTCAGGCGCACGGACACCCGGAGCGCGTCGCCCTGTCGGCGCACGCTGCCTTCGAGAACGTGCCGGACGCCGAGCTCGGCGCCGATCGCCGCAAGGCTCTGATCGCTGTCCTTGAAGCGGCGCGACGGCGCGCTGCCTGCGACCTCGAGCTCGCCGAGCCGGGTCAGTCTGTCTCGGAGCACGCCGGCCAGCCCGTCGACGAACGCTTCGTGATCCGATTCGACGGAGTCGTTGACGAACGGCAAGACGGCCAACCTCGGCACAGTCTCGGGCGCCTCGGTCGGCGGCGCTAGCGGCTTGAGGAATGCCCATCCGGCCGCGGCGACCACGACGAGCGCGACAGCCGCGATGCCAAGATACGCAAGCGATCGGGACGGCCGTGCGTTACGCACCGCCTCCGCTGGCGATTCGACGTCCGCTTCGGCGGGGCGAACGTCCGCCGTGAGTCGATAGCCGCGCTTCGGAATCGTTTCGATGTAGCCGCCGCCGTCCGCGGTCTGGCCGAGCGCCTGCCGCAGTTGCCTGATCGCAAGATAGACCGAGCCGTCGCCGACGACGACGCCGGACCAGACGACCTCCATGATCTCGTTGACCGAGACGACCGTGCCCGCCCGCTGCGCGAGGAGCATCAGCACGTCCATCGCGCGAGGCTCGATGCGAATGGATTCGCCGCCGCGCTCGATCAGGTTGAGCTCGGCGCACACCGTGCACTCGCCGACTCGAATCTTGGCCAGCCTCGTCAACGCCCCGCCTTTCACGGCATTGGAGCGGCCTCGCGACACGCCTGCAGCTCTTCATCGCCGTGACGCGAGAATAGCTCATGGATGAGGACGTCTGCCAATGCGGCCGGCTACAGCGTGCAACTGCGCGGTTGCCGCCATCGACTCCACGCCGATCCTGTTCCGGCGGGCTCACCGTTCTGCGCGGCCCGGCAGCGCCCCGGGTCCGGCCGTGACGTGCCCCTCGACGGCATCGCAATGCCGAGCCGGTGCGGGAAGCGTCTCTCCCGGGCACCTCACCACGGCGGTCCCTCGTACCTTGAGCCCCGCCGGTTTGCCGTCCCGCTGCGGATGCAGGGCGATACTGAATATCGTGTTCCGCGGGAACGTCTTGCCGGAGATACCCGCGCGGGCGGCGGCGCTTGCCCCTTCCATCTCGACCGACCAGACCACCGGCTTGCCGTCGGCATCGCGGACGAAGTCGCTGCGCTCGACGGTCAGCGGTATGAAGAAGATCTCGACGTGACTCGCGCCGGGATAGATGCGGTCGACGACGCCGGTCAGCACCTCGATCGTGTCGAGGTCATAGCCCGCTGCGGAATGATGCGCGAAGGCCGGTAGCGCGAGCCACAGGCCGGTCGTCGCCGCGACGAGACGAAGCGCCGCGCGTTTGAGATCGTGTCCGTGCTTCATAGGATCCTCAGCGGTTGAAGATGAACGGCTTGTCCTGCTCCGGCCGGTCCATGCCCTGCTCGAAGTGACGTTCCCAGAACCGAGCCCAGGGCCGGTCGTAAGGATCGGGTACCTCGAGCTCGACGACTTCGCCGGCCGCCACTTGCGTTGCGCGGCCGTTCACCGGGAAAGTCGTCGGCACGCATCCGATGTGCTCGCGGGGCTCTCCCGTCTCGAAACCGCTGGTCCTCACCAGGTTGCGGACGATGCGCAGAGGGGCGACGAATGCTTCCGGGTCGTAAAGCACCGCCTCGTGATTCAGGCCCCGAAAGCTGCCGTCCGGATTGCGCACCGGGCTGTAAATTTCGATGGTCTGCAGCTTGCCGGAGAACTCGAACGCACCGTGGACCGTCCAGGCCTGGATGTTCGAGGTCCACGTGACGAGCACGTCCCGATCCCAGAAGCCGATCGTCTCGCCGTACCAGCGCGGCACGTCCGCACCGAGTCGGGGTACCGCGCCGGTCGTGTCGAAAGTGCGTCCGACGTGAATGTCGGTCACGATGTTGTCGCCGACGCCGGTCGCGATCTGGACCAGCGACGGCGTGACCAGCACTTGATGCATGAACATCGCCGGGAAGTGCCAGCGCCGCATGAAGCCTTCCGGCCAGCAGTACGCCGCGGGCCAATGCGGCGCGTTCGTGACGACCTGGTGATACGCGGCCTGCACCATGCGCTGCTGGTACTCGGGCGTCAGCAGGGACAGGACGGTCGGGAACTGGACGGCAAGCATCATGCTGTACCAGTTCGCACTGATCGAGTACGCGCTGTAGCGGCCGGACCATTCACCGGGAACCGTGGCGTAGGTATGCACGGTCGGGCCGCCGCGCTCGCGCGCCTCGTCGAGCAGCGCTTCGTAGTGAGCCTCGGCGCTCGTGAAGGGATAAGGGCTCTGCATGGCTTCCCGCGGGTAATCGCGGTCGCAATGTCCCCAGGCTGCCGTGCGGGGCGGGTCGTCGCCTTCCAGTGCGAGCAAACTGGCGTTCGAATAATCGCCGCGCTGCATCTCGAGACCGATCGGGCTGTTGCAGCGGAAGTAGCGGGGATCGGACCATAGTGCCCGATCCGCGTAGAAGTCGCGGGTCGTAAAGAGGTCGACCGGCAGCGGCTCGATGCCTTCGGGCGCCTCCCCGTTCCATGCGGAACCGATGCTGATCGGCTCGAGTGCAGCCGGGCCGGCGTTGCCGAAAGGCGTGAGCAACACCTTCAGCGGGCCGACGGCGGGATACGTCTCGAAGTATTCCTCGAGGGCAGCCAGCACGACCGTCGGGTACTTCTGCAAGACTTCCAGCGGCAGCGTGCTCGGATCGGCATCGGGCGGCGGCGCGAAACCGAATTCCGCGACAAGCGCGTTCTCGATCGCGATACCGTCTTCCGGCAGGGCGAGCATCAGCGGAGCCCCTCGTCCGACGCTCTTGAAGCCCGGATCCGGCAACTGCTGCGCGACGCCGACCTCCATCGCGACCATCGCCAGCACTGCCGCGCCGAATAACCATCTGATCATTGGCCTTCGCTCCGTATCATCGGCGTCGATGCACGCCTCGAGCGCAAGCTACACGTCGATGCAACCGGGGACCTTAGGAAGCCCGTAGGTCCATGAAATGGTTTTCTTAGGGTTTCGCGAGGTTCGTTCGAAGGGATCGGGCAGTCATCGACCTCGGCGCCGAGCGGGTAGTCAGTTCCAGATCGGCAGCGTTCGCGAAGCCGAGCTTGCCGGCGCTGGTCAGGCTGCGCAGGCGCCGGCGGACTGACGGCTGATGAGTCCCCGTCGTTCAGACATTATCGGCCCCGGCGATTGCTCGCATAGCCAAGCCGAATAAACTAGCCGCTCCCAGACGCGTTAGACTGCCCGACCTACGAGCCAGTGACAGGCCAATGAAACTCAAACCCGCTACGCTTACCGGAAAAGAGCTCGAATATGGCCGTCGCTGACGCCGATCTGACCGCGATCGATCCCGATGACGAGAATCGGCTGAGCTACCGCGGCTGGGCTACCGTGCTCGCGTCGATGCTCGCGCTCACGGTAGGGCCGAGCACGATCGTCATGAACTTCGGCCTCTTTATCGGCCCGATCCGCGCGGACTTCGACTGGACGATCACCGCCGTCGCGCTCGCGAGCACGATCCTCTCCTACACCATCGTCGTCGCGTCGCCTCTGCAGGGCTATCTCGTCGATCGCTTCGGGGCCCGGCGCGTGATTCTGTGGTGCGTTCCCGCGTTCGCATTGAGCGTATTCGCCCTGTCCCGGCTGCCGCCGATACCCACGATCTACTACGCGACGTGGATTCTCGTACCCCTGCTCGGCGTCGGGCTCTTTCCATTGGCGTTCATGAAGGTCGTGGGCACATGGTTCAGCACGCGCCTCGGCCTCGCGCTCGGTATCACGAATGCAGGCATTGGTCTCGGCGGCTTCCTGATTCCATTGGTCGTCACACCCATCATCGTCGCCGCGGGCTGGCGCTCGGCCTATATGTGGCACGCGGCCGTCGTGCTGTTTCTCGCGTACCCGCTGATCTGGCTGTTCGTCCGCGAGAAAGGCACCGACCGCTCGCCCGGCATCGCCGCTCCCGCGTACTCGGGCATGCTGCTCGGCGAAGCCGCGAAGACACGAACCTTCCTGGTGCTCGCGTTCGCGTTTCTGCTGCTCGGGCTCATCAACACGGCACTCATCGTGCAACAGGTGCCGATACTTCAGGACGCCGGCGTCTCGCTGCAGCGCGCCGTGCTCGTTCAATCGACCTACGGGTTCTGCAGCCTGCTGGGCCGCCTCGTTACGGGATACCTGCTCGACAAGTTCCGCGCCTCGCGCGTCATGATCCTGTTCGTGTTAGGCGCAAGCCTCGCCTGCACCATCTACGCCTTGGGGGCTACGGGCAACGTCGTATTCCTGAGCGCAATCCTGATCGGACTCGCGTTCGGCGCCGAGTTCGACGTGCTCGCGTACATGATCCGTACGCAATTCGGGCTCAAGTCATTCGGCAAGATCTACGGCGTGATCTTCGCGGTTTTTCAGTTCGGCGCAGGTCTCGGCGCAGCCGCATTGCCGTTCAGCCGCGATACCTTCGGCAGCTTTTCACCCGGGCTCTGGATCTTCGCAGGCATCGCGATGGTCTGCGCGCTGTCGTTCCTGTTGATCCGCGACCAGCAGCGCGAATTCGTCTCCTGAGCTTCACACCACGAGCCCGTCGACGAGAACATCATGAGCGAACGACCCACCGACGGCCCGCGCACGCTCGAGAATGCCAAGCAGTGGATGCACGCTCGGCTCGCGAAACGTATCCACCCCCTCGGCCTCACGGACCCGGAGGCGACGGCCGCGACGATCGACCGCCTCGAGGGTTTGGACGGACAGAACTGGGCGGAAGCCTGGACGAAGACCGCGCGAGGGTATCTTACGCGTGCGGAGGATGCAGAACGGTCCGGCGACATCGAAACCGCACGCTCCCTCTACTATCAGGCCTACGGTTTCTTCTTCCTCGGCCGCTTTCCCGTCCCCAATCATCCGGCCAAGCAGCACAGCTACGAATGTGAGCTCGACGCCTATCTCAGGTTCGGCAGGCTCTGCGATCCGCCTATCGAGCGGGTCACGATACCGTTCTCGGGGCGGTCCGACGAAGGTAAGGAGCTCGTGTTCTACGTGCGCCGGCCGCGCGGCGTCGAGAAGCCGAAATGCGTAATCACCTGGGGCGGGCTCGATGCCTGGAAGGAAGAAGCGACCGAGCTTTCGAACGCGCTGCTCGGTCATGGCCTCGCCACGATCGCCGTCGACAACCCGGGCACCGGCGAGTCGCCCGTGCGCGGCGTTCCGGACGCTGAACGTCAGTTCTTGCCGCTGCTCGATTGGGCCGCCGACCAACGCGATCTGTCCGGCGCTCGCCCGGCCGTGCTCGGCCGCTCGTTCGGCGGGCTCTGGGCGACGAAGCTCGCACACCTATACCCCGATCGCCTCGGCGCGGCCGTAAGCTGGGGAGGCGGCGCACACTACATGTTTCAGCGGGAGTGGATCGAGCGGTCCCGCTACCCCGACAGCTATCTCATGGAGCTGGTCGAGGTTCGACAGCGCATGCTGGGCGCAACGAACGACGCCGAGTACATCGAGGGGTTCGCGAGGCTTTCGCTGCTCGACCAGGGGCTCCTGGACCGCCCGTCGGCGCCGCTGCTGCTCGTCAACGGCAAGGACGATAAGCAGGTGCCGGTCGCCGATATCCACCTGCTGACCGAGCACGGCGACCCGAAGGCGGTGCGGTTGCTCCCCGGCGGACACATGGGCTTCGGGCCGCAGACCGTGCCGACTATCGCGGCTTGGATCAAACGTACGCTCGGCGCTTAACCTCGAATGGGGCGGTTTCGTCTGCGGAACGCGAGTGGCACACTAGGCCGATGACCTCCACCTCACGTTATGCCACCCGATGAGCAGGAACTGGCGGCTGTTGATGCCGAGTCCGGAATCTTACCAGATCGACTGCGTGCTCTTTGACGTGCAGCACAAAGCCGATCATCGGGAGCAATTCCAGGCCGATCCGCATGCATACCTGAGTGCCGTGCCGCTCTCGCCGGAACGCAAGGCCGAGCTTGCAGCTAATGACTTCGGGGCGCTCTACCTCGCGGGCGCCAATCCGTATCTTCTGCGTGCACACTGTCTCGTGATGAAGATCTCGGAAGAGAACTATCTTGCGCAGATGCGCGCCGTCACCGACAACCCGTGAGCGAGCCCGCCTATGCCGCGACCGCAACGGGCCCGCGCGACGGGCCTGTGGTCGTGCTGCTGCATTCGATCGCCACCTCGTCGGAGATGTGGTCGCTACAGGTGCCCGTCTGGTCGCAGTTCTTCAGAGTGCTCAATGTCGACCTTCCGGGGCACGGTGCGACGCCGGCACGTGCGGACCGAACGAGCCTGGTCGATCTCGCAGCCGGTGTGTGCGCGACGATGGACAGGTACGAGGTCGAACGAGCGAGCATCGTAGGCCTCTCGCTGGGCGGAATGATCACGCAGGCCATGATGATCCACCATCCGGACCGGGTCCGCTCAGCCGTGTTGGCTCACACAGTCGCCGAGGCCACTCCCGCGATGCGTGACATCTGGGACCAACGCATCGCCGCGGTCGAGCAGACGGGCATGGCAGGCCAGGTCGAGAGCACGATCGAGCGCTGGTTTACGCGAGATTTTCGCGTGGCGGCGCCGTTCACGGTCGCCTGGATCGAGCAACTGATTGCCGCAACGTCGCCGCGCGGGTTCATCGCGGCGGCCAGGGCGATCCAGGGCCTCGACCATCTGAGCGCGCTGGCCGCTTGCGGGCAGCCGGCGCTGCTCGTCGCAGGGAGACACGACGGCGGCGCGCCGCCGCACGCTGCCCAAGCCATGGTCGAAGCACTGCCGAACGCCGAGCTCGAGATGCTCGACAGCGCGCATCTCGGCAACGTCGAGCAGTCGACGCGATTTACTGAAGTCGTCGGTCGCTTTCTTGAGCGCACGGCATGAACAATAAGACAAGATGATTCAGTTCGCAGGCAAAGAGCATGATCGAGCGCTCGCCTTGCCGTAACGAAGACATTTCGAAAAGTGGGAGCGCGGCTGGCGACACGCTCGTAGCGCGCGCCGTCGAGCTCGCGCCGATACTTGCGGAGCGGAGCGACGAGACGAATCGGCGTCGATCGATCCCGCCCGAAACCGTGGCCGACTTTCAATCGCTCGGACTCCTGAAAATCCTGCAACCGGCCGCGTACGGCGGCCTCGAAGGCGACTTCGAGCATTTCGCTCGAATCGCTATCGAGCTCGGCCGCGGCGACGGCTCGGCCGCCTGGGTCTATGCGGTCTACGTGATTCACACGATGATGCTCGCTCATTTCGAGGCCGAGGCGCAGCACGACGTTTGGGGCCGCGACGACGGAGCGCTCATGGCCGCGAGCTACGCGCCGACGGGGCGTTTCGAAGCCGTCGACGGCGGCTATCGGCTCGGCGGCCGCTGGGGCTTTTGCAGCGGTATCGATCATTGTTCCTGGCTCCAGCTCTGCGGGCGCGTCGAGAGGGACGGCAAGCAGGAACTCATCATGGGCCTCGTCCCGAAAACGAGTTGCCGGATCATCGACGATTGGCACGTGCTCGGGCTGTCGGGAACGGGCAGCAAGTCGATAACAGTCGACGACGTGTTCGTGCCTGCGCACCGCACGGTGAAGTGGACCGATCTTCGCGACGCCACGTCACCGGGAGCACGGGCGAGCGCGAGCCCGCTCTACCGACTGCCGGTCTGGTCGATCTTTCCGTACACTCTGGCCGCACCGGGCATCGGCATCGCGAAGGGCGCCGTCGAAGCCTACATGGCGCAGATGCGGTCCTACGAAAGCGTGCGCGGTGTCGAGCTCGGCAAGCTGCAGACGATACAGCTCAAGCTCGCCGAGGCGGCGGCGCTGGTCGAGTCGGCAGAGCTGCTCACACGGAGCGGCATACGCGCCACGATGGATGCGGCGATCGAGGGCAGGCCGCTTACGCGCGCGCAGCGCGCCACCAATCGCCGTAATCACGGTTACTCGCTGGTCATGGCCCGGCGCGCGGTCGAGCTCATCTTCGCGTCCATAGGCGGGCGGGGCCTCTACGACTCGAGCCCGATACAACGCAAGTACCGGGACATCGTGGCGGTATGTGGGCACGTCGCGACGAACTGGGATGTTGCGGGCTCCGCGTTCGGACTCATGATGCTGACGGACGAGAACCCGGATTTCCTCTATTAGCCGATTCTTCTCGAGTCGCGCTGCACGCGCGGTGAGGCTTGTCGCTGCCGAAGACAACGGAGATAGCCGCTATGGCTCAAATCGTCGGAATATACGCCGCGACCCACACGCCGGTATTGCTGAACTTTCCGAATCAGGTTACGGCCGCGGAGCGGGAGCATGTCTACGGTGCATTCAAGCACCTTGGCAAGCGCCTGGCGGAGTCCGGAGCCGATAGCGTCGTGTTGGTCTCCGACGATCACCTGCACAACTTCTTTCTCAATAACCTGCCGGCCTTCTGCATCGGGGCGGCCGACAGCTACCGCACGCCGATCGAGCCGTGGCTCGCTGCGGAGCCTCGGGTACTGAAGGGCGACGCCGACCTCGGCGCCTACCTGACGGGCGAAGCGCTGCAGTCGGGATTCGACCCGGCGTTTTCTATGGAGCTGACGCTCGACCACGGCACTTTGACGCCGCTGGAGCTCGCAGGCTTCGACAACAGCATGGCCGTCGTGCCGCTGCTGATCAATTGCGTGCAGCCGCCGCTGCCGCCGCTGCGCCGGTGCATCGCCCTCGGTCGCTTCCTGCGCCGCGCGCTCGCCGCCTATCAGGGCTGCGAGCGTGTGGCCATTCTTGCGACCGGCGGCCTCAGCCACGACGTCGGCACGCCGCGCATGGGCATGATCAACGAGGAGTTCGACCGCGAGTTTCTGCGCCTGCTCGCGCAAGGCGACGACGACGCGCTCGTCGCCTACTCAGACAGCCACCTCGATCAGGCCGGAAATGGCGCCGAGGAGATTCGCACCTGGCTCGTCGCGTACGGCGCGGCGAACGGCACGCCCGTCGACGTCATCAGCTACCGGCCGTTGCCGGGGTGGTACATCGGCGCGTGCGTTGCCGAATGGCCCTGCTCGGCATAGGGGGGAAGAGAATTGGAGCGGGAAACGAGACTCGAACTCGCGACCCCAACCTTGGCAAGGTTGTGCTCTACCAACTGAGCTATTCCCGCTCTTTCAGGAGCTTGCGTAGCTTACCTCATCCGCGATCTGAAGTCACCCGGAATCGGTCGAACCGGCTACGCGGATGGTTATTGTAGTCGGCTCGCGGTGCGCTGCAAGCTCCATCCGCGTCCGCATTACTCGACCTCCCACAGCAGCGAAAGTTCGAGCTCGAGCGCGTCGAACGGCTCGAGCCGCGCTGCCCCTGCGCCGACGCAGGTCCCGACCGCCGTCCACGCTCCGTCGTGCAGTCGAAGCACCTCGATCGTCCGCGCGATCGGCTCGACGAGCCAGACATGGCCCACGCCTTCCCGCGCATAAACCGCAAGCTTCTTGGTGCGATCGAGCGCCGCCGTCGATGGCGACACCACCTCGCATCCCCAATCCGGCGCGACCGAGAAATACGCGTCGTCGGGCAAGCTCGGCAAGCGCTCGCGGCGCCACCCGGCGACATCGGGCACGAGCACGTCGGCTCCAAGAATGAACTTCGGGCTCGACGAGGATCCGCCATCCGCCCGGCCCTCCGCGAGCCCGGTCGAACGGGCCGCGGAGCGCTGCGATGAGCCCCGAGCTCGCGTCGGCATGCCGCGGCCCGGGACGCGGCGACACGTAGAGCGAACCCTCGACGATCTCCGCGACCTTGTCATCACATACCGCGCGAAGATCTTCGTACGTCGCCGCAGCCTTTTTTTGCCGTGCACCCATCGAACGCCCAGGCTACCTCGCGTCAGATTTCGCGCGAGCGGCGAACCGGATCGATCCGACCCGATTCACCGCTCGACGACCGCGCAAGCGCTATTCGCTCTCCTCCTGCGCTGCCTCCTCCGCGTAATTGATATACGTCAGCTCCTTGCACGGATCGACGGCGAACGGCGCGTCGGCCGGCTTCACCGTGTCCCCGCCGACGTACTGACTCGCGAAGTACACCGGGTCCTCCGCAACGTACTCGCGCCGCAGGGACATCGTCTCCTGATCGAGCGTGAACCTCTCGACCACGCGCAGCTGATCGCTGTGCGGAACGCCCCGCGCGAGCGTGCCGGGCAGGAATCCGACCGTGTCGACGACGAGCGTGTCGCCTTCCCAATGGCCGATCGAGTGGCCGCCGCGGCTCGGCTCGATATCGGCCGGATGGCTCTCCATGCCCATATGCACGGTTCGCGTGAGGCCGCGGCCGTATTCGATCACGATTTCGTCCGCGCTCTGCGTGATCCGGTTGATCGGCCCGTCGAACACCCAGTCGAACAGGATGCTCGTGATCTCGCATTGCGACGTCGGGTTCTCCTGCGGCGGAGCGTTGCGTAGCGCCTCGACCGCGGCCTGACCGGCATCGGTGAACGACACGGGCCGTGCGCCCCAGCCGGAATCCGGCACATCGTCCATCGACAGCTCGCCGGACTCGATCCCCGCGACCATGCTCTTCGGCACGAGCCCGCCGCGCCCGCTCGGCGGACGAGCGATCAGGTACTGCTCCTGCGCCCAGTCTCCTGCGAGGTTCGGCTCGCCGGACGGCAGCCGCGCAGGCCGCTCCGGGACCGGCGGACCGGCATCGGTGAACTGCTGGTAACGTTCGACGGTCGGCGCGTCGCCGATCGTTAGCGTCTCTATGTAGCACGATGCGGGGTCGTCGCGATGCGGGCGGCCGGCGATCGTGACGTGCGAGCCGGCGACGAACATCTCCTCGGACCAGCCCGAGCGGCGCAGCACCGTCGCAGCGCGCATCTCGCAGCGCATCGGCGTAACGTTGCCGTTCGCGTCGACCGCATCGAAGTACATGTACGAGTGCGGATTCACGAAATCGATGCCGGTCAGCGTGCCTTCGAGCTCGATTTCTCGGCTCGGATCGAAACGGCCGAAGCCGTGATGGGCCAAGGCCGACGCAGAGACGGCAGCGGCTGCAACCGCGACACTGATCTTCTTGTACATGCGTTTCTCCCCCGGCGCGATCGTCCGTTGTTCGGGAGTATACAGCCGGCCGCGACGGCGAGCGCTTCGAGGCTCCTTCAGTCGCCCTCGCGCTCGATCGAGCAGCAGTGCGGCCCCGGCTCCGCCGTCAGCACCGAACCCGTGATTTCGTTCGGGCGGAACACGGTGCAGCCCTTGAGACCGAGCGCGTGCGCACGGCGGTAGATGCCGGCAAAGTCGTCGCGCGGGATATCCGCGGCGACGTTGATCGTCTTCGAGATCGAGTTGTCGACGAGCAGCTGCAGCGCCGCGAGCATCGCGAGATGGGCTTCGGGCGCGAGCGCCTCGGCCGTCACGAAGGTATCCGGCAGCCGCGCGTTGCCATGCTCCCGCCGCCATGCGGCGTACGCGAAGTCGACCGTGCGCCGCGTCTCCGACACGCCGTCCCGGTTCAGCACGCGCCGCTCGCCCTCGAGCGCATAGACGGGCTCGATGCCGCTCGACACGTTGTTCGCGAGAAGGCTGATCGTGCCGGTCGGCGCGATTGCCAGCAAATGGCTGTTGCGGATACCGCTGCGAGCGATGCCGTCGCGAATGTCGGCGGGAAGCGCGCCGACGTATTCGCCGTCGAGATACGCATCACGCTCGAACGACGGGAACGCGCCCTTCTCCTCCGCGAGCGCGATCGATGCCCGATACGCGGCGTTCCTAATCCGCTCGAGGACGTCGACCGCCCGGGCACGCGCGGCGTCGGTCCCGTAGTGCAAGCCGAGCATGATCAGCGCGTCGCCGAGCCCGGTGATCCCGAGCCCGATACGCCGGCTCGAGCGCGCCTGATTCGCCTGCTCGGGCAACGGATACTCGGAAACGTCGATCACGTCGTCGAGCATCCGCACGGCGACGGGTACGACTCGCTCGATCGCGTCGAGATCGAGCGACGCGGAGCGCGTGAACGGCTCGCGAACGAACGCGGCGAGATTGATCGAGCCGAGGTCGCACGCGCCGTACGCCGGCAGCGGAATCTCGCCGCACGGGTTCGTCGATGTGATGTGCTCGCGATAGTAGAGATTGTTCGCGGCGTTGATGCGGTCGACGAACAGCACGCCCGGCTCCGCCGAGTCGTACGCGGCGTCCATGATTCGCTGCCACAGCTCGCGCGCCCGGACGCGACGCACGATGCGGCACGGCACCTCGTCGCTTCGCCCGGGCCAACGCAATCGTTTCGTCTCGCCGTCGCCGTGATGCGCGTCTGCCGGAAAGCACAGCGCCCAGTCGGCATCGGCTTCGACGGCTTGCATCAGCTCGTCGGTCACCTGCACCGACACGTTGAAGTTCCTGAGCGCGGCCGGGTCGCGCTTCGCGTCGACGAACTCCTCGATATCGGGATGATCGCAGCGCAGCGTGCCCATCATCGCGCCGCGCCGTGCGCCCGTAGAGAGCAAGGTCGCGCACATCGCGTCCCAGACTTTCATGAACGAGACCGGCCCGGACGCGATCGTGCCGCGCGTCGCGGCCTCCGAGCCGCGGGGGCGCAACGTCGAGAAATCGACGCCGATGCCGCCGCCGCACTGCATCGTGATCGCGCCCTGCTTCAGATGCTCGAAGATCGACTCGATCGAATCCTCGATATAGCCCATCACGAAGCAGTTGAAGAGCGTCGTGCGCAGGCTCGTGCCGGCGCCAGCGAGAATGCGACCGGCGGGCAGGAACTTGAACCCGTCGAGCGCTTCGAGGAACGCCTTCTCGTGCGCGCCGTCCCGCTCGACGCTCGCGACCGCCGCAGCGACGCGCCGCCACGTGTCGTCGATCGACGCCTCTGCGGTGCCGTCCGGCCGCACGTGCCGGTACTTCGTCGACCAGATGTGCCGGGACAGCTCGTCGTGCAGCATCGCTCGATCCGGCCCGCGGGATGTCAGCGCGGCGCTCCGCCGCTACTTCCGCTCGGCGCGACGCCGCCGTACCCGCGGCGCCTTGCGCGACAGGAACTGCGCGAGCTCGGTCCAGAGCGACTCGGCCTGCTCGAGCAGGCCGCGGCTTGCTTCCGTACCTTGGCGCCGGATCTCCGCGCTGCGGGTCTCGAGCGCATCGCGCAGCTCCGCGATCCGCTCGACGTGCTCGTCGAGCTCCGCCCGTACGTCGCTCTGCACCGCGCCCGCCTTCTTCTTCAGCGACGCGACGCGTTTACCGGCCTCCGCGACACCTTCGTCGATGCGCGCAAGCAAGTCGCCGTGATCCTGTCCGCGATCCCGTCCGTAATCGTGCTCGCCGAGCGCCGCGTCGACCTCGGCTTCCGCCTCGATCCAGTCGACGACCGGATCGCCGCCTGCGAACCCGCGTCGCTCGGCCCGAAAGTACGCCGCCTCGGCGATTCGGCGGCGCCGCTCGTCGGCGTCGAGTCGTGCTTCCATTGCTCCCTCCGCCATCGGCACGGCCGTACATTCTGCGGGATCGCAGTCGCGGCCGGCATCAGTAGTACCGCGTAGGCGTCGCGCGGCGCAGGCAAGCGTCGGCGATCGGCAACGGAGGCTACCCGAGGTCTCAGGCCTCGGCCCGATCCTCGTCCTTCGTCACCTTGCCGACCGCCTGGACGAGCTCGGCGAGCGAGCGCATCTTGAGCTTGCGCATCACGCGCGCGCGGTGCAGCTCGACGGTCCGCTGGCTGACGCCGAGATCCATCGCGATGACCTTGTTCGCCTGGCCGCTGACGACCCGCTCCATGACCTCGGCCTCGCGCGGCGTCAGCGTCTTGATCCGCTCGCGGATCTCGCGCTCCTCGAGACGCGCGGTGCGCCGCGCCTTGTCCTGCTCGAGCGCCTGATGGATGCGATCGATCAGCTCCTGATCGCGAAACGGCTTCTGGATGAAATCGGCCGCGCCGCGCTTCATCGCGGTGACCGCCATCGGCACGTCGCCGTGACCGGTGATGAAGATCAACGGCACCTCGGCGCGGTTCTCGAGCAGGCGCTGCTGCAGCTCGAGGCCGCTCATTCCGGGCATGCGAATATCCGTGACGATGCACGCGTGCCGATCCGGATCGTACGCATCGAGAAAGTCGAGAGCGGAAGCGTAAACTTCGTGCGCGAGCCCGACGGATTCGAGCAGGATGCCGAGCGAGTCGCGTACGGCCTCGTCGTCATCGATGACGTAGACCAGGGGTTCAGCGTTGCTCATTCGCCCTCTCCTTCTCGCGCGGGCGGCAGCTCGACCGTGAAAACCGCTCCGCCGGCGGGGTTATCCTCGTACGCGAGCGTGCCGCCAAAAGCTTGAACAATCGTTCGGCTGATCGCAAGACCGACCCCGAGCCCGGTGCTCTTCGTCGTCACGAACGGATGGAAGATGTGCTCGCCGAGCGATTTCGCGACACCGGGGCCGTGATCCGTGACCGACACACGGACCCCACCGTCCTCGGTCCGCTCGGTCGCGACGATGATCCCGCGCCGCCGCTCCGGGCCGTCGCGCATCGCGTCGACCGCATTGCGGGTCAGGTTCAACAGCACCTGCTGGAGCTGGATCGCATCGGCGCGAACGCGCGGCAGGTCGCCACCCTGCTCGAGCGCGATCGGCACGCCCGCCGCGTGCGCGTCCGCCTCCATCAGATCGCGGACGTCGCTGATGACCTCGTTCACGTCGATCGGCTCGGAGCGATCCTCCTGCCGGCGAATGAACTTGCGAACGTTCTCGATGACCTGGCCGGCGCGGCGCGCCTGCGCGTCGATCTTCGCGCAGATATCGTCGAGCGACTGCGTGTTCACCGGGGTGCGCTGCAGCACGCGCCGCGCGGCCTGCGCATAGGTCGCGATCGCGCTCAGCGGCTGATTGATCTCGTGCGCGATGCCGGCCGCCATCTCGCCCATCAGGTTAAAGCGGTCGACGTGCGCCAACCGGTTCTCGAGCGAGCGCGCGTGCTTCTCCGCCTCGCGCTGCGCGGTCAGGTCGCGAATGATCGCGACGAAGCGCCTGCGATCGCCGCTGATCGCTTCGCCGACCGAGAGAAGGATAGGAAAGCGCGTCCCGTCCGCACGGATCGCTTCGACCTCGCGGCCGATCCCGATGATCTTCGCTTCGCCCGTTTCGAGATAGCGGCGCATATAGCTTTGGTGGCGGGAGCGGTCGGGTTCCGGCATCAGGACCTCGACGGGCCCGCCGATGACCTCGTCGGCGGGGTGCCCGAACGTACGTTCGGCGGCCCGGTTGAAGGCGAGCACCGTCCCGATCTCGTCGATCACGACCATCGCGTCGACGGCCGCGTCGAAGAGCGCGCGCAGCTCCGCGTTGGCCATCATCGCGTCGCGTTGTTCAAGGCGTTCCGTCATACGCATTATCCGAATCGGGCTAAGGACTTCATCTGATCGGCGGCGGCGAGAACGGCGCGGGAAAATGTCCGGCTATCGGACTTCGTCGACTTCCATGACCGCAGATCTCGCACACATTCTCGTCGTTCTCGACGCCGGAGCGAAACAGCAGCCGGCGCTCGAGCGCGGCGCCTGGCTCGCCGAGCGGACCGGCGCCGCGCTCGAGCTCTTTGTTTGCGACTACGACCAGGATCTCGCCGCGTCGCCGCACTTCGATCCGGGCGCGCTCGAGTGCGCTCGCAGGCACCTGCTCGCGGCGCACCGGCGAACGTTGGAGGCACATGCGAAGCGGCTCGCCGCCCGCGGCATACGCGCGCGGGTCGACGTCCGCTGGGCGCACCCGCTCGACGCCAGCATCGTCGAGAAGGCCGCCGAGGCGCGGACCGACCTCGTGCTGAAGAGCACGCGCTACCACGCGGAGATCGGCCGCTCGCTATTCTCGGCCGTCGATTGGAGCCTGATGACGTCTTGTCCGACGAATTTGTGGCTCGCCAAGCCTCGCTCGGTGTCCGAGCCGCCGACGATTCTGGCGGCGGTCGACCCTCGACCCGGTATCGGCGACGCCGGCGCCGCGCTCGACGCGCGCATCCTCGACATCGGCGTCCGGCTCGAACGCGCGCTGCGCGGCGAGCTGCACGTCTTCCACGGCTTCGACATCTCGTCCGCGCTCGCGGCTTCGGCGGACGCGCTGCGCTCCCCGATCTCCGCTCCGGTCCGGGACCTGCGAAGCGACCTGCTGCACGAGCACCGCCGCGGCGTGCTCGCGCTGACCGATCGCGTCGAGCTCGCCCGCGAGCGCGTCCACGTGCACGAAGGGCCGGTCCGCCAGCTGCTGACCGCGTGGGCCCGCGAGATGAATAGCGACGTGCTCGCCGTCGGCGCCGTCTCGCGCGGCGCCCTGCCGCGCAGACACATCGGCAGCCTCGCCCAGCAGGTGCTCGACGCGGTGCCGTGCGACTTGCTGATCGTCGCGCCGGGCACCGGCGTGTGAGACGGCCGCCCCGCTAGCCGCCGCGACGTACGCACCGCAGGCGGCTCGCGCGCCGCGCCTGCCGTTACACGTTCTCGATGGCCGGCAACACCATCACGTCGCCCGGAACCTCGTCGATCACGCGCTCGGCGGTCGTGCCGAGGATACTGCCGCGAGTCGGGCGCACCGCGCTGCCGACGACGACGGCGCCTGCACCGATCTGGGCGGCGACCTCGGCGATGCCTTCGTACGGCGAGCCCTCGACCGCGTGCACGCGATTACGCGGCAGACGGCACTCGTCCGCGAACTTCTGCCGGTCGAAGAAAATGCCTTCGCCGCGATATACGGTGACCGCATGCAGCTCCGCATCGAGCAACTCCGCGATTCGGTGCGACGCATCGACGACGCTCCGGTTCAGCTCGATGTAGACCTTGTCCTCGGGCCTCACCTTGACCGCCGCGAGCACGACCTTCGGCACGCCGATCTGCGTAGGGCTCGCAAGGAGAATCGGCAGCGAGCAGTTCCGCAGCAGCGTCCAATCGGCGGTCTGCATCAGGCGCCGGCGCAGAGGGCCTCGCGGGGACGCGGTCTTGATCACGAGGTCCGCGCCCGACTCGTTCGCCGCGTGCGCGATCGCCGCGCGCCAGTCCCGATTCGCCTCGACGCGCACGTTCAGCTTGATGCCTTCCTGCCGCGACTTCTCGACGAGCCGCTCGATCCAGCTCCGCGTACGCTCGATCAGCCGCGCCTGCGCGTCGGCATCCGCCGCGTTCTCGGGATCCACCGTGCAGTAGACGTCGAGCTCCGCGCCGTTGCGCCGTGCGATCCACTCTCCCTTCTCGAGGGCCGCCTGAACGAGGCGCCGCGGATCGATGATGACGAAAATCTTGCGGACCTGTGATGGAACTGGCGCGGCCATAGGCTCCCCCCTGTCGAAATCGCACGTTCTTCTGTTGCCGTCCTTCGCGATGGGCCGCGGCCCACTGCTTGGGTAGATTCTCGTAGTGCGCGGGCGGTAAGCGCAAGCCGGGAAAGCTCCGACGGCTCGAGGGGATCTCGGGACCTAGGGGCCTAGCGCAGGTAGGCTTCGGCCGCGTAGCGCCGCATCATCCGGTGGCTGTGGAAGATCGACGCGTTGCGCGAGATCACGCCGAGCATCAGGCGGATCCACGCCTGCCGATCGGCGTAAAGCGGCAGCACGACCTCGTCTAGCTTGCGGTATAGCGACTCCGCATCGTTCGAGCTCCCGCCCGCGTCTCCGTTGCCGATCGCCCAGCCGGTCACGCCTTCGATATGGCCTTCGACCCACCAGCCGTCGAGGACGCTCAGGTTCGGCACGCCGTTCAGCGCGGCTTTCATCCCGCTCGTGCCCGACGCCTCGAGCGGCGGGTGCGGCGTGTTCAGCCAGACGTCGACGCCCGCGATCATCGCGAGGCCGATCTCCATGCTGTAGTTCGGCAGAAACGCGATCGGAATCGCGTCCGCGAGCTCGCGGGCGATCGCGTGCAGCCGCTCGATTGCCCTTTTTCCGGAGTCGTCGCGCGGATGCGCCTTGCCGGCGAGGACGACCTGGAACGGATGGTGCGATGCGATTCGTCGCAGCTCGTCGAGATTCTCGAAAAGGAGCTCCGGGCGCTTGTATTGCGTCATCCGGCGTCCATAGCCGATCACGGGCAGCGCCGGGTCGAACGTAATTCCGCAGTGCGCGGCGATGCGATCGAGCAGCGCCTTTTTCGCGCGCTGATGGCTTTCCCAGAGCGCATCGCCCGGCACGCGGGTGTCCGCCTGCATCAGGAGCTCCGGCTCGACGCACCACCCGGGAACGTACTTGTCGTACAGCGCGCCGATCTCTGCGTGCGCCCACGTGAACGGATGAATGCCGTTCGTGATCGCGCTGACCGTATAGCCGGGGAAGAGCTGCCGCGACGTCTCCGCATGCTTCTTCGCGACCCCGTTCACGTACTCGCTCAGATTCAGCGCCAGCCGCGTCGTGTTCAGCTCGTTCGCGCCGGCGAAGTGGCGCAGCGTCTCGCGATCGACGATGTCGCCGAGCACCTCGTGGACGAGCTCGTACGGAAACCGGTCATGCCCTGCCTCGACCGGGGTGTGCGTAGTGAAATGGCACAGGTCGCGCACGCGCGGCACGTCGTAGCGCGGTTCGCCAGGGCGCAGGTCGTCGGGCTCGTACGCGTGGCGCAGCAGCAGCTGCAAGGTCAGCAGCGCGGAGTGGCCCTCGTTCAGATGATAAAGCGAGATCCGGAAGCCGAGCGCGTCGAGCATTCGAACGCCGCCGATGCCGAGGACGATCTCCTGCTTCAAGCGGTAGGCCGCGTCGCCGCCGTACAGCGAATCGGTGATTCGCCGGTCGTCGTCGCGATTCTCGGGCAGATCCGTATCGAGCAGGATGACCGGCTCGCGACCGCCGCCTACGCCCTCGAGCACGTAGAGCCAGCCGCCGACCCAGACGTCCCGGCCCTCGATCGGCACGACGATTTTCGCGGGCAGCGGATACGCATAGCGCGAAGGGTCCCACGGGTCGGGATGCTCGATCTGGCGCCCCTGCGCGTCGATCTCCTGCCGGAAATAGCCCTTTCGGCTGACGAGGGTCACGGCGACCATCGGGATCCGCAGGTCCGCGGCCGAGCGAACCGTATCGCCGGCGAGCACGCCGAGACCGCCGCTGTATGTCGGGATCTCCGACTTCAGCGCGATCTCCATCGAGAAGTAGCCGATGCGGCGGCTCGTCAGGAAGCCCGCCCAATCCTCGCGCGCGACGGCGCCGCGGACGTCAGCGCTCATCGCGCACCCCGCGGCGGCGCCGCGGCTCCGCGTGCTCTGCGTGTTTCGCGCCGGATCCGTCGCCGCGAAAGCATGCGTGCGCCTCCGCGACCGCGCACGGCTATCTCAGCGCCGCCGCCCGCTCGCGGAGCTCCGCGGCGGTCCATTCGCCGGACGCGAGCGGTCCGCCGAGGTCGAACAGGCGCGAGTCCTCGAGGCCGCCGATCACGACCGGGTCGAATCCGGCGTCGCGGACGAGCCGTTCCGCGACCTCGAGCGCGTCGGGATCGTCGCCGCCGATCGGGATCGCGATTCGCTCGGGCTCGCGATTCGGCTCGTCGCGCAACGTCGCGGCGGGAATGCAGTTGAACGCACGGACGAGCCGCGTGCCGGCGAGGAACTCCGCGGATGCAGGCCCGGCGCCCTTCTGCTGCGCGTCGAGCGCCATCGGCCCGTCGCGCCGCTCGACCGGGTTGCTCGTGTCGAGCACGATCTTGCCGCGCAGCGCGTCCGCATGCGCCTGGCCGATCTCCGGCACCGCCGCGTACGGCACCGAGACGAGGATCACGTCGCCGAACTCGGCCGCCTCGGCCACCGTGCCGGCGCGGGCCCGCGGACCGAGCTCCTCGGCGAGCGGCGCGAGCTCCTCCGGATGCCGCGACGAGATCAACACCTCGTGGCCCGCAGCGACCCAATGCCGCGCGAGTGCGCCGCCGATGTTGCCGGTACCGATGATGCCGATGCGCAGCGGAGCCTGCGCGTCCTGCGCGGCCGCCGGCGCCGCCGCGAGCAGGCTTCCTGCGGCCGCGAGCAGCATGGCCGAACCCCAACCCCGGACCGCGTCGATCAGTCGTCTCATCGTCCCGCCCTCCCGTCGGAAAATCGTGCCAGGCACGCTTTTTCTGGAAAATCGTGCCAGGCACCATTTTTGCGGAAATTCGTGCCTGGCACGATTTTCTTATTCCTGCTGCACGATGATCGGCCACGCGGCCCGCAGGTAGTCGAGCATCGACCAGACAGTCAGCGCGGCGGCGACGAACAAGAGCGCGACGCCGATCGGATAGATGTCGAAGCCGAACAGCGGCTCCCGGTACAGCATGAAGCCGATGCCGATGATCTGCAGCGTCGTCTTCCACTTGCCGAAGAACGTGACCGCGACGTGCGCGCGCGCGCCGAGCTCGGACATCCACTCGCGCAACGCGGACACGGTAATCTCGCGGCCGATGATGATCCCGGCGACGATCGCGAGCGAGATCTTCGGATCGGACTGCACGAGCAGCACGAGCGCGGTCGAGACCATCAGCTTGTCCGCAACCGGGTCGAGAAACGCGCCGAAGCTCGACATCTGATTCAACCGCCGCGCGAGATAGCCGTCGAAGTAATCCGTGATACCGGCGAGCCCGAACAGCAGCCCGGCAGCCGGCCGCGCCCAGGTCAGATCCGGGTCGTTCAGTAACGCCGGCAGGTAGAAGACGATCACGACGAGCGGAATCGCGATGATGCGAAACCACGTCAGCGCGTTCGGCAAGTTCAACGTCATCGCTTCGGCTCGCAGGTCATTCGGCGTGGAAATGCTGATAGATCGACTCCGCGAGCTGGCGCGAGATCCCCTTGACCTTCGCGAGGTCGTCGACGCCCGCGCGCGCGACGGCCTGCAGCCCGCCGAACTGCTTCAGCAGATCCCGCCGGCGCTTCGGGCCGAGCCCGGGAATCTCTTCGAGCGGCGACGCAGTCGCCCTGCGACGGCGCCGTGCGCGGTGACCGACGATCGCGAAGCGGTGCGCCTCGTCGCGAATCTGCTGCACGAGGTGCAGCGCCGGCGAATGGCCCGGCAGCGCGATCGCCCCGGTCTTGCCGGCGACGAAAAGCCGCTCTCGCCCCGGCTTTCGGCCCTCGCCCTTCGCGACGCCGACCAACGTGATGCCGTCGATCTCGAGCTCCTTCAGTACGTCCTCGGCCTGCTTCAGCTGCCCCCGACCGCCGTCGATGAACAGCACGTCCGGCATCGGCGCCTCGCCGCGTTTCAGGCGCGAATAACGGCGAGTCAGCGCCTGTCTCAGCGCCGCATAGTCGTCCCCCGCCGTGATGCCGCTGATGTTGAAGCGGCGGTAGTCCGATTTCAACGGGCCGTCCGGGCCGAACACGACGCACGAAGCGACCGTCTCGTCGCCGCCGGTATGACTGATGTCGAAGCACTCGAGCCGGCTCGGCGGCTCGTCGAGATCGAGCGCGTCCGCGAGCGCGGCAAGCTGCGCGCCCGTGTTCGACGACGACGTCGCGCGCAGCTCCGCGCCGTGACGCGCGTTCGTGACGGCCATCTCGACCCAGCGCCGGCGGTCGCCGCGCAGGCGCCACTTGATCTCGACCTTACGCCCGGCCTGCTCGCTCAGCATCGTCTCGAGCGACTCGGCCTCCGGCACCTCGCGGCTGACGAGAATCTCGCGCGGCGCCTCGCGGCCGCCGTAGTACTGCAGCAGGAACGCGCGAATCACCTCGTCCTCTTCCGCACCGTCGGCGACCTTCGGGAAGTGGTTGCGCGTGCCGAGCGAGCGCCCGCCGCGGAAGAACATCACGGCGACGCAGTGCACGCCGTGCTCGACCGCGAGACCGATCGCGTCGAAATCCGTCGCCGACGCGGACATCAGCTGTTGCGACTGCACGTTTCTCAGCTTCGCGAGCTGATCGCGGTACTGCGCGGCGAGCTCGAAACGCAGCTCCGCGGACGCCTGCTCCATCCGCTCGACGAGCCGCGCGGTCACGGCCTCGCCCTGCCCTTCGAGAAACAGCATCGCGTTCTCGACGTCGCGCGCGTATTCCTCCTTCGAGATCAGGCCGACGCACGGCGCGCTGCAGCGATGGATCTGATACTGCAGGCACGGCCGCGTACGGTTCGCGAAATACGTGTCGTCGCACTGCCGGAGCCGAAACAGCTTCTGCAGCTGATTCAACGTCGACCTGACCGCCCCCGCGCTCGGATACGGGCCGTAAAGTTTGCCCCGCTTCGTGCGCGGGCCGCGATAGAACGTGAGCCGCGGATAGTCGTCGCTCGGGTCGACGTGGATGTACGGGTAGCTCTTGTCGTCCCGCAGCACGACGTTGAAGCGGGGCCGATGCCGCTTGATCAGGTTGTACTCGAGCATCAGCGCTTCGGACTCGGTCCGCGTGACCGTGACCTCGATGCCCGCGACCGTCCGCAGCAACGCCATCGTTTTCGCGTCCTGCGCGCGCCCCGAGAAATAGCTGCCGACGCGCCGACGCAAATCCTTCGCCTTGCCGACGTAGATCACCTCGCCGCGGGCGTCGAGCATGCGATAGACGCCGGGCCGGTGCGTCAGGCCGCGCAGCAGCGCGGTCGGATCGAAGCCGCTCGGCGACTCGACGACCGGCTCGGCATCACGGACCTCGGCGGCCTCCCGCTCTTCCGGGCGTGCGTCGCCGCTGCCCGCCTCCGGGCTTGCGATCGGTCGTATCCTTTCGTCCGTCATCTGCATGAATCGATCTTCCCGCCGGTTCGACCGCGCGGCGGGCGCTTCATTCTGTTCGCGCTTCGAGCCGCCGGCCGCGATCGGCGCCGGCGACCGCTCGACGCCGTACCCGGGAAGGCCCGATCAGTCGTCCATATGCCGAATCACGGCCTCGGCAAACCCGCGAGTACCGACGAGCTTCGCGCCCGGAATCAGGTGCTCGATCCGCTCCGTGACGGGCCCCTTCTCGGCCGGCAGCGGCGCGCGCATCGACTCGCGGATCAGCGCGAGATCGAACGTGAGCTCCTTCGCGGCGATCGTGTTCGCGATCCCTTTGATGATCAGATCGGCGGCGTCGTCCCAGCCGAGATAGCGCAGCATCATCTCCGCCGACAGGATCAGCGATCCCGGGTTCACGCGATCCTTGCCGGCGACGTCCGGCGCCGTGCCGTGCGTCGCCTCGAACACGGCGTAGCCGTCGCCGATATTGCCGCCCGGTGCGATGCCGATGCCGCCGACCTGCGCGGCGAGCGCATCGGAGATGTAGTCCCCGTTCAGGTTCAGCGTCGCGATCACGTCGTAGTCCTGCGGGTTCAGCACGATCTGCTGCAGGAAGTTGTCCGCGATCACGTCCTTGATCACGATCTCGCGCCCGGTCGCCGGATTGCGGAACGACAGCCACGGGCCGCCGTCGATCTCGCGCGCGCCGAACTCTTCCTTCGCGAGCGCGTAGCCCCAGTTGCGGAACGCGCCCTCCGTGTACTTCATGATGTTGCCCTTGTGCACGAGGGTCACCGAGCGGCGGTCGTAGCGCACCGCGTACTCGATGGCCTTGCGCACGAGGCGCTGCGAGCCCTCCCGCGACACCGGCTTGATGCCGATGCCCGAGCTCGAAGGGAAGCGGATCTGCGTGACGCCGAGCTCGGTCTGCAGGAAGTGGATCAGCTTCTGGACCTCCGGCGAGCCCGTCGGCCACTCGATGCCGGCGTAGATATCCTCGGTGTTCTCGCGAAAGACGACCATGTTCACGTGGTCCGACACGCGGGACGGCGTCGACGCGCCTGGGAAATAGCGGATCGGACGCACGCACGCGTAAAGATCCATGCGCTGGCGGATCGCGACGTTCAGCGAACGCATGCCGCCGCCGACCGGCGTCGCGAGCGGCCCCTTGATCGACACGACATAGCGCTCGAGCGCGTGCATCGTCTCCTCGGGCAGCACCTCGCCTTCGCCGTAGCGGGCGACGGCCTTGTCGCCGGCGTAGACCTCCATCCATGCGATCGAGCGGCGGCCGCCGTAGGCCTTCGCGACGGCCGCATCGACGACGGCGCGCATCGCAGGGGTCACGTCGACGCCGATGCCGTCGCCCTCGACGAACGGCACGATCGGCCGATCCGGGACCCGCAACGACGTGTCTGGGTTGATCGAAATGGGCTCGCCGTCGCGCGGCGGCTCGATGTGCTCGTATTGCATAGCGATCGGGAACGCTCGGCTGGGGGACGGCATTATCGCATGCCGGCGCCGAACGGGCCCGAACGCCGGGCTTTGCCCATCAATCGCGCAGGCGCAAGCGCCCCGCGATCAGCATCGCGATCTCCATCGCCTGCTCGTAATTGAGGCGCGGATCGACCTGGGTCTTGTACGCGCGCGCGAGATCGGACTCCTTGAGCCCTCGCGCGCCGCCGATGCACTCCGTGACGTTCCCGCCCGTGAGCTCGAGGTGGACGCCGCCGAGGTAGCTGCCCATCTCCTGATGGATCCGGAACGCGGCCCGCAGCTCGTTGCGGATGTTGTCGAAGCGGCGGGTCTTGTAGCCGTCCGCCGTCGTCTCCGTGTTGCCGTGCATCGGATCGCAGACCCAAAGGACCTGCGATCCGGTCCGGCGCACCGCCTGGATCGCGCGCGGCAGGTGCTCGTCGATGTGCTTCACGCCGAAGCGCGTGATCAACGTCAGCCGGCCGGGCTCGTTGTCCGGGTTCAGCACGCGGATCAGCCCCTGGATCTGCTCGTCGGTCGTTCCGGTGCCGACCTTGACCGCGACCGGGTTCGCGATTCCGCGGAAATACTCGACGTGCGCGCCGTCGAGAGCCGCGGTCCGCATGCCGATCCACGGGAAATGCGTCGTCAGGTTGTACCAGTGCTTGCGGTGCGGCAGAAAGCGCGTCTGCGCCTGCTCGTACGGCAGATGCAGGCCTTCGTGCGACGCATAGAAGTTCACGCGGTGCGTGCGGTGCATCGGCACGCCCGTGACCACCTCGAAGAAGCGCAGCGAATCGGAGACCTGACGGACCAGCTCCCGATACTCCGCCGCGAGCGCCGACTCGCTGACGAAATCGAGATCCCAGTTCTCCGGGTGGTGGAGGTCCGCAAACCCGCCGTCGAGCAGCGAGCGGATGAAATTCAACGTCAGCGCCGCCCGCTCGTAGCCCCGCAGCATCAGCTCGGGCTCGGGCTCGCGGTCCGCAGCCGTGAAGCCGCTGCGATTGATCACGTCGCCGCGGTAGCTCGGCAGGGAGACGCCGTCGCGGGTCTCGAGATCAGCGCTGCGCGGCTTCGCGTATTGTCCGGCGAGCCGGCCGACGCGGATCACGGGCTTCTTCAGGCCGACGAGCATCACGAGCGACATCTGCAGCAGAATCTTGAGCTGCTGCACTATGTTCTCGGACGTGCACTCGTCGAAGCTCTCCGCGCAATCGCCGCCCTGCAGCAGGAAGGCGTCTCCGCGCTGAGCGGTCGCGAGCTCCTCCTTCAGCGCCTCGATCTCCCAGGTCGTGACGATCGGCGGGAGCGCGGCGAGGCTCCGCAACGTGGCCTCGAGGCGCGGGCGGTCCTTGTACGTCGGCTGTTGGGCTGCGGGCCGGCTCTGCCAGCTGGCCGGGTGCCACTCGGTCGGCATCTGTGTCATGGCCGGCAACTATACCGCGGACCGGCGCGAAAGCGGCGCTGCACCGAACGGGTGCTATCATCCTCGACATGCTTCCTCGGCTTCACGCTGTTCGCCGCGGAGCGGCGGCCTTGCTTGCTGTCTTCACGGTCCTCGCAGGGTGGGCCGCGGTCGCCCAGGTCGCGAACGAAAGCGCCGAGGGCGCGCGGCGGGCTCTGCTGCTGACCGTGCAGGACGCGATCGGGCCCGCGACTGCGGACTACATCGTCCGCGGCATCGAGCGCGCCGAGGACGACGGCGCGGCGCTCGTCGTGATCGAGCTCGACACGCCGGGCGGCCTCGACACGTCGATGCGGAACATCATCCAGGCCATCCTGAACGCGTCGGTCCCGGTCGCCGTCTACGTCTATCCGCAAGGCGCACGCGCGGCGAGCGCCGGCACCTATATCCTCTACGCGAGCCATATCGCGGCAATGGCGCCGGCGACGAATCTCGGCGCGGCGACGCCGGTGCCGATCGGCGGCACCGCGCCGGCGCCGGGCGGCGAATCGCCGGGCGAGCCGAACGCGCCGTCCGACACGGACGATCCGGCCGTCGGCGACGACGCTGACGATCGCGACGCCGATTCGCCCGCGCCGTCACCGCCCGGCTCGGCGTCGGAGCGCAAGGCGATCAACGACGCGGTCGCGTACATCCGCAGCCTCGCGGAGCGGCGCGGCCGCAATGCCGACTGGGCCGAGCGTGCGGTCCGCGAGGCGGAGAGCCTGAGCGCAGCGCGCGCGCTCGAGCTCGGCGTCGTCGACTACGTCGCCCGCGATCTCGACGACCTGCTGATGCAGATCGACGGCCTGCGGCTCGAGATGCCGGGCGGGGAGATCGTGCTCGACACGACGGGTCTCGTCGTCGAGCGGGTCGACGCGGACTGGCGCACGCGCTTTCTTGCGGTCGTCAGCAACCCGACGATCGCCTATATCCTGCTGCTGATCGGCATCTACGGGCTGATCCTCGAGGGGTACAACCCGGGCGCGATCCTGCCCGGCGTCGTCGGCGCGATATCGCTGCTGCTCGCGCTGTTCGCGCTCCAGGTGCTGCCCGTGAACTTCGCGGGCCTCGCGCTGATCCTGCTCGGCGTGATCCTGATCATCGCCGAGTTCTTCGTGCCGAGCTTCGGTGCGCTCGGCATCGGCGGCGTCGCCGCGTTCGTGATCGGCTCGATCATCCTGATGGATACCGACGTGCCCGGCTTCGGCATCTCGATGGGCCTGATCACGTCGATCGCGACGGCAGCCGCGCTGCTGCTGCTCGGTATCGTCTACCTCGCAATGCGCTCCCGGCAGCGCCCGGTCGTCAGCGGCAGCGAGCAGATGACCGGCGCGACCGCAGTCGCGCTCGAGGATTTCGTCGGCGACGGCGCCGTGCGTGTGTACGGCGAGCGCTGGCGGGCGCGCTCGCGCGTGCCCGTGCGCACCGGGCAGCGCGTGCGGATCGCGCGCGTCGAAGGCTTGCTGCTCCACGTCGAGCCGCTCGATCCCGACGGGCCCGCCGATTCCGCGGCCGCGCTCCACGGCTGAGCGCCGGCCGTCTGCAGATCTTGGACCCAGGAAAGGAAACGGCATGTTTGGATTAGAGTTCCCGATTTTTCTGATCGCGATCGTCGCGCTGTTCCTGTTCAGCGCGATCAAGGTTTTGCGCGAATACGAACGGGGCGTGATCTTCCTGCTCGGCCGCTTCTGGAAGGTCAAGGGACCGGGCCTGATCATCGTGATCCCCGGCGTCCAGCAGATGGTCCGCGTGGACCTGCGCACGATCGTGATGGACGTGCCGACGCAGGACGTGATCTCGCGTGACAACGTCTCGGTGCGCGTCAGCGCGGTGATTTACTTCCGCGTCGTGGATCCTGAGAAGGCGGTGATCCAGATCGAGAACCGGGTCGAGGCGACGAGTCAGCTCGCGCAGACGACGCTGCGCTCCGTGCTCGGCCGCCACGACCTCGACGACATGCTCGCCGAGCGCGAGAAGCTGAACGCCGACATCCAGGCGATCCTCGACGACGCGACGGAGGCGTGGGGTATCAAGGTCACGAACGTCGAGATCAAGCACGTCGACCTCGACGAAAGCATGATTCGCGCGATCGCGGCGCAGGCGGAGGCCGAGCGTAACCGACGCGCGAAGATCATTCACGCCGAAGGCGAGTTTCAGGCGTCGAAGCGCCTCGCCGGCGCCGCGCAGGTCCTGTCCGCGCAGCCGCAGGCGTTGCAGCTGCGCTTCCTGCAAACGTTGACGGACGTCGCGAGCGAACGGAACTCGCACACGATCATCTTCCCGGTGCCGCTCGACCTGATTCGCCCGCTGATGGACATCGCGACCGCGAAGGCGTCACCGCGCCAGGAGCCGCCCGCGCCGGCGTTCGACGAATCGCTGGTCGACGAGACCGGCGACGCACCGGACCTGCCGGAGTCCCGAACGCAGTCCTAGAAAATCGTGCCAGGCACGCTTTTCCCCGAAATTCGTGCCAGGCACGATTTTTCTGGAAATTCGTGCCTGGCACAGTTTTTCTCGAAATTCGTGCCAGGCACGAATTTCCCGAAAAAGGGTGCCTGGCACGAATTTCCGGCGGCGGCTATCGCGCGATCCGGTGCCAGGCCTCCTCGAGGCGCTTCGCCGACACGGGCCGTGACGTCCCGAGGCCCTGCGCGAACAGCGAAACCCGCAGCTCCTCCAGCATCCAGCGGTAGTCGATGACGTCGTCCGGCCACGGCCAGCCGGGCGGATAGCGCTGCTGCCAATCGTCGAGCCGCCGCGCGGCCTCGTGGACGACGCCCTGGTGCTCGAGGTCCTTCGGCGAGCGCTTGTCGAGCCGCTGCGCCGCGGCCTTCAGATAGCGCGACAGATGCGCGCGCCAGCGCGGCGGCGTCGCGCCCAGGAACCCCGGGCGGACGAGCGCGTGCAGCTGCGCGGCGAGATCGTCGGCTGCGTCCTCCGACCAGCGCGCGCCGCCCTGCTCCAGCCGGCGCTTCAGCTCGCGGTGCTCTGCGAGCACCGTGCGCGCGAGCGCGATCAGCCGCTCCGCCGCGGGCACGAGCTCCGCGCGGCCGCGCTCGAGCCGCGCGGCGAACTCGGCCGACGTGCGAATCGGCGCATCGAGCTCGAAGGCTTCGTCCGCCGCCGCGGTCACGACGTCGTCGACGAGATCGTCGCCGCTGCCGACGCCGTGGTACGACAAGATCAGCTCGCGATCGTCGAGCACGCGCCGCCGGATCAGCTCGATCTGCTGCGGCAGCTGCTTCAAGAGTAGACGGCGGACGCCGATACGATGGCGGGCGGCGGCCGCGGGGCCCGGCGCGACGAGCTCGAGGTCGACGCGCCCGTCGACGTCGAGCAGCGCCGGATACAACGCGAGCTCCGTGCCGTACTGCTCGACCCGGACTGCGTCGGGCAAATCCGGAAATTCCCAGCGCGTGACACCTTGCCGCGACCACTCCGAGTCCGGCGCTGCGCGCTGCGCCGCGCCGCGCCCGAAGCGCCGCTGCAGCGCGACGACGTCGCGGCTCGCGCCGATCACGCGGCCGTCGCGGTCGACGACCTCGATCCGCATCCGCAGCTCCGGCGACAGCGGGACCGCGTCGAGCGCCGCACCGGCGTCGAGCGCGTAGCGCTCCGCGAGCAGATCGCGGAGCGCGGCGCGCATCGTCTTCACGCCCCGTTCGCGCTCGAGCTCCGGACGAAGCGCATCGACGGTATCGGGCAGCGGCACGAGCGGCCGGCGCAGCTCCTTCGGCAGCCCGCGCAGCAGCGCCAGCGCCTTACCGGGCACCCATCCCGGCACGAGCCAGTCGAGCACCTCGTCGCGCAGCAGCCCGACGAGCGGCTCCGGCACGCGCAACGTCAATCCGTCGCGCTCGGAGCCCGGCTCGAACGCGTATCGTAGCGGCAGGCGATGACCCGCGACGTCGAGCGCATCCGGATACGCCGCGCGGTCGAACTCCGCCGGATCGCGCGTCGCGATGTCGAGCACGTGCATCTCGAGCCGACGGGCGTTTGCCTTGTCGCGGCAGAAGCGGCGCAGGCTCGCACGATCCGCGATCTCGGGCGGCAGACGCGAGGCATAGAACGCCTCGGCCGCCCGCTCTCCGGCATACAGATCCCGCGAACGGCGCTTCGCTTCCCAGCGGTGCAGCCGATCGCGCAGCTTGCGGTTGTGGTCGAGGCAGCGAAGCCGCTCGCCTAGGTCCTCCTCCGCGAGCGCATGGCGAATGAACAAGCGCTGCGCCTCGGGCCGATCGACGCGCGCATAGTCGACGTGCCGATCGCGCGACAATGTGAGACCGAGCAACGTGACGACCTCGCGCGCGAGCACGCGTCCGCGTTTACGATCCCAGTGCGGCTCCTCGTACTCGCGTCGCACGAGGTGCGCGGCCGCGTCCTGGATCCACGCAGGCTTGACCTGCGCGACCGTGCGCAGGTACACCCGCTCCGTCGCGACGCGCTCGGCCGCGACGACCCAGCGCGGCTTCTTCTGCGCGAGACCGCTGCCCGGAAAAATCGTCGCCCGTGCGCCGTGCATGCCCTCGTAGCCGCCGTCGTCCGTCTTCTCGGCGACGAAGTCGACGAACGCCGCGATGACCGCGCGGTGAATCTGCTCGTAGCTCGCTTCGCGCGACGTGATCCGCCAGCCGAGGCCGCGAGTCAGCTCCTTGAGCTGATGATGCACGTCCTCCCACTCGCGGAGCCGCGCGAGCGACAGGAACCGGCTCTCGCACCACTTGCGGAGCGCCTTCGCCCCGCCCTGCCGTTCCCGTCGGTACGCGTTCCACAAGCCGAGCAACGTCATGAAGTCCGAGCGCTCGTCGGCCATCTCCGCGTGCTTCGCGCGCGCGGCGCCGAGGTTGTCCGCCGGCTGCTCGCGCGGATCGACGACGCCGAGCGCGGCCGCCAGCACGAGGCCCTCGCGCAGCGCGCCTTGCCGATGCGCGGCGAGCAGCAGCCGTGCGAGGCGCGGATCGACCGGCAAACGCGCCATCAGCTCGCCGTCCGGCGTCAGCCGCCGCTCGGCGTCGAGCGCGCCGAGCAGATGCAGCAGGCGGTACGCATCATTGACGGCCTTCGTCGGCGGCGGATCGATGAACGGAAACTCGTCGACGCGGCCGAGGTTCAGCGACTCGAGCTTCAGGATCACGCCCGCGAGATTCGTGCGCAGGATCTCGGGCTCCATGAACGCGGCGCGGGAAGCGAAATCCTCGTCGTCGTAGAGCCGCACGCAGACGCCGGGCGCGACGCGACCGCAGCGTCCGGCCCGCTGCACGGCGTTCGCCTGCGCGACCGGCTCGACGCCGAGCGATTGCAGGCGATGACGCGTCGAATAGCGGCTTACGCGGGCGAGCCCCGAGTCGATCACGAAGCGGATCCGCGGCACCGTCAGCGACGTCTCGGCGATGTTCGTCGCGAGCACGATCCGCGGCGCGCTGCCCGGAGCGAAAATCTTATGCTGGCGCGTCGCGGTGAGCCGCGCATAGAGCGGCAGGATCTCGTAACGCTTCGGGCCCGCCTGCTTGAGCTCGCGCTCCGCATCCCGGATCCAGCGCTCGCCGGGCAGGAACACGAGCATGTCGCGCGCGCTGCCGCCGCCGATCGTTTCGAGGTCGACGTCGGCGAGCTCCGCCGCGGCCGCCGCAACGGCCTGCGGCAGATCGACGCCCCGCTCGAGCGGCCGATAGCGAACGTCGACCGGATAGGCGCGCCCTTCGACGCGGATGATCGGCGCGCCGCCGAAATGCTCGGCGAAGCGTTCCGGATCGATCGTCGCCGACGTCACGACGATCCTGAGATCGGGCCGTTTCGATCCGAGCCGCTTCAGGTAGCCGAGCAGGAAGTCGATGTTCAGGCTGCGCTCGTGCGCCTCGTCGATGATCAACGCGTCGTACGCGTCGAGCCAACGGTCGCGGCGGATCTCGTTCAGCAGGATGCCGTCGGTCATCACCTTGACGAGCGTCGCCGGGTTCGTCTCGTCCGTAAACCGCACCTGATATCCGACCGCGCCGCCGAGCTCGACGCCGAGCTCCTGCGCGAGCCGCTCGGCGACGGAGCGGGCCGCGATGCGGCGCGGCTGAGTGTGGCCGATCATCGCGTCGATGCCGCGGCCGGCTTCGAGACAGAGCTTCGGCAGCTGCGTCGTTTTGCCGCTGCCCGTGTCGCCGCAGACGACGATCACGCGATGGCGCGTCAGCGCATCGAGGATGGTTTCCCGCGCCTGCGAGACCGGAAGCTCGTCCGGATACTCGAGCCGGACGCGCGTCGCGCGGCGCTTCTCGGCGCGGGACTCGGCTTCGATTAGACGCGCATCGAGCTTCTCGACGAGCCGCGACGCCGGGCGGCCGCTTCTCTCGCGCTTCTCGATGGCGCCGAGCAGCGCACGAAGATCGGTCCGATCGTCTCGCGCGACGTTCTCGATGCGGGCCTTCCGATCGAAGTTCGGCTCGCTCATCCTGCTTCCCTGCCGCGGAACGTCAAACGGCGGAGATCGCCCGGCCGAGCGTCACGCGCACGTCGGCGCCGCCGAGCGGCGAGCGGCCGACCTCGAGCGTCCCGCCGTAAAGCTCGACGGTCTCGCGTACGACCGCAAGACCGATGCCCTGCCCGGGCATCGACTCGTCGGCGCGCACCCCGCGCTCGAGCACGCGCTGCGCCTCGTCCGGCTCGAGACCGTTGCCGTCGTCGCCGATCGCGAAGACGACACCATCCGGCCGCGCATCGACCCGCACCGTCACGCGGCTCTTGCAGTACTTATAAGCATTGTCGAGCAGATTGCCGAGCAGCTCCGTGAGATCCCCGGGATCGCCGTAGAACACCGCGCCCGGCTCGACGTCGATCGTGCAGTCGACGGCCTTGTCGCGATACACCTTATCGAGCGTCTCTTTCAGATCCGATACGACCGGCGCGACGGCGACCGGCTCGACGCCGAGCCCGGTCGCACCGCTCGCGCGCGCCCGTCGCAGCTGATAGGACACGCGCTGATCCATTCGCTCGATCTCGCGCGCGAGGGCCTCCTCCACCCCTGCGCGCGGCCCGCCGCCGACCGCGAGCTCGGATAAGAGGCTGCGCATCGCTGCGAGCGGCGTTTTCAAGCTATGCGCGAGATCGTCCAGCATGTTGCGGTAGCGGACCAGCCGGCGTCGCTCGGTCTCGATCAGCAGATTGAGGTTGCTCGCCAGCGGCGTGAGCTCCGCCGGGAACTCGCCGCCGAGCCGCTGCCGGCGGCCGGCCTCGACCTCGCGCACTTGACGCTCGAGCGTCGCGAGCGGCCGCAGCACGATACGCAGCAGGCCGGTCAGGACGAGCAGCGTCACGATCGTGATCGTCGCGAACCATGTGATCAGATAGCCGCGATACGTTCGCTGGCGTTCGAGATACGGCACGAGCGACACGGCGATGCCAAACGTGTACGTCTCGAACACGCCGTCCTCGTCGGCATCGAAGTCGATTCGCCGCAGCAGCGCCTCGAGCGGCGGAAACGCCTTGTCGTCGACCCGCACATAGCGGCGCGGCTCCCCGTCGCTCGGCAGCGGCTCGATCGGCAGATCGCGGTCGAGCAGCGACAGCGAGCGCCACAGGACGTTGCCTGCGGCGTCCCACAGCATCCCGTAAAGCCCCGAGTCCGCGAGCGAGAACTGCGGATTGATCAGCTCCGCGGGCAGGGTCAGGCCGCCGTCGTCCGTCGGATCGGCGAAGGCCGCGAGCCCGAGCAGCTGCACCTCGAGCAGCTCGCGCCGCGCATCGTCCGTCGTCTGCTCGAACGTGACGTCGAGCGCCGCGACGGTCAGCGCGAATAGCGCGGTCAGCGCGACGCTGACCCAGAGCAGGACGCGCGCGCGAAGTGAACGAAGGAAGGCCATCTATGGAAGAGAGATCATCCTGCGGCAAAGCCGCCCGCATTGTCTCCGAATGCGTACGCCGAACGAAGGGGTCGCCGGTCGGCGACCAGGGCGACGTCGACGTTCAGCAAGCCTCGGCCGCGAAGTCGAGCGCCGCGCGGACGTCCGGCTGCTCGAGCAGCGGCGCATCACGCGGGCCCGGCGCTGCCGAGATGTCCGGCTCCATTGGACCGCGATACACGCGTCCGGTGCGATCGCTCATCGTGACGACCGCGAGAACGAGCTCCGCGCCGTCCGGCAGCTCGAACGTGCGAGTGCCGGTATTGACGCCGTCCGTCGGCGCGCCGAAGCTGCGCCGGCCGTCGACGCCGCGAAACGCCATCGCGAGCACCTCGCCGGCGCTCGCGGTGTCCGGGCCGAGCAGGATCGCGACGCGCGCGTCCGCGCGGCGCGGCCGGTAAGGCTCGCCGCGCACGCGGAGCCTCGCGTAGTCGCCGAGCCCCGCTTTGCCGTCCCGATACCAGACCGTGTCACGGCGGCCGTCTGGATACGTTGCGATCACGGCGTCGCCGTCGCCGACGAGCGGCCCGATGCCGAGCAGCATCGGCCACAGGTTGCCGCCCGAGTTGCGCCGCAGATCGACGATCCAGCCGCATGCGCCGCCCGCTTCGTCGTCGAGCGAGCGAAGCAGCGATTGCAGCCCCTCGGCGAACTCGACCTGCTGCATATGCGTGCCGCCGGCGAAGCCCGGGATCGTGACGTAACCGATGCCGCCCGGCAGGGTGCGACCGTCCGGCGGGATCGGCGGCCGGGCGGTGCGGGCATTCGACACGGGCGCGCGGCCGAGCGCCTCGGCGCGATCCGACGCACGGAGGTAGCCGTGCACGTCGCCGAGCGCGCCGAGCGCGTAGCGCACCGCGAGATGGGCGTCTTCGGCCGTCGCCGCGCCGCGCGCCTGCTCGAGCACGTCGGCGCGAAATCGCGGCCAATCGAGCGACGCCCGATAGATCGAGTGCGAATCGATCAAGTCGAGCACGTATTCGACGTAGCGGCGCGCCGCCGCCGATGCGGGCGGACGCGACGCGGTGCTCGCGCCATCGATCGCGATCGCATCGATCCACGCCGTGCCGCGCTCGATCGCGAGGTTCAGCCGAACGCTCGACGCGGCCGCGAAGACCGGCGTCTCGATCTCGACGCTCGCCCAACCGGCATCGTCCGCGTCAGCGATCGACGCGCGGCGCCGGTCGACGTACAGGAGCCCGTTCGGGCCGTCGATCCTGACGAGCACGTCGATCGCATCGGCGCCGTCCGCGCCGCGGGCGCGCATCGAGAAGCGGATACGGTTGCCGTCGATCTCCGGCGCGGGAATGCGCAGCGTCGCGCGCGCTTCGCGGCCGTCGCCCGCGGCGAGCCGCAGGCTCCGCTCGCCGTCGGCTGCGACGCCGTTCTCGATCGCGGCGCCGTTACCGAGCGTGACGCCGCGCGGCGCGCCGTTCGCGTCGACGAGCTCGAAGCTCAGGCTCGCGGGCGTGAACGGAAGGACCGATTCCGACGCCGGCTGCGCGACGGCGATGCCGGTGCACGCCGGGAGCGCGGCGCACGCGAGCGCGAGCCGCGGCAGCGCGCGCGCTCGTGAAGCTTCAAGACCCGAAGTCTTGCCCGCTCGCCGTCGCCGCACGCGGATCAGAAATCGATGTTCGCCGAAACGTGGCCGTGGCTCGGATCGTCCCGGTACGCCTCGTAGTGCTGGCGCAGCAGGTCGCGGCCGTAGTCGTTGCCGTTCGGCGTGCGCACGACGGTGTGGATATGGTTGCGCGTTGCGACGTCGCGCGGCCCGGCGAGCGCGGTCGGCCCCTGGTGATCGAACTCGATGAAGATCACCGGGCTCACGATTCGATAGTAGAAGACGGCGTCCGGCCCGACGTCGCCCTTCCATGCGAAGTACGTGCGATCGAGATGCGCGCGCACTTCGTCCATCTTCACGGCCGCATGGCCGTCGTCCATGTTGCCGACATACGCTTCGATCAACGCGAGCAGGCGCTCGCGCTGCGCGGCATCGAGGCGCGTGACGGGAAGCCCTTCGAGCGGAACGTCGATGTTGTCGCGGAACATCTCCGCGAGGTTCTCGCCGCGGCTCTTCGCGCTCGACAGGAGCGCAGCGCTTCGCTGGTCCGTATCGAGCGAGGCCATCAGATCGACCGCGAGATCCTGCTCGACCTGCAGGATCGTCGTGCCCGCGTACTGGCCGGACGTCGCCGTGATCGGCTCGGAGCCCATGAACGTCGGCGTCATCACGACCTGATCGCCGAGCACGAAGTAGTTGATCACGAGATGGTGGCCGTCGATCTGCCAGCCCCACGGCTCGCTGTCGGAAGGCTCGCCGAAGATCGTGAACCAATAGAGGTGCTCGCCGTACTCGTCGAAGTTGTCGACGAGCTCCGCGAGATGGTGATTCAGCCGCATGATGTCGCGCGACGTCCGATACCCCTTCGCGCTCAACGACGCTTCGAGCAGCGCATACGCCGCGTCGCGCTGCGCGGGCGTCATCTCGTCGACGCGGACGCCTTCGCGGGGGAAGCGGTGGATGTTCGCCCAATTCCGCCATTCAGTATCGTCGACCGGGAAGCGCAAGCGCTCGCGCTGCTCGGGGTCCAATGCTTCGATCAATGCGAGCGCCGCGCGGCGCACCGGCTCGGTTGACACGCCGGTCGACTCGATCTCGAACAGCCCCTGCTCGGGCGCGGCGCCGTCGAGCGTCATGCCGCGGAACGGCTCTGCGAGCGCTTCGCGCGCCCGCTCGGCGAACGGGTTGCCGGGCGGCTGCGCCCATACGGCCGTGCACACCAGCACGGCCCCGGCGACGATTCCGATAGCGACTCGCTCGATGCTCATGGGGCGGCTCCGTCGACGCATTGGGACAGGCCCCGAGTTTCGCTCGAAAGCCTGGCGAAAGTCACGAGCGTCGGCGCGCCGGGAAATTCGTGCCAGGCACACTTTTTCGAAGAATTCGTGCCAGGCACACATTTCCGGAAAATTCGTGCCTGGCACGAATTATCGGGGGGCTACGTCGACGGCGTTCCGCGCGGCAGGGTCAGGCGGTAGCCGCGGCCGCGCAGCGTCTCGATCGGCTTGAACTCGCCGTCCGGGTCGAGCTTGCGCCGCAGCCGGCCGATGAACACCTCGATGACGTTGCTGTCGCGCTCGAAGTCCTGATCGTAGAGCGCCTCGGTGATCTGCGTTTTCGACACGACCTCGCCGGCGTGCAGCATCAGGTACTCGAGCAGCTTGTACTCGAAGCTCGTCAGCTCGAGCGGCTTGCCGTCGACGCGCACCTGCTGGCTGCGGGTATCGAGCGTCACGGGACCGCAGACGAGCTCGGACTGAGCCCAGCCGCCCGCGCGGCGCACGAGCGCATCGACGCGCGCGAGCAGCTCCTCGACGTGAAACGGCTTCACGACATAATCGTCGGCGCCGAGCTTCAGCGCCTCGACCTTGTCCTGCCAACGGTCGCGCGCGGTCAGCACGAGGATCGGGTAGTCCTTGCCCTTCGCTCGGACGCCGCGGATCAGATCGATCCCGGAAACCCCCGGCAACCCGAGGTCGACGATCGCGACGTCGACCGAATACTCGGTCGCGTAGTAGAGCCCTTCGCGGCCATCCGCAGCGCATTCGACGGTGTACCCCGCGCGCTCGAGCTGCGCGGCGAGCGAGCGGCTCAGGCTCTGATCGTCCTCGACCAACAGTACGCGCATCGCGGTTCCTCAGGAGCAGGCGGACGGCGACAGGCTTCCTACAAGAAGCGGCCGGTCTCCGCATCGATTCGGACGATCCGCATCCGCGACTCCCCTTCGCCCTCGACGAGGATGCGGATCTCGTGGATGCGGCGGCCGTTGCGCGCCGTCGTCTCGGCGCGGACGACTCGCCCCGGATAGCGCTCCGATGCGAGCCGGCGCGCCTGATCGAGCGAGATGCCGCCCTGCTGCGCGACCGCGGCCGTCGGCGTCTCGTCGAACGGCTCGACCTCGCACGGCTCCGATACCGAGCGCGCGTGTCCGGCGCTCGACGCGAACGCGAACAGCGCTGCGGCCGCCAGACAGGCCGCACGACCGGCACCCGCGCTGCGGCGGAAACTGCGTGCGATGGGACGCATCGACCTCACTCGTCGGTACCCTGAGCATCTCGAGTTGCCCGAAGCTTGGATTCACGCCGCGTGCCCGTCAAGGACACCGGACCCTGTCCGTGACGGCCGACTGCCGTGACGCGGGTTGCACTGGCACGCGACAACGTGACGGCGAGACCGTTGCATAAGTGCCGAGCGGTGCCGGAGCGGGCGAGCTCCGGCCCGCCCCGCTCCGTCCGCTCGATACTCGAACGCCTCGCCATCGTGCCGCGCCGTCCGTCAGTAGCCGATCGGCACCGCCGTCACACGCAACCGAATACGCGATCCCGGCGGCTCCGGCGTGACGATCGTGTGGCGCCGGCCGCGGTACTGATACGTCACGCGGTAACCGTCGATGCGCTCCTCGCGATAGCTGTCGTGCACGACCTCGCAGCGCTCGACGTTCGTCTCGCGCACTGCGCTGCCGCGATTGCGGACGGCGCGCTCCGTCGCGATCGCGCTGCCGGCGATCGCGCCCGCGAGCGTCAACGCGTCGCGTCCGCTGCCGCCGCCGAACTGGCGGCCGATCGCGCCGCCGATCAGACCGCCGGCGAGCGCCGGCCCCGCGACCCTCGTGCGATCGCGCTCGTAGACGACCTCGTTCCAGCATTCGCGACGAGGATGGCGCACGGTGACGTAACGGACGATCGGATCGACATCGACGACCTTCGCGTAGACGTAATCGCTCGAGCCCCTATGACCGTCCGCCGCGGCCGTTCCGGCCGCAAGCGCTCCCAGCATGGCCGCCAGGGTTCCCCATTTCCGCAACATCGCACACCTCCATCGACGGCCGGATGTTCTGCTCCGGCTTTCGCGATGCAAGGTACTGTCCGAGCGATGAATCGAAGCTGAATGTCGGCGCGACGAAAAATCGTGCCAGGCACGAATTTCCCGGAAGTGTGTGCCTGGCACGATTTTTTTGGAAAAGCGTGCCTGGCACGAATTTCTGCGGCGGCTACGGCTCCTCGGCCTTCGCCGCCTGCCAGTAGGCCTCGAGCTCGTCGATCGTGTGCGCGTCGAACGGCCGTCCGGACTCGCGCACGCGGCGCTCCACCGCGGCGAACCGAGACTCGAAGCGCAGGTTCGCGCCGCGGGCACATTGCTCGGGATCGACGTCGAGATGCCGCGCGAGATTCGCGAGCGCGAACAGCACGTCGCCGAGCTCGGCCGCGACGCGCTGCCGATCGCCGGACGCGATCGCCTCGTCGAGCTCGTGCAGCTCCTCGTCGACTTTCGCGCGCGGACCGCTCGGATCCGGCCAATCGAAGCCGACGCGGCCCGCTCGCCGCCCGAGCTTCGTCGCGCGCGTCAATGCGGGCAGCCCGACCGGCACGCCGTCGAGCAGACTCTCCCGCGGCGCTTTCTCCTGCCGTTTCAGCGCTTCCCACGTATCGGCATGCCCCGCCCGATCGATCGTCGCGCCGGCGAATACATGCGGGTGCCGCCGGACCATCTTCTCGCAGATCCGGCGCGCGACGTCCGCGAAGCAGAACTTGCCCGCCTCCTCAGCCATCCGCGCATGGAACACGACCTGCAGCAACAGATCGCCGAGCTCGTCCTCGAGCTCGTCGAGATCGCCCCGCTCGATCGCGTCCGCAACCTCGTACGCTTCCTCGATCGTATACGGCGCGATCGACGCGAAGGTCTGCTCGAGATCCCACGGACAGCCGCGCTCCGGATCACGCAGCGTCGCCATGATCTCGAGCAGCCGCGCGAGCTCGTCGAGGTCACGCTGGCTCATCGGTCAGCACTTCTATGAAGGTCTTCAGCATCGCGGCCGTCGCGCCCCAAATCAGCCGACCGGAGTGCTCGAGCTCGTATACCCTGAAGCGGCTGCCGAGCCGCTCGCGATACGTCGTGCGCAGCGCGCCCGGCGCGAGCACGACGTCGAGCGGCACCTCGAACACGTTCGCGACCTCGCCCGGGTCCGGCTCGGGACTGAAATCGCCGCAGACGAAGCCGACGACCGGCGTCACCGAGAAGCCGGTGCCGGTCACGTGCGTAGGCAGACGGCCTGCGACCTCGACCGCGCTCTGCGGCATCCGGACTTCCTCCCACGCCTCGCGCAGCGCCGCATGGATCACGTCCTCGCGCTCGTCGATGCGTCCGCCCGGAAAGCTGACCTGCCCGGGATGATGCGCGAGATGCTGCGCGCGCTCGGTGAACAGCATCGTCCAACCCGCCGGGCGGTCGATCAGCGCGAGCAGCACCGCCGCGTCGCGCTGCGGCCGCGCGAGCCACTCGCGCAGCTCGGCCGTCACCGGCCCTTCGACCTCGGCGAGCAGCCGATCGATCGGGTCGACACGAGACTGGACGAGCGCGAGCCGCCGCTCGATCGCGGCCCGCGACGGCGTCCGCTCGGCCGTCCGAGCGGCCCGGTCGGCCGTTCTGTCGGACTCGTTCATCGACGGCGCGCCGGCCCGACGGGCCGCCGGAAGATCGGGCTCCGACCCCACTGTGCGCCGCGGATCAGCCCTTGATCCCGCCTTTCGTCAGCTCGACGGGATCGAGCAACGCCGCGAGGCGCTCGGGCGGCAGGTCCGTGTCCTCGGCGGCGACCTCACGGATCGCGCGTCCCTCCTTGTATGCGCGCTTCGCGATCGCCGCACCCTTCTCGTAGCCGATCACCGGGTTCAGCGCGGTCACGAGGATCGGATTGCGCTCGAGCGCGGCTTCGAGCCGATCCATGTTGACCGTGAAGCCCTCGATCGCCGAATCCGCGAGGACGCGCGCGGCGCTCGCCGTAAGCTCGATGCTCTGGATCAGGTTATGCGCGATCACCGGCAGCATCACGTTCAGCTGGAAGTTGCCGGACTGGCCTGCGACCGTGATCGTCGCATCGTTGCCGATCACTTGCGCAGCGACCATCGCGACGGCCTCCGGGATGACCGGATTCACCTTGCCCGGCATGATGCTGCTGCCCGGCTGCAGCGCCGGGAGCGCGATCTCGCCGAGGCCCGCGAGCGGACCGCTGTTCATCCAGCGCAGATCGTTCGCGATCTTCATCAGGCTCACGGCCGTCGTCTTCAGCTGGCCGGAAAGCTCGACGGACGTATCCTGCGAGCTCAGCGCCTCGAAGTAGCTGTCGGCCGGCCGGAACGCGATGCCGGTCTTCTCGGCGAGCGCCGCGGCGACGCGAACCCCGAACTCCGGATGCGCGTTGATGCCCGTGCCGACCGCCGTTCCGCCCTGCGCGAGCGCCGACAGCCGCGTGAGCACGCCGGCCACCCGTTGGTAATCGTTGCGAATCTGCGCGGCCCAGCCGCCGAGCTCCTGATCGAAGCGGACGGGCATCGCATCCATCAGGTGCGTCCGGCCGGTCTTCACGACGGATGCGAGACTCTTCGCCTTCGCCTCGATCACGTCGGCGAGGTGGTTCAGCGCCGGCAGGAGCTGCTCGGTCAACCCGAGCGCCGCGCTCACGTGAATCGCGGACGGCACGACGTCGTTGCTGCTCTGCCCCATGTTCACGTGGTCGTTCGGGTGCACGGTCTTGCCGAGCCGCTGCGACGCGAGGCGCGCGATCACCTCGTTCGCGTTCATGTTCGAGCTCGTGCCGGAGCCGGTCTGGAAAACGTCGATCGGGAAGTGCTCGTCGTGCGTGCCGGCCGCGACGTCGAGCGCCGCGGCTTCGATCGCGTCAGCGACGTCCGCCGGCAACAGCCCGAGCTCGCGGTTCACCCTGGCCGCGGCCCACTTGATCAGGCCGAGCGAATGGATGAAGCGGCCCGGCATCGGCAAGCCGCTGATCGGAAAATTCTGCACGGCGCGCTGCGTCTGCGCGCCCCACAATGCGCTCGCCGGGACCGCGAGCTCGCCCATGCTGTCCTTCTCGGTTCTGTACTCCGTCATCCCTTCCTCCCGCGGGTGTCGACCGGCCGTTCCGCTGTCTGCGCTCGGTCTCGTCCTCGGCACGGGTATCGGCCCGAGAGCTTGCCGTCCGTTTTCACGACCGGCCCCCCGTCCGACGCATGCCCGCCCACGGGTGTAGGCGCGGGTCGGAGATCGCGAGCGAAGCGTGTATGATGCGCACTCCCTAACTCATTGTATAGGCTCCGTGGATTTCACGACCCTGACCGCGCTTTCGCCGCTCGACGGCCGCTACGCCCAGAAAGCCGCCCCCCTCCGTCCCTTCCTCTCCGAGTACGCGCTGATCCGGTATCGCGTGCTGATCGAAGTGCGTTGGCTTCAGCACCTGGCCGACGAGCCCGCGCTGCCCGAGCTGAAGACGCTCGATCCGCCGGTCAAGGACGTGCTGAACTCGGTCGTCGACCACTTCACGCACGAGGACGCGCGGCGGGTCAAGGAGCTCGAGCGCGAGACGAATCACGACGTGAAGGCGGTCGAGTACTTTCTGCGTCAGAAGCTCGACGGCGTATCGAGCTCCGCGCAAAGCCTCGCGCCGTTTTTGCATTTCGCCAGCACGTCCGAGGACATCAACAATCTCGCGTACGCGCTGATGCTGCGCGATGCGCGTCAGCGCGTGCTGCTGCCGCTGATGCGCGCGATCAACGCGGATCTGCGCCTGCTCGCGCACCGTTACGCGGATCTGCCGATGCTCGCGCGCACGCATGGCCAGCCCGCATCGCCGACGACGCTCGGCAAGGAGCTCGCGAACTTCGTGCATCGGCTGAAGCGCCAAACGGAGCAATTCGCGCACGTCCAGGTGCTCGGCAAATTCAACGGCGCGGTCGGCAACTTCAACGCGCACGTCGTCGCGTATCCCGACGCCGACTGGATCGGCATCGGCGAGCGTTTCGTCGCGTCGCTCGGGCTCGACCCGACTCGCTACTCGACGCAGATCGAGCCGCACGACTGGATCGCGGAGTACTGCCAGACCTTGCTGCGCTTCAACACGATCATCATCGATCTTTGCCGGGACATCTGGGGCTACGTCTCGCTCGGCTACTTCCGGCCGCGCGCGGTCGCGAACGAAGTCGGCTCGTCGACGATGCCGCACAAGATCAACCCGATCGAGTTCGAGAACGCGGAAGGCAATCTCGGCGTCGCGAACGCGCTCCTCGCGTTCCTCGCGGGCAAGCTGCCGACGTCACGCTGGCAACGGGACCTGACGGACTCGACGGTGCTGCGCAATATCGCCGTCGCGCTCGGCCACAGCCTGATCTCGCTCGAGTCGTGTCAGCGGGGGCTCGCGAAGCTCGACGCCGACGCCGAACGAATCGCACGGGATCTCGACGACAGCTGGGAGGTACTTGCGGAGGCCGTGCAGACGGTAATGCGCCGCTACGGCATCGCGGACGCATACGAGCAGCTCAAGGCCTTGACCCGCGGCCAGCAGATCACCGAGGCTGCACTGAAGGAGTTCGTTGCGGGGCTCGACCTGCCGGCCGACGCGAAGGCCCGGCTCGTTGGGCTTCGGCCCGCCGACTACGTCGGCCTCGCCGCTCGCCTCGCGCGCGACATTTAGTAACGTCGGGGAAACCCTGAGAGCGTACCTAATTACCCTGATAAATCTAGGATTTACGCGGAAACCCGACGACAAAACGTGACGCACGGCACAGCATTGCGCGGGGCATTGCCCAAAACTGCATTCGTCGTCCGACGATGTTTCCCGCGTGCCGGGGGCGACACCGACAACAACATCCCAATCTCCCGATGGCGCTCATTTCAAGGATCGCCGAGAAGACGATGACAGGGGCCATGGAACACAGGAAGCGGCGCGGCCAGCGTCTCGTGCTCGTAACGATGGAAGACGTGCGTTCCGCAGTCTCGGAGATCACGTCGAACGCGGATCGGACGCTCGCCATTCTGACTCACGACCTCGAGCCGGATATCTACGATCACGACGATTTTCTCGAGCCGCTGAAGCGTTTCGTTCTCGCGCGGACGTTCGCCCGCGTACGCGTTCTGATCGCAGATCCCGGCCGTGCGATGAAGGACGGCAATCGCTTCGTCGCGATGGGCCGGCGCCTGAACAGCTACATCGAGTTTCGGCACGTGAAGCCGCAGTACCGGAATCATCCGGAGGCGTTCTGCATCGCGGACGACTACGCGCTCGTCTATCGCGCTCGCGCGGACAGCTGGGAAGGTGTGGCGGATACCTACGAGCCGGCGGTCGCGCGCCGCTACCTCGAGGTATTCGACCAGCTTTGGCACGCCTGCGAGGTCGAGCCGGAGCTGAGGCAGCTCCACATATAATCGGCTCGAAGACGTTACGAGCCGAACGGATGCCGTCCAGCATCGACGTCACAGTCGCCGCGGTTATAGAGCACGACGGGCGCTTTCTGCTCGTCGAGGAGCGCGCATTCGGCCGGGTCGTGTTCAATCAGCCGGCCGGGCACCTCGAGCCGGACGAGTCGCTCCTCGACGCGGTCGCCCGCGAGACGCTCGAGGAGACGGGCTATCGCTTCGACCCGCAGTACCTTCTCGGCGTCTACCTATGGCGGAACGACGAGGCGGGCACGAGCTACCTGCGGGTCACGTTCACCGGAGCGTTCGTCCCGCCCCGGTCGACGCCGGTTCTCGACGACGGCATCATCGCGGTGCACTGGATGACCCGCAGTCAGCTGCTCGGCCTGCGCAGCCGGCTCCGCAGCCCGATGGTGCTGCGCTGCGTCGACGATTATTGCGCCGGGATCCGCTATCCGCTCGACTGCCTGACCCACCTCGATCTGCCGAACGACCGCGCGCCGGCCACGAAGAATCGCGCCTGACCCGAAATTCGTGCCAGGCACACTTTTCCGGAAAAATCGTGCCAGGCACGGTTTTTCGGATAATCCGTGCCTGGCACGAATTTCGGCGCTGGTAGAATCCCGGTATGTCCGCCGAAACCGTCATCGTCGCGCTGTCGGGCGGCGTCGACTCCGCCGTCGCCGCCATGCTGCTCCGTGATCAGGGGTACGCCGTCGAGTGCCTGCACATGACGAACTGGGAGGACGACGACGGGTACTGCGATGCGGCGAAGGATTTGCAGGACGCCCGCCGCGTCTGCGCGGCGCTCGGCCTGCCGCTGCATCGGGTCAGCTTCGCGCCCGAGTATCGCGAGCGCGTTTTCGCGCATTTCCTCGACGAGTGCCGGCGCGGACGCACGCCGAATCCGGACGTCCTGTGCAACCGCGAGATCAAGTTCGGCGTGCTGCGCCGCTATGCGGATCGTCTCGGCGGCCGCTGGCTCGCGACCGGACACTACGCGCGGATCGATCGCACGCGCGGCGGCGCACGGCTTCTGAAGGGCCGCGATCCGGGCAAGGACCAGAGCTATTTCCTGCACCTCGTCGCGTCGAGCGAGCTCGAGAACGTGCTGTTCCCGCTCGGCGATCTTACGAAGCAAGAGGTTCGCGAGCTCGCGCGCTCGGCGCGCTTGCCCGTCGCGGAGAAGCGCGACAGCACCGGCATCTGCTTCATCGGCGAGCGCCCGTTCGCCGAGTTTCTCGGCCGCTACGTCGCCGCGCAGCCGGGGCCGATCGTCGATTTCGACGGGACGCCGCTCGGCACGCACCAGGGCCTTGCGTTCTACACGCTCGGGCAGCGGCACGGTCTTCGGATCGGCGGCGTCCCGAATCGACCGGACGCGCCGTGGTACGTCGTCGAGAAGCGCGTCGAGCGCAACGAGCTCGTCGTCGCACAGGGCGCGGATCATCCTGCGCTCTTCACCGACATCGTGGTCGGTACCGATATGCAGTGGATCGTCGAGCCTCCAGCAGGCTTCGCGACCGGTGCGCCGTTGCGCTGCACCGCGAAAACGCGTTACCGCCAGCCCGATCAGGCGTGCACGGTGGTCGCCGCAGGCGACGGCACGATTGAAGTGCGGTTCGATGCGCCGCAGCGCGCGGTCACGCCGGGGCAATACGTCGTGCTGTATCTCGGCGACGAATGCGTCGGCGGCGCGACGATCGAGCGGGCCGAGCGGCGCGGCGAGCCCGAAGCCGCGGCAGCAGGGTTTGCGACAGCCTGCTGATCGGCCGCTTGCTATAATCGCGGGCTCGCGTTCCACACACCCCTTCCGAGGTCCGCAATGACAGACAGCTTCGGCTCGCGACAGACGTTCTCCGTGGGCGGCCTTAACTATCGAATTCATCGCCTCGACAAGGTCGGCGGAGGTTACGAGGATCTACCGTACACGCTGAAAATCCTGCTCGAGAACCTGCTGCGCCACGAGGACGGCAAGAACATCACGGCGGACGATATCCAGGCCCTCGCGAACTGGGATCCCGCCGCGGAGCCGGACCGCGAGATCTCGTTCACGCCCGCGCGCGTGATCCTGCAGGATTTCACGGGCGTCCCGGCCGTCGTCGATCTCGCCGCGATGCGCGACGCGGTCGTGAAGCTCGGCGGCAAGGCGACGTCGATCAACCCGCTGTCGCCGGTCGAGCTCGTCATCGATCACTCCGTGCAGGTCGACAAGTTCGGCACGCCCGACGCGCTCGCGTTGAACAACGCGATCGAGTTCGAGCGCAATCGCGAGCGCTACGCATTCCTTCGCTGGGGGCAGAACGCATTCCGCAATTTCCGAGTGGTGCCGCCGAATACCGGCATCGTGCACCAGGTGAACCTCGAGTACCTCGGCCGCGTCGTGTTCGATGTCGAGCAGGACGGCACGCGGCTCGCCTATCCCGACACCTTGGTCGGCACGGATTCGCACACGACGATGATCAACGGCCTCGGCGTGCTCGGCTGGGGCGTCGGCGGCATCGAGGCCGAGGCGGCGATGCTCGGCCAGCCGATCACGATGCTGATCCCGCAGGTCGTCGGCTTCGAGCTGACCGGTCAGCTCGCCGAAGGCGCGACCGGCACGGACCTCGTGCTCACGGTCACGCAGATGCTGCGCGACACCGGCGTCGTCGGTAAGTTCGTCGAGTTCTTCGGCGACGGCCTCGAGCACCTGCCGCTCGCGGATCGCGCGACGATCGGCAACATGTCGCCGGAGTACGGCAGCACGTGCGCCGTCTTCCCGATCGACGACGAGACGCTGCGCTATCTCGAGCTGACGGGCCGCGCGCCGGAGCTGATCCGCCTCGTCGAGGCTTATGCGAAGGAGCAAGGTCTCTGGCGCGGCAGCTCGCCGCGCGCCCGCTACAGCCAGGTCCTGACGCTCGACCTCGGCGCGGTCGAGCCGAGCATCGCGGGCCCGAAGCGTCCGCAGGACCGCATCCCGCTGCGCTCGGCCGCCCCGAAGGCCAAGACGTTGCTCGCGAAGCCGGACGGCGGGGAGCCGACCCGCGCGCCTGCGCAGCTCGGCGGCGAGTCGTTCGAGCTCGAGGACGGTGCGGTCGTGATCGCGGCGATCACGAGCTGCACGAACACGTCGAACCCGGCCGTGATGATCGGCGCGGGCCTGCTCGCGCGAAATGCGGCCGCCCGGGGCCTGAAGCCGAAGCCGTGGGTCAAGACGAGCCTCGCGCCGGGATCGAAGGTCGTCACCGACTACTACGTGAAGGCGGGCCTCCTCGACGAGCTCGCGAAGGTCGGCTTCAACCTCGTCGGCTACGGCTGCACGACGTGCATCGGCAACTCGGGCCCGCTGCCCGATCCGATTGCGGACGCGATCACGAGCCGCGACATCACCGCGTGCTCCGTGCTGTCCGGAAATCGGAACTTCGAGGGCCGGATCCATCCGCTCGTCAAGATGAACTTCCTCGCGTCGCCGCCGCTCGTCGTCGCGTATGCGCTCGCGGGCAACATGAAAGTGGATCTCTACAACGATCCGCTCGGCACCGACCGCGATGGGAAACCGGTTTATCTGAAGGACATCTGGCCGAGCTCGAGAGAGATCCACGATCTGATCCGCTCGACGATCGACGCGACGATGTTCAAGTCGAGCTACGCGAACGTCTTCGACGGCGACGAGAACTGGAACAAGCTCGACGTCCCGAGCGGGGAAACCTTCGCGTGGGATGCGAAGTCGACGTACGTGCAGAACCCGCCGTACTTCGAGTCGATGACGAAGGAGCCGCAGGCGCCGAGCGACATCCGCGGCGCCCGCGTCCTTGCCCTCCTCGGCGACATGGTCACGACCGACCATATCTCGCCTGCAGGCAGCATCCAGCCGGACAGCCCGGCCGGCAAGTACCTGCTGTCGCTCGGCGTCGAGCAAAAGGACTTCAACTCGTACGGCTCGCGGCGCGGCAATCACGAGGTCATGATGCGCGGCACGTTCGCGAACATCCGCCTGCGCAACCTGCTCGCGCCCGGCACGGAAGGCGGCTGGACGATCTACCTGCCGACCGGCGAGCAGATGAGCATTTACGATGCGTCGATGCGTTATCAGCAGGACGGCACGCCGCTGATGGTGATCGCCGGCAAGGAGTACGGCGCGGGCTCGTCGCGGGACTGGGCCGCGAAGGGCACGGCGCTGCTCGGCGTTCGCGCGGTGCCCGCCGAAAGCTTCGAGCGCATTCACCGCTCGAACCTGATCGGCATGGGTGTGCTGCCGCTGCAGTTCCTCGGCAACGACACGGCCGCGAGCCTCGGCCTCGACGGCACCGAGACGTTCGACATCGTGGGCCTCGGCCTCGAGCGCACGAGCCGCGTGCGCGTGACCGCGACGAAGCCGGACGGCAAGCGAACGGAGTTCGACGCAAGAGTCAGGATCGACACGCCAAAGGAGCAGGAGTACTTCGTGAACGGAGGCATCCTGCATTACGTCCTGCGGCAGCTCGCCGCCGTTTGATCGGACGTGCGCGGTGCCCGCGCGGCTTGACGCACGGGCACCGCACCACGTTCGGGGAGACGTCTCGATGGTGAGGAACTGGCTCGACGGCTGGACCGAGCCCGGGTCGACGAAGCAGTCGGTGCTGATGGTGGCGGGCGGCGTGCTCGCGGCGCTCGTGCTCATTTGCGTCGTGCTCGGCTGGTACTGGTCGCGCGAGCCGGACGTGTTCTGGGTCGAGGAAACGCCGCCGAACGAGACGCGCGTCGTCGGCTACTCTACGGTGAACACGCTGATCCGCACCGTCGAATGGCTCCTCGAGAAGCCGGGCGGCTATCTCAGCAACGACATCATGCCCCCGAGCGTATTGCTCGACAACATGCCGAACTTCGAGTTCGGCGTGCTGGTGCAGTGCCGCGATCTCGCCCGCGTGCTGCGCAACGATTACAGCCGCTCGCAGTCGCAATCGCTCGAGGATCGGGACCTTGCGATCGCCGAGCCGGCGCTGAACTTCTCGAACGACTCGTGGATCTTTCCGACGAGCGAGAGCAAGTATCGCGAGGCGCTCACCGCGCTGCGCAGCTTCCAGTCGCGGCTCATAGACTCGAACCCCGCGGATGCGCGCTTCTTCGCGCGCGCCGACAACCTTCGCGAGTGGCTCGTCGTCGTCGAGCGCCGGCTCGGGAATCTGTCGCAGCGGCTGTCGGCCAGCGTCGGTCAGAGACGCGTGAACATCGATCTCGCCGGCGAGCGCGCGGCCACCGGAACGTCACCGCTCGGCCAGGACGTCCCCGTGCGCACGCCGTGGCTCGAGATCGACGACGTCTTCTACGAGGCACGCGGCACCGCGTGGGCGCTGCTGCACTTCATGCGCGCGGCGCAGTTCGATTTCGAGAGCGTGCTCGAGGACAAGAACGCAACCGTGAGCCTGCGGCAGATCATCCGCGAGCTCGAAGGCAGCCTTCAGCCCGTCGCGAGCCCGGTGATCCTCAACGGCGACGGCTTCGGCATGTTCGCGAATCATTCGCTCGTGCTCGCGTCATACCTGTCGCGCGCTCATTCCGCGGTCATCGATCTGCGCGCTCTGCTCGCGCAGGGCTGACGGGCTCCGGCGGCGGCGCACGACGCGCCGCCACCACAGCATGAAGCCGGTGACGAACAGCACCGCCGGCACGAGGCCGAGCACGCCCCACACGATCCGCAGCTCGAACGTTCGGAAGCGGCCAAAGTGCAGCCGGATCAAGTCGAGCAGCAACGCCTCGCCCGGACGGTAGAAATCCGTGAGGTCCGAGTCGAAGCGATCGATCAGCGCTTCGAACGGCTTCGGAAACGCGAAGTAGACGGCCGTCACCGCCCAGATCAATAGCAGCGACGCGCACAAAATGCCGAGGATCGCGTGCAGCTGCCACAGCGCTGCCGGTGCGGATGCGCCGCGACGCGGCACGAGCCCGATCGGCCAGCGCTTCGTGCCCGGCCACCAGATCGCGATTCCGGTCAGCACGAGCAGCGTGATCAGGAACCCGCCGACGCCGTTGATCTTGCGCCCGATCGGGCCTGCCAGAAGCTCGTCGTGCAGGCGAACGGTCCACTCTATCGCGGCCACCGCGGGCGGGTACGGATCGCCGACGACGCGGCCCGTGTACGGATCGGCGAGGCGCTCGATTTCGCGGCCGTCGCGACCGAACGTCACGTACACGAGGCTCTCCGGTCGGCGCGCCTCCCCGATCCTCAGAATCTCGTGCTCCGGATACTGCGCCGCGAGCATCGCGCGGAAGTCGGGCTCGGCGAGCCTCGCCTCGCCGACCTGCTCGACCGCGCGCGGAATCATCGCGCGATTGATGTCGGGCCGAAAAATCGCCGCGCTGCCGCTTGCGCACACGACGACGACGTAAAGACCGATGACGAGGCCCGTCCAAAGGTGTATCTGGACCAGCCATCTTCGCAGCCGGGTCCTCTGCGGCCGATGCAGCCAGCTCAAGACGCAGTCACCGCGGGCCGATCGATCGGGTCATGCCGCCGACACCCACAGGGGCACCTCGGTCCACGCGTTTGCGAGACGCCGATCGAGCTCCCTGCAGTTCGGCTCGAACCGCTCGACCATCCGCCAGAAGCGCCGCGAATGGTTCAGCGAATAGAGGTGACTCAGCTCGTGGATCAGCAGATAGCGCGCGACCGCACGCTCTAGGAACAACGCGCTCGCGTTGATGCTGATGTTGCCCTGCCCCGAGCAGCTTCCCCAGCGCGTGCGCTGCAGGCGCACCTGCACGCTTCTCGGCAGCCGCCCCATCGCCTCCGCTTCCCGCCACAGCCACGGCTTCAAGTGCACGCGCGCTTCGTCCAACAGCCATGCCCGCAGCAGCGCCCTCGCGTCGCGATGATCCGCGTAGGCCGTCTCGAGCAGCAGCTCACGGCCGACGACCCGGCGTCGCGGTCGCCGGTCGGCGGCATGGCGATAACGGACGCTGTACTTCTCGCCGATCGCCCGCAGCGTCACGCTCGACGGCAGCAGCGCGCGATCGCCGAGGTAGCGGGTCTTGACGTGAGCGCGAGCCCGCTCGATCCAATCGCGATGCTCTTCGACGAACGCCTGCACATCGCGCGGCCGAGTGCCGATCGGCACGACGAGCTCGAGCGTGTGCGGCGGAACGAGCTGCAGGAAGAGCCGGCGGGCGCGCCGGCTCTCGCGCATGACGAGGTCGCCGGTGCCGACGAGCGTGGGCGAACGTTGATCGTCCAGCAGGCGGAGTTGTTGCGGCATTCCTCGTGTTCGTCGACGGGGCCGTTCATATAATAGCCGGCCCCTGCACTGCCTAGCTTATCGCAAATCGTCATGAGACCCGTCCAGTCCGCACGCCCCGCCTTTCCGCCCGAAAACCGCGCCGGCCGGCGCCTCGGACAGTCCCGAAGCGATAGCTCGGCCATCACGGCGGAGGCGAGCACGTGGAGCTGATCGACATCGGCGTCAACCTGACGCACGACAGCTTCGACGCGGACCGCGACGAGGTCATCGAGCGGGCCGCAGCGGCCAGCGTCACCCGGATGATCGTGACCGGAACGTCGGTGACGGCCAGCGCCCAGGCCGCGGAGCTCGCCGCGAGCCGCCCTATGCTCTACGCGACCGCCGGCGTTCACCCGCATCACGCGGCCGACGTCGACGAGCACACCATCGGCGCGCTCCGGGAGCTGACCGGCCTGCCCCGGGTCGTCGCGGTCGGCGAATGCGGGCTCGACTTCTTCCGCAACTTCTCGCCGCCCGACGCCCAGGAGCGCGCGTTCGCGGCGCAGCTCGAGCTCGCGGCCGACTGCCAGCTCCCGGTGTTTTTGCACCAGCGCGACGCCCACGAGCGCTTCACGGCGATTCTGAAGGAGCACCGCAGCGCGCTCGTCGGCGGCGTCGCGCACTGCTTTACCGGCGGCCCCGCCGAGCTCGACGCATACCTCGACCTCGGCCTCTACATCGGCGTGACCGGATGGCTCTGCGACGACCGTCGCGGCGCCGCGCTGCGCGATGCGCTGCCGCGAATCCCGCTCGACCGGCTCATGCTCGAGACGGATGCGCCCTATCTGCTGCCGCGCGACCTCGACCCGAAACCGCGCAACCGGCGCAACGAGCCGGCCTTCCTACCGCACATCCTCAACAAAGTCGCCGAAAGCCTTGACGTACCGCCCGAAACCGTCGCCCGCGCCGCGACCGACAATACGATCCGCCTGTTCAACCTCGACAAAACCTGACGCCAACAGTCCTCGCACGCCGCGCTACGACGCCACGACACCGCCCCGACGTGTGAACGACGAGTCCCAGCACCGACAAAGCCACGGAAACGTATCAGACGCGGACGGAAGGCCGCTTCGCGGGACCGTCGGCCGGCAGGGATGCCGGCCGACGAGCTTACAGGGACGTACTTGCAGCGTGTCCCGCGAAGCGGCCTTCCGTCCGCGTCCCGCGCGACCATCGGCGTCCCGCGCGACCGTCCGCGTCCCGCGCGACCGTCCGCGTCCCGCGCGACCGTCCGCGTCCCACGCGACCGCGCCCTGATCCTCTGCGCAACGTCGCCCGCACCCCAGCGACGTCGCCGGGCGTCTCCGCTACCGCACCCGCTCGACCGGCTGCAAGTAAGACTTGAACTGCTCCCAATAAGGCCCGAATACCGCGTGGATTCTCTCGACCTCTCCACGCTCCGGCTTCCGATAATGCTCGACGAACTCGTTCGCGAGCAGCACCTCACGCGGCCGCCCTTTGCTGAAATCCGCGAGCGGCGGAAACACGACGTGCCCATGCACCGGAATCTCGCGGACGAGCCGGCGCACTGCCGCGATCCGGTCATACAGCGTGTGCTGCGGGTTCGGGAACGTGAAACGGCGATGACGCTGAATCACCGTCCACTCGTCCATCCGGTCGCTGCCGAAGATCGTGCCTTCGAACAGCTTCGTATCGACGACGACGACGCCGTGCGCCGTCAGCAGCAGGTACTCGATCTCGATCTGGCCGCCCATGCCGTTCGGCACGAGCACGCCGTGCGCAACGTCGAGCGCGACATCGCGCACCGCCGACCCGAGATCCGTGCGGCGCCGCCGGCGCACGAGCGTGAGCAGCACGAACGTGAGCACGACGACCGCGACGCCACCGAGCAACGCGATCCAGAGTTCGAGTTCCACTGTAAGTTGTTTTTATATTTCCTTGTTTTTATTCGCTAAGACCATTCGGCCAACGCGGCTGCGAGCGCCTCCGCCCGCGGCGCGAGCGCGACCGACAATGTCGGCCGATCCAGCAGCTCGGCAAGCGCCGGCGGGACGTCGATCGCGCGTCCGACGATCGGCTCGACGATCGACTCGAATTTCGCCGGGTGCGCGGTCGCGCACACGATCCACGGTGCGGAGCGCCGCGGCTCCGGCAAGTGATCGTAGACCCAAAAGCCGGTCGCCGTGTGCGGACACCACACCTCGCCGTACCGCGCGACATCCCGAGCGATCTGCTCGCGAATCTGCGCGTCGTCGACCGGATACGCCTCGACCGCAGCGCGCAGGTCCTCGAGATCGGGCAGCAGGTCGCGCAGACGCTCCATGTTGCTCGGGTTGCCGACGTCCATCGCAGACGCGAGCGTCTGCACGCTCGGCCTGGGCTGCCAGTCGCCGGTCGCGAGGAAATCCGGGATCGTCCGATTCGCGTTTACCGCGAGCACGACCTCGCGGACGGGCATGCCGAGCGCCTTCGCCCAGATGCACGCCATACCGTTGCCGAGATTGCCGGTCGGAACGATGACTCCGGCAGGCTGCTCGTGACGGCGGAAGTGCCATAGCGCGGCTGCGGCATGATAGGCCACCTGCGGGAGCAGCCGGCCGAGATTGATGCTGTTCGCCGCCGTAAGCCGATACCGCTCGCGGAGCGCCGGGTCGACGAACGCCGCCTTCACCATCGCCTGGCAATCGTCGAACGTGCCGTCGACCTCGAACGCGCGAATGTTTCCGCCCCAGCACGTGAGCTGGTGCTGCTGGCGCGGCGAAACCTGCCCCTTCGGATACAGCACGCCGACGCGAACTCCGCGCCGACCATGAAACGCCGCCGCGACCGCGCCGCCGGTATCCCCCGACGTCGCGACGAGAATCGTCAGCGGCTTGTCGTTCGGCCCGCTGCCGGCGAGCGGCAGCGCCCGCTCCATCACGGCCGCGAGGAAACGCGCGCCGACGTCCTTGAACGCGGCCGTCGGACCGTGAAAAAGCTCGAGCACCGACAGCTTGCCGTCGACGAGCGGCTTCAACGGCACCGGGAAGTCGAGCGCGTCGCGGCAGATCTCCGGCAGCGCGTCCTCGAGCGGCGAGCCGGCGAAGAACGGCGCCAGGATCTCTGCCGCGATCTCGGCCAGACTTTCGCCGCGGACGTCGGCCGGATCGAAACGCGGGAGCGCATCCGGCACGTACAACCCGCCATCGGGCGCGAGGCCCTGCATCACGGCGTCGACGAGATCGGTTTCGGCGCCGCCCCTCGTGCTCAAGAAGCGCATGGCTCGCTCAATCCTGGTTACCGCTCAGCATGCTACATAGCCGAAGCAGATCCGCGAAGATTCCGGCCGCCGTAACGTCGGGCCCGGCGCCCGGGCCGCGAACGATCAGCGGATTGTCGCAGTAGCGCTTCGTCACGAACTGGACGATGTTATCCGTCAAGCTGATGTTCGCGAACGGATGAGTCGTCGGGAAGCTCTGCAGACGGACGCGCGCCGTGCCGCCGCGCACGTCGACCTCGGCGACGTAGCGCAGCACGGTGCCCGCCCGTGCGGACGCCTCGACCCGCGCCGCCATCGGCGCATCGAAGTCCGCGAGCCGATCGAGGAACTCGTCGACCGATGCATCCGCAAGCGCCGGCGGCACGAGGCTTTCGACTTCGATCTGCTCGAGCTCGAGCGGGAGGCCCGCCTCTCGCGCGAGGATCACGGCCTTGCGCGCGACGTCCATGCCGGACAGATCGTCACGCGGATCGGGCTCGGTGTAGCCGCGCGCCCTCGCCTCGCGCACGATCTCCGAGAACGGCCGCTTGCCGTCGAAGACGTTGAAGAGATACGCGAGTGTGCCGGAGAAAATGCCGCTGATGTTCTCGATCTCGTCGCCCGTCTCGACGAGATCCTTCAAAGTCTGGATCACCGGCAATCCCGCACCGACCGTCGCTTCGTACAGGAAGTGTCGGTTGCCGGAGCGCGTCAGGCGCTTCAGCTCGTCGTAGTAGCCGATCGGCCCGCTATGCGCGCGTTTGTTCGGCGTGATGACGTGGATCCCGCGCTCGAGCCAGCCGCGATACAGATTCGCGATCTCCTGGCTCGCGGTGCAGTCGATCAGCACCGAGTGCGGCAGGTAATCGGTATCGACGTGATCGACGAACGCCTCGAGCTGCATCGGCTCCGCGCTCTCGAAACGCTCCTTCCAACGGCCGAGATCGACCCGCGGCTCGCCGAGCAGCATCTTTCGCGAGCTCCCGATCGCGCGCACGCGCAGGTCGAGGTTGAACTTCTCCCTGAGGCGCGCGCCCGCGTCGGCGAGCTGTGACAGCAGCGCCCCGCCGACGAGCCCCGGCCCGATTACGCCGATCGATACGGTCTTTGCCGACAGATAGAAGCTGCTGTGCACCGCGCGCAGCGCCCGCGTCATGTCCTTGGCCGAGATCACGGCCGAGATATTGCGCTCGCTTGCGCCCTGTGCGATCGCGATCACGTTGATCCCGGCGTTGCCGAGCGTGCGGAAGAACCGGCCCGCGGTGCCCGGCGCACCGGCCATGCCGTCGCCGACGACGGCGAGAATGCCGCAGCCGCGCGTGACGCCGATGCGCTGCACCTGCCCTTGCTCGAGCTCGACCGAGAACGCCCGCTCGACGACGTTGCGCACGCGATCGGCGGAGCCCTCGGGCACCGCAAAGCAGATCGAGTGCTCGGAGCTGCCCTGCGAGATCAGCATCACGGAGACGCCCGCGCTGCGCAGCGCGCCGAACAGACGATCCGCGGTGCCGGGCACGCCGATCATGCCGGCGCCCTCGAGGTTGATCAGCGCGACGCCGTCGACGCCGCTGATGCCCTTCACGGCCCCGTTGTCCTCCGCGCTGCGCGCCGCGATCGTCGTGCCCGGATGCTCGCGGTTGAACGTGTTGCGGATCCGGATCGGGATCCGGTGCGCTATCGCCGGCGCCATCGTCTGCGGATGAATGACCTTCGCACCGAAGTACGCGAGCTCCATCGCCTCGTTGTACGAGATACGCGAGATCACGGTGGCTTCGGGCACGCGGCGGGGGTCGCCGCTCATCACGCCGTCGACGTCCGTCCAGATATTGACCTCGTCTGCGCCGAGCAGCGCACCGAATATCGACGCCGAGTAGTCGCTGCCGTTACGGCCGAGCGTCGTCGGCAAACCTTCGCGATCGGATGCAATGAAGCCGGTCACGACGGCGATGCCGGAGAAATCGGCGGGCAGGATCTCGGCCAGCTTCGGCCGCGTCTCGTCCCAGACGACGATCGGGCCCATCTCGCCCGGCTCGATCACGAGCACTTTGCGTGCGTCGACGAACACGACGCGCCGCTCGTCGCCGAGCCGGCGGGCGAGCGTCGCCGTGAGCAGCCGCGCGGACCAGATCTCGCCGAACCCGCCGACGAGCGAGCGGCTGCGCGGCGATGCGGCGCCGACGAGCGACAACGCCTTCAGCACGCTCTGGATATCCGCGAGATCCTTTGCGAAAGCGGCGAGCACCGATTCCGCGGACTCCGTATCGAGAAGCTCGCGGGCGGCTGCCGTGTACCGCGTCTCGATGTCCGCCAACGTGTCGTCGACCGGCTCTCGCGCCACCGCGCGGTCGACGAGCCCGAGAAGCTGGTCCGTCATGCCGCGCATCGCGGACACGACCACCGCGCAATTGTGGTCGCGCGTGCTCGTCACGATGCTCGCGACGATGTCGATACAGCGGGCGTCAGCGACGCTCGTGCCCCCGAACTTGTGGACGATCCAGCCCATCGGAAAAACCTTCAATTCAAGCGGCGGCCGACGGGCCGCCGTGGAGTACAGCAGGGCGGCGAGGATAACAGAACGGCCGCCGGAAGCGAGTGCCGGGCGGCCCGGCGCCGCGCGGATCCATTTACCCTGTCAGCGCGCGGCCGCCGCGATCTCGCGCCGCATCGCCGCGATCGTGCCGGCGTAGTCCGCGCTGCCGAAGATCGCGGATCCCGCGACAAACATATCGGCCCCGGCCCGCGCGACGCGGCCGATGTTGTCGACCTTGATGCCGCCGTCGACCTCGAGCCTTATGGCAAAGCCCGAGCGATCGATGATCTCGCGCGCCGCCTCGAGCTTGCGGATCGCGGACTCGATGAACGCCTGGCCGCCGAAGCCGGGGTTCACGGACATCAGCAGGACGAAGTCGAGCCGCTCGAGCACGTAGTCGAGCCAGGTCAGCGGCGTCGCGGGGTTCAGCACGAGCCCGGCCTTGCAGCCGTGATCGCGGATCAGCTGCAGCGAGCGGTCGACGTGCTCGGTCGCCTCGGGATGGATGCTGATCATCGTCGCGCCCGCGGCGGCGAAATCCGGAATGATCCGATCGACCGGCTTCACCATCAGATGCACGTCGATCGGCGCGTCGATCCCGCGCCGCCGCAGCGCTTCGCAGACGAGCGGCCCGATCGTGAGATTCGGCACGTAATGGTTGTCCATCACGTCGAAGTGGATCACGTCCGCTCCTGCCGCGAGCACCGCCTCGACCTCCTCGCCGAGGCGCGCGAAGTCTGCGGACAGGATCGACGGCGCGATCAGCGGCTTATCGGACGCGAGGACGTTCATCTGCTGGCTCTTTCGCAAGGCTGCGGAGCGGCACGGCCGGCTCCGAAAGCGGCTATGGTCTGGCTACGGCCCGTGCGGCGCGCCGCAATCGCTATCGCGGCCGAACCGCCAGTCGGCCGCCCATTATTTCATGATCGCCCCTCCGCCTCATCCCGCACCGGGACGTCGTCGGATGCGCGCCTCGCATCGAGCACGAACGTCAACGGCAAGGTCGCGGAGAGCACGGCCGCGAGCGGCCACAGCGCGGCCGCGTAGCCGGCGCCGGCTTTCCCCGCCGACGCCGCGATCCCGCCGATCGTCGCGGCGCCGAGGAGCTGCCCCGCACCGAGACACAGCGTCAGCAGCCCCTGCCCGGTGCCGCGCCGCGCCTCCCCCGCTTCCCTCAGCATCACATAGCGCAGCGGCGCGCCGAGGAGCGCGGAGAGCCCGAGCCCGACGAGGCCGGCCGCCGTGTAGAACGTCGCGAGGCCGAGCGGAGCGATGCCGAACAGGCCCAAGCCGACCGCGGTCGCGGCAAGGCCGGTCTGGATCACGGGCCGAGGACCGACGCGGTCGAGCATCTGCCCCGCCGTCGGCGCGCCGACGATCAGCGCCAGCACGAGCGGCACCATCATGAAGCTTGCAGTGGCCGCATCGACGCCGAACGCATCGACCGCGAGCGCCGGCAGAAACACCATCCCGGCCTCGACGAGCCCGGCCGCCAGCGCAATCACGGCGACGGCGCGAAGCCTCGGGCCCTTCAGCAGGTCGATCGGCACGACCGGGTCCGATGCCCGTCGCTCGATCGCCAAGAAGAGCGGCAGCAAAGCTGCGGCGGCGAGCAGCAACGGCCAGACGTCCGGCGACCCGAGCGCACGCGGCAACCCGGCCGCGTCGATGCGGTTCAAGCCGAGCGCCGCGGCGGTGAGCAATAGCGCGAGCACGGCCGCTCCTGCCGCGTCGAAACGCCCCGCGCCGCGGCGCGCGCCGGACGGCAGCACGGCGAAGCTCGCAGCGATCACGCCGAGCGCGATCGGCACGTTGATCAAGAAGAGCCATTGCCAGCCGAAGCGCAGCAGCACGCCGCCGAGCAGCGGGCCGAGCAGGAATGCGACGCCGAATACCGCGCCGATCATGCCGAGCGCGCGGCCCCGGCGCTCGGGCGGGAACGTGTCGGCGACGACGGCGCTCGCGACCGGAAAGATGCCGCCCGCGCCGAACGCCTGGATCGCACGCCCGGCGAGCAGCACGTCGAAGGTCGGCGCAGCCGCGACGACGACGGAGCCCGCGGCGAACGTCGCGACGCTCGCGACGTACAGACGGCGCCGACCGTACCGATCCGACCAATTCGCGATCAGCGGCGCGCCGATGAGGTTGAACAGGATGTAGATCGAAAACACCCACGACAGCGCGCGGTCGCCGACGCCGAACGCGTCCCGCAACGCCGGCAACGCGGGCCCGACGATCGCGATGTCGAGCGCGCCGGCGAGCACGCCGGTGAACAGCACGGCGAGCACGTGCGCAGGGCGCGGCTCGGCGACGCGGATCGTCACGACGACACCCCGCGCGCGCCGCAGACGCAGCGGTGCCCGCGAGCCGCGCGCGAGCGATGGGCGCAGGCCGCGCGGAACGCGCGCGGCGAGCAACGGCGATGACAGGGTCGGTGGAGCATGAAAGGGACGCAGTATACGGATTGCCGGCGGCCGCGGGCGGATGGGCCCGCCGGGCGCCTCTCGGCGCTCAATGCACGGCGAGCACGAGACCTTTGAGGTACTCGGCCTCGGGGAACTCGAGCCCGACCGGATGATCGGGCGGTTGCGAGAGCCGCTCGAGAATCTGCACGTCGCGTCCGGCATCGAGCGCGGCGCCGGCGACGATCTTCTGGAAGAGCGCCGCATCGACGTGCCCGGAGCACGAGAAGGTCGCGAGGATCCCGCCCGGCGCGACGAGGTGCATCGCGAGCCGGTTCACGTCCTTGTAGCCGCGGCTGCCGGACTGAATCTGCTCGGCCGAATGCACGAACTTCGGCGGGTCGAGCACGACGAGGTCGAACGACTCCCGGCGCTCGACCATCGCGCGCAGCTCGTCGAAGACGTCGGCGTCGATGGCATTGACGTTCGCAAGCCCGTTCGCTGCCGCATCCGCGCCGGCCCGTTCGAGCGCGTCCTTCGAGCTGTCGACCAGTGTCGCCTCGCGCGCCCCGGCGGCAAGCGCCGCAAGCGCGAAGCCTCCCGTATACGCGAACGCGTCGAGCACGCGGGCGCCGTCGGCGTAGCGTGCGACGCGAGCCGCATTGTCCTGCTGGTCGAGATAGGCGCCGGTTTTTTGCCCATGGCCGATCGATACGCGCCGCACGAGCCCGCCGTAGCGATAGTCGATCGGCTCCGCCGGCTCGGCGCCGAAGAGTGTGCCGCGCCGCGATTCGAGCCCCTCCTTGCGGCGCGCCGCGCCTTCGGAGCGTTCGTGGATGCCGCGCGGCGCGAGCAGCTCTGCGAGCGCCGCGACGATCTCGTCCCGCCAGCGCTCAGCGCCGGCGGACAGAAACTGACAAACGAGATGGCCGGCGTAAGCGTCGACGATGAGTCCGGGCACGCGGTCCGATTCGGAGAACACGAGACGGCAGGCTCGATCGTCGCCGAGACGGCCAAGCCGCCGGCGAAGCGCGATCGCGCGCTCGAGACGCCGCCGGATCAGCGCCGCGTCGACCGGCGTGTCCGGATCGAAGCTCATTACGCGCGCGCGGATCTGCGACGACGGCGAGTACGCGGCCCGTGCGAGGAAACGGCCGCCGGCGTCGACGACATCGACCGTCTCTCCCGGTCCCGGCGCGCCTTCGACCGTCGCGATCGCTCCGGAGAAGATCCACGGATGCCGGCGCCGCAGCGATCGTTCGCGCCCCGCCTTGATCACGATGCGTGCCGTCATGTCGTCTTCCGTCGCTAACCGCCGATAGTCTGCTGCGGGCGCAGCGTTGCGTGCGGGCGCGGGCATTCTACCTCGCGGGATCGGTCGCGGCGGCGCGGTTTCCTTCCCGCCGGGCGCATGCGACACTCGATCCACACCTCGCTCGAGCTTAATCCGTGCCGCATACGACCGCACAACGCATCTCGCTGATCGGTGCGCCGACCGATGTCGGCGCCGGGCGGCGCGGCGCGTCTATGGGCCCCGAGGCGCTGCGTGTCGCGGGCTTGAAACCGGCGCTCGAGCGGCTGAACCGCGTCGTGATCGATCGCGGCAATCTCGCGGGGCCGATCAACCCGGAAGGGCCCCGGGTCGACGGATACCGTCACCTCGCCGAGGTGACGGCCTGGTGCACGGCGGTCCACGATGCGGTGTATACCGCGCTCGCGGACGGCGACTTTCCGATCCTGATGGGCGGCGACCACAGCCTCGCGATCGGGTCCATCGCCGCCGTCGCACGGCACTGCGCCGAGAACGGGGTGACGCCGACCGTGCTCTGGCTCGACGCCCATGCCGATTTCAACGACGCAACGTCGTCGCCGACCGGGAACGTGCATGGGATGCCGGTCGGCATCCTGACGGGCATCGGCCCGGCCGAGCTCGTCGGGCTCGGTCCTTCCGTGCCGATCGTCTCGCCCGACCGCATCGTGCAGCTCGGCATCCGCTCGGTGGATCGGATCGAGAAGCAGCTCGTCGTCGACAGCGGAATGGTCGTGTACGACATGCGAACGATCGACGAGATCACGATGCGTGCGGCCGTCGAGCGCGCGCTCGAGTATCTCGCGCGCCGCGGAGGACATCTGCACGTCACGTTCGACGTCGATTTCCTCGATCCGAGCATCGCGCCCGGCGTGCCGACGACGGTGCCCGGAGGGCCGACGTATCGCGAGGCCCAACTATGCATGGAAATGATTCATGATTCGGGCCTGATGAGATCGCTCGACATCATGGAGCTCAATCCCGCGTTCGACGACCGCAACCGGACGGCGGAGCTCGCGGTCGAGCTCGTCGAAAGCCTGTTCGGACAACAGATCCTCGCCCGACGCGGCGGAGCCGACACGAAGTACGCATTGTGAAGAGAACGGATCAAGTCATCGCGCAGACGGATCGCGTCAGCGCTCACAACTACGCGCCGCTCCCGGTCGTCATCACACGGGCCGAGGGCGTCTTTGCATGGGATATCGAAGGACGGAAGTACCTCGATTGCATCAGCGCCTACTCGTCGTTGAATCAGGGCCATCGTCACCCGCGTATCTTGCAGGCGCTGCTCGCGCAGGCCGGCAGGCTGACGCTGACGTCGAGGGCGGTGCACAACGATCGGCTCGGCCCGTTCCTCGAGAAGCTGTGCAATGCCGCGCAGATGGACATGGCGCTGCCGATGAACACCGGCGCGGAAGCGGTCGAGACCGCGATCAAGCTCGCGCGCAAATGGGGCTATCGCGTGAAGGGCGTCGCGCGCGACGAGGCGGAAATCATCGTCTGCCGGAACAACTTCCACGGCCGCACGACGACGATCGTCGGCTTTTCGACGGAGCCGCAGTACCGCGAGGATTTCGGACCGTTCACGCCGGGGTTCAAGGTGATCGATTTCGCCAGCGCCGACGCGCTCGCCGACGCGATCGGCCCGAACACGGTCGCGTTCATGCTCGAGCCGATCCAGGCCGAAGCCGGCATCATCGTGCCGCCGCCCGGCTATCTGAGCGAGGTGCGCGAGCTCTGCCGCCGGAACAACGTGCTGATGATCCTCGACGAGATCCAGACGGGTCTCGGACGCACCGGCAAGCTGTTCGACTACCAGCACGAGCCGGATGCGAAGCCCGACCTGCTCGTCGTCGGCAAAGCGCTCGGCGGCGGCGTGTACCCGGTCTCGGCCGTGCTCGCGTCCGTCGAGGTCATGGGGCTGCTGCGGCCGGGAGATCACGGCAGCACGTTCGGCGGCAACCCGCTCGCCGCGGCCGTCGGCGAAGCGGCGCTCGAGGTCGTCATCGAGTCGCGGCTGCCCGCGCGCGCAGCAGAGCTCGGCGCTTACCTCTTCGACAGGCTCGCGACGCTCGCGTCGCCGCACGTCAAGTCGATCCGCGGGCGCGGGCTGCTCGTCGGCATCGAGATCGAACCCGCGGCAGGCACTGCGCGGCAGTTCTCGGAGAGGCTGCTCGAGCGCGGCGTGCTGTGCAAAGACACGCACGAGCAGGTCATCCGCCTCGCCCCGCCGTTGATCGTGCAGAAAGAGCAGCTCGACTGGCTCGTCGAGCAGCTCAAGTTCGCGTTCCGCTGAGCAGCAAGAAAAATCGTGCCAGGCACGCTTTTCTGAAAATCGTGCCAGGCACGCTTTTTCGGGTGCGAGCACATCTTTTTCGTTCGATAGGAGGTTGAAGCATGGATCTCGGGTTGAAGGGCAAGAACGCGGCGATCACCGGCTCGAGTCAGGGGATCGGCTTCGCGATTGCGACGGCGCTCGCAAAAGAAGGTTGCAACGTCGCGCTGTCCGCCCGCGGAAAAGACCGGCTCGATCGCGCGGTTGCCGAGCTCGAGGCACTCGGCGTCAGCGCGTACGGCATCGTTGCGGACCTTTCGACCGAGGACGGCTGCCGTGCGTTCGCGGACGCTGCGGCCGAGAAGCTCGGCGGCCTCGATATCCTCGTGAACAACGTCGGCGGCATGATCCCCGGCAACCTCGAGACGATGAGCGCCGAGCAATGGGCGACCGCGCTGAACGTCAATCTGATGGCCGCCGTCTACACTACGAAGTTCTCGCTGCCGCATCTGAAGAAGTCGCGCGCCGGCCGCATCCTCAACGTGTCCGGCGTCACCGGCAAGCAGCTGATGCCCGGCACGTTCTCGACGACGATTCCGAACGCCGGAATCATCGCGTTCTCGAAGCTCATGGCCGGCGAGCTCGGCGCAGCCGGCATCACCGTAAACAACATCTGCCCGGGCTTCACGAACACCGAGTCGTGGGTGCCGCGCGCCGAAGCGATGGCGAAGGTGCGCGGCACGACGGCCGATCAGGTCCGAGCCGGTATCGCGAATCAGACCCTGCTCGGGCGCTGGGCCGAGCCGGAGGAAATCGGTAACGTCGCCGCGTTTCTCGTCTCCGAGCGCAACAGCTATATGACCGGCACGACGATCGAGGTCGACGGCGGCTTTAACCGCTATATCTGAAGCTCGCGGTCACAGCGACTTCAAGTACTCGACGAGATCGCGCTTGTCGCGGTCGCTGAGCCCGAGACGCTGAAACGAGTCGTAATGCTCGACGACGTCTATCAGCGTCTCGAACCGCCCGTCGTGGTAGAAGCCGCCTTTCGTGTGCGTCCACAGGCCCTTCAACGGCGCGGTGCGATAACGCTCGTCCGGGCTGCGGCTCGCCTGGAACGCGTCGATGCCGATCTCGTCCGGCGTATGCAGGTTCCAGCCCGGCTCGGTGAAGAGCGGCGGCACGTGGCACACCGCACAGCGCGCCTTGCCGTTGGGCGCGAACAGCGCCTCGCCGCGCTCGGCCGCATCGGGATCGAAGCTGCCGCGGGGCGGCGCCGGCGACGGCAACGCGAGCTGGTAGAAGTGAAGCGCCGCGAGCTTCGGCGTGACGAGGTCGGGATCGTGACGCACGTTGCCGAAGCCGGTCGCCGCGGCGACCGGGAACTTGCTCGGATCGTCGAGGCGCGGATCGTAGAACGTGCCCTTCCCCTGCATCTCGAGGACCGCAACGAGTGCGTTCCAGTGCGTGACCGAGCCCCAGCCCGTCGACGTATGCAAGTTCACGCCGGCGAGGCCGAATGCCGGCGGTATCAGCACAGCGGCCGGGCTGCCGTCCGGACGGAACGGCCGGCCGTCGAGAATCAGCGCCGCGTCGAACTTGCCGGGCCCCCAGCTGCGGAGCACGTCCCGCACGGTCTCTTCCGAAACGCCGAGCAGGCGCGCGAACGGTGCAACGCTCGGCGAAGCCGCGATGATCGCGCCGACGTCGAGGTCGCGATTCGCCCAGCCGTCGAGTCGCCGGCCGATCCCTTCGCCGATCGAATCGTCTACCGTGCTATGGCACAGCGCGCAAGTGATGCCGATCGATCGTAGCGTTCCGGAATCGTCGACGAACCCTTTGACGCCGACGACGGCGTCGAGCGCCAACAGCTGCACGGTCACGGCGGGATCGTCGAGGTCGACTCGTCCGCGCCGGACCTTCTGCCGCAACGACGGCGGCAACGCGGCGGAGTCGACCTTCAACCCGAGCGCGAGCGCGGCAGCCGGCGAAGCGCCCGGCCCGGCTCCGCCGTTTGCAGCGCCGGCAATCGCCTCGTGCAGACGCAGCTGATCTCCCCAGAAGGCTTCGTTGCCGAAGTTGTCGTAGCGAAACGCGTCCTGCCCTTCGGCGATCATCTCGAAGGTGTGTTCCCAAACCGCGAACGGCGAGAATCCGGCGCGCTCGTCGGCTGCGACGCTCGCGACGGCGAGACAGCTTGCCGCGGTCAGGATCGGCCGAAATCGACGTGATGCTCGCATGGCGCCCTCCGGTCGGCTCGACGTGTGAAATAGGAGCCGAGGTGGGTGCCGCGTGCTCGGCGAAAGGTTTGGTCCCGGCGTTGCGGGAAACCGAACCTACATCGAGCGAGGGTCGAGCGAGCGTGAAGCGCGGCGGGTCTCCCCGATGCGAGAGCCCCGCCGCGGCCTTTTTATTATGGTTTCGAGATTACGCTTCTAATCAACTAATAAATCTGGGCTAATCCGTCATCATTACAACGCGATGCAGACGGACTTCAGTTCCGTGTACATCTCGATGCCGACCCGGCCGTGCTCACGCCCGAAGCCCGACTGCTTGAACCCGCCGAACGGCATGTTCGCGTCGACCGGGCCGTGACAGTTGACCCAGACGGTGCCCGCTTTGATCTTCGGCACGAGTCGATGCACCGCCGTCAGATCGTTCGACCAGATGCTCGCGCTCAAGCCGTATTGCGTGTCGTTCGCGAGCGCCGCGATCTCGTCGAGGTCGTCGAAACGCTGTGCGACCACGACGGGGCCGAAGATCTCCTCCTGCACGACCTTCATATCGGGCTTCACGTTCGCGAGCACCGTCGGCTTCACGTAGTAGCCCCCATGCTCGGGACGATCGCCGCCCGCGATGACCGAGACGCCGGCCGCGCGCCCCGACTCGATGTAGTCGAGAACGCGCTGCTGCTGCTCGCGCGACACGAGCGGCCCCATCTCCGTGCTCGGGTCGAGACCCGGGCCGAGGCGGATAGCGCTCGCGGCGCTGCCGACCTGCTCGACGACGCGGTCGAATAGCTTGCTGTGCACATACAACCGCGAGCCGGCCGCGCACACCTGCCCCGCGTTGAAGAAGATCGCCTGCGACGCGCCGGCGGCCGCAGTTTGCGGATCAGCGTCCGGCAGCACGATCACCGGCGACTTGCCGCCGAGCTCGAGCGAGACGCGCTTCAACGAATCGGTGGCCGCGATGTTGATCTTCTTGCCGACCTCGGTCGAGCCGGTAAACGCGATCTTGTCGACGCCCGGATGCGCCACGAGCGCCGCGCCCGCGGTCTCGCCGTTGCCGGTCACGATGTTGACGACGCCCGGCGGGAACCCGGCCTCCTGAATCAGCTCGCCGAGCCGGAGGGCTGTCAGCGGCGTCTGCTCGGCGGGCTTCAGCACGCACGTGCAGCCCGTTGCGAGCGCGGGCCCGAGCTTCCACGCGGCCATCGCGAGCGGAAAGTTCCACGGGATGATCTGCGCGACGACGCCGACCGGCTCGCGGCGCGTGTACGCTTGAAACGCTCCGGCGCGCCGTCCGCCGATCGACACGTCGATCGTCGAGCCTTCGATCTTCGTCGCCCAGCCCGCCATATAGCGGAAGTAATCGCGGCTGCCCGGAATATCGACGATGCTCGCCATGAACTTCGTCTTGCCGTTGTCGATGCTCTCGAGCTCGGCGAGCTCATCGGCGTGGCGGTCGATCAGATCCGCGAGCTTCCAGATCAGCGCCTCGCGCTGCGACGGCAGAAGCTCGCGCCACGGGCCGCCGTCGAACGCCTGGCGCGCCGCTTTGACGGCACGGTCGACGTCCGCGGCGTTCGCGTCCGCAACCGTCGCGACCTGCGCGCCCGTTGCGGGGTCATACACCGGAATCACGGCATCGGAAAGCGGATCGACCCACTCGCCGCCTATGAAGAGCCGCGGCGAACGATTCAGAAACTCGGCAACGGCCGGAGACGGTGCGGGTTGGGCCGCGATCGCTACGCTCATGATCTATCCCCCTCGAGTTGAACGAAGCTCAATCAGCAAGCAACAGGCGCGTTCGACACGAATCCTTCAGGCGCGGAGCTTGAAGAGCTCGATCGCGTTCTCCTTCAGGATCAGCGGACGCACCTCCGGACGGAAGTCCGTCTGCTCGAAATCCGCGAGCCAGCGGTCCGGCGTGATGACCGGATAGTCTGAGCCGAACAGCACCTTGCGCTTCAGCAGCGTGTTCGCATAGTGCACGAGCTGCGGCGGGAAGTACTTCGGCGACCAGCCGGACAGATCGATGTAGACCTGCGCCTTGTGCAGGCAGATCGACAACGCCTCGTCCTGCCACGGCCACGACGGGTGCGCGAGCACGATCGGCATGTCCGGAAAATCGACCGCGACATCGTCGATGTGCATCGGATTGCCGTACTTCAAGCGCACGCCGCCGCCGCCCGGCATGCCCGTCCCCATGCCCGAGTGACCGGTATGGAACAATGCCGGCAGCTTCGCCTCCGCGATGACCTCGTAAAGCGGATACGCCATCCGATCGTCCGGGAAGAACTCCTGGAACTGCGGATGGAACTTGAAGCCCTTGACGCCGAAGTGCTCGATCAGACGCCGCGCCTCGCGCACGCCGTCGCGGCCGCGCGCCGGATCGATGCTCGCGAACGGAATCATCACGTCCGGATGCTCGGCGGCGAGCTCCGCGATCTCCTCGTTCGAGACGGGCTTCTGGCCCCGCGCGCGCTCGCCGTCGACCGAGAACACGATGCAGGCCATGCGCCGCTCGCGGTAATACTGCGCGATCTCCGGTACCGTCGGCCGCGGCGTATCGTGCTTGAAGTACTTCTGCGCTGCGTCCTGGAAGCGTCGAGCGGTCGCGTCCTGCGGCGCCCGCACGGAAGCCTCGACGTGGGCGTGCACGTCGAAAGCGACGATCGAATCGACATCGATTCCGCGCGCGCTCATACGAGAATTCCCTGCACTTTGCTCACCGCTTCGTTCTCCTTTTGAATCATCTCGTCGATGTCTCTGTATTCGGGCACGGCGATGCCGCGCCGCGCCGCAGGCCGCGCGTCGATCGCCGCGATCCAGCGCTCGAGGTTCGGCAGCCCTTCGATCGATACCCCGGACCACTTGTAGGTGCGGACCCACGGCCAGTGCGCGATATCGGCAATGGAGTAGTCCCCGGCGAGGTACTCGTGGTCCGCGAGCCGCCTGTCGAGCACCTCGAACAGCCGCCGGACCTCGCGCTGATAACGCTCGATCGCATACGGAATTTTCTCGGGCGCATACCGGTAGAACACGTTCGCCTGGCCCATCATCGGCCCGATGCCGCCCATCTGGAACATCAGCCACTGAATCACCCGGGAGCGGCCCTTCGGATCCGTCGGCATCAGCTTCCCGGTCTTCTCGGCCAGATAGATCAGAATTGCACCGGACTCGAAGACGACGAAATCATCCGCGTCGTGGTCGACGATCGTCGGGATGCGGCCGTTCGGATTGAGCTCGAGGTACCACGGCTCCTTCTGCTCGTTCTTCTCGAACGAGATGGGCCGAACCTCGTACGGGAGCCCGAGCTCCTCGAGGGCGATGGAGACCTTATGGCCGTTCGGCGTCGATGCCGTGAACAGTTCGATCATCGTGCAGACCTTCCGTGAGCGCTTGCCTTGCGGGACTAGCCTACCGCAAACGCCCCGGCAGCGCCCCGCCCGGCTTTGGTCCTGGCGTGCACCAGGCGGTACTCTAGGCGCACCATGTACCTGACCGATCAAGAACGAGCGATGCTCGACGGCGCCGACGGCAAGGCGAAGCAGAAGGCGATGGAGCTGCTCGTCCGCTACGCCGAGGCGCTCGGCGCCGAGCGGCTCGTCGACACGACGAACGTCGCCGGCGTTCCGGGTCAGCCGACCCCGTTCCTCGCGGAGTACTACAAGGATTTCCCCGGCGGGCAGGACGCGATCTTCTCGCACTTCGACCTCGACAGCGACGAGGTCGTCGAGATGCCGAAGGTCGTCACCCGAGCGTGTCACCTGCAAGGCGGCGTCGATCCCGTGCACTGGGACGTGCTCGGCGCGCCGCCGGAGGCGGCCCGGCGCGGCCGCGAAGGCGAGCAGTATGCGGCGGAGCGCGGCGTCGAGATCCTGAAAACGTGCACGCCGTACCTCGTCGGGAACGTGCCGAAGCGCGGCGAGCACTGCGCATGGATGGAGTCGTCGGCCGTGATTTATTGCAACGCCGTGCTAGGCGCTCGCACGAACACCGAGGGCCGGGAGAGCACGAGCGCGGCGATGCTGACCGGCAAGATTCCGTACTGGGGACTGCACATCGACGAGTGCCGGCTCGGCACCCATCGCATCGACGTCGAGGTCCCCGTCGACGACATCATGGACTGGGGCATGCTCGGCTATTTCGTCGGCGACGTCGTCCAAGAGCGCATCCCGGTGCTGGACGGGATAGCACGCGCGCCCGACCTCGTCCGCTACAAGCATTTCGGCGCCGCGGCCGCATCGTCGGGCGGCGTCGAGATGTACCACATCGCCGGCGTGACGCCTGAGGCGCCGACCGTTGCCGCCGCTTTCGGACCGAATACGCCGATCGAGGTCATTCGCTACGGCCCCGCCGAGCGGCGCCGCACGTACGAGACGCTGAACGCGAACGCGACCGATCCGAACGTCGACTACGTGATGCTCGGCTGCCCGCACGCCGCCCTCGAGCAGATCGAGGAAGCGTGCCGACTCCTCGACGGACGCCGGATCAGCGCGAGCTGCCGGCTGTGGATTTTCACGTCGCGAGCCGTTCGGCAGCGCGCCGACGAAGCGGGCCTGACCGACGTGATCCGCAAAGCCGGCGGTCATCTCCTGACCGACACGTGCTCCGCGATCGGCAACGCGCTGCCGCCCGGCACGAAGGTCGCCGCTCTCGATTCTGCAAAACAAGTCCACTATCTGCCGGCGATGACCGGCATTCAGGCGTGGTTCGGCAGCACCGCGGACTGCATCGACGCGGCACTGACGGGCCGGTGGAAAGGAGGGCTGCGATGAGCTTTCACGGCCGGCCGGACGCGATCGGGACCGAGGACTCGGCGCCCGCGCCGAGCGAGACACGCACCGAAACGATCGTGCTGCGCGGCCGCAAGGTCGTCGGCGGCCGCGCGGAGGGCGAAGCGCTCGTCACGCGGCAGACGATCTCCGGTTGGGGCGGCGTGCATGCGCAAAGCGGCACGATCATCGAGACGCGGCACGAGCTCCGGGGGCAAAGCTTCAAAGACAAGGTGCTCGTGTTCCGCGGCGCGAAAGGCTCGTCAGGCTGGTCCGTCGTCTTCCACACGGCACGGCTCGCCGGAAGCGCGCCGAAGGCGATGGTTTTCAACGAAATGACGACGAAAGTCGCGCTCGGCGCCGTCGTGATGCGCGTGCCGGCAGTGACGGACCTCGATCGCGATCCGCTCGAAATCATCGAAACCGGCGACTGGGTTCGCGTCGACGGCGACGCGGGTCTCGTCGAGGTCGTGAAGCGGCGGTCGACAGACGCGGAGGAGCTTTCCTGACTCTGCGTATCAGTGCGAGCGTCGAGATTCCGGACGAGGAAATCGAGCTCACGGCCGTCCGCGCACAGGGCGCCGGCGGGCAGAACGTCAACAAAGTCTCGAGCGCCGCGCATCTTCGGTTCGATGCCGCAAACAGCCCGTCGCTGCCGGACGACGTGAAGGCGCGACTCTTTGCTCTGCGCGATCAGCGCGTCACGAGCGACGGCGTGGTCGTGATCAAGGCGCAGCAGTATCGGAGCCTCGAGCGGAATCGCGCCGACGCGATCGAGCGTTTGCGCGCGCTGCTCGTCAAGGCGATGGAAAAGCCGAAGCCTCGCAAGCCGACGCGGCCATCGAAGGCCGCGAAGCGCCGTCGGCTCGACGAAAAGGCGCGCCGCTCGGCGGTCAAGCGCCAGCGCGCCAAGGTGCCCGACGAGTAGGCCGTCCCGGCGACGAAAAAGCTAGAGGCCGGGCACGCTTCTTGCTGCCCGGTCCGTATGAACCGCACCTTTCGTGACTCCCCTCGCGCGGCCGACACGCCGACGGCGGTCTCATCCGGCTCGGCTCCTTCCGGGGCCGTTCCTGATACGCAGCGTCGCGCACTCGTCGTCGTGAATCGCCAGGCGAGAAGCGGAGCCGCGGATCTCGAGCCCGCGCTGAAGGTGCTGGCGGACGGTCTCGGCGACCCCGAGCTGCTCGAGATCGACGATCCGAGCGAGCTCGCGGCGCGCGTAGAGCAAGCCTGCGGACCCGGCATCGACCGGGTCGTCGTCGCCGGCGGCGACGGTACGATCAATTCGGCGCTCCAGGTCCTGCTTCGAGTACGAAAGCCGCTTGGGATATTGCCCCTCGGCACCGCGAACGACGCCGCGCGCACGCTCGGCATCCCGAACGATCTCAGCGCTGCTGCCGCAATCATCGTCGCCGATCGGAAACGGCGCATCGACGTCGGCGTCGTGAACGGCCGCTGCTTCTTGAACGCGGCCGGCATCGGCTTCAGCACGAAGCTGCAGCAAGAGCTTCCGGCGTGGGCGAAACGCCGCTTCGGCCCGCTCGCGTACCCGATCGGCGTCGTCCGCCGCTGGCGCCGACATCGCCCGTTCTCGGTGCTGATTCGCGGCGGCGATGGGGAACCGATAAGGCGCCGCGTCATTCAGGTCACCGTCGCGAACGGCCGCTTCTACGGCGGCGGCATGACCGCAGAGCAGGACGCGAGCATCGACGACGGACAACTCGACGTCGTGATGGTTTTGCCGAGCGACTGGTGGCGACATATCGCAAGCGTCGTCGGGTTGAAGCGAGGCGTCTATCCCGAGGCCGTCCCCGTCGTCGCGGAGCGGCGCACCGCGTTCGAGCTGATCACGCTGCGTCCGGAATGGATCGCGACGGACGGGGAACGGAGCACGCAGACGCCGGCGAAGTTCGAGGTCATTCCCGCTGCGCTCGAGGTCTACGCACCATGAGCTTCGTGAAGGACGAGACTACCGTTCGTCTCGACGCTCTCCATCGCGAGGGGATGGAGGCGATCGGCACGTTCGAGGATCTCGAAGAACGCATCGACGACGTCGACTTGAGGGGACTAGTTGCGGCGCATGCGGCCGCGCAACGCACTCTGCTCGAGCGTACGGCCGACTTGCGGCGGGCGGCCGGCGAGATGCCGCACGCGGGCGACCCGGAACGTTCCCATCTCGAAGCGGCCGGTGCCTTCGTGCGGGCCGTGCTTCTTCCGGGCGAAACGTCGAGCCATTACGTCGAGTCGCTGATCGATACGGCTCTAAGAGTGGAAAAGCTCCTCGACGACGCGCTCGCGCTCGATCTCGCCGCCGAGCTGCGGCGAGCGCTCGAGTCTTTTCGCGCCGACAACAGTGTATTTCTGTCCGAGTTGCACAAGCGGCTTTGAGAGATTCGTGTACGACACCCTTCCCGCTTTTCCCAATGCGTTCACGCGCCCCGCAACGTCGCAACGGGCGAGTGATTCACGACCGAGCGCACCGCCAACGTGCCGCTGATGCCGACGACGCCGACGCCCGCCAAGAGCCCGACGAGCCACAGACCGAGACCCGGCGCGTAATCGAGCTCGAAAAGCTCCGCCGCGACGACGAAGCCGATCGCGCCCGCGCCGATCGCTGCGAGCATTCCTGCGAGCAGGCCGAGCGCCGCGAATTCGGCCGCGACACCCTGCAGCACGACCGCGCGGCGCGCGCCGAGCGTACGCAGCACCGCGCTCTCGAACATCCGCTCGTCCCGCGTCGACTGGATCGCCGCGAGCAGCACCATGACGCCGGCTGCGAGCGTGAACAGGAACACGTACTGCACGGCGAGCGCCGCCCGGTCCATCGCGCCGCGCACCTGCTCGAGCGTCGCTTCGATGTCGATCACCGAGACGCTCGGGAAGCGGCGCGCAAGCTCGAGCGTAACCGCGCGCTTCTCGGCCGGGATATGAAAACTCGTGATGTACGTATGCGGCACGTTCGCGACGCTGCCGGGGCTCATCACCATGAAGAAGTTCGGTCGGAACGAGTCCCATTGCACGCGCCGGGTGCTCGTGATTTTAACGGTGACTTCCTGGCCGCCGATGCTGTACGTCAGCGTGTCGCCGAGCCGAAGCCCCATCTCGTCGAGCTCGTCGTGCTCGATCGAGATTTGCGGCTCCGCATCCTCCGGCCCCCACCACTCGCCGGACACGATGCGGTTGTCGTCGCCGAGTGTCGCCGTCCACGTCAGATTCTGCTCGTCGCGCAGCTCTTCCTCCGCCCGTTCGTCCTTCGCTCGATACTCGGACAGCGGCGTGCCGTTGACCCGGCTGATCCTGCCCCGAGCGAGCGGCGTGAACTCGGGCGGCTCGAAGCCCTCGCCGGCAAGGAATTCGGCCAACGCGTCGCGCTCGTGCGGCTGGATGTTGATCACGAAATGATTCGGCGCCGTCTCCGGAAGCGTCGCCTGCCATTCCTCCATCAGCTCGACACGCACGACCGTCAGGAGCAGCAGCACCATCAGCCCGATGCCGAACGCGACGACCTGAATGCTGCTCTCGCGGCCGCGGCGGCCGATGTTCGCAAGTCCATACCGCCATGCGATGCCGACTCCGCCGCGCACACGCTGCAGCGCGGCGACGAGCAGGCGGCCGGCCGCGAACAGGACGATCAACGTTGCGGCCGTCCCGCCGAGCACGTACGCGATGAGGCGCAGATCGCCGAAGAGCGCGTACAGCATCGCGCCGAGGCCGAGGCCGGCGAGGCCGTAGATCGCGAGATAGCGCGGCGGCGGCGCATCGAGATCGTTGCGCAGCACGCGCGCGGGCGGCACGCCGCGCAGCTGCAGCAGCGGCGGCAGCGCGAAACCGAGGCCGACCGCGAGCGCGGCGAACGGTCCGAGCCACGCCCCGTTCGCCCTCGGCGCGGGCAGCTCGGTTTCGATCAGATCCGCGAGCAGCGCAGTCAGCCCGAGCTGCGCACCGAAGCCTACTGCGGTCCCGACCACTCCGGCGGCCCCGATCAGCAGGACGAGCTGCGTGAGCGACAGGCGCAGCACGTCGCGCTGCCGGGCGCCGAGACACTTCATCAGTGCTACCGCGTCGCGCCGCCGCGCGACGAAGCGCCGCGCAGACATCGCGACCGCGACGCCGCCGAGCAGCACGCTGACGAGCGCGGCGAGCACGAGGAACCGCTCCGCTCGCTCGAGCGACGCTCTGACCTCCGGACCGCGATCACGCGCGTCCTCGAGCTCGTCCTCGGCCCTGAGCCGCGGCTCGAGCCAGCCACGGAATGCAGCGACGTCGTCGAGGTCCCCGGCGAACAGCGCCTCGTATTCGACGATGCTGCCGGGTTGCACGAGCCCGGACGCGAGCACGTCGTCGTACGCAAGCAGCAAGGTCGGCGCGAGCTCGGTGAACCGCCAGCCTTCGTCCGGGCGGAACTCGAGCGTTTGCGTGATCCGCAACGACAGGCTGCCGACGGAGACGGTATCCCCGACGTCGAGGCCGAGACGGGCGAGCAGGCTCGGCTCGACCCACGTCTCGCCGGATGCGGGAACGCCTTCGGCGCGCCGCGGCGCTCCGCCGAGCCGCTCCGCGATGCGGACCTCGCCTCGCAGCGGATAACCTCGCGTCGCGCCGCGGACGTCGGCGAGCGAGCTGCTGTCGCCGCTGATCACGACGCTCCGGAAATGAATGATCTCGGCGACGTCGAGCCCGCGCACGCGGGCCTCGTCGAGAAGCTCCCCGGGCAGCGGCAGGGTCGACTCGAGGCGCAGATCGGCCGCGAGCGTCTCGCCGGCCTGTTGGGCCATTGTCTGCCGGACCCGGTCCGTGAAGAACGTGACGGCGCTGATCGCGGCGACCGCGACGACGAGCGCGACGAGCAGCACGAGCACCTCGCCCGATCTCCAATCGCGGGCGAGGAGCCGGCCCGCCAGGCTCCAAGGGACGTTTCTCATCGGCTGTGGTCGCTCCGGGCGAGCGGCCGCGTGCTGGCCGCCCCGCAGGCCGGCATGATGTCACACCGCGTTGAGCGAGGGTACGATAGTGGCTGGCAAGCCCCGAGGTCTTCGAGCCGCATGCGGCAGAGGGCTTGCCCGAACGCGACTATAACGACAATAACGAGTTCGGTATGGATTCGGACGCCGCATTGAAGCGCTCATCAACGCTGAGCGCCGACGCTCTGCTCCGCCGCAATTACATGTTCCGCGGACTGCCGGAACGTACGTTGCAGCGGATCTCGGCCCTTGCCAGCCGCAAGCTCTATCAGAAGGGCGCGATCATCTTTTCGCAGGGCGATCCCGGCGATGCGCTCTACGGCGTCGCATCCGGACGTGTGCGCATCAGCGCGAGCGGCGCAGGCGGCCGCGAGGTCTTCCTGAACATCATGGAGCCCGGCGACACGTTCGGCGAGATCGCGGTCATGGATGGCCTGCCGCGCACGGCCGGCGCTACCGCGGTCGAGCGCACGGCGCTGATCGTGCTGAAGCGGGTCGACTTCCTGGGTCTCGTCGAACGCGAGCCGCAGCTCGCGATTCACCTGCTCAAGCTGCTGTGTCAGCGGCTGCGCTGGACGAGCGAGCTCGTCGAGGAATCCGCGTTCCTGTCGGGACCGGCACGGCTCGCGAAACGGCTCTTGATCCTCGCCGAGCTCCACGGGCGGCCCGCAGGCCGCGATCCCGGCGACGGGCTCGAAATGCAGATCTCGCAAGCCGAGCTCGCGCATTTCCTCGGCATCTCGCGTCAGATCGTCAATCAGCATCTCGGCGAATGGGCTAAGGCCGGCTGGGTCCGGCTCGGGCGCGGCAGAATCGTGATCTCCGATCCGGCCGCGCTTCAATGGCTCATTACCGAGGGAGGCGCTCCATAGAGCCGAGGTTTCCCGGGCGCACCGCCTGCCGCGTCAGCAGGGAACGCACCACCAGGTGCCCATGAACCAGATGAAGCAGCACCGGTCGCTCGCGGGCCCGGTCTGAATCTGCGTCATCGTGCTCTTGGCTGCCGTCATGTCGCCGATCGCCGACACATCACTGCTCGAGCCGACGGCTGCGAGCGGCAGAGCAAGCGCGAAACCCAGCAGGATGCCTCTCAGTTTATTCATGACCTCTCTCCGGTGATTTCGAATCGCGCCGCCTTCTGTGCGGCGCCCCACAGATTGACAGGGCCCACATAGCGCGTCTGTCAGAAAACTGACAGTACTCCCGATTTCGCCGCTTGTGTCGTGAAGGTGACAGAAGCGCCGGATTATCTCTGCTATTCATGCGCGGACACGCGGCACTCACTCAAGCGGGGATGAACGGAAGAATGGACACTACAGACGAGATCCTGAAGCTCGTGCGCACGGTCGCAGAGCTACCCCGCGACGACCAGACTCGGTTACTGCGGCTAGTCGACCTGCTTTCTCTCGCGCCGTTCTCGGTGCAGCAGCGCAGCCACGCGCGGCTGCGCGAGCTGATCGACGCGAACCCGCAATCGAAGCTCGAGTGCGTCGACGGCATCGACGATCTGATCGAATATCTCGAGCGGTCGATCGCCGGCGCGGAGGATCGCTCGTCGAGCTGGAGCGGTCTTTCGTATGCGAGCGTGCGCGGCACGACGCAGTAGCCCTGCACTCGCAAGCGCCGGGGGGCGACTCGGCAGCCTCGCTTCGGGTCTCATTTCACCGTCACTCTGACGACGCCTTCCCACTCCGTCGCAGACGGCCGCGCGGCGAGCGCCTCCGCCTGAGCGAGGAAAAACCGGCTTGCACCATCCGTCGGGAAGCGCTCGAGGATCGCTTCGAAGCGAGCGCACGCCGCGCTGAAGTCGCCGGCTCGGAAGCGCTCGAGGCCGTCCGCGAACGCCGCATTGAGCTCCAGCAGGCCGCTGTCCGCCAACTCGATGGGCTTCTGCAGCTCGAGCACCGACACCGGAGTCCGCTTGCCGACGAGCAAGAACTCGCCGAGCGGGCGGTAAACGAAACCGGCGACACCCTCCGCTGCGACCGCGGACACGAGGATGCGTGTGCCGAGAAGGCGATTCAGCCCTTGCAGCCGCGCCGCCGTGTTGACGATATCGCCGACCGCGCGGTACTCCCCGCGCGTGCTCGCGCCGACGTTGCCGAGCAGCATCGGTCCCGAGTCGACGCCGATCCGCGTCGGCAGCTCGCCGTGCATCCGCCGCCGATTGAACTCCTCGACGGCCGCGAGGATCTCGAGCGCAGCGGCTGTCGCGGCCGTGCGCGTCGCGTCGGCCGAGCCGGTTGCGGGCCACACGGCAATCATCGAGTCCCCGCCGATATCCGATACGACGCCGTCATGACGATGCACGGCAGTGACCAGCGCGTCGTAGTACGCATCCATCACTTCGACGAGCTGAGTCGGATGCAGCGCTTCGGAGAGCGTCGTGTACTGCTCAGCGTCCGTGACGAGACACGTTCCGAACACGAGCTCCCTGCTCGCGCGCGGGCGCAGCGAATCCTTAGCCAGCTTGTCGACGGCGGCGCTCGGGAGATAGTAGCCAAGTGCAGTGCGGATCAGCTCGCGCTGCCTGCGCAGCAGGCCATGCGTCCATGAAAGTCCTGCGAGCAGCGCGACGGGCAGCTGCACGCCGATTGGAACGGCGAGCGGCGCCCACAGATTGTGAGCGCCGAATGCATACTGGCAGGCGCCCGCGTACGCGGCGCCGAGGACGAGCGTGGCCGCGACCGCGCCGAAACCGCGAAGCAGCAGTGCCGCTGCCGCGACGATCCATCCCCAGACGGCGACGATCGTGAGCACCCAAGGCAGCGGCATCGGCAGGATGGATTCGTGCCGCAGCAAGTTCGCGAACATCGTAGCGCCGATCTCGACTCCGGCGAGACGTTGGCCGCTCCGCTCCGAGAACACCGAGATGAACTCGTCCTGTTGCCGCGACGGCCGCAGCGCCTCCGAGAACCCGACGAAGACGACGCGGCCGTTCACGAGCTCGCGCAATGCCGCAGGCTCGGTTCTCAACACCTCGTGATACGAAATCGTCGCGATCGTGCGTGCCGGTCCGTAGTAGTTCAGATATCGGCTGTCGCCGCCCGCGTAGAGCTCCACGAGGACACGCAGCAGCCGATCATCGCCGGTCGAAGCGCCGTCGAGCTTCGCGTTCAGCTCGTCGGCCAGCGCCGAATCGGTGACGAAGATCGTGCGCAGGCGACGCATGATCTCGTGCAGACCATGCTCGCGCACCGCGTCGAGACCGAGCTGGCCGCGCAAGTGCGCAAGCTCGGGGCGAACATCGGCGAGCAGATCGAGCAGCCGCTCGTGAACCGGCAGCGCGTAAGCGTGCAGCGCGACCACCGGCAGCGATGGCGTGTCGGCCGCGCGGCCGAATGCCCAAGACTGACTGATCCTGACGGGCACGAGCGGCAAGATGAAAGGCGCCGTCGCGAGCGCGCCGCGGCGAAGCGATTCGATCGGCCGGAAGCGCTGCTCCCCGACGACCATCGGATGCGGCTGCACCTCCTGCGCCCGCTCGGCGAGGATGACGTTGCCGGCGCGCTCGATCGCCTGCGCGAGGCGCGAATCGCCGTCGGGGTCGTCCACGCGCGGCTGATCGAACATGATATCGACGGCGATCGCCGCCGGGCCGCCTGCGGCGAGGCGCTCGATCAGCTCCGCGTGGCGCGTGCGCGGCCATTTGCCGACGTCGGCCGGAAGATCGAGAACCTCGGCGCTCTCGCTGGACAGCGCGACGATCACGGCTTCGGACGGAGGTGGGATCGTTCCTCGAATGGGAAAGAGCCACCCGAGCCCGAGAGTCTCCTCGAGGCGAAGGCCCGCCGGAAGCGTGCTAAGGGTTACCCCTAGCAAACCTACCGCGGCGCCGAGGACACCAACGCGTTGCAGGACCGATCTCATCGCTCGTGTTGCTTGACACGCCCTGCTCGGCCCTTAGACTGAGGCGCTGAAGGCAGGGGGGGGCAATATCGAGTTTGTAGCATTTCGGCGTCCGCCTCGGCGCACAAAAGCGCCCTGTTTAGCCACAACGAGAAGCCCATTGATGGCATGTCTCTCGGCGAAGACCTCGGTCCGGCCGAATCAGCCTTCCACCCGCTTGGACGCGAACGAGAGTAGCGCACTCCCCGGGTTCGTCGCACCTGCCCTGCTGGCCCTGACGCTAGTCATGAACTGGCCGGCGGACGCGCTCGCCCAGCGCTCGTGCCCGAACGATTGGCAGGCCGAGCTCGTCGCCGCCGAAGGCATCGTCGAGCTCGGCACGCCGACCGGCTGGATTCCTATAGATAGCGGAACTACGCTTTGCCACGGCGACGTCGTCCGTACCGGTCCGTTCAGTCGCGCCCTGGTCTGGCTGCCCGACGGCAACGGCACGGCGCTGCGCTTCGAGCAGGATGCGACGTTCCGCGTACTCGCGCTCGAGGACCAACAGGGCAACGGCTGGTACGACGTCGTCATCAAAGTGCTGCAAGGCATGCTGCACGTGATCAGCCGGGACCCTCGCTCGCTGGCGTTCGATACGCCGTTCGTGAACGCGGGCATCGAGGGCACCGAGCTCGTGATCGACACCGGTCCGGAAGGAACGACAGTCGATGTAATCGAGGGCGCCGTCGCGATGAGCAATGCCGCGGGCGCGACCAGCGTGACCGGCGGAACGAGCGGCTTCGCTGCGCCGAACCGCGGCGTCGAGGCGTCGTCGAAGGACGTGCTAGGCTCGCTCGCGTCCGCGCACCGGTTCCCGCCGATCATCGCCGGCGAGCTCCCGCTGCCGAATGCCGTCCCAACCGACTCAGAAGCGGCATCGGCCGACTTCCATGTCCGGCGCGCTGCCCGTCGACTCGACGTCGGCGCGATTCCCGAAGCGGAGCAGGACCTCGCGACCGCGCTCGCGCTCGAGCCGGGTCACGGGGACGCGCTGGCGCTGCAAGCGCTGATAGCGCTCGCGCAAAAGCGCCGCGACGACGCCGCAGCGCTTGTGGACGAGGCCCTTCGCACCGCTCCAGAGTCCGCGGCGCCGTGGCTCGCCCGCTCGTACGTGCTGCCGGATTCGGACCCGCAGGCCCTCGAAAGCGCGGAAACCGCAGCGCGAGTCGAGCCCGGGAACGCGTTCGCGTGGGCGCGCATCGGCGAGCTGCGGCTCGTGAACGACAACTACCGCGGCGGGCGAGCCGCAGCCCAGCAGGCCGCCCAGCTCGATCCGAGTCTCGCGCATGCCCACACGGTGCTCGGCTTCGCGGAGCTCACCGGCGGCACGACCCGAGACGCCGAAGCCGCGTTTCGGCAAGCGGTACGCGTCGATCCCGCGGATCCTCTCGCGCGGCTCGGCCTCGGCCTCGCTCTCTATCGTCAGCGGAATACCGACGCGGCGCGCAAGGAGACCGAGATCGCCGTAGCGCTCGACCCGACTCGTTCGACGCTGCGCGGCTACGTTGGAAAGATCTACGACGAGGAAGGCCGCAGCGTCGGCGGCACCGTGCTCGCGATCGCGAAGGCGCTGAACGAGGAGGATCCAACGGGTTACTACTACGATGCGCTTCGCAAGCAGCACGACAATCGTCTCGGGGAGGCCTTCCTCGACTTCTCGCGCTCGTTCGAGCAGACGGGACGGCGCAGCGTGCACGGCGCACAGCTCGCCCTCGACGAGGATCTGCTCGCGCGCAGCGCCGGCGTAGGCCGATTGCACTCGGCGCTCGGCTTCGATCGGCGCGGGCTGCTCGCGGCCTGGCGCTCAATGATGAACGACCCGACGGAGTATTCGGCGCACCGCGTCGCGGCGGACCTCTACGCATATCGGCCGGGACGCCAGCTCGCGCGTGTCAACGAGGTGCACCAGGCCATCCTGCGACAGCCTTTGAACGTCACCCCGATTCAGGCTCAGCTCGGCGAAGTCAGGCCTTACGTGCACGACCAGGCCGGAATGAGCCCCCTCGCCTTCCGCGAGTTCAATCCGCTGATGCGCGAGAACGGCTTGTCGTATCAGCTCTCGGGCGTGACGGGCAGCCACGGAACGACCGAGCTCGATTTCTCGGTCAACGGCTTGCATGATCGCGCGTCGTACAACCTCTCGATCTTCGACTTCCACACAGACGGTTTTCGAACGAACAACGACTTCGACGAGCGCGTCGTCAGCGCACTCCTACAGCTGCGGCCGGACGCGTCCACGACGGTCACCACGGAGCTCCGCAGCAGCGACATCAGGAAGGGGGACGTCGCACTGCGCTTCGATCCTGAGGCGTACTATCCGTCGTTGCGAGAATCGGAATCTATCGAATCGGTTCTGCTCGGAATCAGCCGCAAAACCGCGCGCGGAGCGTGGCTTGCGACCGCGATCGCGGATCGTGCCGACGGCGAGTTCTCCGGTATCGGTATTTACTCGCAGGCTGGCACGCGACGAGGCGCTTCGTTCGACGTGCAGTACGTCATGAAGGCCGGCGACTGGAACGTCACTGCGGGGGCGAGACACCTCGATCAAGAGCAGACGGATGAGTTTCCGACCTCGCTCGTTCCAAATCCACCGCCGAACGGCGCGCTTCCGATCCCCCTCCCAATAACGGATCCGGGGAAACGACACGACGTCGTGCACACCAGCCTCTACGCCTACGCAAACGTCGACATTTCGCCGTCGCTTTGGGCGACTCTCGGCGCGAATCTGGAGGAAGTCGAGAGCCGCGCCGGGCGCAGGTCTGTCGGCCCGAAGCTCGGCCTTATTTGGGACATGTCCGAGCGCACTACGCTACGCGTCGCCGCGATCAACGGGCTGCAGGCGCCCTTCGTATCGCGGCGCAATGCGCAACGGACGCTCGAGCCGACACATGTCGTCGGTTTCAACCAGCAGTATTTCGGCTCCGAAGGCGAGGAAGCTTGGCGATATGGCATAGCGCTCGATCACGAGTTCGCCGAGAACCTCTACGGCGGAATCGAACTGTCGCGCCGTGATATCGATACGAGCTTGTTCAGAGTTGGATCCGATACCTCCCCGCCGGTACGGTTCGACATCACTCGCGACGAGCTCTCGCACCTCGCATACCTTTATTGGCTGCCGACGCCGTCGCTCAGCCTCGCGGCGACTTACCAGTACGACAAGATAGACGGCGGCGAGACGACGCTGCCGGAAGGCTTCTCGTCGATTCGGACTCATCGCTTTCCGATCGAGGTGACCTATTCGCATCCTTCCGGGTTGAGCGTGGGAATCGAAGCCCACTTCGTCGACCAGGCCGGGCACTTCAGCCCGGTTTCGGACGACGCGGTGAACCCGATATACGGCGAGGATCGGTTCTGGACCGTCGATCTCGCATTTGCGTATCGACTACCCGCAAGGCGCGGACTAATTTCGTGGAGAATCCTGAACGCGACCGACAAAAACTTCCGCTTTCAGGACCTGGACCCGGAAAACCCGAGGCTTTTTCCGGATCGAATGATGCAATTGGGTTTCACACTATCCTATTGATCGATAAAGGCGAGATTCACTCTTCGCAACGCAGGACGAGTAAGACTAACGTGACCACACGGGCACTCGTGACATAACGGCCGAAAATCACCCGCAAATTGGGAACTATGCCGTCCGAACGTTGTATGAGTAAAATTCATTAGGTTCATTGCTTGAACAAAAAAACAAGAGGTCACGGCTTCATGTCCGTACAGGCAGGTAACGCGCGTTTCGGGGAGATTGCCGAGCTTCTCCACGAGCGCTTCTCACGACTCTCGAGGCAACTCCGGCATATGGAGCTGCCAGCGGGCATGACCCCGGAGCGGCTCAGCACGCTGTCCGTGATCGATAGAAATGGTCCGATTTCTGTCACGGCGCTGGCGGATCGCGAGATGGTTCGGCCCGCGACGATGTCGAGGATGGTGTCGGCGCTCGTGGACGAGGGGCTCGTCCGCCGTCGGGAAGACAAGGCCGACGGGCGCGGCGTTCTCGTCAGCGTCACCCCGAAGGGCCGGCGGATCTATCGGCGCGCGCAGCAGCAGCGACTCGAGCAACTCGCGGAGGCGTTGAATGCGTTGACGCCGGAGCAGCTGTCCGCGATGCGCGAGCTCGCGAACGTGCTCGAGCGCCTCACGGCCGTGCTCGATAGCGGCTCCTCCTCCAGCTGATCGACCTCTCGGGACGGGCCTCCTGCGCCGGACGCCCGTCCAAGCCGAGCGGCGGCATGAAGGCAACGGCCGACTCGCCGTCCGAGATCCTGGATAAGGCTCAGCAAGCGGGGCGCGCTTAGGCGCCCTGCGCCGCCGCGGCCCTTTCGGCGATCGTCGCCCGACGATCCGGTTGGGGCGCCTCAGCCGCTGCCGCCGCCCGACGCTGTGCTATATGCGCGTCGGATCACGACCTGCATCACAACTTCCACCGGGGACCGGAGCCTGCGAGAAGCAGTTCACGGGCCGCCAGGCGTCGGCAAGCTAGACTGCCGAGCCGTTACCGGAAGCAGGTCGATGCTCCAGCAAGGTCATGACTCGCCCCCGTTGAGCAAGACGATTGCGAGCACCGCGACGATCCAGCTCGCGCATCCGCCCATGCTCGACCTGTTCTACACGCCGCTCGAAGAACGTTTCGAGCGCATCACGCGCATCGCCCGGCACGCGCTTCGAGTTCCGGTGGCCGCGATCACGCTGCTGAACGCCGAGAGACAGTGGTTCAAATCCGCTTCCGGGTGGGCGATCGCCGAGCTGCCGGCGGATTTGTCGATGTGTCGGCTGACCGTCGAGCAGAACGGGCTCCAGGTCGTCCCGAACACGAAGACCGACCCGCGCACGGCGAAGCACCCCCTCGTCGTGTCGAGACCGAAGTTCCGCTTCTATGCGGGCCACCCGCTGACGGATTCGACGGGGCTCGTCGCCGGCACGTTCTGCGTGTTCGACGTCAAGCCCCGGCACTTGTCCGACGCCGAGCGTGCGTGCCTGCTCGATCTCGCGGCGCTCGCACAGCGCGAGGTCGCGGACGAGCATCTGCGCAGCGCCCATGCGACGCTCACGGCCAAGCTTGGCCTCGCCCGGCGCGAGGCGATGATCGATCCGCTTACGAAATTGTGGAACCGCCGCGGCGCATTGGCCCTTGCCGAGGCGGCTTTTGAGCGGGCGGACCGCGCGAACACGCCGCTCGGCGTCGCCGTATTCGATCTCGATCACTTCAAGCAAGTGAACGACACTTACGGCCACCAGACCGGCGACGAGGTGCTGCGCCGAATCAGCGAGCGGCTGGTCGCGGGCGTTCGCGCCGACGACATCGTCTGCAGGCTCGGCGGCGACGAATTCCTGATCCTGGTCTCGGACGCCGACCCGGCGACCACCGACGGCACGGTTCAGCGCATTCGGGACCTGCTCGTGCGCACGCCGATTGCGACCCGTGACGGCCCGCTGTCGATCACCGCGAGCGCCGGCATTACCGTGCGCCGGCCGAAAGAGCAGATCGGGATCGAGGCGCTGATCGAGCGAGCCGATCGGCAACTCATTGCGTCGAAGGCGGATCGCCGCAACGCGGCGGCAGCGCGGGCCTAAACGCCGCGCCGCCGGCGTCTCGTTCGCTTATCGATCGCGCTCGCTCATCCAATCGACCGGCGGATCGCGCCGCGACGGCGCCGCCCCGAGCGCCGCACGTCTCAGTCCGCAACGCACTCCGTGGGATTCCATCCGTCGCGCCCATCCTCGCGGCGGAAGTTCGTGCTCGTGATGTAAGGTTCTACGAGGTACTCGGGGTCCTCGATGATCGTCTTCACGACGAGCCACTCGGTGCCGTCGGGCTGGTGGAGCAGGTCGAAATACTCGACGATCGACGCGTTCTCGCTGTACGGCACTCCGTTCTTGCGCAGATAGCCCGAACGAAAATCGGTCGTGACGACGCGCAGCGTCCCGTTGACCGCGTCCGGCCCACGTCCGCCGCCATGCATGATCCATTCGGCGCTCGATACGCCCTGCCACGTCTTCTCTGCGGGCGTTTCGACGTCTCCGAACTCGAGGCGGCGCGTCTGGCTGCCCGCGTCCGTCTCGATCGTCAAGGTCGAATCGTCGGCCCAGTCGATCCGCAGGCGACCGGGCATCCGCATGATTCCGCCGACTCCGTAAGCTCTGCACGCATTACCGTCGGCCGTGTCGCGGGCCGGATCCCAGTTGTCTGCGATCGCTTGGCCTGCGGGCGTCAACGTGATGCCCGGGTACTCGCCGCGCGGCGGCGTGATCATCCGGAAGCGCCAGTCCTCCGTCACGATCGAGACCCACTGCCCCGTCAGATCGATCGGCGCCGCATCTCGCGGCGACGGCGCGTCTTCCTGCTGCGCGAACGCGCCCGCCGAGCCGAGCGCGAGCGCGAGAACGCAGCCGCCGACAATGGCAGCCCGAGGGCGCGAATCGAGGAATCTGCTGATCATGTCGGGGCTTACTCCTGCTCGACGAGGCTCTGATAGGCCGCTTCGATGAAGCGCTCGGTCGTCCAGAAGCCGGTGGTCGAGCCGTAGATCGGGTCGTAATCCTTCGTCGGCTCCGCCGCCTTGATCTGCTCGAGCGACATCCCCTGCTCGATCATGCTCCGGAGACGGTCGCGGATCACGAGCACCATCTCGCGATAGTTCAGCACGTCGCCGAGGTTGCTGAGCCGGCCGTGCCCAGGGACGACCAGCGTTCCGCCGTCCTGCCCGTAGACCGGGATGATCCGCCGGACGATCGCGTCGAGCGCGTCGATGATGCCCTGGAGGCTTCCGCCCGCGGTCAGGTCGATCACCGGATAGCTCGTCGTCACGAACACGTCGCCCGTGGAGATGACGTCGGAGCGGCGGAAGAACACGATGCTGTCGCCGTCGGTATGCGCGTTGGGCACATGGATGATCTCGATGCCCTCGCCGTTGAAATAGATCTGCTTCTCGTCGCCGAAAAACGTGCTCGTCGGCCACCCGTCGGACGGAAGGGCCTGATCACCGGTCGCGGCGCTCAACCGGAACAGCACGTTCTCGTGCGCGATCAGCTGCGCGCCGACTCCGGCGTCGGCGATCGCACCCTGCATGTTGCCGCCCGATACCATTCGCCCTGCGAGGCGCAGGACCGCATTGCCGCCGGTGTGATCGCCGTGATGGTGGGTGTTGACGATGTAGCGGATCGGCTTGTCCGACAGCTCGGCGATCGCAGCGAGAATCTTCTCGGAGAGCGGCGCGTACTGCGTATCGACGATCAGCACGCCGTCGTCGCCGACCTGCACGGTGATGTTGCCGCCGGCGCCGACCAGCATGTAGACGTCATCGCGCACCTGCAGCGTCTCGATCTCGACCGCGTCGAAGTTCTGCTGGGCGCTCGCCTGCGGAGCCGGCGCGCCGACGAGCGCGGCGACCGCAAGCACCGCGAGCGGAAAACGGTTCGATGCGAAGCTCATCTCGGGACTCCTGCGCTCACTGCTCCGCCTCGGGCAGCAGCGGCAGCGACTCGAGCGTCTCACGATACTCGGGGTACATCGTCTGCGCGCCGCCCATCGCGGCTTCGAACGGAATGCCGTGATTGCGGGCGAACTCCGTCAGGAACGGGTTCTGCCCGGGCAGATAATGCGGGAAGTAATCATCCGGCAGCACGACCTCGACGACGCTTTCGCACGGATACGCGCCGATGCGGTTCGTCTCGCTGAGGACGTAGTCGCGATTCCTGAAGAACGGCTCCTCCAGGTACGCCGGGTCCTGCACGTAGACGCTCCAGGTCAGGTGGTTGCCGTGGCGGATGAAGTGCTCGGTGACCGTTGCGCGGTCGCTGCGCGCGACCCCGTTGCGCCGCAGCCATCCTTCCTTCAGGTGCGTCGTCGTCACTTCGAGCGTGCGCCCGACCCACCGCCCGGTCGAGAAGCCCATCGACGTATGCTCCGCGTGCGGCGGCGGGTGCGGCCGTCCGTCCATCCAGATCGTGCGTACGGTGTTCCACGCGAAGTGCTGGATCCGGATCGCGATCAGCTCCTGAGTAACGGTGTCGATCTCCTCCCAGATCCGGATGTCCGCGAAGCTGTTCGCGTAGTCAGACGGGTGCACCCGGCATTGGTAGTGGGGCAGCGACAGGATCGACGCGCTCCAGCTCTGCGCGCGCATGCGGTTCGCGTCGTTCAACGGCAAGCCGGCGTAGTCGCCGAGCTCCGGACCGGGGATACGATCGGGCCAATCCTCGGAATACGTCGCCGCCCAGACACCCGCGAAATTGACCTGCGCCGAGACCGGGAAGCTCGCCGCCGCGCATGTCAGCACGAGCCAGGCTCCGACCAGACGGAGGCGCGAGACGTAGGCCATACCAGCACTCCTCGAAAGCAACGCGGGGCGGACGACGAGGCCTCGTCGGACTCGGGCTTCGGATCGCGATGACTTGCGCGGGTCTGCGAAGCCGCGCGCGTGAAGCCGCATCCCCCCCGGAATCTGCGTTCATCTGCGTTCATCACCGTCCGCGAAAAGCTCGCGAGGCGGCAGCGGCAATGCTAACACAAGGCCCGTCGCGGCCTAGGAGGGAGCGGCGCGAACGCTTCGCGTGCCCGCGCTGCACACTTCCGGCGGCGCGAATCTCCGCGTCATGGACAGGGCAGCACGGCCCACAGACAATAGCGGCCGAGCACCGCCACCGGCCGAAGGGGAGGAAACCGAATGACCCAACGCAGCGAATTGCCGAACGAGCGTCTCGTCCGCGTATTTCTGGAGACGCTGAGCAGCGGCGATCTCGAGGCGCTGCGTCCGCAGCTCCATGTCGACGGCAGCTGGGAAGCGACCGGTACGAGCATTCCGGGAGCCGGCATCACTCGCGGCCGCGACAAGATCATCGACGAGCTGCTCGCCCCCGTCCGCGGCCTCTTCGTCGCCGGCGACCCGAAGATCAAGATCCTGCGCATCTTCTCGAAGGACGAATGGGTCGCGGCCGAGACGGAGGCGCACGGCCAGCTCGCGAACGGCAAGCCGTACGACAACCGCTACGCGTGGATCTTCGAGATCCGTGACGGCAAGGTCTACGCCGTGCGCGAGTACATGGATACCGGTTACATCCTTGCCCAGCTGGCAGATTCATGAGCGGCAGTTACGACATCGTCGCGATCGGCTCGGGCCATAACGGGCTCGTAGCCGCGGCGTATCTCGCGGCCGCCGGCAAGAAGGTGCTCGTCCTCGAGCGAAATCCGTGGTTCGGCGGCGGTGTCGTCACCCGGGAGCTGACCGTGCCTGGCTTTCGGCACGATCAGCACTCGATCGCGCATATTTTCATCCACGGCAACCCGCTGCTTGCGAACGACGAGCTCGGCCTGAAATCCCGGCACGGCCTGCGATACGTCTTCCCGGAGATGCCGATGATCTCCGTGTTCGAGGACGGCTCGACGCTCGCGCTCTATCGCGACCGGGAGCGGACGTGCGCGGAGATTGCCCGCTACTCGAAGAAGGACGCCGACGCGTACCGCAAGCTCGCCGAGGAAGCCGCGAGCTACATGCCGATGGTGCTCGCCGGCCTCTACTCGCCGCCGACCCCGCTCGGCGCGACTTATGCGCTGATGGATCAAAGCCGCGAAGGCCGCGAGCTTTGGCGCATGATGCAGATGAGCATGCACGATCTTCTCGCGGAGCGCTTCGAGCACCCGCGAGTCAGGATGCATTTCGCGCGGATCGCCGGCGAGAACCTCGTCTCGCCGGACGAGAAATCTACGGGCTTCGGCGTGTTCGTTTTCGTCGGCTTCCTCGAGGCCTACGGCATCGGCATTCCGATCGGCGGCTCGGGCAGCCTGACGAACGCATTGATCGCCAGCATCGAGGAGCACGGCGGCGAGGTGCTCGGCAACTCCGACGTCGCTCGCGTGACCGTGAAGAACGGTCGCGCTACGGGCGTCGAGACGACCGACGGCCGCACGTACGCCGCGAAAGACGCGGTGATCGGCGCGCTGCATCCGCACGATCTCGGGCGGATGGTCGAAGGCCTCGCGCCGGAGGTGACCCGCGCGGCCGAGCGCACGCAGATCTCGGAGGTCGCGTGCATCACGCTGATCGCTGCGCTCGACGCGCCGCTGCGCTTTCGTGCCGGCGATCACGTCCGCGGGGCAATGATCGAGCTCCTGCCGAACGACTACGACACGATGCGCAAGTCGTTCGACAACGTCCGCTACCGTGAATTTTCCGACTACCCGCTGATCGGCGTCGGCTCGTTGACGATGTTCGACCCGTCGCGCGCGCCGGTGGGCAAAGCGACGATGCACGCGTGGGACTACGTCCCGTACGAGCGTGCCGACGGGCGCAGCTGGGACGATACGAAGGCGAGCTACGTCGAGCGGATGCTCGCGCACATGTCGAAGTTCATCGAGAACTTACCGGACGACATCATCGCGTGGCACAGCGACAGCCCCGTCGACATGGAGCGCACGTCGTCGAGCTTCAGACGCGGAGACCTGCACGGCATCGCGGCATTGACGTACCAGTACGGCGCGCATCGCCCGACGCCGGATCTCGGTCAGAACACGGTGCCGGGGTGCGAGCGCCTCTATCTCGTCGGTCCGTTCCAGCACCCGGGCGGCGGCGTTTTCGGCGCCGGGCGAGCGACCGCGGTCCGCGTGTTCGAGGATCTCGGGCTCGACTTCTCGAAGGTCGGAGCCCGCTGATGATCCTCTACTCGCCGGACAACACCGCGCTGATGGAGATTCAGAGCATCGAGAAGAGCGGCAGCGAGCTCGTGATCAAGGGCAAGGTGTTCGGCACGATGCCGATCACTGCGCGCCTGACGCCGGCCGAAGCGCGCAAGGGGCTGAAGCTCCTGAAGCCAAAGCTCGCGCTGTTCCTGCTCCGGATGCTGGTCAAGCGCTGAAAAAATTCGTGCCAGGCACGCTTTTTCGAGAAAAGCGTGCCTGGCACGTTTTTTCGGTCAGAGCGCGTCGCGCCGCCACTCGGCGACGAGGGCGTTCACGGTATCCTCCTCGATCAAGAACGCGTCGTGGCCGTGCTCCGACTCGAGCACGGCGAGCCGCGCGTTCGGGATACGGTCTGCGAGCTCCCGCTGTTCCTCGAGCGGATAGAGGATGTCCGTATCGATGCCGATCACGAGCGTCGGCTGAGCGATGCCCGCGAGCACGTCGTCGTACTCTCCCCGGCCCCGCGCGACGTCGTGCGTATCCATGGACTGCGTCAGCTTCACGTAGCAGTTCGCATCGAACCGCTCGACGAGCTTTCTGCCTTGATGCTGCAGGTAGCTTTCGACGGAAAAGCGCGGCGGGCCGTCGTCAGCGGCGAGCTCGCGCCCGAAGCGCGACGAGAACGAAGCGAACGAGCGATACGAGATCATCGCGATCATGCGCGCGGCCGCGAGCCCGTGCTCCGGGCCGCGACCGGCGGCATAGCGCCCGCCCTGCCACGCGGGATCCGCGAAAATCGACTGCCTCTGCGCCTCGCTCCAGCCGATGCACCACGCCGAGTGCCTGCCGCCGACGGCGATCGGCACGATGCCGCGAACGAAATCACCATAGAACGCCCACTCGAGCGCCTGCATGCCGCCCATCGATCCGCCGATCGCAAGCTCGATACGGCGCACGCCGAGCCGCTCGAGCAGCAGCCGATGCAGCGCGACCGTATCGCGGATCGTCGGGACCGGAAAATCCGCGCCGTACGGCTCGCCGGTCGCGGGATTCGTCGTCAGCGGCGACGCGCTCCCGTACGGGGAGCCGAGCACGTTCGCGCAGACGATGAAGTCGCGCTCGGTATCGAGCGCCCGGCCTGGACCGAGCAGCCGCGGCCACCAGATCTCGACGTCCGCGCTGCCCGTCAACGCATGACAGACGACGACGGCGTTGCGGCCGTCCGGCGCGAGCCGGCCCCACGTGCGGTACGCAACCGGCACCTGCTCGAGCGTCTCGCCGCTCTCGAGCCGAAAGCTCGGAATGATTTCGATTCGTTCCTTCACGCTCATGCGCCGCGGCGCACCTGCAACCTGCGCGGCCCCGGCTTCACCGCTACTTGGCCGCGGCCAGGCCCTTGTCGATGTCCTCGATGATGTCGTCGATGTGCTCGATGCCGACCGACAGACGCACGAGCTCGGGCGTGATGCCGCCCGCCTTCTGCTGCTCCGCGGTCAGCTGCGAGTGCGTCGTCGTCGCCGGATGGATCGCGAGGCTCTTCGCATCGCCGACGTTCGCGAGGTGGCTGAAGAGCTCGAGCCCTTCGATGAACTTCTTGCCCGCCTCGAGCCCGCCCTTGATGCCGAACACGACCATCGAGCCGCCCATGCCGCTCAGGTACTTCTCGTTCAGCGGATTCGCAGGATCCCCGGGCAGCCCCGGATAACGTATCCACTCGATCTGAGGGTGATCCTTGAGGTACTCGGCGACCTTCTGGGCGTTCTGACAATGCCGTTCCATCCGCAGCGCCAGCGTCTCCATGCCTTGCATGAACATCCACGCGTTGTCCGGGGTGATGCACGCGCCGAGGTTGCGCAGCGGCACGACGCGCATACGGATCAGGTACGCGATCGGCGCGAGCGGCTCCGGCAGGTCGTAGGCCCAACGCACGCCGTGATAGCTCGAGTCCGGCTGCGTCATCAGCGGGAACTTGTCGCTCTTCCAGTCGAAACGGCCCGCATCGACGACGATGCCGCCGATGCCGGTGCCGTGACCGCCCATCCACTTCGTCAGCGAGTTGACGACGATGTCGGCGCCGAACTCGATCGAGCGCTGCAGCACCGGCGTCGTGAAGGTCGCATCGACCACGAGCGGCAGACCGTGCGCATGTGCGATGTCGGCGATCGCCTCGATGTCGGCGATATCCCCCGCCGGGTTCGACAGCGTCTCGCAGAAGAGCAGCTTCGTCTTCGGCGTGATCGCGGCGGCGAAATTCTCCGGCGTGTTCGGATCGACGAAGGTCACCTTGTAGCCGAACTGCGGCAGGATGTCGTTGAACTGCGTGAACGTGCCGCCGTAGAGGTTATTGGCCGAGACGATCTCGTCGCCCACCTGGCAAATATTGTTGATGCAGTTGAAGATCGCCGCCATTCCGGACGACAGCGCAAGCGCCGCGGCGCCGCCCTCCAACGCGGCGACGCGCTGCTCGAGCGCGTCCTGCGTCGGATTCATGATGCGTGTATAGATGTTGCCGAGCTCGCGGAGCGCGAACAGATTCGCCGCATGCTCCGTGTCGTTGAACACATAGGAGCTCGTTCGGTAGATCGGAATCGCCCGCGAGTTCGTCGCAGGATCCGGCCGCGTGCCGGCGTGGATGCACTGGGTTTCGAGCTTCACGCTAACCTCCATACATTGGCGAAGCGAGTCGAACGGCCGCGCCAACCCGTCACATACCTTCGGGCGCTTCGGGCCCCGTCGCGCGCCCGGCGAGGCCGAGCAAGCCGAGCGCGCCCAGAATCAGCGCGATTCCAAGCCCTTCCGCTAACGTCGGCCGTTCGCCGAGCTGCAGCCACGCGGCCGCGACGCCGATGATCGGCACGATCAGCGAGCTCAGCCCGCTGATCGTCGCGGGCAGACGCTGCAGGATGTAGAGCCACAACAGCATCGCGAGCGCCGTGCAGCCGACCGCGTTGAACACGAGCGCGCCGATGAAATAGCCGCTCCACTCGATCGGCCGCTCCGGCACGAACAACGCCGCGACGGCCAGCGGAATCGCGCCGAACACCATCTGCCAGGCCGTCAACGATAGCAGCTCGCCGCGGCCGTCGACCGGTATCTTCTTGACGATGATCACGCTGATGCCCCACGACGCTCCCGCGGCGACCGCAAGCAGGCTGTTCATGAGCCCTGCCTCAGACCTCCCCGGATCGAGCACCAGCACGAGCCCGACGAGGGCGAGGCCGACCGCGGGCCACTGCATGCCCCGCAGCCGCTCTCCTAGGAACGGCCAGCCGAGCAGGATCACCCAGAACGGCATCGTATAGGCGAGCACTGCGCTCTTGCCCGCCTGACCGAGCGCAAGAGACCACGAGATCAGCCCAACGAATCCGGTCGTCTGAAACAGGCCGAGCCAAAAGGTCTTCACGACGTGCCGCGGCCGGAGCGGCACGCGCAGCATCGGCAGCAGCACGAACATGACTGCGGCGCCGAGCCCTACGCGCAGCACCGCGAAATCGATCGGGCCCGCGTAGTCGAGCGCGAGCTTCATCACGACCCAGTTGTAGCCCCACAGCAGGGCCAGGGTCACGAACGCAGCCAGCGGGCCGGTCAGCGACGCTTGCGTGCCGTCGGCCGCCGCCACCGTTTCGCCGGAGCGGCTCATCGAGATAATGCCATCCTTGTGCGAACGCGCCCCGCAAGCCGGGCGCCGGCGCTACCGTCGCTCCTGCAGGCAGCGCCGAGAGAACCTGTCCGAGGCGCGAGGCGCTTAGACCGGCTGCACCCGATACCCACGAAGCTGCCGCGCGAACTCCTCGAGGGCCGCAATGCCGCTCGATTCCGCATCCGCGCACCACGCCTGGAGGCGAGCGAGCAGTTCCTGCTGCCCCTTCGCCTGCTGGGTCCAAAGCGCCTTGAGGCGCAGCTTGAAGTCGTAGATCGTCTGCAACGTCGCGTTGTCGCGCAGCACCTCTTCAAGATGCCGGCGATGCGCGACGTCGAGCGCCGCTTCCTCGCGCAGGATCAGAGACCTGATACGCCGCAGCCCGCGCCGCGCCTCGCCGCCGAGCGCGCGCGCCTCGGCCCGGATGACCGGCCGCACGACGCGGTTGCCGTAGAGCTTTAGCACGTGGAAGCGATTCGTGACAACGGCGACGAGCATATCCATGTCGACGACGGGCCGGCCGGCCGCAAACTGCGTGCGCGGCGCCGTGCGGCGCACGCTTGCGAGACCGAGCATCTCGAGGATACGGATGTACATCCAGCCGATGTCGAACTCCCACCACTTGTTCGACAGCTTCGCGGACGAACCGTACGCGTGGTGGTTGTTGTGCAGCTCTTCGCCGCCGATCAGCACGCCGAACGGCACGATGTTGCGCGACGCGTCCTGCGTCTCGAAATTGCGATAGCCCCAGTAATGACCGACGCCGTTGATCACGCCGGCGGCCCAGAACGGAATCCAGACCATTTGCACGGCGAAGATTGCGAGGCCGACGGCGCCGAATAGCAGCACGTCGATCGCGAGCATGATGCCGATGCCGAGGAAGCGGTGCTTGCCGTAGACGTTACGCTCCAGCCAGTCGTCCGGCGTGCCGGCGCCGAACGCTTCGATCGTCTCCGTCTTCGCCGCCTCGTCGCGGTACAGCCATGCGCCGGCGAACAGCACCCGCCAGATGCCCTTATGTTGCGGGCTGTGCGGATCCTCCTCCGCCTCGCAGCGAGCATGATGCTTGCGGTGCACGGCCACCCATTCCCGGGTGACCATGCCGGTCGTCAACCAGAGCCAGAACCGGAAGAAGTGGCTGACCGCCGGATGCAGCGACAGGGCTCGATGGGCCTGATGACGATGCAGAAAAATCGTGACGCTCGCAATCGTCACATGAGTCAATGCGAGCGCAGCCGCGATGTAGCCCCACGTCGGCAGCGTCAACAGTCCGTCGAATCCCATTCGAACCTCGTCGTAATCGATCATTTCAGAAACGCCGCCTGCACACCTCGTGCCGCGCGCCGCCGGCAATCCCTGATTCAGGCGATCCCTGATTCATGGGCGCTATTCGCCGACACCGCTCCGAAGCGGCAGACATTCGACCAAGGGTACCAGAACGGCGCGGGCGGCCAAGCTTCGGCTTATGCGTTCGGGAAACTTGAGATCGCGGGAGCTCGGCCGGGCCCCGGCGTCGCCGGGCCGCTCGACCGGAATGCGGCCGTCGGATATCGTAAGTGCGAGCCAATCGGGGAGAAATCGATGGGGAGCGCCCGTCCGTTCATCGTCGCCGCTTTCGCTGTGATCCTGCCGACCCTCGCCGCCGCGCAGGAGGGGTTCCCGCTCGACGGGACGTGGCGCGGCGAATGGGGCGCCGCCGGCGACGCCACGCGGGTCGTGATCGTGATGAGCTGGGACGGCGAGCGCATCAACGGGATGATCAACCCGGGCCCGAGCTCGATCGACTTCGCGCGCGCCGAGCTCGACCCGAGCACATGGACCGTGCGTATCGAGGCCGTTGATCGGGACGGCCGTCCGATCGAGATCGACGGCACGCTGCAAAACATCGGCGCCTACGACCGATACATTACCGGCACGTGGAGCGTCGGCGGCGACGCGCACGAATTTCGCGTCACTCGCCAATGAGCCCGGCCAACCTCGGCGCTCTCGTCGGCGAAGCGGTTCCGACCGCTGCGCGAGGAGCGAATCGGCGTCGCGAAGACGCTGGACTTGATCTCGTTCGCGAGCTAACCTCCGACGCGGCTCAATAACCGCAGACGGCTGCGCTCGGGGGGGATCGCTTTGGACTTTTTTGCTTGGATCGAGCAAAGCGCGCTCGCGGAATGGGTTAGCACTTCGAGCGAAGGCTACCCGATGATGATCACGCTGCATTCGGTCGGGCTAGCGGTCGTCGTCGGCCTCGCTATCGCGATCAACCTGCGGCTCCTCGGCCGCTTCCGCACGATCCCATTCTCTTCTCTGCGGGTCTTTTTCACGATCGCATGGGTCGGCTTCCTCGTGAACTTCCTTTCCGGGGCGGCGCTCTTCACGTCGCAGGCGACGGGCTACGTCACGGATGCGACGTTCTTGATCAAGATGGCATTTGTTCTCGTCGGCGCCGCGACCCTCGGCTACCTGCAGCCGGCCGTCGCCCGCATCGGTGACGGGCACGGTGCCGACTCGGTCGTGCCGAGCGGCACGAGAACAGCCGCCGTGATCTCCCTGGTCGTCTGGGCAGGCGCCATCATCACCGGCCGCCTGATCGCCTATCTGTAGCCGAAGGATCGCCCGATGAATTCCGTACTGGACTGGATGGAGACGACCTGGATCAACGCCCTCGCGCTGAACTACGCGTGGACGTGGCCGATCCTCGAGACCCTGCACTTCATCGGCATGTCGCTGCTGATTGGCGCGATCCTGGTCATGGATTTGCGTTTGATCGGCGTGCAGCGCGTGATACCGTCGCTCACCGTGCATCAGCTGCTGCCGATGGCGTTCATCGGGTTCGGGCTCAATCTGCTGACGGGCATCGTGTTCCTGTTCGGCGATCCGCACCGCTACGCGATCAACCCCGCGTTTCAGATCAAGGCGGTGCTGATCGTGCTTGCGGGCCTGAATGCGCTGCTGTACGCCGTCAAGGTCGCGCCCGCGATGTCGAACGCGCCGCCGCACGGCGATACGCCGGCACTCGCGAAGGCGGTCGGCGCGACGTCGCTCGCGCTGTGGATCGGCGTGATCTGCTTCGGCAGGCTGATTCCCTACCTCGGGCTCGGCGAGCTCTAGGCGCCGGCGTTACTTCTGCTTCGTGCGCCCGCCCACGGCGGGCCGCTTCTCCTTAGCGTGCTCGCCCACGGCGAGCGGCTTCGCGTGCGCTAGCGGCTGCGCGGCTGCTGCGCTAGCGGTCGCGTGGTGCATGCTGCCCGGCTACCGGCTAAAAGCTTTGCGCGCTTCGGGGCGGCGGCCGTAGCCGCCGCCCGCCCAGCGTCGTCTCAGATGTTCTCGATGCGCCCGGTGCTGTCGCCGAAGCTGTCGAGATGCACGTCGTACATGTCGAGGATGCTGAGCAGCAGGTTGCCGGTCGGTACCGAGCGTTGCGGGAACTTCAGGTGCCGATTGCCCTTCAGCTGCCCGCCGGCACCGCCGATCAGCACGTGCGGCACGTCGTAGTGCAGGTGCTGATTCGAGTTGCCCATGTTCGAGCCGTACAGAATCAGCGAGTGATCGAGCAAGGTGCCGTCGCCCTCGGGAATGCTGCGCAGTTTCTCGACGAAATACGCGAGCGTCGCGACGTGATACTGATTCAGCTTCGCATACTGTGCGACCCGGCCCGGATCCTCGGCGTGGTGCGAGCCGCCGTGGAAGCTGATGTTCGTCCCGCTTTCCGGATACACGCGGCCGGTCAGGTCGCGCGCGTAGAGCAACGTCGATACGCGGGTGATATCCGCCTGGAACGCGAGCGCGAGCAGATCGAACTGCAGCTTGATGTGCTCGTCGAACGACTCCGGCACGCCGATCGGCATGCCCGACGACGGCGCTTCGGTCGAAGCCTTCGCAGCGATCTCGAGCCGGCGCTCGATCTCGCGAACGTCCTCGAGGTACTGCTCGACGCGCGTCCGGTCATGGTAACCGACCCGCCCCTTCAGGCCTTCGAGGTCCGCGCCGACCGAGTCGAGGATGCTGCGTTGCTGCTCGCGCCGCGCCGCACGTACCTCGGGCGAGCCGCCGTCGCCGAACATCCGCTCGAACACGACTTGCGGATTGATCTCCATCGGCAACGGCCTATTCGGCGCGGCCCACGAAATCGTGTTCGTATATACGCAGCTGTAGCCTTCGCCGCAGTTCGTCGAGTTCGCGCCCGGATCCTCGACCGCGAGCTGCAGCGACGGCAGCAGCGTCTCCTGACCGATATGCTGCGCGATGACCTGGTCGATCGTCGTGCCGCATGCGACGTCCGCGCCGGTCGTCTTCTTCGGCTTCACCGCGCAAAGATACGCGGCGGCCACGAAGTGGTCCGCGCCGGTCACGCCCGGAGGCGGCTCCGCCGATTGCGACCACAGCCCGCTCGTCAGCACGACCCGATCGCGGAACGGCTCGAGCGGCTTCCAGATATACGGAAACTCGAAGTCCGGCCCGTCCGACTCGGGCACCCAGTAGCCCGGCGCAGCGCCGTGCGGAATGAAGATGCCGGTGAAGCGCTTCGGGGTGAACTCCTGCGCGTGAGCCGAGGAGCGCAGCGCGGGGACCATCGCGTCCAGGAACGGCAGCGCGATCGTCGCTCCGACGCCCCGAAGGAAGGTTCTACGCGGCAGCGTTTTCTTCGTTATGAACTTCGACACCTCAGCCTCCTCCTCAATCACTCGCCACCGCTGATGCGGTGGCAGTCTCCGCGACCGGGGCTCCGTCCCTGGTCATCTGATCCGTCGACGGGCCGGTCTTCGTATTCATCCGGAAAGCCGGGCTCTTGACCACTGCGGCGATCATCGCGTCGAGACGGTAGTTCTGCTCCGCAGCGTCCCGTACGACCTGGCGCACGATCGGCATGTCGCGATAGGTCATGCCTCTGCCGACAGCGTACGTCAGCAGCTTCTCGGCGAGGTTTCGCACGAACTGCTCCGAGTGCGAGACCATGAACTCGCGCAGGTCCGCCGGGCCGTTCACCGGCGTGCCGTCGTACATCACGTCCGTCGCATTGATCGGCTGGCCGTTGTCGTGCGTGCGGTACCGGCCGATCGCATCGAACGGCTCCATCGCGAATCCGAACGGATCCATCAGCAGGTGACAGCTCGTGCAGGCCGGATTGTCGCGATGGCGCTCGAGCATCTGCCGCAGCGTCGGCGTCGCGTTCTCTGCGGCAAGCTCGTCCTCGCTCGCCTCGAGCTCCGGCACGGACGGCGGAGGCGGAGGCGGCGGCACGCCGATCAGATGGGTCATGATCCAGTTGCCGCGGATCGGCGGCGACGTGCGCCCCGGCTGCGACGACGTCGTCAGAATGCTGCCCTTGCCGAGCAGCCCGCGGCGATCGTCGAGCTCCGGACCGAGCTCTACGCGGCGGAAATGACTGCCCTGGATGCCCGGTATGCCGTAATGCTTCGCGAGCCGGTCGTTCACGAACGTGTAGTCCGCGGTCAGCAGGTCGACGGCCGAGCGGCCTTCGCGCAGGATACTGTCGAAGAAGAGCTCGACCTCCTTGCGCAGCGCCTGCCGCAAGTTGTCGTCGAAATCCGGGAAGGCGTCGACGACCGGCTGATGGGCGCTGAGGCTGCGCAACGCGAGCCACTGACCGGCGAAATTCTCGGTGAACGCGCGCGAGCGCGGATCGGCGATCATGCGCTCGATCTGCGCGTCGAGCACCGCCGGATCGGACAGGCGGTTCTGCTCCGCGAGGTCGAGCAGCTCGTCGTCCGGCATGCTGCTCCACAGGAAGAACGACAGGCGCGATGCGAGCGCGAGATCGTCGATCTCGTAGAGCTCGCCCTCGTCGACGTCCGGCGGCTCGAGCTCGTAGCGGTAGATGAACTTCGGGTCCATCAGGATGCGCTGCAGCGCCATCTGGATGCCGGACTCGAAGTTGCCGTTCTGCCTGCCCTCCTCGTAGAAGCGCATCAATGTGGTGATGTCCTGCTCCGAGTCGAAGCCGCGATACGCACGGCGCGCGAGCGTCGAGATGATGCGCTCCGCGCATGCCGGCTCGTCCGCTTCGTCCGCAGGCTCGCAAATGAAGATGCGCTCTCGGGCCGGGGTGGTCTCCGGCTTGCGCGCATTGAACGGACCTTCGATGCGCACGCTGCCGATGTGCGGGTAGAACGTGAATCCGGGCAAGCCGCCGGTCTCGATCGTGCTGCGCTCGAAATCGTTGTTGAGATCGAGCAGCGGAGCGAAATTCGTCGCCAGGAACGTGACGCCGACCTTGTGCGGCCCCGCCGTGACCGGCACGCGCACATCGATCGTTTGCAGCTGACCGCTGAAGCCGCCGCTGAACTGCGAATCCCAGTCGAGCAAGGTCAGGCGCTCGCCGTCGAGCAGCACTTCGAGCTGCTCGCCGCGCACCTCGCCGAACGGACGGAAGTTGCCCATGTTGCCGAGCGTGACGGCGAAGATCTTGATGTTGTACTCGCCATCGGCCGGGAAGTAGTGCTCGATCAGCGTGCCGCCGCGCGTTCCGAACGGCAGGCCCTCGACGTGATAATTTTGGGTCGTATCTTCCGCGACGCGGTAAACGGTCTGCGACGGAGAGTCGACCTCGCCGACCGCGAGCCGGCTGATCTTGCCCGCCGCGGACAGATACGCTTCGAGCAGCGCCGGCGACAACGACAAGGTGCCGGCCTGGTTGTCGAAGCCGTCGCTCGAGTCGTCGACTGGAAGGAACGATGCGGGATCGACCTCGACTGCAAGCAGATCGCGAATGACGTTCGCGTACTCGGTCCGATTCAAGCGATGCCCGCCGGGCGGAGGGAGGTACGGCTCCCATGTGTCGTCGAGGCGTTGCTCGACCCACTCGGTAACGGAGGCGTAGGTTTCGGGAGGCGGTCGGCGAGCATCCGGCGGTGGCATCATGCCGGCGTTCAGTTTCTTGACGACCTTCTCCCAGACTTCGCGGTCCGCATCGACATGCGCAACGTCGAGCGCTTCGAGCGACAAGTCCGCGACGCGCTCGCCGTCGTTATGGCAGTCGAGGCAATACTCGGCGATGGTCGAGCTCGTGATATCGTCGCCGGACGGCCCGCAGCCTGCTACGGCGATAGCGATGCATCCGGCCGACCCCCAAATCGCTATCCTCTTCACTCGCCCTCCTTCGGACCTTCGCATCATGCGTGAAGGCGTTGCCCGTACATCCGTGCCGGGGCGGCTTCGCCCCTCTTTGGGCAAGCCTTCAAATCGGCCTCTTGACTATGAAATGGTAGCTCGTTCCGCCGATTTTCTCCCAGCGCTTAAGCTATTTAAACAATTCCGCAAGAGATCGAACTCGCTGGTTTCACGATGGTCGAAATTCGTCACGGCGCGTCGAAACGCCGTACGTGAAACGCCGTACGTAGAACTGCGTATTCTTGCGCCGAAGCGCCGGCTCACTCGTCGGCAGATCCGCGCTCGCCGGCCGCGAAAAGCTCGTCGAGCTTGCGCTCGTAATCGAGATAGCGCAGCACGCGATAGAGCTCGTCACGCGTCTGCATCGCCGCCTGCACGCCCGCGGTCGTGCCGTCCGCGGCGATCGCGGCATAAACCGCCTCGGCTGCCTTGCTCATCGCGCGAAACGCGGACAACGGGTACAGCACGAGGCGTATGCCGACGCGGCCGAGCTCGTCGGCGCGGAACGCCGGCGTCACGCCGAACTCCGTGAGGTTCGCGAGCACCGGCACCGGCAAGCCGCGGGCGAATGCAGCGAAGTCGTCGAGCGTGCGCAGGGCTTCGGCGAAAATCATGTCCGCGCCGGCCTCGACGTAACGAGCGCAGCGCTCGAGCGTCGGCTCGAGGCCCTCCTTTGCGAACGCATCCGTTCGCGCCATCACGACGAACTGCGGATCGTGCCGCGCATCGACGGCGGCCTTGATGCGGTCGCACATCTCGCCGGCGGACACCGTCGCTTTGTTCGGCCTGTGGCCGCAACGCTTCGCCTGCTGCTGATCCTCGATGTGCATCCCGGCGGCGCCCGCCCGGATCAGCTCGCGCACCGTGCGTGCGATGTTGAACGCTCCGCCCCAGCCGGTGTCGGCGTCGACGAGAAGCGGCACGGCGGTCGCCGCCGTGATCCGGCGTGCATCCTCGAGCACATCGTTCAACGTCGTGACGCCGAGGTCCGGCAGCCCGAACGACGCGTTCGCGACACCGGCGCCGGAGAGATACACCGCCTCGAACCCGGCGCGCTCCGCGAGCAGCGCACAGTATGCGTTGATCGCGCCGGGAACCTTCAGAGGCCGATTGCGCTCGACCGCGCGCCGGAGCCGCGCTCCAGGGCTGCCGTGCGGGTCTTCCGCGCCGGCGCTCACGCCTGCTCCACCCACATCGCCATGAACTCGTCGACCGGCATCTCGTCGAGCCGGCCGGCGTCCATCAGCACGGCCTCGAGGCCGCCCGCAGTCGCGTCGTCGACACGCGTGCGAACGTTGCGTCTGAACTTCTCGATCAGCAGCGGGATGCCCTCGGCTCGACGCTTGCGATGCCCGAGCGGATAGTCGACCGCGATCCGCGCGCTCGCCGTGCCGTCGGCGAAACGTATCTGCACCGCATTGCCGATCGCACGCTTCTCCGGATCGAAGTAGTCCGCGGTGAAGCGCTCGTTCTCGACGACGGTCATCCGTTCGCGCAGCGCGTCGATGCGGGGATCCGCGGCGGCTTCGTCCTCGTAATGCTCGGCGGTCAACGTGCCGTGAATCAGCGCGACGGCCACCATGTACTGCAGGCAATGATCGCGGTCGGCGGGATTCGCGAGCGGCCCGGTCTTGTCGATGATCCGGCAGGCCGCCTCCTGCGTCTCGATCGTGATCGAATCGATCTCGTCGAGACGGCCGGCGACGTCGGCGTGGAGCGCGAGCGCGGCCTCGACCGCGGTCTGCGCGTGAAACTCCGCCGGATACGCGATCTTGAACAGCACGTTCTCCATGACGTAGCACTCGAGCGGCCGCGCAAGCCGAATCGGGTTGCCGCGCATCAGCGCAGCCTCGAACCCCCAGACCGGCGCGGTCAGCGCGGACGGATAGCCGGGCTCTCCGGCAACGGCCATCAGCGCGTGCCGGGTGCCGCGGCTCGTTGCGTCGCCGGCCGCCCAGCTCTTGCGCGGGCCCGTGTTCGGCGCATGGCGATACGTTCGTAGCGCGCCGCCGTCGAGCCACGCGTTCGAGACCGCATCGACGATCTGCTCGCGCGTGCCGCCGAGCAGGTGCGTCGCGACGGCAGTGCTCGCGACGCGCACCAAAAGCACGTGGTCGAGGCCGACTCGATTGAACGCGTTCTCGAGCGCGAGCACGCCCTGGATCTCGTGCGCCTTGATCATCGCGGTCAGCACGTCGCCCATCGACAACGAGCGCCGCTCGGCCCCGCCGCGACGGCAAACGAAATCGGCGACGGCCAGGATCGCGCCGAGATTGTCGGACGGGTGCCCCCACTCGGCCGCGAGCCACGTATCGTTGTAGTCGAGCCAGCGGACCAACGTGCCGATATCGAACGCGGCCTTGACCGGATCGAGCCGGTACCGAGTGCCCGGCACGCGCACGCCGTCGGGCAGCTCGGCCCCGGGGACGATCGGGCCGAGGCGGCGCACGCAGGCCGGGAACTCGAGCGCGAGCAGCGCGCAGCCGAGCGAATCCATCAGGCAATAGCGCGCGGTGTCGCGGGCCTCGGCGGAGCCGCGCCCGTAGTCGCAAACGTAATCTGCGATCGCCGTCAGGAGCGCGTCCGGCGCCGGCCGAGTCGCGTCACGAGAGCCGAGCGGCTGCATGATCCACCTCGCCTTCCGCTTCATTTACCGCGAGATCGCGGCCATTGGTGATGCTAACACTGTGAATTGTCTTCGGGACTCGAGCCGTGCACGGCGCGAGACTACGCAGCGACGTCTGGCAATCGAGGCTCTCGCCGATGTACGCGACCCATTTCAAGCTGAACGGCCCGCTCCTCGCTCCCGGCATCGCCCAGGACGATGCAAGATTCGTCGACGAGCGGGACGCAGACCAGGGTCTGCCTGCCGCGATCGCGCTCTCGGCGCCGGACTCGGTGCTGGTGCTCGTCGGGCCGCCCGGAGTCGGCAAGACGGCGTTCGCGGCGCACGCGCTGCGCACGGCAACCGGCGGCATGCGTTGCGCGATCGCTTGGATCGGCACCGCACCGGCGAGCGCGCACGAGCTCCTCGAGCTGCTGCTCGCCGAGTTCGGCTTCGAGCCGTACAAGCAAAGCCGGGCCGAACGCGTGCAGACGTGGCGACAGTTCCTGATGGAGCTCGGCGCGACCGAGACACGCGTCTTCATTGCGATCGAGCGTGCTCACGACCTCGAGCCGTCCGTCCTGTCGGCGCTCGACGGGCTGACGGCCGCCGACCCGAACGCCTGCGCCGGCGCGAGCCTCGTGCTGATGGGCAACGAGGATCTCGCGAAGCGCCTCGAGGAGCCAGCGCTCGAGGCTCTGCGCCAGCGGGTGCGGCTCGTGAAGCGGCTCCATCCGCTCGATGCGGCCGGGGTCGAGCGCTATCTGCAGCACGCGGCGACGCGCGCTGGAGGCGCCGTCGACCGGCTGTTCGCGCCGGACGGCGTCGCGGCGCTCGTGCGGCATTCGGGTGGGATTCCGCGTCTCGTGAACCATCTCGCGGAAGCAGCGCTCGCGCTCGCGGCGCTGCGCGGCGCGCCGCTCGTCGACGCCGACATCGTCCACGAGGTAGCCGCCGGACGGCTCGGCGTCGAGGTCGAGAAGGTCGAGGCCGAGCGACCCGACTCGGCGGCAGCGCCGACCGCGGCGTCGATGCCGGCCCGATCCGGCTCCCCGGCGACGGCGGAGGCCGCCGCCGCAGACGACATTCCGGTGCTGACCGATTCGATCGAGAACGAGCCGGCCGCCGATCCCGAGCTCGGCGCCGCGCTGACGATGACCATCCTCGGCGACGAGCTCGACGAGATCTCCGCCGAGATCGCGGCCGAGCTGCTGTCGATCGGCACCGATCCGCCGCCTCCGAAAACCGCAGACGCATCCCGCTGAGCCGCGACGACGGTCGGCTGCTAACATTTGCGCTTCCCGGCGGGGCCGCGCGCCGCAACGGCTCCGCGCCCGCCGCCGACCCGAAGCTCGATCACGGCAAACGTTTTGCAGCACAAGTTCCACGCATTCCTGGTCTGCGTGACCGGGATCTTCGTCACCGTCTTCGACACGAGCTCGTCGATCGTCGCATTGCCGACGATCGCGCTGCAGTTCGCGACCGATCTGCCGACGGCGCAGTGGGTCATCCTCGGCAACAGCCTCACGATCGCGGCGCTGCTCGTCCCGCTCGGCAGGCTATCCGATTCGATCGGCCGCAAACGCATCTACGTTCTCGGCTGCTGTCTGTTCTCGATCGGCGCCGTGCTCGCGTGCGTGTCGGCGAGCATCTATTGGCTGATCGGCGCACGCGTGCTCGTCGGCATCGGCTCCGCGATGACGCAGAGCACCGCGATGGCGATCATGATCGGAAGCTACGGCGTGCACGAGCGAGCCCGCGTGCTCGGCTGGCAGATGACCGGCGTCGGTCTCGGCGCGATCGTCGGGCCCGCCACCGGCGGCCTGATCGTCGGGACGATCGGCTGGCGCGCGCTGTTCGGCATGACGGCCGCCGCGATGCTCGTCATCGCGATCGCAGGCCAGATCGTTCTCGAGCGGCGCAGCAAGCGACAGCGCCTAGACGCGTCGTTCGACGCCGCAGGCGCGCTGCTCTTCTCGTGTCTGCTGATTGCCGCGCTGCTCTCGCTGACGCTCGGCCCCCGTTACGGCTGGACCGAGCCGCGCGCGCTAGTGAACTATGCGTTGATCGCGGTGCTCGGCGTCGCGTTCGTCGTCGCCGAGAGGCGCAGCAGCGCTCCGCTCCTCGACGTCTCGCTGTTCCGCGTCGGCGCATTCGGGCTCGGCGCGCTCGGCTCGGTGGTGATGTTCATGGGCGTGTCGGCGACGCGCTTTCTCGCGCCGTTCTTCTTTCAGGCCGTCAAAGGCATCGACCCGTCGCGCGTCGGCCTGCTGATGATGCCGGCCGCGGTCGTCACGGCGATCGCGGGCCCGTTCGTCGGCCGCTTCGCCGATCGGGTCGGCGTGCGCCTGTTCGCGAATCTCGGCATCGGAATCGCGATCCTCGGCCTCTTCCAGTTCTATCTGCTCGAGCTCGACGCGCCAGTCTGGCTCGTCGTCGCGGCGCTGATGACGACGGCGCTCGGGCTCTCGACGTTCAGCGCGCCGAACTCGACGTCGATGTTGAACGCGGTCGATGCACACTCGCACGGCTTCGCGTCCGGATTCGTGAATCTTTGCCGGAACACCGGCAACGTGATCGGTATCGCGTTCGGGACCGCCTTCGTCGCGTTGACGATGGCGAATGCAGGTTACGCGCCTTCCCTCGACGAGGTCGGGCCCCTGGCGGATCAGGATCTGCTTGCGGCGTTCACGCGCGGCCTCTCCGCGGCCGCCGCGGCGCTGCTCGTGCTGACGTCGGCCGTGCTCGCGGTGCTGCTCGTCTGGACCTGGCGGCGGCGCTCGGCCGGACGCGACCCGGCGGACACTCCGCGCCAGTCCTCGGCGCGCAGCGCCCAGCGCTGATGCTCGCGCCAGCGGCCGCGGATCTTCAGGCACCTCGGTGACGTCGCTTCGAGCGTGAAGCCGAGGCTTTCGACGAGCGCGATCGAGCGCGTGTTGCTCGGCTGGATGCTCGCCTCGAGGCGGCGGAGCTTCAGCGCGCCGAACGCATGTGCGATGACGAGCGGCACCGCCTCGCGCATCAGCCCGCGCCCGGCATAGGGCTCGAACGCGTAGTAGCCGAGCGAGCCCGACCAGCGGGCGTCGAGCACGATATCGTTCACGTTCACGACGCCGGCGAGCTCGTCCGAGCGAGCGTCCACGACGAAGAACGAGGCTTGCGTCGGACGCCACTGCCGGCACAGATAGGCGGCGTACTGCTCTGCCGACGCCGGCACCTCGACGAATACGCCGTGCAGCTTGCGGCTGCGCCGCGCCGCGGCAAGGAAAGCTTGCTCGCGGCGCAGCGACGGGCGTTCGAGCCGCACGCGCCGCACGGCGGGCCCGGTCAAGCTTGCTGCTGCGTGTCCCAATCCTTCTTGCCGGCGTCGCTGCCGGCGACTGAGTACAGCACCTGCGCGTTGCGCGTCTTCTGGAAATCCTCGAGCGACTGGCCGCGCATATGCGCGTAGATGTGCAGGTTCGTCGTGCCGATCACCGCGCCGAGCTTCTCGAGCATGAAGAAGATCACGCCGTACTGGATCATTGCGCGCCAATCACGGCGCCGCACCATGTCGCGCTCCTCGTCCGTGAGCCCCGCTTCCTCGAACGCCGCTTCCTGATCCTCGAGAAAACGCTTGCGCTTCTCGGGTATCACGAGGTCGTGCAGGAAGCGATTCAGGCGATACGCGCGAACGCTCGTATCGAGCGTGAACGGATAGGTGCCTTCGAGCTGCTCGATGCCGGCGAGCTCGCGATCGACCCGATCGAGATAGGCCTGGTCCGGCTTCGCCGCTTGGTCCTGATCCGGCAGCTCCTCGAAGATCAGCGTCGCAATCGGCGTCATCGACGGCAGGTAGTACGACTGATGAAGCTTCTTCACCTTGGTCGACAACGCGCCGCGCATGATCAGCCACATGATGACCTCGGCGCCTTCGAGCCCGCCGCGCTTCGCGTACTCGGCGATCGTGATCTCGGTGAGCTGCTCCGGGTCTTCCTCGAGCAGGCGCATGAACTCCATGTCCCACTCGGTATTGTTGAAGCCGGCCCGTTCGCCGTGCACCTGATGAGACAAGCCGCCCGTGCCGACGACTACGACCTTGATGTCCTCCGGATAGCTCAGGATCGCCTTTCGCAGCGACTTGCCGAGCTTGTAGCAGCGGCGCGCGGACGGGATCGGGAACTGCAGCACGCCGACCTGGAGCGGAACGATCTTGCCCGGCCAATCCGGCTCGTGCGGCCACAGCACGGACAGCGGCGACATCGCACCGTGGTCGAGGCCGCGGTTCTGGAAGTACGAAAGATCGAACTCGTCCGCCGTCAGGCACTTCGCGATGTGCCCCGCGAGCGCCGGATGGCCCTTGACCGGCGGCAGCGCGCGGGGACCGCCGCCCTCGTCCGCTACCGGATACAGATCGCCGACGCCGAGCGCGAAATGCGAGTAGTGATCGAAGAAGAACGAGGTGACGTGATCGTTGTAGATGAAAAAGAGCACGTCCGGGCTCTTCTCCTTCAACCACTCCTGAACGGGACGGTAGCCCTCGAAAATGGGCTTCCAGACCGGATCCATCTGCTTGTTCGTGTCCAGCGCGAACCCGATGGTCGGTGTATGCGACGTCGCGATGCCGCCGAGAATCTTCGCCATGATGCTCTCGAATATAGGAAGTGAACGCACGCCGGGCGTGCCGAGGCGCCATGATTACAGGGCGCCCCGCATGGATCAACCAGCCGGACACTAGCGCGGCGCAGAGCGCCGCGCCGCATCGGATTACCGAGCCCTCAGGAGGCCGCTTCGAACTTCTCGCTCGCGAACTTCCAGTTCAGACGGTCGCCGACGACCGCCTTCAGGAAATCCGGCCGGCGATTCTGGTAGTCGAGATAATACGCATGCTCCCAGACATCGACGGTCAGCAGGCAGTGACGCCCGTGCGCCATCGGCGTATCGGCGTTCGCGGTCGTCTCGATCGCGAGCTTGCCCCCGTCGAGCGTGAGCCACGCCCAGCCGCTGCCGAATTGACCGGTCGCAGCCTTCACGAACTGCTCCTCGAACTGCTGCATGCCGCCGAACGTCTCGTTGATCTTGTCGGCGAGCGCCTTGCTCGGCTCCGTCCGGCTCGGGGCGAGGCAGTTCCAGAAGAACGTGTGGTTCCACACTTGACCCGCGTTGTTGAAGATCGCCTTCTTGTCCGCCTGATCCTTGACCTTGCGAACGATCTCCTCGAGCGACATGTCGGCCATGTCCGTGCCCGAAACGAGCCCGTTCAGGTTGTTGACGTAAGCGGCGTGGTGCTTGCCGTAGTGAAATTCGATCGTCTGCTTCGAGATGACCGGCGCGAGCGCGTCCTCCGCCCAGGGCAGCGGCGGCAGGGCAAACGGCTGGGCTGACATTTCTCGAACCTCCTTATTCTTGGGATGAATCTCCCGTCCGATCGTCTCCGCGGACGCGGGACGAAGGGGACGGCGCGGAAACGTTCGACAGAGCCGAACAAAGTAGCCGACGGAACCCGACCGCGCAACAGCGGCCGGCGGCCGACTGGTGACTTCAACCATGCCCACGAATATTGAGCGTATAGACAAAACCTGCGCTAGAATGTCATTCGCCTAAACCGTTCATCCGAGTCTACGGGCATTCCGCCCATATCCTCCGTTGACGGTTTCCACAGCCTTTAAAGGAGGTCAAATGGGCAGAAAACTGTACGTAGGCAATTTGCCGTTCTCCGCGACCGAAGACGATCTGATCGAAAAGTTTTCGCCGTTCGGCAGGGTCGAATCGGCCAAGCTGATCACGGATCGGGACACCGGTCGGAGCAAGGGCTTCGGGTTCGTCGAGATGTCGAGCGACTCCGAGGCGCAAGCGGCAATCGATAAGCTGAACGGCGCGGACTACAGCGGCCGTCCGATGACGGTCAACGAAGCGCGTCCGCAGAAGCCGCGCAACGGCGGCGGCGGCTCGGGCCGAGGCGGCTACGGCGGCAACCGCTGGTAAGTCGAGAATCCACGACGATCAAACGTTTTTAACCTTCGAAGTTCGAGTGCCGGTCGGCCCCAGTGGTCGGCGCGGAAATCGGACCGGCCACGTGTCGATGCAGTGTTCCTCGTTCCCGAGGCTCGGGCCCTTCCTGGCGCGCCGAGCTCCGTCAGCCGATGACGGCGCGTCCGTTCCGGACGCGGCCTGCCGAAATCGAACCGGACCCCGCTAAACGCTCTCGAATCCGACCGCCCGTCGGCATCGCGTATTCGTGGTGCCGACGGGTGCCTTTAACCCTCGTCCCGCGTTTGTGCCGCGTCTCGCGGCGCGAGATAGCGCTCGAACTCCTGATCGAACGCAAGCAAGCGCATGTCTTCGATACGGTCGACGTACAACGTGCCGTCGAGGTGATCGAACTCGTGCTGAAAGACCGTCGCGAGAAAGCCTTCGAGCTCGAGCGAGTGAGCCTCCCCGTCGAGGTCCTTATAGCTGACGCGCACGTGCTGCGGCCTTTCGACGTACCCGCGCAGCCCCGGAACGGACAGGCACCCCTCCCAGAACCCGGCGACGTCGCCGTCGAGAACCTCGATCGTCGGGTTCACGAAGACGGTGAGCGGCATCGGCACGGTTTCGGTGTACCGCGTGAGCCCATCCGGGATCTCGATGATCGCGAGACGGATGGATTCGCCGACCTGCGGCGCCGCGAGACCGATTCCTCCGTAGTCCTTCAGCGTATCGATCATGTCCGCGACCAACGCGCGCAGCGCATCCGATCGCAGCTCCTCGTCGGTGACGGGCCGAGCCAGCTGGCGCAGCACCGGATGACCCATTCGCAATACTTTTCGAACCGCCACTCGGTCGATCCCTCTTTCAGCCCGATCCGCCATCATCGTGCCACAGCTCGACGCCTCGGTGGCGGCGGGTGCGAGCCCGCGAAGCGGCAATCCGTGGTCAAATGATCCGGCCGGCGGCTCGACCCCTAGTATCCGCCGGCGTTCCGAAAGAAAAGAAAATGGCGAAAAACACCAGATTGAAACCGGCCGCCCCGGAGCGGCTTCCCGCCGAGGCGTTGTACCGACCGTGCGATCCCGGGTCGCTCGGGTTCGAAACGACCGCGGAGCTCGACGACCCGGGCCTCGCAGTCGGTCAGGACCGGGCGATGGAGGCGCTCGATTTCGGCGTCCGAATCCGCAAGCAGGGCTTCAACGTCTTCGTGCTCGGCCCCCCCGGAAGTCTCCGCCACGCAATCGTCGAGGAGTTTCTTCGCGAGCGAGCGCCGAAAGCGCCCGAGTCGCCCGATTGGTGCTACGTCTTCAACTTCGACGAAGAGCGCAAGCCGCTCGCGTTGCGCCTCCCGGCCGGGCACGGCGCTGCGCTGCGCCAGGACATGCAGCGTCTCGTCAACGAGCTCCGCGAGGCGATTCCGGCCGCGTTCGAGAGCGAGCACTACCGCAACAGCATCGCGGAGATCGACCAGGAGTTCGAGGATCGTCATCGCGCAGCGCTCGAGGCCCTGCAGCAGGACGCGCGGCGGCAGAACGTGAGCCTCGTCCGCACGCCACACGGTTTCGCGATCGCGCCGATCCGAGACGGCGAGCTGCTGAACGACGAGCAGTTCGAGAAGCTGCCGCCGGACGAGCAGGAACGCACTCGTCAGGCGATGTCGGCCGTTTCCGATCGACTGCGCCAGCACATCGAAAGGTTGCCGCAGTGGCACAAGGAGCGGCGCGAGCGCATCAAGAGCCTGAACCGCGAGATCACGAACGCGGCAGCCGACCCGGCAATCCGGGAGCTCGAGGCGAAGTACGCAGAGTTGCCGCGGGTCGTCGCGCATCTGCGCCGCGTTCGGGAGGATGTGCTCGAGAACGCGCACCTCTTCCGCCCCGACGAGCCGCCGATGGGTCCGATCCTGCCGCCGATGGCGCCGCCGGTCGCCCGCCCCGCGCTGACTCAGGATGCCGCGCTGCGCCGCTACGCGGTCAACGTCGTCGTCGACCACGAGCACGACGGTCAGGCGCCGATCGTCTACGAGCAACATCCTTCTCTTGCGAACCTCGTCGGCCGCATCGAGCACACCGCGCAATTCGGCGCGCTCGTCACCGACTTCACGATGATCCGACCAGGCGCGCTGCACCGCGCGAACGGCGGTTACCTGATCCTCGACGCCGAGCGCGTATTGTCCGAGCCGCTCGCGTGGACCGCGTTGAAACGCGCGCTGTTCGCGAAGGAGATTCGGATCGAAACGGCCGGCGAGATGCTGAGCCTCGTAAGCACGGTGACGCTCGAGCCGCAGCCGATCCCGCTCGACCTCAAGATCGTGCTGATCGGCGAGCGGATGATCTATTACCTCCTGTGCGAGCTCGATGCGGATTTCGCGGACCTGTTCAAGGTCGCCGCGGACTTCGAGAGCCGAATCGATCGCAACGACCGCAACACGCAGCTCTATGGCCGCCTGATCGCCGCCCTCGCCCGCCGCGACGACCTGCTTCCGCTCGACGCGGGGGCGGTCGCCCGTGTGATCGAGCACTCCGCACGCCTTCTCGGCGACTCCGAGAAGCTGACGACACGCATCCGCGACATCGCGGATCTGCTGCACGAGGCGAGCTATTGGGCCGAGCGCGACGGCCAAACGATCATCGAGCGCCGCCACGTCCAAACAGCGATCGACGCGCAGGTCCGCCGCCTCGACCGGCTGCGCGAGGAGTTCCAAGAGGAGATCGAGCGGAACGACCTGCTGATCGACACTTCGGGCGAGAAGATTGGGCAGATCAACGGGCTCTCGGTCTTCGGCCTCGGCGGATTCCACTTCGGCCAACCGACCCGGATCACGGCGAACGTGCGCATCGGCGACGGCCAGGTCGTCGACATCGAACGCGAGATCGAGCTCGGCGGCGCGATCCACTCGAAGGGCGTGCTGATTTTGTCCGCATACCTCGGCGCACGCTATGCCGCGGAGACGCCGCTGTCCGTGAACGCGAGCCTCGTATTCGAGCAGAGCTACGGCGGCGTCGAGGGCGACAGCGCGTCCGTCGCGGAGACGTGCGCGCTGCTGTCGGCGCTTGCCGAGCTGCCGATCAAGCAATCGCTCGCCGTCACGGGCTCGGTGAACCAGCACGGGCAAGTGCAAGTCATCGGCGGCGTCAACGAGAAAATCGAGGGCTTCTTCGATACGTGCAAGCGGCGCGGGCTGACCGGTGAGCACGGCGTGCTCATTCCGAAGGACAATGTGAAGCACCTGATGCTTCGCGAGGACATCGTCGAGGCCGTGCGCGCGAACCTGTTCCACGTGTATCCGATCTCGACCGTCGACGATGCGATCTCGCTGATGACCGGAATCCCGGCCGGCGTACGCAACGCGCGCGGGCGCTTCCCGGTCGGCACCGTGAACCACCGCGTCGAGCAGCGGCTGCAGGAGTTCGCCGCGAAGCGGGAGGAGATGAGCCAGGAGATCCTGCGCAAGACGCGCTCCGGCAAGGGCAAAGGCAAGTGAGCGGGATCGAGCACGGAACGGTTCGGATTCTCGTCGCGCTGTCCGCCACCGCGGATACGCGCGTCGAGCTCGAGCTCTATCGCTACCTGCTCGGCGACGCGGCGCCCGAGCTCGTCGGGCTCGTCGTCGAGGACCCGGCGCTGCTAGCGCACGCCGGCTCGCGCCTCGCGCGCGAGATCGTGCTGTCCGGCGTCGAGCGCAGGCTCGATCCAGAAGCGCTCGAGCGTGAGCTCCGCGCGCGGTCGGCCGCGTGGCGCCGAGCGCTCGAGGCCGAGAGCGCGCGGCTCGGCGTGCGTATCGCGCTCGAAACGGTGCGCGACGAGCGGCGCCGTGCGCTCGCGCGCGCCGCAGAGCGAGCCGACGCGCTCGTCGTCGACAGCGCCGCGCTGCGCGACGCGCTCGCGATCTGGGGCGCGCTCCCGCCGAGCGCCCCGCTGCACACCTTGGTGCTGACGCCGGGTCGGGTTCCGGCCGGCGGCATCATCGTCGTCGTCGACGACGACGATCTCGTCGCGGGCGACGACTCGGCCCTCGCCGCGGCGCTCCGCCTCGCGCGCCGCACCGGCGCCCCGCTGACCGTGCTCGACGTCGCACGTGCGGACGCGACGGCGCGCCCGCAGCGGCGCATCGGCGAGCTCCGCGAGCTCGGCGTAAGAGTCGAAAGTTACGTCGCGATCGAAGGCGCCCGTATCGATGCCCGTACGCTCGCGATGCACGCGGCGCATGCCGGCTTGCTGGTCCTGCCGCCGGCCGCAAGCGCTGATCCCGACCTCGTCGCCGAGCTCGCGGCGCGGCTTCGCGGCGCGCTGATGCTGCGGCGCGGGCCGCGTGCCGGCGAGACGCGCCGCGATGCGTAGCGGGCTCGACTTTCGGTTTCGGTAGGACGCGCGCTATCGTGAGCAGGATGAACGAAACGGCCTTGGTCGTCGTCGACGTGCAGCCCGACTTCCTGCCGGGCGGCGCATTGGCCGTGCCCGAAGGCGACGCGATTCTCGAGCCGTTGGCGCGGCTGCTCGCGGCGCGCCGCTTCCCGCTCGTCGTCGCGACCCAGGACTGGCATCCGCCGGGCCATGTCTCGTTCGCGTCTGCGCATCCGGGACGGGCGCCGTTCGAGCGCATCGAGCTCTACGGCCGCGAGCAGGTGCTGTGGCCCGATCACTGCGTGCAGGACACGCCGGGTGCGGCGCTCGCGCCTAATCTGCCGTGGGCCAGCGTATCCGCCGTGATTCGCAAGGGGACGGATCCCGCCGTCGATTCCTACAGCGGCTTCCGCAACAACTGGGATGCTCACGGTGAGCGGCCGCCGACCGGGCTCGCCGGCTACCTGCGCGAGCGCGGCATCCGCGCGATCTTCGTCTGCGGTCTCGCGCGCGACTTCTGCGTGCGCTGGACGGCCGAGGACGGTGTCGATCTCGGCTTCGAGACCACGATCTTGTGGGACCTTACGCGATCGGTCGATCCTTCCGGGGATGCGGCGCTTCGCGACGAGTGCACGCGGCGAGGCATCCGGCTCGTCGACTCTGCCGATGCATTCTGAGCGCGTGACGAAGCCTGAACGCGTGACGAAACGCTCCACATCCGGCTTGAACGAAGACTCGACGTCGAGCCCGCTGCTGACCGATCTCTATCAGCTCACGATGCTGCAGTCGTACGTCGACGGCGGGATGCACGGCGAAGCGGTGTTCGAGTTTTTCTTTCGGCGGCTGCCGCCGACGCGCAATTTCCTCGTCACGGCGGGCCTCGAGCAGCTCGTCGACTATTTGACCCGACTGCGCTTCGGCACTGCGGAGCTCGACGCGCTCGCGGACACGAGGCTCTTTCACGATCGATTTCTTTCGTATCTCGAGCGCTTCGAGTTCACCGGCGATCTCGACGCGATGCCCGAGGGCACGGTCTGCTTCCCGGACGAGCCCGTCGCGCGGATCACCGCGCCGCTGCCCGAGGCGCAGCTCGTCGAAAGCCGCCTGCTGAACTTGCTGCACTTCGAGACGCTGATCGCGTCGAAAGCCGCACGCTTCGTGCTCGCTGCGAACGGCGCGACGCTCGTCGACTTCGGCATGCGGCGCGCGCACGGCGCCGAGGCCGCGCTGCTCGCGGCCCGGGCCAGCTACATCGCCGGCTTCGCCGGCACGGCAACCGTTCTCGCCCGGCCGCTGTTCGGCATCCCGATCTTCGGCACGATGGCGCATTCGTATATCCAGGCGCACGACGCGGAGGCCGACGCGTTCGAGCGTTTCACGCGCGGGCACCGCGGCGCGGTCGTGCTGCTGATCGACACCTACGATACGGAGGCCGCCGCGCGGCACGTCGTCGAGCTCGCCGAGCGGCTCGCACCGGAAGGGCTGTCGATCGACTCGGTGCGAATCGACAGCGGCGACCTCGATGCGCTTTCGCGGTCGGTCCGCGCGATTCTCGACCGCGCGCCCGGCAAGCGGATCGGCATTTTCGTCAGCGGCGGACTGACCGAGCAGGACGTCGCGCGCTTCGTCTCCCGGGGAGCGCCGATCGACGGCTACGGGATCGGCACCGCGCTCGACGCGTCGACGGACGCGCCCGCGCTCGACTGCGCGTACAAGCTGCAGGAATACGACGGACGGCCCCGGATGAAGCGCTCGCCCGGCAAGGAGACGTTGCCGGGACGCAAGCAGGTCTATCGCCGCTACCAGGACGGCCGGATCGAGCGCGACGTCGTGACGCTCGTTTCCGAGCCGCGCGACGGCGAGCCGCTGCTCGTGCCGGTGCTCCGCCGCGGTCAGCCCGTCGGCCCGTTGCCCGGTCTCGACGAGATCCGGGAGCGCTGCACGGCGGGCCTTGCGAGCCTGCCGCCCGAGCTCAGAAGTCTGGACGGACCGGCAAGTGTGCCGGTCGACATCGACGCATCGGTCGTACGGCTCGCCGACGAAGGGTCATAGGCGCTTCCACGTGAAGCCTTCGCCGCGCCGGTAGTACACCGCGACCGCCTTGCCGTAGAGCTGCGTCGCATCGACGTACCCCCAATGCCGGCCGTCGAGGCTGCTGCCGCGATGATCCCCGAGCGCGAGCACCATCCCGTCGGGCACGCGCTGCGGCGGCAGATCCGGACCGCCGCCGTGCTCGAGATTGAGCAGCGTCTCGCGCTCGCCGTAGCGGGACAGCGCCGAATAAGGGCCGATCGGCGTGTCGAACGTCTTGCCGTTCACGGTGAGGAGGCCGTCCTTCACGCTGACGATATCGCCGCCGACCGCGACGACGCGCTTGATCAACCGGGTGCCGTCGCGGGGCGAGTCGAAAACGGCCACGTCGCCGCGCTCGGGAGGGTCGCCGTCGATCAGATCGATCGTCGTAAACGGAATCCGCAGGCCGTAGGCGGTCTTGTCGACGATCACGCGATCGCCCGGCAACAGCGCATACTCCATCGAGCCGCTCGGCACGTAGTAGTGATCGGCCAGCGACGAGCGCGCGGCGGTCATCAGCGCGAGCAACGCGACGAGCGATAAAACCTCCGACAACAGAGCCCGTTTGTCGATCCGCAACGTTTTCCTCCGTTTCGACGCGTATTGGGTTCGGCTTTCGCTTAGAGCACGGCTCGCGCGGTGCGTTCGCAGGCGCCCTCCGGGCCCAGAGCGAGATTCATGCCGAATACGACACGTGTGGAGTCTCCGCGCCACCCGTCGCCTTAAGCCGACAACTTGTCCACGCCGAAGACGTGTGTTAATTAGCCCGACCGTCATCGGCCAATGTCTGTATTTCGGATCCCGCCGTAAGCGCCCGGTTCGGCTAGCCACCGACCGGCAAGAGCGCGCGGCGGCCCTGCGACGCTTCTCCTCCCGGAGACCCGCGCACGCCTCCGAGGCAGCCGTCCGCGGGTCGGCTGCACGCTCGAAAGGCCCAGGCCGGACATGGCTGCTGGGGTGCGCCCGGGTCGGGCGCCTTGTCGGAACTTACATTCTTGAGGTGCATCGGCACCCGGGGGGCTCAAATGTTCGATATTGGCAAGAAGAGCGCGGACAAAGGTCAGCAGGATACCGGCGCGCAAGCGAAGGCCCCGCAACCGTCCGCGGCTGCGGATCCGGCTGCCCGCCGCTCGCCGGCGACGCCGCGCGAAGCCGCGGTCATCGGCCCGTCGATCCATATCGACGGCGATTTGCGAGGCGAGGAAGACCTGATCATCGAAGGCGAGGTCAACGGCACCGTCCAGCTGCGCAACAATACGCTGACGATCGGGGCGCAGGGCAAGGTCAGCGCAGACGTCTTCGCGCATTCCGTATACGTCGACGGCTACATGGAAGGCGACTTGTTCGGCTCCGAGCGCGTCTGCATCCGCAAGAGCGCGCAGGTCAAGGGCAACATCACGTCGCCGCGGATCAGCCTCGAGGACGGCGCGCGTTTCAAGGGGACGATCGAGATGGATCCGCAGGCGGTCGAGGCGGCCCTCGGCCGGCGCCGCGGCGCTGCGCCCGCCGCCCCCGCGCCGCAGGAGCAGAAGGCCGCGCAGCCGAGTCAGGGCAACGGCAAGCCGGACGCCGCATCGGGCATCAAGCGCTGAGCCCCGAGAACCGCGGCTCGAAAGGCGTTACACTCCACGTTGGCCGGCCGACGCATCGGTTGCGACGGTCGGCCCTCTCCAATGACAAAGCCATAACGCCGTGAACGCACCCGGGCGGTTTACCGTGCAAGCGCATCCCCCCGGCGCAGAGCCTTTGAATGCGCCATTGTTCGCCTCGCTGATCGAGCGGCTCCAGGCCGCCGAAGAGCGTTGCATCGTCCTCGACCTCGGGCCCGCGCGCACGGAGACGCTCGCGCTGTTCGGCCAGCTCCGTGCGCGGCTCGATATCGTCGATCTCGCGGAGTCGCTCGATCAGTTCGACGACGTGGACGAGCCCGACGTCCTGCGCGAGCGCGCCGAGCGCCTGCTGCCGCCTCGGCACGGCGACGGGGCGCACGTCGTGCTGTGCTGGGACTTGTTGAACTACCTGAAGCGCCCGGCGCTGTCCGCATTCATGACCGCGGTCGCGGAGCGCACCCGCCGCGGCGCGTTCGCGCATGCGCTGATCGCGTACTCGTCCGCGCGCATGTCCGTGAAGCCCGGCATCTTCGTGCCGGTCGACGGCCAGCGCCTCGTGAACGTCTCGCCGCCGCAGGCGGAGCGCGATTCTCCCCGATATTCGCCCGAGGATCTCGCGAACTGCATGCACGGGTATACCGTCGAGCGCGCACGGCTGCTGCGCAACGGCATGCAGGAGTTCTTGTTCAGGCTCTGAGCAGCGGACGCTGCTGGAAAATCGAGTGGATGGTGCCGGTGGACGGATTCGAACCGCCGACCCACGCATTACGAATGCGTTGCTCTACCAGCTGAGCTACACCGGCTTGCCGAAGGAAACGGCCGAGGCGCGCAATTCTAGCGAATTACTCGCCCGTGTCGAGCGTAATTCGAAGTTTGCACGAACGTGCCGCGGATACGGTCTGGCTTACGCCTTCTGCGCCGGGCCGACACGCCGAACGCGCACGACCACGTCGACGCCGATCTGCTCCGTGCCGTCCGGCAGCGGCGCATCAAGAGCCAGCTTCACCCCGTCATGCGGGATATCGACGAGCTCGCCGGTCTCGACATCGAAGAAATGATGGTGCGGCTCGATCGTCGAGTCGTAGAACAGACGGCTCGGATCGACCTCGACCGTCCGCAGCAGCCCTCGCTCGCAGAAGAGATTCAGCGTGTTGTAGACCGTTGCTTTCGAAACACGCGATCCCATCCGCCGCATCCGCGCGATGATCTGATCGGCGGACAGGTGCTGCGGCCGCGCGAGGACGACCTCGGCGATGTCGAGGCGCTGCGGCGTCGGGAAAACTCCCCGCGCGGACAACAGCTCGGAAATGCGATCGCGCGTCACTGTGCTTTCCATAAAATCAAGTGCTTGCCAAGTATACCTAGCAATTTCGCGGAAATGCTACCCGCGAACACCCACTTCTGACAGCTGACGACGGCCAATTATCCGCAGATCGGGCAGGAATTGCCCTCGCCCGCCGCCAGTGCGTACCCGTAGCTTGATGCCTCGAGAAGCGCAACAGCCGCTTGCGGAGGGCACGGATGCCGTCACGAGGCTACACGCTGGGGGAACTGCTGGTCGTACTCGCCGTCGCCGCGATCGGGCTCGGCCTTGCACTGCCGAGCTTCGAGCGGCTGCAGCTCGACGTGCGCCGCACGTCGGCCGTGAACGCGTTCGTCGGTGCGGTCCAGCTCGCACGCAGCGAAGCCGCGAAGCGCGCGCGGCCGGTCGTGCTCTGCAAGACGGCCGACTTCGAGCGCTGCGGCGGGGCCGACGTCGATTTCGACCAGGGCTTCATGGTCTTCGTCAGCGAGGACAATGTGCGGCCGCCGCGTCCCGCGGCCGGCCAGCCGCTGCTGCGAGCGTACCGGCCGCCGCCCGGCATTCTCATCACCGCGAATCGCGAGCTGTTCGAGTTCCGGCCGTTCCGCTCGCGCAGCACAAACGGCACGGTCACGTTCTGTGATCGCCGGGGCGCCGTCGAGGCCCGCGCCGTCATCGTGAGCTACACCGGCCGGCCGCGGATCGCCGAGTCCGCGCCCAGCCGCCCGCTTGGATGCGGATCGTGACGTTTTCTCCGCGCGAGCGGCGGCGCCGCCCTGCCCCCGGGCAACCGTTCGTCGCGCGTCTGCGGCACGTCGTCGCCGCACCGTGCACAAGTCACAGATTCGGCTATATAGTCGCGCTCCATGAAGACGCGGCAGCAAGGATTCACGCTTTGGGAGCTGATGGTCGTCCTTGCCGTCGCCGGCATCATTCTGAGTCTCGCGGTACCCAGCTTCCGGGAGTTTCATCGCTCGAGCACGATGACCGCGGCCGCGAACGGTCTCGTGTCCGGCTTGCTGATCGCACGCTCCGAGGCCGTGAAGCGCCAGCTCCCGGTCACGTTCTGCATCACCGCGGATCCCGCCGCCGAGGTCCCGGCATGTGCCGCGGACTCCGGGGGCGCTTTCGTCGTGTTCGTGGACGAAGCCGGCAACGGCAATGCGGTGATCGACGGAGACGACATCGTCCTGATGAGGAGCTCGGCGCCGGGCGGCCGCGTCACGTTATTCATGCAGAGCCACACCGTCACGTATGGCGCGAACGGTTTCCCGCGCGGCGCCGCGACTCGCTTCCTGTTTTGCGACGATCGCGGAGCCGCCCTGGCTGCCGACGGACAATCCGCTGCGCGCGTATTGCTGATCGATCCTACGGGGCGCGGAACGATTCGATCCGATCCCGCGTTAGTGGCGGAGACCGTCTCGCTAATTGCCGGCGGGGGGTGCGGCGCGTGACGCGGATGACGGTTTCCCGGCTCACTCGAGCCCTACGGGGGCCTTTCGCCGAGAGGCCCGGCCGCCGCCGCGAGCTCGGCCGCCGGCTTGCACGCGGCTTCAGCCTGCTCGAAGCGATGATCGCGCTCGTCGTCCTGTCGGTCGGGATGCTCGGCATCGCGGCGCTGCATGGGCAGAGCCTCGCGGCGGGCCGCAGCGCGCAGCTGCGCACTCAAGCCGTGAACCTCGCCGGCGACATGGCCGACCGCATTCGCGTGAACCGTCTCGGCGGCGCCGCGTACGAAGGCGCGGCCGAGAATCACGAGTGCGATCCACAGAGCGGCGGCGACGTCGACTGCACGCCGGCGCAGATGGCTGCTCACGACCTCTTCGTCTGGCAGGCGCAGCTCACGCGCCTTCTGCCCGACGGCGCCGGCAGCGTGACTCATCAGGCGACCGATCCGCCGACTTACACGATCGACGTGAGCTGGACCGAGCCGAACGCGGGCGCGCAGATTCACCGCCTCGTGATCCAGGTGCCGGAGTTCTGAGCGCACGATGAACCGGTACCTTCGCGCAGCCTCTCCTTACCGCCGGTTCGCCCGCCGTCGTGCCGAGACCGGCCTGACGCTCGTCGAGCTGATGGTCGCGCTCGCGGTCGGCTCGTTTCTGCTGATCGGCGCGATCACGGTCTTCGTGCAGAGCCGCGAGACGTTCCGGGTGGTCGACTCCGTGTCGCGTCTGCAGGAGAACGCGCGCTTCGTGCTCGACGCGCTCGAGCCGGACGTTCGCATGGCGAGCTACTTCGGCCTGACGACGCGTCCGGAGAAAGTGCTCGGCCGCGCGGGGCCCGACGAGGACGAGTCCGACTCGTTCGTCGTCAGCGGAGATTGCGGCACGAACTGGACGATCCATCTCGACGCGCCTCTCGAGGGCTCGAACAACCGCTATGTGTGGGAATGCGGCACATACGGCGGCGCAGGCGCCGCGCCGAACGCCGACACCTTGGTCGTCCGCCGCGCCGCCGAAGAGCCCGAAGCTCCCGCTGCGGGCCGGCTGCAAATTCAATCCGCCCGCTTCCTCGACAGCACGTTGTTCGTCGGCGCCAACTTGCCGGCCGGTTACACGGCAGAGAACTCGCAGACGCACCGGCTGATCGTCAACGGCTACTACGTCAGCGAGACGTCGACCCTGTCGACGCCGGGCAATCCGGTGCCGTCGCTGCGCGTGAAGACGCTCGTCGACGGCCCTGCGATCCGCGACGAGGAGATCCTGCCCGGCGTCGAGGACATGCAGGTGCAGTTCGGCATCGACACCGACCCGCCGGGCGCGCCGAACCGCGGCTCCGTCGACAGATACGTGAACCCCGAGGACCCGCTGCTCGATCCGGCAGTGAATCCCGATGTTCGCGTGCTCGCCGTTCGAATCTGGCTGCGGCTGCGCTCCGAGCGTCCCGAGCCCGGATTCACCGACACCGCGCGCTACGAGTACGCCGATCAGGACATCGAGCCTTTCAACGACGGCTATCGCCGCATCGTCGTGTCGAAAACCATCTATATCCGTAACGCGAGGCCTGCCGCATGATCCTTCCTGCTGCCCGTCGCACGAGACCGCTCGCCGCGCCGCGCGTCCGTCAGAAGGGCGCCGCGTTATTCGTCGGGCTCGTGCTGCTGCTCGTGATGACGGTGCTCGGCGTATCGGGCATGGGCACTGCGACGCTCGAGCTCGCGATGGCGGGCAATGCGCAAGCGCAGCAGGAGGCGTTTCAGGCGGCCGAGACCGGAATCGACATCGCGATTACGCGCGGCGCGTTCGCGACGTTCGAGCCGATGACCTTGCCGACGATCACGGTCGGCGACGCCGAGGTCGACGTCGTGACGACTTACCAGCAGGCGACGGGCGTGCCCGACGCGGCGTTCAGCTTGGGCGTCGGCACAGGCGGAAGCGTGCAGGCCTTTCATTTCGACGTCGTCGCCGAGGGCCGCGGGCCGCGCGGCGCGCGATCGACGCACACGCAGAGCTTCTACGTCGTCGGCCCGGGCGGGCCGTGACCGGAGCGGTCGATATGGCACATCAAGCTACGCTCAGGAGACTTTCGATGAGGCTGCTCCCGATGATCGTCGCGACGGGCGCGTTCGCGGCCGCGACCAGCGCATCCGCGACCCGCGTGCTCGAGCTGATCGAGGGCGCGTACGAGGCGTTCCTGGCCGACGTCGTGCTGCCGGCAAGCACCGCCGGATTCGTAACCCTTCCACCGTGCTCGACGTGTCCGCCAATCTCGCTCGGCGTCGACGCGAGCACGCTCTATGTGGTCGAGAGCTCGGCCGTCGCGTTCCCGGACTTCGTGGTCGAGGCCAATACGCTCGCGAGATCCGGGCGGGCGCGGCGCGCGGCGGTGTACGTGTTCTACGACCTCGATACGAAGCGCGTCACGCGGCTCGTCCTCGACGATCTCGACGCGAGCTGATCACACCGGCTGAGGTGTGAACACCGGAAAAGAGCGCCGGCCGAGCTGCGGCCATCGCGATACGGAGCTTGGGAAGGAATATTCGATGATCAGCAGTACGAAGAATCACGGCCTCGCGCTGCTCGGCGGGCTGATCTGCTCGGTCTTGTCTGGTGCGCCCGTCGTGATGGCCGACGACACGGAGCTCTTCGTCACCTATGCGGGGAACGCGGCGCCTCCGAATATCCTGTTCATCATCGATACGTCGGGCAGCATGGGCGGCGCCGTCGAGAGCCAGGCCGCATACGATCCGAACACGGTGTACACGGGCTCCTGCGCGGCCGACAGGGTCTACTGGAGCATCGGCGTCGACGACACGCCGTCCTGCGACACCGAGCGTTGGATCGAGGACGCAGCGCTCGAGTGCGCGGCGGCCCGCGAGGCGTTCGCGTCCGGCGCCGGCCGGCTCACGGACCGATTCGTGCAATTCGGCGTGGCCGAAAGCCGCTGGCGGGCGCCGAGCCCGTCTGATCATACCGGCACGGTCGAATGCGAGGACGATCGAGGGCGGCACGGCGACGGCTCGAGCGCAACGCACGTCTATGCGACGGACGGTAACGCCGACGCGCGCTGGAGCCAAAACCCGGCCGACGAGATCAGCTGGGCGGGCCACGATTCGCACACGTTCTTTTCGGCGAATTATCTGAACTGGTACTACGGCCCGCCGATCACGACGACGCGGATGCAGGTCGTGAAAGACGTCGCATCGGGTCTGGCCGGCAGCATCAACGGCGTGAACATCGGGCTGATGCGCTTTAACAGCGATCAGGGCGGCCGGCTCGTCCACCCGGTCCTCGACGTCGCGACGCACCGAGAGTCGCTGGACGCGGCGATACAAGGGTTGACCCCGTCGGGCGTCACGCCGATGGCCGAGACGCTGTACGAGGCCGCGCTCTACTTCCTCGGACTTCCGCCGCACTTCGGCGGCGCCGACGTCGGCGTCGGCGCAAACGGCCACTACCAGTCACCCGTCGCGCAGGCGTGCCAGAAGAACTACATCGTGTATCTGACGGACGGCGAGCCGAGCAGCGACACCGAAGCCGCAACCCTCGCGCCATCGCTGCCGAGCTTCGGCTCGCTCGCAGGCACCTGCTCCGGCTCGGGAGACGGCACGTGCTTGCCGGAGCTCGCACGCTATCTGCACGAGGTCGACCTCGCCCCGCAGCTCGAAGGCAAGCAGAACGTCGTGACGTACACGATCGGTTTCGCGCTCGATCTGCCGCTCCTGTCGACGACGGCCGCGCAGGGCGGCGGTCAATACTACGTCGCGAACGATACGCAGTCGTTGTCGCGCGCGCTGACCAACATCGTCACGTCGATCCTCGAGACGCAGGCGACGTTCACGGCCCCGGCCGTATCGGTCAACAGCTTCAACAGGACGCAGCACCTGAACGATCTGTTCATCACCGTGTTCCAGCCGACCGCGAACCTGCATTGGCCCGGCAACCTGAAGAAGTACCGGCTGCGGGCCGAGGACGCGACGATCATCGACGCGAACGATCGGCCGGCCGTCGACGAGACCGGCTTCTTCTCGCCGGACTCGCACAGCTTCTGGTCCGCAGAGCCGGACGGACGGCGCGTGACGCAAGGCGGCGCCGCGAGCCGGCTGCCGTCGCCGGCGACGCGGCGCGTGTTCACGTACCTGCCGGAGCTCGGCAACCCTCTCCTCGTCGCGTCCGGCAATGCCGTACGCGCCGACAACGGTCTTTTGACTGCAGCGCGGCTCGGCGTCGACACGAGCGAGCAGCGCGACAGGGTCATCCGGTTCATGCGCGGCGAAGATATCAACGACAGCGATCTCGACGGCAGCAGGACGGACGCTCGGCACCAGATCGGCGATCCGCTCCATTCGCAGCCCGCAGCGCTCGTGTACGGCGGCACCCCGGGCGCCCCGGACCTCGACGACGCGGTCGTCTTCTTCGCGACGAACGACGGCTACCTGCATGCGATCGACGCGGCGACCGGTGTCGAGAAGTGGGCGTTCGTCCCGCCCGAGTTCCTCGCCGATCAGGCGCGCCTGCTCGAGAACCCCGCTTCGGGCACTAAGCATTACGGCATCGACGGCAATCTGCGCCTGCAGGTGCTGACGAACGATCACGACGGCATCGTCGACCCGTCGAGCGGCGAGAAGGTCTATCTGTTCTTCGGCATGCGCCGCGGCGGCCACGCGTACTATGCGCTCGACGTCACGAACCCGGACGCGCCGAGCCTGCTCTGGCGCGTCGACGGCAGCGACCTGCCGGGCCTCGGTCAAACGTGGTCGAGCCCGGTCCCGACGCAGATCAAGGTCGGCACGACCAAGCGGAACGTCGTGATCTTCGCCGGCGGCTACGACACGTCGCAGGATGTCGCGAACGACGTCCCGGGCCCCGACGGGCTCGGCAACGCGATCTACATTCTCGACTCGGAGACGGGCCAGGTGATCTGGCGCGGCGGCAACACGAACGACGCGACGCGCAGATTCGACGACATGCGCTACTCGATGCCGGCGGATCTCAAGGTCATCGACCTCGACTCCGACGGTTTCGCGGACCGGATTTACGGCGCGGACATGGGCGGGCAAGTCTGGCGATTCGACGTCTTCAACGGCGAGCCCGCGTCGAGCCTCGTGACCGGCGGCGTCATCGCGCGACTCGGCAGTGCCGGGCTCGGCTCGCCGACGCTCGCCGATGCGCGCAGGTTTTACTACGCGCCCGATGTCGCGCTCGCAACGACGCGCGAAGGCACTTTCCTGCACATCGGCATCGGCTCCGGATTCCGCTCGCATCCGAATCAGACGTCGATCGAGGATCGGTTCTACGCGCTGCGCGACTACGAGCCGTTCCGCCATCGAACCCAGGCGGAGTTCGATTCGCTGACGCCGATCACCGAGGGCGACCTCACGGACATCACGAGCTCGCCGAACGCCGTGGTCGGGCACGGCAGCCGCGGCTGGATGCTGCGCCTGCGCACCGGCGAGAAGGTCCTCGCCGAGGCGCGCACGTTCCACAACGACGTGTACTTCACGACGTTCACGCCGGGCGCGATCGACCCGAACAGCTGCGAGCCGCGCCTCGGCACGAATCGCCTCTATATCCTGAGCCTCTTCGACGGCACGCCGGTGAACAACCTCGACGGCTCGTTCGACGATGAGGAGCTCACGATCGCGGACCGGGCAATGGAGTTTCGCGGCTCGATCGCGAGCGAGGTGTCGTTCCTGTTCCCGTCGGTCGCGAACCCGGACAGCTGCGTCGGCGACGAGTGCCGCCCGCTGCCGGTCGTCTGCGTCGACCTCTTCTGCTTCCCGACGACGTTCGGGAATAACCCGATACGCACGTTCTGGAGGCAGGAGAGTGTCGATTGACGGCGCGAGCAGGCTCGCCGGCATGCGGCGGCCTGCTCGGCGGACGATGCTCGGCGTGACGTTGATCGAGCTGATGATCGTCGTCGTCGTGATCGCGATCCTCGGTGTGATCGCGATACCGAGCTACCGGCAGTACACGATGCGGGCGCACCGCACCGAGGCAAAGTCGGCACTGCTGCGCCTCCAGGCGAATCAGGAGCGCTGGTACCTGCAGAACAACACGTATTCGGACGATCCCGAGGCGCTCGGATTCCCGGGCGACCGCACCGAGAACGGCGTCTACACGCTGACGATCACGCCCGGCCCCGGCGGGCTCACGCTGGGCTATACCGCGACGGCGACGCCGACGGCCGGCGGCGGCACGAACGGCGTCCGGATGACGGACGACACCGAGTGCGCGTCGTTCACGGTCTCATCCGACGGACTGAAGACCGCATCGCCGGACCCGAACGGCCGCTGCTGGTAGTAATTCGTGCCAGGCACACTTTTTCCGGAAATGTGTGCCAGGCACGAATTTCACGCCGCGCGTTTATCGCGGCGCCACTCGAGCAGATTGTCGAGAATGATCAGCGCGGCGCCGATCGTGATCGCCGTGTCCGCGACGTTGAACGCGGGGAAGCTCCAGCCCGCGTAGTGCACACGGATGAAGTCGATCACGTGCCCCCACAGCACGCGATCGATCACGTTGCCGAGCGCGCCGCCGAGCACGAACGCGAGGCCCGCGGCAAGCAGGCCTTGGCCGCGCGCCGGCAGGCGCCGCAGCCAGATCAGTATTCCGATGCTGACCGCGATCGCGAGGATCGTGAAGAACCATCGCTGCCAGCCTGACGCATCGCTCAGCATGCTGAACGCGGCGCCCTCGTTGTGCAGGCGAACGATGCTGAACACCGGGAGCAGGACGATCTCGTCGAACTCTTCGAGGCGGCGCGTGATCACGGCTTTCGTGACCTGATCCAGCAGGACCACGATGACCGAGATCCACAGCCAATTGCTGGCGCCGGCCCGCAGCGAGAACCAGCGCCGCTCCGTCATCAAGTGCTCTCGTCCGCCCTCCGTCATTGCGTGCTCTCGTCGGCCTTCGCGAGTCGGATGACCCAGCGCGGCTCGGACTCCGTCTGCTCGATCACGAACGCGTCGGCGCCGGCCGGACGCTGCCAGCGGCTCGCGAGCGTCTCGCTCATCACGTAGTCGCGGTGCGCGGCGAGCGCGTCCGTCACGGCATCGTCGCCTTCGATCTCGAGCACGATTCGGTCGGCGACCTCTAGCCCGGCCTGCTTGCGCGCATCCTGCACGGCGCGAACGAGCTCGCGTGCGAGCCCTTCGCGCCGCAGCGCATCCGTCAGTGTCGTATCGAGGCCGACGAGGTAACCGCCCTCCTCCGCACACGCGAAACCTTCGGCCGACGACGTCTCGATCAGCAGCGCCTCGGGCGGCAGCTCGACCGTCTGCCCCGCGATCTCCGCGTGCTGCGTCTCGCCCCGCGCCGCGGCGGCCGCGATCGCGGCCGCGTCCGCCTTCGAAAGGTACTCGCGGATCGCGGGAATCAGCTTGCCGTAGCGCTTGCCGAGCAGCGGCAGGTTCGGCTTGATCCGATAGCTCACGAGCTCGGCGTCGCGGGCGAGGAGCTCGATCGACTTCACGTTGAGCTCGTCGAGGATCTGCTCGCCGTGGCGCCGGACCGCACGCTCCGCCGCGTCGTCCGGCACGCGCACGAGCAGCCGAGCGAGCGGCTGGCGCACCTTCAAGCGCGACTCGTTGCGCGCGGCGCGCCCGAGGCCGACGACGCGCTGCACGATCGCAGTCTCCTCGAGCAGCTCCGCGTCGAGCCGCTCGGCGCGATGCTCCGGCCATTCGGTCATATGCACGCTCGCCGGCGCTTCCGGCCGCACGCGCCGAACGAGGTTCTGATACATCGCTTCGCTGATGAACGGCACGAACGGCGCGAGCAGCCGCGTCAGGGTCTCGAGGCACTCGTAGAGCGTCGCATACGCGGCCTGCTTGTCGTCCCCGCTCGCGGCCTTCCAGAAGCGCCTGCGGTTGCGCCGCACGTACCAGTTGCTGAGCTGGTCGACGAAGCGCTCGATCGCGGTACCCGCGGTCAACGCGTCATAGCGCTCGAGCGCGTCGGTCACCGTGCGGATCGTGTCCTCGAGCAGCGAGATCACCCAGCGGTCGATCTCCGGCCGCTCGGCGTAAGGCACGCTGCGGCCCGGATCGAACCCGTCGAGCCTCGCGTACATCACGAAGAACCCGTACGTGTTCCACAGCGTGTTGATGAAGCCGCTCGCGACGTCCGCGATGATGTCGACGGACACGCGCTTCTGCACGTCCGGCGCGACGCGGGCAGTGAAGTGCCAGCGCAGCGCATCGGCGCCGACCGAGTCGAAGACGTCGTACGGATCGACGATGTTGCCGAGCGACTTCGACATCTTCTTGCCGTCCTGGTCGACGATGTGGCTCAGGCAGACGACGTTCTTGTACGCGACGCTGTCCGAAACCATCGTCGCGATCGCGTGCAGCGTGTAGAACCAGCCGCGCGTCTGGTCGATCGCCTCGCAGATGAAGTCTGCCGGGAAGCTCTCCTCGAACGTCTCGCGCCGCTCGAACGGATAATGCCACTGCGCATACGGCATCGAGCCCGAGTCGAACCAGCAGTCGATGACCTCGGCGACGCGCCGGTACTCGCGCCCGTCGTGCACGAACGTGATCTCGTCGATCGCCGGACGATGCAGGTCGAGCTTGTCGAGCTTGCGGCCCGACCGCTCCTCGAGCTCGGCGACGGAGCCGATGCAGATGAAGTCGCCGGCGCCATCGGTCCATACCGGCAACGGCGTGCCCCAGAACCGTTCGCGCGACAACGCCCAGTCGATGTTGTTCTCGAGCCAGTTACCGAAACGTCCATCGCGAATGTACTCCGGCACCCAGTTGATGCCGCGGTTCAGCTCGACGAGGCGTTCGCGGAACGCGGTCGTGCGGATATACCACGCGTTCTTTGCGTAGTAGATCAACGGATCTCCGGTGCGCCAGCCGAACGGATAGTTGTGCGTGTACTTCTCCGCACGGAACAGCAGTCCGCGCTCGCGGAGCAGCTCGATGATCACGGGGTCTGCGTCCTTGAAGAACTTCCCGGCGACCGGCGCGACGTCGGGCAGGAAATAGCCGTCGTCGCCGACCCCGTGCAGCACGGGCAGCCCGTGCTTCTGGCCGAGCTTCAGGTCGTCCTCGCCGTACGCGGGCGCGATGTGCACGATGCCGGTACCGTCCTCGGTCGTGACGAACTCCGCCGTGCGCACGCGACAGACGTCGCCTTCGACCGGCAGGTAATCGAACAGACGCTCGTAGCGCATACCGTCGAGCTCGCGGCCGGGCTGCGTCTTCACGATCTCGAACGCGGGCGCGCCTTCGCCGCCGAGCACGCGCTCGACGAGATCCTTCGCGAGGATCAGCGTCTCGTCGCCGCGCCGCACCCATGCGTACTCGACGTCCGGGTGCACGGCGAGCAGCAGGTTCGACGGCAAGGTCCATGGCGTCGTCGTCCAGACGAGGAACGACGTCGCGGGCTCGTCGAGAGCGCGGAAGCGCACGAACACGGAAGGGTCGTCGACCTCGCGATACCCGAGCGCGACCTCGTGCGACGACAACGTCGCGCCGATCCGCGGGTCGTACGGCACGACCTTGTAGCCCTGGTAGATCAGTCCCCGATCCCAGATCTGCTTGAGCAGCCACCACACCGACTCGATGTACTCGTTGTGCAGCGTGTAGTAGGCCTCGCTCATGTCGACCCAGTAGCCCATCCGCTCGGTCATCGCCTCCCAGTCGGCGACGTAGCGCATCACGGACTCGCGGCACTTCTTGACGAACTCGGCGATGCCGACCTCCTGCTCGATGCGCTTCTTGTCGAAGATGCCGAGCTGCTTTTCGACCTCGTGCTCGACCGGCAGGCCGTGCGTATCCCAGCCCGCCTTTCGCGGCACGTGAAAGCCGCGCATCGTCTTGTAGCGGGGGAACAGATCCTTGAACGTGCGCGCGAGCACGTGATGGATGCCGGGGCGGCCGTTCGCGGTCGGCGGCCCTTCGTAGAACACGAAGCGGGGCCGGTCCTTGCCCGCATCGAGCACGCGCTTGAAGACGTCCTCGCGGCGCCAGAGCTCGAGGACTTCCTTTTCGAGAGCCGGTCCGTCGTACCGGGCTGCGACTGGTTCGAACATCGATCTATCCCGCGAAATGGCGTCGTGCCGAAAAAGCGTGTCGGACACCCTTTTCGAGACGCGTCCCTAACCTCAACCCTCGCCGGTCCGAGCAGGTGTCGGACACATCGGTCGTCGACATCCGTCTCGGTCGGGCCGGGGCGACGGGATTCGCGGTACCACCCGGCTTCGCCGCAGCCTCGCGGCAGCGGCCTTACGAGCTCGCACTCGACGTCGAGCTCGGCTCTGTCACGTGAGCCAGACGGCTGCGCTTAATGGACCGCTCGGATGACCGCCGGGGAGCGAACGCGAGATGCGTTCAGAAGCGGATTTCGGGCGCCGGGCGACGTTCGGCACAGCAGCTCCGGGGTGATATTCGCCGGGTCGCGGCTCAGGGCTCGCACCGTCCCCTGATCGCTCCGCCCGCGGTGGACCGGCTACTCGTCCCCATCACGGCTTTTGGACGGGCGAGTGTACGCGATTCAAGTCGCGAGCGCAGCCCGGGCCTCGCCCACGTCGAGCGCGATCTGCGCCTTCAACGCATCGAGCCCCGGGAAGTGTCGTTCCTCGCGCAGCCGTTTGACGAAATGCACGGTGATCAGCTCGCCGTACACGTCGCGGTCGAAATCGAAGATCAGCACCTCGAGCAGCGCTTGCCCGCCGCCGACCGTCGGCCGCGTGCCGACGCTCGCGACGCCGTCGAGGAGCCCGGGTCCAAGGCCGCCGACCCGCACGGCGAAAATGCCGTCGACCGGAGAGCGGCGCCGCTTCAGGCTCACGTTCGCGGTCGGAAAGCCGAGCTCGCGGCCGAGGCCGAGCCCGCGGATCACGCGCCCCGACAAGCTATAGTCCCTGCCGAGCATCGCCCTCGCCTTGCCGAGCTCGCCGGCCGCGAGCGCGGAGCGGATCGCCGTGCTGCTGACGCGCTCGCCGCCGAGCGAGACCGGCGCAACGACGGTCACGTCGAAGCCGTAGCGCGCACCGGCGCGCCGCAGATCGTCGAGGCCGCCGCCGCGACCGAAGCCGAAACGAAAGTCGTGCCCGACGACGAGGTGCCGCGCCGCGAGCCGCTCGACGAGGAGCTCCTCGACGAACGCCTGCGGCGAGAGCTGGCGAAGCGTGCGAAAGCGCGCGCAGAAAAACTCGTCGACGCCGGCCTCGGCGAGCAGCTCGAAGCGTTCCCGAAAGCAAGTAAGCCGCGCCGGCGGATTCTCGGGGCAAAGTGCTTCCCCCGGCATCGGCTCGAACGAGCAGACGAGCGACGGAATGCGAAGCGCGCGCGCCGCGTCGATCGTCGTCTTCATAATCTGTTGGTGGCCGACGTGCAGACCGTCGAACGCGCCAACCGTCACGGCCCGCCCGCCCGGCACCGGCTTCAACGCTGCGATGTCCCGGCAAAGGCGCACGTTCACGCTCCGGTCGATTCCGCCGGCGATCGATGCTCGGCCGCGGGCGCGGCCCGCAGCGCTCGCGGCCCGAGCCCGAACGCGAGGCACGCGCAGCCATATACAGCTATTGCGCCGCCGACGAGCACGCCGAGCCAGGCGACGCCCGCCTTCGCGCCGAGCTCGAGCCAGTCGCCGACGTTTCGCTCAACGAGCACGACGAAGGCCGTCATCGCCGCGCATGCCGCTAAGACGCGTGCGAACAGCGGCGTCCACCGGGTCTGCGTACGGTAAACCCCGGACGACCGCAGATTCGCAAGCAGCAGCCCGGCATTGGCCAGGCCCGAGACGCTGGTCGCGACGGCAAGCCCCGCATGAGGCGGCAGCCACGCGGTACGGAGCAGCACATTGACGAGCACGACGTTCAGCACGAGATTGACAAGCAGGGTGAACACGCCGATGCGCACCGGCGTCCGCGTATCCTGCCGTGCGAAGTACGCGGGCGCCAGCACCTTGACGCCGACGAAACCGATCAGCCCGGGCGCAAACGCCATCAGGCTCGCGGTCGACATGCGCACGTCCTCGGCATCGAATTTGCCGCCGTGGAAGATCGTCGCGAGCAGCGGCTCTGCGAGCAGCATCAGACCGATCGCCGCGGGCAACGTGATCACGATGACCCAGCGCAGCGCCCAATCGAGCGTCGCGACGAACGCCTCAGGGGAGCCGCGCGCGTATTGCTCGGACAAGTTCGGCAGGATCACCGTGCCGAGCGCGACACCGACCATACCGAGCGGAAACTCCATCAGCCGATCCGAGTAGTAGAGCCAGCTGATGCTGCCGGCCGCGAGGAACGACGCGATCAGCATGTCGAGCAGCAGATTGATTTGCACGATCGACGAGCCGAAGAGCGCGGGCGTCATCAGGCGCAGGACCCGACCGACGTCCGCATCTCCGACGGCGAGCCGCGGCCTCGGCAGCAGGCCGAGCTTCATCAGAAACGGCACCTGAAACGCGAGCTGCACGACTCCCGCCGCGAACACGCCGGCCGCGAGCCCAATTGCCGGCCGCTCCATTCGCGGCGCCACGAGGGCCGCGAACACGATCAGCACGACGTTGAGCAGCACGGGGGTGAACGCAGGCGCGGCGAATCGCCGATGCACGTTCAAGATCGCGCCCGCGAATGCCGTCAGTGATACGAAGAGCAGATACGGCAACGTGAGCCGCAGCATGTCCGTCGCGAGCCCGTAGCGGTCGTCCTCGCCGATGAAGCCCGGTGCGAACACGAGAATCAGCACCGGCGCCGCGAGCACGCCGATCGCGGTCACGGCAAACAGCACGACGATCCACGTGCCTGCGATCTTGTCGATCAGGGCCCGGGTCTCCGCCGGCGAGCGCGTGCCCCTGTATTCCGCGAGTATCGGCACGAAGGCCTGTGAGAACGCGCCCTCGGCGAAGAAGCGCCGCATCAGGTTCGGGATCTTGAACGCGACGAAGAACGCGTCCATCACGAGGCCGGCGCCGAACCAGCGCGAGAAGCCGATATCGCGGGCAAGCCCCGTGATGCGCGACACGAGGGTCATCGCGCTCACGACCCCGGTCGAGGTCAAGAGCCCCGAGCGGCGGGCGCTGCCGGCGGCTTCAGGGGCACTCATTTTGCGGGCACGCTCGACACATTCAGGGGCCGGCTTGACTTGATTTCGGGCGCTCCGAATAATACCCGGCCTTTCCCGACCCACCGCCGATACGCAAACGGAAGCGAACGTTGGCCAATATCAAATCCGCAAAGAAACGTGCCCGGCAGAACGCCGAGCGTCGCGCTCACAACAACGCTCTGAGGTCCCGCGGCCGCACGGCGATCAAGAAGGTGCTGAAGGCCATACAGGCCGGTGACCGGGAGGCCGCAACGGCCTCGTTCCGCGAGGCGGTGCCCGAGATCGACCGTCTCGTCACGAAGGGCCTGATCGCCAAGAATCGCGCCGCGCATTACAAGAGCCGGTTGAACGCGAAGCTACGGGCGATGTCCTGATTCGTCGCGGGCCGTGTCGGCCGGCGGCTCGCCCGCGGCCGACGCCTGCTCCGCGCGCTCGCGACGCAGCGTTTCCAGAAAGCGCATGCAGTCTTTCGCGAGGACGTCCACTCCCTCCTTCGCGAGCGCACTGATTCCGTAGACCGGGCCTTCCCAGCCGCACGCTGCGGCAATGCTCTCGACGCGCGCCTGACGCTCATCCGCAGGCAGCAGGTCGAGCTTGTTCAGCACGAGCCATCGCGGCAGCGCCTCGAGCTCCGGCGAGTAGCGGCCGAGCTCGGCGGCGATCGCTTCGATCTCGGCGACGACCTCGTCGATCGGCCGGTCGGGGCTTGCATCGACGACGTGCAGCAGCAGCCGCGTGCGCTCGAGGTGCTTCAGGAAGCGGATCCCGAGACCCGCGCCTTCTGCGGCGCCTTCGATCAGCCCCGGGATGTCGGCCATGACGAAGCTCTGCTCGACGCCGACGCGCACGACTCCGAGATGCGGATGCAGCGTCGTGAAAGGATAGTCGGCGACCTTCGGGCGAGCCGCCGACATCGCCCGCGTTAATGTCGACTTGCCTGCGTTCGGGGCGCCGAGCAAGCCGACGTCCGCCAGCACCTTCAACGCGAGCAGGAGGCGCCGCTCTTCGCCCGGCTCGCCGCGCGTGAAGCGGCGCGGCGCGCGATTCACGCTGCTCTTGAATGCGGTATTGCCGCGGCCGCCGCGGCCGCCGCGGGCGACGAGCAGCACGTCTCCCGGATTCAACAGGTCGCCGAGCGTCTCGCCGGTATCGAGGTCCTGCACTTCCGTGCCGACCGGGACCGGAATGTATAAATCCGCGCCCGAAGCACCCGTCATGTTCCGCCCGCCGCCGGGCTCGCCGTTCGCGGCCTTGAAGCGCCGCTGCACGCGGAAGTCTGCGAGCGTGTTCAGGCCTTCCTTGGCGACGAGGTAGACGCTTCCGCCGTGGCCGCCGTCACCGCCGTCCGGGCCGCCGCGAGGAATGAACTTCTCGCGTCGAAAGCTGACGGTGCCGTTGCCGCCGCGGCCGGCCTCGATGACGATGTCGGCTTCGTCGACGAACTTCACGGGAATTGCGCAATGCGGCCCGCGGCCGGCGCAAGGCGCGCGGCGGGACGGCTAGGGTTGCGGGAGCTCATGGCCGCGCGGCGGCGCGCGCGATGCAGCTGCGGGGGCATCGGAAACCCCGACGCCGAGACGAAAAAAGCCCCGACGCGCGGGGCTTTCGGCGCCGGACACACGGCGCGAGGCTCAGTCCGCGACGACGCTGACGTGCAAACGCTTCTTCGGCCCCTTGGTCTCGAACGCGACGCGGCCGTTCGCGAGCGCGAACAGCGTGTGGTCGCGGCCGACGCCGACGTTCGTCCCCGCGTGGAAGCGCGTGCCGCGCTGCCGGACGAGGATGTTGCCGGCAACGACCTGCTCGCCGCCGAAACGCTTCACGCCGAGCCGTTTCGACTCGGAATCGCGGCCGTTCTTCGAGCTGCCGCCGGCTTTCTTGTGTGCCATCGAATAGTCTCCTGGATATCGTTACCCCGCCGGAGCGGCGCCTAGCCCCGCTCCGCGCAGTCGCGAAACGACGGCTATGCCGCCTCGCCGCCGGAAATCGACGTGATCTCGACTTCCGTGTAATGCTGCCGATGACCCGCCGTGCGCCGATAATGCGCGCGGCGCTTGAACTTCACGATCTCGATCTTCTTGCCGCGGCCCTGGTTCAGGACCTTGCCCTGCACTTTGCCGCCGGGCACGAGGGGCGAGCCGATCCGCACATCGGACCCGTCGCCGACGAGCAGAACCTGATCGAAATCGATGACGTCTCCAACCTCGGCATTCAGGCGCTCGACGCGCAGCTTGTCGCCGGGGCTCACGCGGTACTGCTTACCGCCTGTACGAAAAACCGCATACACTGGGAAAAGCTCCTCGGCATTGAAGCGGTGCCGGCCCGCAGGGAGCGACGCATTTTAGTGAGTGGTCGGTAGCGGGTCAACGCGACAGCGTCTGCACGCCGGGCGACTCCCCCGTCGGCGACGGTCGGGCCCGGTCCGATCACCGATCGGCCGGCCGCGTCACTGCAGTCCCGCTCGCCAAAACGGCCCAATTGAGGCATCATCCGCTAATGAATGTTGCCCCGAGCCAACAATCGGCGCCGTCGCTCGACGCGCTGAGATCCTTGGTCGGCGACGATTGGGGCGACGTCAACCGTGTCATCTATCGCCGGCTCGGCAGCGACGTCGCGCTCGTCAATCAAGTCGCTCATCACATCATCCACAACGGCGGCAAACGACTGCGTCCCCTCGCAGTGCTGCTCGCCGCTCGCGCCTGCGGTTACCGCGGGGACGCGCACGTCTCCGCCGCCGCGATCATCGAGTTCATCCATACCGCGACCCTGCTCCATGACGACGTCGTGGACGGCTCCGGCCTGCGCCGCGGCCAGGAAACGGCGAACTCGATGTTCGGCAACCAGGCGAGCGTTCTCGTCGGCGACTTCCTGTACTCGCGCGCGTTCCAGATGATGGTCGAGATCGACGACATCAAGATCTTGAGCGTGATGGCCAACGCGACGAACACGATCGCCGAGGGCGAAGTGCTGCAGCTGATGAACTGCAACAATCCGGATATCACCGAAGAGGACTACATGGAGGTGATCTACCGGAAGACGGCCAAGCTGTTCGAAGCCGGCACCCGGATCGCCGCGATCCTGTCGAAGCAGGATGAGCGCATCGAGCAGGCGCTGATCGGCTTCGGGCGTCACCTCGGCCTCGCGTTTCAGCTCGTCGACGATGCGCTCGACTACGCCGCGAAGCCCGAGGAGCTCGGCAAGAACATCGGCGACGACCTTGCGGAAGGCAAGCCTACCTTGCCGCTGATCTACGCGATGGCGCACGGCAGCGCGGCCGAGCGGCACATGATTCGCGAGGCGATCGAGACGGGCGGCACGCAGAACCTGACGTCGATTCAGCTCGCGATCGAGTCGTCGGGCGGGCTGCGGTATACGGCCGAGCGGGCGCGGATCGAAGCAGAGGCCGCGGTCGCGGCGCTCGGGCAGTTGCCGGCATCGAAGTTCCGCGACGGTTTGACGGGCCTCGCGCAGTTCGCGATCCACCGCCGCTTCTGAGCCGCCGCTCCCCGCGGCGAGATCGTCCACCGCCCGCCGCGGCATGTCCTTCGTCTCAGCGTCGGCGGTGGTGCCGCGGCCGCGTCCGATCGTCTCTTGCCGGACCGCCGTGAATACTTCCGTGTAGGCTGCGGGCGCGCCATCCCTGGCGCGCACGCTCCGGCAAGAGACGATCGGACACGACCGCGGCGGACACGGCGTGGCGGGTAGTGAACGACGCCGCCGCGGCGGGCGGTGGACGATCTCGCCGCGGGGAGCGGCGGCGCGTCAAGCCTTCTTCTGCGCGGCCTCGAAGGCCGCAAGCTGCTCCGGCGTCGCCGGCGGTTGGTACTTCGCCTTCCACTCGTCGTACGGCATGCCGTACACGCGCTCGCGCGCCGCGTCGAGATCGATATCGACGCCCTTCTCTCTCGCTGCCTCGACATACCACTTGCTGAGGCAGTTGCGGCAGAAGCCGGCGAGGATCATCAGGTCGATGTTCTGCACGTCCTTCCGCTCGTCGAAATGCTGCAGCAGTCGGCGGAAAACGGCCGCATCGAGCTCGGTTCTGATCTGCTCGTCCATCTCTGATCCTTTCCTCCAAGAAATTCGTGCCAGGCACGCTTTTTTGAGAAATTCGTGCCTGGCACGATTTTTCTGTGGTCAGCCCTCGCCGCGGATGAAGCGGTCGACATCGGCGAGGACGTCGGGCCACAGCGCGTAGGGCCCGGTGCCGGCGGTGCGTCGCGCGAACTCGTCGCGCAGGCGGCGCGCCTGCTCCGGCGTGAACGTGCCTCGCCAATCGCCGACGATGCCCTTGCGCACGAATTCCGGCATGCCCGCCGGCCGCGCGCTCGACCAGCGGCGCTGATCGCGGCTCATGCTCCGAAAGCTGCTCTCCTCGCAGATCGCGCGCAGCATCGCTCGGTCCCTTGCGGCGCTCGCTGCCGGCTCGCCGATAAACGCGGCGACCTCGGCGATCACGCTCTCGGTGTCTGCGCGCATCCGCTCGTACGTCACGAACAGGATGTTCGGCGCATTCCGCTCCGCGTGCCACGAGGATAGATGCGCGAAGTAGTCGCCGAAATCCACCTCGCCCCGGATGAAGCACTCGAAGAAATCGTCGAACGTGCCGTCCGCGAAATCGTAGTGATGCACGAACCCGCGCGTATGATGATAGAAGGACACGGCGCAATCGAACGGGTTCCGCGCGACATACACGTAGCGCGCGTCGGGCCGATACGGCGTCATCGCGAACGGCAGATGCGTCTTGATCATCCGCCGCTCCGGCAGCACGCCGACGCCCTCGGCGCCGACTTCCTCGAGGTGCGGAAAAAACTCTTCGAGCTTTCGCCCGGACGGCAACGGGCTGCCGCCGTTCATCAGCAGGTACACGACGTACTGCATCCACGTCGTGCCGCACTTCGGATAGCTCGCGACGAACACGTCGGATGCGAGCGGGCGATACCCGAGGCCGGACGCAAAACCGTGCACGGGAAACCCCATCGGCATGCGGAAGCCGTCGTGCACGACGTATTTCGGTTGACGACGGGCGGAGGTCGACATCTGCAGCGAAGTGGTTGTTAAATGGGACGAGGCGGTGTTCGTAGGATAACCCGAATGCAGCCCGGGGCACGAAAGTTGCCGCCTTGCCGCGCGGGCTGCGCTGCGGAGACGCAATGAGCAGGGATTGGATCGTCGTCGCCGATAAGCACCGTTGCCGGATATTCCAGCAGACGAGCCGCAACGGTTCTCTCGAGGAGCTCGCCGATCTCGTTGCACCTGCGACGAGGCTCAAGAATCAGGACATCAATACCGATCGCCACGGGCACGCGTTCGACAGCGGCGGTCAGGGCCGGCACGCGATGGGCAGCTCGGTCGAGCCCGTCGAGCAGGAGGCCATCCGATTCGCGAAGGAGGTCGCCGCAAAGCTCGAAGCGGGCCGTCAGCAGAACAGCTTCACCCGCCTCTATGTCGTCGCCGAGCCTCGCTTCCTGGGCTATCTCAGGCAGAACTACTCTCGTCCGCTCAAGGACACGATCGAGGCCGAGATCGACAAGGATTGGACGACGCAGACCGCGGACGAGATCCGTGACCGGCTGCGCGAAGCCGTATTCGGCTGACGCCCGCCTTCGCTCTGGTCACGCGAGCGTGATGCCGCAGCAGCGAAGGCGGCTCGGTCCCGTGCTACACGTACGCCATCCAGCGCCCGGCAGTCATCACGCCGAGCCATAGCGCCAGCGACAAGGTCGCGACGACCTTGATCGCGGCGGGCGTCTCGGCCGCGGTCAGCCAGCGCTCGCCGGTACGCGCGACCGCGACGGTGAACACGAGCGCGTTGATGCCCGCGAGCGCCATGAACGTCATCTTCAGCCAGAACATCCGGTTCATGCCGAACGACGTCGCGTTGTAAATGAACATCAGCGAGCCGGTCACGACGTTGATCAGAAAGCCCACCCATACCCACGGCAAAAGCCCGAGCATCGACGGCAGCGGCAGGCTGCGAGCAAACCCGAGCAGACGCAGGTCGATCAGCATGATCGAGCCGACGAGCATCGCGAGCCCGATGTAGTGGATCGTCTCGAACGTCGCGTACATCCACACGGAGGTCGTGATCGCGCCCGCGATCGGCGTGCTCTCGAGCCAGGCAAGGAATTCCATACTCCGACCCTACGGCGTGTACGCGATGAGCCTGCCGGCGATCGCAGCGCCGACCCAGAAGACGAGCGACAGGCCGGCCAGCCACTTCACACCCGCCGTCGGCGAGCCTCCGTCGCTCCCGGCAGGCACGCGGAATACCTTATGCGCGAGGATCACCGCGTTCACGCCGGCAAGCGCGATTAGCGCGATCTTAATTCTGAACGTGTAGCTGCTGAAGAAGTAGATCGCGTCGGACGTGAACAGCGCGAGGCCCGACGCCGCGTTGATCGTGAACCCGAGCCATGCGAGGGGCAGCAGATCCTGCGTCCCGAGCAGCGGCAATTCGGGCTTGTAGCCGAGGATGCGCAGGTTCGTCAGGCCGAGCGCGCCGAGCAGCATCGCCATGCCTAGCGCGTGCAGCGTCTCGAGCAGCGGATAAGCCCAAATCGTTTCCGCGACCGCGGTGGCAAACGCGGTGCTTTGCAGCCAAGCCAGGAAGTCCAAGCAGCCCCCCGAACGCAGGACCCCGTCGTTCCGAAGCGCAAAAGCTACCCGTTACGGGCGCAAAGCGCTACCACGCGATGCCGTAATCCTCGCCGAAGTCGCTCGCGCCGCCCCACATCGTCCCGTTCGCACGGTCGAAATAGATCGCCGTGATCGGTCCGGACGTGTGCGTCGCGGTCTCAATGTAGTAGCCCATGCGCTCGAGCTCCGTCCGCACCTGCCACGGCACGTCGTCGCGCAGCAGCAGCCTGCCCGGCTCCGCGCGATGCGAGCCGAACGAGCTGTGCATCTGGTAGCTGTTGAAATTGGCGGCCTCGGCCGCCTTCTGCGGGTGCATGCCGAACTCGACGACGTTCAAGAAGAACTGCAGGAGGTTCTGATCCTGCGTATCGCCGCCCTGCACGGAGAACGCGAGGAACGGCTCGCCGTCGCGCAGTGCGAGGCTCGGGCTCAGCGTCGCGCGAGGCCGTTTGCCGGGCTCGACGACGTTGAACGGATTCACGCGCGGATCCATGTCGAAGCTTTGCATCCGTTGCGATAGGCCGACGCCGGTGCGCCCGGCGATGAACGCGGGAATCCAGCCGCCGCTCGGCGTGATCGATACGACCCAGCCGTCGGCGTCCGCGGTTTGCAGCGACGTCGTGCCGGCCCTGAACGCCTCCTCGTCCGTCAAGGTGCGCGTCTCGTCGTTGCGCACGCCGCGCTGCCGCTCGATGCGCGGCTGCCAGCGCTCGAGGAGATCCGCGTACGGATTCTTCTCGCCCTGATACGGATAGGGGTCGCCCGGCTTGACGTTCGCGTCGTTGCGCTCCCAGTTGATCTGCGCGAAGCGCTCGCGCGCATACTCCTTTGACAGCAGCCCCTCGATCGGCTCGCTTGGCGGGAAATACGGGTCGCCGTAGTAGAAGTCCCGATCGGCGAACGCGAGGTTCATCGCCTGATAGAGCGTGTGGATGTAGCGCGCGCTGTTATAGCCCATGTCGCGCACATTGACGTTCTCGAGGATGTTGAGCGTCTGCAGCAGCACGGGGCCTTGTACCCAGTGCGTGAGCTTGTAGACCTCGATTCCCTTGTACGTGGTGACGACAGGCTCCTCCACGTACACGCGCCACTTCGCGAGATCCTCGGCCGTGATCAGCCCGCCCGCGGCCTGCACCGCCTCGGCGAGCTCGCGGGCGATATCGCCGCGATAGAAGCGCTCGTACGCCGCCATGATCGCCTCTTCGCGCTTCTTGCCCTGCGCGAGCGCGGCACGCTCCGCTTCGACGAGCCGCATCAGCGTGCCGAGCAGCTCCGGCTGCGAGAACACCTCGCCCGGACGCGGCGCGGCCCACGCGCGCGGCCTCGCCGGATCGTAATGCGGCAGCAGCACCCGCCGCGAATCCTCCCAGCGCACGAGCAGATCCTTCGACGACTCGATCGACTCCGCCGCCTGCCGCTCGATCGGATAGCCGCGCGCCATCTCGATCGCGGGCGCGAGGACCTCCTCGAGGCTCATCGTGCCGAACTCGGCCAACATGACCATCAGCCCGCCGGGAGTGCCCGGGGTCACGGCGGCGAGCGGACCGAAATCGGGCGGTTGAGACAATCCGCGGGAGCGGAAGAACTCCGGGGTTGCACCGGTCGGCGCAGCGCCGAGCGCGTTGATCCCCTTCACTTCGCCGGTACGGGGATCGTGAATCAGCGCCTGCGTCTCGCCGCCCCAGCCGAGCGTGTCCCACATCGTGGCCGATGCGGCGAGGGTCGCCGCGGCGGCGTCGACGGCATTGCCGCCTTGCTGAAACATCATCGCACCCGCGGTCGCGGCGAGGGGCTTGCCCGCGACGACCATCCAATGCTTGCCGTGCAGCGACGGCTTGACGGTATCGATGTTCTCCTGGGCCGGCACGCTCGGCGCGAGAACGGTCAGCATCGCGCCGAGCAGCACGCCGGCGAGCCCCTTGCGGCCCGCTGGGCCGATCGCGGTTTGGTGTCTCATGACCCCCAGTGTACCCGGCTCCGGGCCGAGCGGGCACGAAGCTCGTCGCAGCCCGGGTCCGGCCCGAGCCCGCGCCGGAGTCGCAGCGTGCACCGCTAGCCGGACGGCGTGCTTCTGCCGTCGCTCCCCGAGACGGGCGCCGAGCCGAACGCTCGCGGTGCCCCAGTCCCGGAGGTGTGCTTCTATCCTCGCTCGCGGGACCGTGAGCGGCCGAGGCTGTGTGAAAACGGCCCGGCGTCTACAATCCTGATTTTCCGGCACTAAGGCATCATGTGAGCGGCTACATACAGGGCGAGAACCGCCATCAGGCGACGTTGTTTCCGGAGCG